>Ga0255088_1000016_pt1 | contig 147321 bp, 157 predicted proteins | sample Colum_Miss_RepB__2_FD_188587 | JGI IMG/M metagenome (GOLD analysis project Ga0255088, IMG submission 188587) | Freshwater microbial communities from Columbia River, Oregon, United States - Colum_Miss_RepB_8d | ecosystem: Environmental > Aquatic > Freshwater > River | place: USA: Oregon...
CTCAAGACCCAGTCACCAAAAAGATATTTGTTCATCGACTGGACGATTTCCATCATGGAAGTAGTTTTCAGCACGCGCTTGAGCTTTACGTTTTTGACAAGCGTTTGCGACTGCTGGTTCTGGATGCAATTGAGCGGATCGAAGTAGCTGTTAGGGTGGATGTGGCATACCAATTGGGTGCGCAAGATCCCTTTGCACACACCAACCCAAGTTTGCTGCATGGTAATTTCACCAAGAAAATTCAGGCCCGAACCGGTAAAACTCGCCATCAAGAATGGCTGGAGAAGTACAACCAAGTACTGGCGAGGTCAAAAGAGGACTTCGTTCGCCATTACAAACAAAAATACGGATTGCCTTTGCCGATTTGGGTCTCCGTAGAGCTTTGGGAGTTCGGCATGCTCTCAACCTTCTATCAGGGCATGTCGGTTGTCGACAAGTCAGTCATAGCTACGAAATACGGAGTTCCAGATTGGCAGGTTATGGAAAGCTGGTTGCGTTCTATGAACTTTGTTCGCAATGTAGCCGCACACCACAGTCGATTGTGGAACAAAAACTTGGTTGATCAACCCAAGATGCCAAGTGCTGGCGACATCCCAGCATTTGACCCAATCATCGGCAAGCCGGATGTTAGCGCGAGGCTTTACGCCGTACTTTGTATCTTGGTGCACTTTATGCATAGGGTGTCACCAAACTCATCCTGGCCGAAGCGCGTGAAAGACATGATTGACAGTTTTCCAGCTGTTGCGAACTTGTCAGTGGCTGACATGGGTTTCCCATCTGACTGGCAAACCCACGATTTTTGGCAGCCGAAAATCTAAGCGACTACCCAATTGCGCTTGATTTGGTAACAAAACAGAGAAATTGCTTGTTAAGCGAAATAATTTCGGTATAGAATCCGCTTATGCGAAATTCGATACCGGAGTTACCAATGCTTAAGCTCATCAATGACTCGATCCCTGACCTGCTTGTGAGGAACATTTCACGAGAGGTTCTTATGGGGGTTGAGGAGGCCCTGATTGTCGGTTCGCAGAGAGCCTATGCTGATGCGCGCGGCATGAATGACGGGCATTTGCCCAGTGTCGTTGGGCAGCTGCGTCACTTTCACATGAATGAGTCTTTCCATCGTGCCCTAGAGGCTGGGGGTGCGTCACCCACACCGATTCGGGGTAACACGATTGTTACGGGCCGAACCGGTGTATTTACCTTGGCCCGTTTCAATATTAAGGAGGGGCTTTGGAATGGTGGAAGGCGCAGTCAGACACGAAAACAAATGTCAAAGGCTAACGTGGCCATTGAACCCTTGGTGCAACCAGAGCTGTTTGCTGACTATGTTCCACCCTCGGATGTAGTAGTTTTTTTTGTGGCGTGTTTTGCCAATACCCTGGCGATTCAACCTGAGGTGCCGCTTTCAATTCAGATCGCCGTTCCTGACCGGTACATGGACGGATGGCTTTTCCGTGAACCGATCGACGAGTTCATCAAGCGTTATGACCAAAAGCCAATGGTTACGCAAGACGATCTGGCAACGCCGAAGTTGAAAAAGAACATCGGATCACAAGACAAAGACGGAACAACACAATGAGCCGAGGCGGTATTCAAGGTTTTCAACAAGATCGGTTGAGTCAGGTTCTGGCTGCACGCCGTTTAACCCAGGTTCAGCTCGCGGCTTTGGTCGGTGTTTCACCAGCTACTGTTAGTAAGTGGAGGGCAGGAAGTCAGGCTCCTGAACGGGAAGCGCTTGAAAGGCTTGCTGGGGTGGTTAACGTCACGCCGGAGTGGTTCACTCGGACCCCAGCAGAAAAAATCTCCTTGCCACTGTTTCGCAGTAACGCATCTGCTCACGTAGCTGCGCGTGCAATGCTTGAGGCCCGTTTGGAGTGGGCGCAAGACGTTGCTGTTGCTTTGATGGAGTTCGTGGACTATCCAGAACTAAATTTACCCAAACGCGATTTTATTGATCCAGAGGAAATCACTGCTGAAGATATTGAGCAGGCAGCCAGCGAGTGTCGCGACATGTGGCGGCTTGGGCGCGTCGCCGTTCAGGATTTGGCCCTCGCAGTTGAAGGCGCTGGCATTATCTTGGTCCGTGAGGAAACCGGCATAGCGCAAATTGAAGGACTTTCATCTTGGAGTGAAATGTTGGGCAGACCGCTCATTTTGTTGTCCGCTGACAAAGATAACGGGTACCGAAGCCGATTCGATCTTGCTCATGAGCTGGGCCACTTGATACTGCATAGAAATATTCTTCGTACTACGGACAACGATCGTCATAAGTTGATGGAGAAACAAGCGCATCATTTTGCTGGCTCGTTTTTACTGCCTGCGGAGTCTTTCGCCGCAGACATCCGTATGCCCGTTACCTTGGATGATCTGTTGCTGCTTAAGCGACGATGGGGCGTTTCCGTGGCTGCGATCACAATGCGATTACATGCGTTGGACCTGATTGATGATGATGGTAAGTTGTCTCTGTTTAAGCGACGCTCAGCTCGATGGGGTGGTAAATCTGAACCAGGCGACGGAGATAGAAAACCGGAGCAACCTAGGCTGCTGCGTCGAACCATTGACTTATTGGTTGATGAAAATGTGATGCCGCTCGATGCAATACCAAGGCATATCGGACTGTCGGACATGGATGTAGAGATGTTGGCAGGACTCCCAGAGGGTTATTTCCAAGGGAAAAATAATGTCGTTCAACTTGCTCGACTTCGTGTTGCTCCCACGGATACCGTCTTAGACAGAGTTCTTAGCAGTCCTGTCGTGCTCCCATTCAGAAATCCGTTGAAAAACTAACTGTACAAGGAATCCACATCATGTCCAAAAACACCAAGCAAACGTCCAGCAAGGTTGCAACATTAGCCTCAGAAACTTTGCTTGATAAACAAGCATCGCAAATCGCTAAAAGCCTTGCCGCTTCAGCCTTAGCACAGCGTAGCGGAGGGAAGCAGACTGGCGCGGAGATGGAGGACAAGGCTGCGCGTGTTTTGGCCAGCAATCATTACTCGGATGACACTAAGCAATTGGCTGCATCTGTTCTGGCTCAGGCAAATAAAGAACGTTGAGCCCTAAGTTAAGCGTTCGCTCTGAAGAGAAAGTCTCGAAATGACAACTGTCACTCGCACAAGGTTGGTCTGTCCATGTGGACATGAGGGAATTATCGTAATGAGGGAAAACGATGCACCATTTTCTAGGCAGCGTGAAGATTACTCCCTTGACGGCTTAAATGGTTCGGGGTTCTCTGTTCTAGACACTTTTGCAAAGTGGGATGAAGTTTTTTTGAAAATGAATCCAACATGTCCCAAATGTGGAGCCAAGCTCAACGAGGCCAATATTGCAAATCCCTAGCCTTTTCGATTACTACGATGCATGGCCCTATTGGGTATCAAAAACTATCGTTAACCCATGATCATGAGATTTAAGGAATTTTCCGGCTACGAGTGGTTTAGTTTCAAGGTGGATAGTTTTGATGTTCACATACTGTTCTCTCGGTCAGAGGCTGGTCCGCTCCTTGAAGGAAAGAGCAAGTCTTTCGATTTGGGTGGAGCGTATTCGGCCCAACTACACCAGGCTCACACTCCGGTTGGACAAAAGCACGTTCATGTGTACGCGAGGAATAACCAGCTTTTCGCGTTGAACCAAGATGGATCAGCACACGATCAAAGTCACGGCTCTCAAATTCCAAATAAAGTCGCGCAAGCTATTACTCAGAAGTTTCCTGGCTTCACCCTTCCCCCAAACAACTTTATTGAAAGTGCTCCAGCTGACATCCTCTCGGCTTTCGATCGTCAAATACTTCGTGGGTAGCAGTTGCCATTGAGGTCGCTGATGGACGGGGTTCAATTGCGAATTGCGGATTTGAACCGCCGTCCGCAAATCTGTAAAATCGGACGCATGCGATGGAGGCGTTCCCATTGGGGACGGCGCTGAATTGGGGATTGTTCGCAGGAACTAGATGAGGCCCGCAGGGGCTACTCTGAGGCTGTTTGCGCAGTGGTTACGCCCCACCACCATATGCAAAACCCCAACTCGTCTGAGTTGGGGTTTTTTCTTGGGCGATCACGCGTGTTGCCCCGTGTTCTTGCGGGTTCATGCGGAAACTTGCGGACTTCGCCCTCTGCACTACCAGGCCGGTTCTGCGCCTGGTTTTCTCTCTTCTGGCCATTTCTCTCAGTACCCCTAGCGTCCGGAAACAGGCCGAAGTCCACAAGATTCTCGGATCAGGGTCAATAAACTCAACGACTTACGAGTAGACGAATCGAACGGTTTTATTCCTGCATTGGCAGGAGAGCGGAAATCACAACTAAGCGGGTTAGGCTGTGGTGGTCTGAGAAAGGCAGGAGCCGGCCACAAGTTTCAGTCAGTTATTTCAGAACAAATCTAGCGGTAGCCTGCTTCCCGCCAGAAGAAACGACCGCTACGACTTTTGTGCCAGGACTCACTTTGAAATTGCCCAACGCCTCCAACTTGTCTCCGCTTGCCTTGAGTTCGACCTCTTGCTTCTCTGTCCCGCTTAGTAGCGTCAACTTAGCAGTAGTTTTCGATACATCCACAGGCTTGCCATGGTCCCGGACAAACAGCCGCAGCGCGGTGGGATTGGCGACCAGTTCGTAATCGATATCTTTGACCGTGACCAGAACGCCGCCGCGCATGGGCTTATGTTCTGCATCACTTGGACCCGCCCATGCAGCATTGCTGAGCGACAAAATCAAACTGATCAGAAGGGTAGAGACTTTCATGGGATTTCCTTTATGTGAGTCAATCAAAACAATGTCAGAACGCCTCAGCGTCTTTTTCCTGCAAGAGCGCTTGAGCAGGTTTTCGGCCAAACAGCCAGAACATGGCAGGTGTGAGGAATGTGTCCAGCAGGGTGGAGCTGATCAGCCCTGAAAAAATGACTACTGCTACCGGATGCAAGACCTCCGTGCCTGGACGCTCAGCTTCGAAAAGCAAGGGCGCCAGAGCAAAAGCGGTCACCAAAGCGGTCATCAAGACCGGGCTCAAGCGCTCCAGTGATCCCCGCAAGATCATTTGCGTGTTGAAGGCCTCTCCTTCAAAGCGCATGAGGTTGATGTAGTGGCTCACCTTCAGGATTCCGTTACGCACGGAAATTCCAGCCAGTGTGATGAAGCCAATCAGTGCTGCAACCGATAGGGGTTGCCCAGACAGCCACAAGCCCAGCACAGCGCCTACCAGTGCTAGCGGAATATTCACCATGATCAGCCCCGAGAGCACGACGGACTTGTAGCGGCTGTAAAGCACCACAAACATCAAAACCACGGAGATCACGGACAACAGTGCGATCAGTCGAGAGGCCTCCTCTTGCGCCTGGAACTGCCCGCCCAGGGTGATGAAGTAGCCCTCGGGCAAGCGCGATTCAGAGACGACTTTGCGGATGTCGACAATGACCTCCGACAGCGGACGACCTGAGGCGTTAGCAGAGATCACGATTCGACGCTTGCCGTTGTCGCGGCTGATCTGGTTGGGGCCATCGGCATCCTCAATCAAGGCGATCTTGGACAGTGGCACCCTGCCAGAAGGGGTCTCAATCAGCATTTGTCCCAGACCTTCGAGCGATCGTGCAGACTCAGGCAGTCGTACCACCAGTGCAAACCGTCGTCCGCCTTCCATGATCTGGGTGACTCTTTCACCCTCGACCAGCGATTGCAGCGTCGAGAGCACTTGCGAGCCGGACAAACCATATTGAGCCGCAGCCGCGTAGTCCACCCGAACCTTGATCTGGGGTGCAAGGACCTGTTTTTCGATTTGCAAGTCCGCAATGCCCTGAATGTTGGCCAGTCGGGATCTCAGTGCATCCGCCTGGCCCCGCAGCACATCCAGGTCTTCGCCAAAAATCTTGATGGCGATTTGAGATCGAACTCCAGAAAGCATGTGATCAATCCGGTGGGAGATCGGTTGCCCCACCTCAATGGATGCTGGCAAGTTGGCCAGACGCGCGCGGATGTCCGCCCGGACTTCGTCCATCGAGCGGGTCAACTCTCCGGCGGGCTTGATGCCCACGTCCAACTCACTGACATGGACGCCTTCGGCGTGCTCATCCAACTCAGCGCGCCCACTGCGTCGACCTACATGAACCACTTCAGGCACCTGCTTGACCAGAATTTCGGCCTGGCGAGCCAGGGCTGACGACTCCGTCAGGGTGACGCCCGGGTTGAGACGCAAGCCCACCAGAAGCGTGCCCTCATTGAAAGGGGGCAGGAATGTGGTGGGGAAGAAGGGGACCGCAACAGCCGCCAAGACCACGGCGGCACCGGCGCTGGCCAGGGCTGCGCGAGGCTTGTCCAAAACCAGTTGAAGCCCACTCTTGTACCGATTTTTGAGCCACGCCAGGACCTTGGTGTCGCCATGGTCCAGATTTCTCATTCGGGGCAGCAAGTAGTAGCTCAGCACGGGCGTCACCGTGACCGACACCAGCAATGAGGCCAGCGTGGAGACGATGAACGCGATGCCCAGTGGCACAAACAGCTTGCCCTCCAAGCCTGGAAGCGCAAACAGCGGCAGAAACACCAGCACGATGATGACGGTCGCGTAGAGGATGGCGGAGCGAACCTCCATAGACGCCTTGGCCACGAGTTGCAGCAAGGGCAGACGGTTATTGGCATCCTTGGAACGGTCTTCTTTCAAGCGTCGCAGGATGTTTTCCACATCTACCACGGCATCGTCTACCAGACCGCCGATCGCGATCGCCAATCCCCCCAGAGTCATCGTGTTGATCGACAGGCCAAAATACTTGAACACCAGCGCGGTAATGAAAATCGACACCGGAATGGCGGTGAGCGCAATGATGGTCGGCCGCACAGTTCCCAGAAAAAAGAACAGAATCGCCGCCACAAATACCGACGCGCCTATCAGTTTGCCTTGCAGCGTGGAGATTGACGCCTCGATGAAGCTGGCCTGACGGAACGTGACGCGAGGAGCTTCCATCCCTTCAGGCAACGATGCCTTCAGGCCGACGATCGCCTCTTCAATGGACTGGGTGAGTTTGGTGGTGTCTGCAGTAGGCTGCTTTTGAACCCCCAGGATGACAGCCGGTTTGCCCTCGAATCCCGCATCACCACGCTTGATGGCTGGGGCAAAGGTCACCTCCGCGATTTGCCTGAGCAAAATGGGTTGCCCGTTTTTGGCGGCGATCGCCAAATTGCGCAAGTCATCAAGCCGTGAGGTTCGGCCCAGGTTGCGGATGAGGTACTCGCGGCCATTGAGTTCAAGAAAGCCCCCTGACGTGTTGGCCGAGAAGCTGCGCAGCGCGGCTTCCAACTGGTCCAGCGAGATTCCGAGGTCAGACATGCGCGCAGTGCTGGGCTGCACTTGAAACTGCCGCACTTCGCCACCGATGGGGATGATTTGTGCGACGCCCGGAATGGTCATCAAACGGGGACGCAGAACCCAGTCGGCGTACTCACGAACTGCCATCGGCGAAATCTTTTGCGGATCGACCGGGATGGCGATCTGCATGATTTCGCCCATGATAGAGCTGATCGGCCCCATGCGAGGCGTGACGTTCCCAGGCAGACCTTGCTCCATGGCAGAGAGTCGCTCAGACACCAGTTGGCGCGCCCGGAAAATTTCCGTGTCCCAATTGAAGGTCACATACAGGAAGGACAAGCCAGCAGACGAGGTGGAGCGGATGGACTCCACCCCTGGCAACCCGTTCATCGCTGTTTCCAGCGGGAAAGTGATCAATTGCTCCACCTCCTCGGCTGCCATCCCTCCCGCCTCGGTCATGATCGTGACCGTGGGTTTGTTGAGGTCGGGGAAGACATCCACAGGGGTTCGCGTGAGGGTGAATGCCCCGTAGCCCATCAGCACTGCACCGGCAATGAGTACCAATAACCGATTGGCCAGACTGTTTTCGAGAAGCCACTTGAACATGTTGTGGCTCCCTTAGCGAATCTGATTGATCAGCGTGGCCCCTTGAGTGGCCACACGATCACCTGATTTCAGGCCAGAGGTCACGGCTACTCGCGTGCCATCCAGAGGCTCAAAAGTCACTGTACGGGGCTCAAACTTCTCGGGGGCCGTCTTGACCCAGACCACCGTTTGGTTCGCGGCGTTTTTCATGAGCGACGACAGGGGTACAGGAATGCCCGAAGTCTTTTGCTTGGACTGCACGTAGACTTTGACTGGCTGCCCCACAGCCAGGCCCAGCGCTTGCGGGTTTAGTGCCTGAAAGTTCAGGGGCAATGCCTGTTCACGCAAGCTGCGCGCCGCGCCGATGAAGATCAAAGGAACGTGCTGCTCACCGATGGCCAGCGACGCACCACCAATGTTGTTGGCCAAGGTCCCGTCAAATGCCAAGGCTTCGATCCGCAAGCGTCGGGGGTCGATGATTTCAAAGATCAGTTCACGCGCGTCTACGACCTGACCCGTGACCGCATGGGCAGATGCAATGACCCCTGAGACAGGGGCTAGGAGAGCTTCGCGACTTGCCAGCCCACCGCCAAGGGCGGCAATGCGTTCAGTCAAACTCACCACCTCACTCTCAGAGGCCTCAATATCCTTGCGTGGGACTGTGTCAGACAACTCCCGCAAACGTGCAAGACGCTTTTCGGCCAGGGACTTGGCAGCACGCAACTCGGCCAATTGAGCCGACTGGCTGGCCCTCTCTAGTGGTGCCACCGCGGGAATCACATAGGCCAGCACATCGCCCTTTGTCACTTCTTGTCCGGCAGTGGGCAATCCCTTGGGACCCGGTTCTATACGTCCGGCGTTGATCGGCTGTACCTTTCCGCCCGCATTGGGGTCCATCAGAACCCGGCCATTAAATTCGAATGAGCGCGGCACGTCGGCAGCTTCGACCAACAGTGTTCTCACATTCAGTTGTCGCTGGGCTGGTTTGGGAAAAAATACGCTGCCATCGGCCATACGCTGCGGACCATTTGCGTTTGCTAGTGCAGGCGCCGCGCCGTGGTCATGACCTTCACCAGCGAAAGACGGCATTCCTGCGCTTGCGAGGCTCAAAGTTGTGCAGAGCGCCAGCCAGCGGAGTTTGTTCGAAGTGTTTTTGAGTTTCATGTGGATTCCCCCTTATGCGCGACGAGCTTGGTGGCGAAAGCGGACGATCGCGCCCAGCGCTATCAGTGCCAGCAAACCGGCACCGATCCACATGGCGATGGCTTTCCATGCATCGCGGATGCCTGGCGCATCTGCATCTGCGTGCAAATCAAGTTCGGTGGCAAGCAAATCGATCAGTTCGCCCGCGTTGATCGTTGCGGTGATTGCCATCACGCCAGGTTTAAGCGGTTCTTTAAGAGTCACCTCGTATTCGCCATCGGCATGCTTTTGCGCTTGGTATTTGCTGCCAGCGATATCAATTTCGATTTGGGCGTCGTTGACCGGGCTGTTGTCTTTAAAGCGGTCCAGATATAGCGTGATCAGCTTCCCATTGACGATGCCGACCAGTTCCAGATCCTCTGAGACTGCAGTGAAGCGAGGCAGCGCGGAACTTGTGGCTTGCGGGGCTGTGTCGCCATGGTCATGTCCAGGGCCTGCGATAGCCAATGGGATAAACAGGGTAAGTAACAGTGCCAACAGAGTGGCCGCTGTTGAATGAATGAGCTTCATGGTGTTCCTTGAGTTTTTGGGGGGCGTCAACGTCACTGGGGCAGCAAGCCCAAGGACTGCCGCCACGCTGAGATGGCGCTGGCCAGATCGATTCGGCTGCGGGCCTCTTGGCGTTCTGCTTCGACGGCCTCAGCCTCGATGCGCAACCGGGTTGGCAGATCGGTCTCTCCAAGCCTGAATGACTTGTCAAAAAAGCCACGTGACTCTCTGGCCAGCCTGGCCCTTCGCTGGGCGGCGTCGAGTTGTGTGCGAGCGGCCTCCACGCGTGACGCAGCTCCGCGCTGATCGGCTTGAATGCGGTCCCTCTCGAGGGTGAGTTGGGACTGCACCTCAATCGCTTCGGCCTGCGCCGTCGCGACACGAGCGTCATACCTGGGGCCTGCGCCAAAGGGAACCCGAACGCCGATAAGCACAGTCTGGCCGTACCGCTCTCCAAAAGCTCCTCGGTCTCGCGTGGTGGCGACCGTCAGTTCGGGGTTGGCGCGCTTTTGGGTGTTGATCAGATTGGCCGTGCGCTCGGCAACGGCGATGCGGTCTTCCAACTCTGCGAGCAGCGGATGACGGGCAGTTTGAGACGGAACAGGTGACGGTTCACCCGTTCCGTTGTGGATCGAGTCAGGTGCAGCGACCCCACCCGTGAGCGCAGCAAGCTGCGCAGACGCAACGGCTGATGCAGCCTGCGCCTGGGCGGCAAGCGCTTCAGCCGCAGCCACGGCGCCTTCTGCCTGGTGCTGGTCTGACCGTGCCAGGTCACCTGCCTGTGTCCGCTTGGCAACGTCAGCGGCCAGTCGTCTGGCATTGGTCAACTGCTCGCGCGCCAGCTCTGCATCGACCCGAGCACGCTGCCAGCTCCACCAGGCGTCCCTGACCGAAGAGGCAAGCCGCAATTGGGAGGCAAGGACTCGGCGCTCAACAAATGAGATTTCAGCCTGAGCCAACTCGGCACTGGCGGTGCGCTGCCCGGGTAGCCAGATGGGAACCGCGATACCGATCTCGGCTTCACGCGCGCCGTTGTTGCCAGTCGTCCGGTCCGATCGCTGACTGATTTCCAGTGAGGGTGCCTCAGGCGAGAGCAGCCCAGCGGCTTTGGCTTGGGCCTGCGCGGCGTCACGGCGCGATTGAAGTGCGCGTGCCTCGGGTTGCCTCTGCCAGGCTGTCTCGAAAACTTCCTTCAATGACGCTGCGCCACCAGGCGCAGCATCGGTATGGCCTTGTGCATGGGCGCTCAGGACTCCACAACTCAATGCAATGGCCGACAGCACCAATCGAAGGGGGGCTGTCTTTTTTTCACTCAAACGCATGACTCATCTCCAATGGTGAAAACAACCAGGGAGATCAGCGAGCGGCGACGCAAAGGTCGCGGGCTTTAGTGCACAACGCTCAATGCGTCACGCGCGTCAGCGCACAAGGGATTCGAAAAAAGGGAAGTGGAAACCCGAGGCTCGCCGATCAGGCAAGCCTGGGCCATTGCGGCCGTTCGGGCCGCTCGGTATGGGCCGGAGTGGGGTTGACGTGGTCGTCGGATCGATGGTCCTGACCCGTTGCCGCTATGGGCGTCTTCAGATCACTGGTCAGCGCAGCTGCGCAACCCAGATGACATGTCGCACAGTCGTGGTGTACCCCAGTTGATGCAGTGCCATCTTTGCCAGATTCGTGGTTGTCAGCTGCTTGATGGTCGTGGGTGTGGTGTCCAGGGTGGTTGGCAGTCACACCGGCCTCATGTTGGCAATAGCCAGCCACTGCTGCCCAGCTGAACTGCAAGGGCAACAGAACCAGCAAAAAGATTGCCAAGAACTTTTTCATTCCTGATAGTGTAGTAGCTTTAGGCTTCGAAGGCCACTTGCCAGGTCCTTGACCTCATGATTCCTGAGGCCACTGCAGTTCGATGGTATCCGGATGACAGCACTCATTTGACTGCCTTGAGAAGACGCAGTCCGTTGAAGACCACCAACAAGCTCGCACCCATGTCAGCGAATACAGCCATCCACATGGAGGCGTCATCAAAGATAGCCATCAGTAGGAACACCGCTTTGATTCCCAAAGCGAGAGTGATGTTCTGCCACAAAATGACATGGGTCTGCTTGGACAGGCGAATCGTCTCGGGCAATCTGCGCAGATCATCGTTCATGACCACGATGTCTGCGGCCTCCATCGCTGTATGGGTTCCAGCCGCACCCATTGCAAATCCGATGTTTGACTTTGCCAGTGCAGGGGCATCATTGATGCCATCGCCCGCCATGGCCGTCACGCCGTACTGACCCTGAAATTCTTCGATCGCCTTGAGTTTGTCCTCTGGCAGCAAGTTGCCCCGGATTTCAGAAATTCCGGCCTTGTGTCCCACCGTCTTTGCTGTCAGCGCATTGTCTCCCGTCAGCATGATGGGTGTGACGCCAAGCGTCTTCAATTGAGCGATGGCCTGTGTCGACGATGTTTTGATCGTGTCCGCCACCGCGAAGAGTGCGATCACCCGATCTCGATTTGCCAGAATGGTCACGGTTCTTCCTGCGCCCTCATGTTCAGCGAGCCGAGCTTCCAACTCTGGAGAGCATTGATTGCGCTCCTCGATCCAACGGTGGTTGGCCAGGATGTAGGGGTGCCCGTCGATAACGCCTTGGACCCCACGACCCGCAACGGCTTCAAACGAAAGGACCTCTTGAGTAGATTCAGTCAGGCCCTGGGCAATCGCTTTCGAGACGGGGTGATCCGAGCGTGAAGCCAGACTCTTTGCCAAACGCTCAAGGCGTTCTCGGGGCTCATCCAAGGCAATAGCCTCAAATGCCACAAGTTTGGGCTTGCCCTCGGTGATGGTCCCTGTTTTGTCCAGAGCCACAGCTTTAATTTTGCGTGCTTCTTCCAGATAGACGCCACCTTTGATCAAAATACCGCGCCGTGCCCCGGCGGCCAGCCCACTCACCACCGAGACAGGCGTGGAGATGACCAGCGCGCAAGGACAGGCGATTACCAGCAAAACCAAGCCTTTGTAGATTGCCTGCAACCATGTGACTCCTGCGACCCAAGGCAGCAGCAAAGCGACCAACAGTGCAAGAACAAAAACAGCTGGCGTGTAGATTGCAGCAAATTGATCTACGAAGCGCTGGGTTGGCGCGCGGGTGGCTTGGGCCTCTTCGACCGCTTTAATGATCCGACTGAGTGTGCTGTCAGAGGCCAGAGACGTGACCCGGATTTCAAGGGCTGCTGCTTGGTTGATCGTCCCGGCATAAACCTCGTCGCCCGGCGTCTTGTCTACGGGCAGACTTTCTCCAGTCAAGGGCGATTGGTCCACTGCACTTTGACCGACGGTGATGGTGCCATCTAGTGGAACTCGTTCACCCGGAGCGATGCGAACAACCGAGTCCAACGAGACCAACTTGACGTTCATCCGAATCCATGTGCCGTCGTTTTGCCGAACTTCGGCCAACTCGGGGGACATGGCAAGGAGGCTCTTGATTGCGCCACGCGCGCGATCGACTGCGCGCGCTTCAATGGCTTCTGCAATGGCGTATAGCGCCATGACCATGGCGGCTTCTGGCCATTGGCCAATCAAGAAAGCGCCGGTGACGGCTACCGTCATGAGCGCATTGATGTTCAACCGCGCCTGACGCAGGGCTACCAAGCCTTTGGCGTACACGCCAAACCCCGATAAGAAAATTGCACCTAACGCCAAGACCATGCCGATGGCGGCGATCCATTGATTGGTCGGAAATGCAAATGCAATCGCTTCGGCGATCAGCGCTAAGCCGAGTGCCAGGATAAGTTTTACCCACGATGACCAAAACCCGGCCGGGACTTGATGGTTGTCAGTTTCCTGGGGCAAGGGCTCCGGCTTGAAACCAGCTTTCTTGATGGCCTCCAAAGCTGGTGGGATGGCGACCACGTCGGCACTGATCGTCAGGACGCGCTCCCCAAGATTGAAATGTAGTCCATGGATTCCGACAACTTTGTCCAAGGCTCGTCGGATCTCCGACTCTTCTGACGAGCAGTCCATGTTGGCGATTCGAAATCTGCTCCCGACCGGCGCTGACGAAGCCACGCTGGGGTCTTGAACAGGCCACAACGCAGAGGCGCAAGTTGACTCTCCGCAGCAGAACGTGCTGGCGGGGGTCTGCTCCGGTTGGTCTGCGCAGGGGAGGATGTCTGATCTTTGGCTCATGTGGATATTAGAAACCCTGTAGCCACTTTAGTGTCAAGGGGCTAGAATTTTTCCAATTCTGAGCATGTAGCAGACCAAGGGGTTGTTATGAAAATCGGAGAACTGTCCAAGGCAACTCACACGCAAGTGGAAACCATCCGGTACTACGAGCGCGAAGGCCTGCTGCCGCAAACCGACAGGACAGAGGGCAACTACCGGGTTTACGGGCCAGCACATGTTGAGCGCTTGTCCTTCGTACGCCACTGTCGTCGCCTGGATATGACATTGGAGGAGGTCCGCACGCTCTTGCGTTTCAAGGATTCGCCGCCCCAAGACTGCTCGGTGATCAACGACTTGGTCGATGAGCACATCAAGCATGTGACGATCCGCATCAAAGAACTGAAGTCCTTGCAAAAGCAATTACTCGATCTTCGAAACAGCTGCGCGGGTGTCGGTACGGTTGAGGCGTGTGGGGTCCTGTCGGGGCTGTCGCGTGCTTCGCTAGTGGAGCCAGCAATTCAAGCACTTGGGGAGCACCACGTACATGGATCTCATAAAGCTTCTGGGCAGCGCAGATCCAAATGATCACGTTATCAAGGGGACCCGGATCACATCGGTCACCCGCGATTTGCTTAATGTTCGCGGCTTTTCGAAGTTAAATACAAAGCAGTGCCCGCTGCTCATCCCACAGTAATGGCGTGCCAGAAGCCAGATCGAACAAGGTGACGTGGTCCGGCAATGACTCGTCCAAGATGGCAGCCACGATGTCAGGTGCCAGCGTGGTGAGGTTCACCATCCGACTTACGTAGGCCCGGTCCATCCCCTCCATCTCTGCAACCTCGGCGAGGTTCCGCGCCTTGCCAGACTCCAAAATGGCCAGCCATCGATGCCCACGGACCAAGGCCAACTGCATCTGGGTGGGCTGGTTATCCCACGCACGCGGTTGCACGGAAGTGCCGTCCGGCAAGGTCACAGCCTTGCGTCGGCCGCGTCGGATGATCTTGATCGGGATGGTCACGTTCATGCTGCCATTGCTGGCGCTGACCACATCGGCCTTCCCGGTCGCCTTGATCGTGATCTCGTTCATGCGGCCACCTCAACTGCTTCTTTGGGGGCAGGCAGATTCAATTCAGCGGCTAGCCGCTCCAGGCCATTCGGCATGAACTGCACTTCGATGTTGTGGGGCGTGACCACCACCTTCTTGATCAGGAGGCGGACGATGCGCTCTTGCTCGGCCGGGAACAGCTGGTCCCAGATCTTGTCGATCTGCAGCATGGCAATGCATACGCTGGCCTCATTGACCAGCGGATCCCGTGCGGTCATGTATTGGGCCACCCGATTCTTGAGATCGGGTGCTCGCAGGATGCGGCGCATCTGCGCCACCACGTTGGCCTCCAGCTCGATTGCCGGCAGCCGTGGCAGTCCGGACGCACCGGCGTGCTCTTTGTTCTCTCGCGTGTGGATGTAGTACCGGTACAGCTTGCCGGTGCCTTTGCGACTCCAGGCCACCGTCAAGGCCCGCCCATCTGCGCCCTGGACGATGCCCTTCAGCAGGAACGGGATGGTGGCCCGGGTGTTGTTGCCCCGGGTGCGAGGGCTGACCTTCAGGATGGACTGCACGGCCTCCCAGGTGCTGGGCTCGATCAAAGGCTGGTGCTCACCCTTGAACCATTCTTCCTTGTGGCGCAATTCGCCAAGGTACGTCCTGTTGCCCAGTAGTTTGTAGATCAGCCCCTTGTCGATCAGCTTGCCCTCGCGGACGTTGCCGTCCTGGGTAGTCCAGGCCTTGGACGTGACGCCGTCCATGCGCAACTCCTTCATGAGCTTGGTGGTGGAGCCCAGTTCAACGAACCGCGTAAAGATGTGCTTGATGATCTTGGCCTCCCGCTCATTGGGGATCAGGCGCCGGTCCTTCACGTCGTAGCCCAGCGGCGGCACACCACCCATCCACATGCCCTTGCGTTTTGAAGCCGTGATCTTGTCGCGGATGCGCTCACCCGTGACCTCGCGTTCGAATTGCGCGAAAGACAGCAGGACGTTGAGCATCAGCCTGCCCATGGATGTGGTGGTGTTGAACTGCTGGGTGACCGAGACGAAGGACACACCCGCACGCTCGAACACCTCGACCATTTTGGAGAAATCGGCCAGGCTGCGGGTGAGGCGGTCGATCTTGTAGACCACCACGATGTCGACGCGACCGCCCTCAATGTCGGCCATCAATCGGCGCAGGGCGGGACGCTCCATGTTGCCGCCCGAGAAGCCGCCATCATCGTAGTCGTCGGCCACCGGAATCCAGCCTTCGCTGCGCTGGCTGGCGATGTAGGCATGGCCGGCTTCCTTCTGGGCGTCGATGGAGTTGAAGGATTGGTCCAGCCGTTCGTCACTGGAGACCCGGCAGTACACGGCGCATCGCTGACGGCGTTTGAGAACCTCGCTCATTTGCGTGCTCCCTTCTTCGCGGCTGGCTTGGACGGTGCGTTGGCCTTCAGTCCAAAGAAAACGGGGCCGGACCATGCCGTGCCGGTGATCTCCTTGGCGATGCGCGAGAGGCTGCGGTACGGGCGCCCCTCGAATTCATACTGGCCGTCGACCGTGGCCATGACCTGGTATTCCTTGCCCTGGTACTCGCGGGTGAGGAGCGTGCCAGCCATTAGATGGAAGTCGCGTTCCAGTTTCTTGTTCTGGCCCGAATCCATGATCGCCTGGATCCGGCGCTTGTTGCGGTCGACCATGTTGCGATCGATCTTGCGGAACTCGATTTCCTGCAGCCGGAAGGCCAGGCGGCGCTCTAGGAACTGGCGGTTGTGGGTCGGCGTGTCTTTGCCGAACAGGTCTTTCCAGAGCGCCTTAATGTCGATCATCGACAGGTCGGGCAATCCGGCGATTTGCGCCAGCACCGAGGGCGACGTGACGTAGGGTGATTGCGTGGTGGTCATTTGGACTCCGTGACTTTGGTTGACGGGTCCGTATGAACGCTCTGGTGGCCGGAATAGCCAAGTCCTAAATGGCTCTTGGAGGCCGCATTTGCGGACTTCGCGACAGATTGATCCCACACACGGGAAATGCCCCTTGCCAGCAGGGCAGCCACCTCGTCCATGCGCTCTGAGACGGTCATGGATTCGGGCGGGCGGCGTTTGATTTCTTGCATTGGTTGCCAGTCCTTGATGTTCAACGATCGAAGGAAAAAATTGTCTCCAGGGGGCCATGGCAAGGCCAGCAGGAGGTTTCGGACATGTGCGGAAGGTTGAGGGCAATTGCCAAAAACAAACCAAAAGTTCACTCCGAATGCCATCGGTTGCATGGAGAACGAACGTTCTCTACAATGGGTGCCGTGAAGAAAGCCATCAACGACCACGAACACCTCGCCACGCTGCAAAGCTACTACGCCGAGCACCGGGTGCTGCCGTCTTACGCCCGTCTGATGAGCCTGCTTGGATTCGCATCCAAGTCGGCCGTCAAGAAGGTGTTGGAGCGGCTGGAGGGCATGGGCATGCTGGAGCGCACCCCCGATGGGGACTGGGCACCAAGCGAACGATTTTTTGATCGTGCCATTGCGACCCAGCCCGTGCCGGCCGGTATGCCAATTTCAGCCGACAGCGATGTTCATGAGCAGATCACCATCGATCGCTTCCTGATTCAGCAGCCCAACAAGACGGTGCTCATTCGGGTCAAGGGCGACAGCATGGTGGACGCCGGAATTCATGACGGCGATCTGGCCGTCGTGGAGCGCAAGACCGAAGCCACGCAGGGAGATATCGTGGTCGCGGTCGTTGATGACCAATTCACTCTAAAAACACTTGCACGAGACAAAGACGGATATCACCTGTTGCCTGCCAATCCGAATTACCCAGTGATTCGGCCCAACGGCAAGCTCGAGATTTTTGGCGTCCTGGTTGGCCTTGTGCGCAAGTACCAATGAGGACCCATCACTTTGAAAATCTTTTCTCCAGCCCACTTTCTGCGCCATGTCTCGATGCCCACGCTGCGCGAGTTCACGGACGCGCATCCGATTGCCCCCCGCCTGACCATTGACTGGAATAGTCCGCCCGAGACCTTGCCTGCCATGGTCAATGCGGCTATCGAAGCACTGCATGCGTCGATGGGTGCAGACGGCATGTCCGACGAGGAAATGTCCGCGCTTGGACAAGACTTGCACCTTTGGCATGACGACCTGCGACGCGTGCATCTGCTGTCAAATGATCTGGCCAGCAATGAATTTCATACGGCATGCGCTGCGGATCAGGAGGCGCTGGATGCTTTTGCCAGTCGTGACCCACGCGAACAGGCGCTGTGGGTGTTTCACGCCCGTGATCACTTGTTCCGTGACGTCGAGTTGCATCTGGCCTTCCAGGCGAAGGCCAACGGCAAGTATTGGAAGAAGCACCGCATCGATGCTGGCCTGGACCTGACCAACGAGCGGGAGAAGTTGGAGGCGTTCAGCCATGAGGTGGCCAAGCTCTTCGAAAAATCTGGCGCTGGCAAAAGCACCCACATTGAGCAGAGCGTCCATGCTGCTGATGGCAGTGTGCAGCTGACCATCTATGTGGAAGGCCCGATCACGGCGCTGGCGCACTTCACCGAAAACAAGTTCAACCGGCAGACCACACGCATCGCCTTGGAAACGGCCCTTGTCTACCAACCGGCCACCGGCGTGATCGAAAGCGTGGTCAAGGGTGGTTCCAAGAACCACCAGACCGTGCTGCAGCTGTTCGGCAAGCATGTGGTGGGCCGTGAAATCCAGCCCGAGGAAATTGAGAAGACCCGCTTTAAGCTCAATGAACTGCGCGAAGGCCTGGAGACCTTCGATGACCTGTCGCCCCTTGGGGTCGAGAAAATCCGTCTGCGCCGCGCACAGTTCCGGCCACGCGGCAGCACGGGCGTTGCCATTCGTATTGAGGCATCGGCAGAGCAGGATCAGGATGACGCGATCGAACTGGCCCGCAAGACGCTCAAGATCCAGCATTCATTCGAGACCGAGTACAACCTCGACGGGGCATCGGTCATCGTGTACCTGGCACCGGTGGATGGCCAGAAGCCCAAGCGTTTCAGCTTCGACCTGTACTCGACCGGGTCGTCCACCATCAAGAACCTGTCCGAAAAAAATCAGCCCATCGCCAATGCCGTGTTGCAGTCGCTCAATGTGATCGAAGCTGAGGAGGCAGCAGTTTGAGCGAAAAGCTGGTCAATGCCACGGGAGTGCTTTGCCGCCTGCTGGAGCAATCGAAACCAACGATCAACGGCGCGGCATTGCTCGGTGGAGAATTCGGCGAGGGTGGCCACGAGCTTGTTCGTGAACGCCTGCTGGTGCTCGGGCCTGCACTTTCCTACGTCACTTGCCCTGACTGCGGGATCGAGATGGCCCGCGTCGTCCGTTCCGTGGGTGTCGACCAGGTCCTGCTTTATTGCGATGAGTGCGGTGAAGTCGACGCCGATCGCGCGCTGCTCCAGACCTACACGGTCAGCCTGTCACGCTTTATCGATCGCATGGTCAGCAGCTTGGAATTGACGCCGTCCAATCGCAAGGCCATCGACAACGACATCTCGTGGCGCCTGGGTGTGCAGGAGCACAAGCGTGGCAAAGCGCAGACATGGTATTTCGCGCGGCACTTGAATGACCACACCGTGGCGCGTCACCTGGTGGATCAGATCCGTTCCGACAATGCCGCCCAATCCGCCAAGATCATCACCAGCACCGATGTGCCTTTGCCAGATGGCTCTCCGCTGGTGGGATACGACATCAAGAATCTGGCCGCCATTGCGCGGATGTCGCAGAACGTGTTCCTCTTCTTCGATGACAGGGCCGAGGTCACAGTTGCTCAGCCCGAGGAAGAACCGGCGCCAGTCACATCGTTGCGTCATGTCCGTCACAAGGGGTGGGCCTATGTGGATGGCGAGAAGTACGAACTGGAAGGAATGCAGCAGAAGATTCTGTTGGCCTTGATGGATGCTCACGCCCATCGCCTGGAAGGCAAGGTGATCGCCGATCGATGCGGCTCCGATGCATTTCCGTTTCAGCCGGCCAAGTATTTCGGCCGGAACAACGAGGTCTACAAAGCCTTCGTCAGGTATGTGCCCGGCGACAAGGTCTACGAGTTGATCATTCACCCTGAAGACGCGGACCTATTCTGACCCGCTAAATCTCTCCCATCCCATCCCCAGAACCCGGTTCCTGTCCGCAGGAAGCCGGGTTTTTTGCATTTTGTTCGCACGAATTTGGTTTGCAGAACCTGTCTGCCGAATCTGCCGAACGGGTTCCAGAACCTGCCTTGAAAAACTGCAAGCACTGGTTAGCGCGGCTCCCAAGCCGCACGAAACAGAGCCTTTTTCACCTTCAAGGAGATTCAATTGCAACCCTCAGAACCCGTCCGTCATCTCAACCAGCGGCAGCTTGCCGAACGTTGGGATTTGAGCGAGGCCACCCTGGAGCGCTGGCGCTCCGAGGGCATCGGTCCCGTCTTCCTCAAACTGCAAGGCCAGGTCCGCTATCGGATCGAAGACATCGAAGCCTTCGAAGTCGACAGCCTGCGTCGGAGCACATCCACGCGTGAAGTGATCGGAGGTGCGGCATGAGCACCGATCTGACCTTCACGCCCGAACAGGTGCTGGCCACCCCGGCAGGCACGTTAGCGCAGCAACCGGCTGAACTGCTCTTCAGCATCAAGAACGCCGCCGCTGATTTGTTGGCCGCTGGCAAAGCCCTGAGTGATCACATTGATCAGGCCATCGACTTCAAGTGGGGCGAGCGCGCTCGCAACCTGCGCCACGACGCTGGCAAGGACACCGGGGTCGTGCATTTCGATGACGGCGATGTGCGCATCACCGCAGATCTGCCCAAGAAAGTCGAGTGGGACCAAACCCGCCTGGCCGACATGACGCGCCGTATCACCGAGAGCGGTGACGACCCCAGGCAGTACGTCGAGATCACCTATCGCGTGAGCGAGACCAAGTTCAACGCTTGGCCTGAAACCCTCAAGTCTGCCTTCGAGGCTGCCCGCACGGTCAAGACCGGCAAGCCCTCGTACCGCCTCGCCCTCATGAAGGAGTAATTGCCATGTTCTTCAAAAAGAAAACCACTGTCCAGAAGCTGCGTGAGCGTCCCGAATGGTACGTGCGCGAGCTGCCTGAAGAAATCTTTGTTCCGGCGCTTGATGGCCATCGTCCCGATGACATGACCGTCGCGCTCGAGGACGCCACGCTGGACGACCTAGCCTTTGCCATCGTCGGCATCGAAGCCCAGGTTGCCAAGGCACGTCGTGGCTTGAGTGGGCTGCGTGAACTGTATGAACAGGCGCGCAAGCGTGGCGCTGCTGGGACCAACACCGTGGCCGAGGTGTTCTTTAGTGATGAGTTCGAGGAGGTGTCGAAATGAGCCTTCCCATCATCACCGCTGACCAACGCCTGGCTGAGCGCCGTGGCGTCAAGGGCGTGCTCGTTGGCAAGTCCGGCATCGGCAAGACCTCCCAGCTCTGGACGCTGCCACCGGCATCCACGTTGTTCTTCGATTTGGAGGCGGGCGATCTGGCCGTCGAAGGCTATGCCGGCGACACCATCCGTCCCCGCACCTGGCAGGAATGCCGCGACTTCGCCGTGTTCATCGGCGGCCCTAATCCGGCGCTCCGTGAGGACCAACCTTACAGCGAAGCCCACTACCAAGCGGTATGCCAGCGCTTCGGTGATCCGGCCGTTCTGGACAAGTACGAAACAGTCTTCGTTGACTCGATCACCGTGGCCGGCCGTCTGTGCCTGCAATGGTGCAAGGGGCAACCGCAGGCCTATTCCGAAAAGACCGGCAAGCCCGACAGCCGTGGCGCCTACGGCCTGATGGGCCAGGAAATGATCGGCTGGCTGACCCATCTGCAACACACGCGTCGCAAGAACGTTTGGTTCGTCGGGATCCTCAACGAGGCCCTGGACGATTTCAACCGTCGGGTTTTCACGCTGCAGATCGATGGCTCAAAGACCGGCTTGGAGTTGCCCGGCATCGTCGATGAGGTCGTCACGCTGGCTGAAGTGAAAGCCGATGACGGCAGCAGCTACCGCGCCTTCGTGTGCCACACGCTCAACCAGTGGGGCTATCCGGCCAAGGACCGCTCCGGTCGCCTGGACCCTGTAGAGGAGCCCAACCTCGGGCGGCTCATGCAGAAGATCGCCGGCCCCGCACGTCCCGCCAGCGAGCGCCTGGACTTTGCCCGTCCGCAGGCAGCCATCGCCGAGCCCACCACCTCCGCCACCTCGGCATCCACTTCCTCTCAGGAGTCCTGATCATGACCTTTTTCGATTTCAATTCTGCCGCCGAGCAGTCCAGCTACGACCTCATCCCCAAAGGCACGGTGGTACGTGTGCGCATGACCATCAAGCCAGGCGGCTATGACGACCCGTCCCAGGGCTGGACCGGCGGTTATGCCACCCGCTCCCTGAGCACCGGATCGGTGTACCTCAATTGCGAGTTCGTGGTGCTCGACGGTCCGTTCGCACGCCGCAAGATGTGGTCGCTCATTGGCCTGTACAGCGCCAAAGGTGCCGAGTGGACCAACATGGGCCGGACCTTCATCAAGGCCATCCTGAACTCCGCACGCGGCATCAATCCGAACGACAGCAGCCCGGCAGCGCAGAACGCCCGACGCATCAGCGGCTTCGCCGACCTGGAGGGCATCGAGTTCGTTGGCAAGGTGGACTGGGACAAGGACCAGAACGGCCAGGACAAGTGCGTCATCAAGTCGGCCGTCACGCCTGAGCACAAGGACTACGCCGCTCACATGAATGGTGCGCCAGCGGGGGCAGCCAGTGCGCCGGCCAGTAGTGGTGGTGCCAATGCCTATGCGCAGGCCACCGGTCGCGCGCCGGTGCCGTGTCGCCCCAGCTGGGCGCAGTAAGGGGGAATTGCCATGATTCTTCGCCCCCGCCAAGCCCTGCTTGTGCAGAGGACCCTCGCGGCCCTCGGCGAGCATGGCAATACCCTGGCCGTTGCGCCCACCGGATCGGGCAAGACCATCATGCTGTCGGCCGTGGCCGGCAGCCTGTTGGCTGAACCCGATGCCAAGGCATGCATCCTGGCCCATCGCACCGAATTGACCGGCCAGAACCGCAGCAAGTTCGAGCGCGTCAACCCGGGCCTCAAAACGTCGGTGTTCGATGCCAACGAGAAATCGTGGGACGGCAATGCCACCTTCGCGATGGTGCAGACCCTCTCGCGAAAGACAAACCTGGACCAGCTGCCCACCCTGGACCTGTTGGTCATTGATGAAGCGCACCATGCTGCTTCGCCCAGCTACCGGGAGGTGATTGACCAGGTGCTGGTCAAGAACCCGAAGGCGGCCATCTGCGGTTTGACCGCCACCCCGAACCGGGGTGACGGCAAGGGGCTGCGTGAGGTGTTCAGCAACGTGGCTGACCAGATCACGCTGGGCGAGATGATCGCCAGCGGCCACTTGGTGCCGCCACGGACCTATGTGATCGACGTTGGCACGCAGGAGGCGCTGCGCAAAGTGCGCCGCACCGCGATCGACTTCGACATGAATGAGGTCGCCAACATCCTCAATAAGACGCTGGTCACCGAGTCGGTGATCAACAACTGGAAGGCCAAGGCACGCGACCGCAAGACAATCGTGTTCTGCTCGACAGTCGAGCACGCCACGGATGTGTGCACTGCCTTCAATCAGGCAGGTATTGAGTCCGTCCTGATCCACGGCGAGTTGTCCGATGGCGAGCGCAAGGAGCGTTTGGCCGCGTATGAAAACGGCGACGCCCAGGTCGTCGTCAACGTGGCCGTACTGACCGAGGGCTACGACTACACGCCCACCTCGTGCGTGGTCCTGTTGCGCCCCAGTTCCTACAAGTCCACCTTCATTCAGATGGTGGGCCGTGGCTTGCGCACAGTCGATCCGCAGGAGTTTCCGGGCGTGGTCAAGACCGACTGCATCGTTCTGGACTTCGGCACGGCAAGCCTGATGCATGGCGCACTGGAGCAGGAGGTCAACCTCGATGGCCATGACAACCTCGGCGATGCCCCCACCAAGGAATGCCCGGAGTGCGGTGCCACGGTGCCGATGGCCGTCATGGAGTGCCCGCTGTGCGGCCATGTCTGGGAAAAGCAGGACAACCCATCGCGCGGGGTGCTCGATCACTTCGTGATGAGTGAGATCGATCTGCTCAGCCGATCCAACTTCCGCTGGTGCGACCTCTTTGGCAGTGACGACGCGCTCATGGCCACCGGCTTCAATGCATGGGGTGGCATCTTCTTTCTCAACGGGCGTTGGCACGCCGTGGGCGGTGCCAAGGGGCACACCACGCAGCTGCTTGCCGTTGGCGAACGCACCGTCTGCATGGCCAAGGCCGATGACTGGCTCAACGAGCATGAGTCGGAGGACTCGGCGCACAAGACGCGGCGCTGGCTCAACGAGTCGCCCACGCCGAAGCAACTGCAGTACTTGCCGCCAGAACTGCGGGCCGACTTTGGCCTGACGCGCTACCAGGCTTCGGCGCTGCTGTCCTTCCGCTTCAACCGCAACGCCATCGTGCGGCTGGTCAATGCGGCCAATGACGCCCACGCCCACCAAGTTCTGGAGGCTGCGTGAAATGTGCCGTCTGCCATCGCAAAGCCAAGGGGTACGGCTGGTTCAACCCGCGTGTGCCCCGCTCGGACCCATCCCGTCACAACGACAAGTGGGTGTTCTGCAGCCGTCCCTGTCAGGAGGCCTTCTCCAAGCTCATGAACAAAACGGAGGGACACATGATTGATCCCAGCGATATGGAAATCGCCGCCATGCAGTCCTGCCTCGGCCCTCTGGGGGAGTACGTCGGCTCCATCGGCATGCAGCGGCCACTGGCCGACTACAGCCGGAACGAGGTGCTCATGCTCATTGATGTGGTCGTCACCCGGTACCAGGACAGCATGCTCGAGGAACACGAGCGCATGGCCGCTCGCGACCGGCAGTTTCTGGAACAGCGCATCGCCATCCAAGCCGCAGGCCGGCAGCAAGGACGGTCGTGATGCTGGACTTCAATCACCGTCCGAAATTTCATGAGCAGATCGGTGCGCTCATCGATGACGCGCTGGCGCTGGAGCGCGATGGGCAGACGCCGCGCGACTATCTGGGCGCATCCCGGCTGGGTGTGGCGTGTGAGCGCGCGCTGCAGTTTGAGTACACCCGCACGCCGGTGGATCCGGGGCGCGACTTCTCCGGCCGCGCGCTGCGCATCTTCGAGGTGGGCCATGTACTGGAAGACCTGGCCATCCGCTGGTTCCGACTGATCGGCTTTGACCTCTACACCCGCAAGGCCCATGGCGGCCAGTTTGGCTTCTCCGTGGCTGGCGGCCGCATCAAGGGTCACGTCGACGGCATCCTGAACGCTGGTCCCTCGGAGCTGGGCATGCGCTACCCGGCGCTGTGGGAGTGCAAGACCATGAACGACAAGTCCTGGCGGGACACGGTCAAGAACGGTGTGTCCAAGTCCAAGCCGGTCTATGCCGCGCAGATGGCCATCTACCAGGCCTACATGGAAGGCGGCATTCCCGGGATCTCGGAGAACCCGGCGCTGTTCACGGCCATCAACAAGGACACCCAGGAAATCTGGTTCGAGTTAGTGCCCTTCGATGGTGGGCTCGCGCAGCGCATGTCCGACCGGGCGGTGCGCGTCATCAGCGCCACCGATGCGGGCGAGGTGCTGCCCCGTTTTTCGACCACGCCAACCCACCAGGAGTGCCGCTTCTGTTCATGGCAGGAACGCTGCTGGGGTGGGACCTGATGCACGAGTCCAGCTACTTTGACTTCAACGATGCAGCAGACAGGACCACCGGGGCAGTCGAGGACGTCGAGACCCTGCGCCAGGCGCTGATCGACAGGCTCGAGTCGGTCCTTCTTTTCCTGTTCCCCCAGGGGCGTATCCGTGGGGGCAAGTTCTATGTCGGCGACATCGACGGCTCTGCAGGCAAAAGCCTCGTGGTGGAGATGGAAGGATCGCGACGAGGCCTGTGGTTCGATTTCGCCACCGACATGGGCGGTGATGTGTTCGATGCCTGGGCCATGTCGCGCAACCTGTCGGTCAGGACCGACTTCCCACGCCTCCTGGATGAAGTGCGCCAGTGGTGTGGCGTGGCGCCGCCCATGGCCTCCAACCGTCGGCGCGAGGTCCGGTCACAGCCGGTGGATGAACTAGGGCCGTACACGGCCACCTGGGACTATCAGACCCACCTGGGCGAATTGATCGCCCGGGTATACCGCTACGACCCCGAGCCTGGCCGTAAGGAGTTCAGGCCCTGGGATGTCCGCGCCCGCATGTGGCGTGCGCCCGATCCGCGTCCGCTTTACAACCAGCCAGCCATGGCGACTGCTCGCCAGGTGGTGCTGGTGGAAGGTGAAAAGTGCGCCCAGGCCCTCATCGAGCAAGGCATCGTGGCCACCACCGCGATGAACGGCGCGCGCGCACCGATCGACAAAACCGACTGGTCCCCTCTGCGTGGCAAGGACGTCGTGATCTGGCCTGACCGCGATCCGCCGGGCTGGGACTATGCCGAGGCAGCTGCCAAAGCATGTGTGGCTGTGGGCAGTCGTTCAGTGGTGATCGTCATCCCACCCGAAGGCAAGCCGGATAAGTGGGATGCGGCCGATGCCATCGACGAGGGGTTCGACTGCAAGGCATTCATTGAGCGTGGCGAGCGCATCACGGTGAAGGCCAGCGCGGCTGTCCTGCCGGCTTTCACGATGGGCGAGATGCTCGACGACGACACACCGCTGCCGATCGACCTGGTGTCGGGCCGGATCATCACGACCGGCGGCATCGCGATCTTTGGCGGGGCGCCCAAGGTGGGCAAGAGCGACTTTCTTCTGTCATGGCTGGCGCACATGGCAGCCGGCCTGCCGTTCCTGGACATGGTGCCAGCACGCCCTTTGAAGGTTTTTTACCTCCAGGCCGAGGTGCAGTACCCGTACCTCAAGGAGCGGATGAAAGCCATCCGTCTGCCCAAAGAGGCGCTCAGGCTCGCCCGGCGCAATCTGGTGGTGACGCCCCAGTTGCACCTCATCCTTGATGAGGAAGGGCTGGAGAAGTTGATCCAAACCATCAGTGCGCAGTTCGGTGGCGAGCCGCCGGACATCATCGCCATCGACCCGATCCGCAACGTGTTCGACGGTGGCGGATCCGGTGGTGAGAACGACAACGACGCGATGATGTTTTTCCTCACGCGCCGGGTGGCCAAGCTGCAGCAGCGGGTCAATCCTGACTCGGGCGTCTTGCTGGTCCATCACACCAAGAAGATGACCAAGCGCCAGTTCGAGGAGGACCCGTTCCAGGCCTTTGCGGGTGCCAGCAGCCTGCGCAGTTTCTATACCTCCGCCATGCTGCTGCACCGGCCGGACGAGTTGTCCACGGTGCGGCAGTTGTACTTCGAACTGCGCAACGGTCCAGGCCTTGCCCCCCGGTACGTCGACAAGGTCGATGGCCAGTGGACCGTCGTCAATGACAGCGAACGTCTGGTCAACAAGGATTACGGGAAGCGGCTCGATGCCGAGCGACGGCGCAAGACCGACGTGATCCTGCAGATCCTCTTTGATGAGGGCCTGAAGGGCAATTTCTACACCGCCAACCAGTTCGCCGAAGCCTTCGAGGGCAAGGCAGGACTGGGCGGCGAGCGCTCGATCCGCGAGCGCCTGTCGGCCCTGGCCACGCAGGGCTACATCAAGTATTTCCGCAACGCTGCGGACTACGGGCTGCCGCCATTTGGCCGCTCCAAGTTTGGCTACATGTGCGTCGAGGGCATGGTCCACAACCGGCCCAAGGGCGAGCCCGATCCGGACACCGGTGAGGTGCCCATGACGTCCCTGTGCGTGCTGCCCACCCACTACAAGTGCCCGCTTTCCGGGGCGGCGATGCCCGTCGAAAACCCGGAGGTGTGGGTCTATCCCGAAAACAGCAACGACCCACAGGAGTCCGAATGAACACGATTTGCCAAGATAGAGACATCACGGCCGGCGTCTTTGAACACGCTGGCATTGACCCGCACGGGCACGCTTTGGCCCGCACGCGACGGGCATTGGACAAAGCCCGTAATGGTCCGCATCGGTGCGATCGCGCACACATTGGCGCGCAGCAGCAAGTTGGCAAAAACACCCCTGGAAGTTGGCAAACTTTTGCCAACTGGATTCAGTTGGCAGACCGTTTCCAACTTGATTCCGTTGTAAATCAACAAGTTACGTCGAAGTTGGCAAGATGGCAGGAAGGCAGATCTGCCAACTTGCCAACTGAGCTAACTCATTGTTTTTGTTCAGTTTCTACCCTTGACCAAGTTGTCGGAGACTCCCCCTCCTACTACGTAGGAGAGGGGGCTAAAGCCCTCTCTCCGTTACGTAGGGGAGATGCCTGCCCGGTCGATCCGGTGCCTGCATCGCGCACCGTGGTCATGGCCATCGACCTGGGCACCACGACCGGCTGGGCCATGCGAACGATGGATGGTCAGATCGGGCACGGCTTCGCGAGCTTCCGGCCCAGCCGCTATGAGGGCGGTGGCATGCGCTCCCTGCGCTTCAAGCGGTGGCTCTCCGACATGCGCCACCTGGCCACCGACATCCACGCCGTGTACTTCGAGGAAGTGCGTCGCCATGCAGGGGTGGACGCAGCCCACGTCTACGGCGGCCTGATGGCCACGCTCACCGCTTGGTGTGAGCACCACAACCTGCCGTACCAGGGTGTGCCGGTGGGCACGATCAAAAAGCACGCCACCGGCAAAGGCAACGCCAGCAAGGACGAGGTCATCCAGTCCATGCGGGCACTGGGCCACCCGGTGACCGATGACAACGAAGCGGATGCCCTGGCGCTGTTGCACTGGGCTTTGGACACACAGGAGGGATGAACATGGTTGCAGCAACACTCGAATGGACGACGGAAGACGTCGCCAACTGGCTGATCGAAGCGGCGCGCACTGCGCATCGCCTGCCACCGGTCAGGGTGCAAGGCCACTTCAACTGCTGGCCCACCATCGTGCGATCGGAGTACGAACGCATGGCCAGCGACGATGCGCCGGTCTACCGCTACCCACCCACGCCCGCCGAGGTTGAGCGCATGCTCGTGGTCATGCAGTGGGTGCAGTGCCTGCGCACCGATCAACGCAAGCTGGTGTGGATGCGAGCCGAGCGGTGGCGCTGGCACGACATTGGCAAACGCTTCGGTGTGGCACCCCGTACCGCGCAGCGCCACTGGGAAGTCGCAATCCAGGTCATCACCGACCATCTTTCGCAGGGAGGTTGATAGACGTTTCGGGGTGCAGCGAAGCCATGCCTACCAATGCGGACAGATGCGAAAGAAACGCGATTTTGAGGGTGTCGCGTTTTGCCCGGATTCACGATAAATTCTGTCTACGGTCGCGAGAGATGCGTCTCCGACCACATTAACTTCAAGAACCCGCCCGGTGGCCCATGTGGCATGACCTGGCGGGTTTTTCACTTCTGGTCCCCATGAACCCCATCCACATCGAGTACCGCCAGGTCGAGGCGTTGATCCCCTATGCCCGCAATGCCAAGCAGCATTCGGAGGCACAGGTGGCCCAGATCGCGGCCAGCATCCGTGAGTTCGGCTGGGGCGCACCGATCCTGATCGACGGCCAGAACAACGTGATCGCCGGTCACGGCCGTTTGCTGGCAGCGCGCAAGCTCGGTCTGCCCGAGGTGCCTGTTGTGCCGCTGGACCACTTGTCTGACACCCAGCGTCGCGCCCTGATCCTGGCCGACAACAAGATCGGCGAAAACGCATCCTGGGAAGACGAACTGCTGGGCATCGAGTTGGCCGACCTGAAGGATGCCGGATTTGACCTGGGCCTGACCGGCTTCTCGCAAGAGGAGTGGGAGGCCCTGATCGCTGGCGAGGAAGCCACCAAGGATGGCCTGACCGATGAGGACGCTGTGCCCGAGGTCAGTGAAACGCCCATCTCCAAGACGGGCGATGTCTGGATCCTGGGCGAGCACAAGCTGCTCTGTGGTGATGCCACTAAGGCCGATGACTTCAAGGTCCTGCTGGGTGATGAACTGGTGGACATGACCTTCACCGATCCACCCTACAACGTGAACTACGCCAACACGGCCAAGGACAAGATGCGCGGCAAGAACCGCCCCATCATGAACGACAACCTGGGCGACGGTTTCGGCAGCTTCCTGACGGACGCCTGCACCAACATCCTCACCCACACCAAGGGCGCTGTCTACATCGCCATGAGTTCGTCGGAGCTGGACACGCTGCAATCGGCCTTCCGTGCAGCAGGCGGTCGCTGGTCCACGTTCATCATCTGGGCCAAGAACACTTTCACGCTCGGACGCGCGGACTACCAGCGTCAGTACGAGCCCATCCTGTACGGCTGGCGCGACGGTGCCGATCACTTCTGGTGCGGTGCCCGAGACCAGGGCGATGTCTGGAACGTTAAGAAGCCGGCCAAGAACGACCTGCATCCGACGATGAAGCCGGTGGAACTGGTGGAGCGTGCTGTGCGCAACAGCAGCAAGACCCGTGACCTGATCCTCGATCCCTTCGGTGGCTCGGGCTCCACGTTGATTGCCTGCGAAAAATCAGGACGCCGTGCCCGGCTCATCGAACTTGATCCAAAGTACGTCGACGTGATCGTCAAGCGTTGGGAGGAGTTCACCGGGAAAAAGGCAGTGCGGGTCGGTGACCAGGTGCCGGAGCAGGAACCCGCTCTGGAGCCTGTTTAACCCAGCCTAGCCACGTACCTCGGATAGTCCCCGCCAGACGGGTCGATAAACAGGTAGGGCCGACCAGGCGCGTGGATTTCCACGCACAGCCGGCCCTGCATGAAGTAGCCACCCTTGCCTTTGAGCCAGTCGCGCGACTTGGAGAGGTTCTTGGCGAAGCCATCGAATTCCTCCGTTTCCATTTCCCGGGTCTCGGTGACATAGACCACGTAATCACCCGTGGCGGCGATGTCGGTGATGTCAGCGGGCTTGCGTCCAAAGGGCAGTCGGATGCTCAACTCTTCAACCTGCATCTCCTGGCCATCAAACGTGATGGTCAGAGGCTTGCGATCGATTGTGATGGTCATTGTTTTCATGGCTTGGCTCCTGGTCAGGCGACTCGGTAAATCCGCTGTCCACCAACCTCCTTCGTCGAGGTGATCTCCAGGCCGAGCTTCTTCTTGAAGGCGCCGGCAAACGTGCCCCTGACCGTGTGGGCTTGCCACTGAGTGACCTCGCAGATCTGTTCGATCGTGGCGCCCTCGGGACGCTTGAGCATCGCGATCACCTGCGCTTGCTTGCTGTTGTCGCGCATCCGAGGTTTCGCAGCTGTCGCTGCCTCGATGACCTCGTCGATGGCTTGGGCGCTCACAGGCGCTTTGCGTGGCACACCTAGGGCCTCGTAGCCCTCAGCGGCCACGAACCAGTCCTTGCCGTCGTAGGTGATCAGGGTGCGTTTGAACAGGCCATCGATCACTTTCTGGCGCGCACCGCCTTTGATGTTCTCAGGGAACCAGGCGATCTTGCCCTCGGTGTGCTGATGGGCATGGGTCAGGATGGCTTGCTGGGTGGGGGTGAGTTGGATGGTCATGGTGGGCTCCGATCAGGATTGGGTGTGAGTGGGTGTGGTTTTGGTTTGAGCGGTTTGACGTGCTGCGTTAAGGCCGGCCTCGTAGGCGGCTTGCAACGCGGCCTTGACGCCCCAGACGCTCACGTCGTGGAAGTCGAGCCGGTCGCTGCTTTGGGTTTTCAGGGTGTCGATGAACAGGTACTGCTGGGCGATCTGCTCAAGCAGTTGGTTGAGCTTCTTGCTGGTCTTCACTTGGCAGCCTCCACTTGGTGGATCTGGCGGGCGCGATCGAAGCCAACCCAATTGCCTTCGCGATCCAGGCCTCGCGAGGCCATCTCCTCGCGGGCCAGGCGGTTGAGGTCCAACTCGCCGCGTGCTGCGGCGGCGAGGACTTTGTTGAGCGCGGTCTGGATGAAGCCCAGCTCGTCGACGGTGAATTCGGTGTTTCGGTAGGTCATCGGCGATTCCTTTGGTTGGTTGATGGTGTTCGTATGAACGCTCTGTTCCCAGAGGAAGCCAAGCGGAATCTCCGAAGCAGTTGCTTCTTTCTTGAATCAGTTGGAAACCTCGCGAAATGCCCCGCAGCGCACCCACTCCCTGTCGGTACCCAGGGTGCGCCGCCGTGGTGGAAACGCCTGGGTTTTGCGAGGCGCACAGGCCGTTGATCCACCGCGATTACGGGCGTGCGCGGCGCGGTTTTGATGCCGAGGTTGGCTTCTACCAATCACGGCAGTGGCGCTCGGTGCGAGCGGCCTTCCTTCGTGAGCACCCGCTGTGTGGCGCCTGTGGTGCCAAGGGCCTACTGGTGCCAGCCCGTGTCGTGGACCACGTACAGCCAATCAAGGACGGTGGCGCACGGTTTGATACGGCCAACCTGCAGTCGCTGTGCGTGCCCTGTCACAACAGCAAGACCGCACGCGAGTCAGCGGCGCGGTCAGGTCCCCCCAGGGGGGGATGAATCTCTACGGTTGGCAGGCCGCGATGCGCGCGCCAGCTCAAATTTTTGCGCGTGCAAATTGAACTAGGGGGGGCTCCCCCTCCCCGGCCCCTCTGTGCGTCTTCGCACACAGCATTTACCGATTTATGTGCGGCAACACACATTCACGGCACCTTGAGTGCGAACTGGAATAAAGATGGCTGGACGAAAACCACTCCCCACCAAGGTAAAGCAGATCAAGGGGACCCTGCAAAAGTGCCGTACAAACCTTAGAGAGCCCAAGCCGACTGGCGACCTGGTGGACCCGCCTGATTACATGCCCGAAGGAGCCAAGGCGGCTTGGCGATATGCACTTGAGTGTGCGCCACCGCACTTACTCAGGCGACTGGATATGTCAGTCCTCGAGGTTTGGGCTTGCGCCGCCGACCTGTACCGAAAGGCACAAGCAGGTATCGCGAAGACAGGGTTGCTCGTGAAAGCACCCAACACCGGCGTGCCAATGCAGTCGCCATATTTGGCCATTGCCAACAAGCAGGCACAAATCATGACCAAAGCGGCCACGGAGATGGGGTTCACACCCGCATCCCGATCCCGTGTCACCTTGCCTATGGAAGCGGCGGACGATGACTTGGACCCTTGGGCCGATATTGCAGGATAAGTTCAATGGCTCAAGACAGTTATGCGGACATTGCCAAGATGTACGCAGAGAGGGTCGTGGCCGGAGAGATTCTCGCGTGCAAGTGGGTCAAGGCGGCCTGCCAGAGGCAGCTCAGTGATCTGAAGAAGTACAAGGGCAAGACCAGTCCCTACCGGTTCAATCCCAAGCTCACAAGCAAGAGCGGCAAGACCTACTACCCGGCGGACAATCTGTGCGCTTTTATTGAGCGGCTGCCGCACGTCAAGGGGCCGCTTGCGGGAGAGCCCATCACGCTGGAGCCGTGGCAGGTGTTCATCCTCACGACGGTTTTCGGATGGGTCAAGGCCGATGGGACGCGGCGCTTTCGCCGCTCATACATCGAGGTTCCACGAGGCAATGCCAAGTCCACCCTGTCGTCTGCGGTAGGCCTGTACATGTTGGCTGCCGATGGTGAGGGAGGTGCCGAGGTGTATTCGCTGGCCACCACCCGTGACCAGGCTCGCATCGTGTTTGGTGATGCCCAGACCATGGCGCGCCGCAGCCCGGGGTTTCGCAACCGGTTTTCGGTAAACGTCGGGGCGCACAACATGAACGTGTTGTCGTCTGGGTCAAAGTTTGAAGCACTCTCAGCCGAAGGTTCCACGCTGGACGGTCTGAACATTCATTTTGGTTGCGTCGACGAATTGCACGCGCACAGGACCCGCACGGTGTACGACGTGGTCGAGACCGGCACCGGCAAGCGGGACAACTCGCTCTTGTGGGTGATCACCACGGCAGGCAGCAACCGCGCGGGCATCTGCTACGAGGTCCGCTCGTTCGTGACCAAGCTGCTTGATGGCGTGTTCGAGGATGACACCCAGTTCGGAATCATCTACGGGCTTGATGATGGAGATGACTGGACAACTGAAGAGTCGCTGATCAAGGCCAACCCTAACTGGGGCATTTCGGTGAGGTCCGAGGTGCTCGGGCCGCTGCAGGCCAAAGCCATGCAACTGCCCAGCGCCGTCAACAACTTCAAGACCAAACACCTCAATGAATGGGTGAACGCCGACACGGCCTGGATGGACATGCGCTCCTGGGATGCCTGTACCGAGCACGGGATGTTCATTGAGCAATTCGAAGGCCAGCCCTGCTGGATTGGCCTGGACCTGGCCAGTAAGACTGATATTGCTGCCTTGGTGGCGGTGTTCCGGCATCCTGAGATTTCGGATGCCTACGTGACCTTTGGCAAGTACTACCTGCCCGAGGACACGGTCAACGGCGCAGGCAACAGCCAGTACGGCGGCTGGATGCATTCGGGGCGGCTCATCGTCACCCCGGGCAACGTAATCGACTTTGGCTGGATCGAGTCGGATTTGCTGGACATGGCAACCCGTTACGAGATTCAAGCGGTGGCCTTCGACCCGTTCCAGGCCACTCAGCTTTCGACTCGGATGCTGGCCGAGGGTCTGCCCATGATCGAGGTGCGCCCCACGGTGCTGAACTTCAGCGAACCGATGAAGACCCTGGAAGCGCTAGTCCTGCAAAAGAAGCTCGTCCATGACGGCGACCCGGTACTGGCCTGGATGGCCAGCAACGTGGTGGCGCATCTGGACGTCAAAGACAACATCTATCCACGCAAGGAGCGAGCAGAAAACAAGATAGACGGCATCGTTGCACTGATCATGGCCCTCTCAAGGGCGATCAAACCGGGGGACTCGGTTGTGCTCGGATCCGACTATGAGTTGATGGTGCTCTGAGGCAATGGGACTTTTCACATTCATCGATCGATTCAGAGCCTCGAGCAGTGACCGATCCCCTTGGGGAGACTTCTTCTTTGAACCGGTGTCGGTGCGCAGCGCCTCAGGCATGCGCGTCTCGCCTGACGGGGCGTTGCGGCTCGCGGCGGTGTATGCCTGTGTGCGCATCCTGTCGGAGACCATGGCATCTCTTCCGGTGGTGGTTTACCGCCAGCGCAAGGACGGAGGCAAGGATCGGGTGATCGATCACTGGCTCTACGGCCTTCTGGCCCGCAAGCCCAACCGGTTCCAGAACCCATTCGAGTGGCGCGAGATGCTGCAGGGGCACCTGGCTTTGCGAGGCAATGCTTTCTGCCAGATCATCTCCAACCCCAAGGGAGAAATCACCGAGCTCATGCCGCTTCACCCAGATCGGGTGCGCATGGAGGTTATGGACAGCGGGGACTTCCGATACCGGGTTCGCATGCAAAACGGGGATGAAACCGTATTCCCACGTGGGCAGATCTGGCACCTGCGCGGCCTGTCCTCGGACGGTCTGATGGGCATGAGCCCCATCGAGTTGGCCCGTGAGAGTCTGGGCATGGCGCTGGCCGCTCAGGACTACGGGGCACGGTTCTTCACGAACGACGCCAAACCCACGGGTGGCTGGATTGAGTTTCCGGGCACTTTCAAGGACCCTGAGGCCAAGCGGGTGTTCAGGGATTCCTACCAGGCGGCGCAGTCCGGCTCCAACCGGGGCAAAGTTTTGGTGCTGGAAAACGGCATGAAGTTCCATGAGGTGGGGGTCACGAACAAGGACGCCCAGTTCCTGGAGCTGCGCAAGTTCCAGATCACGGATATCGCCCGGCTGTTCCGGGTGCCTCCACACATGATCGCGGACTTGGATCGAGCGACATTCTCGAACATCGAGCAGCAGAGCCTGGAATTCGTCATGCACACCATGACGCCTTGGGCCGAGCGCTGGGAGGCCTCGATCGAGTCGGACCTCATGCTCGATGGTGACCAACTGGAAGTCGAGTTCGACTTTGCCAACCTGATGCGCGGGGATGCGGCAAGCCGCTCAGCCTACTACCAAAGCGGCATCCAAAACGGCTGGCTCACCCGCAACGAAGCACGGATTGCAGAAAACCTCAACCCGCTGCAAGGCTTAGACCAACCCCTTCGCCCGCTGAACATGGTGGAAGAAGAGGACGCCGAAGAGGCCGAGCAGGAAAACGAACCCAACGACTCAGAGCCCAACGAGAACGATGCACCCTCTGGTGATCAGGAGATGAGCATGCGCTTTCGCAAGCTGGTGCAGTCAAACGCAAGCCGATTGGGCAGGCGAATTGCACGCAAAGGCGTCCTTGATACCAATGAGATCCATCTGATCTCCCAGGCCTTTGGGCTCAATGAGAGCCATGTGCGTACCTGGGCTCAACAGCAAATACAGCCCTTTGAGGAAAACGCACTGGCTGCTTCCCTGATTCAACTTGGAATGAACACATGAACAAACAACTTCTGCTCTCCGAATTCCTGACCACGCCCTGGGCGCTGATGCCCGAGCGTTTGCAGGCCATGTCCGGCATCCTGACGCGCTGGTCTGTGGGCGAGCCGCCCAGCGACGAAACCCTGTTTCAGGTCAATACCGATCGCCTTATCCGTGACACCCGAAAACAAATGGCGGCCGCCAGCACGGGCACGGGCATCGCGGTGCTACCCCTGTACGGGGTGGTGACGCAGCGCGGCAACATGGTCGATGACATTTCCGGGCCGGGCAGCACCAGCACCCAGCAGTTCACTTCGGTCCTGCGCCAGATGTTGACCGATGATACTGTGGGCCAGATCCTGATCGACATCGACAGCCCTGGTGGCAGTGTCTATGGAGTCAGTGAGCTGGCCAGCGAAATCGTCAAGGCCCGTACCCAAAAGCCGGTCATTGCCGTGGCCAACAGCCTGGCGGCGTCTGCTGCTTATTGGATTGGCTGTTCGGCCAGCGAGTTCTATGTCACCCCGGGTGGCGAGGTGGGCTCAATCGGTGTGTGGCAAGCCCACTTCGATTATTCGAAGGCTCTGGAAGAAGAAGGGGTCAAGCCCACCCTGATTTCAGCGGGCAAATTCAAGGTCGAAGGCAACCCGTATGTTCCGCTCGACGAGCAGGCACAGGCCTTCATGCAATCCCGTGTGGACGACTACTACAACGCATTCGTTGAAGCAGTTGCCGTTGGAAGAGGAGTCTCGATCAGCGATGTCAGAGATGGAATGGGCGAAGGTCGCGTGCTTGGCGCTGATGCAGCTTTAGCAATGAATATGGTCGATGGAATTTCAACCTTCGATGAAGTCCTAGCCAAGATGCAGTCCAGCATCAAGACCTCTGTGCCACGCGGTCAATTGCGGTTGAAGCAAGCGCGAGACGCACTCGCCTTGATCTGATTCATTTCATTTTCATTGCATCCCTCCGTTGAGGGGTGTGCCCACCTGCGACCCGTTGGTTGCAAACCCTGTCGCCGCCTTGAGTCATTTCGACCAGGCGGTTTTTTCATTTCTGGAGAACCAATCCATGAGTAAGCAACTCCGAGAGCTTCAGTCTCGCAAAGCAACCCTGGTCAAGGACGCTCGCTCCCTGACCGACATCGCTGCCGCTGAGCAGCGTGACATGAATGAGGAAGAAATCAGTGCTTTTGAAGCCCTGAAATCAAAGATCGAGGCAACTTCTGCTGCTATCGATCGAGAGGCAGCCTTGATCTCAGAAGAAGCGCAGATGAACTACACGGCTCAACTGCCCCATGCTTCTGTGATCACAGTTGTGGATAACGCAGCCGCAGACCTCAAGCATGGCTTCAAGAGCGTTGGCGAATTCCTTAAAACTGTTCGCCATGCACAAAATCCTGGTGCCTCGATTGATGAGCGTCTGCTCATCGGCATGAACCGAGGTGCCGTGGCTCCAAGCTCCTTCGGCAACGAAGGTTCTGCCCAAGATGGCGGCTTCTTGGTTCCTCCTCAGTTCGCACAAGAGATTTTCCAGCTGTCGCTGGGCGAGGACTCCCTCTTGCCTATGACCGACAACGTGGAAATCACAGGCAACACGATGGCGTTTCCCAAGGATGAGACCACGCCTTGGGGTACCAACGGCATCCGGGCCTATTGGCAAGGTGAGGCAGCTTCGGCGATTGGCACCAAACCAGTGCTGGGCCTGTCGACCCTGCGCCTTAAAAAGTTGATGGCGCTCGTGCCTGTGACTGATGAGTTGTTGGACGACACCAATGCGTTGTCCACCTATCTGCCCGACAAGATTGCGACTTCTATCCGCTGGAAGACCAATGAGTCGATCCTGTTTGGCTCCGGCACTGGCTTGCCTGTTGGCTGTATGACCAACGCAACGACCGTGACTGTGGCCAAAGAGTCGGGGCAAGCAACGCAGACGCTTTTGGCACAAAACCTGGCCAAGATGATCTCGCGCCTGCCACCCGGTTCATTTGGCAAGGCCGTCTGGATCGTGAACAACGATGTGCTGCCTGCACTGTTCACCCTCACCTTGGGCAACTACCCGATCTACCTGCCTACTGGCATGAATCCGGGAGGCATTCAGGTCTCGCCTTACGGCACCTTGCTCGGTCGTCCTGTATTTGTCTCTCAGCACGCCAACACTTTCTCCGCTGCGGGCGATGTGTTGCTGGCTGATCTGTCTTACTACCAGACGATCACCAAGGCAGGTGGCATGCAAACAGCAACTTCCATGCACCTGTATTTCGATGCGGATCTCACTGCATTTCGCACGACATTCCGCATGGATGGCCAATCCAAGATCGCTGCGCCGATCTCCCCCGCTAAGGGCAGCACGACCATGTCGCCCTTTGTCCAACTTGGCGCACGTTGATCGTCGCCTGAACCATAAGGAGAACTTTGATGTTTCCCAATGCAAAAGGCAGCGAACTGTTTTCGGTTCTGGCCACCCTCGACCCCGTCAGTCAAGCTGCGGGCACTGCAACGACAGGTTGGGTCTCTGCAGGCAACCATCACAACCTGCTAGCGCTGATTCAAAGCGGTGTCCTTGGCACTGGTGCCACGCTGGACGCGAAGATTCAGCAGGCAACGGATGCTTCTGGCACCGGAGCGAAGGATGTGACTGGAAAAACCATCACGCAATTGACTCAGGCTGGTAGTGGCTCTGCAAAGCAGGCCATCATCAATCTGCGTCCTGAGGATCTAGATGTCACAAACGGCTATGCCTACGTTCGCCTCTCGGTGACTGTGGGCGTTGCCGCCAGTCTGACTTCTGCACAGCTGCTCGGATTCAATCCCCGGTTCGCACCGGGCGATGCAAGCAATCAGGCTGCAGTCGCGCAAATCGTCTGATCCTGAGGGGAGACCAATCGCATGCCCATGCAATTGATCACCCCTCCCGCAGGTGAGCCCGTCTCTCTTCAAGAGGCCAAGGCTCATCTGCGGGTGGATTTCGATGATGACGATGGGTTGATCCAAGCATTGATCGCTGCAGCACGACAAGCAGCAGAGACCATCACCAACAGGCAGTTGATGTCTGCACGATGGAAGCTGGTTATGGATAGCTTTCCTGGACCAAGCCTCATGGGTGTGCCCGCTGGACAGCCTTTCTCATTGCCTGGGCATGCCATCCTCATCCATAAGTCACCCGTCTTGAACGTGGTGTCCATTAACTACCTCGACATGGCAGGCGTACTCCAGTCTATGCCTGCGAGTAATTACACGGTCGACGCAGCTTGTGAGCCAGCGAGGATCACACCTGTGTTCGGTCAGATCTGGCCGATTGCTCTTCCTCAAATTGGCGCGGTATCCGTCACCTTCGACGCTGGATATGGGGCGGCGGCATCGGTTCCCGAGGGGATTAAGAGCTGGATCAAGCTCAGAGTTGGCAGCCTGTATGCGCATCGCGAGGAAGTGGCAGCACTCTCCCGTGGACGTATTGAGCCGTTGCCTTTTGTAGATGGGTTGCTTGACCCTTTCAAGGTTTCCTTCATATGAATCCAATCAGCGCAGGCATGCTCACACGGCGCATCAAAATCCAGCGCCCCAGCACCATCAAAGATAGTGTCGGGGCACCATGCAGATCCTGGCTTGATGTTGCGACTGTGTGGGCGGACATCCAACCGCTGTCTGGAAAAGAAGCCGTAATTGCCAACCGGATCTCAGCGGAGTTATCGCATCAGATCATCGTCCGGTACCAGAGCCTGTTTGACAACCCTCAACAGGTGGCACAGATGCGAGTGCTTTACAAGGCACGGATCTTCAACATTCATTCGGCACTCAATGAGGATGAAAAGCGCACGCAGATCATCCTGCTGGCGTCGGAAGGGCTTGACGATGGCTAAGCATGAAACGGTCAAAGTCGAAGGGCTAGCCGAGTTGGCCAAGGCACTCCGTGAGCTACCTGATCGAGTTGCCAAGAACGGGTTGCGAGTGTCCGTCTACGCGGGAGCAAAAGTCATTCGAGACGAGGCAAGACTGCGTGCTCCCAGGGCGGCTCAGTCGCTGGGACCCAATCAGCCTCCACCAGGAACGCTCAAGCGCTCAGTGATCATGAAACACATCCCTGAGCTTTCAACCCTGACCCGACAGACATTCTTTGTGACCGTGCGTCATGGAAAAAAGTACCGCGAGCAAGGCAAGAAAGGCACCCTTTCGCAGGATGCCTGGTACTGGAGATTTCTGGAATTCGGCACGCGAAAGATGAGAGCACAGCCTTTCCTTCGACCAGCCCTTGAGGCTAAGCGACACGAATCTGTCCAAGCAATGAAAGACCGCCTGTCAGACCGCATCGAACTTGAGGCCAAAGCGCTCAACAGAAAGTAATCATGCAGGACTTCTACAACGCCATCAAGGATTTGGCGGCTGGCGAGGTCTATGCGCTTGTTGTCGCTCAAGACGCACATTACCCAGCCATCGTCTATACGCCCATCATGCAAGAACATATCTTCGGCATTGATGGTCCTCACGGCTTGCAGCGCGTGCGCGTGCAGGTCGACACCTATGCCAGAACGTATCAAGAGGCCTTGTTGCTTCAAGACCAAGTCTTGGATGCACTCTTGGCAGACAAGAGCACCGTCGCCGATGTGCGCATGGGGCTCTCAGATTTTGAAGAACAGGCCCGGCTGTACCGGGTAAGCGTTGACTACACCTACCACCGGTAGAGAGTCCGCATCACAAACAGGAGCTAACGCATGAGCAGCACTGCGATTACCGCACAAGGCATCACGATCGCCAGATTTGGCACAACAACCTTTGAAACCATCCCCAACGTGGTCTCGTTTCAGGGGCCTGGCGGGCAGGCCGCTGTGATTGACGTCACCAATCTGGCCTCTACCGCCAAGGAAAAGCGCGTGGGTCTGCGTGACGAGGGGCAGTTGTCTCTGACCCTGCACTACAACCCCGACGATCTGGTGCACCAAGGCCTGAGAACCGATCGTGCCAACCGGGTACGACGTCAGTTCAAGATCACTTTTACCGATACCACTCCATTTGCAACGTGGTCCTTCTATGGCTATGTCACGCAGTTCAGCGTGCAGGGTGGCGTTGACGCCGTGGTCGAGGCCAGCGTCACGATTGAAATCGATGGCGACATCACGGAGGCATGAAGCATATGAACATTCTTTCCAAAGACGCCATCTTGGCTGCCGAAGATCTTCCGCGCGAAACAGTCAGTGTTCCAGAGTGGGGAGGCCAAGTCCTGGTGCGCACCATGAGCGGCACCGATCGTGATGCCTTTGAGGCTAGCCTCCTTGCAAAAGATGGTCGCATGGAGAACGTGCGTGCCCGGTTGGTGGCACTGACTCTTTGCGATACCGAGGGCGATCGTCTGTTTGACGACAGCGAGATCACGGCGCTGGGGCGCAAGAGTGCTCGTGCGCTCGATCGCGTCTTCTCCGTGGCCCAGCGGCTCAACGGCATCGGTGTCGATCAGGTAGACGTTGCAAAAAAGGGCTAAAGGCCAACCCATTTCGGCGTTCGATCTTTCGGCTGGCACTCGCTCTAGGCATGCCAGTTCGTGAGTTGCTGGCCCGTGTGGGGTCGGATGAGCTGACCGAGTGGATGGCCTTTTACCAGCTGGAGCCCTTTGGCGAAGTGCGTGCCGATCTGAGAAGCGGCGTGGTTGCTGCGACCTTTGCCAACGCCCATCGCACCAAGGACGCCAGGGCATTCACGCCTGAGGATTTCATGCCCTTCATAGAACGATCAGCGCCCCAAGGCAACGCGCGCCTGAATGTCGCCCGCTTCAAGGCCCTGTTCTCTCATAAGGTGAAAAAAAATGGCTGATTTAGGCTCCCTGGTCGTCAAACTTTCGGCTGAAACTGCCGAGTTTCGTGAAGACTTGGGACGCACAGCCCGCCTGCTGGATCGCCACGCCAATGACATGAAGGCGTCGATGCAGCAAGTGGCCAGTGTGGCCAAGACGACCTTTGCCGTGGTCATCGGGGCCACCTCCGTTGCAGCCTTGAGGGACTTTGTCACCCACACACTGGAGGCGGCTGCGGCCCTACAGGGCCTGTCAGAGCAGACAGGCGCGAGCGCTGCGGCACTCTCGGGATTTGCACCGGTTGCGACCATCTCAGGCACGGCAATGGAGGCCATTGGCGCAAGCCTGGCCAAGCTGTCCAAGGGGCTGGCGGGGGTTGATGACGAAACGGCCGGTGCGACCAAGGCCCTTCAGTTCCTGGGAGTGCGTGCCAAGGATGCTAGCGGCAACCTGCGTGATCCCGCGGAGGTCATGAACGATGTCGCACTCAAACTGGCCGAGTTTGAGGACGGCGCTGGCAAGACAGCCATCGCCATGGAGCTATTTGGAAAGTCCGGGGCAACGATGCTCCCCTTCCTCAAGGATCTGGCGGAGAACCAGGACCTCAATATTCGACTGACGTCCAAGCAGATCGAGGAAGCCGACCAGGCCTCCAAGGCCATGGGCCGTATGCGTGCCGAATCGAACTTTGTGGCGCAGACCCTCGTTACCGCCGCAATCCCCTCGCTGTCGGTGCTGTACCAAGAGCTCAAAAACGTGGTCTTGGGAACGGACAACGCAGTTGATGGCGTACAGCGCCTGCGCTCTGAGGGCACGCTCACCAACTGGGCTGAAAAGACGGCCTACGCCATCGCGGTTGTCATCGATGCCTTGCGGGGAATTGGTCACACCATCAAGTCGGTGATCGGCAGCTTCTCTGCTGTCTGGGCCGACATCGAACTTGCCGGCACTTTCTTGGCGGGTGGCAAGGGCTTGAACCCGTTCTCAGAGGAAAACCGCGCACGTCTGCAAGCTGCCCTAGAGAAGCGCAATGCGATCGTCGCTCAGGCCAACCAGAACTACGTTGACCTTTGGGATATGCCGCTGCTGGCCGATGCGGTCACGCGAAGATTCGAGGACATTCGCAAGGGTACTGAGGCCTCAAACGCCGTCACGCAAGCGTCCACGCCCAGGAAGCGCCTGAACTACAGCACGGCAACTGGCGCCGTCACTGCGAACGCCATGGCAGGCATAGACAGTGAAATTAAGCGCTTACAGGGGCAGGTGGATGTGGAGAGTGCCATCCTCAAAGACCGGCAGCGCATCATCGACCTCTATGAAAGCCAGGGCTACATCAGCTTCAAGGAGGCGACCGAGGCCCGCCTGGCTGCCCAGGAAGACTTCACCGAAAGGCTTCGGGCACTGACGGATGAGGAGGAAGCGATTCTGCGTCGTGGGCTTGAGTCGGTGGCCAAGACCACCCAGGACAAGCTCAAGCTGCAAGACCGTCTTGCAGAGATTCTCCTCAAACGCCAGAGGCTGGAGCGTGAGGCCCAACAGTCCAATCTGGAGCGCCAGATCAGGCTCCCCGGCGAGACCATGAAGGATCTAGCTGAGCAGGCCGCGCGGGGACAAAGCGAACTTCGTGTGATCGAAGAGCAGATCAAGACTCTGCGTGAGACGGGCGCCATCAGTGAACTGGACTCCCTGCGTCGCCTTGCAGCAGCCCGCCGGGATAGCGCCAATCAACTGGCCACGCTGGCGGCTCAGGCCCGCGAGTTGGTAGAGGCCGCCCCGGGTAATGAAAAGCTGGCCGATGCGCTGAAAAAGATCGAGGAATCCGCCCGCCAAGCTGCTGATGGAGCCACCTTGCTCAATCAGCGCGTCAAGGAACTGGCGGACCCAGAGGCTGGTTTTGCCAAGGGGCTGCGCTTGGTAGCTGAAGAGGCCGAGCAGATTGGCAAGCAGATGGAGTCGGCCACGGTGCGTGCCTTCAACGGGATGACGGATGCGCTGGTGAACTTTGTGATGACAGGCAAGCTCGACTTTCGGTCACTCGCCAACTCCATCATTTCAGACCTCATTCGTATCCAGATTCAGCGCGCTATCACGCTGCCCCTGGCTCGGGCCATGAGCAGCTTCTTTGGGTTTGCCGATGGAGGCGTAATGACTTCAGCCGGTCCCATGGCGCTGCGCACCTACGCCTCCGGAGGCATTGCCAACTCCCCACAGCTGGCTCTCTTTGGCGAGGGCAGTAAGCCCGAGGCCTATGTGCCGCTGCCAGACGGCCGATCCATTCCGGTCACGATGAGCGGTGGCGCGTCCGCAGGGGACGTCTTCAACATTTCGGTCAGCGTCTCCGATGCTGGCGCGTCCAGCCGTGGGGATGACCCAGGCGGACGTGATCTTGGCCGGGCGATAGCCAGTGCTGTACGTCAGGAGTTGCTTGCCCAAAAGCGCGCCGGTGGTTTGCTTGACGGCCGGAGGGCGGTGTAAGTGGCGACCTTTACCTGGACCCCTTCGGTTGGAGCCAACCTGTCGATGCGGCCCAGCGTTCGCCGTGTGGCCTTTGGCGACGGCTATGAGCAGCGTTTGGCCTTCGGCATCAACACTCAGCCCCAGGTCTGGTCGTTGGAGTTTCGGGGGCGAACCAGCACCGAGGCGAGCGCAATCGATGCGTTTTTGCGCTCACGGGGTGCCGTGCAGGCCTTTGACTGGACTCCTCCTGGTGGAACTGCTGGCAAGTTCGTGTGCGAGGAGTGGAGCCGATCAGTGGATGAGCCCAATGTCGAAACGGTGCGGGTTACCTTCAAACAGGTATTTGATCTGTCATGACAGTAGCTGCGATTACCTCCGAAATCCAGAAGCTTGCCCCCAGCAGCGTGATCGAACTTTTTGTGCTGGATCTGGCACTGTTTGGCCAAGGGCCGGTTCGCTTTCATGCCGGAACCAATGCCTTGCAGCAGCGGGTTGTCTGGCAGGGCAACGCCTATGAGGCATTTCCCATTGAGGTTGAAGGCTTCGAATTCAACGGCAACGGCCAGGTACCTCGGCCGCGCCTGCGGGTAGCCAATGTCACGGGCGCCATCACGGCGCTGGTGCTCACCTACCAGGACCTCGTGGGCGCCAAGATCACACGCAAGAGGACGCTTGCGAAATACCTCGATGCGGTGAACTTTGAGGGTGGTGTCAATCCGACAGCCGACCCCTCGGCCGAATTCGCTGATGACGTGTACTACGTCGACCGCAAGTCCAGAGAAACGCGGGATGTGGTCGAGTTTGAGTTGGCCGCATCGTTTGATCTGGAGGGGGTCACACTCCCTCGTCGGCAGATCGTTCAAAACGTGTGCCCCTGGCGCTACCGTGGGGCAGAGTGCGGTTACACCGGTACGTTCTACCTAGATGCCAATGACCAGGCGGTTGGCTCAAGCAGCCTGGATGTCTGCGGCAAACGTCTGTCATCGTGCAAGGCCCGGTTTGGGCAGAGCGCTGAGTTGCCCTTTGGTGGCTTTCCGGCAGCTGGGCTGATTCGTTGATGCTGCCTGAGAACCAAGCCCTGGCGCTCGATCACGCCCGGCAGGCGTATTCAGGGCCAGACGGTCCGCGCGAGTCGTGCGGGCTGCTCGTGATCCGAAAAGGTCGGGAGGTTTACTGGCCGTGCCGAAACCTGGGTGTGGGAACCGATCAGTTCGTGATTCACCCCGAGGACTACGCCAAAGCCGATGAGCAGGGCCAGATCGTTGCCGTGGTGCACAGCCACCCCGGTCTGCCGCCCGAGCCGAGTCAGGCTGACCGGGTGGCGTGTGAGGCCAGTGGCTTGCCTTGGCACATCGTGAGTGTCCCAAGCGTCGCCTGGGCAAGTATCGAGCCGTCGGGCTATGTCGCCCCGTTGGTAGGCCGCGAATGGTCTCACGGCGTGCTCGACTGCTACGCCCTGGTGCGCGACTGGTTCCGAGCAGAGCGCGGGGTGGAATTGCCCAACTTCGCGCGCTTTGACGACTGGTGGAAGCGCGGGGAGAACCTCTACCTGGAAAACTTTGCCCAGGCTGGCTTCTTCCCGGTGGATGCCGATGAACTAAAGGTTGGGGACTGCTTCCTGATGCAGGTGGCATCCCCTGTACCGAATCACGCAGCGATCTATCTTGGAGACGGGCTGATCCTTCATCACTTGCAGGGGCGTCTTTCCAGTCGAGATGTCTACGGCGGCTATTGGCAAAAAGTCACAACACACATCCTCAGACATGGTCACAATCATTCTTCTTGGTGAACTTGGACGCCGGTTTGGCCGCAGGCATAGCCTGGCCATCTCATCGGCTGGCGAGGCCATAAGAGCGCTGGCGGCCAATTTCCCGGCTTTTGAGCGGGAACTGGTGGCCTCAGGAGAGCGTGGTGTGGGCTACCGCGTGCTGGCTGGTCGTGAGGCGTTGACACTGGATCGTCTGCATGAGCCGACAGGACAGAGCCGCATCACCATTGCCCCGGTGGTCTCTGGTGCAGGTGGTAATGGCCTCGGTCAGATCTTGCTGGGTGCAGCCTTATTGGCAGTCGCTTGGTGGAACCCGTTGGGCTGGGCGGCGTCGGGCGCGTTTTTGTCACAGGCCACGCTCTACTCGGTAGGCACAGCCATGATTCTTGGTGGCGTGGCGCAGATGATTGCGCCTACGCCGAAGGCCACGGAGCCCTCAGAGCGCCCAGAAAACAAGCCAAGCTACAGCTTCAATGGTGCTGTCAACACCACCGCCCAGGGGCATCCCGTGCCGGTGGGTTACGGCCGATTGATTGTGGGCTCAGCGGTGATCAGCGCCGGCATTGACGTGGATGAGATTGCCGCATGAAAAAACACGCCATGACTGAACTCATCATTGGTGCGGGCGGTGGCGGCAAAGGCGGTGGAGGTAGCGCTCGTGTGGCGCAGGAGGCTCCCGACAGCCTGCGTTCCAAAGCCTATGCGCGAGTGGTTGACCTCATTTCCGAGGGTGAGATCGAGGGGCTGGTCGACGGCCTGCAATCGGTTTACCTGGACGACACGCCGATTCAGAACCCTGATGGCTCGACCAACTTCTCAGGCGTCACTCTGGAGACCCGTAACGGCAGCCAGCAGCAAAGCTATGTGCCCGGGTTCTCGTCCGTTGAGAACGAGGTGGTCGTCGGAGTAGAGGCCAAGGCGAGCCAGCCGGTGGTGCGCTCCATCACCGACCCGGATGTGGACGCCGTTCGGGTCAAGGTGAGCGTGCCGCAGTTGACCAACCAGGACACGACCAATGGCGATCTCAATGGCAGCACGGTGAACTTTGCGATCGATCGCCAAGTGAACGGCGGTGGGTTCGTGGAGATGATCAACGACACGATCTCTGGCAAGACTACGACCAAGTACCAGCGCAGCTACTACGTGCCTCTCACGGGTAGTGGCCCCTGGGATATCCGAGTGCGCCGGATCACGGCGGACTCCACGTCAAGTGCGATCCAGAACAAGACCTTTGTGGAGTCCTACACCGAGGTCATCGAGAGCAAGCTGCGCTACCCCAACAGTGCCCTGGTAGCGCTTCGGGTCGATGCGTCCCAGTTCTCAAGCATCCCGCGGCGCAGTTATGACATGAAGTTGCTGCGGGTTCGCGTTCCTGTGAACTACGACACCGCCACGCGCGCTTACAGCGGTGTGTGGAATGGCACTTTCAAGATCGCCTGGACCGATAACCCTGCCTGGTGCTTTTACGACCTGGTGACCAGCACCCGCTATGGCTTGGGTGGCTACATCCCTGAAGCCCAAGTCGACAAGTGGGCGCTCTACCGGGTGGCTCAATACTGCGACCAGTTGGTTCCCAACGGGCTGGGCGGTTTTGAGCCGCGTTTTGCTTGCAACCTGTACCTCCAGACGCGGGAGCAGGCCTACAAGGTCGTGCAGGACATGGCCTCAATCTTTCGGGGCATGGTGTACTGGTCCGGTGGCGCAATCACGGTCACGCAGGATGCGCCCGCCGATCCGGTCTACCAATTCGCCCCTAGCAACGTCGTGGACGGAGAATTTGCGTATCAGGGGTCTTCGGCGAAGGCGCGGCACACGGTGGCCTTGGTCACATGGAACGACCCCGAAGACTTTTATCGCCAGAAGGTGGAGTACGTCGAGGACGCCGCCGGCATCGCCCGCTACGGTATCGTGCAGAGCGAAGTGGTGGCCCTGGGATGCACCTCTCGGGGTCAGGCGCACCGGGTGGGTAAGTGGCTCTTGTATTCCGAGCAGTCGGAATCTGAGATCGTCACCTTCCGCACGGGCCTGGAGGGGGCCGTGGTGCGTCCGGGGGATATCATCAAGGTTGCTGATCCAGTTCGAGGGGGCATGCGCCTTGGGGGCCGGATCGCTGCGGCATCTGCCAGCACGGTCACCTTGGATCAGGACCTGCCAGCGGATCTCCCATGGCGGCTATCGGTGATTCTGCCCACTGGGGTGGTTGAGGAGCGGCTGGTAGGTCCGATTTCGGGTCGAGCCCTGACGGTGACGATCCCCTTCAGTGCGGTGCCGCAGGCTGGCGCCATTTGGGTGCTTTCCTCGTCTATCATCGAACCGCAACTCTTTCGGGTGGTTGCGGTCGCCGAGCGGGATCCTGGGGTGCACGAGGTCACCGCACTCGCTCACAACCCGAGCAAGTTCGATGCGATTGAAAAGGGGCTGGCTTTGCAGCCCCGATCGATCACCGTCCTGTCGGATATGCCACCAGCACCGACTGGGCTCTCCATGCAGGAGAGCTTGTACCGGGTCAAAGACCAGGCCCAGGTGCTGGTTCAGGTGTCCTGGAACGAGGTGCAGACCGCTGTTGCGTACCGGCTCTCCTACCGGGTGGCAGGCGGCAACTTCGTGAGCCTTCCGCTCACCAGTGCCAACTACGTCGAAATCCGGGATGCGCAAGAAGGCGCGTATGAATTCAGCCTGCGTGCGATCGGGATCACGCGCAAGGAGAGTGTTCCTGCGACACTGAGCACAACGGTTCTGGGCAAGACCCTGCCGCCGTCGGATGTCACGGGCTTTTCGGTCCAGCGCCGAGTCTCCGATCTGCTGATTTCTTGGGATGAACTCCAAGATGCAGACCTTTCGGGCTACGAGGTCCGTGTAGGAACTGGCTGGGATAACGGCCAGTTGGTGGCAAAGACCGCGGGCACGCAGATGGTCCACGACCAGAGCGCGGCTGGCCTTTACCCGTATCACATTCGGGCCTACGACACTTCGGGCAATTACAGCGCCCACGTCACAACCTTTGTGCTGAGCCTACAAGCGCCCTCGACCGTGCGTCAGTTCGATGTGGTTCAGTCGGCCAACCGGCTAGAGTTTCGGTGGCAGCCCAATCCTGAACCCGAAGTTGTCGGGTATGAGCTTCGTGAGGGCGCGGCCTGGGATGCCTCGCTCTTTGTGGCTGAGGTCAAGTCCACCAGCTACACGCTGCCCTCAGGGTTTGATGGAGAGCGCAAGTTTTGGATCAAGGCGATTGCGTCCCCAGGCATCTACAGTGACACGCCGACCTTTGTGTCGACGGTGGTTGCTCAGCCGCAGAACGCCAATTTGATCTTGGCACGTGATGAGCAGGCGCTGGGATTCCCTGGCACTAAGCACTTCGCTTCGGTCGTCTCGGTCAACGGTCGAAACGCCCTGCGTATGAGCACCGGTGCACAGACGGCTGAGTACCTCTTTGAGGTGGATCTTGTTTCACCCATCCGCGCCCAGAACACGCTGCTCAATAGCCTTGGGGCCTCGGTTGATGACCGGACCACATGGCTGGAGGCGAATTTCCCTTGGAGCAGCGATGCTGCGAGGCGCCAGTGGGCCTATGACGGCGCGATTGCCAACGTGGATGCGCGGTTTCAAATCGCAAGGGAAGACGCACTGCAAGCCGGCGAAGTCTACGGATGGCGTCTGAACGGTTCTACCGCGGGGCTAGGAAATCCAGTCTCGAGCCAGGCGGCAGGCGTCGCCTATGCCGCCGGCCGATATGGCGACGGTCTCATGGTCAAAGACACCACCCGCGTGGCTTGGACGGTGAGCATCCCATCGGTGTTTCACACCTCCTTTTGGTTCATCCCGTCAGAGGTCACAACCTGCGTGATCTGGGTGGCTCTTGGCACCGCAGGATCGCTCCTGGTGGGCTATGACGCCACGACGGGTGCGTTCTTTCTCGAAGACCAACTGTCCAGACGAGTGAGCGTGCCTTTTGGCATTTCGGTAACTGATCGCGTTTGCATCGGCGTGTGCCAGACCGCCACCGAGCGACGGCTATTTGTCGGTCGGATGGGCGGTGATGTGGACTCAGCCAGTTCGGCACTTGCGCCAATCGGAGCCGTTACCAGCTTGCGTCTGTACTAGCTCTCAGCTTTTCAACCCATCTCCAACCGTGGCGCTGCTCTCGAAAGAGACAGCGCCATTTCTTTTTCCATTTCACGAGGACTTTTCATGATCGACGAATCCATGCAGCTTCACGGTGCAATGACCCTGATCCTTCGCCGCGCAAGCGGTGAGGTCGAGACGGTCCACAAAGACAACATCATCGTCAACGTCGGCTTTGACTTCATTGCTGACGCCATTGGCAAAGCCGCCAGCCGACCCGCCGTGATGGGCTTTATTGCGCTGGGCACCGGCACGACAGCGGCGGCTGCAACCCAGTCGGCGCTGGTGACCGAAATTGACCGAAATGCTGCGACCTACGCGCACACGGCAGGCACCAAGACCTTCACCTTCAGCGCGGACTTCTTGGCGGGCGACAGCACCGGCGCTCTGACCGAAGCCGGGGTATTCAACGCAGCGACCGGGGGCATCATGCTCGATCGGGTGGTGTTTCCAGTGGTCAACAAGGGCGCAGATGACAGCCTGACCGCGGTCTTCACCTTCACGATGAGCTGATCGAGATGCCCGACACGGTGACGGTCAGCGAGACCCAGGGTGCAAGGTACACCTGGGCGTCGGCTGGCTTTACATGGTCGAGCGCCAGCGCCGGAAAGAACTGGACCACAGCCTATCCGGCGGTCTACAACGTCGCTGTTGCGGTGACGCTGGCCTTCGTTGAGGCCACCGGCAGACAGTGGACCAAGCGCTCGAATGAAACGCTGGCCATTGCAGAAAAGCTCGCCAAGCAATTGATCCTGCGCGAATCAGAAGCAATCGGGTTTGGGGAAACCTACTCAGACCTGATCGCCTATGTACTTCGTTGGGTGGAAACGATGTCCTTTGGCGAGGCTCTCGGGAAAGCCAGTCGCAAGGAGGTGCAGGAGTCCTTCCAGGCATCCGACTACCTAACCCGAGTGCTGACAAAGACCGCTACGGAGAGCCTAGCCTTGAGCGACGTGATTCGCCAGGGAAGTGTTAAGCGCCTGGCCGAAAGCCTGCCGATGTCGGAGACGCCTCAACGGGGGGTGACCAAGAACGCATTCGAAGCCTTCGAGCTAGGTGACGACTTGGATCGGCATATGACCAAGCGCATATCAGAGGCCGTCGCGTTTGCCGAGACCTATACCGATCTGATCGCATTCATCTTGCGAATCAGCGAAGGCCTGGGCGTGAGCGACTTGGGGGCCAAGCAACTCCGAAAACCCTTCTCCGAGGCCTTTGGTACGACCGACAAGGCTGCAAGGCAGACGATCAAGCGCGTCGCTGAGGCGGTCGCTATAGGCGAGGCACTGGGACGCACGGTGGCCTATCGCCGAAATCTGACCGAGGGCTTTGCGGTATCGGATGCGCTGCGTAAAGCAATCAGACTGACCGCGCAGGAGGCCTTGGTGCTTGCCGAGCAGTACCGCAGGCATGCCAACGGCGTGATCAGCGACATGATCGTTGGCAGCACCGAGATCACCGAGCTGGACTTTGCTGCCATCGTCGAGGCCGGTCACCCGCCCGGGTACACCGACTTCCGGGATTTCATCCAAGGCGACTACACCTACCGTCGCGCGCTTTTCCGAGCCATTCTGAATTCGCGCAACTCTGACCGAGCCTTCATTGACGCATTGCGGGTGACGGTTGACGTCCCTGACATCTTCGACCGAGGTACTGCCCAGATCACCGATCCAGCGGCCGGAGCCTCGATCTACTTCTCGCGCAGCTTTAGGGTCGCGCCTGAGGTGACCATGACCCACAAGGGGGGCTCCGCCGTGGCCATCCCTCGGCTGCTAGGCGCAGTTACCACGACTGGCTTCACCGCCGTCCTCGAAAACAGTTCCGGCTCCCGCGTGACCGGCTCCTTCACCTGGATTGCACAGGGGTACTAGATGCAAAACTTCACCGATATACCGTCGTCCAGAACGCTGTCCGATTCTCTGATCGAGATTCTTAACAACGATAAGACGGCCATTTCATGCAACAGCGGCACCACCTTCCCGACGACCAACCTTCAGATCGGGATGCTGTGCTACCGCACTGACCAGTTGAAGCTCTACCAGTTGATCGGGACCAACCCGGATAACTGGCGCTTCATCATGGATTTGGCAAGCGGCATTGATACGCAGTTCGCAGCCAAGCTCAATGCCTCGAGCTACACGGCAGCCGATGTTCTGGCGAAGTTGCTGACAGTGGATGGTGCAGGTACTGGACTGGATGCCGACCTGCTCGATGGTCAGCATGCGAGCGCTTTTGCTGCGAGCACACACAACCACAACGCCGCCTATCTCGGCATCAGCGCCAAGGCCGCCGATGCTGACAAGCTCGATGGCTATGACTCCACCGCGTTTGTGAGGTCGGTCAACGGTGCCGGGCCTGATGCCGCTGGCAATGCGACGGTCAACATTGACCTGTCGAGCCGGGTCGCAAAGACCGGCGACACGATGACGGGGAATCTGACGATTCAGAACACCGCCCCAACTATCAATATGCAGGACACGGACAACGTGACCCGCTATCTGCATGTCAACAGCAACCTGATGGGCTTTTTAAAGTCCGATGGCAACTGGGACATGTACATGAACAACAGTGGATCTATGTGGACCGCGAACTACGGGTGGTTGCATGACTACTTTTTCAGCACCATCGCCAACTGTTTTGTTGGCAACTGCCCGGGTAATACAGGCAACTGCAGCCCGGTGGGCAACAACGCAACATCCGTAGTTTCTAACTGCGGCAGCGCATCTTTTGTGCGCGATGAGCTGGTGGACAACGGCAGCCAGATTTCTGTCCGAAGAACACAGTACAACTTCAACTGCAATTGCAACTGTGCTTGCGACTGCTGCTGCTGATGGGGGCGACCATGAAAGTCATTGCAGTACGCAACCCGCTTCTTCATCCCTATGCATTCCATCAAGTCTCCATCTCGCGCGAGTTGCAAAGCAGGTCGTTGATCGTTCGATACCGGTTGGCCAGAACAAATCATGCTGAAGAGGATCCTGTCTTTGATGCAGAAGAACAGGAGGTGCGGGTCAATCTGGCAGCGCTCAGAAACCGCCCCGACTGGTGCGACCACCAGTGCTATTTCGTGTCGCTCAAGGATGGGCGTTTGGGGCCGCTTTTCTCCCTCTTTGTGGCTACGCTTCCTGCCCGTCTTGCTGCAACTGAGTTTGCAACGATGTCGCAGCAGAGTTTGATTCTGGGAATCAATGTGCAGTTTGCCGACGCCACGGACGACGAGCTGTTTCTGACCGTCAACATGAACCAGCGATGCCGCGACGCTGATATCTCAGTTGACGGTGATTTGGCTCTTGAGTGGAGCCAGGCGGCTTCAAGCGGAACACACAGAACCTTATTGCTGCCGCACCTGCGCTTGTCGGCTCCGTCAACCATCGCAGCCGATGGCCAGGCAACGATCACTATTCAGCTTGAGGACGCTGCTGAACACCCGATTGAAAGGCAGGCAACCGTCTATCTGGAAGCGGTCTCAGGTGTATTACCTCGGGCCAGGGTCACCACCATTCAGGGCACTGCCGCCGTCCCTGTATTTGCCACTGGTTTGAGCCCAGGTGAGCAGGTTCGCATCAAAGCAGGCTGGAAGTACTTTCCCGGCGTGGACGACATCACGATTGAGGTTGTCTGATGCTCCAAGCGCTGTTTGCGGTCCCAGTCCTCGTAACAGAACTGGGCATATCTGAACGCGAACGCAGCGTTCTCTGCGAGTGTGCCCTGGCCGCATACCGGGCCAACAACACGAACGGGAAACCCTGGTCTAGAGCTAACCGGGAGTCTCTGGCAGTCCAAGAGCCGGTTTTTGAGGCTCTCTTTGCCATGGTCGCTAGGGCGGCAGAAGTTGCATTTGGGGTCCGTGTCGTATCCATCACCGGTCGCGAACTGGTTCAGTTTGATGGCGATTTTGTCCCTCCGCATGTTGAGCCATCTATGCTGTCTGCCATCTACTGGATAGATGCCGCAGCTGAACCCAAGCATGCGTGTGGGGATCACAACGGATCGCTGGTCCTTCAAAGCCCAGTGGGCCCCTTTGGCACCAAGGTACTGCCAACTGAGGAGAGGGTTCGGTTCATCGATCCGATGCCTGATCGCCTACTGGTTTTTCCAAGCCATCTGGTGCACTTTGGCCACGTCTACCGTGCGCCGACACCAAGCGTCGAGGTTCACTTCGAAATGGAGATTGCGTGATGCGCGCAGTCAATTTCTACCAATAGGAAACCATGAGTACTTTTGTCATTCATACCGTCATTCCGGGCGGACCAGCTGGTCCAACCCTCCGATACGACAACCAGACCTCGGAACTCACCAACCTGCAAACCGGGCAGCCGGTTGTGAGGTCCTTTGCGGCCGTCCAGCCCGCAAGTCAACCTTTCGCCACCAGCAAAGACACCCCGGCTCGAAAAGATTCGCCTCGGGTCTTGAAGATCTCTCTTGGCCTGTCATGCAATTACGAGTGTGAGTACTGTTCTCAGCGCTTTGTGCCACGCGCGGCTGAGACGAATCCTGCTGAAGTTCACGCCTTCGTTGCGGGGCTAGATGGATGGGTGACCGTGCCGCCAGAGCGTATTGAGTTCTGGGGCGGGGAGCCCCTGGTTTACACCAAGACCCTGCGTCCGCTCGCTAACGCCCTTCGTCGTAAGTATCCAGACGCTGGCTTTTCAGTGATCACCAACGGATCACTGCTGAACGCCGACATCAATCAATGGCTGGATGACATGGGCTTTAGTGTTGGCATCTCTCACGATGGTCCGGGGCAGCATGTGCGAGGGCCTGATCCACTTGATGACCCTGAAAAGCGCGCAGCGATATTGGATCTTTATCGGCGACTCGCACCGAAGAGGCGTGTGAGCTTCAATGCAATGCTCAACCGCGCAAACATCTCCAGGGCCGCGATTCAGCAGTTCTTCACCGATCTGACCGGAGACCTGGACGTCATGATCGCCGAGGGCGCATTTGTTGATGCTTACGACCCGGGTGGCTTGGCGCTGTCTCTGCCTTCTGATGAAGCGCAAGCATTTCGTCGGACGGCCTTCCAGGAGATCCGTCAGGGCAAGGCGGACAGGGTTTCCGGTGCAAGGGATCGGGTTGCCTCCTTCGTTAACTCCATCCGCCTACAACGTCCTGCATCCAGTGTGGCGCAAAAGTGTGGCATGGATCACACCGATTCGATAGCGGTTGATCTTCGCGGCAATGTGCTGACCTGCCAAAACGTTAGCGCTCAGTCAATCGCTCCAAATGGCGAGAGTCACCGAATTGGACATGTCAGCGATCTTGCGTCGGTGGCGCTGCGCACCTCAACGCATTGGTCCAAGCGCGAAGACTGTCCAAAGTGCCCTGTGCTTCACATCTGCAAAGGGGCATGCATGTTCTTGGAAGGGTCGCTTTGGGAGGCGTCCTGCAATAACGCGTACTCAGATGCGTTGCCGATCTTTGCTGCGGGGATCGAATTTCTGAGTGGGCTGGTGCCGGTCTACATAGAAGGCGACCTACCTGAACTCCGAAAGGACGTTTTCGGATTTTCTGAGCAGGTGAAACCATATCGGGAAAGACCGCCTAGGGTTTTTCCGATCCCGGTCGTCGCAGCCTGAACTGACCGTACCGTTTTGTAAACCGCCGCCATGGTTCGCCCTGGCGGCTTTTCTTTTGGAGTAACGAATGCCAGAACCTACAAGCAGTGGGGTCGCCGGGGCAGCGGTGGCCTACAAAGCATTTGGTGGAGCCGCCGCAGCGGCTGCCAGCGGAGCTACCCTTGCTGCAGTGGTGGTCATGTTGATGACGCCACCTCGCAACAAACGGGAGTGGGCCGTTGGACTGATCAGTACCGTTGTGTCCAGCATCGGCGGTGGCGCCATGACCGTCGAGCACTTTGGACTTCACCATTGGGCCTTCTCAACCATGGGTCTGTGCGCCCTGGGTGGGTTGATCTTTGCATGTGGTCTACCGGGTTGGGCCTTGGTTCGCTGGACGTTTGCCTTCATCGATAACCGCCGTGACGACTCAATCGACCAAGTGGCCAAAGACGTGAAGGAGCTACTGTGAATCCCAGTGAATTCATCATGCGGCTCACCAAGGCCGCCGTATCGTCAGCCAAAACCTCTGGTGTTCCTGCCAGCATCACGATCGCACAAGCTGCTCTTGAATCCGCTTGGGGGGAGTCTGGTCTGGCCAGGAATGGCAACAACCTTTTTGGGATCAAGGCTGACAGCCGTTGGAGGGGGGAGACTTTGACTCTCCCAACCAAGGAATTCATCAAAGGGCAATGGGTGGTTGTACCTGCCAAGTGGCGCAAATACGAAAGCTGGCAAGCCAGCATTGATGACCACGCCGCGTTTCTGAGGCGCAACCCCCGCTACAAAGATTGCTTTGCTTGCACCACTGCGCAGGCTTTTGCCAAGGCGCTATCGCAGGCGGGTTATGCGACCGATCCCGCTTATTCGGACAAGGTCATTGGTCTGATCAAACAGCACAATCTGCTGGCCTTGGACGGAGAAGCTCCATGAGTTGGCTTAGCCGCTTCATGTTGGCCAACTGGTCGCACATTTTGGGGGCACTAATTCTGCTCATTGCGCTGGTGTTCGGCATGCAAATTGGCGCATCTCGTGTCCAGAAGGCATGGGATGCCGAAAAGCTAAAGATTGCACTGACCCAAGCCAGACAGGAGCAACGTGTAGCCGATGTTCAGCTGACTCAATCTCAAATCACCCAAGATATCTCGAATGAATACGCAAAAAGGTCAAAGCTGCTGGCTGATCGTCAGCTTGACAGTAGTGCTGGCGGGGTGTGCAACATCACCACAGCCGGTGGCAGGGATATGCCCGCCGTTTCCGAAGCTTCCGAACGAGCTGCTCCAACCCGCTCCGACCCTCTACTTGCTCCCCAAGGAGATGCAGGGGTGGTGAGCTGCGAACAGCTGAGCAAGGATGCTGCGCAGACCACCCTAATGCTGATGGAGGTGCAGCGGTGGTACCGAGAGCAATCAGCGATAGAACCCTGAAAATGAAGCCCGACTTGTCTTAGGACAGGTTGGGCTTTTTTGCGTTTCTAGGCATGAATTGATACATGGATCTAGGTAATGAATTCCATGTGATATGACAAATTCTTTGATTTGCATTGTGGGCAGAAAATCATTTTCTCTCGCTCAAATTTACCGCCGCAGTCGCATATCAAGCTCTCTTTATATTGATTCGCTTTGCCCCGACCTCCCCCGGTAAGTGAGGTGATTTTTCCGCAAGATTGGCACTGAAATCCAGAATGACTACTGTCGATTCCGTGAATAAACGAAGTTACCTTCTCGCTGTGCTGGCAATCTCGGCAATGAATTGATCCACAACCACCCATGCGTTGAAACCAGAGTCCAACCGACTTTTCAAGTCGATCTCTTTCGATCTCAACTTGCGATCTACGTTCCTTGATGGTAATCCCCCCGTTTTGCACTGAAGCGAGAAGTAGAACGGTTATGCAGCCATGGCCAGTCGCTGCTTGGGGGTGATGCCGCCCAAGGCCATATTCGGGCGGTCGTGATTGTATTTCCACATCCACTGGGTTGCGAACATCTGAACCTCCTGCAGATCGGTCCAGTAGTGCTGTGACAGCCATTCATAGCGCACAGTCCGGTTAAACCGTTCCACATAGGCGTTTTGCTGGGGCTTGCCCGGCTGGATGTATTCGAGCTTGACGCCCCAGTCATGCGCCCAGCGCTGGATCGTTGCACTGATGTACTCGGGGCCGTTGTCACACCTGATGACCTGTGGCTTGCCACGCCAGGCAATGATCTGGCGCAGGGCTCGGATCACACGCTCTGCAGGCAGCGAGAAGTCAATCTCGATGCCCAACGCTTCACGGTTGAAGTCATCAATGACATTGAACAACCTGAAACTTCTGCCGTCTTCAAGCTGATCGTGCATGAAGTCCATGGACCAGACTTCGTTGATGGCCTGCGGCACGCTCAGTGGCTCGGGCTTGTCACGCACCAGCCGCTTGCGGGGTTTGATGCGCAGGTTCAGCTCCAGCTCCCGGTAGATCCTGTAGATACGCTTGTGGTTCCATTGGAAGCCTTTGACGTTGCGCAGGTACAGGTAACACAGCCCGAAGCCCCAGCTGCGGTTGTTGTCCGTCAGGCGCAGCAGCCAATCGGCAATCCGGGCATTGTCGGCATTGAGCTTGGCCTCGTACCGGTAGCAGCTCTCGCTGACCGTGAACACTTGGCAGGCCAGACGAATGCTGATCCTGCGCTGGGCCACCACTACTTTGGCCATCTCGCGGCGGCGAGACGGCCGACTTACTTTTTTGCGAGGTACTCGGCGGCAATCTCGGCCTTGAGCTTTTCCTCGATGTACATCTTTTTGAGGCGCCGGTTCTCCTCTTCGAGCTCCTTCATGCGGGCCATCATCGAGGTGTCCATGCCGCCGTACTTGGCGCGCCACTTGTAAAAGGTCGCGGTACTGATGCCGACTTCACGGCAAAGGTCTGGAACGGGTAGGCCAGCTTCAACGCGCCTCAGCGCATCCATGATCTGGCTGTCGGAAAACTTGGACTTCTTCATGTAGAAATTCTCTTCGAGAAATTTCTACTTCTCAGCCCCGTGGTTTTTCGGGGGGATTACCCTTGTGTCTCACCCCCAGGCCACCTTCCTGATGCGGGTCTCAGGCACGTCGATGCAGGACGCTGGCATTGGTGACGGTGACATGCTGGTGATCGACAGGGCGATCAAGCCACGCCATGGCCATGTGGTGGTGGCCGTCGTCGATGGCGAATACACCGTCAAGTACCTGCACCATAGGGCCGGGCGGGTTCGCCTCAAGGCCGCCAATCCGACCTTCCCGGACATCATCCCCAAAGATGGTCAGACCATCGAGGTCTGGGGCGTGGTCACCTCCTGCATCAAGCGCTTCATCACCTGAAGGCCAGCCAACAGCGGAATGAGGGTGCGGCCATGTATGCGCTGGTCGATGGCAACAATTTCTATGTCTCCTGCGAACGGGTCTTCCGTCCTAGCCTGAACGGTCGGCCGGTGATCGTGCTGTCCAATAACGACGGCTGCGCCATCGCCCGCTCGAACGAGGCCAAAGACCTGGGTATTCGCATGGGAGCACCGTGGTTCCAGATTCGCCATCTGGAGCAGCAAGCCGGTCTGGTGGCCCTGTCGGCCAACTTCACCCTGTACGGGGACATGAGCGACCGGATGATGAGCCTGGCTGCAGGACTGGGCCCCACCCAGGAAATCTACAGCATCGACGAGAGCTTCATCGGCCTGCATGGTGTGCGTGGAGATCTGGTCGCACGTGCACACAAGGTTAGGGACCGGATCCTTCAGTGGATCGGTATACCCACCTGCATCGGCATCGCACAGACGAAGACCCTGGCCAAGCTGGCGAATCACGTCGCCAAGACCGCAGAGCGCAAGCCGGGCAGCTATCCGGCGGAACTGGCTCAGGTGTGCAACCTGGCCGCGTTGCCTCCACAGGACCTGGATGATGTCCTACAGGCCACGGATGTGGGCGAGGTCTGGGGGGTGGGCAGGCGAATCAGCAAACAGCTCAAGGAACACGGCATCCAGACTGTGCTGGACTTGGTGCGCATGGACCCGGTCACCGTCCGCCGTGGCTGGAACGTGACGCTGGAGAAGACGGTGCGGGAACTGCAGGGTCAGCCCTGTGTGGATCTGGACGATGCTCCAGAGTCCAAACAGCAGATTGCATGCACCCGGTCCTTCGGACAACCTGTCACCGAGCTGGAACCGCTGATCGAAGCCGTCAGCGAATTCGCCAGCCGGGCAGGGGAGAAGCTGAGGAAGCAGAACAGCGTGGCCAGGGAGCTGCTGGTGTTCATCCACACCTCACCGCATCGGCAAGGGCCTCAACTCTCCCGAAGTGTTGTCGTACCGCTGCGCAGGCCAACGGATGACAGCAGGCTGCTCGCAGGCGCCGCAGCCGATGCCATGCGCAGCATGTACCTGCCGGGCTACCGTTTCATCAAGGCGGGGGTCATCTTGGTGGATCTTCAGCCGGCCAGGGTCCAGCAGCAGGAACTGGACCTTGAGCCCGAACAGGAGCCCGAGACAGCACGGGACCGGTCAAGACTGATGGTGGCGATGGATGTCATCAACCAGCGTTACGGCAAGGGCACCTTGCATGTCGGCTCTACCGGGCAGACGGCACCTCAGCGAGCATGGGGCATGAAGCAGGAGAGGCGCACGCCGCAGTACACGACGCGGCTGGAGGATGTGCCGGTGGCAAGAGCGTGACCCCACGCGATCGACATACGCGGTATACGAGCACTCCGACCCAGCGATGGAGTACTCGAGAGCCTTGCTGGGCCACATTGACCCGAAAAATTCCCGGCATTGTCAGAAGCAGTGGCTGGGCGGCAATTGCCTAGTACAGCACTTAAAACAAGCCGGGAACAAGACGGATCCTAACCGAGAAGAGCCCTTCGGGCTTCAGTGACTGACTGACTGACGTTCCCCCGCAAAACCAGTACCCGTCCACGGAAGTGGGTCAACTCCAACTCCAACTTGTACATCCGGGTCCTGTGGTGCTTCAAGCTTGTGCGTGCTTCCGATCGACAAGCGTTGGATCTCCTTCAGCGAGTTGGCCCACCTCGAGCCATTCGATGTTGTCTAGCTTGAGCCGAGTTACTTGTTTGAATGCATCAGCTAGGTGAGCTTCCACGTTGGCTGGTGTGCCTTTTGGCTTGAGTTCTGCACGCAATGTCATGGTCTCTCTGTGGCCCAGGGTCTCTACGACAAGCTGCGCACGATTGATCTCCGGCACTCGACTCAGCAATTCTTCGATGTTGCGCGGATAGACAAAAACCTCGCGCACTTTTACACCCTGGCCGACGCGGCCTTGCAGAAGACCAATGCGATCAACGAGGCCGTCTTCTGTCTGGCTCAACGCCTGAGCGACGTCGCCTGTGCCGAATCGAACCAATGGCCACCCGCTTTCCAGTGTCGTGACCACGATCTCACCTGTGCTGCCGACTGGCAAGGGCTCGCCCGATACCGGGTCGCACACCTGGACCAGGCGTTCAGGGTGAATGCGGTAGCCCTCAAGTCCATCTTGTTCGTAACCGATGAGTCCAAAGTCTCCGGTCGCATAGGCGGAGAACGTGTTGATGGCATAGCGCTGCTCAAGATCGCGTCGCTTATGCATCCAGTTGCCCATCTCTCCACCGAGCATGGCATTTTTGACGCGCCAGTCACGAGGCAACTGGTACCCCATGCGTTCCAAGGTCTCGATCAAGGTAATGAAGAAGCTGGTGGACGCGCAAATACACGTGATGTCCAACTCCAGAATCAGTTGGGCTTGCTGTTCAGCGCCGCCCGGACCACACGGGATGATCGTGGCCCCGGTAGATGCGATTCCTTGGTCAAGCAAAAGACCTGCGGGCACAAGGTGGTAAGACCAGGTATTCAGCACGCGATCGCCGGGGCCGATGCCTGCTTGGTTAAAAACTTGCGCGAATCCACGCCCGGTGACATCGCTTGAAAGCTCTGGTTCATAGATCGGCCCTGGAGACACAAAGATGCGTCGAATGTCGTGAGTGTCCGCGGCCAGGAACCCGCCAAAAGGGGGATGTGCTCGTTGGAGGGCGAGTAGTTGGTCTTTGGTCGTGACGGGCAGGCGGGCAAGATCACTGGCGCCGCATAAGTCGGCCGGCGCCATATTCGCCCGCTCATAGATGTCTCGTATTGCTGGGGCCTTCCGGTAAGCCTGGGTCTGAATGCGCTGAAGTGCTGCGAATCGGTTGGAGCATGGGGGCGTGGTCATGGTTCGGAACCTTGGTTCACTTGCCGGTGAAACGCGGCGCGCGTTTTCCCTGGAAGGCATCCAGCCCCTCTTGAAGGTCGGCGCTGAAAGCATGAACTTCTGACGCCAGCAGTTCCAAGCGAAGTGCCGTGTCCTCTGATTGATCGAGCCCGTCGTCAACCAGAGCCTTCATGCGCTGAAGGCCCAAAGGGCTCTTGGTGGCAATGGTGTCGGCCACCTTCTGGGTCGCTGCGTCGAGCTGCGAGTCGTCCACGACCTGATTCACCAACCCGGCTTCTCGCATCTCCTCGGCTGAAACGAACTCACCGGTGTAGAGAAGGTACTTGGCGCGGGTCGGGCCAATCACACGGGGGAGACGCACCGAGCCGCCACCTCCAGGAAGCAGGCCGTAGTTGGCGTGTGCATCGCCGATCTTTGCGCTCTTGGCAGCGATAACCAGATCGCAGCACAGCACCAACTCCAGCCCTCCCGCGAGGGTAATGCCGTTTAGCGAGGCAATGACCGGCTTGGGGAATCGGTCCAGGCGGTTCATCGTGCGCAAGACACCCGCGAGGAAGGCGCTCGTGCCGTTCTCGCCCAGTTGACCTCGCACGTACTTAAGGTCCGCCCCAGCGCAGAAGGCGCGGCCGGTACCAGTAAGAACAACGGTCATGACGTCGTTGCTCTCCAGTGCCTGGTCCAGCCCCCTGTCGATGGCTTGGAGCACTTCTGGGGTGAGCGAGTTCATTGCATCTGGGCGATTCAGGCGGATCCAAAGAGATCGATTCCGGACTTCGGTAACCACCACTGACTCTGACATGTCTTCTCCATTCTCGGCGTGCTTAGGGACCTCACATTCTTTCATTTGACTATCGAGTAAGTAACTTGGTGATTTCCCTTACCCATAATAAAGCGGCTTTACTTTAGAGTAAAAAAAGAGGAGTCCCCATGAAGTCATCTAGTCAAAGCAGTCAGCTACCGTTGGCAGGAGTCAAGGTAGTGGAGTTCGAAGGAATCGGACCCGGCCCATTGGCGGGCTTTCATCTGGTACAGCTCGGCGCGAGCGTGACCCTGGTCGCACGCCCAGGTCGAGGGGCTCTGCCAGCAGAAATGACCCCGCCTACCGATAGCTTGATTAACCGCGGCAAACATCGTGTCACTCTGAACTTGAAGACGCCACACGACAAAGTGGCTGCAATCGACTTGATTGCCCAAAGCGATGCCTTGATTGAAGGGAATCGTCCAGGGGTGATGGAGCGGCTGGGTCTGGGGCCTCAAGACTGCGCCAAGGTGAACCCCCGCCTCGTCTACGGCCGCATGACGGGATGGGGGCAGGATGGTCCGCTGGCCCACGCCGCAGGCCACGACATGAACTACGTGGCCCTAACCGGACTGATGTCACTGACCGAAACGCCGGGTCATCCTCCAATTCTGCCACCCACGGTCTTGGGAGACGCGGCGGGGGCCTTGGGTCTGACGATGGGAATCGTCGCCGGGATGTTCGCCGCGAGAAGTGGCGAAGGAAAGGGTTGTGTAGTCGATGGAGCGATCGTGGATGTGCTGGCCCTCCTGGCGCCCTTGGTTCAGCTTCTCCGCAAGGGTGGTGCTCTAGAGGGGACCGTGGCCAGCGTCTTTCACGACTCACCGTTCTATGACCGCTATCGGTGTGCAGACGGTCGGTACATCACGGTTGGCGCTATTGAGCCGCAGTTCTATGCGCTTCTTCTGGAAAAGATGGGGCTGTCGGACGTGGATCCCTCTCAGCAGATGAACAGGGCCGCTTGGCCCGCACTGAAAGCCCGAATGGCTGAGGCATTTGCGTCGAGGTCAAGCAGCTATTGGACTGGAGAGCTGGAAGGCACTGATGCCTGCTTCGCACCAGTCCTCACCTTGGGAGAGGCAGCGAAGCATCCCCATAACGCCAGTCGAGGTCTGTATCGCGTGACCGACGAGGGTGATGTAGAGACGGCGCGGGGCTTGCGCTTCCTGCCTCTGGTCGATCCGGACCTTTTGAGATCGCCCCAATGAGGGTTTACCCCTCTCTCTTTTTTTGTTTTTTACTTTAAAGTAAAACCATTGCACGGCGGGTAAAGTTAAGCTATTCCGCCAGTATTCAAGAGCCATAAGGAAACTGAGCATGAATGACATCTACGTGATTGGGGTTGGCATGACGCCGTTTGGCCGACACCTCGACCTTGACATGAAAGCCCTTACTAGGCAGGCAGTGGAGGCAGCCCTTGCAGATGCCGCCATGCAGAAGGAGCAGTTGGAAGCGGCCTTCTTTGGCAACACTTCTCAAGGACACATGGAAGGGCAGCACATGATTCGCGGGCAGATTGCCTTGCGCGCCATGGGCATTGGCCGGGTTCCGGTGGTGAACATTGAGAACGCCTGCGCGAGTGGATCATCTGCGTTTGCGCTGGCGTGCAGTCACTTGAAGTCCGGAGCGGGCGACGTCGCTCTCGCGGTTGGAACCGAGAAGATGTTCTCTACCGACAAGGCGCGGATGTTCTCCGTGTTTGACAGTGCTTGGGATATCTCCCGTGCACAAGAGATTCGAGATTCCCTGATGAAGCTGGGCAGGGAGGTGTCCGTACCCGAAGGATCGACCTCGCCCAAGCCGTACAGCGTCTTCATGGACGTATATGCCGCATTCGCGCGTTCGCACATGCGGACATTCGGTACGACCCAGCGGCAGCTCGCGGCTGTGGCGGCCAAGAACCACACCCATTCGGTTCATAACCCGCTCTCCCAGTACCGTGTGGCATACACCATCGACGAGATCCTAGCGGCGCCACCCATCACCTATCCGCTGACTTTGCCAATGTGTTCACCAATCTCAGATGGTGCCGCGGCCGCAATTTTGTGCACCGGCAAGGCCATTAAACGCCTCAACTTGGACGCAAGCCGAGCGATCCGTGTACTCGCTTCGGTGGTGCAAAGCGGATCAGATCGCGATGAGTCCGACTACCGCTCCCACTGCACAGCGTTGGCGGCCACCAAGGCCTACGAATTGGCCGGTGTGGGAGCCGCAGACATATCGGTGGCCGAAGTCCATGACGCTACCGCCATGGGCGAAATCATCCAGTCCGAGAACCTTGGCTTCTGCGAGTTCGGCATGGGCGGTGTCATCGCGGAGCGCGGTGAGACAAGCATCGGAGGGCGGATCCCTATCAACCCATCAGGTGGTCTGGAGTCCAAGGGCCACCCTGTAGGTGCGACCGGGCTTGCACAGATCCATGAGCTGGTCACTCAACTACGAGGGGAGGCAGGGAAGCGCCAGGTGGAAAGTGCCCGGCTTGCGCTCGCCGAGAACGGCGGGGGCCTGGAAGGGATTGAAGAAGCCGTGGCATGCATAACGATTCTTGGCCGCTGAATCACAGAACCAAGTACGAACAAGGAGACAACATGGACATTCAAAACGTAGTGGCACTCGTCACTGGAGCAGGATCGGGCCTGGGCCTGGCCACCTGCCAGGCGCTGGTAGCGGCGGGCGCCAAGGTGATGGCAGTGGACGTTGATGAAGAGCGCTTGGTCAACAACGTACTGCCCCTAGGGTCAAGCGTTCGCATTCAACGGGTCGACGTGTCCAACGATGCTGAGGTGAAAGCTGCCGTCGACTTTGCGGTGCAGGCCTTTGGCTCTTTGCAGGTGGCCGTGAACTGTGCTGGCATTCTTGGGCCGTGCAAAACCTTGAGCAAAGGCGAACTGTTTCCCCTTTCTCTCTGGAACCAGGTGATTGCCGTCAACCTCACGGGCACGTTTAACGTCATCCGCCACGCGAGCCTTGCGATGTCGCGAAATACCGCCAGCGAGGACGGCGAGCGAGGTGTGATCGTGAACACCTCTTCTGGAGCCGCTTGGCAGGGACAGATGGGTCAGGCAGCCTACAGCGCAACGAAGGCTGGGGTGATGGGAATGACGCTCCCAGTATCCCGTGACTTGGCACAGCACGGGATTCGTGTCGTCGCTATTGCGCCCGGCCTGTTCGAGACGGGCATGTCCGCCGGCATGCCGCCCAAGGTCTCTCAGGGGCTGATCGATAACTCGATCCTCTTCCCCCACCGGATGGGGCGACCGCAGGAGTTTGCCTCACTGGTTCAACACATCGTCGAAAACGCCTACTTCAACGCCACCACCATCAGCCTGGACGCGGGGACCCGCTGACGGTCAGCATCTCACAAAAAAGAGCTGAACCTATTCTGGGACTGAATGAAAAGAGGTTTCCATGCAAGTAAGACGACTGATGGATCGCGGAGGAAAGAATGAGTGATCTGCCAAAGGGTAAGCACGCTCAGATCGTGCTTTCCGCAAGCCATCTGCTTTTGAAGTTTGGGGGAATCGTGGCCCTGAACGATGTCTCCATTGATGTACGCGACGACGAGTTGTTGGCCGTGATCGGTCCTAACGGAGCAGGGAAGTCGTCGCTGATGAATTGCCTAAGTGGCTTCTATCGTCCCAAGGCAGGCGAAATCCGTCTTGGCGAGCACTCGATCAGAGGCATGGGCACACACGAAGTGGCGGCCCGCGGATTGGCCCGCACGTTTCAAGGTACCCACATCTTCTCGGGCATGACGGTCATTGAGAACCTGATGGTGGGGCGCCACTTGCATATGCGCACCAACCTGATCCAGTCCTTTTGCCATTTCGGACCCGCTGTACGCGAAGAGGTGGCTCACAGGGAAGCGGTGGAGGAAATCATCGAGTTCCTGGAAATCGAGTCGATCCGGCACTCCCCAGTGGGCAGCCTGGGTTATGGACTTCGCAAGCGCGTCGACCTCGGGCGCGCTCTCGCTCAAGATCCCAAGATCCTTCTCATGGACGAGCCAATGGCCGGAATGAATACCGAGGAGAAGGAAGATCTGGCTAGGTTCATTCTGGATGTGAGAGAAGCCAAACGCATCCCGATCGTGCTGGTCGAGCACGATATGGGGGTTGTCATGGACCTTGCGGATCGCGTGGCTGTGCTGGACTTTGGCCGAAAGATTGCCGAGGGAACACCCAAGGAAATCCAGGCCGATCCTGCCGTATTGAAGGCATATCTGGGTGAGGGGGTGGCATGAACATTCGCATGGCAACACTGCCGCAACTGCTGCGTGACCACGCCAGACGCTCACCGCAGCGACTTTCGCAGCGGCACAAGACGCGTGGTATCTGGCGCGAGTACGACTTCTCACAGGTCCAGCGCAATGTCATGGACTTGGCCTTGGGTCTTCACCAACTGGGTATTCAACGCGGAGAGACGGTCGCAATCATTGGTGAGAACGAGCCTCAGCATTACTGGGCCGAATACGCGGCACAAGCAGTCGGGTGCAAGGTAATCTCACTGTATCCGGACCTCACGGCAGACGAAGTGCAGTACCTGCTGGATGACAGTGAGGCCGTCTGTCTCTTTGCTCAGGATCAGGAACAGGTGGACAAAGGGTTGGCGGTGAAGACGGCCACTCCCAACCTGCGGCACATCGTGTACTGGGACGACACGGGCATGTGGTCGTACCGAGACCCCATCTTGCGCAAGTTTCATCAGTTGCAGAGCGAGGGGCGGTCCCTTGGCGAAAAGGATGAGCTGATGTACGACCGTCTCGTTGATCAGGGCCGTCCTGACGACATCGCGGTGCTTTCGTACACATCAGGCACCACGGGCAAACCCAAGGGGGTGATCCTTTCACATCGTAGCTTGGTTGACAACGCCCAACGTCTGATCAATGCCACGAAGGCCAGGCCAGGCACCCAGTACCTGAGCTACATCGCCCCAGCATGGGCAACGGAGCAATTCATGGGTCTGGCCCTGGGAATCGGCCTGCCCATGGTGGTCAACTTTCCTGAGGGCCCTGAGCAGGTTCTTGAAAACATTCGAGAGCTGGCGGTCGAGGCCATGACGTTTGCCCCGCGCCAATGGGAAAGCATGGCGTCTTCCGTGCAGGCACACATGCTCGACGCGGGCGCTGTGCGGCGAGCAATTTACGAGTGGGGTTTGAAGGTTGGACATGCTGTGCACGTCGCGCGTATGGACGGCAAGCACGTGTCGTGGTGGAGTCGGGCCTTGCTGCCCCTCGCCAATGCGCTGGTCCTTAGGCCGTTGAGAGACCAACTTGGCCTGACACGATTGCAGGTGGCCATCTGCGGAGGAGCCACCATGGCACCAGATGTGTTCCGCATGTTCCATGCAATGGGCGTTCCCTTGAGAAACATCTATGGCTCGACAGAGGTCGGGCTGTTGACGAGCCACCAGGGAGACCGTTTTGACCTAGAAACCGTTGGTCACTGGATGCAGACGCACCCCGAGGCAGGAACTCCTCTGGAGTGGATGCTGACAGCAGATGGGGAGTTGTGCGTCAGGGGAGGGAGTTCGTTTCTGGGCTACTACCGACGCGAAGGCTCTTTCGAGGCCAAGGTCAAAGACGGGTGGTACCAAACCGGAGATGCGGTTACCAAGACGGACCGAGGCGAACTTGTGTTTTTGGAGCGTGTGTCCGATCTGAAGCGTCTTGCCGATGGCCAGACGTTCCCGCCGCAGTTTGTTGAAACCCGCCTTCGCTTCAGCCCGTTCATCAAAGACATCATGACCGTCGGAGATGAAAGGCGCGACTTTGTTGCAGCACTAATCAACATCGACATGGGTGTGCTGTCTCGCTGGGCAGAAGAAAAGCGCATTGGCTTCTCGACCTTCACGGATCTCTCGCAGCGCCCAGAGGTGGCCGACCTCCTTAGCCGGGAAATCTCCCGGGTAAACCAGTTCCTGCCCGCCCACGCGCGAGTCCGGCGTTTCGCCAACTTTCCGAAGGAGCTTGACCCGGATGAGGGCGAGTTGACCCGATCGAGAAAGCTGCGTCGAGAGTTTCTGGAAGATAGGTATGCGGCGCTGATTCAAGGTCTTTACAACGGGGCGTCTGAAGTGACTGTGGACATACCGGTGACCTATCAGGATGGACGTCGCAGCCAGTTCACCGCGCAGGTACTCATTCGCGACGTAGCGGCTGCCGACCAGACGACCAAGGCCGGTATTTCAAATGGGAGAAGGCAATGATTGATTTCCTGAATTACCTCATCAATGGCGCGTTGACGGGCCTCTTGTATGCACTGATTGCCATGGGTTTTGTGGTGATCTATCGGGCATCAAAGGTGTTCAACTTCGCGCAGGGGGAGTTGGTCGTCTTCGGCGGGTACATGGTCTGGTGGACAGTGATTCAAATGGGAATGCCGTTGTGGATCGGCCTGCCAGTGGCATTCGTGAGCGCAGCCATCTTCGGCTTGATGATCGAGCGGATTTTCTTTGCGCGACTTGTCGGTGAATCCGTTTTTTCCATGGTGATGGTGACCATCGGGCTTCTGATCCTAATTCGGGGTGTGGTCTTGGTCCTGTTTGGTCCACAAGTCCGCGCCTTTCCGATGGTTTTTCCAATTGATCCGCTGATCTTTGGTGACATCCTGATCTCTCGCTCGATGTTCTATGGTGGGTTGCTCACGATTGCCATTGGTTTTGGGCTTTCGTGGTTTTTCAACAAAACGCGTACGGGTTTGACGATGACCGCCGTGGCCGAAGACCATCAGGTGGCGATGTCAATGGGTATCTCCGTGCAGCGATCCATTGCCTTTGCCTGGATTCTCGGCTCTGTGCTTTCCACCCTGGGTGCCATGGTTCACCTGAGTGGCCGCTCTATCAACATGCTGAGCTCCGACATCGGATTGGCAGCGCTTCCTGTGGCATTGCTCGCTGGCTTGGAATCGCTCGCAGGATTGTTGCTCGCCGGTGTGCTGGTGGGCGTGATTCAAGGTTTAGCATCGGCCTATCTTGATCCTCTGGTTGGCGGTGCAATTGGCTCTGTATTTCCATTCATCATCATGTTGCTGATGCTCTTGATTCGTCCAACCGGTATGTTCGGTTGGAAAACCATTGAAAGGGTTTGATCATGGATCCCGCAGGTATTTTCGCAACCTCCTATCGTCAGGATCAATCGCTTATCCGCACGCGAAATCAAGCATTTGCGCTGTTGATATTTGTTGTGGCTCTGTTTGCCCTGCCGATGGTCGCCGAGGTTCGATCGGTGGCAGTGATGACGTCGATGCTGATCACTGCAGTGGTGGTTCTTGGTCTGCAAATCAATACTGGTTTGGCTGGCCAGGTCAATATAGGCCAGGCCGCCTTCATGGGGGTCGGTGCTTATTCGACGGCTGTGCTTGCCAGCAAACTGCACCTTCCATTCTGGCTGGCCCTGCCCGCGGGTGGGGTGTTCGCAGCGCTTTTTGGCCTCATTTTCGGTCTTGCTGCCGTCCGGATAAAGGGGTTCTACCTCGCGCTTACCACGATTGCTGCGCAGATCCTGTTTCACTTCTTTGTGCTCAATCTTCCACAAAAGTGGCTGGGTGGCTCAAACGGCATCACCCTGGAGCCTGCTGAGCTGTTTGGATTCAGGTTTGAGACGGATATAAGCATGTATTACCTGTGTCTCGTGGTCGCAATGATCATGATCGCTGGAGGATACGGCATTGCGCGTAGCCGACACGGACGAATCTTCGCCGCCGTTCGTGATGATGATGTGGCTTCAGGGATGATGGGCATCGACGTGGTGAGGACGAAAGCCCTGGCATTTTTGGTTGGTGCTTTTTATGCCGGTATTGGTGGAGGGCTGTGGGCATACTACATTCGCTTTGTGGCGATTGACCAGTTCACGCTGATTCATTCAATCTGGTTTATTGCCATGATCATCGTGGGTGGCATGGGCTCGATTACTGGCGCACTGATTGGTGTTTTCGTTATTCGTATGGCTCAGGAGTCCATCACGAGCATGGGGCCTGCACTGGTCGAGCGCATTCCATTTCTAGGCGGAGACTTGGTGTTTGCTGCTATGAATATTTTTCTCGGTGGCATCATCGCTGGCTTTCTGATTTTTGAGCCTCGCGGCCTGATGCATCGTTGGAATATTGCGAAGCAGTCCTATCGAATGTGGCCCTATCCCTATTGAACATAAACATTATCCCGATCCCCATTTTCACGCTGGTGGGTGGTTGATTTTGGTTAAACAGCGTAATCACAAAGGAGACAAGCAAATGATTAAACAGAAGATATGGGCTTCGGTCAGAGTCCGCCATGCTTTGGGCTCGGCTGCTCTCTTGGCCGTACTGGGCAGTGGAAGCACCGTCTACGCTCAGACGACATACAACATTGCTGGGATCGCTGACTTCACCGGGCCCTTCGCTGACGTGATGAAGGACATCACGGGCTGCCGCCGCGGGGTGCTTGACTGGTGGAATGAAGAGGTAGGCAAATCGCTCGGCGTTACCCTAAAAGTCAAGGAGCATGACGCACGCTACGACGTGGCCCAAGTCGCTTCCCTCTGGCCAGGCATCAAGGCGGAGCTCAACCCGATTGCCGTCTGGGGCCTCGGCGGGCCAGACAGCAATGCGCTGCAGCAGAGATTGCCCAACGACAAGGTACCCCTGCTGCTCGGCACGGCTGGCTATGGCTTTGCTTGGAAGGATGGCAGCTGGGTGTTCAATGCACGGGCGACTTACCCGCATGAAGCGGCCGGCTTTTACGCTTGGTATCAGAAGAAGATGGGGGGTGGACCGCTGAAGGTCGGGGTGATTTCTTCGGAAGTTTCTCCCGCGTATGTGGACATTCACAAGGGTGTGGAGCGATTTGCCAAGGACAACCCCCAGATCCTGGAAGTGGTGGAGACGATCTACACCGAGGCACAGCCGACGGACCTTACGCAGCAAGTGCATCGACTGCTTCGCAAAGGGGCGACGGTGATTCAAGTCTTCAACAATACGGCATCGGTGGTGGCTACCCGTCGTGCCTTGCAAAGCCTTGGTAAGGGCAACCTACCTATTGTGGTCAGTGCACACAACGGGTTGCTCTCGTCGGGCAAGGCCTTGGGCGACCTCAACCGGATGGAGGGAAGTTACGAGGTTTATGGCATGGCCATCCCGACGGACGATCCTACAGCTGCGCGAGCCTTTTTCGAGAAGCTGCGCACCCAGTACAAGACGCAAGCCAACTTCACATCGCCCTGCATGATGGGGTTGGCCACTTCCCTACTCACGGTCCGCGCGGTGGAACAGGTGGTCAAGATTAAGGGTCCTGCCGGCGTGACGGGCGCGGATGTTCGCACTGCTTTGCAGACCAACGCTTTCCCAAGCGAGCTGACATTTGGTGTTCTGCCCAACATCAAGTTCAGCAACGATGCTCCGTTCCCGACTTCTGGTTTGGCGGTGAACATCGGAACGATTGAAAAAGGGATGTACAAGCTGGTCGAACAAAGCGCTCCCGTTCCGAACGTGAACAAGTGGTAATTGACTGCATATCCAGGCCCGCCGCGACGGGCCTGGAGTGACGAATATTGGAGTTGCCTGTGCTTGAACTAAATAACGTTGAGGTTCTTTACAGCGAAGTGATTTTGGCTGTAAAGGGCATAACAGCGTGTGTACCAAAGGGCCAGTGCGTTACCCTGCTCGGTGCCAACGGCGCGGGTAAGAGCACGACGCTCAAAGCCATTTCAAACCTCATTCGTACCGAAGATGGTCGGGTCACCGCAGGATCGATCACGCTCGACGGGACCAACATCACCGGGGCGAACCCGGTGGATGTGGTGAGACAGGGTCTCGTGCACGTGATGGAGGGGCGCAAGGTCCTGCGTCACATGACGGTCGAACAGAACCTGGTGGTCGGTGGGCACTTGGGAAGCGGGCGAGAGGCCAAGGAAAGGCTCGACGAGGTCTATTCCCGCATCAAGCGCTTGGCCGCCCTGCGCGACCGAACCGCAGGTTATTTGTCGGGAGGCGAACAGCAGATGCTGGTGATTGGTCGCGCATTGATGTCCCAACCCAAGTTGGTGATGATCGATGAGCCATCGCTCGGATTGGCTCCCCTTATGGTGGAGGAGGTGTACGGCCTTCTTTCCGACTTGAAAGCCAGCGGACTGACTTTGCTGATCGTCGAGCAGAACACCCGCGTCGCGCTTGAACTCGCAGATTACGGCTATGTGATGGAGAGCGGTCGCATCGTGCTGGAGGGGCCTTCTAGCCAACTCAAGAGCAATGAGGACGTTCGCGAGTTCTACCTCGGCTTGACAGTGGAAGGAGAGCGCAAGAGCTTCCGGGACATGAAGCACTACCGGCGCCGCAAGCGCTGGCTCGGTTGAGCTGCGTTTTTTGACACAAAAAAGTTAACCCCAAGGACATCAGATGAGCAGTGTTTCCAACGCTTTCCTCAGCGAACAAGAGGTCATGATTCGGGAGTCGGCCCGCCGCGTAGCGGAGGAGGTCGTCGCCGTCACAGCGGCGCAACGCGACCAAAGCGGCAAGTGGCCTCATGCGGAAATTCAGTCCGTGGCCGAATTGGGGTTCATGGGCATGCTGGCCCCTCAAACACATGGAGGTGCGGGACTTTCTTTCGTGGAGTATTGCTTGGCCATTGAGGAGTTCGCTGTCGCCGATGGCGGCTTTGCCACCATGATGCACGTGCACAACTCATCAGCGCATGTCTTATGCAATTTCGGCACAGAGGAGCAGAAGGCTCAGCACCTGCCCGGGTTGGCTTCGGCTAAGAACATCGGTGCATTTCTTCTGTCGGAACCTCATGCTGGTTCTGACACTGCCTCCATCCGAACCTCCGCCAAGCGCGATGGTGAATACTACGTGATCAACGGTAGCAAGCAATGGATTTCGAATGGAAGCGAAGCGGGTTTCGCCTTTGTCGTGGCGGCCACGGGGGAGCCTGGGTCTCGGAATCGATTCAGCCTGTTCATTGTTGATCCCAAGGATCCGGGCTATCAGGTGCTCCGTATCGAGAACAAGCTCGGACAGCACACCGCGCATACTGCCCAGATTCAGCTGGACAATCTGCGCGTTCCAGTCGGCAATCTGGTGGGAGAAGAAGGGCGAGGATATGCAAAGGCCCTGTCGCTCTTGTCAGACGGGCGCATCGCGATTGCCGCCCTGGCGATCGGTGTCGCGCGCGCTGCGCTCGAGGCTGCCATTCGTTACGCCAAAGATCGGGAAGCCTACGGTAAGCCGATCTCGGCACTCCAAGCCGTCAGCTTTGATCTGGCCGACATGGCGATGCAGGTTGAGGTGGCTCGCCAGTACATGATCTACGCCGCGCGCCGGCGAGATGCGGGGCTTCCCTCAGACAAAGAGGCTTCGATCGCCAAGCTGTTTGCCAGTGAGATGGCTGAGAAGGTCTGCTCTGCAGCGATTCAAGTCCATGGTGGCTACGGCTACGTTTCGGACTTCCCGGTGGAGCGCTATTACCGAGATGTTCGCGTTACCAAGATTTACGAAGGTACCAGCCACATTCAGAAGCTGATTATTGCGCGCCAGATTTTGGCTGAGTGAGTGTCTGGGCAAGCCGCCGAAGGCGGCTGCCCGAGGTCATTGGATATCATGTTCGACTAACAACTGTCTCCCCTTAGCAAAGCGCGACCTCTAACCTTATGAGCCAATCCATCGAAGCGGAGCCCAAGCCACGGGTGCGTTCAGCGACCAAGCGCGCCACCAAAGGGGCGAGGTGGAACAACGCCGTCAGTGGTGCGGATGAGCAGTACGAGCTCAAGCGGCAGGCAGTGATTGCTGAAGCGTCTAAAGCCTTTGGGCGCCAGGGGTCACAAAACGTCTCGCTCGACGAGATTGCAAACGCACTCAACGTTACCAAGCCTGCCCTCTACTACTATTTCAAGAGCAAGCAGGAACTCATTTACGAGTGCCATGAGCTGGCGATGAAAATTGGTGATCAGGTGTTGAAAGACGCGATCGCATCAGAGTCCACTGGGTACGGACGGATCACCGCGTTCATGCGGAATTACATCTCGCACCTGACAGATCAGATGGGAGCTCCCGCGATCCTGCACGACTTTTCCGCTATGACGCCAGCGGATCGTAAAAAGATTACCGCACGCCGGAGAAAGTTTGACCTCCAGCTTCGCAACATCATAGAAGAGGGCGTTCGGGACGGTTCCATTGCGCCTTGTGACGCAAGGCTCGCGGTGTTTTGGTTCATGGGGGCGATCAGTTCTATTTCCCAGTGGTACCACGCTGACGGCACACTCACTGGCGATCAGGTGGCAGAGGTATTCATCCGCTTCCTGGCTGATGGCATACGTCCGCAGACTGCCTGTCCCACTATCTCTTGAGGCTCACAAGCGAGTGCCCGCTTGCATGACGCGCGCATGCGAGGGCAACTGGCATTCGCGGTGCGGTGGCCGCAATACACGCCAACAACGATGAACTGGTCGAGTCGGCGTCGGCTGATACGTCAAGACCTGGCTGTGCGATGGGGTTTGACATCCAGTATCCACCAGCAGATTTAACAGGAGTAATGAAATGAAAGTCATCGTCCCCGTCAAACGTGTGGTCGACTACAACGTCAAGGTGCGCGTCAAGAGCGACGGCACGGGCGTGGACATTGCCAACGTCAAGATGAGCATGAACCCGTTCGACGAGATTGCCGTCGAAGAGGCGGTTCGCCTGAAGGAGAAGGGCGCTGCGACCGAGGTGATCGCCGTCTCCTGCGGCGTGGCCCAGTGCCAGGAAACCCTGCGCACGGCCATGGCCATCGGCGCCGACCGTGCCATCCTGGTCGAGACCGATGTCGAGCTGCAGCCCCTGGCCGTGGCCAAGCTGCTCAAGGCGCTGGTGTACAAGGAACAGCCCGGCCTGGTGATCCTGGGCAAGCAGGCCATTGACGACGATGCCAACCAGACTGGCCAGATGCTCGCGGCCCTGGCTGATCTGCCGCAGGCCACCTTCGCTTCCAAGGTCGAAGTGGCGGGGGACAAAGCCAAGGTCACGCGCGAAGTCGACGGTGGCCTGGAGACGCTGGAAGTGAGCCTGCCGGCGGTGGTCACCACCGACCTGCGCCTGAACGAGCCGCGCTACGTGACGCTGCCCAACATCATGAAGGCCAAGAAGAAGCCGCTGGAGACTGTCAAGCCCGAAGACCTCGGTGTGGACGTGGCCCCGCGACTGAAAACCCTGAAAGTGGCCGAGCCGGCCAAGCGTGGCGCGGGTGTGAAGGTGCCCGATGTCGCCACCCTGGTCGACAAGCTCAAGAACGAAGCCAAGGTGATCTGACATTCGTCCTGGCTGCCGCTCATATCGTCATGGCCGGCGATCCCCGCCGTCATTCCCGCGAAGGCGGGAATCCTGCGCCAGAGACTGAACGGATACATCACCCCAAACCCTGGACCCCCGCCTGCGCGGGGGTGACGTCACCACAGGAAAGAAACCCATCATGACCGCTCTCGTCATTGCCGAACACGACAACGCTTCCATCAAGGGCGCCACGCTCAACACCGTCACCGCCGCCGCTGCCTGCGGTGGTGAGGTGCATGTGCTGGTGGCTGGCCACAACGCCGGCGCTGCCGCGGCCGCCGCCGCCCAGATCGCCGGTGTGGCCAAGGTAATCCACGCCGACGCCGAGGGTTTCGCCCACGGCCTGGCCGAAAACGTGGCCGCCCAGGTGCTGGCCATCGCTTCAGGCTACAGCCACATCCTCTTCCCCGCCACCGCCAGTGGCAAGAACGTGGCCCCGCGCGTGGCCGCAAAGCTCGACGTCGCCCAGATCAGCGACATCACCAAGGTGGTGAGCGCCGATACCTTCGAGCGCCCGATCTATGCCGGCAACGCGATGGCGACCGTGCAGAGCGGCGACGCCACCAAGGTCATCACCGTGCGCACCACCGGTTTTGACGCCGCCGGCCAGGGTGGCTCGGCCGCCGTGGAAACCGTGGCGGCGGCCAGCGGCAATGGCAAGAGCGCCTACGTGGGCAGCGAGATCGCCAAGAGCGACCGTCCCGAGCTGACCGCCGCCAAGATCATCGTCTCCGGTGGCCGCGCACTGGGCAGCAGCGAGAAGTTCAACGAAGTGATGACACCGCTGGCCGACAAGCTGGGCGCAGCTACCGGTGCCAGCCGCGCCGCGGTGGACGCCGGCTACGCGCCCAACGACCTGCAGGTCGGCCAGACCGGCAAGATTGTCGCCCCGCAGCTGTACATCGCCGCCGGTATCTCCGGCGCCATCCAGCACCTGGCTGGCATGAAGGACTCCAAGGTGATCGTGGCGATCAACAAGGATCCCGAAGCCCCGATCTTCTCGGTGGCCGACTATGGCCTGGAAGCCGACCTTTTCGCGGCTGTGCCGGAGCTGGTCGCTGAGCTCTGATTAAGTGCGTTGCATTTGCTGCATGCAATCCAAAGGCATCGCTTGCGATGCCTTTTTTCATTTGATATGCGATGCGCAATGACCGCTGTGCGCCGGATTGTTGACTGTCAATGAAAACTGAGCCACTTTGACGGGGATTTGCATCCAAATTTGAGCCACTTCATTGGCCTATCCTGCTTATTTTTTGAGCAAGGGTGGTCAGGAGTGATCAACGTGGGAACTTTGAGTAAATTGCGCCGCCTTGTCTTGCGAGACGGCATGTCAGTGCGCCAAGCCAGCCGCAGGCTTGGGATATCGAGAAACACGGCTGCCAAGTGGCTGGGCGAGCCGGAGATGGTGGAGCCCAAATACCCTGTTCGGCAGGCCACAGCCAGCGTGCTGGAGCCGTACAAGGAGCAGCTTGTCACCTGGCTCAAAGCGGACAGCCACCGCAACAAGCGCGAGCGCCGGGGGGTCAAGGCCTTGTTTGAGGCATTGCGCGCCATGGGCTACAGCGGTAGCGCAAGCCCCGTGTACCGGTTTGCCAAGAGGTGGAAGCTCGAGCAAAGCCATGCGCCCAAGAGCGTGGGGTTTGTGCCGCTGCACTTTGAGCTGGGAGAGGCGTTTCAGTTTGACTGGAGCTGTGAGTACGCCTTCATTGGCGGTTTGCGCCGCCGACTGGAGGTGGCGCACATCAAGCTGGCCGCCAGCCGTGCGTTCTTGCTGGTGGCGTACTTCACGCAAACCCATGAAATGCTGTTTGACGCCCATGCCCGGGGCTTTGCAGCGTTTGGCGGCGTGCCCAAGCGGGGTATCTACGACAACATGAAGACGGCGGTGGACAAGGTGGGCCAGGGCAAGCAGCGCAGCGTCAACGCGCGGTTTGAGGCGATGACGGGGCATTACTTGTTTGATCACGAGTTCTGTAACCGGGCGGCGGGATGGGAGAAGGGCATCGTTGAGAAGAACGTGCAAGACCGCAGGCGAGGCGTGGTGCGCGAGGTCACTGAGCGGCGCTGGGGCAGTTTGGCCGAGCTCAATGAGTGGCTGCACAGTGCCTGCCGTCAAGCGTGGGATGAGTTGGCACACCCAGAGTGGTCCGAGCTGAGCGTTGCCGATGTGTGGCAAGACGAGGCGAGCCGCTTGATGCCTTGCCCCAAGCCCTTTGATGGGTATGTGGAACAACCGGTTCGGGTGTCATCGACCTCGCTGATCCAATACCAACGCAACCGCTACAGCGTGCCCTGCGAATGGGTGCATGGGGTGGTGAGTTTGCGCGCTTACCCAGAGTACTTGCTGGTGGTGGGGCCTGATGGGCAGGCCGCCCGGCTAGAGCGCCACTTTGGGCGCGATCAAACCATATACGACTGGCAGCACTACATCGCTTTGGTCGAGCGCAAGCCAGGGGCGCTGCGCAATGGTGCCCCCTTTAGGGACATGCCCGAGCCTTTAGTGGAGTTGCAGCGTCAACTGCTCAAACACCCAGGGGGCGACCGGGTGATGTCACAGGTGCTGTCGGCGGTGAATTTGCACGGGCTCGAAGCGGTGTTGGTGGCCACCGAGTTGGCGCTGCAAACGGGTCGAGTGAGTGCCGAGCATGTGCTCAATGTGATTGCCCGGCTCAAAGAGCCCATGCCAGCTCGCGTAGAAATCAGCACGCCCTTGCAACTGAGCACGCCGGCGTTGGCCAATTTGGAGCGCTATGACGCTTTGAGAGATGAGCAGGAGGCGCGCCATGAGTGATGTGATCGATGGGCTCAAGGCACTGAGCCTGCATGGCATGGCCAGCGCTTGGCCGGAGGTGCTGGGAACGGCCAGGCTCAAAGCGTTGGATCATGAGGTGGTGCTGCACCAGTTGATCAAGTCAGAGGCTGCGCAGCGCGAGGTGCGCTCCATGGCCTATCAGATGCGGGTGGCCCGCTTCCCCACGCACCGGGATTTGACGGGGTTTGACTTCGCGCAGGCGCATGTGGACGCGAATCTGGTCAAGCAGTTGCATGAGCTGCAATTCGTGGACTCGGCGCACAACGTGGTGTTTGTGGGCGGGCCGGGAACGGGCAAGACGCACTTGGCCACCAGCCTTGGGGTGCATGCCATTCGCGCCAAGGGCAAGCGGGTGCGTTTCTTCTCGACGGTGGAACTGGTCAATGCCTTGGAGCTTGAGAAATCCCAGAACAAGCACGGGCAGTTGGCCAACCGCTTGATGTACGTTGACCTGGTGATCTTGGATGAGATGGGCTATTTGCCCTTCACCCAGTCGGGTGGCGCGTTGCTGTTTCACTTGCTCTCCAAGCTGTATGAGCGCACCAGTGTGGTGATCACGACCAACCTGAACTTCTCGGAGTGGGCCAACGTGTTTGGCGACGCCAAGATGACGACGGCGCTGCTGGACCGGCTCACCCATCACTGCCATATTGTGGAGACGGGCAACGAAAGTTGGCGCTTCAAGCACTCTCAGGCGGTCAGCCAGAAGGTCAAACAATCCAAAACGAAAGGGGGTAAAAGCACAGAACAGCTAAACTTATCCACAACCGAATAAGCCAATTCTTTAAAAACCAGTGGCTCAATATTGGTTGCAAACACTGGCTCAGTTTGTCTGGCTAATCAACAAGGTATCCTCATCTACACAGCAGCAGCCGATTCAGACGGCACGCTGGGAGGTCTCGTCGATCTCGGTAAGCCTGAAAATCTTGGCCGTTTACTGGAGCAGGCGTTGAATCGCTCGAAGGTCTGCTCCTCTGATCCGCTCTGTTCGGAACATGATCCGGAGAAAGATCGATCCCTACATGGAGCTGCTTGCCATGCGTGCAGTTTGGTAGCTGAGACTTCATGTGAGCGGGGCAACCGCTATCTGGATCGATCACTGCTCGTACCAACACTCGAACGCACCGACGCAGCTTTCTTCAAGGGTTTCTGACATGGATGAACTCTTGGATGCCATTGCAGCCTTGGTCTCTCTGGTCTCGCCTGAAAAGGTGCAGGCTATCGCTGCCCGCGTCCGTCGAACAGACGCCAGCAAAGCTGCGTCGACATTGCCGAGCGTGGTGGGAACCCCGGTGGCCAGCACCGTGGTCGAGCAACTTGCGGCCGCGTGGCAAAACACCGAGGTCGGTTCTGACGAACTGGCATCAATGCTTCTCGCTGCCAGCCACGTCTACACCAAAGCCGCTTCGGAACAATCCAGCGAACTCGTGTGGACTGGCCCGACGACGCCTTTCGTATCGGCGCGCCGAACAGAGCAGGCGCTGCTGCAGGTCATTAATTCCTCTGAACAGTCGTTGTTCATCACCAGCTTCGTGGCCTACGACGTGTCGACCATCGTCAAGGCATTGAACGCCGCCAATGAGCGAGGAGTGAACATCACCATGTTGTTAGAGTCCTCGCAAGACCATGGTGGCAGCATCAACATCGACGTTATTGGCAAGATGCGAGACTTGGTGCCCGGCGCGCAACTTTACGCCTGGCGCGACAAGACCGGTGATTTTGCGGACGGCCGCGTGCACGCCAAAGTCGCTGTCGCCGACAAGACCTCCTGCTTCATCACGAGCGCCAATCTCACCGGCTATGCGATGGAGAAGAACATGGAGGCTGGCGTGCTCATCTCGGGAGGACGCATTCCCAGACTGCTGGACGACCACTTGCGATCCTTGGTCGACACAAAGTTGATTTCTCCCGTATGAAAACGGATTCGAGTCGATTCCTGGTTTGGGAGCCAATTCGACTGGTTGTGGCACGCGCGGAGAGCTTCGAAGAGTGCGTCGACCAATATGTTGCGCAATCCGGTTGATCTGAGAAAATGCGACTAGGGGGTGCTTTATGTTCTTCAAGCGGCTTTTCGGAATTTCAGAATCGAACCAAGGTGAGGTTCTGACAAAGGTCAGCGATCGCACTTGGGTCTCATCAACGGGCGAGACCATCAACAAAGTCAGCGACGACGTCAGCATTTCCTCGAGCGGGACCACCTACACGAGAACTGGGTCCACCGTGGTCGGTAGCGACGGGAGCTTGTTTACCAGTATGGGAGGTTCAACGAGTACCGACGGCAGCGTCCGCATGGGAGACTTTGCGACCGGTAGAGGCGCCACTTTCGAAGATGACGACTCGAAATGGTGACTTGAACGGATGCGGAATCCTACGGACAAATGAGGGTGCGCCCCAAACAGTTCTAGACTTCCGCAACTATCCGCAGGACTTGGATGCGTCAGGTAAGGTTTAGCAGGCCTACACTTGCACGGAATTGAACCCAGGTCCGCAGCCACCACCAATACCTTAAAAGCCAACCCTAACCGGTTGGCTTTTTTTTGCCTACTACCGCGTGTTTGCGCGGGTTCCTGCGGGTTCTTGCGGACTGCGGAGAGAGCCATTTCTGCCAGTGACCGGCAGGTTTTACTCTCCGTTTGCACATTCTCTCTCCGACCCTCCCCACCCAGCGCAGGCCGAAGTCCGGAAGGCTCACCCGTCACCCCTATATAAATCAACGGGTTACGCGCGGACGAATCAAGCGGTTTTTTTGTCGCTTTGGTGGGCTGAGGCAATGACTGTTTAAGGCTGAAAGCGGTCTACGATGTTCGGTAGCTCTCGCTCTACGAATTCCATTGGGTTTGAAGTACGGTCAACCGCTATGGGCCGTATCCGGACCATCGAAGCGGAGTGATGAACGTCGTCTAACGCTGCATTGAAGTCAGTCGCCATGACTATTCTTTTACAGTCGCCGTATCACCAAATCCGCTCCCGCTGCTCCTCCCACAACGCAGGCGGATCCACAGCAATATCAAACAGCGTCAGGTGATCTGGCAGCGCATCCTCCAAAATCGCCTCAACGATGTCTGGTGCCAGGGTGGTCAAGTTCACCATCCGGCTGACGTAGCTGTTGTCGACTCCCTCCAGTGCTGCAATTTCAGTCAGGTTTTTCACCTTGCCGGACTCCAGCATGGCCAGCCACCGGTGGCCCCTGGCCAGCGCCAGTTCCAGCGGTGTGGCGGCCACGTCCCACGGCCGCAGCAGTTTCCCCGGTCGCCTTGATTGCTCATTGGGCAGTCTCATTTGTTTGCGCCCGCTGCGGCGGTTGTTATGAATCGGTACAGCGCGATCCGGCCCTCTCTTGTTCACGCAAAAGGCGTTATTCAGGGCCGACTAAGTAGTTCAGTCGCTTGCCTCATCCTTGCTTGAAGCCCTGGAAAAACAAGCCTGAATCGAGTCCACTCCTGGTCTGAAGTAACCGAGATCGCCCCGCCATGGGCCTCGACGATGGCTTTGGTAATCGACAGCCCCAAGCCTGCCCCGTCAGAAGCTGGGTGCCTGCGTGCTGAGTCTGCGCGATAGAAGCGCTCGAAGACTCTCTGCTGGACATCCAATGGAATCTCCTTGCCCGTGTTTTTGACAGTGACTTCAATTCCACGCGACGAACTTTCGATTCTGACGCCCACGACACCGCCGACTGGTGCATGCCTGAGCGCATTGGATAGGAGGTTGCTCAAGGCACGTCTGAACATCAAACGATCGCCATAGATTCGCCCATCACCTTCCACGCTCATCAAGATGCGTTTTTCGTCCGCAACGGCTTCATAAAATTCAACGAGTTCGCGAGCTCCTTGTGCTGCCGAGAAGGACTCCTTATGGGGCAGGTCTACCCCCCGCTCTGTCTTGGCGAGGAATAGCATGTCTGATACCACCCGAGCCAAACGCTGCAATTCCTCTGCGTTGGACGCCAGCGTGTCTTGGTATGTCTTAAGGTCGCGTTTGGTGGACAGCGTCACCTGTGTTTGGGTGAGGAGATTGCTGATGGGTGTGCGAAGTTCATGTGCCAAATCCGCCGCAAAATCAGCAAGCTGTTTGAAGTCGTTCTGCAGGCGACCCAACATCTCATTGAGTTCCCTTGCCAAATCTGCCATTTCAATCGGGACGGCATCCTCGGGCATGCGCTCTTGCAACTGTTGGCCCGTCACGGCAGCGGCACGACGTTTCATTGCGCGCAGCGGAGACATGCCTTGATGAGCCACAAACCAAGCTAAGAATCCGCTTAGAAAAATGGCCAGCACAGCATAAATTGCAATGCTGCGCCGGAGCTCCCTCATGAATTCTTGGTGGTGCTGCGTATCGACGGCGATTGATATTTGGAGCGGCCCGGCCGCCCCCTGAACCATGCCAGCAGTAAAGCTCATCTCATGGAATTCGCGCCCTCCATTCGTCCAAGACTGAAGCTCGTGGCCGTCCTCAGTTGTGATGAATGATGCTTGCGTAGTGGGGCCGCTGTAGCCGTTGGTCTGGTACAGCTTTTCACCCTGTGGTCCTTTGACCAGAACGTAAAGGCCGTGGTGATGGTTCAAGGCTTCGTTCAGGCGACTGCTAGCTTCTTCACGGGATCGGGAACTGGCCAGAATGCCCTTGACCAGGTGCTTTTTGTCATCCAAGGCGGCGCTATCGAGGTCGACGAAGTGCCTATCAGCCTCCAACATGAAAAGAAGCGCCAAGCCCAGGATGACCGAACTGGCCAGCGCTATGAAAAAGATGGTGAGGCGGGATGTCAGTGACAGCCTGCGAAACATCTAGCGACCCTCCGGCGCTTCGAGCACGTAGCCCATGCCGCGTACAGTTTGGATCAGCTTGATCTGGTGATCATCATCGATCTTGACGCGCAGACGCCTCATGGCCACCTCGATGACGTTAGTGTCGCTGTCGAAGTTCATGTCCCAAACCTGAGAGGCGATCAGCGACCTCGGCAGGACTTCTCCCTGCCTACGCATCAGCAGTTCCAGCAATCCAAACTCCTTGGCGGTAAGATTAAGGCGCTTGCCGTCTCGGGTGACGCGGCGGCGTAGCAGATCAAGTTGGAGGTCTGCCACCTGCAAGTTCGTGGATTCGGTGCCACTACGACCGCGGCGCACAATGGTGCGAACTCGGGCCAAGAGCTCGGCAAAGGAAAACGGCTTGACGAGGTAATCGTCGGCGCCTAATTCAAGCCCCTTCACGCGATCTTCCACCTGATCGCGGGCGGTGAGAAACATGGCTGGCACTTGTAGGCCTTCATGACGTATCGCCTGCAGGACCTCCCAACCGTTCATGCCCGGCATCATCACATCCAGGATCGCGAGATCGTAGGTACCGCCAAGAGCTAGGTGAAGCCCGTCGGGCCCATTTCTGGCCAAGTCCACAACGAAACCCGCCTCGATCAGTCCCTGGCGCAGATATGCCCCGGTCTTAGGCTCATCTTCCACAATCAAAATTTTCATTGGCAACTGACCCTCTTTGGCAGACCTGAGTATGACGACTTCCATTTATTGCGATGGCGAGATGACAAATATGTAATCTTTTCGACATCGTGCTGACGACTTGGTATTTTAATAATTCCCCCTGTCTATGTTACCGATCACATTGAGGAAACCATGCTCGTCAGACGTTCACTATTATTCGCACAGACATGTCTCGCCCTGAGTTGTGCCATGTTAGCTGGTGTAGCCGCGGCCCAAGCCAACAAAGAGCCCGTGAAAAATCTTTCGGTGGTGGAACTTGAGTACAAGTCTGCACTTAGTGACTTCCGCCCCTACAACGACCAGGCCATTCAGTCCTGGGTCAAAGCCAACGACTTGGTAGGTCGTATTGGAGGCTGGCGCAGCTATGCCAAGGAGGTCGCGACAGGTGAGGTCCTAAAGGATGCCTCTGACGTGCCTGATACGCAATCTGGTCATCATGGGGGAGTCAAGCCATGAAGCGCTTCCCAAGCACCTCGCTAGGGAAACTGGCGCTATCCGCGATCGCCTTGGCCACGCTTGCCGGTTGCGCCACTGTTAGCCTCGAACAAAACGTTGCTCGGGTGAACGAGGAGGCCAAGAGTTTTGCCGAAGGGCAGATTTCTCTCGCGCGGACTGCCGATGAGCGCGAACAGCGTGCGCAGGCGGCCCAGAAGCTGCTTCAAACCATTCTGGGTCAGCGCGAGGCGGTCCAGCTGGCGCTCGTCAACAGCCCGTCGCTCCAGGCGCTGCTGGCTCAAGGTTGGGCGGAGTCCGCAGATGCGGCACAGGTGGGCAGAATTGCAAACCCGGTCTTCTCCCTGGAACGCATGGTGGCCGGTGATGCGCTGGAGTTAAACCGTGCGCTTTCCTTCGGCCTGCTCGATATCCTGACACTGCCTAGTCGCCAGGGAATCGCCAACCGTCGCATCGAAGCGGCCCATCTGCGACTGTCGAGTGATGTGGTCGACCAGGTCACCCGCGTGCGCCAGGCATGGGTCCGCGCCGTGGCTGCGCAACAGACGCTTCAGTATGCCAAGCAGGTGTATGAAAGCGCTGCAGCGAGTGCCGAACTGGCTCGCAGGATGCAGGCCATAGGCAACTTCAACCGCCTCACACGGGCTCGTGAGCAGGCCTTCTATGCGGACGCAGGGACCCGATTGGCAACAGCAACTCACCAAGTAACGGCTGCCCGCGAAGAGCTCGTACGCGTACTCGGTCTGGATGCCCAACAGGCACAGATGCTCAAACTACCGGACCGCTTGCCTGAACTACCCAAACAGGCGCTCGATCCGCAAGGCGTTGCGACGTTTGCTACGCGTAACCGCCTCGACATCCGTCTTGCCCAAAGTACACTTGATGCTTCCGCCAGAGCCCAGGGTTTGAACATGGTCACCAGCATGACCGACATTGAACTGAGGGCCATGCGCAACACCAGCACGAACAGCGTGGCGGGTGAGCGCAGCGTAGCGCGAGGGTATGAAATCGCGGTACGCCTGCCCATCTTTGATTGGGGGGGCATGCAGCGCGATGCCATGAACGCACGCACCTTGGCCGCAGCCAATCAGCTGGAGGCGACCGTCCGCTCGGCGGGTTCAAGCTTGCGAGAAAGCTACTCCTCCTATCGCACGGCTTATGACATTGCACGGCACAACCGGGACGAGGTGATACCGCTTCGTAAGGTGATCTCAGAAGAGAACCAACTGCGCTACAACGGAATGATCATCGGCATCTTCGAGTTGCTGGCGGACTCTCGTGATCAGGTCTCTACGGTCATGGCTGCGATCGGAGCCGAGCAGCAGTTTTGGCTAGCGGATGCCGCGCTACAAGCCTCACTGGTCGGGCGACCGATGAACACTCCGCTGGCAGCCATGCCCAGTGCGCCAGCCGGTGGCGCTGCGCCTCATTGAATGAAAGATACGCCGATGACTTCCAGAAGAGACTTTTTCAAGTACGCCGGGATTGCTGGTGGTGCCGTGGCCGCCAGCGCGGTCAGCCGCGTGGCGATGGCCGCTCTGCCTGAGCCTGTAATACAGACCAGCCCTAACACCATGGCGCCGCTTGTCCCCAACAGCGGACGCGCCTACAACCCGGTGGTGACGCTTAATGGATGGACTTTGCCATGGCGCATGAATCAAGGCGTCAAGGAATTTCACCTGGTCGCCGAACCAGTAGTGCGGGAAATGGCCCCTGGCTTTAAAGCCCATCTCTGGGGCTACAACGGCCAGAGCCCGGGGCCCACGATTGAAGTGGTCGAGGGCGATCGCGTACGGATCTTCGTGACCAATAAGCTGCCAGAGCACACATCCATTCACTGGCACGGGCAGCGCCTGCCCAACGGCATGGACGGTGTGGCCGGACTGAACCAGCCGGCTATTCCCTCCGGCAAGACGTTTGTTTACGAGTTCGTCGCGCGTCGGCCTGGCACCTTCATGTACCACCCGCATGCTGATGAGATGACACAGATGGCCATGGGCATGATGGGCTTTTGGGTGACCCATCCTAAAGTCAAGAATGATCTGATTGATGAGGTCCAGCGAGACTTCTGCTTCCTACTCAACGCCTATGACATCGATCCGGGCAGCTACACCCCCAAGATCATGACAATGCTGGACTTCAACCTGTGGAGCTGGAACAGCCGGATATTTCCAGGCATCGACAGCCTCAATGTCCGCCTGAACGACAAGGTGCGTATTCGCATTGGCAACCTGACGATGACGAACCACCCCATCCATTTGCACGGCCATGAGTTCCTCGTCACTGGTACGGACGGTGGCCCGACGCCCAAGAGCACCCGCTGGCATGAAGTGACGACCGATGTGGCCGTCGGTCAGATGCGACAGATCGAGTTTCTGGCAGATGAGGAAGGGGACTGGGCCTTCCACTGTCACAAAAGCCATCACACCATGAACGCCATGGGTCATAACGTTCCGACATTGATTGGTGTGGATCACCGTGGCATCGCCAAGAAGATCAATAACCTGATTCCAGACTACATGGTCATGGGTGAGCGTGGTATGGCCGACATGACTGAGATGGAAATGCCCATCCCTGACAACACCGCTGCGATGATGACTGGCCAAGGCCCCTTCGGATCGGTCGAGATGGGTGGCATGTTCAGCGTTCTGAAGGTCCGCCGTAATCAAAAGGCGGGGGACTACAAGGACCCGGGTTGGTACAAGCATCCCGAAGGCACGGTAGCCCATGAGTACACCGGGCCGTTGACTGAACCAGCGCGCTTCAAGGCGGAGGGTGGGCAGTCCATGCCTCGCGCCCAGATGCCCGCCAAGACGACCGAAGTCAAGGTGCGCAAGCCCTCATCACATAGCAATCACTGAATTTTTTTTCCGGAGTTAACGAATGAAACCCAAGTACATCACTTCTCGCCAAATCTTTGTTTTGGTTGCTCTGACCCTGTCAGCGTCGGCTTTTGCGGCTGGAAAGCACGCCGGTGGGCATGGCCATGCTGACGAGGAAACCGCAATTGGCAAACCAGGTGTTGCCTCCAAGGTAACGCAGACCATCAATGTCGATATGACGGATAACATGCGTTACACACCCTCATCTATTCAGGTCAAGCAAGGAGAGACGGTCCGCTTTGTTGTCAAGAATCAAGGAAAGGTCAAGCACGAATTGAGTCTGGGCACCCAGAAGGAATTGCTCGAGCATCTGGAGCAGATGAAAAAATTCCCAGATATGGAACATGACGAACCTGGCAAAGTGACACTATCTCCAGGACAGCAAGGCGAAATTGTTTGGCAATTCACGAAGACTGGAACCGTAAATTTTGCCTGCTTGATGCCAGGCCACTACGAAGCTGGGATGAAGGGCGCGATCAAGGTTGGCAAGAAGTAATTTCATTACAGGAAAGGGCTGCTGAAATGACTGACAAAAACAGTTCAAAAAATTCAACGAGGCGGTTGCTATTGTTGGGAATAGCTTCAATGTGCTCGTCCTCAATTGCTATTGCAGCCAGCCCAAACGCTATAGCTATACAAGTCTGGAAAGACCCTAACTGTGGCTGTTGCAAAGACTGGATTATTCATTTAGAAAAGAATAATTTTTCTTTGAAAGTAAACGATCAAGGTAATAACGCAGCGCGGGCTCGACTGGGTATGCCTCAAAAGTTCGCTTCATGTCATACAGCTCTGGTCGGTGGATATGTGATTGAGGGGCATGTGCCAGCCGAAGACATTCAACGTTTACTCAAAGAAAAACCACAAGCGTTAGGTCTTGCCGTTCCGGGGATGCCTATCGGATCTCCTGGAATGGACGGTCCTGTCTACGGCGCAAGGCGTGACGCGTATCAAGTCTTGCTAATCCAAAAAGACGGATCATCAAAAGTTTTTAACTCTTACTCATGAGGAAAATATGAAAAATATTCAAACCAAAATTGCAACTTTACTATTGACCATTGGTGCGGCTCTTCCCTTAAGCAGTTTTTCCCAAGCTGTCATGGATCACAGCAAGATGAACATGTCTCAAATGACGCCGTCTTTAACCGACGGAGAGGTCAAGAAAATTGATCTCGAAACTGGCAAGGTCACGATCAAACACGGCGAAATCAAACATATGGATATGCCGGGAATGACAATGGTATTTACTGCTAAAGATAAGAGTTTATTGACCAGCATCAAGCCAGGCGAAAAAATTAAGTTTATGGTGATCAATGAAGGTGGCAAGATGATCGTCACTGACATCCAGCTAGTTCAGTAAGAAAACGTCGCTGCATCGAAAATGTGCAGGGCTCCCTGTTCATTGGGCGTCATAGCCTGTTGTGCAAATTGGCCCATGCATCAATGGATCCTATCCGTCAGCACTGGATAGGATGTGTGGTAGCGGTCATTGGCCTATGACCGAACTGACCGGCTGCCGAGCCTGATGGTTAAAGATCGACCGACCGCTACTGGCAGAAAGCCCACAAATGACTGCGGGACACGACCGGCAGCAACCGCTACAAACAAGTCAACGTCTTAAAAGATGTGACCGGCTGCAATGGGTCGAAACGCGACCTTGAGCCATTGACAAGGTAAATTAACAGCAAGGTTTTAGTTAACCGGGGCGATTTCGACCGAATTGCAGGCCCCACCCATCGGAAAAACTGCTAAAGAGGAGAAAAACCGTGACTCAACTTCAAAATGGACTCTATCCGCACCAGGTAGACGGGATCAAATTCCTGACCCAGCACGGGCGTGCCATCCTGGCCGACGACATGGGACTTGGCAAAACGCGCCAAGCCGTGATCGCCATGAATGAGGCTGCCCCCAATGGGGTTGTGCTGGTGATCTGCCCTGCGTCTCTCAAACTGAACTGGGAGCGCGAAATTCATCTGGTTCAGGCTGACGACGCTGTCGAGGTCATCGGCGTCAAAGGCTACGAGGTGGCAGAGCCCCGATGGGTGGTGGTCAATTACGACCAGTTGGCTAAAAACGCGGAGCGCCTTCGGACAATTCGCTGGTCGGGGGTGATCATCGATGAGGCGCACTTCATCAAGAACGCCAGCCAGCGCACATCGCAGGTTCTGAAAATCATTGGTGTGTCAGACAACAAGCGTGAAAGCGTTGAAGGACCTCGGCTGGTCTTTTTGCTGACCGGCACACCGATGCCCAACCGCCCGCGCGACCTTTTCAACTTGCTCAGGGCCGTGGGCCACCCAAGCGCCCGCAGCTTTCTGTCCTTCGCCAAGCGTTATTGCGGCGCATACAAGAATGACTTCGGCTGGGTTACAGAGGGCGCATCGAACATCGCCGAGCTCAATTTGCTTCTCAAAGAGGTGATGCTGCGCCGAAAAAAAGATGACGTGCTGGACCTGCCGCCAAAGATTCGGTCTTGGGTACCGGTGCAAATTGAAGCGGCGGGTGCGTGGAAATCGTATGAAGAATTCTTAGGCTGGCTTGGCAACTCCGATCCGTCCAAGCCCAATGACACTGAATTCCTGGCTCGCATCACCAAGCTGCGTGTTGCGCTCCACAAGGCCAAACACGCCGCCTGCGCTGAGCGCATCAAGGATGTGCTGGCTACTGGGCAGAAGGTCGTTGTGTTTACCTGTTACAGCGAGGGTATTACCAAGCACAAGAAGGCGCTGGGTGACAAGGCGATCACCATTACTGGTTCCGACAGCGCCAAAGACCGAATGGTCGCCATGGATGCATTCCAGAAGGATCCAGAAGTCCAAGTGGCCTTATGCAACCTGATCGCAGGTGGCGTGGGTTTGAATATGACGGCGGGAACGCATGTGATTTTTCAGGACCTGGACTGGGTCCCCGCCAACCACTTGCAAGCCGAAGACCGATGCTATCGCATAGGCCAAAAGCAGCGTGTGACGGTTGAATACCTGTTGGCTGATGGCACGCTGGACGTGTACATCGCGCAACTGCTGGAAACAAAGCTCATAGAAGCTCTCGAGTACAAAGCACTATTGGTCCACCTGGTCTATTCGTCATTAACAAGTGCAAGAGAACGGCTTCATTAAGCATACTAGAAAGCTGGTTTTTTTATGTGATCCATGGTTCGAAAATTAAACCTCGACTTCATTGACCAGGGTCCTTATCGGTACGCACCTCTGGCAGGTGCCTCCTTTATGCAAAAGGCTAGAAAAATGGAAGAAAAAACATGCTGACAGAAAAAATTGCTCAAGCACTGGCACTGGCCGTTGAAGCCCATGATGGCCAGAAACGCAAAGGCACCAATATCCCCTACATTGCCCACCCCTTAGGGGTGGCTTCCATTGCGCTGGATCACGGGGCAGACGAGGAGCAGGCGGTTGCCGCATTGCTTCACGATGCAGTGGAAGACGGTGGTGCCCACTACGCCGAGCGCATACGAACCAAATTCGGGAATCGGGTGGCAGATATTGTGGCTGGTTGTACCGACGGCGTCCCCGATGCTTCTGGAAGAAAACCACCCTGGCAAGCTAGAAAACAAAGCTATCTGGATCATCTCAAGTCTGCCAGCGATGATGTTTTGTTGGTCTCAAGTTCGGACAAATTGCACAACGCTCGAGCAATTGTTGAAGACCTGTTGAGCATTGGGCAGAAGGTCTTTGATCGGTTTTCAGCTAGCAAGGAACAAACCCTCTGGTATTACGAAAGCCTTGCGCAGATCTTTGAGTTGCGCGGTACTCCAGTTGCTCGTGCTTTGCGAGGCGCAGTCAACGAAATGAAACGGCTATCCAACTAGCGCTGCTCAAAAAAACGCCCCGAACCGGGGCGTGAAGACTCCTTTGGCAACTGCATCCAAAACCAAGCTACCGGCTTGGGGAGTAGTTGCAGGTTAGAACCTGATGAGCTCATGGCATGAGCCTGAACTTGGCTCTAATGATGCTCATCATCTGAAACAAGGAGTAGAGATGTCTTTCTGGCAAATTTTGGGGAAGTGGGCTTATTCCGACTCGGGAGAGTCAATTCAGAAGGTGTCTGACACAACGTCAATTTCATCCGACGGAACGGTGTACAACCGAATGGGCAACACCACGGTGGGCAGCGATGGTTCAGTCTTCACTCAAGTGGGCAGTTTCAGCTCGGACGGAAGCACAAGAATTGGCACCACGGCAACCGGTTTGGTAGCGGTCTTCAGCAAAGACCCAGAAGACCGATTTTAGGAATCAGGCGAATGCACAACATTCATATGGCTGAATTCTCAGAAGAATTCGCACGCTGCTGGAACGCCGCTGGATCGCACATTCAGCGAATGGCTGGCGGGGAGCTTATGAGTTGGCTTAAGGCGACTCTTGCTCCGCCATTCCTCGAGCACCTATCCTTCAGGCTTGGAAATCAACTGTTCTTCATTCAAATCGAAGATGATGACGGTGTGCTTGAGGTGCCAGGCAGTTCCGATGGACTTATGGCGATTGCAAAAGGATGCAATGGCTATCCATGCCTGATGCCTATGAAGAAGCTAGGCGGCAAATGGCAGCCCGCTGCTCCTGGTTGGGGGCTTATTGATGCCGAAACACGTAGATCGATAGATCCGATTTCGTTTGTATCAGATGAAAAGGTAGAGATGACCGGCTGGGAGCTTCAAGACTTTGCTGTGCAAGTGGTTCGCGATGATCTGAAAAGTTCTGGTCGAGAGCTAATGTCTTGGAACGGAAATCCAGATGTCTTGCCATCGATTTGGTTCATAGGTGATCATGGTCCAGAGTGGGTCATCGTTCGTGCTTACAAATTCCCAGAAGAGGATGAGGGGTTGCCTGAAAACATTGGAGAAATAAAGATGCAATTCAGAAGCGCTCAAGGACATTATGCGGCTGTTGGTATTGCAGATATGAAAGGTATGTTAGAGGTAGATGATTTGGACTCCGATGAGTCGCCAATATACAGAGGTAACGGACTGAACGTTGACTACCGTGGATTGGTGCGCATTGACTAGACACTTACAGACATGACACCGAAGCACCTTTATCTCGATTTTGATGGAGTCTTGCACCCAAATTTCGTCGGTAAAGATCAATTGTTCAGTCATATTCAGAAGTTGACCAGCGCCATAGTAGGGAAACCTTTGCGTATTGTCATTTCTTCCAGTTGGAGGTTTCATGAAAACATCGACTACCTGAGAAGTCGATTTGAACCCACAACTCGAAACCAGATAGTAGGATGTACAGGGCCCGCGCACATTGGGAAATGGGCTCGCTGGAATGAAATTAAGAAACACGCAAACACGAACGGCGTGACAAATTGGGTGGCGCTTGATGACGCTTATATGGAGTTCCCACCCGAATGCGAAGAACTCATCCTGTGTGATGGAAAGATAGGATTGCAAGACACTCAAATTCAGCAACTGATCAAGTGGCTTAACGGCTAGAGGCGAGAATGGAAATTAATGCATCTAAGATCCGATATCTGACCAAGTCGCGTTTTAAGTTGGCCGTCGAATGTCCCCGCAAATTGTTCTACACCGGTAAAAGCGAATACCTGGACAAGTCGCGAGACGATAGCTTTCTTGCAGCTTTAGCTGAGGGCGGCTATCAAGTGGGTGAGCTGGCAAAGCTGATGTACCCCGGAGGTGTGACCATTGAAGAATTGGGCCACCAGATTGCCTTAGAGAAAACTCAAGAGCTTTTAAAGCGCGATCAAGTTGTCATATTTGAAGCTGCATTTGTTCATGGAAATCTCTTCATCCGAGTTGACATACTCAAAAAAACAGGCAACAGAATCGAACTGATTGAGGTTAAGGCAAAGTCCTACCGACAGTCGGACGACGGAGATTTTCGAGGAGCCCGTGGCGGCATCAAGTCTGACTTTCTGCCATATCTGCAAGATGTAGCGTTTCAGCGCTATGTGGCTGAGCAGGCGTTGGTAGGTCACGAGATCAACGCATTCCTTCTTCTTGCAAATAAAGACGCCGTAAGCAGCGTTGATGGCATTAATCAGCAGTTTAAAGTTCAAAAAGCCGACGGTAGATTAAAGGTCCTGACCCATACAGACCTAACGCAGTCGCAGCTTGGCGATCCCTTGCTGGTGTGTGTCAACGTAGACAGCCAAGTCGATGAAATCCTAGCAGGATCGCTCTTAGTTGCGCCAAACAAATCAGTGAAATTTGTTGATGCGGTTCGAGCGTTCGCAGATGCTTACGCAACTGACGCAGCGATGCCTCCGATTCCAAAATCTAAATGCGCAGGTTGCCAGTTCAAGGCAGAAACCCCGATACGTCAAGCCCTGAAGTGATTCAAGAATACGGGCATCCGCTCGATTTGCGCCTTGTCCGCCTGAAAAATGAACTTTGAACCGATCGGTTTCTCTCCAGAGCGTGTCCTCTGGGCCATCAAACCACAATTCGCAGTTGATGTTTGGATGAAGATCGACGAGATTGCGTAGCTTGTCAGTTAGGAAACTTCTGGCCAACGCATTGGGCCCAGCGGCCGAATCGAAGTACCGCCCGTCAATGAACGGTTTTATTTTGTGAAGTAGGTTGTGCCCATCAACAAGAATCCAGCAGGCGTCTGCTGTGATAAGACATTGTCGTAGCGTTTGCAGGGGCGCTATCCTGTGGAGATCTTCTCGTCTTACATGGCTGCGATGATCGTGCTGCGCATATAGGGTTAAAACGCGTCGCTATTTCATCAATCTGCATTTTGACGTCCTGCTAACTAATTCAGGTGATCTTTCCATCCTAAAACTATCCAGGCTCACTCTATGAGCCTTGAGGCGGATAGAGTGAACATGAGCCAAATAGGATTAATTTTCCTTCTTTGCGATCAATTTGGGAATCGAATTGCTCTTCAAACCATTGGAATGATCGTCAAATGAAATCTGACAAACTATTTTTCTACCTGCACCGCTTCAATGTGCTTTTACCAGCAGCCGCACTTTTGTTGCTGGTGTGTTTGCTCGGATGGGCTTTCATATCCAGTCAAGGCTCATCGCCGGCCAGACAAATCATCCCGCCTTTAGGCGCATCTGCTACCAACAAAGACGCGTTGCGTGTTCAGCTTGCTCATTTTGATGGGGGGCAAGACACTCTCGTCTTTCTTGTCAATACAAGTCCAATCCGACAGGGCTATGAGGGCCGTGATAGCGAAACTCGCAATCTCCTATTTGTCTCAACAAACACAGAAAAGGCGCAATGGCTTTTCCCCGATCAAGATCAGATTCTTAGCCGCATCGTTCCGCTGGATAGCGCAAACGACAGTGCCAAAGCCGTTTACATCGAAACCAAGAAAAGATCAGCCGGGGATGGAGACTCGAAGCTCAAGAAAGTAACCCGATGTTCTGTAGGTGATCGTCCACGTTCGTGATCAGGTGGTTGAACACCAGCCGTCGCCACAACTGCCTGGCATCACTGACGAAGTTCTCACACTTGGAGCGCATCACATCGATGATTTCAGTGTACGAATGCTCATCGTCGCGGTTGGCTTGCAACAGCGTTGCACCTGAGATGTAGGGGATGCGATTTTGTTCAGGCGTGCGGTCAAAACGGCGAATCATGGCAACCGGCTGGTCCTGAACCATCACGATACGTGATAGTGCGGTATCAATGCCTGCCAGTTTGGCTAGCCTTAATGCCAGCACCTCACCACGTGTGACTGCACGCTCATCGTTCACGCTGGGAAACTTGCCCAGTGACAAAGCGCCATCTGCATCCAGGATGGTGCATTTGGGGCGCATACCTCCAAGGGATGTTCCTTTGCCTTGAAGGTAGGCCAAGTCTTCGGCCGTTTCTTTGCTGAGTTCCACCGCACGGGATGCAAGCAGGATTTTTTCCAGCTCCAGAAACGCAGGTGTTGACCGCGCACCATCGGCCACGCTGCGCAGGTAGTGCCCGCTCTCATCTTTCAGTCGCAGTGCGCCCACCCGGCTGAAATCATCCACGCAAGCGAGGTAGTCCGCTTCGGTCAGCGGTCCTAGTGACGCATCTTTGGCGCGGGCTTTGGCATGTGCGCGTGCGATCACCCGTCGTCCCCACGCATCTGGCTCGGTGTCGGCCAGGGCCAAGAAGAAGCACGTGTCGTTCTTGGTGGGGGGCTTGCGAAGTTGGTAGCCGCTTTGGCGGTTGAGGTCGGGTGAGACATCAAAGAACTGCGCATCTGCCAGCCATTCGTCGCTGTAGGCGAATTGAGAAAACTCTCGTTGACCGTCCTTGACAAAGATGAGCCGCCCCAGCGGCTTTGCCGCCTTGCCCAGAAAGACATCCATCTGGGTGCGAGTGGGGGTCGGTCTGGTGGCGGGTTTGGCAGCAGGTTTTGTGGCCATCAGAACGCTCCAGATTCTGCTGATTTGCGGGACTTGCGCACGCGCTGGGGCAACTTTTCATCCATCAGCGTCAGGCCGATGGTGTCTTGAGGTGTATCGAGCAACTGATTGAGCTTGTCCAGCTCCCCGAACACTTGCAAGGCCCTGGCGAGGTGAACCATGGCGGTGCCTGGGTGGCCAGCTTCCATTCGCCGCACCGTATGGGCAGACGCGCCGATCCGTTCTGCCAGATCTTCCTGTGTCAGGTGTCTGCGCCGACGTGCAAGTGAAATCGCCTGACCGAGTCGGGTCAGGCTTCGCTCAACTGGCAATGGTGGTGGGGATAGGGATTTCATTTAAGGCGCATTTTATGGATATTTAAAATATTTAGCAACGCATATATGCTCGTTTATATTGAAAATGTGCGGAAATTTACTTTGCTATTGCAGGGTTTTTCACGCAACGCGCCAAGCTCATTAAACAGCTGGTCAGGATTAAGGCACTCCACGTTGACCTGCCGGGACACCCTCAAAATGGGCCATTTCTGGCCCTTTCAGCCGCTGTTTTTCGCTGTTTTGCTTAATCCATGTTGCTCGAATCGTCGCAGTATCATCGAGGCAGCATCTCGTTCGATGTGATCGGCAAGATGCGGACGCTGGCTCCTTGGCGAACCTCTACGCTTGGCGCGAAAGCGCGGCCCCGTTCGCGGATGGGCGGGCTCACGCCAAGGTCGCCGTGGCGGACGGTGACGTGTGCTTCTTTTGGGAGGACACATCCCGAGGTTGCTGCACGACCATTTCCTGTTAGATCGGTCTTTCTATCGACCGGTTGTAGACATAAATGGGCGATATGCATGCCATAGAAGATGCGTGAAGTTGAATTTCCCCTTTGAAAATCAATACGTTGTATCGACCACGGTATTCATTCTTAATTTAAACCCACGGGTGATAGACGAGTGCACTGTTGATTTGGTTTCGGAATTGAACCCGGATTCACAGCCATTGCCGTTGTTGCAGAGTGCCGGTCCATCGGACGTCACATGAAAGAAATCTTTCATGTTTGTAATCTAAATTAAAGAATGGTTTAATTTGATCGTTGTAACTAAAGCAGACTTTCAATGAATCGGGACACCGGGACCTACGTCATCTCCACGACTCTGGGTGAGCCGGTGAGGGCGTTCGTGCCCCATCCCCTGCCGCCGGCAGGACCAGCTTTGGCGCCTGTCGTCTACGTCGATCTCAATCGCCAAGCCGAATTGGCCCTTGCACGTCTCGCAGGCGTGTCGGGCCTGGTGCCGTCAGTGGATTGGCTTCTGTACAGCGCCATCCGCAAGGAGGCATTGCTGACGTCGCAGATCGAGGGTACTCAGGCCACACTGATCGATTTGTTCGATGAGGAAGCTGGATTCAAGGTCAGCAACACCGACGACGTGGAGGAGGTGACCAATTACCTGCAGTCCTTCCGCTGGGTTCAAGAGCAATTGCGTGACCCCCAAGGGCTGCCCATCAGCGTAAGGCTGCTGTGCGAGGCGCACCGCTTGCTCCTTGATGGTGCAAGAGGTGCAGGCAAGCAGCCAGGAGAACTGCGCCGATCACAAAACTGGATCGGCGGCACGCGGCCGGGCAACGCCGCGTTCGTACCGCCACCGCCAGAGCACGTGCCGGCTTTGATGGCCGATATGGAGCGCTTCCTTCATGACGATGGGACGGAGTTGCCGCCCATGGTGAGGGTGGCATTGATCCATGCACATTTTGAAAACATCCACCCCTTTCTGGACGGCAACGGGCGCATTGGCCGCCTGCTGATTGCCGCACTGTTCGAGCACTGGGGATTGCTGGCCGAGCCGCTGATGTACCTGAGCGGCTATTTGAAGCAACACCAGGCCGAGTACTACCGTCGCCTGTCAGCCATCCGTACCGAGGGCGATTGGGAAACCTGGGTGACCTTCTTCCTTGAGGCGGTGGCCGTGGCAGCCACAGACGCTGAGCGCAACATCATCAAAGTCGCCAGTCTGGTGGCTGCGGACCGAAAGCGCCTACTGCAGTCGCCCAAAGCGGGGCCGGCCAGCTACCGCTTGTTTGAAATGCTGCCAATGATGCCGCGCTTCACGATTGAGCGCGTTCGCCAGCAGCTGGATACGAGTTTTCCGACAGCGACGGCTGCGGTCAAGGTGCTGGAAGATCTGGGCATCGTGTCGGAAATGACGGGCCAGAAAAAAAACAGAAGTTACAGCTACCAGGCCTACGTCGAATTGCTATCTCGGTGACAAATACGCGCCATTTTGCAGCCTTCCTCACCGGCAATGATGGGCTCGGCGAGTCGGTCTGCTCTGGGGCAAAAATCCGCCACCAATCACCACCTGGGGTCAAATTCATCTGCGAGTGGTTTTCTAGAATCTGCTCACTTGACTGTCAAACTCAAGAGCGGGTCGCCTACGGCGTCTACTTTAAGGACGAGCCCACCGAGCCTGCCGCCGCGAAGGGGAGATTGGTTGCGGCAACGTGGCTACAGAGCGATGGGGTACAGGGTCGATTCTGATTGGCATCTTGTCATCGAACCATAAAAAGACTATATTAAGTCTTTCCCAAGTCCGGAACCCTGCCATGCGCTACTCGTCACAAGTCAAGCCCATCAGCTATCTCAAAGCCAACGCAGCCGAGGTTTTGACGCATCTCGCAGAGCAGCGTGAACCTATGGTCATCACCCAAAACGGCGAGGCCAAGGCTGTCCTGCAGGATGTAGCCTCGTTCGAAGAGACGCAAGAAACGCTGGCGCTGCTGAAAATCCTTGCGCTGGGCAACCAGGACATGGCCGCTGGCAAGGTGAAACCCGTGGCCGATGTCGTTGCCCGTCTTCGCGCCAAGCGAGCCGTGGTCTGATGTCTGGCACACGGGCCAAATTCGAAGTCTTGCTCACCGATGGGGTAGCGCGGGACTTGGAGGCCATCCACGACTACATCTCCGAATTCGATTGCGTCGCCAACGCCAACCATGTGTTGGATGAGTTGATGGACGTCGTGCAGAGCCTGTCGAGATTCCCAGAACGCGGTAGCTATCCGAAGGAACTGCTCAGTCTTGGCATCAAAGAATACCGCCAGACATTCCTCAAGCCGTATCGCGTGATCTACCGTGTCACAGGTAGCCAAGTCATCATTTACCTGATTGTGGACGGACGCCGTGATATGCAGAGCGTGCTTGCGCGCCGCCTGCTGGGCGCTTGATTTTCATGCAAACAAATCAATTCAACGAACAAAGTGACACGATGAACGCCTCTGAATTCGACACCCAATTTCGCGAGCGCTTGAACGCGTTGGCCACCTCCAACTTAAGCGATGCACTGGATTCCCTCGGCATCGCGCGCTGCGCTGTTGCCGGCATCACGCCGCGCTGGGGGCGCACCAAAGTGGTGGGGCGCGCCGTCACCATCAAAATGACCGCGGCGGGGGCTGTGCCTGCGCGGGCGCACTTGGGCATCGATGCCATCGCGCACAGCCAGCCCGGGGATGTCATCGTGATCGACAACCGCGGCGACCTGCACAACAACTGCTGGGGGGAAATCCTGGCGTTCGGGGCCAAGCTGCAAGGTGTGTCCGGCGTGGTGGTGGATGGCGCGACGCGCGACGTCGATGCCTGTGAGGCTTTTGGTTTTCCGGTGCACGCGCGTGGCACCGTGCCCATCACTGCGCGAGGCCGGATCGTTCAGGAAGACTGGAACGTGCCTGTTCGCATCGGCGATGCGCCTGTGCGCCCAGGCGATGTCATCGTGGCGGATGTCAATGGCGTGATCGTGATTCCCATCGAGCGTTTGCCTGATGTGGTCACGGCTGCCGAGGCCATCATGGCCAAAGAAAACGCCATGCTGGAGGCCATGCGGGCCGGCGAGTCGATCCTGGAGGTGGATCGCCGCTTCAACTACGAGAACATGCTCCGACAAAAATAGCCGTGCGCTGATATCGGCCGAACCCCATCAGGGTTCGCGCATCAAGACTTCAGTGCCTGAATGACCTGCTCAATCCGGTCTTGTCCCCAATACATGTGTTCCCCAATGAAGAAGGTCGGGGCGCCAAACACGCCTCTTTCAACAGCGGTCATGGTGACGGCCTTCAGTTTGTCTTTGGTGGCCTGTTCATTGGCCATGGCCAAGACCGCTGCCGGGTCAAAACCCGCGCGGGTTAAAACCTCGCCCACAACGCCGGGGTCATTCATGTTGAGGCCTTCCACCCAAATCGCCTGGAAAATGGCATCCATGTAGCGTTGAAAGGCTTCATCGCCTTGACCTTGCAGCGCCGTGGCCCCTCGCATCAAGGTGGTGGTGATGATGGGGAAATGAGGGTTCATGACCAGTGGCACGCCATAGGCGTCGGCGAAGCGCTTCATGTCAATGAACACGTAGCGGCCCTTGGCAGGCACGGCCATGGGCGAGGCGTTGCCCGTCGCCTGAAACACGCCGCCGAGCAGCATGGGGTACATCTGAGGCTTGGCGCCGGTTTCGGCGCTGATCCTGGGCAATTGGGTGTGCGCCAAATAAGAGGCCAGGCTGCCGAAATCAAAATAAAAGTCAAAACTTGCGGTCATCGTTGTCTCCGTTTTGAATCAAAATTTTTCCATGTAAGGGCGCAAATCCAACTCGTGGGTCCAGGCATCGCGGGGTTGTTGGTGCAGCATCCAATACGCATCGGCAATGTGGTCGGGGTTCAGAATGCCGTCTTGGTCCTTGAGGGCATACCTTTCTGGAAACATCGTTCGAATGAACTCGGTGTCAATGGCGCCATCAATGATGGTGTGCGCCACATGCACGCCCATGGGGCCGAGCTCGCGCGCCATGCTCTGCGCGAGCGCACGCAACGCCATCTTGCCGCCTGAAAATCCGGCGAAATGAGAACTCCCGCGCAAGGAGGCGGTTGCACCCGTGAAGATGATGGTGCCTTTCTGGGGCGGGCCGATCACGCCCTCTTGGTGGGGGCGACCCACCATGCGCTTGGCCACCTCGCGTCCCACCAGAAAGCCCGCCAGGCATGCCATTTCCCACATCTTGGTGTAACGACGGGCGGTTTCAGTCAAGATGCTGTTGGGAGAATTCGCGCCAATGTTGAACACCAGGACATCGATGGGGCCAATGCTGGACTCGATGTGCTCGACCAAGGCCACAACTTCTTCCTCGCGCCGAGCATCCGAGCCAAACCCGTGCGCCACACCGCCCGTGCTTTGAATGTCTGCAATCAAGTGTTGAAGTTTTTCTTGGCTCCTGCGCGTGGCGCACACTGTGTAGCCGCCACGTGCAAAGCGCTTGGCGATGGCGCCGCCTGTGGCGTCTCCGGCGCCCACCACGAGGCAAACTTTTGGACTGGTCATTTCTGCTCCATTGGGTTGCATCGCCCAATATCGCATCAGCAACGCAAACATGACCATTGGCATCAACCCCAATGAGCACCTTCAGGGCGACGCCAAGTGGCGGCATTGGCCGATGTATCCGGCGCAGGACTCGCGCGGCGATCTGCTCTAAACTGTGCGTCAGACGGGAGCGAACACATGATTGGCTACACAAGCGTTGGCACCAATGACCTGGAGAAGGCCATTCATTTTTATGGTGAATTGCTGTCTCTCTTGGGCGCCAAGCCCTTTTTCAAATCAGAGCGGGGCGTGGGATGGGGCGTCAGCCCCGACAAACCCATGTTCAGCGTCTTGAAGCCGTTTGATGGCCAAAAAGCCACCGTGGGCAATGGTGGGATGGTGGCGTTTGCAGCGGCCAACCCAGAGCAGGTCCAAGCCTTGCATGCCAAGGCCTTGCAACTCGGCGCACAAGATGAAGGGGCGCCGGGGCCGCGGGGCAATGGCTTTTACGGCGCCTACTTTCGGGACCTCGATGGCAATAAGTTGGCGGCGTATTGCATGCTGAAGTGAATGCAAGGCTTGCGAACTTGCAGCATCACACTTTTTCAAGTTGGAAATAAGATGAATTTGTCTGGTAAAAAAATTCTGATCACCCAAGCCAATGACTTCATGGGGCCCGCGATTTGCGAAACCTTGCATCAATGCGGCGCGCAAGTGATTGCCGATGTGCGTGTGCCGACGGGCGAACACGACGCAGAGGCCATCGTGCGGACCGCCGGCGAATTGGACGTCCTGGTCTTGAACCTGGCCCTGCCGGCTCCCTCCAGCCCAGTAGTGGACATTGGCGAGGAAGAGTGGCGCCAGGTTTTCGGCGTCATGGTCGACCCCTTGCCCAGGTTTTTGCGCGCTGTGGTGCCGGGCATGAAGGCGCGCGGCGGTGGCAAGGTGATTGTCATGGGCAGCGCCTCAGCCCTGCGGGGCATGAAAAGATCCTCCACCTACAGTGCGGCACGTGGCGCGCAGTTGGCGTTTGTGCAGGCCGCTGGGGTGGAGTTGGCGCCTGACAACATTCAGGTGAACGCCATCGCGCAAAATTTTGTGGAAAACCCAACCTATTTTCCGCCCGAGGTTCAGGCGAACCCGCGCTTTCAAGAGCGCCTGCGTCGCGAAGTGCCCTTGGGCCGATTGGTCAGCGCGCAGGAGGATGCCAGTTTCGTGGCGTATTTGTGCAGCGACAACGCCAATTGCTTTGTCGGGCAGGTGTTTCCGGTGTGCGGGGGGTGGGCGTCATGAAGCGTTGCATTCAAGCTTTGCTGGTGTGGCTCATGGCCTTTCACGGCGCACTGTATGCGGGCGAAGTGGCCGAGCGCTTGAAAACTGCCAACCATGTGCTGTTGATGCGCCACGCCTACGCGCCGGGCGTGGGAGACCCTACAGGCTATTCGCTGGAGAAGTGCGAGAGCCAACGCATTTTGAACGACCAGGGAAAGCAGCAGTCGGTCCGGATTGGGCAATGGTTGCGTGACCAAGGTGTTGCCAAAGCCGATGTCTATTCAAGCATTTGGTGCCGGTGCCAGCAAACCGCTGAGCGGCTGGGTTTGGGGCCGGTCACGGTGGAGCCCAGCTTGGCGTCCTTTTTTGACGATGGCTCCAAGGGCCCTGAGCAGAACCGTCGATTGCAAGATTTTGTGGCCAAGTCGTTGAAAACCAAGGGCGATCGGGCCCTCGTGTTGGTGACCCACCATGTCAACATTCAGGCGTTCATGGGCCAAAACATCGGCTCGGGGGACATGGTCCTGGTGCGGGTGAATGCCCAGGGGAAAATGCTGGACTACAAGCTGTACCCCAGCCCCTGAACTGACGCGTCTTCGATCACGGACTAAGGGTTGCACACAATGCAACGGCTGGCATCGGCGTGCGGTTCGATGGCAGGCACCACTTGGCTGAAGGCACACGCTGCGCATTGCCATTGAAAGGCTTTGGCCAACGGTGTCGGGCAGCGGCATACCCCGCATGGCAAACCTGGGGTGTGGCTGACTTTGCAAAAGCCGGGCAGGTCGCATACCGGGCAAGCCGACTGAATCTTTTTCAACAAATCTTCCGCGGCGCGGCGGATCACCCATTGGCGGGTCGGATTGCAAAATGCACGGTGGTCGTTTTCCGCGAACACCCTTGCATTGTCAGAAGCCCGCAAGCATTGTGCGAAGGCTTGCTTGAGCGCAGTCCAGTTGGACAAGCCCTTTTGAATGCGCAGGTCAGACTCAGACTGCGGCCGCAGCAGCAAGTGGTGTTCAGGAAAGCCGGCCGCTTGGGCAAAGTCTTCCAATTCCGCCTCATTGCGAATGCTGCGGTGCATGCTGCGCGCGGGGCCTTGTGCCATGCCCACGATTTCCAGGCCATGGTCATCGTCCAGCCAGGTGAGGACTTCGATGTTCCACGGCATCAGCCCACCGTAGGGGTCCGGCACAAAAGCGCCTTCGCTGCCCAAGCCGATCGTCAGGCCTGACAGGCGCATGCCGATGCGCGCCTTGCGTTTGGCGGTTTTGAGTTGGCTGTCGGTTCGTTTGACCTCACCCGAGAAGCTGCCCAGCAAATCGGTGTCGTAGCCCTCTGTGCGCAGAATTTCGCAGCCCAGTGCGGGCGCCAGCAACGGGCCAATCAGAGACTCTTTGCCATGCTGCGTGAGAAAGGCCACGCGCTTTGCGGCGTACCGTGGGTGCATGGCTTATGCCCAAGCAACTTGGGCGAGGTAAGTGTAGAGAGGAATGCCGAGCAAGATGTTGAGCGGAAAGGTCACGCCCAGCGACAGCCCGAAATAGAGCGAGGGATTGGCTTCCGGGATGGCATGCCGCAACACAGCCGGAACAGCGATGTAGGAGGCGCTGGCGGCCAGTACCATCAGCAGGGTGGCATCGCCTTGCGGAATGTTCAGTGACCACGCCAAGCCCAGCGCCAGACTGGCATGTGCCAGCGGTCCCAGAACGGCATAGGCCAACAGCCAAGGGGAAGCGTGCCGTGTTTGTGGCAAGTTTCTGGCGGTCATCAAGCCCATGTCGAGCAAGAAAAAGGCGAGCATGCCTTTGAACAAATCGCCGGAAAAAGGTTGCATGGCGGCTTGACCCTCGGCGCCGGTGAGCAGGCCCACGGCCATGGCCCCCAATAAAAGCAGTTGTGCGCCATCTGTGAACGACTCGTGCAGCACTTTGCCAAGCGAGGTGCCCTGGGTGGGCGGTGCAAAGCCTGTCAAGGCGGCTGTGTTGCCTTGTGTGACCACCATGCCAGACCCCGCGGCCCGTTGCCGCAACCTGTTGGCCAGCAGGACCGCCATCAAAATCGCGGGCGACTCCATCAAGGCCATGGCGGCCGCCATGTGCCCACCGAATGCAATCTGTTGGTTTTCCAGGAATTGCGTGGCGGTGACAAAGGTGACGGCGCTGACCGAGCCATAGGTGGCCGCGACGGCGGCAGCGTCAAAGGGAGACAGCATGCGTTGGAGCACGGCATAGCCCACCGCCGGTATGACCAGGGCCAGGCCCATGGCTGTGGCCAGGCCTGTGCCCACCTCCAAAGTGAGGCCGGACTGCGCCAAGGCGAAGCCGCCCTTGAGTCCGAGCGCCATCAACAAGTAAAGCGACAGAAAGCGCGAAATCGCGGGCGGGATTTCCAGGTTGGATTTGACCGTGCCGGCCAAGGCCCCAAAGATGAAAAACAGAATCGCGGGATCAAGAAGACTTTGCATGAGGTCGAATCGTAGTGCGCCGCATGAATCTTGTAAAATCGATTTTTAAATACAAAACCATAGATAAATATCTATGAATATCACCCACCGTCAATTGCGATTGTTTCTGGCTTTGGCCGACACCGGCAGCGTCAGCGCCGCTGCCAAGGCCATGCACGTCACCCAGCCGACGGCTTCCATGCAACTCAAGGAAGTGACGCAGTCGGTGGGCTTGCCTTTGTACGAGCTGATCGGCAAAAAAATTCATTTGACCGATGTGGGCAAGGAACTCGCCGCGACCGCGCGGGCGATGACGGCGGCCTGGGAGTCGTTCGAGCAAGGCGTGGACGCCACCAAGGGTTTGTCACGGGGCAAGCTCAGGGTCTCGGTGGTCAGCACCGCCAAGTATTTCATGCCCAAAATGATTGGCGGATTTTGTAAAAAGTTTCCCGCGATCGATGTGGCGTTGGAAATCCTGAACCGTGACGGCGTGGTCCATCGCTTGCGAGAACACCTGGACGACCTGTACATCATGTCGATGCCGCCTGCCGATATGGATTTGCGCGATGAGGTGTTGATGCCCAACCCGATCGTGGTGATTGCCTCCTTGTCCGACCCGCTGGGCAAAGAGGGCAAGTTGGCGCTGCGCGACCTGGCCAAATGCCGCGTGATTCTGCGAGAGCCGGGCTCGGGCACCCGCATGGCGGCCGATCAGCATTTTCAAAAAGCAAAATTTCGCCCCGATGTGCGGCTCGAACTCGGCAGCAATGAAGCTGTCAAAGAGTCGGTGGCGGCTGGGTTGGGCATCGGAGTGGTGTCACGCCACGCTTTGCATGGCCTGGACAAAGAAAACGGCGTGCGCGTGATGGACGTGGAAGGTTTTCCATTGCCGTCGGCTTGGCATGTGGTGCACCATGTGGGGCAAAAGCTTTCGCCGGTGGCGCAGGCCTTTCAAAGTCACCTTCTGTCGGAGATTCAGAAGGGCAAGTTTCAGAAATTCACCCGATGAGGCGTCATTCTATGATCAAGGGGTTCAAAACTTTTGGTGTCAGTGTGTTGCTGATGCTGCATGCCTTGGCATGGGCCGATGCATCCCCGCCTTTGCAGGCCATCGCCAGCTTGGATGTGCAACGCTATTTGGGGCGTTGGTATGAAATTGCCAAATTCCCAAATGTGTTCCAAAAACAATGCGTGGCCGATACCTCTGCGCAGTACGCGCTCCAACCGGACGGCAGTTTGCGCGTGCTCAACCAGTGCCGCAACAGCGCTGGCGAGATGGTGCAGGCCGTTGGCCAGGCCAAGCAGACAGGCCCTGCCGACTCGCCCAAATTGCGGGTCCGCTTTGCGCCAGATTGGCTTTCTTTTTTGCCCTTTGTGTGGGGTGATTACTGGGTGATCGACCTGGACGCATCGTATGCTTTGGCCGCTGTGAGTGAGCCTGGCCGGGATTACCTGTGGATCTTGTCACGCACGCCCTCGGTCGACCCTGTGGCCTACGATGCACTGCTCAAGCGTTTGGCCCAAATGGGGCTGGACATCGCTAGACTGGAAAAGTCGCCTCAAGCTTTTACCCTTCGGAGTCCCTCATGAACCACGCCGTTCTCACCGTTCTCATCGCCGGCCTGTTGCCCATTGTGTGTGCAGGCATTGCCAAATGGGGCGTCAAAAACTATGACAACCATCAGCCCAGAAGCTGGCTGGCGCTGCAAGAAGGCTACCGTGCCCGCGCCAATGCCGCTCAGGAAAACAGTTTTGAGGCTTTCCCCCTGTTTGCCGCGGGCGTGGCCCTGGCGCTTTGGCGTGAAGTGGATGCGCAGGCCATAGCCCAGTGCGGCTGGTTCTTTGTGGCCATGCGCGTGGCCTACATTTACTGTTATGTGGCCGACCGCGCCACCCTGCGCTCCCTGGTCTGGTGCCTGGGGCTGGCGGCTGCGGTGCGTTTGTATGTGCTGGCGCTCTGAGAGGCTTCAGCCTGGCAAAGCGATCACGACGCCGGACTCTTCCACCGTGGCGCAGACCGTCATGCCTGTTTGAAGCCCGCTTTGGGGCGGTGCAAAGCCCACCCATTGATGGCCTGTGCGGGTTTGGATGGACACCTCGCCCCCTTGGCGGCTGCGACTGATGCGGGTCACCTGACCTTCGATCAGGTTCAGGCCATCTTGCGCTTGGAGTTTCAAGCCGACCTTGACGCCGGTCGCTTTGCACAGCGCCAAGACGTGCATGCCGGGCACCAGGCCCAACAACTGCACGCTTTCTTGGGTGATGCGCGCAGCAATGCGCAGACCCTCGCCAAGGTCGAGCAGGACTCTGACGGTGGCGCCCACTTTCTGCAACTTGTGAACGGTGCATGGCAGGTTGTTGCGCATGCTGGTGCGTAGCCCCAGGCCTTGCAGGTTGGGTGCTTTGTTGTCGGAGAGCGTGTTTTTCTGGAGTGCGGCCAAAACGGTGGATCGGGCCTGGGCCAATTTTTCAGCGCCTTGCAGCACCTGCTGGCCTGCCTGGGTCAACTGGGCGCCGCCGCCGCCGCTGCCGCCCACCACTTTTTCAATCAAGGGGGTGCCTGCCAAATTGCTCAAGGTTTCCAGGGCTTGCCATGCCGCTTTGTAGCTGACCCCGGCGCTGCGCGCCGCTTGTGAGATGGAGCCGACCTCGCCCAAGCGGCGCAAAATGTCGATGCGTTTGTCGGCGACTTCCGAGCCTAGGGCCTGTGTGAAGTCGGGAGATGAAGTTTTGGCGGGCATGGCAAAGAGGCGCTATTCTGAAAAGGGAGAGCGGTGCTACACTCGCTATTCTATTTATGAATAGCGTATCCGTCGATGAAACGAAAGATCCTCAGTGGCCTGGCGGCGCTGGTGCTCGCCGCGCAAGCGCATGGCGCGCAAGTCATGGTGGCTGTGGCTGCCAACTTTGCGGCGCCCATGAAGGCCATGGCCCAGTCGTTTGAGCAGGCGACGGGCCACAAGCTGGTGCTTTCTCTGGGCTCGACTGGCAACATCTATGCCCAAATCAAGCATGGCGCGCCGTTTGAGGTCTTTCTGGCCGCCGATACCGAAACCCCGCAGCGACTGGAAAAAGAGGGCTTGGGTGTGGCCGGTTCACGGTTCACTTACGCCACCGGCCGGTTGGTGCTTTGGAGCCCCCAAGCCGGCTTCGTGGACAAGCAAGGCGACATCTTGCGTCGTGCGCCATTTCAGCGCTTGGCCATGGCCAACCCCAAGTTGGCGCCTTATGGCGCTGCAGCTTGGCAGGTGATGGCCAACCTGGGACTGGAAGAGGTGTTGAAGCCCAAGTTGGTACAAGGGGAGAACATCGCCCAGGCCTACCAATTTGTGGTGACTGAAAACGCCCAACTTGGGTTTGTGGCCTTGTCCCAAGTGTTCATGCAAGGCCAGGTCAGCCAAGGTTCTGCGTGGGTGGTCCCCGTCCATTTGCATGCGCCCTTGCAACAAGACGCCGTCGTGCTGGCCCGAGGGCAGGGCAAGGCCGCTGTGCGCGACCTGGTGGCTTTTTTGAAATCGGACAAGGCCAAGGCCATCATCCAATCCTATGGCTATGACCTGTGACAGGAGCGCATGAATGACGCAGGCATGGGGCTCGGAGGCGTGGCAGGCCATTGTCCTGACGCTGCAATTGGCGTTGCTGACCACCTTGGTGTTGCTGCTGCTGGCCACCCCCTTGGCTTGGTGGCTGTCGCAGACGCGCTCCCCATGGCGGGGCCCAGTGGCCGCCTTGGCGACCTTGCCCCTGGTTTTGCCACCGTCGGTGCTGGGTTTTTATTTGCTGGTGGCCATGGGGCCGCAGGGCCCCTTGGGGCAATGGACCCAGGCCATGGGCTGGGGCGTGCTCTCCTTCACCTTCACGGGCTTGCTGATCGGCTCGGTGGTGTTTTCTCTGCCATTTGCGGTGCAGCCGATACAGCATGCTTTTGAGGCCATGGGCCCGCGCCCCATGGAGGTGGCAGCCACGCTGCGGGCCTCGCCCTGGGACGCTTTTTTTCATGTGGCCTTGCCCCTGGCCAAGCCGGGCTTGTGGACCGCCGCCATTCTGAGTTTTGCGCACACCGTGGGCGAGTTTGGCGTGGTGCTGATGCTGGGGGGCAATATTCCTGGCGAGACACGCGTGGTCTCCACCCAAATTTACGGCCATGTGGAAGCCATGGAGTACGCGCAGGCGCATGGGTTGGCGGGCGGTATGGTGGTTTTTTCTTTTGCGGTGCTGTGGCTGTTGGCCTTGATGAAGCGCCGCCGTGAGCGCGTGATGCCATGACGCAAGCCGCAGCGATCGATCTGAGTGTGCAACTTCACAGAGAGAATTTCTCTCTGGATGTCGCCATGGTGTTGCCTGGCGCGGGCATCTCGGTGCTGTTTGGCCCTTCGGGGTGCGGCAAAACCACCCTCTTGCGTTGCATGGCTGGCCTTGAAAAAAGCATGCGCGGCCACCTGCACTTGGGCGAGACGGTCTGGCATTCAGAGGCGCAGCACATCCGGCTAGCACCGCATGAACGCGCCATTGGCTATGTGTTTCAAGAAGCCAGTTTGTTTGAGCATCTGAGTGTTCAACAAAACATTGAATTTGGCTTCAAGCGCATCCGGGGCGAGCGCTCAAGGCAGCCTGTTGACGAGGCCATTGCACTTCTGGGCATTGGGCACTTGCTGACGCGCTCCGTCGCGGCCTTGTCCGGTGGTGAGCGGCAACGGGTGGCCATTGCCAGGGCCTTGGCCAACCGCCCCCAGTTGCTGCTGCTCGACGAGCCCATGGCCGCTTTGGACGCGGCCCGAAAACAAGACCTTTTTCCCTGGCTGGAAAACTTGCGCGATGAGCTGCGCATTCCCATGGTCTATGTCACCCATTCCATGGATGAGCTGACCCGCCTGGGAGACCACTTGGTGGTCCTGGATGAAGGGCGTGTCAGCGCCATGGGGCCTGTCACCGAGACACTGTCGTCGCTGAATGTGCGGTGGGGGCCGAGCCAAGACATGGGTGTGCTGATGGCGGGGCAAGTGAGCCAGCTCGAGTCTGCCTGGCACTTGGCAAAGGTGTCTTTCCCGACGGGGCATTTGTGGGTGCGCAACGACGGCATGAAGCTGGGCGATCAAGTGCGGCTGCGTGTGCTGGCCCGCGATGTCAGCATCACGCTGCAAGAGCCGAGCGAGACCAGCATCCAAAACCATTTGCAAGTCCAAATCATCGACACCGCCGAGGACGATCACCCCTCGCAAATGCGGGTGCGCATGCAATGCGGCCCGCAGATGCTGTTGGCCAGAATCACCCAGCGCGCCTGGCACCAATTGGGGTTGCAGGCGGGGCAAACCGTGTGGGCGCAATTGAAGGCGGTTTCTGTCTTGCGCTGACATGCTGCTGTTAATGGGTGAGGCCGTGACACGGCCTGCGACCTTGGCGTACATTTCGGGGATCACTTCCTGGAAACTTTGATGCAAGGCCTTCAAATTCTCAAGCGCACTCGCCAGGTGCCCGACCACTTCATCCAAGCTTTTCGCGGCTTGCCCGTTGCCAACGTCAGCGACTGCATGGCGCGCATGACTGCCGCAGGCCCGCGACTGCGGCCCATGCACAAAAAGGGCTACCTGATTGGCTCTGCCTTGACGGTGAAATGCCGCCCGGGTGACAACCTGATGATTCACAAGGCCTTGACCATGGCGCAAAAGGGCGATGTGATCGTGGTGGATGCCGGTGGCGACCTGACCAACGCCCTGTTTGGCGAAATCATGACGGCCACGGCCGTGGCCATCGGTGTGGCCGGCATCGTCTTGAATGGTGCGGTGCGTGACGCAGAGGAAATTGGCCAAGGTGAATTTCCCTTGTATGCAGCCGGTGTGACGCACCGTGGCCCTTACAAGGACGGTCCGGGCGAAATCAATGTGCCCATTGCCATCGACGGCATGGTCATTCAACCTGGCGACCTGATGTTGGGCGATGCCGATGGCCTGCTGTGCGTGCCCTACGACAGCCTGCAATCGGTGCTGGAGGCCACCTTGCAGAAGATGGACGCCGAGAAAAAAATGCTGGCGGACATTGCGGCGGGCAAACTGGACACCGCGTGGATCGACGCCACTTTGCGCCGCATCGGTTGCAATCCCGAACCGCAATGAAGGAACGCCCATGAAGAAGAGAGTGGTGCGCTCGGATCTTTGGATCAACCCGGTTTTTGATGAGCGGCTGGCACAAGCGCAGGACATCGACTTCCAGATTTTTCCCGTGCGCGGTGACCGCGACTTGGCGTTGAAGCTGTTGTCGCAGGCGCATGTTTACCAGGTGTCTGCCGCCAAAGACGAGTTGCCGCAGGAGTGGTTTGTGAGTGCGGGCTTGATCGCCCAGTGCCCGCAACTCTTGTGCGTTTCGTCCACGGGCGCCGGCTATGACACGGTGGACGTGGCGGCTTGCACCGCTGCCGGCATTGCCGTGGTGAACCAAGCCGGTGGCAACGCCGACTCAGTGGCAGAGCACACCCTGGCCTTGATGCTCAGCGTGTCGCGCAGAATGGTGGAAAGCGACCGGCGCATGCGGCGCGAGCAAGGCTTCACCCGCGAAGATGTGATGGGCCATGAGATCCGTGGCAAAACCGTGGGCCTGGTGGGCATGGGCCACATTGGCACGCGCGTGGCCAAGTTGGCCCAAGCTTTTGGCATGCAAGTGCTTGCGGTCGATCCTTTTCTGAGCGCTGAGGACATTCAAAAGCGAGGCGCCCGCAGCGTGCGCTTTTCTGAGCTGTTGGCGCAATCGGATGTGGTGTCGCTGCACTGCCCACGCGACGCCTCAACCTTGAAGATGATGAACGCCGACACGTTCGCGCAAATGAAGCCAGGCGCCTTGTTCATCAACACCGCGCGGGGTGGCCTGCACGACGAAGCCGCCCTGACACAGGCACTGACCTCGGGCCATTTGGCCGGTGCCGGCCTGGATGTCTGGGACCAAGAACCGCCGCCCCTGGACCACCCCTTGCTGGCCATGGACAATGTGTTTGCCACCTTTCACACGGCAGGCGTCACCCATGAAGCCCGCCGCAACGTGGCCGTGATTGGCGCCGAGCAAATCCTTCAATTGCTCGCCGGCGAGCGTCCTCCCAGACTGGTGAACCCCGAAGTCTGGGGTGCCTTCGAAAAGCGCCGTGCCGCCTTGCTGGGCTGAGCGTGCTCTGCGCCAAGTTCTCGCATCGGCTAGACTTCGGCTCCGTTTCCAACCAATTGTTTCAAACCATCATGACCAACCCCCGCAAGCCAGACCATCCCGTCAACCCGATGTTCATCAACCGCTGGTCGCCGCGTTCGCTGACCGGCGAGGCCATGTCCCAAGAGACGCTGATGACGGTTCTGGAGGCCGCGCGCTGGGCGCCTTCGGCCTACAACGCCCAACCCTGGCGCTTCATTTATGCGCTGAAGGACGATGCTGGCTGGGCCGGCATTTTTGGCGCTGTGAACGAAGGCAATCAGAGCTGGGCGCACCGTGCGGGCGCCTTGGTGGTGGTGGCTTCGGCCAAGCAGGCGTTGTTCCCTGGCAAGACGGAATTGACCGCCAACGCCTGGCATTCCTTTGACACGGGCTCGGCCTGGATGAGCATGGCCTTGCAAGCTGCACAGTCTGGCTTGGTGGCCCATGCGCTGGCCGGTTTTGACCCGGTCAAATTGCGCGCCGCCATCCACCTGCCCGATGACTATGCCTTAGAGGCCGTGATCGTTCTGGGCAAGCAAGGTGACAAGGCCCAGTTGCCCGAGGCTTTGCAGCAGCGCGAAGCGCCGAATGCGCGCAAGCCCCTGTCCGAGATCAGCTTCGCAGGCACTTTCAAGGCCTAAAGCGCAGGCCTCAGGCCCATCACGCGGCCCTCACGTCTTGGCTTTTCGGGGCTTGGATGTTGAGGGCTTTTTCATGCCTGCTTGTTCCAGCACCAGCAAGGTATCGGCATAGGCCATGAAGCGCTGCAGGTAGGCGGGCGAGAGTTCGCGCAGCAACTCCAGCGAGCGCAGCATCAGCATGTGAGAGTTGATGGGGCCCGCATTCTGCGGGGCCTGGCGCAAGGCTTGGCTGACTTGCTTGTTCACGCTCAAGGCCGACAAGTTTTCTTGCAGCGCCTTCAAAGGCGGCGGGCGCTGGGTGTTGGCTTGCAAGTCGCGCACCAAAGCGCTCAAGGGTGATACTGGCTGTGCCTGGGCTGTGATGTTTGGCACAGGCTTGCGACCCGCAGTCTGCGGGGCTTGTTCAAAGCGCGCCGCCAACGCCGTCAGCCCTTGCGACAGTTTGGGGCCAACGATTTTTTGAACCTCTGCATCCAGGCTGGGCAAGCGTTGGTTCAAGGTTTCAAGGTAGTGCAGGGCCACGGCATCAAAGCGCGCCACGCCAGCCTTGCGCAGGCTTGCCAGGCGCAGGGTGAAATCATCGGGCGACGCCAGGCTGTCCATGCTCAGGGTTGGGCCTTGGGGGTTTGTGGCACGGGCGCCATTTCAACGCGGCGGTTCTGGCTGCGGGCGTTTTCATCGGTGTTGGGGGTCACGGGCTGTTCAGCGCCGAAGGCGGCGGCAAAGACCATGGCGGAGGGCATGCCCTCGTCAATCAGGGCGCGCGTGACCGTGAGCGCGCGTTGCGCTGACAACTCCCAGTTGTCGGCAAAGGGCTGGTTGCGGCCGCGAATGGACTGGTCGTCGGTGAAGCCGCTGACCATGAGCAATTCTTGTCGCGAAGCCAGGTAGCTTTTGAGCGGCGGCACCAGGCTCTTGAGCAGTTGGCGCCCCTCGGGTTGCAACTGTGCCGAGTTCAGGGAGAACAGCACGCGACCACTGATGCCGATGCGGCCGTTTTGCAAGGTGATGCGCCCGGAAGCCAGCGGGATGGCCAAGGCCTTCTCCAGGCTGATGCGCCGTTGTTCTTCGATCTGCCGCTTTTGGACCTCGGTTTCCAGGTGCGATGCCAACTCCAGTTGTGACGCCAAGGCGCCCACCAGCAAGAGCACAAAGGCCCCCAACAGGCCGGACATCAAGTCGCCAAACACGGTCCAGACCGGTGCGGTCTGCTCTACGCTGGTGTCGCTGTGATCCATGGCGTGGGCCTCTTAGGCGGGTGCCGCAGCGGCGCTGGGCAGTTTGCGCAACTCGTCAAAGATGTCTTTGTGCGAGGCGATGCTGAGGTCGATGACTTCGCGCGCCTGGGCCACGTAGTAGGCCAGTTGCTCGTCACTGCGGGTCATGGATTGGTCGATGGCTTTTTCAATGCGCTCCATGTTGCCAATCAGCTTGTCATTGGCTTCGCCAAAGGCTTTCACCGCAAACACCAGCGCCTCGCTCAGGGCAGCGACCTCGATGGCGCTGCCATTCAGTTGTGCGGTCGTGCCCGACAATTTGTCGGTCTGGCTGGCCATGCGCTCTGCCAATTGGCTTCCCGCCTGGTCCAGCGCCACGGCAGAGGAGGCCACCAGTGAGTCAATGACGGCACGCTGCTCGGTCGACGCGTGGTGAATGCTGTTCAGCAAGGCGTTGAGCGTTTCCAGAATACGGCTGCGCTCTTCCAGCAATTCGTTGTCGCGTGCGACGCTGTGGGAGACCTCTTCACGCAATTTGCCAATGACTTCAGCGGCCGCGCGGGGCGCCTCGGAAGCGGTGTGAATCAGGCGGGTGATGGGCGCCTCCAGCGCGGTGCCCAAGGTGGTCAAGTGGGTGGCCAATGCGGTTTCAAGCTCGGCCAACCGGGCGACGGCGGCTTGGCCGCGCAAGGCTTCTTCGTCACGCAAGGCGCTCAGCTCGATTTTCAAAACGCTGGCCATTTGGTCCATGCGCTGTCCATGCAAGGACGCCCACTGGCTTTCTGTGTCGATCCGGGTTTGAATCAGGGCCTCGGAAGCGCCCACCAGCCGGTGGGTTTCTTCCAGCAACTGGCGCGCGTTGGCCTGCGCTTGCGAGGACAGGGTGTGTGCGGTTTGCTCCAAGCCAGCGGCCAGGGTCTTGAGGGCGGCTTGCCAGGCTTGCAGGCGCTCGTCTTCCCGGGCGGCTTGTGCCAACTGATGCGCCGCCTGCGCATCGCGCACATCCGACACCAGCGATTGTGAGCGTTGGTCCACGGTGTCTGAAAAACTCGCCAGAGATTGGCTGACCTGGGTTACCCATTGCGCCTGGTTTTTTTCTTGTTCTGCCAAAGCGCTGGTCCAGGTGGTGACCAGGCGCTCATGCATGCCCTGTGACTCGCGTGACATGCCGGCCAGCGCGGTTTCCAGAGCGGGCAGCATGCTCTCGCCGGCCACTTTGGCGCTTTGCTGCAAACTGTCTTTCAGGGACTGGTCCACCGTGGTGGCCAGATCGGTGTAGGCCACTTTCACCTCACTGTGAAAACTTTCCTGGTTGCTCAGCAAGCGGTCGCTGAGTTGTTGGCTCATGCGCTCCATCTGCGTCATCATGTCTTGCAATTTCTCCACCACTTGGGGCAGGGCTTGCGATTGCAGTTGCAAGGCTTTGAAAGTTTCCTGCCGTTGGTAGCTGAGGGAAAACGCGCGCAAGTGGCTGGCAATCAAGGTGTCCAACAGATGGGCGGCTTGCATTCTTTCACGGCGACTGATGGCAGACATCAACCCCAAAGCCGCCGACGTGGCCACGCCAGCCACCGATGTGCCAAAGGCCAAGCCCAAGCCTTTGATGGGCTCGGAAAAAGCAGCGCGAATGGCCTGGATGCTGCTGGTGCCTTCCAAGGCAAACACCGCGCCATTGAGGGTGACGACCATGCCCAGGAAGGTGCCCAGCATGCCCAGCATCACCAGCAAGCCGACCAGGTAAGGCGTGAGGGCCGGGCCAGGCAGGCCCACCCGTTCGCCTTCCACGCGCAAGCGCACGCTGTTTTGCAAAGAGGCGGGCACGCCTTGCAGCCAGTCTTCCAATTGCGCAACTGGCGCCGTCACAGTTTTCAAGGCGTTGCTCAGTTGGCCGGTGGCCAGTCGGTACTGCCGTAACTCTTGTGTGCCCAGCGCATACACCGCGCCAATCAGCAGCGTGACCGCCAGCGCCAAGGGGTTGCTGACCCAAAACCCGAAACCCACCCAGACGATGGCCAGGGCGCCCGACGCCAGTGCGAGGTTGAACCAATGTTTATGCATGGTGATTTTTCATTTCATCGTTGTATGCGTCGATCAGGCCCATCGCGGGGTGCAATCGCACTTCGAGTTCGCAGAGCAAGGCGGCTTCCAAGGTTTTGCCAAAAGCGGGCAACCAAAGGGAAGGGTCGTCTTGCGCATGTTCTTTGAGCAAGTGCTTGAAATGCTTTTCAAGCAAAGCCGGCACGCTGGAAAACAGTTTGCTTTCGCGTTCGCTGAGCATCTGCTCAAAAGCGGCGTCCAAGTCCACCAATTTTTGCAAGCTGGCCGACACGCCGCGCAAAAGGCCGCGAAGTTTGCTGCGCAATTGGCGCAACTGCAGTTCCATTTCGCGCTGGCGTGCCAGGTGGTGGCGGCGATAGGGTTCGTAGGCGGTGGCGGGCTTGAGGGACAGGTCCAAGGTGGGCAGGGGCAGTTGAATCGAGGCCGTCAGGACGTATCGACGCCGCGCCAGTTCAGCGTTCAGGGCGTCCCTCAAAAGGGATGGCTGTGCCGTGAACTTGCCACTGGGGGGCGCGTTGTGGATGCCATGCATGCTGATGGCATTGCGAAAGTCCAACCAATCGCCCAGTTTCTGTGCAAACGCAGCGCCCGAGTCCATGCCTTCCACGACGTCGAGGTCGACCAGGAGCCGTGTCAGACTGGAGCGGTAAATGGGAGCGCGCGTCAAAGCTCGCGTCATAGGGTGTGGTCGGCTGAACGGAAAGTCGCCCGCCGGGCGTGCCGGCAAGGGCTGGGGAACAAAGGCGTGGCGCAAGGCAGGTTGCCCTGGCGGCTCGTTTCGAGCGATTTCGCTCTGGGGGCTATTTTAACGCCCCCACTGGGGCGGCTCTTCTTCGGTGTGCTTGACGAGGGTCACGAAGGAGGCCCGCCGGCATGGCAAAGTCAGCGCCTGGTCAGCTCCATCCGTTCAGATGGGCCGTCTTTGAGGTGAAGACCGCCAGTCAATACAATGGCCGGTGTTTCGCCGCATGGGCGGATAAAATAGAGTACTTTCGTACAGTCATTCACAAGAAAGAAGACATTCATGGCCTCTGACAAGTCAAAAATCATTTACACGCTGACCGATGAAGCTCCATTGCTGGCGACACATGCATTTTTGCCGATCATTCGCACCTTCGCAGCGCCCGCTGGCATCCATGTGGAAGAGAGTGACATCTCTGTGGCCGGCCGCATTTTGGGCGAGTTCCCCGAATGCCTGACGGCGGAGCAAAAGGTCCCTGACAACCTGTCAGAACTGGGCCGACTGACGCTCAAGCCTGACACCAACATCATCAAGCTGCCCAACATCAGCGCTTCCCAGAACCAATTGGTGGCCGCCATTCGCGAGCTGCGCTCCAAAGGCTACATGGTGCCCGAGTTCCCCGAGAACCCCAAGACCGACGAAGAAAAAGCCATTCGCGCCCGTTACGGCAAGTGTTTGGGCTCGGCCGTGAACCCGGTGCTGCGTGAGGGCAACTCGGACCGTCGCGCACCGCTGGCCGTCAAAAACTACGCCCGCAAGAACCCGCACAGCATGGCCGAATGGAGTCAGGCCTCGCGCAGCCACGTGTCGCACATGCACCATGGCGACTTCTACCATGGCGAGAAGTCGATGACCATCGACAAAGCACGTGATGTGAAGATGGAGTTGGTCACAAGCAGCGGTAAAACCGTGGTGCTCAAGCCCAAGGTCTCCTTGCTGCAAGGCGAGATCATCGACAGCATGTTCATGAGCAAGAAGGCGCTGTGCGAGTTCTACGAAAAAGAAATTGAAGACGCGCACAAAACTGGCGTGATGTTCTCGCTGCACGTCAAGGCCACCATGATGAAGGTGTCGCACCCCATCGTCTTCGGCCACTGCGTCAAGATTTTCTACAAAGACGCTTTTGCCAAGCACGGCAAGCTATTTGACGAGTTGGGCGTGAACGTGAACAACGGCATGGCCAACCTGTACGACAAGATCGCCACGCTGCCCCAATCCAAGCAAGAAGACATCAAGCGCGACTTGCATGCCTGCCACGAGCACCGCCCCGAACTGGCCATGGTGGACTCGGCCAAGGGCATCACCAACTTCCATTCGCCCAACGACGTCATCGTGGACGCTTCCATGCCCGCCATGATTCGCAACGGCGGCAAGATGTGGGGCGCCGATGGTCGCCTGAAAGACGTCAAGGCCGTGATGCCGGAGAGCACCTTCGCCCGCATCTACCAAGAGATGATCAACTTCTGCAAGTGGCATGGCAACTTCGATCCCAAGACCATGGGCACGGTGCCCAACGTGGGCCTGATGGCGCAGCAGGCCGAAGAGTATGGCTCGCACGACAAGACCTTTGAAATCGCCGAAGCTGGCGTGGCCAATATTGTGGACATCGCCACCGGTGAAGTGCTGCTGAGCCAGAACGTGGAAGAAGGCGACATCTGGCGCATGTGCCAGGTCAAGGATGCGGCCATTCGTGATTGGGTGAAGCTGGCCGTCAACCGTGCGCGCAATTCCGGCATGACCGCAGTGTTCTGGCTCGACCCCTACCGTCCGCACGAAAACGAGTTGATCAAGAAGGTCAACACCTACCTCAAAGAGCACGACACCAAGGGCCTGGACATTCAGATCATGTCCCAGGTTCGCGCCATGCGCTTCACGCTGGAGCGCGTGGTCCGCGGCTTGGACACCATCTCGGTCACCGGCAACATTCTGCGCGACTACCTCACCGACTTGTTCCCCATCATGGAGCTGGGCACCAGCGCCAAGATGCTGTCCATCGTGCCCTTGATGGCCGGCGGCGGCATGTACGAGACGGGCGCTGGTGGCTCCGCGCCCAAGCACGTGCAGCAGCTGGTGGAGGAAAACCACTTGCGCTGGGATTCCCTGGGTGAGTTCATGGCCCTGGCTGTGTCCATGGAAGACTTGGGCATCAAGACCGGCAACGAAAAAGCCAAATTGCTGGCCAAGACCCTGGATGCGGCAACGGGCCAGCTGCTGGATCACAGCAAGAGCCCCTCGCCCAAGACTGGCGAGCTGGACAACCGTGGCAGCCAGTTCTATCTGGCCATGTACTGGGCCCAGGAACTGGCCGCGCAGACGCAAGACAAAGAGCTGCAAGCCCATTTCGCCAAGGTGGCCAAGGCGCTGACGGACAACGAACAGAAGATCGTGGACGAGCTGCGTGCTGTGCAAGGCAAGCCGGCAGACATCGGCGGCTACTACATTCTGGACAAGCAGAAGGTCACGGCTGTGATGCGCCCCAGCGCCACGCTGAACGCCATCATTGACGCTGCCCACTGACATTGGAGCGCCCACAAAAAAACCGGCCTAGGCCGGTTTTTTTGTGGGTGAAACCCCAGCCGATCAGTAGCGGCTGCGCTCGCCACGGTAGCCACCGCCACCGCCGCCATTGCCATAGCCCGTGCCGGGCTCTTTGGGGCGCGAAATGTTCACGACGATGGAGCGACCGCCCACCGACATGCCATTCAGGCCTTTGATGGCGGCTTCCGCTTCTTCGGGCGAGGACATTTCGACAAAGCCGAAACCCTTGGAGCGCCCGGTGTCGCGGTCCATCATGACTTTGGCCGACTGAACGCCGCCAAACTCAGAGAAATTTTGACGCAGGCTGGCGTCGTCAATGGAATAGGGCAGGTTGCCCACGTAAATTTTGCTGCTCATGTCAGAGCCTTTCAGAGAAAGCACACCGCTTGAAGACAAGTCTGGTGCGCAGGGAGAAGCGGTTTCTTGGAAGATTCCGCGAGAAAAGTGCCAACCCCAGCGGGATCAGCACATTGGGGTGGCGCAGGCGCTGGTGTGCGCCCAGCCTTGGGTCACGGCGTAAAAATGCGCGTCTTCGCGCGTTTTGAAGCTCGGGTTGAAACGGTAAATGCGGTGGTGTGAACTTGCGCCCCGTCCACTGCTGATGGTGATCGAAGCGCGGAAGTCACCGCTGTCGGTCTGCTGTGTCGAGGGCGAAACGACGTACTTGCCCATGGGGATGGAAATATCGGAAACAGGAATCATGAAAAGGTGCAAGCACTGAAAGCGGCTTGCAGAGAGCGGGGAAAAATCGGTTGTCTGGTGCTCAGCAGAACAACGTGGGCGACGGGTGTCGGCAGTGCCCAAAGATTGGATGCACTGGGGGGAGTATAGCGGATTTTGCTGAAAACGCATGCTTTTTTCTAAAAATCGAATTCGCGTGACAATCACCCTATGAAAACGGCTCTTTCTGTGAACCTCAACAAAGTGGCTTTGGTGCGCAACACGCGCCACCTGGGCATTCCCAGCGTGACGCGTGCAGCGCAGTTGTGCCTGGCGGCGGGTGCCCAAGGCATCACCGTGCATCCCCGTCCCGATGCACGCCACATCCGCGCGGACGATGTGCATGCGCTGCATGACTTGTTGCAACAATGGCCCGATCGCGAGTTCAACATTGAAGGCAACCCGTTTCACAACCTGATGGACTTTGTGTTGGCGCTCAAGCCCCACCAAGCCACCTTTGTGCCTGATGGCGAGGGGCAGTTCACCAGCGACCACGGCTGGCGCTTTCCAGAAGACGCTGAACGTTTGCGCCCCTTGATCGCGCAAGCCAAGGCTGCAGGTGTTCGCGTGAGCTTGTTCATGGACCCCGAGCCCTCCCAAATGGCTGCCGCCCGTGCTGTGGGCGCTGATCGGGTCGAGCTGTACACCGAGCCCTATGCGCAAGCCCATGGCACGCCACAGCAAGCGCAAGTGCTGGCGCAGTACCGTGACAGTGCGCAAGCCGCGCTGGACGTGGGCTTGGAGGTGAATGCTGGCCACGACTTGAACCGGTTGAACCTGCAAGACTTCTTGCGAGGCGTTCCAGGCGTGAAGGAAGTGTCGATCGGGCACGCCTTGATCGCTGATGCGCTCGAGATGGGCTACGCCCAAACCGTCCAAGCCTACCTGGCTTGCATGCCAGCCGAGGTCTCATGATTTACGGCATCGGCACCGACATCTGTGACATCCGGCGCATCCGCGCGTCGTTGGAGCGGCATGGCGAGCGCTTCGCTGAAAAAATCTTGTCGGAGGCCGAGCTGGCCACTTGGCGACAGCGCAGCGCGCGTTGGCCCGAGCGCGGCGTGCGTTATTTGGCGACTCGGTTCTCTGCCAAAGAAGCTTTCAGCAAAGCCATCGGCATGGGCATGCGCATGCCCATGACCTGGCGCTTGTGCGAGATTGCCAAGCACCCCACGGGTGAGCCTTATGTGGTCTTGCATGGCGTGCTCAAAGCCTGGTGTGAAGAGCGAGGCTTGGTGGCCCGCGTCAGCGTGACCGACGAAACCGATTACGCCGCCAGCTTTGTGGTGGTCGAACAGCGCGATAAACTCGCTGCATGACCCATCACGCCCCCCTGATTCTTGACATTGCCGGCACCTCGCTCACGGCGCTGGACCGCCGTCGCTTGGCCCATCCGCTGACCGGCGGCATCATCTTGTTTTCCCGCAATTGGGAAAACCGCACGCAGCTCACGGCCCTGTGCCAGTCCATCAAGCGCGTGCGCCAGGACTTGCTGATTTGCGTGGACCACGAAGGCGGCCGCGTGCAGCGCTTTCGCTCCGATGGCATGACCCATTTGCCGCCCATGCGCAGCCTGGGCGCGCAGTGGATGCAGCCCGATGCCGGGCCCGAGGGCCGCGCTGCGTTGAACGCCATGCGCTCGGCCACGGCGTGCGGCTTTGTGTTGGCGTCCGAGTTGCGCGCTTGCGGCGTGGACTTCAGTTTCACCCCGGTGCTGGATCTGGACCATGGGGAAAGCGGCGTCATTGGCGACCGCGCTTTTCACCGCGACCCGCGCATTGTCAGCACCTTGGCGCGCAGCCTGATGCAAGGCCTGTTGCAAGCGGGCATGGCCAACTGCGGTAAACATTTTCCCGGGCATGGGTTTGTCAAAGCCGACTCACACACGGAAATTCCGGTGGACAAGCGCAGCCTCAAGGCCATCCTGGCCGACGATGCCTTCCCCTATGAAGGCTTGCAAAATACCTTGACCAGCATCATGCCCGCGCATGTGATTTACCCCAAGGTCGACGCATTGCCGGCGGGTTTTTCGCCGCGTTGGCTGCAAGACATCTTGCGCCAGCAACTGGGCTTTGACGGCGCCATTTTTTCGGATGACTTGTCCATGGAAGGCGCGCGGCGCTTGAACGGCCAGGGGGTGTCCTACACCGAGGCTGCGGTGGCCGCCTTGAATGCCGGCTGCGATTTGGTGCTGCTGTGCAACCAGAGCTTGCCCACCAGCGAAGGCCAGGGGCGTGCCGTGGATGACTTGCTGCAAGGCTTGTCGGAAAGCTTGCTTAAAGACCGTTGGCAAGCCAGTGAGGCCAGCGAGCACCGTCGCCTGGCCTTGTTGCCGCGCGCGCCGGCACCTCGTTGGGACGATTTGATGACCGATCCCGCCTATTTGCAGGCTCTTTCCCTGATTCCTTGAGGCTTTTCATGCTCAGCCGCAGATAAGCGGTTAGACTGGACAGCTTAGCTCCCGGTCATGCGATCGCGTTGCGCCAACCTAGGATGTCTTGTGGCGACCAAATCTGGAAAAAACCAAGTGGACGAGAGCGGATTACGCTTCACCAGCCGCGAGAATGGTTCGCCCTTCATCGGCATGGGCAAGGTCGGCGAGACCATGTCCTGCATCAAATGCGGTTTGCACAAGCCCCGTCGCTTGGGCAGCCAACGGCGTTTTGCCGGCACTCTGGCGTTCTTCTGCTTCGATTGCAAGCCACCCCTTCCGACGCCCGCGCCCGAAGCGGCCAAGTGAACCGGATTCCCTTTACCTTTGAACTTCTCTGAACATGGCCACACCGAATTACAACTACGAAAAGCGCCAACGCGAACTTGCGAAGAAAAAGAAAAAGGAAGAGAAGCTGAAAGAGCGCGAAGCGCGCAAGAACCAACCCGGTGGCACGGACGCGGAAGGCGTGTCGGACGAAGACACCGCAGAGCCTGACCAAGCTGCCCCCACCCTCTGACCACGTCGTTGCGAGCCCCGCCAGGGCCGCAGCAACCCCTCACCGGAGAAAAATCACCGCGCTGCGCCCGCGATGACGGGCGCTGTGCAGGGACTCAGGCTTCGCGGCGCAAAGCAGGGAAGAGGATGACGTCGCGGATGCTGGGGCTGTCGGTCAGCAGCATCATCAGGCGGTCAATGCCGATGCCGCAGCCGCCCGTGGGGGGCATGCCATATTCCAGCGCGCGCACAAAGTCATGGTCGTAGTACATGGCTTCGTCATCGCCACTGTCTTTGGCCGCCACCTGTGCCTGAAAGCGAGCGGCCTGGTCTTCGGCGTCGTTGAGCTCGCTGAAGCCGTTGCCGAACTCGCGTCCGGTGATGTACAGCTCAAAGCGCTCGGTCACTTCCGGGCGGGTGTCGCTGGCGCGCGCCAGCGGTGAAATTTCCACCGGGTGCTCGCAAATGAAGGTGGGCTGCCACAGCTTTTCTTCCACCGTCTCTTCGAAATACATCACCTGCAAACTGGCCAGGCTGCGTTGCGAGAGCTTGTCTTTTTCTTCGTTGAGCCCCAGCTTCTTGAGGGCTTGGGTCAGCCAGGCGGCATCGTCCACATGCGCGCCCGCTTCGGTGTGTTTCTGAATGGCTTCGCGGATGGTCAGGCGCTGGAAGGGCTGGCTCAGGTCCACCGGCTTGCCGCCATAGGTCAGCAACAGCGTGCCCACGGCTTTTTCGGCCGCATCGCGCACCAGGTTTTCGGTGAACTGCATCAGGTCCTGGTAGTTCCAGTAGGCCGCGTAGAACTCCATCATGGTGAACTCGGGGTTGTGGCGCACCGAGATGCCTTCGTTGCGGAAGTTGCGATTGATTTCAAACACCCGCTCGAAGCCGCCCACGATCAGGCGCTTGAGGTACAGCTCGGGCGCGATGCGCAAGAACATTTCCTGGTCCAGCGCATTGTGGTGGGTGATAAAGGGCTTGGCATTGGCGCCGCCCGGAATCGGGTGCAGCATGGGCGTCTCGACTTCCAAAAAGCCGTGCTGCACCATGAACTCGCGAATGCCGCTGACCGCTTTGCTGCGCGCGATGAAGCGCTTGCGTGCAGCCTCGTCGGTCATCAAATCGATGTACCGCTGGCGGTATTTGACTTCCTGGTCGTTGATGCCGTGAAACTTGTCCGGCATGGGTCGCAGGCTCTTGGTGAGCAAGCGCACTTGGGTGGCGTGAATCGACAGCTCGCCAGTGCGGGTCTTGAACAGCTTGCCTTCGGCCGCCACGATGTCGCCCAGGTCCCAATGCTTGAAGTCGTTGTAAACGCTTTCGCTGACGTCATCACGTGTCACGTAAATCTGGATGCGACCGGTGCTGTCTTGCAAGGTGGCAAAGCTGGCCTTGCCCATCACGCGCTTGAGCATCATGCGACCAGCCACGCGCGCCAGTTGACCTTCTTCCACCAGGTGTTCGGGTGTTTTCTGGCCATGCGTGTCATGCAGCGTGGCGGCATGGTGGGCCGGTTTGAAATCGTTGGGGAAGGCCACGCCCAGCCCCTGCTGCTGGCGCTCGCGCAGCACCTTGAGTTTGTCGCGGCGCTCGGCGATGAGTTGGTTTTCGTCTTGAACGGGGGCTTCGGTAGCGGGGTGTTGGGCGTCGGTCATGGGAGGGGTCAGATCACCGCATCAGCGGGTTGGCGTTGCAGCATGGCCAGCAGGTTGGCCACGGTCTTGCGCAGGTCTCGGCGGTCGCAAATCATGTCGATCGCGCCTTTTTGTTGCAGGAATTCGGCGCGCTGGAAGCCATCGGGCAGGGTCACGCGCACGGTGTTTTCAATCACGCGCGGCCCGGCAAAGCCAATCAAGGCCTTGGGCTCGGCAATGACCACGTCGCCCACAAAGGCGAAGCCCGCAGACACGCCCCCCATGGTCGGGTCGGTCAGCACGCTGATGTAGGGCAGGCCTTTTTTGGCCAGGCGCGTCAGGGCCGCATTGGTCTTGGCCATTTGCATCAGCGACAGCAAGCCCTCTTGCATGCGCGCGCCACCGGTGGCGGTGAAGCACACAAACGGCACTTTCTGCTCGATGGCGGTGTGCACGCCGCGCACAAAGCGCTCGCCCACCACCGAGCCCATGCTGCCGCCCATGAAGTCGAATTCAAAGCAGGCGGCCACCAGGTTGATGCTGTGCACCGCGCCGCCCATGACGATCAGGGCGTCGGTTTCACCGGTGTTGTCGATGCCTTCTTTCAGGCGCTCGGTGTACTTGCGGCTGTCCTTGAATTTCAGGGCGTCGACCGGCACCACTTCCTGGCCGATCTCATAGCGGCCTTCGGGGTCCAGGAACGCGTCCAGGCGGGCGCGCGCGCCAATGCGGTGATGGTGGCTGCAACCGGGGCAGACGTTCTGGTTTTGCTCCAGGTCGGTTTTGTACAAAACCGTTTCGCAGCTGGGACACTTGACCCACAGGCCCTCAGGCACGCTGCGGCGATCGGCGGGGTCGGTGTGTTGAATTTTCGGGGGGAGCAGTTTCTCGAGCCAACTCATGGTCGTCTCCTTCCAGGCAATGCCGTGATTATCCTACGTCAGAGGCCTTGTCGAGCGCCTGGCGAATCTCGGCCAGAAAATCTCGGGCCGCAGCCACCGCGTCGCCTTGGGGCGCCGCTTCCAGCAGCTGGATGATGCGTGAGCCAATCACCACCGCATCGGCCACCCGGCCCACGGCGCAGGCGGTGGCGGCATCGCGAATGCCAAAGCCCACCCCCACCGGAATGTGCACATGCTGGCGGATGCGCGGCAGCATGGCTTCGACCGCATCGGTGTCGAGGTGGCCCGCGCCGGTCACACCCTTGAGCGACACGTAGTACACATAGCCGCTGGCCACGCGCGCCACTTGCTCCATGCGCTCGGCCGTGCTGGTGGGGGCCAGCAAGAAAATCAGGTCCATCTGGTGGGCACGCAGCGTAGCTGCAAATTCTTCGCACTCTTCGGGCGGGTAATCGACCACCAGCACGCCGTCCACGCCGGCTTTAGCGGCATCGCGCACAAAGGCGTTTTTGCCATGGCGCAGGTCGTAGCACTCGATCGGGTTGGCGTAGCCCATCAGCACCACGGGGGTGATGGCGTCTTGCTGGCGGAAGGTGCTCACCATGGCCAGCACTTCGCCCAGGCCAATCCCTAGGCGCAAGGCCGCTTCACCGGCTTTTTGAATCACTGGACCGTCGGCCATGGGGTCGCTGAACGGGATGCCCAGCTCGATGATGTCGGCACCGGCTTGCACCAGGCCGTGCATCAAACTCGGTGTGATGTCCGCTTGCGGAAAACCGGCCATGACATAAGGAATCAAGGCCTTGCGGCCTTCGCTCAGACGCTGCTTGAGCGTGACATCGATGCGGCTCATTTCAACACCTTCACAATCTGTTCTTGTTGTCCCTTGACCGATTGGCCCTGGCAGCTGGGGCGGCAATAGAAGTCGGCGTTGCTCAAGTCGGCCACGGTGCCGATGTCCTTGTCGCCGCGCCCCGACAGGTTGACCAGGATCGATTGTTCCGGCTTCATGGTCTTGGCCAGCTTCATGGCATAGGCCACGGCATGGCTGGATTCCAGGGCAGGGATGATGCCCTCGGTGCGGCACAGGTAGTGAAAAGCCTCCAGGGCCTCGCCATCGGTGATGCCCACGTACTCGGCGCGGCCGATGTCTTTCAGGTAGGCGTGCTCCGGGCCCACGCCCGGGTAGTCCAGGCCCGCGCTGACGCTGTGCGTCTCGGTGATCTGGCCATTCGGGTCTTGCAAAATGTAAGTGCGGTTGCCATGCAGCACCCCCGGCGCCCCGCGCTGCAAAGAGGCCGAGTGCCGGCCGCTTTCCAGGCCTTCGCCAGCGGCTTCGACGCCAATCAGGCGGGTTTTCTCATGCGGAATGTAGGGGTAGAAGATGCCCATGGCATTGCTGCCACCGCCCACACAGGCCACAACCGCATCCGGTTGCTGGCCATGGTGCATTTCGGGCATTTGTTTCAGGCATTCTTCGCCAATCACGCTTTGAAAGTCGCGCACCATCATCGGGTAAGGGTGCGGGCCCGCCACGGTGCCGATGATGTAGAAGGTGTTTTCCACATTGGTGACCCAGTCGCGCAGGGCCTCGTTCAAGGCGTCTTTCAGGGTGCGGCTGCCGCTTTCCACAGGCACCACGGTGGCGCCCAGGAGCTTCATGCGGTAGACATTGGGGCTTTGGCGTTTGACGTCTTCGCTGCCCATGTAGACCACGCACTCCAGGCCATAGCGGGCGCAGATGGTGGCGGTGGCCACGCCGTGCTGGCCGGCACCGGTTTCGGCGATCACGCGGGGCTTGCCCATGCGCTTGGCCAACATGGCCTGGCCAATGGTGTTGTTGACCTTGTGCGCGCCGGTGTGGTTCAGGTCTTCGCGCTTGAGGTAGATCTGCGCGCCGCCCATTTCGCGGCTCATGCGCGCTGCGTGGTACAGGGGGGAGGGGCGCCCTACAAAGTGGGCCAGCTCGTAACGGAACTCTGCCAGGAACTCGGGGTCGTGCTGGTACTTGGCATAGGCTTCGCGCAACTCATTGATGGCGTGCGTCAGGGTTTCGCTGACGAAACTGCCGCCATAAGGGCCGAAGTGGCCGCGCAGGTCGGGTTGTTGGTAGGCAAACATGGAACTCTCCTGGCCACGGGGGCACGATCGGTGTTCAGAAAAAAGAAGGGCGGGCTGGGGCCCGGTGGGTCAGGCTTCGGTGCTTCGCACGGCGCGCACAAAGTCGCGGATCAGTTCAGCATCCTTGATGCCTTTGGCGGACTCGACGCCCGAGCTGACGTCAACCGCCAGCGTTCGCCCGCGTCCGCGCAGCGAGCGAATGCCATCGGCCACGTTTGCAGGTGTGAGTCCACCAGACAAAACGAGGTGAGCGTTGACGTTTGGAGGAAGCTGTGACCAATTGAATGCCTTGCCGCCGCCGCCATAGCCCTCGATGTGGGCATCGAGCAGCAAGGCTTGGGCGTCTTTGTAATCTTGGGCGTATTTTACGAGGTCGAACGGCGCCTGTGTGTCCAGGGGGATACGCGCTGCGCGCAGCCAGCGCCGCCCCAAGCCCTGGGCGATGGCCTGGCATTGCGCGGGCGTCTCATCGCCATGAAATTGCAGCCAGGCCCCGGGCACCTGTGCGCAAGCCTGTGCAATGGCTTCGGGCGTTTCGTTCACGAACAAGAGCACCGGCGTGACAAAGGCTGGCAGGCGCTGCGCCAATTCGGCGGCGCGTGCCGCGTTGACATGGCGTGGGCTGGGGGGGTAAAGCACAAAGCCAATGGCTTGCACGCCCGCCTGGACCGCTGCGTCCACGTCTTGCTCGCGGGTCAGGCCACAGACTTTGATGGGGGTGAAGGTGGCTGTGCTCATGGCAGCCAATCATACGCAGCTGTGCGCTCTGGCAGGCCCCAATGCGCTTCGTAGCGCGGGCCCAGGAAATACAGGCCATCGGGCGAAAACGTGGGGGAGGCCGCGTCCCGGCTTCGGGCCGCCAATACCTCGGCCATCCAGTCCGGCGAATGCTGGCCGTGCCCTACCTGCAGCAAGCTGCCCATGATGTTGCGAATCATGTGGTGCAGAAAGGCATTGCCCTCAAAGTCGAAGCGCCAGTAGGCGCTGTCAGGGCTGGCACTGCGGCGGGTGATGTCAATGCGGTGCAGGGTTTTGACAGGCGACAGCGCTTGGCAGGCCGATGCTCGAAAAGAGGTGAAATCGTGCTCGCCCAAAAGGTGTTGGGACGCCGCTTGCATGGCGGCCAGATTCAGCGGCTTGAACACCCAGCCGACCCGCCCCGCTTCCACGCTGGGGCGCACCGCGGACTCCAGCAAGACATAGGCGTAACGCCGGCTTTGTGCGCTGGCGCGGGCGTGAAAGCTGTCGGGCACCTCGCGGGCCCATTGCACCGCGATGTCGGCGGGCAGAAAGCTGTTGGTGCCGCGTACCCAGGAAAACAGGTCGCGGTTCAGTTCGGTGTCGAAATGCACCACCTGCATCATGCCGTGAACGCCGGCATCGGTGCGGCCCGCACAAAGGGTTTGCAAACGGGTGCAGGCAAAGGATTGCAGCGCCGCTTCAAGCTGGTCCTGCACCGTGCGCCCAGAGGGCTGGCTTTGCCAGCCGTCATAGGCTTGTCCGTTGTAACTCAGGCCCAGGGCCAGCCGCATGGCTTAGGCCCGCTCCGCCAGCCAACGCTGGGCCTGCATTTGCAGCTCACCTGTAGCTTGCTCGGCAACCTCTTGTGCCAGTGTGCGGCTGGTGTTTTCCTGTCCCAGGCGCCAAAGCTCTTGCGCCAATTCAAAACGGATGCGCAAGGCTTCTTCCTCGGGGCTGGTGAGGTCCAGGGAAATGTCTTCCAGCCTGAATTCGGCAGGGCGAAGGTTCGCTGGGGTGCCAATGGACGGCGCCAAGGGCGAAGGCGTTGTGGGCGTCGCTGTCCGCGGCGCTTCGTCTGGCAAGGGTCCCAGCGCAGGAAGCTCCAAGTCGAAGTCAACTTTCAGGGCTTGAGGCGCAGCACGCGGTCGGCGAACACGCCACAGCGCCAACAGTGTCAACAAGCCCAGCAGGCTGCCAGCGGCCACAGGCGTGAGGGGATGGCTGGCCAGCTTCTCAATCACCGTGGCCGGTGGCGTCACGGGCAGGCCGGGCTGACCCGAGGCCTCGACGATCTTGCTCAGCTCATTGATGTTGCGCGCCATTTCCTGCGCACGTTGAGCGGTTTCTTGGGCTTCGCGTTGCAGTGCGATACGGTCTTCGCCCTCGCCCGGCTTGGCCAGAGTCAGTTTGTCTTGGGCTGGCGCCGGCTTTTGGGGGGCACTTTGTAGAATTTTGCCGCTGGCCGTCTGCTCGTTGCCGTCCATCGGTGCCGTGGGCAAGCGCTCGGCCAGGGCGTTTCTGTATGTGGCGAATTCTTCGGCCCGCAATTGCAAAGCTTGGCGGGCCTCTTCGCGATCAACCTCTTTGGCTTGTGCTGCGTCCGGCAAGGCAAGAATGGCACCTGCCCTTAAACGGTTCACGTTGTTGTCGAGGAAGGCGTCGGGGTTGCTGCGCAACAAAGCCAGCAGCATTTGGTCCAATGCAACGCTGTCGTCTTTGTGGTTCTGGGCCAGTTGGCTGGCCGTGTCACCTGCTTGCACGCGCAGATGTGAAGGCAGGGTGTTGCGTTGCTTGAGGTCAGCCGTGCCAACCAGTACGCCGACCTCGCGAACCATTCGGCCGGAGGCCCAGCGAAGCTCCAGCAGCACATCCACAAAGCCGGCTTTGGCCGCGGATTTCCCTGTGATGACCAGCCATCGCTGGCCAGCGCGCTCTTGAAGTTCGATAGACAGGCCCTCGAGGCTGGCATCGCGCTCCATGCGGGCCGCTTGGTAGGCCTCGGCATCTGCTTCCTTGGCTTGCAGGTTGGCAGCTTCGGCAGCGGTCACTTTTTGGAGCGGTATTTCAACCCGCAAAGGCTCACCCGGTTGCGATTGCACCACGGGCTGCCCCAAGCTCAGCGCCTGCGCTTGCGTGGCCAGGCACAAGCCGATGGCCGCCACCCAAGGGCGCAAGAGGCGGTGCGGTGGGGCGAAGGTACGCATCAAGAGCCTCAGGCTTGCAGCAGGATGCGCAGCATGCGGCGCAGCGGCTCGGCAGCGCCCCACAGCAGCTGGTCGCCGACGGTGAAGGCGCCCAGGTACTCGTCACCCATGGCCAGCTTGTGCAGGCGGCCGACGGGGACGGTGAGGGTGCCGGTGACGGCAGCCGGCGTGAGCTCGCGTTCGCTGATCTCGCGCTGGTTGGGCACCACTTTGACCCAGTCATTGGCATTGGCCAGAATCGACTCGATGTCAGACAGCGGCACATCCTTGCGCAGCTTCACGGTCAGGCCTTGCGAGTGGCAGCGCATGGCGCCAATGCGCACGCACAAGCCATCGATGGGAATGCTGCCGGCGCTGCGGAAAGCGGGGCGGCCTAAAATTTTGTTGCACTCGGCGCCGCCTTTCCATTCTTCCTTGCTTTGGCCGTGCTCGACGGGCACGTCGATCCAGGGGATCAGGCTGCCGGCCAGGGCGGTGTTGCGGAAGTTTTTGGTGGGGAAGGCCGCATCGCGCATGGTGGCGGAAACTTTGCGGTCGATGTCCAGAATGGCCGAGGCGGGATCGGCCAGCTCGGCTTTGACAGCGTCGTGCAGCGCGCCCATTTGTTGCAGCAGCTCGCGCATGTTTTGCGCGCCAGCGCCCGAGGCGGCCTGGTAGGTCATGGCGCTGACCCATTCGACCAGGTCGTGCTGGAACAGGCCGCCCATGCCCATCAGCATGAGGCTGACGGTGCAGTTGCCACCAATCCAGTTTTTGCCGCCCTTGGCGAGCGACTGGTCAATGACGTGGCGGTTGACGGGGTCCAGAATGATGACGGCGTCGTCGGCCATGCGCAAAGCCGATGCCGCGTCAATCCAGTGGCCTTGCCAACCGGCGGCGCGCAGCTTGGGGTAGACCTCTTTGGTGTAGTCGCCGCCCTGGCAGGTCAGGACGATGTCGCACTTTTTGAGCGCATCGATGTCGTTGGCGTCTTTCAGGGTGGTTTCGTTCTTGGCCAGCGCCGGGGCTTTGCCGCCGGCGTTGGAGGTGGAGAAGAACACCGGCTCAATCAAGCCAAAGTCGCCTTCTGCTTGCATGCGGTCCAACAGAACCGAACCCACCATGCCGCGCCAGCCCACCAGGCCGACCACGTTGCCAATTTTTTTCATCGCTATGCCCTTTCAATTCTTGTTTCCCGGCTCGTCGAGCCGGCAGGGCATGACGAACCTGGGGAAGTTAGCCCTTGGTAATCTGTTTGGTGAGTGCGGCCACAACCGCATCACCCATCTCGCGGGTCCCCACCTTGGTGGTGCCTTCCGAATAGATGTCTGCCGTGCGCAAGCCACTGGCCAAAACCGCCTTGACAGCCGACTCAATGTGGACGGCGGCCTGGTCTTGGTTGAGTGAAAAACGGAGCATCATGGCAGCAGACAGTATTGTAGCCAGCGGGTTTGCAAGATTCTTACCGGCAATGTCGGGCGCGCTGCCGTGGCTGGGCTCGTACAAGCCCTGGTTTTTCACATTCAGCGAGGCCGAGGGCAGCATGCCAATGGAGCCCGTCAGCATGGAGGCTTCGTCCGACAGAATGTCACCAAACATGTTGCCGGTCACCACCACGTCAAACTTTTTCGGCTCTTTGACCAGTTGCATGGCGGCGTTGTCCACGTACATGTGGTCCAGCGCCACGTCGGGGTATTGCTTGCCCACTTCGGTGACCACATCTTTCCAAAGCTGGAAGGTTTCCAGCACATTGGCTTTGTCGACGCTGGTCACGCGCTTGTTGCGTTTTTGAGCGGCCTGGAAGGCCACATGGGCAATGCGCTCGATTTCCGGGCGGCTGTAGCGCATGGTGTCGAAGGCCTCTTCGGCGCCGGGGAAATGGCCATCGGTGGCCACACGGCGGCCGCGCGGTTGGCCAAAGTAAATGTCGCCGGTGAGTTCGCGAATGATCAGGATGTCCAGGCCAGCCACCAATTCGGGCTTGAGGCTGGAGGCGTGGGTCAGTTGCTCGTAGCAAATGGCGGGGCGGAAGTTGGCGAACAGTCCCATGTTCTTGCGCAGGCCCAGAATGGCTTGCTCAGGACGCAAGGGGCGGTCCAGGGTGTCGTATTTCCAGTCGCCCACGGCGCCGAACAGCACAGCGTCCGAGGCCATGGCCAGCTTCAAGGTGGACTCGGGCAGCGGGTGGCCATGCGCGTCAAAGGCGGCGCCACCCACCAGGGCGGTTTCCATCTCGAGGGGCAGGTTCAGAACCTTCAGCACCTTGACGGCTTCCGCCACGATTTCGGTGCCGATGCCATCGCCGGGAAGAACTGCAATTTTCATGATGTTGTGCGGGGTAAGTGTGAGGGTCAGGCGGTGTGGGCCAGCCAGGGCTTGGTGGCCAGGCGTTGGGCTTCGTAGGCGCGGATTTTGTCGGCGTGGCGCAAGGTCAGGCCAATGTCGTCAAAGCCATTGAGCAAGCAGTACTTGCGGAAGGCTTGCACCTCGAAGGGAATTTCTTCGCCTTGCGGGCGAACCACCACTTGGCGCGCCAGGTCGATGGTGAGCTCGTAGCCCGGAAAGGCCGCCACTTCATCGAACAGTTTCGCAATGGTGCTTTCGGGCAAAACGATGGGCAGCAAGCCGTTTTTGAAGCAGTTGTTGAAAAAGATGTCGGCAAAGCTGGGCGCCAGAATGGCGCGGAAGCCAAATTGGTCGATCGCCCAGGGCGCGTGCTCGCGCGAAGAGCCACAACCAAAGTTCTTGCGTGCTAACAGGATGGACGCGCCTTGGTAGCGCGACTGGTTCAGCACAAAGTCGGGGTTGGGCTTGCGGCTGGCCAGGTCTTGCCCGGGAAAGCCGGGGTCGAGGTAGCGCCACTCGTCAAACAGGTTGGGGCCAAAGCCGGTCTTGCGGATCGACTTCAGGAATTGCTTGGGGATGATGGCGTCGGTGTCGACGTTCTCTCGGTCCATGGGCGCGACCAGGCCTTTGTGAAGCGTGAATTTTTGCATGCAGTGACCTCTGGGCTCAGGCAAATTGACGGACGTCGACGAAGTGGCCATGAATGGCAGCGGCAGCGGCCATTGCCGGGCTGACCAGGTGGGTGCGGCCACCGGCGCCTTGGCGCCCTTCGAAGTTGCGGTTGCTGGTGGAGGCGCAGCGCTCGCCAGGCTCCAGGCGGTCGGCATTCATGGCCAGGCACATGGAGCAACCCGGCTCGCGCCACTCAAAGCCAGCGGCCTTGAAAATTTCATGCAGGCCTTCACGCTCGGCCTGTTCCTTGACCAAGCCCGAGCCTGGCACGACCATGGCCACTTTGACGTTGCGGGCCACTTTTTGACCCAGCTTTTTCACCACGGCGGCAGCTTCGCGCATGTCTTCGATGCGGCTGTTGGTGCAAGAGCCGATGAACACCTTGTCGATGTGAATGTCGTTGATGGGCTTGCCGGGCTCCAGGCCCATGTAGGTGAGCGCGCGCTCGATGGCGCCGCGCTTGGTGGCGTCTTTTTCCTTGTCGGGATCGGGCACGCGCGCATCGATGGGCAGCACCATTTCGGGCGAGGTGCCCCAGGTGACTTGCGGCAGGATGTCGGCGGCGTTGAGTTCCACCACGGCGTCGAATTTGGCATCGGCGTCGGAGTGCAAGGTTTTCCAATAGGCCACGGCGTGGTCCCACTCGACGCCGGTGGGCGAGAGCAGGCGGCCTTTCACGTACTCGATGGTTTTGTCGTCCACAGCCACCAGGCCGGCGCGGGCGCCGGCTTCAATGGCCATGTTGCACACCGTCATGCGGCCTTCCATGGACAGGCTGCGAATGGCGGAGCCTGCAAACTCGATGGTGTAGCCGGTGCCGCCGGCGGTGCCGATCTTGCCGATGATGGCCAGCACAATGTCTTTGCCGGTGCAGCCGCGCGGCAGCGTGCCTTCGACCTTCACCAGCAGGTTCTTGGCCTTTTTCGCCAGCAAGGTTTGCGTGGCCATGACGTGCTCGACTTCGCTGGTGCCAATGCCATGGGCCAGCGCGCCAAAAGCGCCGTGAGTGGAGGTGTGCGAGTCGCCGCAGACCACGGTCATGCCGGGCAGGGTGGCGCCGTTTTCCGGGCCAATGACGTGCACGATGCCCTGACGCTTGGACAGGAAGGGGAAGTACACCGCCGAGCCAAACTCGGCGATGTTGCTGTCCAGCGTGGTGACTTGCTCTTTGCTGATGGGGTCGGTGATGCCGTCGTAGCCCAACTCCCAGCCTGTGGTCGGGGTGTTGTGGTCGGCCGTGGCCACGATGGAGCTGACGCGCCAGACTTTGCGCCCGGCTTGGCGAATGCCCTCGAACGCCTGCGGGCTGGTGACTTCGTGCACCAGGTGGCGGTCAATGTAGAGCACCGAGGTGCCGTCTTCTTCGGTGTGGACGACGTGCTCGTCCCAAATCTTGTCGTAAAGGGTGCGTCCCATGGGGTCTCACTAGGTAAGCTGGAGGAGAACCTGTCATTTTAGGCGCCCCGAGCGCTTTCTGCCGCCGCCGCCTCCACAACCGCGACACCCCAGCCGCGTCAACGCGAGCGCAGCACGCCGATCTCGCCCCGCAGAGGGGTTGCCGCAGCCCTGTGGGCTTCGCAATGGCGTGTTTTCAGGGAACGATCAGGTCGGGGTTGAGGCGGCGCGCGCGCGGGTCCACATAGTAGCCGCCGTACTCGGTGTAGCGCATCACATGCTGGCCACAGCGCTGGCAGGCGTGGACTTCGCAGCGGTTGGTGGGAAAGTGCGCCAAGGACACCGGCGCATCGGGCGACTCATAGCGCGTGCCGTTGGGGTGGTATTCCTCGAAGGTCGGCTCCAGAACATCGGGGTCGCGCAACGTGGCCACCGCCTGCATTTGGGCCTTGGGCCAATCGGCGTCGGGAAAAGTTTCCCAGCCAGCGCAACGCTGCAAGCTGCATTGACAGGCTTGCGTGGGGCCGCAGGCCAGCGCGCGCAGGGCTTCGGGCGTGTGAATGCGAGGGAGTTCAGCCATGAATTGCCGTCATTGCAAGCGCAACGCTGCGCTCGCAATGACGGATGGGGATCAGCCCTTGGACAAGCTGGCGGGAACGTCGCGGCGGGGCGAGCCGGAGAACAGCTGACGGGGACGGCCGATTTTGTACTCGGGGTCGCCGATCATTTCGTTCAGCTGGGCAATCCAGCCCACGGTGCGTGCCAGGGCAAAAATACCGGTGAACAGGTTCACGGGGATGCCAATGGCGCGCTGCACGATGCCAGAGTAGAAGTCCACGTTCGGGTAGAGCTTGCGCTGCACGAAGTAGTCGTCTTCCAGGGCGATTTTCTCGAGCTCTTTGGCCAGCTTGAACAGCGGGTCGTTTTCCAGGCCCAGCTCGGCCAGCACTTCGTTGCAGGTTTCCTGCATGAGCTTGGCGCGGGGGTCGTAGTTCTTGTACACGCGGTGGCCAAAGCCCATCAGCTTGACGCCGGAGTTTTTGTCTTTCACCTGGTTCATGAACTCGCCCACTTTGGCCACGCCGCCCATGGCCTGGATTTCTTCCAGCATGTTCAGGCAAGCCTCGTTGGCGCCGCCGTGGGCCGGGCCCCACAGGCAGGCCACGCCAGCCGCGATGGCTGCAAAGGGGTTGGTGCCCGACGAGCCGCACAGGCGCACGGTCGAGGTGGAGGCATTTTGCTCATGGTCGGCGTGCAAAATGAAGATGCGGTCCAGGGCGCGCTCGAGCACCGGGTTCACTTTGTAGTCTTCGCAGGGGGTGCCGAACATCATGCGCAGGAAGTTGCCAGAGTAGCTCAGGTCATTGCGCGGGTACATGTAGGGCTGGCCAATCCCGTATTTGTACGCCATGGCCACCAGGGTGGGCATTTTGGCGATCAGGCGGATGGCCGCAATTTCGCGGTGCTCCGGGTTGTTGATGTCGGTGCTGTCGTGATAGAAGGCCGACAGCGCGCCCACCAAGCCGGTCAACACGGCCATGGGGTGTGCGTCACGGCGGAAGCCGCGCAGGAAGAACTGCATCTGCTCGTTCACCATGGTGTGGTTGATCACGAGCTTGTGAAAGTCATGGCGCTGCGTGGCGTCAGGCAACTCGCCCTTGAGCAGCAAGTAGCAGGTGTCCAGGTAGTTGCAGCTGTTGGCCAGTTGCTCGATGGGGTAGCCGCGGTACAGCAGCTCGCCTTTGTCGCCGTCGATGTAAGTGATGCCGGATTGGCAAGAAGCGGTCGACAGGAAGCCCGGGTCATAGGTGAACATGCCGGTCTGGGCGTACAGCTTGCGGATGTCAATCACGTCCGGGCCAATGTTGCCGCTGTAAACCGGCATTTCAATGTTGGGTGCGCCGTTGCTGAAGGTCAGTGTGGCTTTGTTGTTTGCGAGTTTCATGGTCTGAGTCCTTAAATTTCAGATACGGAGCGACTTTGTCATTGCCGAAGCATGCTCAAAACTTCTTGCACATCCTCTTGGTGCAGGTTCTCTGGCAACTCATTGCGCCGCAACAGCAGGTCAAGCAAGTCGTTGTCAGAGAGGTCCATCAGCACATACAGGGCGCGGGCCTGGCCAACCGTCAAGCGAGATTCATGCCGATTGAAGAAGCGCTCGATGAACAAATCATTTTCCAACAAGCCACGCCTGCAACGCCAGCGCAACTTGCTGAGGCCGCGCTCGCTCAGGGGCGCCGCGGCATCGAGCGCATCGAGAAGTTCATCGGCCATGCTTAGGGTCATGATGGCTGGGGTACGTCCTGTTGTGGTGCATCAGACGGCGCGACGCACCATCAGTTCCTTGATCTTGCCGATGGCCTTGGTGGGATTCAACCCTTTGGGGCAAACATCAACGCAGTTCATGATGGTGTGGCAGCGGAACAGGCGGTACGGGTCTTCCAGGTTGTCCAGACGACCGGCGGTGTCCTGGTCACGGCTGTCGGCGATGAAGCGGTAGGCTTGCAGCAGACCGGCGGGACCGACGAATTTGTCGGGGTTCCACCAGAACGAGGGGCAGCTGGTGGAGCAGCTGGCGCACAGAATGCACTCGTACAAGCCGTTGAGTTCATCGCGCTCTTCGGGCGACTGCAGGCGCTCTTTCTCGGGCGGCAGCGTGTCGTTCACGAGGTAGGGCTTGATGGAGTGGTACTGCTTGAAGAACTGCGTCATGTCCACGATCAGGTCGCGAATCACGGGCAGACCCGGCAGCGGCTTGAGCACGATGGTGTCGGGCAGGCTGAGCATGTTGGTCAGGCAAGCCAGGCCGTTTTTGCCGTTGATGTTCATGGCGTCCGAGCCGCACACGCCTTCGCGGCACGAGCGACGGAAGGACAGGGTGGGGTCTTGCGCCTTGAGCTTCATCAAGGCGTCGAGCAACATGCGCTCATGCCCGTCAAGCTCAATCTTGACGGTCTGCATGTAGGGCTTGGCGTCCTTGTCGGGATCGTAGCGGTAGATTTGAAAAGTGCGTTGCATGGCGATTCCTTAGAAGGTCCGGACCTTGAGTTCGACGCTGTCGACTGTCAGGGGCTTGAGGTTGACGGGCTTGTAGGTCAGCGAGTTGTCGGCGCTGTGCCACAGGGTGTGCTTGAGCCATTCGGTGTCGTTGCGACCGTTCGGATGCTCGGGCGTGTCGGCATAGTCGTCCACGGTGTGGGCGCCACGGCTTTCGTGGCGTGCAGCCGCAGACTCCATGGTGGCTTGCGCGCACTCGATGAGGTTTTCCACTTCCAGCGCTTCGATGCGGGCGGTGTTGAACACTTTGGAGTGGTCTTTCAGGCCAACGGCCTTCACGCGCTCGCGCAGTGCGGCAATCTTCTTGACGCCTTCGTCCATGCTGGCCTGGGTGCGGAACACGCCAGCGTGTTGCTGCATCGAGGCGCGGATGTCGTTGGCCACATCTTGGGCGTACTCGCCGTTGGAGGCGCCTTCGAGGCGGGCCAGGCGTGCCAGGGTGCGGTCAGCCGCATCGGCGGGAATGGGCTTGTGCGACTTGTTCTTGAGGTTGAAGTCGACAATGTGGTTGCCCGCAGCGCGGCCAAACACCAGCAAGTCCAGCAGCGAGTTCGTGCCCAGGCGGTTGGCGCCGTGCACCGACACGCAAGAGCATTCGCCCACAGCGTACAAGCCATTGATGGGGTCGGCGTGGCTGTTGGCGGTTTGGGCCACCACTTGGCCGTGAATGTTGGTCGGAATGCCGCCCATTTGGTAGTGGATGGTGGGCACCACAGGGATGGGCTCTTTGGTGATGTCGACGTTGGCGAAGTTGTGGCCAATCTCGTACACCGAAGGCAGGCGCTTCATGATGGTCTCGGCACCGAGGTGGTCGAGCTTCAGCAGCACGTAGTCCTTGTTGGGGCCGCAGCCACGGCCTTCTTTGATTTCCTGGTCCATGGAGCGCGACACGAAGTCACGCGGGGCCAGGTCTTTCAAGGTCGGGGCATAGCGTTCCATGAAGCGCTCGCCATTGCTGTTGAGCAAAATGGCGCCTTCGCCACGGCAACCTTCGGTCAGCAGCACGCCCGCGCCGGCCACGCCGGTCGGGTGGAACTGCCAGAATTCCATGTCTTCCAGCGGAATGCCAGCGCGTGCCGCCATGCCCAGGCCGTCACCGGTGTTGATGAAGGCGTTGGTGGAAGCTGCGAAGATGCGGCCGGCACCACCGGTGGCCAGCAACACGGTTTTGGCTTCCAGGATGTACAGGTCGCCGGTTTCCATTTCCATGGCCGTCACGCCCACCACGTCGCCTTCGGCGTCGCGGATCAGGTCGAGTGCCATCCACTCCACGAAGAAGCTGGTCTTGGCCTTGACGTTTTGCTGGTACAGCGTGTGCAACATGGCGTGGCCGGTGCGGTCGGCCGCAGCGCAAGCGCGCTGGACCGGCTTCTCGCCGTAGTTGGCGGTGTGGCCGCCGAAGGGGCGCTGGTAAATCGAGCCATCGGGGTTGCGGTCGAACGGCATGCCCATGTGCTCCAGGTCGTACACGACCTTGGGCGCTTCGCGGCACATGAATTCAATCGCGTCCTGGTCGCCGAGCCAATCGGAGCCCTTGACGGTGTCGTAGAAGTGATAGTGCCAGTTGTCTTCGGACATGTTGCCCAAAGAGGCGCCAATGCCGCCCTGCGCTGCCACCGTGTGCGAGCGGGTGGGGAACACTTTGGAGAGCACGGCAACGTTCAGGCCAGCGCGAGCCAGTTGCAGCGAGGCGCGCATGCCGGAGCCGCCGGCGCCGACGATGACCACGTCAAACTTGCGACGGGCGATGGAACTTGTGGTTGTCATGAGTTAGAGCCTCCAGAGGACCTGAATCGACCAGCCGGCACAGGCCACAAGCCAGACGATGGTGAAAATTTGCAAAACGAGACGGGCGCCGACGGGCTTGATGTAGTCCATCCAGATGTCGCGCATGCCGATCCACACGTGGTAGATCAGGGCCACGATGAGGGCAAAGGTCAGGGCCTTCATCCACTGTGCGCTGAAAATGCCCGACCATTTGTCGTAGCCAATGTCGCCGCTGGTCAGCAGCACCTGGGCCAGCAAGGCCAAGGTGAACAGCGCCATGAGGACGCCAGTGACGCGCTGGGCCAACCAGTCGCGCAAGCCATAGTGCGCACCCACGACGATGCGCTTGGAACCGTAATTCACGGACATGTTGTCGCTCCCAAAAATCAGTACAGGCCAAACAGCTTGGCGGCCAGGATGACCGTCAGGCCCACGCTCAGCGCCAGGGTGAACAGGGCCGAAGACTTGCCGAACTCCTTGGTGACGGCATGGTTCACGTCCATGTAGACGTGGCGCAGGCCGGCAATCAGGTGGTGCAAGTAAGCCCAAATCAGGGCCAGAGCCACCAGCTTGATGAACCAGCCGGGTGCGAAGCCCAGACCCACATTGAAGGCGGCCTTGAATTTGGCAAAGGAGATTTCAGAGGACACGGATGTGTCAAACATCCAAATGATGAAGGGCAGCAACAAAAACATCACCGCGCCGCTGATGCGGTGCAAGATGGAAACGATGCCCGCTGCCGGCAACCGATAACTCGGTAAATCTGACAGGGCATTGATGTTGCGGAATTCAGGCCGCTTCTTGGTGAGCTCGGTCATGGATAAGCACTTTCTTAGAGGAAACACCGGGAGTGTCGTCGATCACGAACAGCGAGAAATTCTATTTCAACCTGACAAACTGACATGAGGGTTTCAAGTAACCTTAATTCAGCGTGTTTTTGTAGTGGTGCGTGTCTGTGCGGTAGAGCGCACGCCGCAATTCCATCGGGGTGTCGTTGTAGGTGAAAGCCACCCGTTCCACGCTCAGCAGGGGCGTCGCCGAAGTGACGCCTAACAGGCGCGCTTGCTCGGCATCGGGCAAAACAGCCCGAATTTGCTCTTCGGCACGCAGCATGCGCACGCCAAACTCGGTTTCATACAAGGCATAGGTGGCCCCGCGGTGGTCGCGCAGACGCTCGGCCGTCAAGCCCTTGAAAGGGGTGCCCGGCAGCCAGAGGTCTTCCAAAATGGTGGGCTTGCCAGAAAAAGCCAGCACCCGTCGCACTTGCAGCACGGGGTCGCCACTGCGCAGGCCCAGCGCACGCGCCACATCGGAGTGGGCGCGCATGCGCTTGCATTCCACAATGCTGCGTTCTGCCGGCCCTTCTTGCTGGGCGTTGCCTTGATCGGGTACCAGCTTTAAAAAACGGTACTGGACCTGCTGCTCGGAGTGAGTGGCTACAAACGTGCCTTTGCCCTGGCGGCGTACCACCAGGTTGTCGGCCGCCAATTCGTCGATGGCTTTGCGCACCGTGCCCTGGCTGACGCGGTAGCGTGCGGCCAGGTCCATTTCGCTGGGGATGGCCTCGCCTGGGCGCCACTCGCCGCTCTCCAAGCTTTGCAGGATGAGCCCCTTGATCTGTTGGTACAACGGGCTGAAGGCCGGTACCGGGCCCGAGGCCAGGCTGGCATCGCTGCCAAGGCTGGGGCTGTCGGGGAAGGGCGAATGAGGGGCAGGCATGGCGTGTCAGCTGGTTGTCAACACCCAATCATATCTTCTATAAGACATAAGACAGTGTGCCTCAGGGTTTTCGAGGGTACACTTGACAGTCTTCGCCCCATTCTTTCATTACTTTTTGGAGTTTTCTCATGAGCAAAAAGCCTGTTCGCGTGGCCGTCACCGGCGCTGCGGGTCAAATTGGTTACGCACTGCTGTTTCGCATCGCTTCGGGCGAAATGCTGGGCAAAGACCAACCGGTGATCCTGCAATTGCTGGAGATCCCCGACGAGAAAGCTCAGAAAGCCCTCAAAGGCGTGATGATGGAACTTGAGGATTGCGCCTTCCCCTTGCTGGCCGGCATGGAAGCCCACAGCGACGCCAACACCGCCTTCAAGGACACCGACTACGCCCTGTTGGTGGGTGCCCGTCCCCGTGGCCCCGGCATGGAACGTGCCGACCTGCTGGCCGCCAACGCCCAGATCTTCACCGCCCAGGGCAAGGCCCTGAACGCTGTGGCCAGCCGCAACGTCAAGGTGCTGGTGGTCGGCAACCCCGCCAACACCAATGCCTACATCGCCATGAAGAGCGCGCCTGACCTCAAGCGCGGCAACTTCACCGCCATGCTGCGCCTGGACCACAACCGTGCCGCCAGCCAGATCGCTGCCAAGACCGGCAAGGCCGTGGCCGACATCGAAAAACTGTGCGTGTGGGGCAACCACTCGCCCACGATGTACGCCGATTACCGCTTCGCCACCATCGGTGGTCAGTCCGTCAAGGACATGATCAACGACCAGGTGTGGAACGAAACCGTGTTCCTGCCCACCGTGGGCAAGCGCGGCGCCGCCATCATTGAAGCACGCGGCCTGTCCTCGGCTGCCTCGGCCGCCAACGCCGCCATCGACCACATGCGCGACTGGGCCTTGGGCACCAACGGCAAGTGGGTCACCATGGGCATTCCGTCCGATGGCTGGTATGGCATTCCCAAGGACACAATGTTCGGTTTCCCCGTGACCTGTCAGAACGGCGAGTACAAAGTGATCGAAGGCTTGTCCATCGACGAGTTCAGCCAGGCTTGCATCAACAAGACCCTGAAAGAGCTGCAAGACGAGCAAGCGGGCGTGGCCCATCTGCTCTGATCGTTGCGCGCGCTGACCGATGGCCCATCCGCGCGATGTCTTGTTAGGCGCCCAGGCGGGCGCTGTGCATCTGCCAGTTTGCGACCACTACAGTGGCGTAGAAGTGCGGATGCGCAAAAGCCTGCAGTTGCAGGCTGAGATGACGCAGGAGTTCGGGGCGTGCGTCTTTGACGTCACCCTCGATTGCGAAGATGGCGCCCCGGTCGGTGGCGAAGCCGAGCATGCGGCCCTGGTCACCGAACTGGCGCTTGGCGCTGCACCGCAGGCCCGTGTGGGCGTGCGGGTGCACCCGGTGGACCATCCTGCCTTTGAGGCCGATGTGTCTTTCATCGCCTCGCGTGCGGGCCAGCGGCTGACCCACATCATGCTGCCCAAGGTCGAGTCGGTGGCCGATGTGCAACGGGCCGAGCAAGCCTTGATTCAAGCTGGCGCAGCGCATTTGCCTCTCCAAGTGCTGATCGAGTCGCCCGCAGCGGTTCACCGCGCGTTTGACATTGCGGCGCACCCGCGCGTGCAGTCCATGAGCTTTGGCCTGATGGATTTTGTCTCTGCCCATGGCGGGGCCATTCCCTCCGAGGGGCTGGGCGTGCAGGGGCAGTTCACGCATCCCTTGGTGGTGCGCGCCAAGCTCGAAATTGCCAGCGCCTGCCATGCCCATGGCAAAGTACCGTCTCATTGTGTGGTGACCGAGTTCAGTGACACCCAGGCCATGATGCAGGCGGCCAGGCGTGCGGCCCGCGAATTTGGCTTCACCCGCATGTGGAGCATTCATCCCGCGCAGATTCGACCGATTCTGGAGGCCTTGGCGCCCCAGGCCCATGAAATTGAGCTGGCCAGCGAGATTTTGCTGGCGGCCGTCAAAGCCGATTGGGCGCCCATCAGCCATGCCGGGCAGTTGCATGACCGTGCCAGCTACCGCTTCTTCTGGCAGGTGCTGCAGCGTGCTTTTGACACCGGTCGCGTTTTGCCGGCCGAAGTGCGAGAATTCTTCCGATAACACCAAGGAGAACGACTTGCGCACTTTCATCCTTTTTTTGTCGCTGGCACTGAGCTCCTTCCTGGCGCAGGCGCAAAGCGGCACGCCGGACTCCGCCAAACCCAAAGCCAAAGTGGCCACCAAGCCTGAGGCCGCCAAGCCTGCAAACGCCAAGCCTGCAAACGCCAAGCACGTCGCGGCCAAGTCCGCTGCCCCAGCCAAGATGGCACAGAAAGAGGTGCCGCCTCAGCCCCCCCTGGAGGCCGACCTGATGGCCATTTCCGAGCAGGTGCATTTGGGAACCATTCCCTGTGAGATGGGCCAGAAGGTGGTGCTGACCGCAGACCCGTTGTCTCCGGGCCGTTTTTACATGGCCATCCAACAACACCGGTTCCATTTGACGCCTGTGGCCTCCCGCACGGGCGCCATTCGCCTAGAAGATGCTGAAGGCGGCGCCTTCTGGATTCAGCTGTCCAACAAATCCATGCTGATGAGCAGCAAGCTCGGCCAGCGTTTGGCGGATGACTGCCAAAGTCCCGCGCAAATGGCCGTGGCCGAAGCCATGAAGCTCGCCCCACCCGTCAACTTGCTGGATGGTGGTCGCGACGTCGCGAAAAATTGATTTTCTTTACAGGAGTGTTCACCATGTTGAAAGCTTACCGTGACCATGTGGCCGAGCGTGCCGCGCTCGGTATCCCGCCGCTGCCCTTGTCGGCGCAGCAAACCGCCGAACTGATCGAGCTGCTGAAGAGCCCGCCCCAAGGCGAAGAGGCCACCCTGGTGGACCTCATCACCCACCGCGTGCCCGCCGGTGTGGACGATGCGGCCAAGGTCAAAGCCTCCTATTTGGCCGCTGTCGCCCATGGCAGCGAAAAATGCGCGCTGATCAGCCGCGAAAAAGCCACCGAACTGCTGGGCACCATGCTGGGCGGTTACAACCTGACCCCCTTGATTGACTTGCTCGACGATGCGCAAGTCGGCGGCGTGGCCGCAGAGGCTTTGAAGAAAACCCTGCTGATGTTCGATCAGTTCCACGACGTCAAAGCCAAGGCCGACAAAGGCAATGCCAACGCCAAAGCCGTGTTGCAGTCCTGGGCCGATGCCGAGTGGTTCACCAGCCGTCCCGAAGTGCCCAAGAGCATTACCCTGACGGTGTTCAAGGTGACCGGCGAAACCAACACCGATGACCTCTCACCCGCGCCCGACGCCTGGAGCCGCCCTGACATTCCCTTGCATGCCTTGGCCATGCTGAAGAACAAGCGCGATGGCATCACCCCTGAAGAAGATGGCAAGCGCGGCCCGGTGAAATTCATCGAAGACCTGCGCGCACGCGGCAACCTGGTGGCCTATGTGGGCGACGTGGTGGGCACGGGCTCGAGCCGCAAGTCGGCCACCAACAGCGTGTTGTGGTTCACCGGTGAAGACATTCCCTTTGTGCCGAACAAGCGCTTCGGTGGCGTGTGCCTGGGCACCAAGATTGCGCCCATCTTCTACAACACCATGGAAGATGCTGGTGCGCTGCCGATCGAGCTGGACGTGAACCAGATGAACATGGGTGACGTCATCGAGCTGCGCCCTTACGAAGGCAAGGCTCTGAAAGATGGCCAAGTGATTGCCGAGTTCAAGGTCAAGAGCGATGTGCTGTTTGATGAAGTGCGCGCCGGCGGCCGCATTCCCCTCATCATTGGTCGTGGCCTAACGGGCAAGGCGCGTGAGGCCCTGGGCCTGTCGCCTTCCACCCTGTTCCGTTTGCCCATGGACCCCGCCGACAGCGGCAAGGGCTTCAGCCTGGCGCAAAAAATGGTGGGCCGTGCCTGCGGTTTGCCCGAAGGCAAGGGCGTTCGCCCCGGAACCTACTGCGAACCCAAGATGACCTCGGTGGGCTCGCAAGACACCACCGGCCCCATGACCCGCGACGAGCTCAAAGACCTGGCCTGCCTGGGCTTCAGCGCCGACCTCGTCATGCAGTCCTTCTGCCACACCGCGGCTTATCCCAAGCCCGTCGATGTGAAGATGCACCACGAGCTGCCCGACTTCATCAGCCACCGTGGCGGCATTGCGCTGCGTCCCGGCGACGGCGTGATTCACAGCTGGCTCAACCGCCTCTTGCTGCCCGACACTGTGGGCACCGGCGGCGACAGCCACACCCGTTTCCCCATTGGCATCAGCTTTCCCGCAGGCTCCGGTCTGGTGGCGTTTGCCGCGGCCACTGGCGTCATGCCACTGGACATGCCCGAGTCGGTGCTGGTGCGTTTCAAAGGCAAGATGCAGCCTGGCGTGACCTTGCGTGACCTGGTCAATGCCATTCCCCTGTACGCCATCAAGCAAGGCTTGCTGACGGTGGAGAAGAAGGGCAAGAAAAACATTTTCTCCGGCCGCATTCTGGAAATCGAGGGCCTGCCCGAGCTGAAGGTCGAGCAAGCGTTCGAACTCTCCGACGCTTCTGCCGAGCGCTCTGCTGCGGGCTGCACCGTGCACCTGAACAAAGAGCCCATCATCGAGTACATCAACAGCAACATCACGCTGATGAAGTGGATGATCGCAGAAGGCTATGCCGACCCGCGCACGCTGCAGCGCCGCATCGAGGCCCAAGAAGCTTGGCTGAAGAACCCGCAATTGCTCAAGGGCGATGCCGACGCCGAGTACGCCGCCGTGATCGAGATCGACCTGGCCGACATCCATGAGCCCATCGTGGCTTGCCCGAACGACCCCGACGACGTCAAGACGTTGTCGGATGTCGCTGGTGCCAAGATCGACGAAGTGTTCATTGGCTCTTGCATGACCAACATTGGTCACTTCCGCGCAGCCTCCAAGCTGCTCGAAGGCAAGCGTGACATTCCCGTCAAGCTGTGGGTGGCCCCGCCCACCAAGATGGACGCCAAGCAACTGACCGAAGAAGGCCACTACGGCGTGTTCGGCATGGCCGGTGCGCGCACCGAAATGCCAGGCTGCTCGCTGTGCATGGGCAACCAGGCTCAAGTGCGCGAGGGCGCCACGGTCATGTCTACCAGCACACGCAACTTCCCCAACCGCTTGGGCAAGAACACCAATGTGTACCTGGGCTCGGCCGAGCTGGCTGCGATTTGCTCACGCTTGGGCAAGATCCCGACCAAGGAAGAGTACATGGCCGACATCGGCGTCATCAACGCCAATGGCGACAAAATCTACAAGTACCTGAACTTTGACCAGATCGAGAGCTATCAGGCGGCTTGAACAGCGCTGTGTTGATTCAAAAGGGCTCCTCAGGGAGCCCTTTTTTTTGCAGCACTCAAGAAATCTCTTCCCAATCCGATCATGAAAGGTCAACCTCCATTCATGAAGCGCATGCAAGCCCAACGATCTCTCATTCACGCAATCATTGCGGCGGCCTTCGGCGTGCTGAGCGTGGCACATGCACAAAGTGACTCGGACAAAAAAGGCTGCCTGGTGGCAGAGTTTCGCACCATGGCTTTGAAGACGCACGATGTGGGTCAGCGTGTGGAAAGGGTAGAAGCCTGGCTGCGCAAACATGGCAGCAGTTGTACCAAACAGCAACTCGATGCGATCAAGAACAACCGACCTGCCTGGCTGGGGGCGGCCGACAGCCCGGAGGTGATGGGCATCATCGACGGCATGCTGGAGGCCAAGATCAGCAGCAATCCGGAGTTGATGGCGCAGTTTTATGAGGCCAAAGGCCGTGAGCCTGTGACCACGGCAGAAGTGTTCAGCAGCACAGGCT
>Ga0255088_1000017_pt1 | contig 135894 bp, 125 predicted proteins | sample Colum_Miss_RepB__2_FD_188587 | JGI IMG/M metagenome (GOLD analysis project Ga0255088, IMG submission 188587) | Freshwater microbial communities from Columbia River, Oregon, United States - Colum_Miss_RepB_8d | ecosystem: Environmental > Aquatic > Freshwater > River | place: USA: Oregon...
TGGGCCCACCGAAGGCAAGGATCGCCTTTGAAGGAGATACTCCGGTAAATCCTCCGGAACTTGCTGACCAAACTTCTCTAAAGCTTCCCAGAGTACTTTTCTCAGCGTACGACTGGCTATACCTTCTAACTCTACATAAACAGGAACGACTCGACCGACATTGTGGTGATCTTGAACAGAGGAATCATCGTCTGAAGCCCCCCCTACCCCCCAGGTAATCTCGGGATGAACGATTTCAGGACGGCCCTGATAAAGCTTCACTTTTCCTGTGACCATGAACTGCGTACCAGGAGTGAACCGCTTCTCCATTCCACGTGGCGCATGAAACCACTTTAAACTGAGCGTCCCAGTGTGATCAGCGCACTTCACTTCGAGAAGTGAACGACCAAAGCGAGTAGGAATCAAACGCTGACTCACAACCCGCACCGTAACAGTAGCTTTCACTTCTTCCTTCAACGTAGAAACCGTAAAAATCTGTGACCGATCTTCATAGTCTCGGGGAAGAAAATAAAGAAGCTCTCCTACAGTTTCAATCATTCGGCTTTTAAACATGGCCCCAAGCTTAGGGCCTACGCCTTTGACAAACTGTATCGGGGTATCCATTCCCGTTGAAAACGTAGAATTTAAATTCGTTTTACTCGTAGTAGACTTTGATGATGTCGTAGTGGATTTGTCCTTTTGGAGCATGCACAATGACCTCTTCACCTTGAGTTTTTCCAATGAGTGCACGTGCAATAGGAGAAGTGATTCCTACTTTGCCATTTTTAATATCTGCTTCATCCACACCTACAATCTTGTAGGTCATGCGTTTACTGTTCTCTTGATCTTCAAGCACAACAGTGGCACCGAACACAACCTTATCTGACTTAATTGTAGACGGATCAATCACCTGTGCACGAGCCAGCTTCGCATTAATTTCTTGGATACGACCTTCGATGAATCCTTGGCGCTCTTTAGCAGCCGAGTAATCAGCATTTTCAGAAAGATCCCCATGGCCACGAGCCACTTCAATTGCTTTTACAATGGTAGGTCTTTCTACGGTCATCAGGTGCTTAAGCTCTTCGTCTAAAAGCTTTTTGCCGTAAACTGTCATGGGTACTTTTTCATCTGCCATATGCTCTCACTAGCTAACACAATCACAGATGAATGCAAACCTTTCGCTTCGCTTTGCAAGCGCCTCGTAGGAAATTTACAGTCAGCTAGGATAACACCAGAAGAGACCTCAAGCATTTACCGGTAACGTTAAAGGGGTATCACTTTTGACAGCCACCCTTTTGAGCCCCTAGTTGGAGTAGGTTGTATTTTTAGTCTTTGTGGCTCCCGCTGCTAAGGTACTGGGCTGAGCAAAGCAACCCGGATGGCCTGGATAATCTCCAATTCTCACGTGAAAATGATTGTGATGCCCTCGTGCATGAACAATGTAGGATCGATACCTCGCCCAATCTGGATCATTTTTAGCAACCTGAGCTAATTTTTGAATATTTCTCTGATCTAAAAGCACGAGCTTGATGCAGACATAAGGATTTTTAAAAATCTTTTTAAGAAACCACCAATTGACCTGGGGGTCAAAACTCTGATGAAACTCTACTGGAGAAGATTTTCCAGACTTTACCCAAAGGTAACCAATATCTGCATCTTGACCATTTTTATGGGATCGATGAGCCACTCTTTGTGTGTACCCCCAAAGACAGCCTCCCTTGGGAGCAGAAACATCACCCACCACAATTTTTACTCCCTGATATTTTCGCTCTGAATACTGAGAGGCAACTTCGTGCCCTAACCATTCAAGGAGTGATGCCATAGAGTTGGTTCCAAAATTGGTGCATCTAGAAGGAAACCTTAAAGCGATGCGATTAAAAGGCGTAGGTATAATTCGTCTTCCATGAGCTAAAAAACCATCGTTGACTGAGTAAATAGCTTGCTCTTGTTCTCCATCAGATGAAATGAGCTTAAAAACTTCGTCTCGATGAGAGGACGAAATCAATTCAGAGTACCTGATTTGAGTGGGAGTCATTTCCGAACAAAGATCCGGAAGTCTTCTTGCAGGATTGCATGAGCGAGCTTTTCTTACACAACGATTACCATTGAACTCAAAATCTGGATTCCACTCCTTGCAAAAATCTAAGGAGTACTCAGAGTGTCCCCGATGAAAACTGCTTCTGGAGCAGCCCACAGCAAACAAAACCACAACTACTGAAACAAGCTTTAACCACTTCATCCCACTGCTTGAATCAGCAAGTCTAGTGCCCAAAGCTTCATTCAAAAATACTGAACAAGATTAGATCTTTATTCTCAGTCAATGGATATGATTCAGTTTTGATGTACTGACAATTGATTAATTTTTAGACAGTAAGCAGAGTAAATCCAGATCAGAAAAAACGAGTGATCTATCCCTTTTTTTTGAATAACGCTTCAGCTGCCGCTCGAGCTGCATCACGAGTAGATCCTCCTTGAGCAGTCAATTTGGAGTGTGGCTTGAAGTAATCACAGAAATTACTTCTTTCTTTATCAACGACTCTTTCTGCTTGCGACTCACGACACTCATTGTTTGAGTTTCGGTCATAGAATACACATGCTTTACACACGCGGGTATCTCGACCACATTTTTTGCACGTATCGCCTCGACCAAAATCAAGATGCCCTAGACTCTCTCCACAGTACCAACAATTTCCACCCACTAAATGACTTGTCATATGCTGAACTCTACTCCTCAAATCCATCAAAAGTGATGTCCTCCCCTCTCTCAAGTGAGAGACATCCATCCTCTTGTTAAAACAAGAGGGATTTTGCTTCAACTGACTAAAAATGAATCCCTGTACTAAATAGTGGCTCAATGGGCTTTTCAGGATGAGCTTGATTATAATACTTAATGGCATGCTCAATATGCAGATCATTCGTCGCAAGAGTACTAATCAGATGAACGATAGTACCAATTCCTAGAGTTGCGCCTGTGAGAATGAGATAACCATTGGGCTGGATCACACCTGAGTTTACATCTACAGGAGTACGTTGCATCATCAGACCCGTTCCCAATAGGAGTAAAGCCGCAGTACCTAAGTAGGCACTGGTACGCAACTGAGCTCGATTATTCTGATAAGTTTGTAGTTCACTCATAGCTTGAGGGACATCCTCAAATACTGGCTTTAATCGCTCGGCATCTACTGCAAGAAAAGAATCCACCTCAAATTTCCTATGATTCAAGATACAAAATCGAGCACAGGGTGGAACAAAGTGGGGTTCTGGTTTGACAAACATAGGAGGTTGAGACGGTTGTGTAGGAATCTGCCTCATCTCAAGTTCAAACGTTGAGACTCCTGCGTGGCAAAGATAGGGAAACCCCAAAATCAATGGAAGCAGCCTTCGAAACATATCCTTCATTCATCCCATAGGTTGGAGTGGAGCTCAATCTGGAATTGATCCTTGAGCGGACTCAGTGTAGTGTACTAAAAAGGTCAAAACCTAGTGATTAATTTACGACAATTCCTTACTCAAGCTGAAAACCAGTACCATCGCTCTCAGTACTTGAACTCAGATCCCGTAGAGTACGTCCATCATTACAGCGACCCCTGGGATCAAGAAGCAGTTGCTGTTCTCTGTGCAGCTCTTGCTTATGGAAACGTGAAGCAAATCAGACGCTCCATTAAGTTGGCACTGAGTCACATAACCACCCTAGCATCCTCTCCTCAAGAGTTTGTCAGGAGCCTAGAGCAAAAGCCCTTTAAGACTCGGGCGCTCAGAGAATTTAAGCCCTTTGTCCACCGCTTCAACACAGGGGAAGATGTCATTCACCTTTATGAGGCATTATCTCTCAGCTGGAGGAAATACCAATCTTTAGGTGGACACTTTTTAACTTTGCTCTCGCCCAGTGACACTACGATTGAGCCTGCATTAAACACCCTGCTGGGGACCTGGAAACTGTGGCTTGGCCCTCAAAAAACGGAAGGATCTACAGCCTTTTTCTTAAGCTCACCTAAAAGCGGCAGCGCTTGCAAACGGTGGTGCATGTTTCTCAGGTGGATGGGCAGAAAAGACGAAATCGACCTTGGGTTATGGACCCACACCAGCCCACTGAGAGAATCCTTCCCTTCAGGCCATGGATTAAGAGCACATCAACTCATCATGCCCTTGGATACTCACACGGCTAGAATTAGTCAAACCCTCCGATTGACACAGAGAAAAAGCGCAGACTGGAAAGCAGCTCTTGAGGTAACAGCTACTTTAAAGCGAATGGACCCAGAGGATCCCATTCGATATGACTTTGCATTATCTCGATTAGGCATCCTCAATCTTTGGGATAAAGCAGCGCAGGACCCTTCCCTTAAACGCTAGACGTGTTTGATTTTAGCATGCTACATTACTCCTCATGAAACATGTGATTGTAACAGGAGGATCTGGATTCATCGGATCCCACCTTTGTGAAGCCCTTCTCAAACGAGGCTATGCGGTCAGTGCCATAGACAATTTTTTAACAAGCGACGGCAGTAACCTGAACGACCTCAAGCATCATCCCCATTTCTCCTTCTTCAAGCATGACATTTGTGAAGCTCTTCATGAAAGTAATCTTCCTCTCCTTCAAAAGTGGGGACTGCACGGCATTCTACATTTTGCTTGTCCTGCAAGCCCTGTAGACTTTGATCGGATCCCTTTTGAAATATTGAAGGTTGACTCTCTCGGCACTCTACAAACTGTGGATCTTGCGCAGAAATTTAATGCAAGATATCTCCTTGCTTCAACCTCAGAAGTCTATGGAGACCCTTTAGTCCACCCACAAGTAGAGTCCTATTGGGGGAACGTTAATCCTATTGGACCGCGCGCTTGTTATGATGAAACCAAACGTTTTGCAGAGGCTTATGTCAGTACGGCAACCCGATTAAAGGGATTAAATGGAGGGATCGTTCGAATTTTTAATACCTATGGCCCGAAGATGAGAATTGATGATGGCCGCGTTGTGCCTGAGTTGTGCAGACAGGGCTTGGAGGGCTTACCTCTCACCATCCATGGAAATGGAAAACAAACGAGAAGTTTTTGCTTCATCACAGATTTAGTAGAAGGCATCATGCGGCTTTTCGAGAGCACGATTCATGAGCCAGTCAATCTAGGTAACCCCACTGAGTATTCAGTTCTTGATTTTGCACAAGTGGTGAGCAGACTCACTGAAGGCCGATCACCACTGGAGTTCTTACCTGCACGGCCAGATGATCCTAAGGTCAGAAGACCTGATATTACTCGAGCAAAAACTTTGCTAGGATGGGAACCTCAGGTAGGATTAGAGGAAGGATTAGAGCTGAGTTTAACCTTCTTTAGAAAACAACTCTCATGAAAGTTGCACTCGTTCACGATTGGCTCACTGGGATGCGAGGTGGGGAGTATGTGTTTGAAGCGATTGCTGAGCTTTTTCCTCAAGCCGAGTTATTCACACTGCTTTATGTCCCCGGAAAAATCTCACCTCTTTTGACGACCTTAAAACGCCACACAAGTTGGCTACAAAAAGTCCCTCAAGCAGAGAAGAGATACCGTCACTTCCTACCGTTCATGCCATCCATGATTGAGTCATTTGATTTAACAGGCTTTGACCTGATTATTTCCTCCTCTCATTGCGTTGCTAAGGGCATACGAAAGCCTAAGGATGCAGTTCATGTGAGCTACGTTCATGCTCCAATGAGATATATGTGGGATCGCTATGATGAGTACTTCGGACCTGGACGAAGCTCATTACCTGTGAGTTTAGCAGCTCGCATCCTAAGAAAACGTCTTCAACAATGGGATAAAAATTCGAGCCAACCCAATCGCATTGACCATCTCATTGCCAATAGTCAATTCATCGCAAATCAAATTCAAACAGCATATGGACGAGAGGCAGAAGTCATACATCCCTTTGCTCAGTTAGACCGCTTTCATGGGCACCGCAAAGCAGGTCATCACTACTTAATAGTGACTGCGTTTGCTCCTTACAAGAGAATTGACCTAGCCATAGAGGCTTTCAATCAGCTCCAACTCCCCCTATTGATTGTGGGCTCAGGACAGAACGAATCTCAACTCAGAAAGCTAGCAGGCCCCACAGTTGAGCTCTTAGGCTCTTTATCCAACGCTGCAATTGCCGATCTCTACTCTAAGTGTAAGGCTTTTGTTTTTCCTGGAGTGGAGGATTTTGGGATCACTCCGATAGAAGCGATGGCGGCAGGAGCCCCAGTGATTGCACTGAAAGAGGGTGGCGCTACAGAAAGTGTTACTGAAAAGACTGGAATTTTCTTCTATCCTCAAACAGTTGAGGCATTGAAAGAAGCCGTTTTAAAGCTTGAAACTGGCTCAGTGAGAATTGAGGAAGCACATTGTCGCCAAAGAGCATCGGAATTCACAAGAGAGAGATTTAAGAAACAACTCTCAGAGAGCATTCTCAACATTTGGACTTCAAAACACAAGAATAAGGAAGACTTACTTAAGGTTATGGAAGTTTAAAAGTTTCGCTTTGATATCATATTTTATTCCAACATTCAATAATTGAACTTGCTTCTATTATCCTCCAAGGATAGATCGATCCTGATCTTTATTGGTTCAAAACTAGAGACGTATTTCAATATGAACAAGAAACACTCACTCCCTCAGAGCCGCCGCCAATTCTTAAGACAAGCAGGATCAGGACTCATTACTTTCGGATTTTTTGGATGCGCTCACTCCCTCAGTATACCTTCACTCTTTAATCAAAAGAGTGAGATACTAGATCACAACCTAACATCCTCATCACCAGTGGACCGCTCACATCAAACGCTCATGAGGCAAGACTTCAGCGGAGATGAGCCTCACCGTGCTCATAGTACGATTTGGAATAAAAAAGCGATTCTGGATCAACTTCAATCTCTTCAAAAATCAATCCCTACCGAGGAGAGTGAGATAGTAATCATTGGCGGTGGAATCAGTGGTTTAATGTCGAGCTACTTCCTTAGAGATCGCGCGCCTATTCTCCTTGAGCAAGCCCATCAATTTGGAGGTAACTCAAAGGCTGAATCCTGGGAGGGTGTGGATTACGCCATTGGAGCAGCCTATGTCACTACTCCAGAACCAGGCTCTCCCATTGATCTTTTTTGGAAAGAACTGGGCATTACTCAACGTGCAAGAACATGGAATAATGAGGAACATCTCTTTATTGATGGCAAGCTTTATTCTGAGTACTGGAGCAAAGGAACCCACTCCTCATCCCGTAGCCAATTCCAAAAAGTAGCGTCACATTTTAGGCAACTTAAGAATGAAGAAAAAGGATTCATCTATCCAGATATTCCAACTTACCAATCAAAGACTAGATCGTTCCTCAATCAACTCGATCAAGTCTCTCTCCTTCAATACATTGAAAATCTCCTGGATGGACAGTTGCACTCTGACCTTAGGCAATTCATCGAGTATTATTGCTGGACTGCATTTGGTGGCTCTGCTCATGAGATTAGCGCAGCCATGGGCTTGAACTTCTTAGTGGGAGAACTGGATTCAATCACTGTATTTCCCGGCGGAAATGCAGGAATTGCTGAAGCAACTTTTGAGAGTCTCAAATCCTACTTCGATAAGAACAAGATGAAAAATCGCCTCCGCCCCTCAAGCATTGTCTTTCATATTGAATGGGGACCGAAATTAAATCAGGTTTTTTACATCGACGAGAATGAGCAATTGAGACGCATCCAAGCCAAGTATGTCATTCTCTCATGCCCAAAATATGTCGTTAAAAACTTAATGACTGACTTGGAGCCTGAGAGAATTAAAGCCATTCATTCACTTAAATATCGCTCCTACATTGTTGGCTCAGCGTTAGTTGAGGAAAAACTAAAAAGACGTTTTTTTGATACCTACTTCTTGCCTGGCCGTAAACATCACTCTTCTGAGTCCATCAGACAAAGAGCAAAAAATCAGGGTGCCACTGATGTGATTCTAGGAAGCTTTGCTTCAACTCAGGAAAACCGCACAGTACTTACACTCTCCCAAAGCCTTCCCTATGATGATACCCGACAAGAACTTCTCAATCCCAGCGCTTATGAAGAATACCGTAAAAAGTTTGAGTCTCAACTCAAGGAGCTCATTCTTCCAGCCCTTCACCTTGCTCCAGAAAATCTTCGAGGAATCAAATTAGCTCGCTGGGGTCATCCTTTGCCTTTGTCAGCCACGGGACTGATCTCAAATCAGGTCGTGGATTGGTTGCACAAGCCTTATCGAGACTCCATTTACTTTATTGAACAAGATAACTGGGCACTCCCCTGCTTTGAAACAGCCTTCTTTGAGGCCAAGAAGTGGACATCTGAAATTCGATCCAAACTTCAACCAGTGTAAATCCTATGATGGCAATCAAGATGACTCTTCCCACTATCAAACCTTTAATAGGTTGAATAGGACACACCCCGAGCCCGTCTCTACTCTATTATTAGAACCCACTACGCCTATGAATTTATTCATCTTTTATCATTCAATACGAAGCATCATTTGACACATTACTAATAGATAAAATTAGTCAGAAAATAAGGAGAGCTCATCTAGAATAAAACCAAGATGAGAGACAGGAACTCGAGGCAAAAGTGTCAAAGAGACTTTTAAAGAGAATCTCGAAAAAAATCGCAGAGAGAGTCCAGTTTAAGCTTAAAGAAAAACCTTATCTTCTTTTATTTTCGGCATTCACTGCACTGAGTATTAGCATAGCCATCCTCTTCACTGGACCACATTAATCGACTCGAATCATCCTCATCAAAGTCTCTTGTCTTTCAACAAGATCAGAGATTTTGAGTTGAGTTAGCCTACGAAAACTAAAATCTTCAACAGTAAAGCTTGCCATCACACAACCTGCAAGCACTGCACGCCTGAGAAGCTGTTCCCAGCGCACAGGGTCTTTCTGTGCTAAATTCCGATGAGCTCCTGCTTCTGCAAGGTACCCCATGAAAGCTCCTGCAAAGCTATCTCCCGCGCCTGTAGGATCAACCACATGAGCTGTTGGATAAGCAGGCGCAATAAAAAATCCTTGAGAGGTCATGAGAAGCGCTCCGTAAGCACCTCTTTTTACAATTACAACAGAAGGACCCATTTTTTGAATCGCCTGTGCTGCTTTTAAAATATTTTTTTCCTCTGAAAGGAGGTAAGCTTCTCCTTCATTCAGAGAAATAATATCGACACGTGCTAACGTTTTTCTGAGCTCTTGAAGCTTTCCTGCAATCCAAAAATTCATGCTATCACAGGCAACTAATCGAGGCTCTTGCACCTGATCTAAAACCTTCTGCTGTAACTCGGGGTCAATATTCGCTAAAAATACATAAGGTGCACACGAATGTTTATGACTCAGTCGAGGATCAAAATGCTCAAATACATTCAATGCTGTTGAAAGTGTTTTTGCATCACTGAGATCTTGCCCATAGGAACCTACCCAATGAAAAGTTTTACCTGGAGCTACCTGCACTCCACTCACGTCGATTTTTCTCTGAGAGAGCCACAGGAGGTGATCTTTCGGAAAATCCTCTCCCACTACTCCAACAATATCTACAGGAGCATAGATTGAGGCAGCGATGGAGAAGAAATTAGCAGACCCTCCTAAGACTTGATCAACCTTACCCGCAGGGGTTTGAATCGAATCAAAGGCCATGGAGCCAACAGCTAGGATAGAATTTGGGTGTTGAGTCATAACTCGAGCAGTAAAACCTGCCCCTAGCACCCTGTCAATTAATAAATGATTTCACGCGGATCACGATATGTGGCTTTTCTCGTTTTCTTAACCTTTTTAGACTCGGGAGTGGAGACTAGCACACGAGGCTTTTTCTTCTCCAATACCCGTAAGACCTCCTCAAACCCCCTCCAACCCCGTTCAAGCGGCTGCCAGTTCAAAGTTGATAAAGAAGCTTGGCAAATTTCGCAATAAAATTGAAAACTTAGTTCCTCACTGTTTTTGGGATCTTCACCGTAATAGGCAATCCAGTTTTGGTCACTCGACGCCCAAAACCCACCCTTTTCATCTGTACTTAGAGAAAGGGTTCGAAAGAGACGTGTGATCACCTTAAGATCTGAAACATGTGTATACCCCAAACTCTGAAATGATTTCTGAACAACATAAGTGGATGGGATATGATCCCTCTCCCAGCGAAAAAGACCTTCCCTTTGGGTCACCTCATAGGCCCAAACTCCGAGTACCAGAGAAAGAACAAAAAGTAGACCTGCACTAAGAATAGCTTTTAACTTTTCTATTTTTTGAGGATCTTCACTTCCTTTGATACGCCGGAATGTATTTTGAGTCTGATTAAGTAGAGAGTGTATTCGCGCATAAACACCTGAGTTAAGCCTAAAATACTGAGAGTAATTAAAACGGCCCATAAGATTCCTTCAAATAGGATCTGTCCCTGGGTACAAAACAGGAATATGCCAGTGTGCTCTCCATTCTTGAGTCTTGGCTTCACTCTTTCTCTTGACCTGAGCAGCTGAGGCTCTGTTTTGATATTGTACTTGAAATAAAAATTCATTAGGCATATCTCCATCCCACCTGAGCAGCTGAGGTCCCACGTCATCAGGCACTCCTCGAGAAAACTCCAAGGCAGGTAATCTAAAAAGTCTGTCCCGCTGATTTCCGCAGAACCCAGGAACTCTCCACTTCATCTGCCTTAGCCTCCATTGAATGAGCAAAACCTCCTGCCTTGCAACTAAACCCAGAAGGGTTAGCTCCAACCCTGGAAGCAATGGAGCAAGAGCAGGCAGCACTCGCGCCACACGAATTGAGCCTCTTAAAACGCTCATCTTTGAATTCAAATCCTCAATCTCAATGAGTCGATCCCGAAAATCGAGAGCAACTTGCCCCACACATCGGTTGATTCTGAGTTGATGGTAAGTCATCCGAGACCATTTTTGCATCAGCATCCAGACGCCTAGACTTATGCTCACCCCCATACAAAGCAAAAGGAGACAAGAGATAAAAACAGATCCTTCTAATCCCAATTTGCTTTTTCTAGCCAAGGAAGCTCTACTCTTTCTGCCATTCCATGACACCGACCTTCCCCTCTCACCCCCCACTCAAACTTCTGTATAGAAACTTTGATTGGCGATGGAAAAACAGGGGCTCCAATGAGGTGTGCGTGGGTTGCCTCAAAAACAAAATAAGCACATCGAAGTCTTAAACATTTTTTATAAATTAAAATTCCAGACAACCCTAATACTCCAGGTAATATCAAGAAAAGGAGAATCATCTCTACAAGCGCCTGTCCGTGCCTAAAAGACTGATCTCTGTCGAAAAACTTAAAACCCCTCTTCATCACGCTGATTTATTTCATGAGTTTTATCACCACGAGAGGAAGTGTAGGTGATTGAATCAATTTTTTCTTCAGCACTCTTAATCTGTCTTTTAATCGTCCTGCCCAGCTTCCCCACTGTTCCAACCGCAACGAGAGAGATCAAAATCAACAAACTCAAGTACTCAGTTAAAGTTTGTCCACTTTGCCCCAAACTTTTTTTTTGCTCTTCTTTTTTAGCCTGACTCATCCACTCTTGATCTACTGAACGACTCATCATTTCTCTCCTTCGAATCACCGAATTAGCCCTTTAAAATGGAGCATAAGATGAAAGATCAATGCCAATGATTCAGGGGAAATAGCCAACTAAGATATCGTCATTCAGGTCTCAATGTCCTTATTTAGGACTTAGAAGAAGGGAAAGACCTGTCTAAAAAGCGTCAAAGAAATGATATACCCATACGCTCTCACTGAGTAAATTTTAAAGATTGTGATCCAGCCGACATCCGGTAAACTAGAGAGTAAGGGTACAATTGAAATCAAAGAGAGAGAAACATGAGTAGCGCTACAAACCAGCCTAAGTTGTTTTTACTCACGCGAGGAGAACTCCTCATTCTTTCCATGATCAGTATTCTCCTCATCTCCATTGGCTTTACACTCGGTGTTCACTTGGGCAAGCAACTTGGAAGTCAAATGGAAGCCTCGAAGATTGCAAAAACAACTAGAATTCAAACTTTAGATGATCAAGTACCCACACGACAGGAGCTTCAGGAGCAATCCCAAGGCGCTCAAACCCTCATTCAAGACGTCCTTCAAAAAACACTTTACGATGAAGTCACTAAATCAGGCCTTCGCCTGAAGACCCCTCGATCAGTTGAACTACCGAAGGAATCTGTGAGCTCAAATGCTGGGGCCACAAACTCAAAGAACGAATAAGAATTAGTAATCAATCGCCTGCATAGTAACAAGAAACTTCATGACGAGCTGAAACCTCTTTTTTCAGTTCGCGCAGGACAGGAAAATCTCCCTTACAGTTTTCCTGAGCCATAGGGCATCGTGGATGAAAATAGCACCCAGAAGGAGGATTCATCGGGGATGGCACGTCTCCCTTCAAGATCATTCTCGTCTTTCTGTATGAAGGATCTGGAATGGGAATCGCAGAAAGGAGAGCTTTGGTATAAGGATGCTTAGGTGCCTGATACAGCTCTTCTGCAGTGGACATTTCAACGACTTTTCCGAGATACATCACAGCAACTCGAGTAGAAATATGCTCGACCACTTTCAAGTCATGAGCAATAAAAAGGTACGTCAGCCCCAATTCTTTTTGCAGGTCCTGCATGAGATTCACAATCTGCGCTTGAATCGATACATCCAGTGCAGAAACAGGCTCATCACACACAATAAATTCAGGCTCTACGGCTAAAGCTCTAGCAATACAAATCCTCTGCCTCTGCCCGCCTGAGAACTCATGAGGATAGCGAGCAATAGCTTCCCTTCTCAATCCACACAGATCTAGAAGTTTTAAAATCCTCTGTTTCCGCTCATGCTGAGAGGTTCCAATCTGATGAATCTCCAGAGGCTCACTAAGAATCTCCTCAACTGTCATCCTGGGATTGAGAGAAGCATATGGATCTTGAAAAATGATCTGCATATTTCTTCTCAGCTTTCTCATTTCATTAGGGCTGAGCTGAGTAATATCTTTTCCTTTAAAGAGAACCTGTCCTGAGGTCGGCTCAATCAGTCTGAGAATACATCGACCTAAGGTGGATTTTCCACAACCAGACTCTCCAACTAGACCCAGCGTTTCTCCTTTTTTTATATCAAAAGATACGCCAGAAACGGCCTTCACACTTCCAATCTCACGAGATAGAATTCCCCCTTTTATGGGAAATCTTTTCGTCAGATCTCGTACGGACAACAATACATCACCTGCATTAGATTCCTGCTTTTGCGTCATTGATGTCTCCACTTAGATATCCCTCACACAACGGATGGCATGCGGCAGAACGGTACTCTCTGAAATGACTCTCAACCCAGGCTCTTCCTGACGGCACTGATCCATGACGTAAGAGCAGCGCTCCTGAAATCTACAGCCCTTAGGTAGATGGAGTAGGTTAGGAACAATTCCTGGAATAGCCTCTAAACGAGATTTTTTTACTTTGCCTGTAGGATCTTTGCTCAGAGTGGGAATACTATTAAGAAGACCTTTCGTGTAAGGCATCTTGGGTGATGAGAAAATGTCATTTACCCGACCTTGCTCAACCACTCGACCTGCATACATGACCACAACTTCATCAGCGACCTCTGCGACCACACCTAAATCATGAGTAATGAGAATCAAGCCCATACCCACTTTATGTTGCAGCTCTCTGAGTAGATCAAGGATCTGCGCTTGGATCGTCACATCAAGAGCCGTTGTAGGCTCATCAGCAATCAACACCTGTGGATTACAAGATAATGCCATAGCAATCATCACTCTTTGTCTCATACCGCCAGAGAGTTGATGAGGATACTCCTCAAGTCTCTTCTCTGGAGAAGCAATCCCAACCAGCTTGAGCATCTCAATGGCTTTATTTTTGACTTCCTTCTTTGATAAATCCTGATGCAGCGAAATGGCCTCACAGATTTGATCACCAATAGTAAAGACTGGATTAAGCGAAGTCATTGGCTCTTGAAAAATCATTGAAATTTCATTGCCACGAATTGCGCGCATTTCAGATAGACTGAGTTTTGTGATATCTCGACCTTGATAAAGAATCTGACCACTGATGATCTTTCCAGGAGGCTGAGGAATGAGGCGCATGATGGAAAGACTAGTGACACTCTTGCCACAACCTGACTCCCCAACAATCCCCAGTGTTTTTCCTTTATAAACGCTAAAGCTGACATCATCAATCGCCTTCACCTCTCCTGCCTCGGTAAAAAACGATGTACATAGATTTTTGACTTCCAGAATCTTCTCGTGTTCAGAATGAGTGTTCATAGGCTTCCTTCACTGATCATTGCAAACTCAATTGATCTTGATCTCATTTCCTCTCTACTGCTTAATCTTTGGATCTAATGCATCACGTAGGGAATCCCCCAGAAGGTTAAAGGCAAGAACGATGAAGAACATGGCAATGGTAGCGCCGGCAAGCTGCCACCACACTCCTCTAGAGAGCTCAAGCTTTGCATCATCAATCATCACACCCCAACTGGGTTGCCCCTGAACCCCAAGGCCCAAGAATGAGAGGATCACTTCGGCCTTAATTGCAGACATGAATTGAATGGATAGATTGATGATAATAAAGTGAGACACATTCGGAAGGATATGCTTAAAAATACGAGACTTGTGAGTAGCACCCAAGCTTTCGGCTGCAATGACATAATCCCTGCTCTTATGCTTAATAAACTCACCTCGAATGACACGAGCAAGACTCACCCAAGCCGTAATCCCTAAGGCAACGTACATCGCTCCCAAGCCCTTACCCAGTACAAATGTCACTGCAATCAAAAGCATAATGTTGGGAATAGAAGAAAGGGTAGTGTAAAACCAAACCACACACTCATCCACCCATCCACCGAAATACCCCGCAACAGCTCCTAGAAGAACTCCAATAGGGACACTGAGGAGGGATGACATCAGCCCGACACTCATTGCGATTCGGGTCCCATGGAGAACCTTATAGAGAACGCTTCGACCAAAGAGATCTGTTCCAAGATAGAACTCTGGGGACTGAAATGAAGGTGCTTGATAGGCCTCACCTATCACCTTATCCCAAGGAGATGCTAGAACTCCTAGCTGAGTCAGTAATGCAACAACAGCATAGAGCAGAACAATTCCGAGACAAAATAGAGCCACACGATCTCTCTTGATTCGGATCAATGCATCATTCCAGAGACTCCTGCCCTGAGGAGTAGGTGTTGTTTGCTCCATATTCACGCCCTCTACAACAGCAGCCTGTGTCGTCATTTTAAGCTCACCCTTGGATCTACTAGTGTGTACAAGATATCTGTTGCTAGATTTCCGAATACATAAAGAATAGCAACAAGCGTCGTCATCGCCTTAATCACTGGGAAGTCACTATTATGAACTGCATCAATAGTGATACTACCCAGACCTGGAATCCCAAAAAAACTCTCAAGCAAGAAGGCTCCGAGAATCAAAAGAGGGATCTCAATGACGATATTCGTAAGGATTGGGACCATACTGTTTTTAAGAACATGCTTAAAAAATATACGAGGTTCACTCAACCCTTTGGCTCGAGCGGTACGAACATAATCTTGATTCACCTCTTCGAGAATTGCTGTGCGATAGAATCTCACATCATAACCTAGGCTGACTGCAACAAAAATAAACATAGGCATGAGGAGGTACTGCATCCGGTCAGGCCACTGGGTGTCATATCCTGAGATAGGAAACATCCCCCACTTGAAGGCAAGAAAGTACTGACCAAATAAAATATAAGCAAGCATAGGTAAGGACATGCCTAAGACACAGAAAATAACAGTCAGCCGATCAATCCACCGCCCTCTAAAGTAGGCAACCATCAAACCGATACTGACCGAAAGTATAGTAGTCAGAAGAAAGGATGGAATCATAAGGGAAAGTGAAGGTCCCATTCCATCAAGTATCATTTGACTGATAGGCTGCTTGGTTGCGTAACTTCTCCCATAATCAAAGGTGAGAACTTGCTTAAGATAAGAAAAAAACTGAATATACTTAGGCTGATCAAATCCATACTCATGTCTTAACTCAGCAATCTGTTGAGCATTGGCATGGCGCCCGAGCATTTGATAAGTTGGATCTCCTCCTACAAGATTAAATAATATGAATACAATGAGAGTCACACCAAAAATAATAGGAATCGTGTTGAGCAATCTTCTGATGATATAAGCAATCATTTTTTTCTCTCTACTGTTTTAGATTGGGATCCACTCGATAGTACTTAAAGTTTCCGTGAGCAAACTCATGAGGTTTATAGTTCTTGAGCCACTTCTGAAAGAGTGTAAATCGCATTCGATGAGCTCCAAAAATCCACGGTGCATCCTCAATCACCATGCTAGCCATCTTTTGATAGAGAGCCGTTCTTTCCGCTCCTGCGGGAAGATCTAATGACTTCACGTAGAGCTGATCAAACTCAGGATTGGAGTAGTTACTATCATTTTGTCCCGGAGATGCATTCTTACTATAGAATAGCTGCAAGAAGTTCTCGGCATCAGGATAATCACCTGCCCATGCATACTCCCAAATCTGAGCCCTTTTGTTTTTGACCGTCTCCAAAAATTGAGGCCAGGAGTAGGTATTTACATTGAGCTTTACTCCAATAGCACCGAACATTTTTTGTAGATACTCTGTCTGCTGCCTTCCTAAACTACTTGCAACTGAAGCATATTCTAAGGGTGGAAGTCCCTTGCCCTCTGGATAACCTGCTTTTGCAAGCAGCTCCTTGGCTCGGGCTATATTAAACTGTCGATAAGGATTCTTGAGTTGAGAATTGTAGCCATCAAGTCCAGGAGGAATAGGGCCTTGTGCTGGAACTGCAGCTCCGTTGTAAAAGAGATCGATGAAGCTGTTTTCATCGTAGGCAAGACTGAGTGCCTGCCTAAGATATTTATTCTTACCCAACAAAGGGTCAGCCATATTGAATGAAGCATGGGTGATATCTAGCATAGGAGCTTTCACCAGCTGGATCCCCTGAGAAACAAGCTCTGGCCTAAGCTTTCGATCTGAAGTGATTGCTGATGAAAAATTATCCTTAGGTATGGAGGAAACATCCAGCTTTCCTGACAAGAAGTTCAGCCACATAGGCTGCATTTCAACATAGACTTCAATATTCAGTTGATCTGCAAGAGGTAACGACTTGCCTGCATCCACCAAGAGTCCCTGCTGCTGATCCTCAGGCTCTCCCTCTGAGGGGTAGAGTTCTTTTCTGAAGGTGGGGTTCTTTTTAAAAATAATCTTTGAATTAGGATTATACTCAGCTAACTTGAAGGGCCCTGTACCCACAGCATGATTAATAAACTCTCTTCCGTAATGCTCAACTGCCTCACGAGGAACGATGCTCGTGTAAGGCATAGCTAGAACGTAGAGTAAGAGCTGGGATCGCTTCTTCAGCTTAATCTGAACTGTATAGCGATCTAAAGCTTTAAGCCCATCAATTTCTTTCGAGTAATCAGATTGACCTGCTTTTAAGGAAGCCTCTCTCCACTCGTTGAGGCCTTTGATTCGATCATCAAAGACCCACCACCCGTTCGAAGTGAGTTTAGGATCTGCAAGCCTCTTAAAAGAATAAAGAACATCCTCTGCTGTGAGCTCCCTTCCTTTTCCTCCAGTTGCTTTGAAACACGGATCATCCTGAAAGAGAACTCCTTCCTTGAGATGAAACGTGTAGGTTAAACCGTCTGAACTGACCTCAGGCATCTTCTCTGCGAGCTGAGGAGTGAGTGAATAAGGCCGCTTCAGATAGTGATACCCCAACAAAGTTTCATAAGATTGAGCGAGCACAGTGCCTGAATACAGATCCTCGGCATAGATGGGATCTAAACCCTTGATCTTCTCAGGCACACTTAAGTGCAAGGTATTGGGAGGTTCTTTATGACTCTTGAAACTACAGGCGCTTCCCAATAGAGATACGATGAGAAACGGAGCAAGTAGGTGTTGACATTGACTTTTCTTATTTTTATTTGCTTTCCATATCATGAATAAATGCCCCCCACAGCCGGTGGTATCTGAAGCCATGCTTTGTGTCAATCTGAAGCTCGCTCTTTCCATCTCACCTTAATAAAACCCTCATAAGAATGAATCTCCCACTTGAGAGGTGTTCCATGCTTAGAGTCAGGATCATCGAGTAGCATCTCAATCTTCTGACTTTTTCCCTTTAAGTTTTCAAAGATCACCCTATCTGGCCAAGGCTTGTCATTCCAAATCTTGAATTCATAAGTCCACTGATTCTGATTCTTTTCTCGCACTCTAAGTTCTCCCTGAGATGAAATGCCCAGATCCACAAACTCAGATGTTTTAGGACAAGGGATTTTCCCAAAAAACAAAGCATGTACAAGCTCAAGAGGGACTCCATTCCAAGTCCGTAGGCCTCTTTCAGTAAAAGGGGGATCCTCATTAAAACTCTTAATCTCATAGATTTCATTTTTTATGGAAACCTGAGCAACAACCCCCTTGAAGGGATGATCTACCTCAAGAAAAAGGTTTTGAGGAGCTTCAGCCTGAATATGAGCTTGAAACTGACCTGATACCTCCTTGGACTTAATCTGCACAGAAGCTTCACCAGAGACTGAATGAAGATTCTGTCCAACGGAGCAAACCACTGAATAGAGATCCTGAGGACTCAATCCTTTAAACTGAGTTTTAATAGGAGAAACGCGAACTGAGTTACAAGCAGAAATTAATGGAATTAAAACTAAAATAAAAAATCGAAAACTCATGAAAGCGACCATGACATAAAGCCGACAAATATCGCAACTCAACTTTATCGGCTATGAGAGCCATGAGACGTTCTCATGGAATTGCACTAGAAACCTGCCTATGAGTGAATGCGGAAACACCGCACAAGAGAATCAACGGCTGGCAGGTAACCTTTCCTGAGTAGACTGACCCGTTTTCACAGCAAGTTCTCTCTTTACATTCTCAAGCTTATTCTCAATCTTCCTCTTCGTGTCTTCTGAGTCAGCAAACTTTGCCGCTTCCTCATATTTCACTTGTGCCTTTTGCCTGAGATTAGACTTCACATAGGCGTCAGCTAAATGCTCAAGAATAGTTGCTTCATTGGGCTTGAGCTTAGCAGCCTTCTCGAGCTCAATAATAGCCTCGCGGGTCTTTCCCATAGTGAGGAGATACCACCCCCAACTATCTTGAATATATCCGTTTTGAGGGCGAAGCTGCAAAGCCTTCTTGAGAACCTTACCCGCCTCTCCCAGTCGAATACCCTTGATGGTCCAAGTGTAGCCAAGATAATTTAAGGCATCCACATTCTCAGGATTCACCCTAAGAATGGACTCCATTCTCTCAAGACTCTTATCCACCTGACCGGTTCGATCATAAAGAGTGCCCAAGTAGTACTCAATCCTCTCATCTTTTGGAAACTTCTCAAGTGCTCCCTCCAGAATCTGTATGGCCTTCCCAACCTGCTTATCATCCTCTTCAAAGCTAGCTTGATAGATATAAAAGTTACGAATCATAGGAGCACGAGCTAAAGACTCCTGAAGATAAGTCTTAGCCTCAAGAAGACCTAACGATTGCTTCATGAGATTTACTGAATGAAGAGTGGCATCAGCAAAAAGAGAAGAATTTGAGTCAATCTTTTTAAATTGCTGCAAAGCCTTATCATTCTGTTTACTCAACTCATAGACATTACCCAAGTAAAAGTGAATCCGATCAGATTCAGGGTTCTTCTCCAAAATCTCTGCAAAGATCTGGATTGAACTTTCGTATTGCTTCAAATCCATCTGAATCAATCCGAGTTTCACTCTTGCATTGAGATCGTCTGGGTCTGATTGAATCACTGATTTTAAATAAGGCACCGCCTTTGCGTAATCATCTTTCTTCAGAAACAAATTCGCTAAGCGATTAGCTACTGCTGTGTCCTGTGAAGCCTCATAAAGAGTCTGATAAACAGCAACAGCATCCTTGAGCTGTTGTGTTTGTTCATAGAGCTGACCAAGACCTAAAACAGCTTGAGTAAAGTTCTGCCTCAAAGAAATTGCCTTCCGGTAAGCTTGAATAGCTTCCTTTAAATGACTTTCCTGCTCTTGACTTTTTGCAAGGTAGAAGAATGCAACAGGTGATTCTGGATTTAACTTCACAAAACTTTTCAGGGCTGCAATAGCCTCATGGTTACGACTCTCTTCTAGTAACACTTGAGACTTAAACACTACTGCCTCTTCACTCCTCCGATCCTGCTTCAGAACACGATCATACTCTTGGATTGCAAGATCATTCTCATGCATTGCAGAATACAGTCCTGCAAGGATCAGACGTGCATCAATAAACTTAGGATCCTTTTTTAAGGCCTCCTGTGCGGACTCCAGCGCAGATGAGAGCATCCCTTTTTTTACATATTCTGCAGCCAATCGTGCGTAAATAAGTGCAGCCTGAGGATCAAACACAAGAGCAAGCTGGTATTCCTCAATGGCTCGATCTAACTCTCCTTCTCCACTATAGGCCTGAGCGAGGCTAAAATGATACTCTGCTAAATTAGCTAAATCACCCCTAGATACCTTTGTACCCTTCTTCTGAGCTGCAATCTTTTTTTCAACTTCTTTCTTCTTAGGCTGCTCGGTGAGGACTTTCGAATTTGAATATGATGAATTAATCCAACACAAAGGCAAGATAACTATGAGAAATTTATTAATTTTTATTATATTCCAATAATTATTCTTATTCGTTTTTTTTCTTAAGGTGCCTTCAAACATAATCTCTCTCCTGCCTCCATCTCTGTATCATTCGACAAAATCGAGAAAAAACTAAATAAGTGATTTTGGAACATAATATGCATTGCCCCGAGTTCAGCTCTGGTTCATGCCTTTTGCGTTAGGAAAAGGCATGATTAACTAGGCGCGTTAGAATAAATTTTAACTCGCCTGAGAAAAGAGCAGGGTGGAATCCTTGACTTTACTGGAGCAGGTTGTTATGTGGCTTAGGAAATAGCTATGACACATTGTAGCTTAAACGCTACAGTGAGTAGCCAGCTATTTGGGGTAATTGAACGTAGGGGGTTTGTTTAGGGGCAGAGATGACTTTTAATGAGTCAAAACTCTGTCTCCCAAATAAAGATGGTCAATAGGGGGAATCATGAAAGAAATTAAGATCATTAAAAGATATCAGAATCGTAAACTGTACGACACTCATGAGTCTAGCTACGTCACGTTAGATGAGATTGCTAAGATGATCAAAGGTGGTGAAGACCTTCGCGTCATTGACAACAAGACGAAGAATGACATCACGGCCGCAACCCTGACTCAGCTTCTTTATGAAAGCGAAAGAAAATCTAAGACTCAACCCTCCGTCGATCTCCTCAAGGAGATTATCCGTCATGGAGATGGCTCATTCTCGGGATACATCCAAACCAAGATCGGCGGTGATGTCAGTGGATTTGGATCGCTCAATGCTCCAGGTCTCAAAGAAAGTGACGCTGGATTGACATCTCGCGCTCCTATCATGAATCAGTAGGTTATTTTGAGATACAAACTTGATGCGGTTGATGGAAATTCTGATAATATTAAGGAATGATTCATAGCGTACAAATCAAGGGTGCATTCAGGGTCTCAAAAAAAATTCGGCTGAGTCTAGTTGAGGCATTAGCACTAAGTAGTCTATTGATAAGCAGTCACGCTTTTGCTTCAACTGGATCTAGCTGGTCTGGAGGCTCAAACTGGGGAGGTGAATCTAATTCCTCAGTTAAAAGTACAAAGGCTCGAAGCTATATCAGCACCACAGATGTATCTCCCTTTAGCCCTGGCTCTCATAATCTTGGTCTTGATCTAGGTCAGGTTTTTCTCATGGGAGGACTCACCCAGTTCAATGATTCACTCGGAATGAAGCTTCATTATAACTACGGTGTCAGTGATCTTTTTAGTTTTGATTCGAGTCTCGGCTATTCTACTCATTCAGAGGGTAAGTACGGCATGACTTCCCTTCTCACCGGTATACGAGTCAACTTGAGCTGGTATGATAAGATCATTCCATACTGCAGCTTAGGTCTTGGGTTCTATAGACCAACCTTTAAGGACCTTACTTCAGCGACATCCTCAAATACTTCAACTCTTTCATCCTCAAGCCAACCCGACATCTCCGCTGTCCTCTTTGGGATGTACTTGGGCCCAGGTGTCGATCTCGAAGTGAGCAAGAACATGTTTTTTGGAGCTTCGCTTACGTTTCACAATATGTTTGGAACCACAAAAAGCTTTGCCAATGGCACTCCTGTAAGTCTAGGTGGATCCTATACTTCATTCTTTCTCAGGATCGGAACCACCTTCTAACACCTAGAGGGGCAGGCTTCATTTCTTTCACACCTCTGACTTCACGTGACCCTTAGCCTCTTGAATGAGCTGCCCTAGGGTTGCTTCATCAACATTGTATTCAGTCCCACAAAAGTCGCATTTGACTGTGGCTGTTTTTTCCTCTGTCAAAATCGCATTGAGTTCTTCTGCCCCAATAAGCACCAATGCTTTTTGCACTCTTTCCCAGGAGCAATCGCATCGAAAAGCGAGTTTCTTTTCCTCTACAATCATAAAGGCAGAACTTTGAAAAATCTGAGAAAGTAAGTGAATCAAGGGAGGCTCTCGCTTGAGAAGTTCTGGCAAAGAATGAATCTCATGAATGTGTTGCTCAATAGCACGGACTTCGAGAGGACTAGCTCCAGGAAGAGCTTGCACTAAAAAACCCCCTGCACTCTCGACTCGATCTCCTGACATGGTCACTGATAATCCAACTGCTGATGGAATCTGTTCACTCTGCACCCAATAAAAGCTCAAATCCTTAGCCAGATGACCAGTCAAAAGAGGAACCGTACCAATATAGGGCTGCTTCCCTGCCTCAGATCGATCATCCTGAGACCGAAGAACAGACAAAAAACCCTCACCCCATGGACCAAACTCACTCGCTTCCTCCCCTATGGGCTGTGATGAATCCTGCGCAATGACATAACCTCGCACCATTCCCTCAGGATAAGCGTCAATGAGCGCTTGCTTGAACAACCCTGATCCTTGGATATTTAGATTAATACGCTGACCTTGCTTGCAATATGAAGCAACGAGTAATGCGCCAATAATTGCCTCTCCAAAGCCTTGAACTTCCGGGCCTTTCAATTGATGACGATCTGCCATTTTTTGGATTAGATCTGTGGCCTGTATAGCTACTCCTCGAATATTTCCATGAGTAGAAATACACTTCATCCAGCGATCATTCTTTTCTTCTACGATCAACATGACTTAAGGCTTAACATAGAGAATGAAAGCTGTCATAATTCTGAATAATAAAATTGTATGGCTATCACCTGATTAAGGCGAATGACTCTCTAAGAAATCACCTGACATCTTGTACCATCACTACAGTACACACGAATGAATCTCTCACATCAACAAACAATCAACTCAAAACAAAAAAAAGAAGGCTTCAAAGAGAATTCTCTCTAAAGCCTTCTTTTATTTTAGCTCATTACAATCTATGAGCAAATATTACATCATGTCGCCGTAGCCGCCGCCCATGCCAGGAGCCATGCCGCCAGGAGCAGCTGCAGCTTCTTTCTTAGGCTTTTCAGCAATCAAGGTTTCTGTTGTGAGCATCAAGCTTGCAACGCTTGCAGCGTTTTGAAGAGCACAACGAGCTACCTTAGATGGATCGATCACGCCAGCAGCAATAAGATCTTCATACTTTTCAGTCAAAGCATTGAAGCCCCAAGATGCTGTTGTGTTGGTCACTACTTTATCCACAACAATAGAGCCTTCATGACCTGCATTTGCAGCAATCTGACGAAGAGGCTCTTCAAGAGCACGACGAATAATATTTACGCCAGCTTGTTGTTCTGGATTGATCGCTTTAATGGACTCAAGCGTACGAGAAGCTCTGAGAAGAGCTGTTCCACCGCCAGGAACAATGCCTTCTTCAACAGCTGCACGAGTTGCATTCAATGCATCCTCAACGCGAGCCTTCTTCTCTTTCATTTCAACTTCGGTAGCTGCACCTACGTTAATCACTGCAACGCCACCTACAAGTTTAGCTAATCGCTCTTGAAGCTTTTCGCGATCATAATCAGAAGTAGTTTCTTCGATTTGAGCACGAATGGTCTTCACGCGAGACTCAACATCTGCTTTCTTGCCAGCGCCATCTACGATCGTGGTGTTATCCTTATCGATTGTGACTTTCTTAGCTTGTCCAAGATCTTCAAGACGAGCAGACTCCAATTTGTGACCCATCTCTTCAGAGATCACTCGGCCACCGGTGAGTACTGCAATGTCTTGCATCATTTCCTTGCGGCGATCGCCAAAGCCTGGAGCTTTAATTGCTGCAACTTGCAAAGTTCCACGGAGCTTATTCACCACGAGAGTAGCAAGTGCTTCGCCATCAACTTCTTCAGCAATGATTACTAAAGGCTTAGATCGTTGTACAACTTTTTCCAAGAGAGGAAGAAGATCCTTCATAGAGCTGATCTTCTTATCGTAGATTAAAATGTAAGGATTTTCGAGAGCTGCTTCCATCTTCTCAGGATTGGTTACAAAGTAAGGAGAGAGATAGCCACGATCAAACTGCATTCCCTCAACAACATCCAAAGTGGTTTCTGCAGTCTTGGATTCTTCTACAGTGATCACGCCTTCTTTGCCTACTTTTTCCATAGCTTCAGCAATGATCTTGCCAATGGTTGGATCATTGTTAGCAGAAATGGTTCCAACTTGAGCCACTTCTTTTTGGTCCTTAATAGGCTTGCTGATTTTTTTCAATTCAGCAATGACGGTCTCAACAGCTTTGTCAATACCGCGCTTCAATTCCATTGGATTATGGCCAGCAGCAACAATCTTCGCACCTTCGCGATAAATGGCTTGAGCCAAAACTGTTGCAGTGGTGGTTCCATCACCTGCGTCATCATTGGTCTTTGAAGCTACTTCGCGAACCATTTGAGCGCCCATATTTTCGAACTTATCAGCAAGTTCGATTTCTTTAGCTACAGTTACGCCATCCTTGGTCACATTAGGTGCACCAAAGGACTTTTCAATCACAACATTACGGCCTTTTGGACCGAGGGTGACTTTTACAGCATCAGCCAAGGTGTTTACACCACTCAAAATAGCTGAACGTGCTGCTTCTGAAAAACGGAGTTCTTTTGCAGACATAATATTCTCCTAAAAAATTGAATTAGTTAAGAACACCAAGGATATCTTCCTCACGCATCATGAGGAACTCTTCGCCATCAATCTTAATCTCAGTACCTGCGTACTTACCAAAAAGGATGCGATCCCCTTTTTTCACATCTAAAGGGCGGACCTTACCGTCTTCAGCAACACGGCCTTGGCCAACTGCAATGATTTCACCTTGGATTGGCTTTTCCTTTGCGGTGTCAGGGATAATAATCCCACCTTTTGAACGCTCTTCTTCGTTAAAGCGTTTTACCAACACACGATCGTGCAATGGTCTGACTTGCATAGACTTCAACCTCCCAGTTTCAAAAATGGTTGAACTTTAAGTTATAGTTGTTGAGAAAAATGATAAAACACAAAGCTTTATGCATTTTCCTTACCTTTTTGACGGGCCTTCGGAACTCTACAGAAATAAGTCAGATCTCTCACTTATTTCTGAACAGCGTTCTGAAAGCCAGCCTCAAAAGCTTAAAGGCTTCTTCTTTGAATACTGGGTATGAACTGAAACTTGTCAAATGCCAAGAAAAAGGTTTTTAAAAGTTACTTTTTTAACTCTGCAAATCAAAGAATAGATCTTGCGTTTTTTTTTAAGATCGCATACCAGTAGAACTCCAAATTGATTTGAGAGGCCTGGTAGCTCAGTCGGTAGAGCAGCGCCCTGAAAAGGCGTGTGTCGGCGGTTCGATTCCGTCCCGGGCCACCACTCAGATTCACATCAAATCTTCAAACAAACTCTCATTAAAAAACTCAAAAGTTATATTTATTCAAACTTACTCTAGATTAACTCTAATCATTATCGAGCAAATAAATTCTTACTGACTCAGCTGAGTAAATTTATTAACTTTACTCACACTTGACTTGACCTAACCTCGCCCCGCAGCACGCAAAGAACCCCAAACCCTCATCAAAATCAAGATCTCACAATCAACTTGCAAATCACCACCTAGTGACTTAGCTCCTCATTCATGCGCACTTTTAGAGCCTTATCCTTTATTTTCAGCCTAATCATTTATCTTTCATCAGCCCTTTCACATGCTGCAATCAGCTTGATTGAGATTGATGGAATAGATGTAGAGGAGAGAGCTTTATCCATTAAAATTGAAAATATCGAAGGCTTTGCTAGCTTTGATCTCAGGACAATTACTGAACTCACTGCGGGTAAGACCATAAAAGAGCTCCTATTAGGTACTATCACAAACGTACCCAAGGAAGTCCTTGTTGAGTTTAGACAGATGAACTCTGAGATTTTGAAATCCTTAAACTGGGTTCACTTCAAAGATCTCAAAGCTGAATCTCCTAGTGTTGTTACATTATTTGAGCAGCTCAATACGGAGCATTTTAGATAGGACATTTCAAGTTCTCATGATGGATTTTCTATCAATTTCTCACCTCTTGACATGAACTTCGAACTCAGTGTCGAAAAAGATGAAGAGGATAGACTTCTTTCTTTTTTCCCTAGTGAAGGGTTTAAAAAAGTTCTTCATTATCTAAAGAATGAAAACTTTACTCACATTTGCAGACCAGCCCTTGCGCCGTTCGAGACCTCTCATTCAGATGCCCTGTTTAAATAATTGATTCAAGCTTTTGGACTTTCAAACTCTAAGTCCTACCTCAGACAAGACACAACGAGCACTGTCTTCTTGCCTACTAGAGTAAGGAACTCCTTTAAATCAGGATCAAACTTTGTGCTCATGCACCTCTTAAGTCCATGATTGAACTCCATCATTAATAATAGCAATAATAAAAACTCAAATCCTCTATAGACCCATCACTCTATCTCTTTCACGAAACCATAACAGATCAGAAATCACTCCTCACTCATTCATTTGACGTTGGCCCCAAAAACTGAAGCACTTTGAACTTAAGTCTTCCTGCAGCATAATGGTGAAAATCTCACCGGGAAGGAAGGCAAGGAATGAAGAAAAGATTCACCGAGGAGCAAATCATTGAGGCTCTTCGCCGGGTAGACCAGGGTATGACCGTGAAAGAACTCTGCCGAGAGATGGGGATTTTGGAACCCACTTACTATGTTTGGCGAAAAAATACGGTGGGATGGAGGCCACGGATGTCCGAAGACTCAGGCAACTGGAGGATGAGAATTCCCGTTTGAAGCGCCTAGTAGCCAGCCAGGCGCTGGATATCGCCATATACAAGGAGATTACCTCCCGAAAGTAATTGGGGCTGTTGCCAAGCTCGCCGGTGGTGGGGCTTAGCTCTGGAACCCTTTACTACCAGGAGAAAGACAAAGGCGATGGCCCCATCGAAACCTAGATGAAAGAATTCGCCGAACAGTATCGCCACTGCGGGCGCCCTAGACTCTATGTGTTGCTTCGGCGAGCGGGTTTGGTGCAAAATGCGAAGAAAACTGCTCATTTACCGTAAAGATGACCTCCAAATCAAGAATAGGAAGCGAAAGAAAATGACAAACGTAGTGAGAATCCCGAGGCCAAAAGCCTTATTCCCAAGCGAAGTATGGTCAATGGATTTTGTCTTTGATGTGCTGCTCTCAGGGCGGAGATTTAAGATCGGGCCAGTAGTCGATGATTTCTCCAGGATATGCATCCTACTAGTGGTGGCGCGCAGCATTTCTGGCAGAGATCTGGTTGAAGAATTTAAAAAGCTTCTTATATAGAACTGGAGCAACTGCTCTTCTCTTGAGACACCTACAAGAAGGAGTATGGGCACAGGAATTTAACCCTCCACAGAAAAAGACAACCTACATAAGAGCCTCCAAATACGCCGCCTTAGCATGGTTACAGCCATTTAAGAAAAAATCGAAAAGCACATTCAAAAACTTAACCATGCAGGAATACTACGACCATAATAATGGTGATTTTCGTATGGCGAATATAGAAATTATTGGATCATTTAGTCACAACCCACTTTTTCAATGTGTGAAACAAAAATCTATCTCGTACCTTAATGCCCGACCAATACAACCACTTCCTGAGAAGTGATTCTAGGGTGTTATCCCTTTCATCAAGGAGAAACTACTAGACTAATACCTCCGGGCCAATTCAACATCGATGAAGAGAACCGTTTATTTGAGGAATATGAACAGCAGATAAGCGTAATTCAATAGAAATGCTCTTTATATGCGAGTGATAACTCGGATTCATTCTTATTTTAGATGATCATCTTATTCAAATCTAACCTTAGTCACATTCATTATAAGGACAATTTCGCTGCTGTACTATACTCGAGGCCATAATCTACCTACAGTACAACTACTTAATCTCGGGGATCAATGCTTGGTTCACACTCCCTTTTTTATGTGAAAAATTTTTAGCACAGTCACAATAGTAACTTAAACTTCCCGATAAAACCTAAGTCTATAGAACCGAGCATCCACTCACTCCACATGACAAATATTTATTTAGTTTTGATTTGAAGACTTTCCTTCTATTTCAATCCTTTATATAACTCTCGTAAAGAGCCTTCCATTCCCTCACACAGAAAGCTTAAGGAGCAGCCATCATGATCATTGAGGCAAAAAACATTAGGCGCAAATTTAGATCTACTAAAAAGGAAGAAGGTCTCAAAGGTTCCCTCAAGCTATTATTTAATCCTCAGTATCAGGAGCATGAGGCACTGAAGGATATTTCCTTTTCAATTGAGGAGGGTTCATTCAATGGACTTATCGGGGCAAACGGAGCAGGCAAAACTACTCTTCTTAAAATCCTATCAGGGCTCATCCCTCCATCTTCAGGACAGGCATCTGTCATGGGCTATAACCCTTTTGCAAGGAGTTTAGACTTTAGAAAAAAAATTGCTCTAGTCATGGGACAAAAGGCTCAGCTCTGGTGGGACTTGCCGGCTATCGATGCATTTGAGTTACTTAAGGCCATTTACGAGATCCCCTCTCCTCAGTATCGGGATCGACTTCATCTCTTAGCAGACTTGCTTGATGTTAAAGATCACCTACAAACCCAGATTCGCAGACTTTCCTTGGGCGAGCGCATGAAAATGGAGCTCATTGGTGCTCTGATCCACTGGCCTAAAGTCATTTTTCTTGATGAACCCACCATTGGACTTGATGTTCTTGCAGCTCATAAATTGAGAGAGTTCTTAAAGGTCTTTAATCAGCAAGAAAAAGCTACGATTATTCTCACGAGCCATAACATGGACGATATTGAGAGGCTTTGCTCACGCGTCTTGATCCTGAAGTCTGGCTCCCTCATTTATGATGGTTCAGCAGAGGGTCTGACTGAAAAAGGAGAGCGAGTTCTTAAGATCAGACTTCTTGAGTCTGTTCCACTCTCAGAGATACAAAAAATTTCGAACCTTCCGCTGGAGAGCATTCACGAAGGTGAGGATGAAGAGACTCTGAATCGAGCCTTATATTTTCAGGTCAAGCAAGACCAGATCGTCATGGTTCTTCAAAACCTGCTCAGGCATTTTCAGATCATTGATATGGGCATTGAAGAGCCGAGTCTCGAAAAAGTGATTCAAAGGATTTACCTAGAGGAAAAGCAGGAGCAGTTATGAACCTACAGTGGAGACTCGCTGCATTAAAAAATGGACTACAAGACGCCACTGCATACCGGATAGAATTCTTTTTTGAAATCATGGGCTCTGCCTTTGTGCCCGCAGCCATTCAATGGGTACTTTGGTACGCTATCTTCCAACTGGGTGGAAAACAGGAAATTGCAGGCATGAGTTACCCTGAAATGCTGCATTATACTCTTGTGAGTCTTCTCTTTACACAAGTCAGAGGAGGAGACCATGATTTTGAGCTTCAAGAGATGATTCGATCAGGGCAGCTCAGCAATTACCTGCTCAGACCTGTGGGGGTTGTGGAGTTTATCTACATTCGAGGAGTTGCCCCTAGATTATTCATCGCAACTCTTTGCCTTGCGCTAGGAGTCCTCTTTTCATTCTGGCTCGGCCTCTCGCCGATCCGCATGGTAGGCGCTATGTTTTTAGCTCTATTGGGCAATCTGATTCACTATCAACTGGGAGCAGCTTTAGCAACGAGCGCATTTGTATGGGAGGAGGCTTACAGTGTGCTGATGATTAAAAATATGGCCGTATCTCTTCTCTCGGGAGAGCTCATTCCACTGAATCTTTTCCCTGAATCTATGCGCTGGCTCTGGCAATCCACTCCATTTTACCTCTATGTGTTTGGTCCAACCCAATATGCTTTAGGCTACTGGAGCCATGGAGAGTTTCTTTATCAATTGGGATTATCCTGTCTGTGGGTGATTGGGGGATGGCTTCTCATTCGGCTCACTTGGGGAGCTGGGATGAAGAGGTATTTGAGTCTAGGGGGTTAATGATCATGTTCATGAAATACCTGCATGTCTATTGGGTGCAAATCAAGAACAACTTTGTTCGAGAAGCTGTTTACCGAACCAACTTCCTAACCGCTCTGTGTGTGGATCTGGTTTGGATTGCTATTGAGGTAAGCTTATTTAAAGTCATTTACTCAAACGTAGAGGTTCTTGCAGGGTGGACTCAAGAGCAAGTGTACTTTTTCTTGGGGATATTTTTCGCTTCGGATGCTCTTTTCACCATTCTTTTCCAAAGAAACTTTTGGAACTTCTCTGATTTAGTGAATAAGGGAGAATTAGATATTCTCCTCACCAAACCTATTCACCCACTTTTTTTAGCTCTCTCTCGCTCCTTGAACCTCACAGCAGGTTTAAACATTATCCTGGGCTTATCCATCACTGCACACTACGCACAAGCTGCGGGCTTTCCAGGTGGGTACCATTGGCTAAAACTCATTTTTTGGATTCTCATAGGCCTTTTCTCAGCCGTCATGATTCGATTTTTATTTTCGATTTGGATCTTCTGGACTGACCGCAGCTGGGCATTCTCTAGGCTTTATTATCAGTTTTTTACCTTTGCCACTAAGCCTGATCAGCTCTACCCCAAAATGATTCGGTATCTTATCCTTACTTTTCTACCTTTTGGCTTTATTGGGAGCGTCCCTGCTCGAGCACTCCTTCATGGGCTGAGCCCTGAGGAATACTTACAGATTTTTGTAGTTCTCACCTCATTTTTGATTCTGAACTCATTTCTATGGAAAACAGGATTGAAGCGCTATCAAAGTGCAAGTAGTTAGATCAAAATGACTCACTGGTTCTGAATCTATTGCTGTTTTCCTTGCGGTCGCCATGGCGACCTTCGATTATTCACTAGCTTTATCTCTTTGGACTTGAAGATAATTACCATCGGAATACACTTTTTTAACCATCGGAGGTAAAAATGGCTTCATTCAGAGATCTTTGTTTTACTCCAACTGAATTTGCAAATTTTGCAAAGCTGGACAAGTCGACTGTCGCAGCGTTGGAAAATAGTGGAAAAATCAAAACGATTCGTAGGCGGTTAGGAAATTCTGATCGCAAAATGATCACTCTTGAGGAAATGCAGGAGTATTTTAGAGGTATTCGTAGCGGTCGCCATGGCGACCTTGAAGGAGAAGGCCTAGAACCTAAGAATAAAATACAAATGTTTTACAACGTCAAAGGGGGCACTGGAAAATCTACTCTCACTGCACAGTATGTGATGAAGGCTGCCATGCTAGGACTGAAAGTCCTAGCTATTGATCTAGATGGTCAAGGGCACCTCACCGTAAACCTTGATGTCTTAGATGGTCATGAGAGACCTACCATTTATGATGTCCTGATCAATGATCTCCCTATCACAGCTGCCATCATGCCTGTAGCACCTGGGCTCGACCTCATTCCTGCAAACTTAGGCCTCTGCAACATTGAAATCCCACTAAATAATAAGGCAAGAAGAGAGTATCGCCTTTCTGAGGCCTTAGCGAAGGTTCAAGATGAGTATGATCTGATCGTGGCTGACACTAATCCTGCAGCATCCATCCTAAATGGATCCATGCTAGTGGCAGCACAACTCGTGAACGTCGTTTGTGCCACTAATCCCTTATCCTTTCATGGAATGTCACTCGTCATGGCAACGATTGAAGAAATGGAGCGGGAATTTAGAAGGACTCTAGAGGTTCGAATCGTTCCTAATATGTATGACAATCGTGAAATCATTAGCCAAGAAGTTCTGGGAGAGTTGCGCTCACAATTTGAAAATCACTGCACTCGATCCGTCATTAATCGCAGTGCTGACTTGAATGAAGCGACTAAGAGGCGCACAACCGTTTGGCAGGTCAACTCCAAGGGGGTTGCTGCTCAGGATATTAAAGCATTGACTGAAGAACTGCTCTTTACTTAATCGGGGGATAAAGTCATGGACGAAACCAAAAAAGAAGATTCAGGAAACTCTAAGATTAAAACCAGACAAGGAAGTGGATATTTAAAACAACTCTACTCAACAGCACGCTCTACTGCAGGAACAACTCACTCGCACCTGAGAAACCTCACTACTTTTTTAGTGAACTTTATCCCAGTCGATAAGGTCGATGCCTCTGAGCTGCAGGTTCGTGTTCACTTTGATGATGCTGAGATCTCAGCTCTTTCTCACTCTATAAAAGAACACGGGGTGCTGCAGCCCATTCTTGTCGTTCAAGATGGAGATCGATACAAAGTCATTGCAGGAGAAAGACGTCTAAGAGCTGCAAAGCTTGCGGGCATGGACCGAATTCCCGCCCGGGTGCTTTCGACAAATGACAAGGCCACTCACGAGATTGCCCTTCGAGAAAACTTGGATCGAGTAGACCTTCACCCCATTGAGGAAGGAGAAGGATATGTCTCCTTACTTGAAGCTAAGGCTTACACGAGTCATGACGCTATTGCTAAGGCATTTGGAAAGCCTAAATCTAGAATCACAGAGTGTATTGGGTTTACTCGTTTGCCAGAACTCACTAAGAATGAACTGCTGAGGACGGGGATCAAAAACCGAGCACTCCTCAGACAGCTCCTCACACTCCCACAAGACAAGCACATTCAAGTCATTGAGGAGGCATCCAAAAAAGAAGAGGTTTTTGCATCACTCTACACTCCTGATCAAGCAACGAATCCTGCGGTGTTGCCTCAAACCCTATCGAAGAAACCTAGAAAACCCTTCGTCTATAAGTTCACTACGAGAAGTGTTTCAGTGCCTGGGTTTAAGTGGAAAAAAACAGAGGATAAGGATGTTTTGAGAAACTACATTGAATCCTTGCGTAAACTCTTAAAGGATGTGGAATCCTTGATTTGATAGACTCGAAAGCCTATCCAATCTTGAGGCTGCCTCAAGAGGAAGGGAGCCCATGGTACCGTCTCAATTTCACCGGACGGTAATGCATGACATAAAAATAAGGTTCCCTGATCTCTAAATAACAACCCATCATTCGATGAATACCGTAGATTGTGAGTCTCATTCCTATGAATGAGACTCACAATACTCCCACTAGGTAGCAAATCCTTCATCTGTTCTCCCCATGCTAAAGGAATCCAAGCTGACCTTGCTGCCTCAACCTGAGAAAGAGCTCGAGTCTGAATCTTTTTTTTTCGCGCTTCATTCAAGAGGACTGAGGTGATTTCATGAAGAGACTCTTCATGAAAATGACTCAGGAGATGATCTCCATACCTGAGCTTAGTTAAGAACTCCCCTGATGATCGACTCTGAGAGAGCTGAACCACAGTAAAAACAAAAGGGAAGGATACGAGAGAAAACTGCGCCGTATAGCTGCTCTCATGCAGAACAAAGTGATACCAAGACTTTACGCGCTCAGGTAGTCGCAGAGTTGATGTACGCTCAAACTCTACCTTCAAGTTATTTTCTATTTCCTCATGGTTTGCCTTTTGAGCAGCGGTCATTAATGAATGAATATCAGAAGCAGTTGAGCCTCTTGACCCAAACAGCGCTACATAAGTAAATGAAATTAAACCCACGAAAAATATGACCAAACCAAACAGATAATAATATTGATCCTTTGCACTCATCTCAATGTCTAACTCAACCTTATTTTTCATACTCAAAGGCTCATCGGATCACAGGCGAAGAATCTAAATCCTTCATTTCAATTGCAGCAGTTTATTGACGTTCCTCGCAAGAAACCGTATATCTGAAGGGTGACTCCTCAAATCATAAAGCCTCTGGTAACTCTCGATCGAATTGAACAATATGTGCAGTTAGAGCCTGCCTTGCTCATCTTAGGTCTGACTCTTTTTGCATGGTTGGTCTCCAAAGTATTTCTCAGCAATCTATCTGTAGAGAGAGGGAGAAACCTTGATCAATTATTTCAAAATCTGGGTTACCATCTCCTTTTTGGAATTGGACTTTTCATTGTCTACTCTGGACTCCATAAGCTAGCCTCTCCTTCATTAGCCATTGAGAGGCTAACTACTTATGCAGGACTTGCGACTATTTTTTCAGGTGCCATTATCTTTGTGAAGGTGTCTCGGATATTTGTATTTGAATACTTTTTTTTGAGTCACATGAGAGTTTCCTTTCCCGTTTTACTCATCAATCTCTTCACTCTCCTTCTTTCCTTGATCCTCACAGGATGGATCTGTGCTGAGATCTTTAATGTTCGTTTAACTGCTATCGTTGCAACATCAGCGATTTTCTCATTAGTCCTAGGTCTTGCTCTGCAAGACACTCTAGGGAACCTCTTTGCAGGTGTAGCACTCCAGTTCGATAAGCCTTATGAGATTGGAGATTGGATCGAAGTCCATAATGGCTCTCAGAAATGGGTTGGGCAGGTCTATGAAATCTCGTGGAGGGCTACGGTGTTGATTGCTTTTACAGATGAGACGATCACCCTTCCAAATCGGCTCATGGCCCAAGCTGAGATTTCGAACTTCACCACGAAGTTTCATCCGATCATCAGAAACGTAATGTTTAAACTACCTTATGGGATCAATATCGGGCGAGTGAAAGAACTGCTGCTCCTCTCAGCTCAATATGTTCAAGGCGTGTGCACTCACCCCTCTCCTCGAGTAGTGATCACAGAGACCAGTGAGTTAGGCATCACCTTTAAGCTAGGGTACTACATTGAACAGTTTGGAGAACAATTTAGAATTGCAGATCGCGTCTACACTAAAGCCTTAGAGCTTTTAAGAGAAGACGGGTTTGAACTCTCAGTTCATCAAGTAAAGGTGGAGCAAGGATATGCAGACCCCCACACGAAGCTCAACTAGGCATAATTGGAGCTTGCTGTTTTGCATGACTATCGGCGCGTGCATTTCTGGAGGATGCACAACACTCTCATTTGCGGAGCGATACCAAGCATTAGACGGGGATCAAAAGCTTGTATTCCTTGCTTACTATCCTGACTTAACTCCTCTTGAGCAACGCTTATTCCTCGATGACCCAAACACCATTGAGGAGATCCTCTCAGAAAGACCAGAGATTGACCCTCACCGCTTAAGACTTAAACCTCAGCGTTCTTCTCTACAATCTATTTCTATTCTACCCACACCTGGGACACTCATCACGGAAGGTCAGAGAGCTGAACTCAAAGCCATTGCTCATTTTGATCAGGGTAAAAGCTCTGATATCTCATCAGATGTTCGGTGGGAGGTCATCCCCCCCATTGCCCAAGTCCACAGGTCCACTCTTGAGTTCGACTGTATCCATTCGGATGTCACCGTATCTGTACGATTTTTAGACGAGTTTGAAAGTCAATCCACTCTAAGAGTGAGAAAGAAAATCGCCTCACTCTCAGTCACAGGGCAAGAGCATTTTTCACAAACTCACCGATATGAGTTCACTGAGCTCAGGCTCATTGCAAAATGCGAGGACGGAACAGAGCAAGAGGTTTCCTGTCAGGCCAACTGGAGTGCAGATCCTCGCTCAGGGCATTTCTCTACTTGCGGGTATTTTACTCCATCCGTAGAGAGTCTCAAAGAAGGGCGTGCACTGATTCAAGCCCATTATGCAGGCCAGAGCCTCAAATACTGGCTAGACATCTCCGGGCTTGAGTATAAGTAAGAAATCACATCGCGTGGACACAAAAACTTGAACAAAAAGCTGAATTGCAAGTTCATGTTTTCTATTCATGTAAGCACACCCTAAACCGGCATAAATTGTGCTTTTCCTTAGGTTCAGTTCTGGGGGGAACACCATGAAATCGACAATACCGGCTCCAAGGTTTGATTACTTCGCAAAAGTGACTTGGGATTACTTTGGTGAAAAAACAGGATCTAAATCCGGATATTTAGGGGATATTTCAAACTCTGGATGCTTATTTAAAACGAATGAATGGATGGATGAGAGACGATGGGTTCGACTCATTGTTGAGGATCCAACCTCACACCTTTGCTTTACACTGATTGGTAGAGTCGTGCGCCGTAACTGTATGATGGAGATCATTGATTACGGCGCAGACTATACCTTATTCCAATATGGAATCGAGTTTACTTACCCGAATTACTTTACTTTTGCTTCAACTGAGGTGATTTTTGCTTTATCACGCAGGAACTTCAGTGTGCGTTCCTGTCTCAATCTGAACTCCAAATCACCCATCTGCCCTGGATTCTTAGCGTAGAACTCCTTCACTTTGGCCTCTTCAATTTGCATAGAGCTAGCCATGTGAGAGAGCTCTTGATTCAGATCATCTGAACTGACTTTGAGTTCTTCTTCTTGAGCAATAGCTTCAAGGATTAAGCTTGCCCTCACCTGACTCTCAGCTCTCTTCTTGAGTTGTGCAAGCTCTGAAATCACAGCTTGCTGGATCTGCTGTTCAGGGTAGCCTTGTTGCTTCAACTCTTGAATCCAATCCTGCATCAAAGCTCTCACCTGAGCATCCACTAAGGAGTTTGGAACTTCAAAAGGGTTCTTCTCAATCAAAGCTGCGATGATTTGACTTTGAATGTTCTTCTGATTCTCAGAGTTTCTTTGGTTTTCTAAAAACTCTTGTGCCTTCTTACGAAGGTCATCCATGTTTTCATAGCCCATTTGCTTGATGAACTCTTCATTGAGCTCTGGAAGCTTCTTTTCTTTGAGTTCATTGACGGTGACCGTAAACTCAGCTTGCTTTCCAGCGATGGATTTTTCATGATAATCTGCAGGGAATTCAATCTTAAAGGTCTTGGTCTCGCCTGCTCTCATCCCAATGATCTGATCTTCAAAACCTGGGATCATACTGTTTGATCCAATTTCAATCAAACGATCGCCTGTCATTTCAGGACGACTCTCAACGCCACTTTCAGTGACCAAACCGCCTGCAAAACGAGTGTCTGCAAAATCGCCTTTTTGAGCAGGGCGACTGGTAGATTTACCCTCTGCTGAAACTAAACCTCCGGATACAGAAATGAGTTCCGCTTGAGAATTTTGAAGATTCTCAATCACGCGATCAACCATTTCTGAGGTGATCGAAGAAGCTTCTTCAGTCAATGAAAGGCCTTTGTAGTTTTTCACAGTCACTTCAGGCATCACTTCAAAAGTTGCCGTGTAGACCAGGTCCTGACCTTCACCAATGGAGTGGTCATGAGCACCTTCACCGGTTTTGTGCTCAGGTGTATCGATCTTAGGCTGACCTACAGCCTTGAATTGATGCTTCTTCACTGCTTCATCAAAAGAGGAGTCAATGAGAGTATGAAACACTTTGTGCTTCACATCGTCACCATAAAATTGCTTAATGATTGCAATAGGAGCTTGTCCGGGTCTAAACCCTTTTAATTTTGCAGTTTTTTGAACACTGACCAGGCCATGCTCTAAATGAGTTTTAACCTCTTGAGCAGGCACACGAACAGTGATTTTACGAAGAATACTAGACGGCTTTTCAACTTCTACATTAAATTCCATATGCCCGTGTTTTAGTCGAGACCGACCTAAAATGTCAACAGAGGGTCTTTAAAAAGTCCGATCAAATGAGGCAAAAATCGCACTCCCCTGCATCTGGAGATAAGGCCTATATCCGATCGTGGTAGATCAATCCAAAACCCACAAATCAGTGTCTTACCAATCGATTAAGCTCGTTGATGGATACCAAACCTTCTCTAACCATAACGCTCGTGCTGGAGCCGTGGGGCCTACTTGTTTTCGATCCTGAGCCTCTAGGATTTCCCTCATACAAGAGGAATCTCTCCTACCTTCACCGACTTGTAAAAGCGTACCTGCAATACCCCTCACCATCTGTTTTAAAAAGCCAGTCCCTACGATTCTGACTCTCACTAAGCCTGTAGTCTGAAGATGTCCTGGAAAATAGATCTTTTCTAAGCTCACTTGAGCCTCACAAACAGTTCTCACTGTCGGCCCAGGTTTTGCCCCAGAGGCCTGGAAGGGCTTAAAATCATGCTCTCCTTTTAAATGTTCTAGAGCCTGATTCATTGCATTGAGGTCCAGTGTTTTTCTAATCCACCAGCTGTAGGGTTCGAGATGAGGAAGAGCGCACGGACCTTGCTGAAAATAATAGCTGTACTGTTTTTTTTCTGCGCTTCTTTGAGCATGAAAATCCAGAGGCACTTCTCTGATCGCAAGAACCTGAACTGTATTTCTTAAGAGTGAATTGAGTCCTTTTTCAAGTACGTGAGGGTTCCAGTGCTTTTGCCTCAAAACAAAATGAGCCACTTGACCCACAGCATGCACTCCAGAATCCGTGCGACCACTCCCTACAACAGACACCTTCTCTTGAGTAATCCTCAAGAGACAATCCTCAATAAAACCTTGGATACTGGGAACATCCTTCAACTGATCGGACTTTTGTCTTTGCCAACCACAAAATCCTGAACCTAAGTAACTGACTAGAATTGCATATTTCCACATGATTTTTTAACAGGTATACCTTTAATACTCGTACGTTAAACCCGCAAAGACTCCTGAATAAGCAAATCTGACCATACCACCTAAAGGCATGAGCCTTGAGTACTCCACCGTAAGATAGTAATGGTGCACACCCTGGGTGAGATATAAATCCCAAGCACTTTTGCGAGCCCAAGGGTTCAATAGAATGGAAACACCGGCAGAACCCAACCACGAAGTAGAAACTCCATAATGATGACCACGGTCATCATTTCTCGTTTCAAGGTAACCCACTGCCGTTGGGCCAACAAAAATAAAGGGTCTGATGTATCGTAGGAGATTCAGTCGATAGTTTACACCTAGCGTGACGGGCGAAAGAAAAAACTGAAACTGAGTATTCGATACCAGAGGAAAAGGTGTAGCACCTCCAGGCTGAAGAATCACTTGAGAGAGCTGACCAGTTCCATTGAAGTACCCAAAATCAACTGCACCTACCAAACCCAAGCTTCCCCACCATTCACTATGATAGGGCTGATACTCAAAAAAGAATCCAAATTGAGGTCCATAATTTTGCTCATACAATGAACTAAAGCTTGGAGAGTTTGAATTCGCATCAAGAATTTTAAAATCTCGCTTGAGAGATGCCCCATACTTCAAGCCAAAGGCATGGCGAATTTCTCCTTTGCGTCTTTCCTGAAGCTCCGCCTTTCCCTCTAAAGAATCCTGAATTGCACTCCTCCGAGTTTCAGGAGCTAATTTTAATTTTTCAGAATCGGTATAAGATTGAGGTTGATCAACACCTAAACTTTGGTCTTTAGGCTCACTTTTTTTAAAAGTTTCTGAATCTCTCAACTGATCGATATAAGAGGCTTCACTTTCTTTCCCAAGACTTTCTTGCAATCTCTTTGAATAAGATTCTGAAGAGCTAGCACTAGAAGCGGGATGAGATTCAGAATCAATCTTCTTCTTCAGCTGATCTAAATAAGGAGTAGAGCTCGATTCTGCTTGAGCTTGACTGAGAGCTAAGCAAAGAGTCAAACTCAATCCTAACAAAGTTCTTTTCATTCGCGCACCCTTTTCACTAAGTACACGGCAAATAAAGATCCTGTCATACTCAGCATGAAAAAAATTACGGGATAGAGACAAATCCATGCAAAGACCTGAATATAGAAAAGCCCCATGAGAACAGGAAGTCTAACTACAGGATACTGATGAAGCTTCTGAGCTAACTCAGGGGACCAATCATAGTACCAATCTACAAAGCTGCGCCCTAGATTAAACTTCATTAAAATAAGATCTCGAAATCTTCTCAAAAAGATGACTGGCGCACTTTGATCATCACCAAAAGCTGCCGTTGCTATGAAGCACCCATTTTTTTGCAAAAAAGCATTGACTGCCGCTGTTTGAATAGGCCCATAAGTACAGGCTGCTGGTGCCCCAGGATTAATGAATGCCCCTGTTTGATCTTGGATCAGAAACGATAAAACATAGTTATGTGTTGCAGTGGAATCTGAGTTTTGAAACCCGGTTGCTTGAACTACTCCTCCGAAGCTTGATGCTGATACAATAGAATTAGAAGTACCAAACGTAGAGTTTACGACAGGACTCAAAGGTCCTGCTGACTGCTCTTGAGCTACGACATAAAAATTCTGCGCAGGCGCTCCTCCAAGCTGAGAAGTATAGGAGAAGATACTCGTATCGACTCCAATCCTAGAATCATCTGGCCTCATTGTGTTATTGAAGGTTGCTAAAGAGGGGCACGAAGCCGTACTAAGTGAGCTTTGTAGATTCAGATTGACTGGATTGGGTGTAGAATCGATGACCTGGCCTGTCGGAGCAGATACACCATCGGTTGCATACTGAATGATAAATTTGAGCGGAAAAACAGTAACTGCAGAACCGCCACCAGAACCTGGAGTATTAACCGACCCATCTGAAGTACATCCGGAGAGAGTAACTCCTCCTGCCAAGTAATCAGAGCAAATATCTTTTAGATAAACCCCAATACGAATAGGTTGACTGATGAGCTTTGCTGCATAAAAAGGTGCAGGACTAACAGGCACCCCGCCCACGACCTGTACGGTCCCATTTTGATTATAGGCTTGGCAGTTTTGATTATTGCACGCTACTCCATTCACACTAGCAATGGGAGCAGGTCTCGGAGAAGCCCCGGTCATAGGCCCTACAGCTTGAACTACTACGGTTGGAAACTGGCCAACTCCCTGAGCAATGTTGGTATTTGTACCGATGCTGAACTCAAAGATATTATTCAATGAGCTTGGATCTGTAGACACCCCATAACCGACATCCAAGGGAGTGAACTGTAAAAACCCATTAGGGAGGGAAGAAAGCGCAGGAGATCCATTTTTAGTGACAAAGAAATAATAATTAATTGAACCTTGGGTGGTGCTAGCAATCACACTCGAACCCAATGTCCCCCCACGAGTTGGGGTTAGGGTAATCACCCCATAAGACAAGCTGGAATAGAGAAAGGCTCCCCCTAAAAAGAGAGCACTGATTTTAACCTTATTGAAAGATCTGAAGTAACTTTTCCCCGATTTGCACTGCATTAAGTGCAGCTCCTTTTCTCAGATTATCAGACACCACCCAAAAATTGAGTCCAGACTCAGTGGAAGGGTCTTTTCGAATTCTACCCACATACACAGCGTCTCGTCCACTTGCAGATTCAACCTTCTTGCTTCCCAGAGGATTTCCCATGGGATAGATCTGATTTTGGGGATCATCCTGAACAATAATACCTGGAGAATGACTCAATACTTCTCGTACTTCATGGAGAGAAAATGACTTCTCACACTCAACATTGACCGACTCTGCATGACTTAAATAGGTGGGAACACGGACGGCCGTGGCAGAAATTCTAAGCTCAGGTCGATTGAGAATTTTTTGACTCTCAGCCATGATCTTTTGTTCCTCACTCGTGTAACCATCCCCTTTAAAACCACCAATCTGAGGGATACAGTTAAATGCAATATTATGAGCAAAAACCTGAGGAGAGGCAGGTTTTTGATCTAAAACGTTTCGAGTTTGCTCAGAGAGCTCATCCATCGCAGAAGCGCCTGCGCCACTTGTGCTTTGATAGGTTGAAACTACAACCCTCTTAATTCCCCAGTGAGTCAAAATAGGCTTTAACGCTACAACAAGCTGTACAGTAGAGCAGTTTGGACCTGCTAAGATCCTCTGCTTTGGATCCAAGTGTGAGGTTCTTGCTTGATCGAGCTTTTCATCGAGGAGATGTCCATTCACCTCAGGCACAAGAAGTGGGATTTGATCATCCATTCTAAAAGTTGCTGAATTATCGATCACCCATGAGCCTGATTCAACTGCATGAGGCACCCACTCCTGAGATACGGCATCTGAGGCATCAAAAAAAACAATCTGTACATCTTTAAAGCACCCTGGCTTGAGTACCTGGCAGGTGATTTTCTCCCCATTCCAACCAATGACTTTACCCTCTGAACGAGAAGAGGAAAAAAGCAAAAGCTTCCGAACGGGAAACTTTCTCTCAGAAAGAATAGCTAGGAGTTGCTTGCCTACGGCGCCTGTAGCACCAACAACTGCGATCTGAATGCCTTGTTTCATAAACAGCACCTTTGCTCCTCAGTTTTTTTCATCCTCCGCGTAAGAGGACCCTCCAACCCAGAGTCGATAAAGATTCCAAAGGAGGCTTAACCCAATATAGGTGCTCAGCGAAAGGAAAAGTGTAATCTCAGGCTTCACCGCAATGAGAATCAGGAGCAGTACTCCGACTAAGAGATATCCGAATGTTGCTCGAGATCTCCAGTTCAACTCCTTAAAAGATGGAAACGCAACCGTGCTGACCATCAGGCTTGAAATGGCAAAAGCAAGGACGAGGACAACCGGGTGCTTAAAAGCATCATCCCAGCCAATAGCGCGAGAAAAAATAACGAATGTGGCGATCATACCTGCTGCCATGGGTATAGGCAGTCCTTGAAAGTAATTTTTAGGAAGGTTTGCCGTAGTTACATTAAAACGAGCCAATCTCAGTGCCCCGCAGGCAAGAAACAAGAAAGCTGCAATCCAACCTAAGCGATCGTATGGAGAAAGAGCCCAGAGATAGAGCAAGATCCCTGGCGCCATTCCGAATGAAATGAGGTCAGATAAGCTATCATACTCTACACCGAACTGACTTGTTGCCTTGGCTAGCCTTGCGATACGCCCATCTAACATATCGAATACACCCGCGGCCATAATCGCCCAGCTGGCTGTTAGAAAATCACCCTGCGTAGAAGAAACAACAGAGTAAAACCCACAAAACATGTTAGCTGTAGTGACAAAGTTTGGAACAAGATAAATTTTTCTCATTGATATATGATCCCTGGACCTTTCAAATGATCAGGTCCCGATCATACACGATTCGAGTCAACTTTTCCAAAAATCACAGAATCAGCAGGCAAACCCCTGTAACACTGAGACAAACCCCAAATACCCGCACCCAAGAAAACCTTTCTAGGCCTAGCGCCACTGAAACGGGAAGAGAAACAATAGGAGCTAAAGAGGTTAAAACAGCTCCTAAAGCGAGTGGGGAATGAGAAAGCCCATAAACGTAAAAGAATGCGCCTCCATAGGCCTCTACAATCAAGAGCCCCCCCATGGACAAAGCCGTCTTCAAAGGAAGCATCCGAGGAGAATGACGAGCAAAAATATGACCTAATAGCCCTGAAAAAAACAAAGCACTGAGCATCCTCACGGTATTCCCTACATGAGGAGAGATTCCTACTCCCCCTCTTGAGGAAGCAAAACTGTTGATTGCCCAAGCAATAGAAGCGAGTAAAGCGAAACCCACGCCTGCCCACGGAATACCGGAGCAAGAATGATCTGACTCAACAGAGCTCCCCTGATCCAGACCAGCATGAGACTCCTGAGACCTTTGATCATCACTCTGCTGAGAACGTAAAGACACTCTATTCCCGAATAAGATCACAAGACTTACGCCTGAAACAGAACACATGAGCCCACACAATTGCTGAAGAGAAGGAACTTGATCCAGCCACAAAAAGGCTGCAATTAAGGTCCAGATCGGAAAACAAGAGGCAATGGCAAGAGCAGCAGGTAAACCTAATGTGCGACTTGAGGTAAAGAAGCTAGCATCCCCAACTCCAAAAGCCGCTGCCATAGACAGAGCAAGCCATCCCATTTGAGGCCACTGAAGCCCTTGATACAACTCCAGGCCTTCAGTCCAACCCCCTGCAAAAATAAATACTGAGACGACACTCAGAGGAAGAGCAACGAGTGCTCGCGTGAAGTTCACTGCAAATCCTGAGTACTTTTCTGATGCCCGAGAATACCAGGTACTGGCAATAGCCCAAGTGAGTGAAGAACCAAAGGCTGCAAGAGGACCTAGGAAGGATGACTCATTCATTGGATGGGGCTCGGCTTCAACAAACCTGCTTTGAGTTTTAGCTCAGCATCAGAGGCTCTCAGGTACTCGGGGAACACACTCAAACTATCGACACAAAATCCGACACGAACTGCCTGCCAAATCATCTCACCCAGCACGCGGGCTTGAACTTGATTAGAAAACAAAGGAGCCTGAAGCTCTCTTTCTTGAGGAAGTCCACTCCACATCTCAGAGTACCTCTGGCGTCCCTCACCTACCACTATCCACGAGGCCTCTGGTCCTAGATCTCTTAAAGCTTCTTGAATCAGGGATTGAAGAACTGAAGGTGCACAAACCAACTCCCGAGTGCCCTTTGACCAAAGCTGCTCAGAGGCTTGCGAAACGCACGACTTGAGCTGACTTTGACTTCCCCAAAGAGCAAATAGTTCTCCTTTACAAGCATCAGTTGCTGCAATGATGAGAGTATTTTGTAGATTGATAGAACGAGCCAGGAGCGCAAGACTTGACACCGGAATGAGTGGTTTTTTTAAAGCATGAGCAAGCGTACGTGCAGTGGTAATGCCGATTCTCAGCCCTGTAAAACTACCAGGTCCAACCCCCACTCCGAAAAAATCAATCTGATTCAGATTCCATCTCGTCGATTCTAAGACCTGATGTATCCCCCAAAGGAGTCTTTCTGAATGAGTCGCCTCAACGTTCAAGCTCAACTCTGCAACGAGACGAATATTTCCAGACGGATCCCCTTCCAGAGCTACAATTGCACCTGACTTTGCTGATGTATCCCAAGCCAAACAACGAATCATGATGAGTAGATCAACCTTGCAATGTCGTTATGAAAGGCAATCCCCATCAGGGTGAGGATAAAGATCAAGCCTAATCCCTGCACAATCTCCATCTGTCGATTGCTCAGAGGCTTTCTGCGAATACTCTCCACAGCTAATAAGAGGAGATGCCCTCCATCAAGAACAGGAATGGGAAGTATATTTAAAATACCTAAGCCAATTGAAAAAATAGACATATTGGTAAGAAATACAATGAGCCCACGTGCCATGGACTCACCTGCTACCTTGCCAATCATAATCGGGCCACTCAGTGCGCCCATAGACACTTCACCTGAGAACATCTTCTTCATGGAAATGACATGCCTTGAGGTGAGTTCAAGCATCCGTGAGGTGGCTTTTGAAAGCAGAGTAATCGGATGATAAATCTTCTCAATCACTACTTTAGGTTCGGCATAAACTAACATCGGCATCACACCAACCGTATAGTGAATGACCTTATTCAGGAGATGATCTCTCCCTTCTGTTCCAGTAGGTTCAATGGAGGCCACTTTGAGTGATCCATTTCTTTCCCACTCGAGTTGAACCTTGCCTTGAGTCTCCCCATAGAATTGAACTTTTTCCCTCAACTGAAAAAAGCTCTCAACCTTAAAGGTCCCAACTGAGATCAGACGATCCCCTGAGAGAAGTCCCATCTTTTCTGCTGGTGAGTGAGGAAGGACTTTATCGATAAAAAGCTCAGAGGAGAATAATCCAAAGTCTAGGCCTAAATCTCCCTGTGAATCTGAAGGCTTCGCCCAAGTCACAGAGACCTTTTCTGCGGGCTCAGTTTTCTTATTCTTCTTTTGCAGTGTGAAAGTCACCTTCTCCAAAGGCTTTACGCTCTGATACAAGGACTCGAGCACTTCCCAGTTTTCAACTCGCTTTTGATTCAAATCGAGAATGACGTCGCCTGTTTTAAGACCTGCTTGAGCTGCAAGAGATTGTGAATTTGAAACTCCAATCTGAGTAGAGCGCGCCATAGGCAACAAGCCCTCAATGTCTCCCACCTGGGCTTTCTCACCGTAAACACTGACCCCCTGTTGGCTTGCAACATCTGCAACAATCTGTGTGACTTGATCTCCTCCAGCATGCTTCACATCAAAGGTAAGTTGATGGTTAGGGCTTTCATTTAAAGCAAGCAGGACTTCTTCAAACTTCCTGACTGGTTTTTGATTAATCGCCACAATCTCATCGCCACTTCTAAATCCCATTTTCTCAGCAGGAGAGCGATGAACCACTCTACCCACAAAACTTGCCATTTGAGGCTCCCCTAGAACGAGGATCACCATGAAGATAAAAATAGCGAGAATAAAGTTAAAGAGTGGCCCACCAAAGAAGATCAAGAATCGTTTCCAGGGTTTTTGCCTATGAAGTGCTCTTTTTTGCTCCTCAACACTTAATGACTGATCGCGATCCTCGCCCAAAAGCTTGACGTATCCACCCAGAGGAATAGCGGATAGACAAAACTCTGTTTCTCCAATTTGTTTGGACCATAACTTCTTTCCAAACCCTACTGAAAACACCTCGGCTTTAACACCAAAGAGCTTTGCAAAGATAAAATGCCCAAATTCATGAAAAACGACGAGGGGTACTAAAATCAGGATAAAAGCTAGTGCTGAGTATAAAAAAGGCAAAACAGATGAAAGGATGAATTGCATTGAGGCAGACCTCCATTAAGCGAACACTCGGATACAAGCATACATGATTGGCAAACTGAATACTACTCCATCGAAACGATCTAGTAAACCGCCGTGACCAGGCAGGATCGCTCCTGAGTCCTTATGACCAAAAGCCCGCTTGATGAAGCTCTCGCAAAAGTCCCCCACCTGAGCCATTGCTCCAACCACAAGAGGAATCACAATAGCACCAAACAGTGATAATTTATTGAAAAACACCCATTTATAAAAAAGAGTAATCATCACGCTTGCTGCCAGCCCGCCCCAAGCACCTTCCCAAGACTTCTTAGGACTAATTAAGGGATAGAGCTTATTCTTGCCATATTTTTTCCCTATGAAATAGGCACCCGTATCTCCAGCCCAATTGATAAATAAAAAAACTAATGCCCAATGAACACCACTTGGGCCCTCATAAATTTTCCTTAAGTAAGTGGGTAGAAATCCAAGATAAAACATTCCAAAAAAAGAAAACGACATCTCCTTCAGGTGAGCGAGAAGTTGGGATTGACCTTCATTCTCATAGCGTTTTGCAGTGATTAAAAAGTAGATAAAAAGTGCAAAGAAAATCAGAATAAGAAGGCCGTATTCGCTTTGACCTAAAAAGAGATTGAGGCAAGAGACAACCCAAGTGAGCCCGAGAAGAAAATACATTTTTTCTTGGCGATCAGAAAGCTTAAAAGCCATTTGAGTAAACTCATAGACTAAACCCAACGATAGAGAAGTAGTCAGAATAAACATGACCAACCATCCACCCCAGATCATTAAGCTCAGGAGTAAAACCCCGCCTGCCAATCCTGTAACAACGCGTGTTTTGAGTTCGGAATTTTCTTTTTGATTCAATTTTGACTCCTTTGACTGTGGCCAAACTTAGGGTTTACTTAAGGTCCAACCCACCAAAGCGTCTTTCTCGCCCCGAATACTCCTCAATTGCAGCTCTCAAATGACTTGCATCAAAGTCCGGCCAGCAAATATCCAAAAATACAAACTCTGCATAGGCTGATTGCCAGAGAAGAAAATTACTGATGCGCTTTTCTCCACTCGTACGAATGAATAAATCTACCTGAGCAAGCTCTCCTAGTTCGGCCGTCCATAAAAACTGCTCAACCGTTCCCTCATGAATGTCCTCAGGCCTCAACCTTCCTGCAATGCATTCTTCGGAGATTCTCTGTACCGCTCTGACCATCTCTCGCCTACCGCCATAGGAGAGAGCAAAGGTGAGCTGCAAACCTGTATTTTGAGATAACTTCAATACTGCTGCTTCTACCACCTGTCTGGTCTCAGTATCCAGGCGATCTAACTCTCCGATGACTCTGAGTCGCACATTCTGCCTATGAAGCTCATCTGCGTCTTTTTTTATGTATTTACGCAAAAGCTTCCATAAAACTGAGCGCTCTGACTCAGGACGCGACCAATTCTCAGTCGAGAAAGCATACAAAGTCACTGCCTTCACACCTAAGCGATTCGCCTCACGAACAGCTTCTCTAACTCGAGCAGAACCTCTGACGTGGCCAAAAATACGTGGATGGCTCCTACGCTGTGCCCAGCGCCCATTTCCATCCATGACAATGGCAATATGATTTGGAATCTTTAAGGTCACTTCAGACTCAAATGGTCATGATTTCTTTTTCTTTGGTAGCAATGATTTTGTCGACTTCTGCTACCTTTTCATCTGTTTTCTTCTGAACCAAATCCATGGCTTTCTTTGAATCATCTTCAGTTAAAGACTTAGCCTTTTCCTGTTTCTTCAGTTCCTCATTAGCATCTCGGCGATGAGTTCTTAGGCCAATCTTAGTCTCTTCACCCATTTTCTTGATCAGCTTCACCATATCCTTACGGCGCTCCTCAGTGAGAGGAGGTAGAGGAATGCGAATCACTTTCCCATCATTCTGAGGGGTGAAGCCAATATTGGCAGCTAAGATTGCCTTTTCGATTGCTCCAATCATCCCACCTTCCCAAGGTGAAATCTGAATGGTTCTAGCATCAGGGGTAGTTACGTTTGCTACCTGATTCACAGGCACACTGGAGCCATAATAATCTACATGTACTGTGTCGACCAAAGCTGTAGAGGCTCGACCTGTTCTGACCTTAGCCAATTCAGCTTTTAGAGCTTGAATGCTCTTGTCCATATTTTGAATCATTGAATCAATAGTTGCTTTAGACATAGAAATCTCCGGATGATTTGAATCTCTAGACTTAGTGAACCAGAGTTCCCACTCTTTTGCCATCTACAATTTCCTGTAGAGCTCCAGAGTGACTCAAATCAAAAACAATAATAGGTAGTTGATTATCCATGCAAAGTGAAATTGCAGTGGAGTCCATCACCTTCAAACCTCTTTGAAGAACTTCCATATAGGAAACTTCGTCAAAGCGCTTTGCAGATGGATTCAATTTTGGATCTGCGTCATAAACGCCGTCCACGCGAGTGCCCTTTAGAACGACTTCGCAACCCACCTCAACAGCTCGAAGCGCTGCAGTTGTGTCTGTAGTAAAATAAGGATTGCCAATACCCCCACCGAAGATCACCACTCTGCCTTTTTCAAGGTGGCGAATTGCTCTTCTTCGGATGTAAGGCTCCGCTAACTCCTGCATCTCAATGGCGGATTGAACACGAGTATTGACTCCTTCATGCTCAAGAGCATCCTGCAAGGCCAAACAGTTTAACACTGTCGCCAGCATCCCCATATAATCTGCAGATGCACGATCCATCCCCTTGGTTGCGCCCTTAATTCCTCGGAAAATATTGCCTCCCCCAACTACAATTCCGATCTGGACTCCCTTTTCATGAATGGATCTAATTTCAGCTGCGAGGACCTTTAAAATGTCAGTATCAATACCGTACCCCTGCTGACCTGCCAAAGCCTCGCCAGAGAGCTTCAGTAAAACTCGCTTATACGAACCTTTTCGTTGACCTGTCTTTGGAGATGTCATTTTTGATCCTCGCAGCCTTCTTGAGTTTAAAATGGATATAAAAAGATTATGCCTCAGCAGCAGTCTCTTTTAAACCATCGCCTAAAACAAAACGAGCAAATCGACGAACTGAGATGTTTTCACCTAAAGTTGCAATCGCTTCCTTAAGAAGCTGCTCGATTGTCTTATTTGGATCTTTCACGAAAACCTGATGAAGCAAGCAATTGTCCTCATAGAACTTCTTAATCTTGCCTTCAGCGATTTTCTCTAGTACTGCAGCAGGCTTTCCTGAAGCTTGCATCTGTGCCACTGCAATTTCTTTTTCTTTTGCAATGATTTCAGCTGGAATTTCTTCAGGACGAACCCATTGAGGATTTGCTGCAGCAACATGCATTGCCAAGTCCTTCACCAATTGTCTGAACTGCTCAGTACGAGCGACGAAATCGGTCTCGCAGTTGACTTCCAAAAGAACGCCAACTTTTCCTTCACCATGAATATAAGAAGTAACAGCACCTTCTTTGGTCATGCGTCCTGCTTTTTTAGCAGCTGATGCAATCCCTTTTTTTCTGAGGTACTCTACAGCCTTTTCGAAATCGCCAGAAGTCTCCATGAGAGCCTTCTTGCAATCCATCATGCCTGCACCTGTTTTTTCACGAAGCTCTTTTACTAAGCCTGCAGAAATTTCCATGAATTAAGCTCCCTTTCCTGACTTCTTGCTCTTCTTCGCTGCTGGCTTCTCTTCAGTTGCTGCTGGAGCTGCTACTACTGCCGCTGCTGCTGGTGCAGCTTCTTGCTCAACTTCTGCTTCTGCTTCTTGAGCTTCTAAATCAGCTTCATCAATACCTTGAAGGTCAATATCGCCTTCAAAGCGTGAAACCTTCTTCTCAGTATCAGACTCTTCTTGTGCGTCTGCAATTTCTTGAGCGCGAAGCTTCTCTTGGAAAACCTTTGCTCCTTCAATGCAGCTTTCTGCAATCAAGTGAGCAAAAAGGCGAATACTACGAATTGCATCATCGTTACCTGGGATCACGTAAGAAATATCAGATGGGTCGCAGTTGGTGTCTACTACTGCAATAGTAGGAATGCCTAATTTTTTTGCTTCCTTCACTGCAATGTGTTCTTTTTCAGTATCTACCACGAAGATTGCTCCTGGGAGCTTCTTCATGTCTTGAATTCCACCTAGGGATTTCTTCAACTTATCCAATTCACGATCATAACGTGATTGTTCTTTTTTTGGAATTTCATCCCACTCAGGAGAAATCTTGAGTGCTTCAATTTTCTTCAAGCGGTCAATAGAAGCCTTCACAGTTTGATAGTTAGTGAGCATACCGCCTAACCAACGGTTGTTCACATAATACATTCCTGCGCGCTTTGCTTCTTCTTCAATCACTTCTTTAGCTTGCTTCTTAGTACCTACGAAAAGAACTTTCTTTCCTTCAGATGCAACCTGTGTTGCAAATGCGCAAGCTGCGCGGGTTTGATCAACAGTCTTCTGAAGATCAATAATATAAATTCCATTACGAGCTCCAAAAACGTAAGGCTTCATTTTTGGATTCCAACGACGAGTTTGATGGCCAAAGTGCACACCTGACTCTAATAATTCACGCATGGTTACTGCTGGCATGAAATGCTCCTTCATTAAATAAAAGCGGCAAATTTTAGGCGGAAGACACTGTGCGCATCGGCACTGAGAGACTTGCCGCGGTTTTTGAGATTCTTTCTGAAAAAACCCATTTCTTTCAGAAAACTTTGAATCTCCCTCCATCCCAAATGACCGAGAATACCTCGGAACCACGAAGTTTTGAGATGTGCGTAGTTTGCGTTGTCATAACTTAAAATACCCTCTTGTTGCAACCTCAAATTCGCCTAAAAAGCCCCTGATAATGAAACTGACAGAGAGCGACCCATAGGGTAATCCTTAATCGTCTGATAAACATGATTAAACAAATCTTCCAAGCGAACTCCTAGAGTTAAGTTATTCAATAGAGATGCCTGTAGACCACAATCAAAAACGAGATACCCAGGTAGACTCCCTGAAGCATTTGGAGTCACTTTCACAGAACTCGAGCCACGAGCCATCCAGAAGAACTCGCCTGCAACTTGAGTGATTTCAAATGAATAACGCACCCCACTCACGCTCAGATACTGAGGAATGTACGGAAACACTCCTCCTGTTTGTAGAATCCTTGACTGACTGAGCGTCGACGAGTGAAACACGGATGCCCTCTTATAAACCCTCCATTGTCCTGAAGCTAAAAGACCCAAGATGTAAGAATCTCCCAGATTAATCACAGAGTTTCCTTCAACTGCTCTCACTTCTTGTCTTTGCTGAGCATAAACTTGAACTGAAGCCTCTCCTGAGGTTTTCTTCAATTCAAACCCTAAAATCCCAGTCCAAACCTTCTCTGGTTTTAAATTAGGATTTCCCACATAAAAATCTCCATAGCGAGCAAATCGATCAATAAGCGTGGGATACTTTCTAGAAAATGAGAGTCGAGAAAAAACTGCCAATTCTCCAAGACCCCATTCCTTCCTCACTCCAACCGTTCCTTGAGGGTTCCATCCTAATCCCGAAACCCAGACTCCTTGAAATACGGGCTCAAAAAATAATGAAGACGCTGAGATAAACATTCGAGAAACCTGCATATTTGCACTATTTTGGGAGTACAAACTTTGCCCTAGCCCTTGAAACCCTACCTCACGAAATCCTCCACCCACCTTCCAATCATTTGAAAGAAACACACTCTCTACACCCCACTGATTGACTCGATCTTGAGAAAAACTCAGTACGGATTGGGGGTTTCGGTATTGAGAATCAATATAATCAACAAATAGAGTTGACTTGAGTAACTGACTTTTTGAGAAACTGATCTCATTTTGAAAAATCGGCATCAACCGCGCTGTTTTCATACGAGCAAGCGGAGAGTAATAACCACTAGGAGAAAATGACCCTAAAGACTCACTTTCAAGTTGAGTACCTAAAAGATGCGCTCGATTCCTCACCTGAGAACCGAAACTTTGCTTCAAGGTGAGCATTCCGCTTGGACCCTTCACCTTCAAATTACTCCACCCCACAACTGCAGCCATAGAATCTTTTTTTGCACCCACTGATAACTGATGAACTCCAAGAGTGGAAATAAAGTCAGTGAACCTCCATTGATCTTCCCTCTCTCGCAGCGAGGACTCAGTCCACGGAATCAGTCGCATAGTCCCTGCAGACGCCATTGGACTCATGAGATTCAGAGATGGCCCCATCTGAAACTGATAGGAATCCCACAAATATTGCGGAAAGCTTGAAAGATCAAACCCCCCGCCTTGTGGGGGATTTAGTGAGATCCCAAACACCTGAACATCAGCATCCTCAGAAGATACTCCCAGACCTCTGACCTGAGCTACGTTTCCTGGTCTTCCTGAATCAGTCATGGGAATTGCATTTTGATCCCGCACCCAGCCCTGAATCGACCCCGCACCTGAATTCGGCTGAAGCTTACCCTTCTGAGCAGGAACAAATGGATCATCAAAGAGAACTTCTGCAGCAGATCCCTCTTTAACTAATGGAGATAAATCAAATTCACCTGCTAAAACCTCTTGAGTAGGTGAGTTCACCCACAGGGCAAAACTCAATAGCCCTCTTAGTCCAGTGAAATAAAAACCGCAGCATAGCCATTGTCTCAAAATTTACTCCTCCTCAAAAACCCAATTAGTCTTAAAACCGATCAAAATCCCCACTGAGACTGTTCTTCACGAGATACTGCCGACTCTTGATATGACTAAACTGAGGATCAAAGTTAGAAACAATTACAGATACCCAAAAAAACGCTCACTCAGACGCTCTAGAACCATCAAAACGCCTCTCAGGCGATAAAAAATAAAAAAGCCGTGACATCAGAAACTCGTAATCTCCTGATGTCACGGCTCATAAGTGGATGAAGAATAATTATTTATTTCTCAACATCTTGAGAACTTCATCTAAATGCTCTGTTTCAATACGAACAAAAGAACGAGCCATCTCCTCAAGAGCAATATCATCTCCAGCTAGCTTGACTAATCTTTGATAAAGCTTCAAGGTGTTGCCTTCAAAACCTAAACTTTCTTGAAGAATTTGATCCACAGAGTGAACATGAGTTTCCTCTACGCGAGCAGAAATAACTGGAGGATGCCCACCGAGTGAAGTAATTTTTTCGCCAATGAGAGTTGCATGATCCATACTCTCTTGGGCTTGATCACGAAACCACTTCTGAATTGGAATACGGTTATGCCCCATAATCATAAAAGAATAATGAAGATACCGCACAATTCCAGCCATTTCAGCTTGGAAAATTTGCTCTAGACATTCCATCACTTCAGGGTTTGCAGGTTTACGCGTTTCATATACCATCATAATTCACTCCTTCCCTCTCAGAGTTCAAAATAACTAAATTGCGAAATACAATTTTACATGAGTTTTTGACAACTGAAGAGGCCAACGGCCGAAGCTCGATTCAGACCAGTGAAATCACAATTAAAGACTCATGAAAAGCAAAAAATGTGCTATTCTCTCTTAGAGAGAAAGACCAAACTTTGATCTAAGGATAAGACCATGTCTCATCACTCAAGCTCAGTTCAATCAATTAGATTTAAAAACGGGTTAGCTTTTCATGGTCCGCTAGAGTTCATTATTCAACCAGAGCTTCGAGCTTTAGAGGACATTCCAACCCACACCCCATCCCCAACACAGACAGATCAGTTTTGGATGTTTGAGGCATTTCGTGAGTCTTTAAATAACTCAGGCCTGACTAACCCTAACCCTTCTGTTGGATGCATTTTAATTGATCGAAATGGAAAGGAACTGGCTCGAGGCGCAACTCAAGCTTTTCCAGGTCTTCACGCTGAACGAGTGGCCTTCTCAAAAATCACGCATCCTGATCTGCTTAAGCAAGGAACAGCTTACATCACGCTAGAACCTTGCACACACCATGGAAATCAACCTCCTTGTATTGACCTACTCACACAATCCTCTCTTGAGCGAGTGGTCATTTCACGAGCTGACTCTGATCCTCGGGTATCAGGAAGAGGAATTCAGAAACTTCTTGCTGCAGGTAAAAAAGTTGAAGTTGGCCTCCTCAAAGATGAGGTAACAGCCTGGAACTTTGCTTTCTTTGCTGAACTCATACTGAAGAGACCTGTCTTTATTCTAAAGTGGGCACAAACTCTCGATGGACAACTGGCAGATGATCTTTACTCTTCAAAATGGATCTCTGGAAAATCTTCTCGAGCCTACACTCACTGGATGAGACAAAGACATGATGGAATCTTGATCGGAGCACAAACCCTCATTCATGACTTCCCTTCGCTCAACGTAAGAGATTGCGCCATTCAATCCCATCATCAACCTACACCCATCATTTGGGATCTCAAAGGTAGGCTTCTTGTTAAGGATCAAGAACAGCAAAAACAATGTCTAAACAAACTTCTCACCCACCAAAGAAAACTCATCTACATCACAGCTGATTTTAATACAAAACTCCTTGCAGATTCCATTCTCCCAAGAAATGAAAATATTTTTATCATTAAAGTGAAAGCCCCAACAGACCCTAAACAAACCCCCGTGAACTCTGACTTGATTAGCAAGCTAAGCTCAGAGGCTATCCAAACTTTTTTGGGCAAAAAACTCCAGAGTATCTTCATCGAAGGTGGAGCACAAACCCTGAGATCTTTTATTGAAGCAGGCTATGCCGATAGCATACATGCTTTTATTGCCCCTATTATCACGGGTGGAAACCATCATCGAATCTCCTTAGGTAGGACTCTCAATCAAGCCCAACACTTTACTGCAATTGGATCTCATCAATTTGGGCAAGACACCCTCATTGAAATGGTATCGAATCAGATCAATCAAAGCTTATTTGAAACTAACTCAGGTGAAACTGTAATCGATAAGAAAGACGATCCCCCCACTTGAGCTGAGCAATCTGTCCATCTTCAATGGCACCTACTCCTGCTGGGGTTCCAGTAAAGAGAACATCTCCATCCATAATTGGAAATAACGAACTTGTGAAATGGATACACTGATCGGGCGAAAACCTCATTTCTTTGCCTTTTGCCTTTTGTCGGAGTGTACCATTCAAAGAAAACTGAAATTCCTCGTCCAAGTAATTTGGAAATTCCCGAATAGGAATCCATGGCCCAATAACGGCGGAAGACGAAAAAACCTTGGCAGCTTCCCAGGGTAATCCTTTTTTCTTGAGGTCTGCTTGCAGCTCACGAAGCGTAAGATCTAAGCCCAGACTGACAGCCTGAATTTCTCCATCTCGGGATAACTTAAGAATGACCTCACACTCATAGTGAATTTTACCACGACGAGAAGAAAGGTGAACATGACTAAGCTCCAACCTTTGATCTACTGCAAAACTCACACTTGGCGGTTTAAGGAAAACAACTGGATATTCCGGCACAGCATCTCCCAACTCCTGTGCATGTTCGATGTAGTTTTTTCCAATGCAAATGATCTTATCCATAACAAAAAGCCTCTAATAAAATGCTGCAATTTAACAGCTTTTGTTATACATGCAAGAATAAGCCTGCAGAAGGTCTCGGGGGATTTGTGCATCAAAAGATGAGGGTCTGGATAAAAAAATTTGAGAAGCCTTTGACGGCTCTTGTAGGATCCGCTTTACTCTCTATTGCCTTGCTCCATCTCAACTTCAATTTTCTTGAAGCGAACTTGTATGATTTAAGAATGTCTCATGGGTCACAAGCAACTCCCGATGAACGCATAGCGCTTATTACTCTAGATGACCTGACTACTCAAGAGCTCAATGACTTCTCTCCATTACCTCTGAACATTCATGCGGAATTCCTTGAAAAACTAGAGAAGCTTCGACCCAGGGCCGTGGGATACCTTCTTGATCTGAACCATGTCAATCAAATCACTCCTGACTCAATGAGAAGTACAGCATCTCAAAGCCTCTCAAAAACTGTACTCAGAATGCGCTCTCAAGGAGTCCCCTTTGTCTTAGGCACGTCGTTTGATGTTACAGGCGAGGTCATTCCTTCATTCCCATTAAACTCACTTCCCCATGGAGTCGCCGTCATTCACAAAGATGGCAACGTCTTCGCAGAAGATAAAATCACCCGCAGAGCCTTACTCACGCTCTACAACAAACCGTCTTTTCATCTTTACTTAGCTAGGGAGCTGGGCTATTTCACTGACCAATCTCTTCCCCAAGGGAGTTACTATATTCCAGAAGTTGATGCTCACTACTTTTTTTTCCGTTATCACGGCAATACAGACTTACATCAACTCCAAGGTAATCAGGCGAACTACAAAAGGTATTCTTATTCTGATATTCTAAAGGGGCGGATTTCCAGTAACGAACTCAATGGAAAGATAGTTCTTGTAGGACCACTCTCAAAAGATGACTCAAGTCACTTTGCGTTTACACCCTACTCTCACCTCTCCTTTTCTAACCCTAAGATTTTAGTTCATGCAAATATTCTAGATTCGATAATACATAACAATGGAATCTCCCGCACTCATCCCATCACTAATGGGTTAGTCACTTTCATCTCAACAACTACGGTTCTTTGGTGGATCATAAACTCCACCCCTCTTTATGGAGTATTCGCAACCCTCACTCTAGCTTTCGTTCTAATTGTGATTAGTCAGATCTTATTTCAGACACAAGGTTTTTGGATCAGAGAGAGCCAACCGTTAGTGGGAATTTTTGTAAGCTACTATCTAGCTGTCCCTTACCGACTCATTCGGGAGTACAAGAAGCGTTGGGATTACCAAAGGAAGCATGAAATCCTAACACAAGTTGAGGAGATGAAGACCCACTTTCTTTCTCTAGTGACTCATGATTTAAAAACACCTGTGGCTCGTATCCAAGGCCTAGCTGAAGTGATCCTCAGAAAATCTAGTTCTCAACTCGGAGAAAAAGAGACTCAATCTCTAAAAAATATCCTATCCTCAACAGACGAGCTGAATCATTTTATTACTAGCATTTTAGAACTGAGCAAGGTTGAATCTAACCACCTGCAGCTTCATTTTGAATCTAAAGACCTCAACCAGCTCATTGAAAACTCCATTCAAAGATTTGAATCATTCGCAAAAACGAAGAATATCAAGTTAATACAATGCTTAGAGCCCTTGTTTCCTATTAAAATTGACGTCAACTTGATTGAAAAAGTCATTAATAACCTCATTGATAACGCTCTCAAGTACTCCAAAAATGAATCCGCAGTGACGATTAAAACTCAGGAAAGTCATGACTGGATTATGATCACCATTGAAGATCAGGGCATTGGAATGTCGAATCAAGAGATCGAAGGATTATTCACTCGATTTTACCGAATTAAAAATGATGACACGAGCACAATCTCAGGTACTGGCTTGGGGCTTTATTTAAGTAAGTACTTTGTTGAAGCTCACCAGGGCCGCATTACCGTAGAGAGTACACCTGGCATGGGAAGTACATTCGTGATTTATCTTCCTATCCATACAACGCTCCCTCAAAAGGTACTCCAAACTGAGAAAAACCTAAGACAAACAACCTCGAAACATCACTCACTACCTAAGGAGAGAACCTATGTTTAAAGTACTCGTCGCAGATGATGATGCAGATTTGAGACTATCTGTCGCCTCCGCCTTATCAGAGAATCACTTTCGAGTGGATCAAGCCAAAGATGGAGAAGAATGCGTGAACAAGATCAAGGCAGGTCACTATGATCTTGTATTTTTGGATGTAAACATGCCTCGTATGAATGGCATGGAAGCTCTTAAAGAAATCAAACAACACGATGCATCTATCATTGTGATCATGCTCACTGCATTTTCAAATATTAGGGACGCTGTGGAAGCAACAAAAGATGGCGCCTATAATTATCTAGAAAAACCGATCAAAGCAGAAAATCTTGTTTACCTTGCCGAAAAAGCCCTCAGAGCAAAGCACATGGTTAGAAATATGTCTATGTCTGCTCCTGTGTTTAAGCTACCCAATGGGACAGACTTTATTGGGCAAAGCTCTGAGATGAAAAGAATCTTTAGTGTGATTGATAAGCTTTCTAGAGTTGAGACGGCTGTTCTCATTCGTGGAGAGAGTGGCACAGGCAAGGAGCTTGTTGCTCAAGCACTTCATTATAACAGTCCTAGAAAAGACAATCGTTTTGTGACCATTAACTGCTCAGCGATCCCTGAAAATTTAATTGAAAGTGAGTTTTTTGGGCACGAGAAGGGGGCTTTTACAGGAGCTGATTCTCGTAAGATTGGCAAATTTCAGTATGCTGATGGAGGAACCTTATTTCTCGATGAAATCGGAGACATTTCAGCCAGCATGCAGGTTAAGCTCTTGAGAGCTCTTCAAGAGAAGAAATTCACACCTATTGGCTCAAATCGAGAAGTGGAAGTGAATATTCGCATTGTGGCAGCAACGAATAGAAATCTTGAAGAAATGATTAAAAAAGTAGAGTTTCGAGAGGACCTATTCTATCGATTAAACGTTCTCCCTATTCATCTCCCTCCACTGAGAGAACGAAAAAATGATATTGATGCACTCACTCAGTATTTCATTGAAAAGTTCAATCAATGTCATAGAAAAAGTATCGTCCAGGTTTCAACCTCTGCCATGAGCATTCTCAAAGGTCACTCCTGGCCTGGTAATATCCGAGAACTCGAAAACGTAATTGAGCATGCATTTGTGATTGAGTCCTCTCACGAGATCACTCCAGAGAGTCTACCCTTCAGCTTGCTGCACACACCTCACTATAAACAGCCTAAGATTCAGGTCTTTGAGCCCTCACATGTTTCAGTGAGTCAAACAGCGCTTGCCAGTGCTGGAGATACCAGCTTCTCATTAGCCCAGGAAGCCTCGTTAGGACTATCTTCTCTTCCACAAGATAAAGGTTTCGTCTTGGACCTTGATCGTTTAGACTTTCAAGCAAATAAGGAGGAGTTTGAGAGACAATTTCTGATCAATGCTTTAAGAGCATTTAAGGGCCGAATCAATCAAACTGCCTTGCATGCAAATATCCCGAAGAAAACTCTCCTCAGAAAACTCGAAAAGTACGGGATCAATGCTAGGGACTACAATTAGAGAAGATAAGCCCCACTACTCCGTTATTCTGGCCTGAAGCGTGTCCATAAAGTGAGGATTAGGATGAACAATACTTCTTAAGGTTTGAAGAGAGACCAATGCTTCTTGAATTGAATTAGCAGGAGAGATAGCTGAAGCTGAAGCAAGAGAGGCCCCACCCACACCATGCCCAGCTTGTCCTGCCAAGTTTGAATAAAGCCATCCCACAATCTATCATAAACCTCATCTCTCTGAAGAGGCATAAGGATTGCAAATCTCCTGATTGGAGGCTAAGCAAGTCCATGAAACCCATGCCCCATACTCACACTCATTCTATGCATGGCCCAGATAATGCCGAGCATGAACTTAGAAAAGCGTACAATTGCATCATTGAATCTGGAGTGAACTACACCTTCACACCCCTACAAACTCTAGAATTCTCCCCTCAAGAAGCTATTCAAACGTATGAACAAGCCTTTCAATTCTACAGACAAGGTAAAAGACTCACTGCAGAGAGGTGGGCTCGCGCAGCAAAACACCTTGCGCGAGCGTTTTGGCACGAAGCAAAAATAGCTTACCTAGAACCTAGACTGGAAGACTTACCGTACCTCAAGGGAGCACAAGACGATGAGTATCACCTTCACGAAAGATTAGACTCCACGGCCGAGCTCTTAGCCTCCATTCAAACTCATCCGCCGCTCGGGCATACATCGTTTCCAAAAACTATGGCACAATACATTTCACGCGCTCAGCATCATCTCTCACAAATTCAAAATGCAGGCATAAATCCACACGAACTCCTCAGAGCAGAGCGCATCAAGGCTGCATATGAGTACAGTAGAGTCATTGAGTGCATGAATTTAGGCTACGAGGCCCTAGAAACTACGGAAAAAAGTGCTGCATAGAATCAGAAGACAGAAGGAAAACCGAAATCACTTCATTGAGTTGCACAAAAAAAAAGGGCCCCAATTTCTTGGAGCCCTCAACAAGTCTTGAATCAGTAAAACAAAGATTAACGCTTTGAGTACTGGTAGCGACGTCTTGCGCCAGCCAAGCCGTATTTCTTACGCTCAACTTCACGAGAGTCACGAGTAATGTGACCGGCCTTCTTTAATACAGGTCTGAAAGCAGGATCAAGAAGCAATAATGCTCTTGCAATACCGTGCTTTACTGCACCTGCTTGGCCTGACAATCCGCCACCGCGAACGTTCACAGCAATATCATAGCGACCAGCAGTTGAAGTCAATTCAAGTGGTTGCATAATAAGCATACGAGAAGTAGGACGAGGGAAATAATCTTCAAAAGATCGTCCGTTGATGCGAATGACGCCTTCATCACCAGTACGGGGACGAATGTAGACACGCGCAATGGCGTTCTTACGCTTCCCTACTTGATGTTGCTGTTTCTCCATTTAAAAACTCTCCTTAATCGACTCTGGCCTTTAATCTCAACAAAAAAGATTAAGATGCTTTTTTGCTAGAGGATGACAAAACTGATTTACGCACTACTGATGCAGGTAGTGGTTGTGGATTCTGTGCAGCATGTGGGTGCTCAGCACCTGCATAAATCTTAAGTTTTTTCATTTGGTGACGTGCAAGGTTAGACTTATTAGTCATTCCCCAAACTGCGCGTCTCAAAATTTCTTCTGGGTGGCGAGCTAGCATTTCCTTTGCTGTTTTAGTCTTCAAACCGCCAACATAACCAGAATGATCACGATAAAGTTTATCATTCCATTTATTGCGGGTGAAAACGACCTTGTCAGCATTCAAAACTACGACAAAATCACCGGTATCGGCATGTCTTGTAAACGTAGGCTTGTGTTTGCCAAGCATGAGTCTTGCGATGACTGTCGCGATTCTTCCAACGACTTGGTCTTTCGCATCAACTACATACCACTTAGGGGCATTTGGACCCTTGGTTTCAAAAAAGTGTGGACCGTACTGCTTCGCCTGATAAGACTTTTGCTGCAACATAGAAATCTGGAATTACAGGACCTTAAAGTTGAAGTCAACCCCTTTTTCACAAGGAAAAGGATTATTAAATGACGCCCACTGAAAAATGAACAAAATTACTTTCAAGAGAGTTCGGGTTTTGATTCAATTTAAAACCCCAATCTAGGTTCACTGGACCAACAGGCGTTTGTATATGCAGACCTGCACCTGTCGTATAATAGAGCCTTCCAAAGGAGTACTGATCAATCAGAAGATTTGCCGCATCCATAAAAACCCCGAATCGAACGGCATCCGAGAAAGCGTAATCAAGTTGAGTTCGATAATTGATGTAGGATAAACTATTTTGAATAGGAATGTTCTGACTCTGATAATTGAGCTCTAGCTCGCGATAACCTCTTAGACTCGCAATACCGCCCAAGGCAAATTGCTTAATCAAAGGAATCAGACTTGTTGTTGTATCTCCAGGCTGAATGTTTTGAGTGGTCTTTTCATATCCGGATCTCAAACTAAAATACCAGAAAAACCGATTAAAAAGAGGGAGATGGTAATCTGCCCTCAACTGTGCACGATAATAGGAAATAGAGTAGGATTGTCCATTCAAACCCGCCACACTACCTGACCCTAACATTGGAAAAGCAAAATCAGCCCATACGGTTGTATAGAACCCGCGATTAGGCGACAAAGCGCTGTCTCTAAGATCCAATGTTAATCGCGGCGTTACCGTTCCTATCCTGTAGGTCTGATTGTCGGATACGAGGTTAGAATTAAACTGATGAGTACTCTCCAAAGTGTAGGTAAAACTTCCCAATAGATGGGAATTCTTAACTAAAGGCTTCTCCCAGGTCGAGGCTAGAGTAAAAGTTTCAGCAGCAAAATCAAAGTACTGTGTTCTCCCACCCGTCAAAGACGGCTTATAAACAAGTCCCTGAACAGATGCAAATTTTGGCCAGATGTAGCTGAGCTGACCTTGGACTTCAGGAAAATGATAGTTATAAAAACGCCGATTGAAATTTAAACTGATTGCAACCGTATGATTCCTACCCCAAAGGTTCATATAGGAGAGCTGACTAAAGGCTCTTATCCCTAGGTCAGTCCTTAATCCAGGACCCCAGGTCAGCGCTCCCCGATCAGCTTCCTGAACCTTGATCACTACTGCTTTTGAGCCCTCATGTCCTGGATCACTGACTAAACGCATATTTAAGGAAGAAAAAATCCCTAACCTTCTGAGATTCCGTTCCGTCTCAATTAAGTTATTCTCAGTGAGAATATCATTCACTTTAAATAGAAGCTGATCAAGAATGACTGACTCTTGTGTCCTAGCAACTCCCTTGATTTCAATTCGACTAACCCGTGACAATACCCCTTCATTGATCTTGAGATGGATCTCAGCATTTCGATGCTCGCGGGAGTAGACAATAATATCCTCAGAACCCTCATTAAGGATCTGGAAGTCAAGATAGCCTTGAGATCTGTAAAAAGATTTTAATTCTTCTAAGTTCTTAGAAAGCTCAAAAAGATTGAGAGGATCTCCCTCATGAACTTTAAATACAGGAGCAATGTCTTGAAAGCTAAAATGATTTAAACCCTCAACTCTAAATTGAGTAACCTTCGTTTGCTCGCCCTCATATAAGTAGAGAGTCACTCGTACAGGTACCTGAGACGATTTAGGCTTAATCACTTCCGGAAAAACACTATGAATCGTAACCAGTTTTGCACCTAAGTATCCCTGCTCTTTGAGTATATCGATCAATAACTCCCCTGCTTTTTGAACTTCCTTCTCAACGAAGATCTGATTCTGAATGACAGAGGAGGCTTTCGAATAAAATAGATCTCTGAGCTGCCTAGAGATAAAGTTCATGTTGCCATCAAATTCAATGGATTCAATACGAGCTCTAGGACCTTCCGATATTAAAAACGTTACTCTTTGTTCTAGTCTTCCTGGGAGACTCGCACTGATTGCTTCAACGCGCGCATAAAAAAAACCTTGAGAGCGATACTCCTCCTCAATTCTTCTTCGCAAGGTCTCCATATAATCTTGACCTAGACCTATGGCCTTCTGATCATCAACAACTCGATTCAGTTCGGCCCATGTCAAAAAGGATTGACCTTGAAAGCCAAACCAAACCTTTTCACCTAATTTAATCTGATACTGAAGCTTAACCCACCTTGTTGAGGAGAGATCACTTTTTGAAGGATCTACTGATTGAGGTTCATGAGAAGGAATCACCTGAACTGCTAGAATCGAAGACCCCACATAATCCAAGGAAGAAAGCTTATCCTGAATCGCTTTTTTTCCATCTGAAACATTATCTTGATCCAAAGCATCACCGACATGGATCGGCACTAAAAGATGTAAATCTTTAAGTTCCTTACTCTTCAGACCTTTAAGATCAACTCGATCAGCTCCACTGAGATTGACCTCAACAGCAGCCACGCGGCTTGCTTGACCCTCTTTCACCCTTATTTCGAGGACAACTTCTTGACTCCCTGGTTGTTTTAATTTTTCCTTAAAAACTCTCACCTCTACGGAAGCATCCTCATAGCCATGATCTTGATAGATTTTAATTAAATTTTTTCGAGAGGACTCTATTTTTTGTTGGTTTAATCGATCTCCAGGTAAAAGCTCGAGACCTCCTTCGATCACATTAGAGCTCACGGCTTTCACGCCCTGAATATCGATTCGATCTAAAATCAGAGAGGAGCTTTGATGGATATTCACTTCCTGTACTTGCTGGACACCCGCCCAAGATAATGAAGAATGAGACAGAAAACAGAGAAGTAAAAGAGCTAGGTTCACCATAGAGCTACTTAAACCTCTTGAGAAACTTCAAATCCAGACCTACTGATGTGGGGTAGGGCTGAATATCGCCAGTACTGTAGCTAGTAAAGTTATTGTAGACTCCAATCACGGAGAGATCAGGGTTTACTGAATAATCAATCGTAAACTGATTGGCCTTACTCGTCCCAATCCCTACTGTCGTACCTGCAGAGACGCTTAAGCGCTTACCCAACCTCCTCCGAATCTTAATCTGGGGTGCAGCAGCCACATCACCTTGCATTCTAAACGCACTAACACCTTGTTGTCGATTCACTGCCTCATCTAGGCCCACTTGAAATCCTGTTTTTTCCTCAATATCACGACTGACATCGAGTGAATGAAAAAGCAAAGAAGCTGCTTCTCCCTGTTGAATAGCCGTTAAAGAGGCTGCATCTAATTTTTTTGCATCCGCAGAAGTGACTCCTAAAGCTAATAAGGCAAATAGATCAGACTCAGGCATAGGCGGATTGGATGATAACTCAACTCGAATATCGTTCTTTTTCCCCGAAGCAAAGAGCTGAATTTTAATATTATTCACTTCAGTACTGGCCACCAGATCAAAAGAAGGATTGCTTGATGTCAGACTATCAAAAACTGCTGATCCTGAGCGAACTTGAAAGACATGATCTTTAAAAACAAGCTTTCCTTGAATCACTTCTGCTTTGCCAAGAATTCGAGGTGCATCTACAGTATTCGTGAGCTTTAGCTTCGCTCTGGCTTGTAAATCCCTAAAAAGATCATTCTGAAAATAAATCCCCTGAGGTGCCTCCACGTCCAGATTGAGACTCACCATACTCTTCTGAGTTCCACCCTGTTCAGAGGGTAAGGGAAGCTGTTGGATTGTTTTGGAAGTGTCAGACCCTTTTTTTGAACTCAGCATTTTCTCTCGAGACAAAGCGGAATGAACGATTAAGCGACCATCGAGTGCGTAGGGGGCCTCTGATCCATGCAAATGAACTCCTCCACTGAGCTTGACATACTGAAATGGAGCGACCTTAATTCTAGCATCCTTCAAAGCCCCATGAATACTCACCTCAGTTTTTTGATGAGAAAGCTGAGTGAGGGTTCCGTCTAGATTAAGACGCCCTCCACCCAGTTCTGAGGAGATCCGATTCATGAACCATTGGTTTTCTTTTAACTGAATCTCTCCGCTGATGTTCTCAAAACTAGAATCAAAAGAATCTAAAACAACTTGCCCGATTCTAAGATTAACTCTTCCAGTGGCTTTCGGCTGCTGATGTCTGCCTGATAGCGCAAACTGAAGAGAGGAGACCCCATTGATCTGACTAATTGCACCTGTGAAAAACTGCACAACGGCATTCTCAGCCGTTCCTGAGAGCTCACCCCTAACGCCTACTTTTGAGTTCTCTAATCGACCTTCTAAGTTACCTTCCTTACTTTTTAAAACAAAATGAGGAATCTTGAAATTGCCCTCTTGAATCGTCGCTTTAATTGGCTCATCTAATTCTAGCTTTAAATTCTTTTTTGATAAAATGAGTTCGCTTAACGAAAAACTCCCGTGCGCTAGTCCATCTTGATGAGGAAAAACCTTTAATGAAGCTCCCCCTGTTAATCTTGCAGCAAACTCAGGATCTTGAACTAAAGATTTATTGAAAAACAAGAATGCAGGAGAAAAGTCAAAGTGTTTTAACTCAAGCTGTAAAACACTAGGGAGCTTATCATCCCAGTTGTAGCTTCCATCAACTAAAGCCTGACCTCCAAACACAACGCCGTGTAAAGACACTTCTCCATTCCCAGAGCTCATGGAAATATATGAAGAAGGAGTGGATTTTCCGTGAAAGTAAGTATCTCTTAAACTCAACTCTGCTGATGCTTCTAAAGATTCAAGCTCTCCTTGACCTGAGGATTGAAAGTCGATCTTAGACCGAACTGGAACATTGAGGCGAGCTAGAGCATCGAACTCACTTAAATCTAAATTTTGAGTATTGACTTTCCAAGAGTAAACTTTCTTGTTCAAATCGTATGAAAATCTCCCTTGAATCGAACCATCCCTCTTCTCAAAATTAAAAGAATCAGCAAAAAGCCTGCCTTGATCATACCCTCCTGTGAGCTTTGCCGTTCTGAATCTTTCCTTCATGTACTCCCAATTTTTTCCATGAAGATCGACCAGCACCTTCAAGTCATGAGCACCTAAGCCACCTCGGATCTTTACATCTCCCTGCACAGGCCCGTACAAGGTATCCTGAAAAAACTGGGCTTGATCAGTCAAGTTTTGTGTGATCTGTGAGATGTTCTTTAAGTTCCCTTGTGAAATAGTTGCATCAAGCTCAATTTTTTCGTTCCAACCTAAATCTAAATGCCCATCGACTGAATAAAGGGTTTCATCTGCTTGGAGTTTAGCCTGGCGGATGTAGAGAAAGTTCTTGTCGTCATCCCATGTAATCCTTCCTTTTAGGGCACCCAAAAATAAATTCACGTAGAAAGCTTCTTTTAAGTCTACGTCTACATCTACAAGAACTGAGCTGAAGGGACCATGAACAAAGACTTGTGCTGGACCCATGCCCCGAGAAGGAATTTCTGCAATTTCACCAAGATCATCTAGCCTAAGTGAACCTTGAGCAAACAGATCTAATCCGGTTTTAAAATCAATCTTACCTTTTAAATTAAGCTCTGTTTGAGCAATTTTAAGCTGTAGATCCTTGGGATACACTCCCTTTTGATCAACCGTAACTGTACCGTTAAGATTAATTCGAGGAATATCAAAGATTTTTCTCAAAGGCTTTTTCTGTCCCAGCTTTTGATTATCGAGTTGAAAATCCTCTACCCAGTTCTTCAGACTTGCATGAAGTCTCCAAGATTGCTGAGCACTGGGAGGAGTAAAGGAAACATCAGTTTCTCCATTAATTCTAAAGTCTAATGGGTAAATAGATGAAGCAGACTCTCCCACTAACCAATGAATATGAGCATGATCAATCTTTAACGGAACTAAAATGGGATTTTTTGATTTGAACTTCCAGTTGAATTTTCCAATCTCAATTCTTCCACCATGGGCTACTTTTTCTCCAAGAACTCGATCCTTCAAACCGGCAAAGATGAGGCCTTGGTTGAAACTCACTTCTCCACCTCCTGGAGCGGATTTCCAACCTGCATCTATCTGTAGAAGATCTCCTGACCATCCCATGAAAGAAAAGTCACGAACATTGAGTTTTCCCATCAGTTGAAGCTGATCCTCAGGATGAGCTAAATTTCCATTTAGATTCCCATCAATATCCACTACCCCTTGAACGGAGGGCGATTTTTCGAGGGAATTCACACCTAGAATCTGAACAATAGAGGAAAGCTCACCCTGCAGTTTGAATTGAACTTCTGCATCGACTCCGTTCTCTAGATTAACCAAGTCTCCCTTGATCTCTCCTCGAGTGGAAAGAGCGACTCCTCTCTTTGTAAATAATAGCTCATCGATTTTGAGACCTCGAGGATTCAAAAAAGCGAGGCCACTCACTCGGTCTATCTGATCAGGTAGCGAAAGGTCCTTGAGATAACTCCCTTCAAGCTGCCCCACATCAAGCTGTAGGGCATATCCCAAGCCACCTTTACTTGATTTTTGAGCAATCTTGAGCTGATAAGCTGTTGCTCTCATGGTTTTTTGAGTCTTTGAGTCCTCGCCTAAAAACTCAAGCTCTAGCTGCGTATCCTTGAGTGAAATACTTTCAGCATGAACTTGAAAAAGCTCATCCCAATTCAAACTGAACTTTTTTTTATCCCCCAAAGATCGGGTTTGAAGGGCCGGGTTTCCAAGGAACAACTTAAACTTACCTTGAAGAATAGCCACCTCATGAACCCAAATATCGCCAGATAAAATCTGTAGAGGGAGAAACCTAAAATCAATGCGAGCCGCCTGAACAGAAGAACCTGCGGGCAGACCTAAGGGATTTCTAGCCTTAATCCAAACTTTGGGTTCTTTCACTGATACAGCTGGAGGAAATAATTGGACTGAAAACTCTTTAAAGTCCCCTTCTATTCCAAGATCTCTGGGAAGGTGCGTCGAAACGACTTCTTTAACAATCTTAGCAAATTGAGGGCTTTGAATAAACCAAAGCGCCCCGAAGATGAGCGTTCCTACTATGAAGCTAAAAGCAAGTAAGGGCCGCCTGAGCATAACTCTCGCCTAAATCATCCTATCTTTTTGTATACGATCGCTTGTATCTCTATATTTTGGGTCAATTTTAATCACTTGGCTATAAAACTCCTGAGCCATTTGAAACTTTCTCAAGGACTCAAAGGCTCTGCCCACCAAGTAATAAAGTTCAACTTTTCTATCTAGGGGAATATCCAAATCATGAAGCAACGGCTGAATCTCTGAGTAAGCCTCATAGGGTTTCCCTTCTTGTAACAAAGCTAATGCTAAAAGGGATGTTGCAGACAAATTAAGTTCCTGACTCTGAGAGTCCTCCCATCCTTCTAATCGCTTCTGAGCTCCTGAAAAAAGACGGATAGCAATCATCGAAAGTTCCATCTCTAAAAAACCAACACCCAGATCAATCCAGTCCCTTGGGCTTGCCTGTGCAAGCTCCTTTTCCAGGGTTAAAATATACTCTTGAAGTAATTCCTGATCACTAAATAATGAAAAACGACTCAGTTTTACGGAAGGAGGAGTATCAGCAAAAATTCCTAACTCAAGTTCCTGGTCAAGCCTTTGCATGAGCTCCTGAGTATCCCCAGTCGTGTGCTGTAAGGAGGAAGAGGTGAAAGTAGGTCTTATGGGTTGACCCTCTAGGGCGTTTTTGAGCTCAGTTTCACTGATCTGCTGAAGCAACTTTTGAGCCTCTAAAAACTCTGGATTTCTGATCAAAATCTTCCGGAGTTCGCTTTTTGCATCAGAGACAAAGCCTTCTTGCATCAAAATTCGAGCCGATTGAAAAATATCCTCAATTGTGCCCTCAGCCAAAAACTCAGTAGAAACTGGGGCTACTTTTTGAAGAAGATCTTCGCCTAAATCAATTTTTGACTTATCTCTATTTTGATCCATTAAACTGATTAATATTACTCACTTTTTGAAAGAAACTCCTCCAAAAAGTGAGTGTCATAATCAGCGTCTTTAAATTTCTTACTCGCCATGATCTTCTTGTGAAAGGAAACATTAGTCTTAATCCCTTCCACCACAAACTCATCCAAAGCTTGACGCATCTTGGCAATGGCCTCATCACGTGTAGGCGCATGAACAATGAGTTTTCCAATCATTGAATCATAAAAGGGAACTACCTTGTATTGATCATAGACAAAGGAGTCTACACGAACACCATATCCGCCAGGTACGTGCAAACCAGTGATCTTACCTGGTGAAGGTGAAAACTTCTCTGGGTCCTCAGCATTGATCCGACACTCAATGGAATGAGACTGGATCTTTATATCTGACTGTTTAATCTTAAGCGGCCGGCCAGCTGCGGCAAAAATCTGCTCTTTAATCAAGTCTATCCCTGTAACCATCTCCGTTACAGGATGCTCAACCTGAATGCGAGTGTTCATTTCCATGAAGTAAAACTTCTTATCTTTGTTATCGACCAAAAACTCTACCGTACCCACATTCTCATAATTAACTGCAGAGCAGAGCCTCAAAGCTGCTGCACACATTTCATCTCTAACTTTTGAGTCAAGAATTGGACTCGGGCTCTCTTCCACTAACTTTTGATGTCTTCTCTGAATGGTGCAGTCACGCTCACCTAAGGCAATCCGATGACCATACTTGTCACACAAAACCTGAATCTCTACATGCCGTGGGTTCTCACAATACTTTTCTAGATACATGGCTGGATTACCAAATGCAGCGGCAGCCTCTGCACTCGCCTTTTCAAAAGCATTCTTTAGCTGATGAGGGTCATAGACGATATGAATTCCACGTCCTCCGCCCCCAGCAGCTGCTTTCAATATTACGGGAAATCCAATTTTTTCAGCCTCAATTAAGGCAGAGTCTGCATCAGGTACTGCAGATAATGTCCCTGGAAGAAGAGGAACCCCAGCAGCACGAGCAATTGCTCTTGCCTGAGTCTTCTCGCCCATCGCCTGGATATTTGCAGGGGTAGGTCCGATAAAGGTAATATTACATTCCCTGCACAAGCGGGCAAATTCAGCATTCTCAGATAAAAAACCATAACCAGGATGAATGGCATCCGCATCTGAGATGTCTGCGGCAGAGAGAATATTTGCGATATTCAGATAACTCAGCTTAGATTGAGGAGGCCCAATACACACTGCTTCATCTGCTAACTTGACGTGCAAAGAATCCTCATCTGCAGTTGAATAAACAGCTACAGTTGCAATTCCTAACTCACGGCATGCACGGATCACTCGCAAAGCAATTTCGCCCCGATTTGCAATCAGGACCTTACGAAAAAGTGAAAACTGAGTTGCCATATTTAATCCCTCCCCCGGAATGGGGATTGATTCATTGTTCTGGCTCAATGATGTAGAGAGGTTCACCAAATTCCACCGGTTGTCCATTTTCAACTAATGAAGAGATGATTTTACCTGAAAACTCGGCCTCAATCTCATTCATGAGCTTCATAGCTTCCACGATACACAACACGTCGCCTCGCTTCACAACTTGACCCTCCTTAACATAAGGATCTGAATCCGGTGAAGGAGATCGATAAAAGGTGCCCACAAAAGGAGACACTACCTGTTTTTGATTTCTACTCACCGCAGCAGGCTTCGCCGATGTCTCATGGGCCACTGTATGGGCAACAGGAGCTACTTTGAGCTGATCACTCATTAAATGATCCAAGCCTAATGTCGAGGTTCTGTAGGTTGCCATCGCCGCTAGAGATGGAACATCCATCTGAACCTGAGACGGAGCTGCAGAGTGCTTCGTCTTGAGTTTCAGACGCTCACCCTTTCTCTCCCACTCAAATTCGCAAACCTCATGTTTTTCCATCAATTCAAAAATCTTCTCCAGATGCAGAAGATCTTTTGGGGTATTGTCTTTGTTGCTCGATCTTGAATTTGATGCTTTAGATTTTGACACGTTATTTATTCGCCTTTTCAACGTAGGTATAATCTCGTGTGTCTACCTTAATGAGATCCCCTTCTTTAAGATGAAAGGGAACACTGACTGTAGCACCGGTTTCAAGAACAGCTGGCTTTGTACCCCCTGTCACTGTGTCTCCACGAAATGAGGGTTCAGTTTGAGCAATCTTGAGAACAACAAATGTTGGTAATTCTACCCCAATTGGGCGCTCATTAAAGTACATCACCTTAATCACTAGGTTTTCTTGTAAAAAATCTTTACCTTGGCCTAGTTGCTCTTCGCTCAATGCTACTTGTTCGTAGTTAGCATTGTTCATGAAATGATAGCCTTCAGCATCCTTATAGAGAAATTGCATTTCTTTCTCTTCAGTATTGGCACGATCGAGCTTATCGCCAGAAGTAATGGTACGTTCAATCACGTTCTGATTGAGCATATTCTTAAGCTTAGTACGAGTAAAAGCCCTTCCTTTTCCTGGACTTACATGCTGAAAATCCACAATTTCATAAGGAATGCCTTCTATCTCAACTTTGAGACCTTTTCTAAACTGATTCGTAGCGTACATGCCTCATTGGTACCCGAGGCAGACAATCGTGTCAACGTTCGGAATCGGAAAACTGGATTAAAATTCGATAGCGTTCTATTTTCTGAAGAAGCTGCTGAAGCCGTTCAACCTTATTAATTTTATGAGCTTGCTTCACTTCCGGGGAGTTCTGAATCACTCCTTGCGCTGGAACGACACTAAAGGCGCCATGAGCAGGACTAACATCAGTTCTTAATGGCAAAAGACCCTTCTGGTAGGCTTGATCTTCTAATTCTTGAACAATCTGATTAAGCTCAGAATCTTGAGGACAGAAGTAAAGGAGCATTTTGAATGACTGTAGAGCATTCGGTACATGACCTAGCATTAGATGAGACTCAGCCACTAATCTCTGGGCTACGAGATTATCTGGCGCATTCTGAATTACAGACTCAAGCTCTTCAATGACCTCTATATAGAGTTTCTGATCAAACAAGACTCGAGCCAGAACAACCCTACCCCCCAGAAAATCTGGATGCAGTTTCTTTCCAGTACGAGCAACAACAAGAGCCTCCTCAATCAAACCAGCCTTACGATATGCCTCAGCTAGTGGCGCAAAGACTCGAGAGGTTGGATCCTCATGATACTTTTTCAGATATCGATAAATCATGGGAGAGTAGGGAAAATTTTTTGGCAGCATAAGGTCAAGTATTACCCCGATTAATACCCGCATCTCTAGGATTTAAAACGCGTGGCGTAATGAAGAAGAAAATTTCTGACCTTTTTGTAGACTCCTGCTCTGAACCAAATAAAACGCCTAGTATGGGTATCTTTCTCAAGAAAGGAAAACCTCCGGAGTTTTCTCTTTGTTCTAGGTTGTACATCCCCCCCATCACTAAAGTACTACCACTCTCGACAATCACCTGAGTGGTCATATTTCGCTTTGCAATACCTGTTTGAGCTGTTTGTCCAGCAAAAGTCTGAGGCACATCTTTTGAAACATCAACCTTCAACAACACATTACCATCATTTGTCACGGTGGGAGTCACATCAAGATTAATATTGGCAGAACCCACTGTAGGCTGATTCACTGATGCACCCCCTACAATAGAGGTTGCTCCAGGTAAAAGTACGGGAGTACCCTCAGTGATAGTTGCCTTCTGTTTATGAAGAACTACAGTTTTAGGTGAAGCTACGACCTTGAGCTGCTGATCATTTTCCCCAAAGCTGAGAAGTGCATTCAGCCTAGCTCCTCCAAAAACACTAAACTGAGGAGATATTCCAAATGTTGAGCCTGTAATAGATCCCTTTCCAACATCAGCTCCATTCTGAAAAACACCTCCTAACAGAGCGTCCCCTGCATTACCCCCGTTTGTACTCAAAATGCTCTGCACACTTCCCGAATTTAGACCGGAGCCAATACCTATACTTCCCGAAATATTTTTTGCAAACTGCTCGGAGGCTTCGACAATTTTTGCCTCAATCAAGACTTGTGGAGTCTGAGTATCTAAAAGTTCAATTAACTTCTTCATTCGCTCCACATTCTCGGGCAGATCAAAGATGATAATACTATTTGTCCTCGGATCAATCTGAACTAATGCACTAGCACCACTAGATCCACCTATTCCTGAAACCGATGCCTGTGCCGTAATGTAAGCTTTTAAAACACCTTGAATCTCAGTTAAATCTGCATAACTGATCGGAAACACGCGAGTAACCCGACGAGCACTCAGAAGTTCGGTCCTTTTTAAATCTATTTCCTTTTGCTTTTCAGTCGTAAGAGTATTCAAGGTCACTACTCTCAAAACACTATCATTCCGCTCTGCACCCAACTGAGCCGAGCGCAAAACTACATCAAGAGCCTGATCCCAAGGGACCCCCATCAAAGAAAGAGTGAGCTTACCCTTCACATCCTCCCCCACTACCACATTAAAACCACTAGAGTCTGAAATCAGCCTAATAATATCTTTAACGTCCACATCTCTCACGTTAATATTCACTGGAGTTCCTGTGAACTTCTGCATGGTTCGACTTGCAAGAAAATCATCTAATTTACTCTGAGCCCCTATTAGGTCATCAGCAGAATATACTGGCACAGAGATTAGAGCCAGATAGACACTCAATGAAACCAGTGATGATATCCCAACCACCCATCTCTGCCGCAAAATCCTCTTCATAAACCCCCCAGAAACTAATTTATAATCTCTATCTGTTCACTTCGCTGAGAAACTAATATCTCAATTCTTCAACAATAAAGAACTCTCAAGAGAATAATTCAAACCAACGAACCAATTAAAAGCACACTGACTCTAAAGATCATGATTTGGATTATGATCATAACCACCAGTTGTTGTCCAACTGTGAGCATGACCCTAGGATCCCGTCTGGTTCCTTCCCGAATTTGATGAGCCATTAGATTGCTCTAAATCATTAGCAATACCCGTCGATTCAGATTTGCCCTCTCGGCGAGTGCCTGACTTAGCTTGTACCACGGGAGCAATTTTTAAATCTGTAATATTGAAATCTTTTTCTCCTCGAATATTAATAAACTTCTCCCTAATTCGAATCCCTCTATTCGTAATTTTCTCTACAATTCCACCCTTATTTCCAACAAGAGTATTGAGTCCTACTGTATAAGTATCTCCAAGAGGTGTAGATAACATTGCCTTTATGTTTGACCCTCCTGTTATAATTCCGATTAACTTCAATTCAGTCACTGAGAACTTTTCCAATTCTGAAATAGTCTCTGAACCACTAGACTCAGTATTTTCGCCTAAGCGTTTAAAAGGATCTCTAATTTTCACAAGCTCCTCAGCCTGACTTGATTTTAATGGAACAGAAGACCCCTTCAAGCCTTGTCTGATTTCCTCAGCCCTTGAGATCCAGCCAAATAAAAAACAAATCAAAATAAAAGAGGCAATACGAACCCTCATCAGGTGCCTCCCATGCTATTCTTTACCACTGAGCCATCTTTAGCATGGCTACCTTCAGAAGAACTCGAATTGGACGAAAGCGAAGCACCGTGATACTCAACAGCAAACAATTCTACTTTCCCCTTCAATTCAACATATTTAGAATTCTTACTACCTTTTGACTCAATCTGAAAATTCTTAACCATAATCACTTCCTCTAATTCCTGGATACGATTGAGCAATGACAAATATTGCTGATAGTTAGCTTGAAATTCAAGCTCAAATGGATAGTAACTCACCAGTTCTTTTTTTTCTGAAACTCCTGGCTTGATTGCTGTAATCAATAACCCTAATTTCTGAGCCTCTGTGATTACAGACTTAATACTAAATGCCAAATTTACCTTCTCTGGCAATACTGATCGAACTGAATCAAACTCACTCATCAGATTTGCTAACTCTTGGCGAACAGACTCTATTTTTTTTGCAAATTCCTTCACATCCGCAATTTTTCTCTCTAAACCTGTCTGCATAGACCGAACATCATCAATCTCTTTTTTTTTAAGGTTTAGATCAGATCCTGGATCATTGAGAAATTGATTATAATCAAATGCCAAGTAAGACAATGACAGAAATAAGATCAAAGCAACAGGTATCTTCTCCAATATATATTTAATTCTATCAATCACTTTGTTAGGACCTTTCTCCTGCTTCGACTTCAAATTCTACATAATCAGAGGATTCGCCTTCATTCAAGCTACTAGAGTCATTGCCTCGAGTTGAGTCGTTACCCGCCTGCTTCAACTCCCGCTTAGAACTATTCTTTAGGATAACACTCTGAATAAATTTAACCCCAGACAGATTGGACAAAAAATCTGGAAGGGAGTTAAAATTCTCAGTTCTTCCTTTAATCTGTATTAAATTGTTAGACTCATGAACCGAAGTAAACCATACATCAACAGGAGTAGCCTTAGACAACTCAATAAGAAGGTTTAGCTTTACAGCCCTTTCCTTGAGTAAGGAGTTAATTATTGTCATCTTTTTTCGAATGACAGCCTCATCACCCTCTAAACCTAACTTGAACCTCTCATAATCCTTAAGCTTTGTAGCTTCTGCTTCAAGCTTAGTCACCTTTCCCTTTTCCTTCACAACAACAACATCCAACTCATCTAATAGCTGTTTCTTGTAGATATCGCTAAACTGAGCGGCAATAAGATACATCGCTAGAGGAACGATAAAACGACGAATCGGCAAACCTTTTAAAGAGTCTACATTGGCGCTTGATACACCTAACTTCGCAAGCAATACTGAGACGCTATTTTCTCCTGCTCCAGCAACTAACGATGACTGTTTTTTTGTCGCAAGATTAATTTTGATCATGAAGCACCTGCCCTTAATGCGAGTCCAATGGGGATTGAAGCAATAGGTGCAATTGCATTGAGATATTCAGGAGTAAAAACTGAAGGGTCATAAGATATGACATTAAATGGATTCATGAGTTGAGAGGGCAGACTCACGGTATCCTCAACAATTTTTGAGAATCCTGGAATACCTGCACACCCCCCAGTGAGGAGTACTGAAGTAACAGGAGCACCAGAAGAGGAGGCGTGATAAAAGTCTATGGTTTTTTTGATCTCCATTGCAAGGTTGTCGGCCATATTTTGCATTAGGTCTCCGACTTCCTGGGGCAGAGCTCCTGAAGAAGCACCTGAAATTTTTAAGGACTCTGCATCAGCAAAGGTTAGATTTAAGTTTCTCTGAATTTCTGAAGTTAAATTTTTGCCTCCAATACCCGTATCTTTCGTAAAAACAGGAATACCACCGGACGTGATGACAACCTTTATTGAGCTTGCCCCAATATCCACAACAGCAATGGCCTCACTAGGATCCATGGGGTAATTTGCTTCCACTAAGTTTTGTAGAGCAAAGAAATCAAGATCAACAATTTTAGGTTTCAAGCCTGCGTCAGAAAGGCACTTCATATACCCATCAAGGACACTTTTCTTCACCGCAACAAAGATGACATCTGTTTCCTTATCATTAAGCTGGGACAAAATGTGAAAGTCCATGACTACTTCTGAAACGTCAAATGGGAGATACTGTTCTGCCTCCCAGAAGACCTGATCCTGAAGTTCCTTTTTATTGGCGGAACTTACAGTCATTCTTTTAATGATCAGTGATGTTCCAGATAAGGAAGTGCAGACATCTTTATTTTTGAGTTTAATCTGATTGACTAATACCTTAATATTTTCAATGACAGCAACAGGATTGACAATCTCCCGATTAACAATGACGTCCTCAGGCAGATTGACCACTCCAAAATGTACGAGATGCCATATTTTTCCAGTCTTTCTCAACTCTATAATTTTTATTGAAGAGGTACCAATACTGATACCTACAAAGGTCTTGCTCCCAGAATAACTTCCTAATGCATCTATTATTTTAAATTTGATCAAGTTAAAAAAGCTAGCCTTGGACTGAGTAGGCGCAAGAGCTTTAACAACAGTAGATTCCTTCTCGGGTGTAGTATTAGATTTTTTGGTCTTGAGTTGATTCAACTTATCCAAAGTCGAGAGCACTAGGGGAAACTGAGACTTTAAAAAATCCTGCAATTTTGGTGGAAGATTAGCCATAGACTCTACTCTCTTTATACACTTAATATGTATAAATTTTACAGAGTCATAAAGGATCTATCAACTAATTATTCAAGCCTCTATTCGAATGTGACTTCACCAGAAGGACCCGTCAAAAGTACAATAGACAGATTATCTAATCTATCATTCGACAGATCTTTGACTGGAAGAATTCCAAACCCCACTATCTGAGATGGATTTTTGGGATAATCTCCTCCCTGAAATGGATCATAACAAAATTCTGTCGCAAGCTCAGGAACTCCTAAGCTTGAGCCTTTTTCGGAAGTAAGCCAGGTATATGCAGATTGAGATCCGAGAGAATGAAGATGAGATGCTTCAATGACTTGTCCCCTAGTCTCAGCACAGTCTTTTAACTTCTCAATAGAATATTCAAGACCGTCTTTGCCCAGAATGATCTTTAATCGGAAGGGCGTATGTTCAAGACTTGCAAAAGTTTTCATGCGGTTGATCTTTTCGGCAAGCTCACGCGCTAAAGATCGAGTCGTCCACTTCTCCCACCTTTGAAATACTGTAGGAAGGGCTGAGAGAATTAAAACAACTCCAGCAGTAGCAATAATCCAGAGCCTTTTTTGACGCTTCACTCGAAGCTCAACCTTTTCCCAAAGCTCGTAGTTTTCCCACTCTGCTTGAGACCAACGCTCTTCTGCTATATCTGAATCATGGATAGGAACCATAAAGTCTCGCCTAATAAGTAGTAATAAAGGGCACCAAATACCAAAAAAGGACCAAAAGGAATACTGTAACCCATGAGTTGCCCTCTTCGATCCTTCAAAGCCCAAGCAACTCCCAGAAGGCTACCAGAAACAGAGCTCAACAGCACAGTAACAAAAACACCTACGGGCCCAAGAAATGCTCCAATAGCAGCAAGCAGTTTAATATCTCCGCCGCCCAAACCAAACCTCTTTCTATAGCGAAAATACAGCCAAGCTAAGACATAGAAAAAACAAAATCCAGACACTGCACCCACTATAGAGAGAAGCCAACCCGGCTGAGAACCTAAACCAGAGGTTGCCAGCCCAAATAAACAACCCCCAATACTTAATTGATCAGGTATAATGCGATGCTGTAAGTCAATAAAAGTAACCGCGATCAGAATAGATAAAAACACCCAGTCTCTGACTACTAGTTGAAGCGACCAACCATATTTCAGCTGAGACACTAAAAACAATAAGGCAGTCAATACCTCCACAACAGGATAACGCACTGAAATAGGAGTATGACATTGTCGGCATTTTCCTCTCAGGATCAAGTAGCTTAATAATGGAATATTATCCCACCACCTGATGAGAGTTTGGCAACTCATACACCGACTTCGGGGAGAAACAATAGACTGCCCAAGAGGAAGCCGCACGATCACAACGTTCAGAAAACTCCCCACAGTCAATCCAAACAAGATAGCTATGAGTGACGAAAGCTCTTGAGGCAGAATCAAATTCACTTATAACTCCCTTTGGTTAAAAATTAATCCAGATAAACTCAAAGACACCAAAATAACAACACCCGTATAGAGCACTGTAGTGAGAATAAACCCTTGGGGTACTGCAATACCGTAAGTCACCTGAGATCCTAAACTGTATTGCTCAAGGTTAGGAACGAAAAACGTGATTCCTTTAAAGAAAATCCTATACAATGTGCGATCAGTGCGTTTCATCAACGAATGAAACTCCGTCATGTTTTTTCCGATGAGATAAACTCCAATACAAAACATCACGGATAATGAAGTTGTCGTAAAAGTAGAAAATAAGAGTGAAACAGCTCCAAGGATAAGGGCTTCCAGAAATGCAAACCCTAAACCCACTACGAGTGCCTGAGTCATTAAATCACTTTCAGTTCGAAAAAAGAGCAGCAAGCTCGTGTAGGATAGAGAAAGAAAGATCCAATTCATAAAAATGATCTGAGCCAGTCCTAAATATTTTCCTAAGATAAACTGCATTCTCGTAATAGGCCTGCTCAGAGTTACATACAAAGTTCGGCGCTCAATCTCCTTGGAAAGCATTCCAGCCCCCATCAGAAGTGACAAAAAATTAAGACTCAAACTCACTCCTGCAAGACCAAGATCTAAAACCATTCTATCAGGATGAGAAACTGTAAATTGAGACGCCAGAATCCCAAAAGCAAAAATAATCAGCGCAAAAAAAAGGGAATTATATAGAATCTTGTCTCGAATAATATCAAGAAAAGTCACCCGAGATAATTCAAACACCACACGAAACCATGTCAACACCTGAGAAACCCTAGAGCTCATCCGTACTCTCCCCTTTATACCACCGTGCAATACCCTCTTCCAATTTCCCATGAACCAAAAACTCTTCAATTGGTCCCTTCTCTAAAATACTCCCATTTCTTAAGATAGCTACATGTGAACATACTTCCTCTATATCTGAAATCACGTGGGAAGTAAGAAGTACTGTGTGCCCTGTAATACCTAACTCTATAATGAGTTGCCTCATTTCCCGCCTTGCAATCGGATCCAGGCCACTCATGGGCTCATCTAGAATTAACACCTTTGGATCATGAATCAATGCCTGAGCAATTCCAATTCTCTGAAGCATTCCCTTGGAGTAAGTCTTCAAATCCTTGTCCTTCGCACCCCACATTTTAACCTGCTGAAGGACCTCTTTCACCCTCTCGCCCTCTATGTGGGGATCTAGACCAGATAATCTCGCATGAAATCTTAAAAACTGATCTCCGGTAAGGTAATCATGAAAATAGGGTCGTTCCGGCAAGAATCCAATGAGCCGTCTTGCCTCTAAACTATCAGCCTTAAAACCAAAGACATTTACCTGCCCCTGAATAGGAGCCCTCAATCCAGTGATCAAATGAATCAACGTCGTCTTGCCTGCACCATTCATCCCCAATAAACCAAAAATCTGGCCTTCAGGAATTTCCAAATCGATGTGATGAACGACAGCTTTTCTTTTTAACCAAAATCCAGATCGAAACCCGTAACTTAAGCCCCTTGCCTCTATTGCAAACCCTTTTTCAATACTCATGGAGTTACCTCTTTTTTAAAGTCAAAAAACACTCACTCAATACCCAAAACGGGCTCATACGGTGTACTTGTGCGAATCCTCCCCGATCCATCTATGAAAAGTCGCCCACCCCATGGATCCTCTCTTCCGGCAGGATAAACATTCCAAGCATTTTCCACTGACATGGGCTTGCCCGCCCTAAATTGAGAGAACTCAAGATTAACCTTGGCCATGAAATAAGCCTTCTCTAGATGAGACTTTTTCACGCTGTACTTCTCTTCAAGTTTCGCCGTCTTTGCAGAACCCAATAATAAATTGAGAACTGACAATCCCACCTCGTATTTCCCTAAAGGTTTAGATAACTTTTGACTGAGACTCTTCACAAAGTGAGGACTATCCTTCACCATTCCAGCGCGCCGAATATATTCAGCTGCTTGACCTAATGAGTCCATTTCAAAAAAATAGAAATACCCTAGAAGGAGCGGAATCTCCCATTGATTCTCCCATTGATCAGCCAAAATCCTTGACTGTCCCTGCAGATCAAGAATCTCTTGAGTACTTATTCCTCTTTTTAACAGTGTAATGGCGCCTTCAGGGTCAAAATAGAGAAGACTCACTAAATGAGCACCATGAACATACACATCCCGAAAATCCACATCTAGATCAGCAAGGAGATTCAAATCGAAATAGAGCTGAGATTTCACTTCCAGCTTCTTTTGAAACACCGGAGCATCCATCAAAACTTTCAGCCACCGCCAATCAATCACTGACGGTAAATATCCGAATGATAACACCTGATATACTTTTGGATTATGCGGATGTCCTTTGAATTCATATGAGTGAGACTGCGCGACCTTAAAATTGACCAGCTTCCTCCCGAGAATATCTTGACCAATTAAACCAACCATTAATGAAATCACCAAGATTGACCCAGTTTGCTTTGACACAGAACCCATTCCTCATTCTGGAATAATGACAGCCAACTTCTACAATCATTATGGCTAAATATAGCTCATTATATCCTTTTCAGTAGCTTACCAAAATAGATTTTGTTTGAAATAACATGATATTATTATTATTATTATTATTATTTAAGTAATAAATATAATATTTAAGGATTTTATTGGGGAGATATTTTTAAATATGAAAAAAACTAATACCGCTTTAGATACCACAGTTTTATCAAGCTCAGGATTTTCTCTAGTTGAGCTCATGGTTGTCGTAGCAATTATCGGTGTGCTTGCATCGGTAGCTGTACCAAACTTTCAAAAGTACCAGGCGCGCGCGCGACAAACTGAGGCTAAAGTTCAACTCGCCTCAATCTTCTCCATGGAGAAGGCATTTACTATGGACCAAAATAGCTACAGTTCATGCTTAAGTAACTTGGGTTTTCAACAGAACGCGCGCGGAAAAGCATACTATACCATTGGATTTTCTGCTGCCACCGCTAGTGGTGGTAGCTGCGGGCCAGATGGTCAACAGGCCTGCGCTCATACAAGCTGGCCCGTAAGTGGTACCACTGGCTGCACTGGTACCAATTCAGCTGGAACTGCTATAACCGGTACTGGTGAGGGAACTTCCTACTTTATATCAACTGCAAAAGTAGGAGCAGTGCCCGCTCCTTCTGAAGGTGATCTCAATCCTACTGCACTTACAAATAACACATTTACCGCAGCAGCCAAAGGGTTCATCTATTCAACTAATGCTGATGTCTGGACAATAAATCAAGATAAGGTTCTTAGTAATACGGTCAATGGCCTAAATTAAAAAATAGGGCGGTTATTTTAAATCGCTTATTTCTCCAAAGAATTTCAGCCCCGTTTAAAATAGGGTTCGTTTTTTATACGAGAATTATTCTATTGGATTACCTTGCACTTAACACTCTACATAATCACTCAGCAGTATGACTGCGCCAAAAATTCTAATCTGATAACTTTGGCGCAGTCGTAATATATTTTCCGTCTAAATCTCTAGCTCAAATCAAAAATATTCGCCAGCATCAAGAATTCCAAAACTCAAGATATAATTTTTTTTGAATTAAAGAGAATAATGATGGTAATGAACAAATATCACAATCACACTAAACCCTCATCGTATACTCAACTTCCTGAGTTCCTGACTCCTAATTAAATAGAGTTAACTTTCATTAAATGAGCCTGTCCCAAAAATAGAAGATAGTTGATTTATAAAAAAAAGGCGTTTCTTTTTAGGTGACTAAACCAAAAAAAAAGAGAACGCCCGATGTAAATCTTACACCTAGCTCGATCCATTTGGAAGAAATTTCAGTTACTCATCAACACTTATCAGGGCACAACTGTAGCGCGAAGAGGTCGTCCAAGAGTTCATTTGAGAAGGGCTTTTCTAGGGATCTGCCATCTGGTGTGGAGTGGTTGCCAATGGAGAGCACTTCCTCGCAAGTACGGCACTCGATCCACGGTTCCCCGATATTTCACAGAATGGGCCAAATCAGGCCTGTTTCTGAAGCTTTGGAAACTTTGTCTTGCCTTCATGAACAAGAGAGGAAAAATTAAGAGAGATGTACATATTGTTGATGGCTCACAAGTCGTCACTCATTCTCTTCCAAAGACTATCGCATTGATTAGCCCTCAATACCGACCCAAACGTGCCATAAAGTTCTCACTTCTGGTAGACTCAGACGGAACTCCGCTTGCGACAATCCTTAGCTCTGCCAATAAACATGATACAAGTCTACTGGATTCCATCCTAGCTGAGAATCCAGTAAATAACGGAATTTACAGAAAAACTAGGCTTTTGTGCGACAAAGGGTACGTCGGAGGAAGACAAGAACTGACCGCAGTTATTCATGGATACAAGCCCATCTTTCACCCACGAAAATATCACCTAGATCAGCTGAACCCTTCTCAAAGAAAGTTACTCATTCAACATAGATGGAAAGTAGAGAGAACCATCAGTTGGTTGAAGAGCTACAGGAGAATCAAGTATTGTTATGAAAGATCATTTGGTGCCTACCAAGCATTCCTAGACCTAGGATGCCTCTTGTTCTCATTCCAAAAACTATATTTATGATTTTTGGGACAGGCTCAATTACAATTTCTTTGAAATTACCATAAAAATAGCTTAGGCATGTTTTTAAGTCAGGCAAAATTCACCATCTGCTATGTTAACCAAAAAACCTAAAATACCCCATCATTCAACTTAAGATCAACTCTAAGTTAGCTCTTAGAGCCTATATTTCTTCATAGCTTCCTTAAGGCTTTTCTGAGTTACTCCTAAGATTCTTGCTGCATCCTTCTCACTGTTCTTTGATCTCAGAAGTGCAGACTTAATATAGGATTTTTCAACTACAGAAAGAGCCGCCTCTAGCTTAAATCCTGGAGAACTGAGTGAAGGAGCAATCATCTCTTCACCACTTCCTGAATGATGACTTACCTTTGAATAGCGAATCGAATCTGGGAGCGCTGCTGCAGTAATCTGATGACTTGATTCCAGCGCAATAGCTCTTTCGATCGTGTTTTCTAGTTCCCGAACATTCCCAGGCCATGAATAAGATTCTAAAAGCGAAAGCACCTCATCTGTAAATTCTTCAATTCCCTGTGATTTCATCTTTACAAACTTATGAAGAAAATGCTTTGCCAGGTACTGTACATCCCCCTCTCTGTGCCTTAGGGCAGGAGTCCTGATCATAATAACATTGAGACGGTAGAATAGGTCCTCTCTAAATGCACCTATACGAATACCTTCTTCTAAATCACAATTCGTTGCCGATACAATTCTTACATCTACGCGAACGTCCTCAACACCACCAAGCTTCCTAAATGCTCGCTCCTGAATCGCTCTGAGCAACTTCACTTGAGTCTGAAGGGGGAGCTCCCCCACCTCATCTAGAAATAGAGTTCCGCCATGAGCTGCTTGAAATAGCCCCATCTTATCTGAGATAGCCCCTGTAAAACTACCTCTCACATGTCCAAAAAGTTCACTTTCAATTAAATTCTCAGCAATTGCTCCGCAATTCACGGCCACAAAGGGCATACCTGAGACTTGACTTTGTTCATGAATCGAGCGAGCAACAAGCTCCTTACCTGTTCCACTCTCGCCCATGATGAGGACATTTGCCTTAGAAGGCGCAACCTGCTTAATCAATTGATTCAGCTCAAGTACAGCTTTAGATTGGCCCAAAATCATGGCTACTACTCCACTCCACCACTTAATTTGAAGATTGGCAGATACATGGCAATCATAATTCCACCAACCATGGATCCAAGTACCACGATCACAATAGGCTCAATGAGTTTTCCCAAACCTCCCACCATGATACTCACTTCTTCCTCATAAAGATCGGCGACCTTTTCAAGCATCCGATCAAGGTTACCCGTAGACTCTCCAATCATCACCATCTGCACAACCATCTTAGGGAAAATAGGAATACTATTTAAGACCACCCCCATCGTTTTACCTTTTTCAATCTCAGATCGAATTTTTCCAACACTCTCTTCTAAAACAACATTATCAAGGGTAGACTTACAAATATCCACCGCATCAATGAGTGTAACTCCAGAAGCTAATAGAGTCTGCATCGTGCGAGTAAAACGCGCAATCGCACCCTTCTGGGCTAGCTCACCAAAGATAGGTAATTTGAAAGTAAGGCGATCCTTGAGCGCTTTTCCCTCATCGGATTTCAGGTAACGCCCCACACTCAATACAAAAACAAACGTGACTGCTAAGATAGGAACGTAATTACGTGCAAAAAAGTGAGAAATTTCAATCAGAACTTTAGTTGGAAGGGGGAGCTCCTGTCCTGCGCCAGTGAGCATATCTTCGAATTTTGGTACAACAAATACAATCATACCCGTTACTACAGCCAATCCGATCAGGATCACGATCACTGGATACATCATCGCTCCAGAAATCAGCTTTTTGGTCCGATCAGAATCTTCAAGGTACCTTGATAAACGCTTGAGCATTTGATCCAAAGAACCAGAAGCCTCTCCCGCCTTAATCAAAGCCACATAAAGTTTTGGAAAAACAAGCGGATAGTGAGAGAGCGTCTCCCACAAAAAAGCGCCCTGAGATACCTTCTCTTTTACTTCTATCAGAATAGGCTTCATAGCTAATGAGGCTGACTGATCTGTCAACATCTCAAGTCCTTGCACAAGAGGAATTCCAGCACCAATAAGAACTTGAAGCTGCCTCGTTGCTGTAATCACAGCCTCAACAGGTACAATTTTATTCGACTTCATCAGTGATTTCAGTCCCGACACAGAATTTGGGTCAGACATTTTTTTTATCTGGAGCGGTCTAATACCCAAATTTCTTAGAGCAACCTTAAACTCCGCAGATCCTGGAGCTTCTAGTTTTCCCTTTACAGGTCTTCCATCCTTGTTAATGCCGACATACTGAAATTCAGCCACTTTATACCCCTAAGGCTACTTCTGTTGTACCTTCATCATTTTGTCGAGCTCCTCTGGTGCCATGCTGTACTCCATGGCATCTGATCTTCCAATGGAACCGTTTTTCACCAAACTGAGCAGGCATTGATTCATCGTCACCATCCCTGTCTCATCTTGCCCAACTTGCATTGCTGAGTAAATCTGATGAATCTTATCCTCTCGAATGAGGTTTCGAATAGCCATTGAAGGGATAAGAAGTTCGTATGCCAGAAATCTTTTTCCATTCGTTGTGCTTGTAACCAGCTGCTGCGACATGATGGCTTGAAGAGTAAATGAGAGGACTTGTCTCACCTGCCCCTGTTGATGGGGTGGGAACACATTGATGATACGGTTAATAGATTGAGCGGCACTATTCGTATGCAGAGTACCAAACACCAAGTGCCCAGTTTCTGCCATGGTTAGGGCCATCTCAATCGTTTCCTCATCTCTGAGCTCCCCAACAAGAATATAATCAGGATCCTGACGTAGAATATGCTTTAATGCCGCCTGAAATGTCTTCGTATCCATACCCACCTCACGTTGATTCACAACGCATGCTTTATGGGGATGAATGAACTCCACCGGATCTTCAACCGTGATGATGTGCCCGGGCTCTTCCCGATTCAAAATATCAAGAAGCGCAGCAAGAGTGGTTGATTTACCGCTTCCCGTAGGGCCAGTGACAAGAACGAGTCCATTGGGACGCTTGATCACTTTCTTAAGAACTGCAGGCAGATTCATTTTATCAAAATCTGGAATCTCAATGGGAATCCTTCTAAAAACTCCTGCAACAGATCCCTTTTGAATAAACATATTGCCTCGGAAGCGGGAAACATCTTTTATAGCAAAAGAGAAATCTAGCTCATTTTCACGTTCAAATTCAGCCTTCTGGTGATCCGAAAGAACACCATAACAAAGCTCCTTGGTGTCCTGCGGTGTGAGAGGGTCCATCTTCACCTTCACCATCCGACCGTGAATTCTAAACTCAGGAGGCACACCGTTAGTGATATGAAGGTCGGAAGCACCTTGATCCACCATCGCTTTCAGTAATGCAGGTAGCGTTACTTTTGCCATCTCAACCCTCCATGGTTAGCGACAATGCCTCTTCTAGAGTTGTTCTGCCCTCAGCAACTTTTGAGAATGCTGATTGCCGAAGAGATCTCATCCCTTCACTCATCGCTTGTTTCTTTAGATCAAGAACAGAAGCCCCTGCTAACACCATTGACTTAATGGGCTGACTCACATCAAATACCTCGTAGATTGCAACGCGGCCCTTATAGCCAGATTGATTGCAGGTCGAACAACCCTTACCTTTAAAACACTTCATCTGAGATGCTTCCTCTTGCGGAACACCCATCTCAATTAACTTTTCCACTGGAATGGGCCGCTCCTCCTTGCACTTCGAGCAGATCGTTCGAAGGAGCCTCTGAGCAACCACTGTATTCAGTGCAGAGGCAACCAGAAAAGGCTCAACGCCCATATTCATTAATCGTGTAATTGTACTCACTGCATCGTTGGTATGAAGAGTGGAAAGTACCAAGTGACCTGTAAGCGCTGCCTGAATCGCAACCTCGGCAGTTTCGTAATCACGAATTTCCCCTACAAGAATCGTATCTGGATCCTGACGAAGCAGGGCTCTCAACACATTAGCAAAGGTCAATCCAATTTCCTTATGGACCTGAGTCTGATTAATACCTTCGAAGTTGTATTCCACAGGATCTTCAGCAGTAGATAAGTTATCTGACGTTTGATTCAATTCAATGAGGGCAGAGTAAAGAGTGGTTGTCTTACCGCTTCCCGTAGGGCCAGTGACCAGCACCATACCATTTGGTGCATTAATTCCTTTTCTAAATACATCGAGCTGCTGATTTTGAAAGCCTAACTTCACAAGATCTAACTGTAGATTCCCCTTACTCAACATACGGAGAACAACTTTTTCTCCAAACAAAGTAGGAAGCGTGTTCACACGAAAATCCACATCCTTACCTGCGATCTTAATCTTAATTCTACCGTCCTGAGGAATTCTTGACTCAGCAATATCCATCCGACTCATGATCTTGAATCGAGCAATTACAGCTCGTTTCATTTCAACTGGAATCTGAACTACTTCCTGAAGAACACCGTCAACGCGAAGCCTCACTCGACTCCTCTTCTCATAAGCCTCTACATGAATATCACTCGCATTTTTCTGTACAGCTTCAGCTAAGATCCCATTCACGAGTTGAATTACAGGTGCATCTTGCTCTGTAGATCCAGCATCAATGTCATGAACCTGAACTACCTCAATTTCTGATCCCGAGGAATCAGGTGACTGCGTCTTCTCTTTTTGAAAAGATTCAATTGCAGCTCCGAAAAATGATGCGCTTCCGTAATACTTATTTAACGCAGCATCAAACATCGAGTAGGTCGTCACAACAGGCTCAACGTTACATCGAAGAGCAAACTTTAGTTCTTCTATCTTAGACAAAGTAAAGGAGTCACAAATCGCAACAACTAAGGTATCTTTTGCATACTGAATGGGGATAACTTGATACTTTCTTACCATCTCCAGATGAACCATCTTTAGGACTTCAGGCTTGATTTCAAATTTTGATATATTTACGCTAGGTAAGCCGAATTTTTGACTCAAGAAAACTACAACTTTATTCTCATTAATATACTTTTTTTCTATGAGAAAGCGCACATGACTTTTATTACCCTGTGCGGCTTGATCTAAAGCTTCCTTTAGATGCTCAGGTGTGATTAGTTTTTCTTTCGATAAAAGCTCTGCAAATTGACGTGACATAAACTCCCCATCCTTAGGGCAACTCTCTTCTTATGTTGAATCTCAGCAGCCACTTTGTCAATTACAGAACAATCTCCATTTTTTTTAAAGTTATCATATGTAAAATGATTCGAGTTCTATGTGGTAAATTCTTTCCGATGGGAAAAAAATACCCACTCCCATTTGAATCCTAATGATCACCCAGTGAGTTTACTAGCTCATGACCGCACTCGATCTACCAACAGAACTCACTTCGCTTTTCCTCATCATCTCATGCCATCATAACAACTCGAGTCACTTCATCCTCAACTCTCTATTCTTCATCCCTCTCTCACTGACTGATCTATCCCCAAACGTGAACTCCAAAAAAAAGCGCTCAGCTAATAGACCATTTAGCGCAGATGTTTTAGCTCCCGCTTCAAGGAACCTCACTTCTTGGAACTTGAACCAAAAAGAAGTGCAGAATGATCGAATCAGGAGAAAGATTATGATTTTTTCTGATTTTTAGTCTGAGCTTCTTCCAAATCCATGAGTTTTCGATATAACTCCAGGAGGAAGAGGCATTGAGACCCTTCCTCAATCATAGGAGAACGACATGAATCTTGGCACTGGAGCTCAAGCACGATTTAAGGTCATTAGTGAAATTAATTCTCGAACCCCCAGAAAATTTGATCCACCTCGAGATGAGCACGGAAAGAGGCTAAGAATTTCAGAGTTCTTTGGGGTCAACACGTTTAATCTCAAAAAAATGAAGGAGGAACTCCCCAAGGAGATTTACTCTAATCTCATCTCAACCATCGAGAAGGGCAATCCCTTAGATCGAACTACAGCACATGCAATTGCTTTAGCTATTAGGGATTGGGCCTTATCTCGCGGAGTTACCCATTTTTGTCACTGGTTTCAACCTCAAACGGGACTCACTGCAGAAAAGCACGATGCTTTCATTACCTTTGATGAACATTATCAACCTATTGAAAAGTTCTCCGGGTCTCAACTCATCCAAAGTGAGCCTGATGCCTCAAGTTTTCCATCTGGAGGCATGAGAACAACTTTTGAAGCAAGAGGCTATACTGCTTGGGATCCATCAAGCCCTGTATTTATCGTTGAACACACCAATGGAAAGACTCTTTGTATTCCATCCGTTTTTATAAGCTATCATGGGGATAGCTTAGATGAAAAAACAGGCTTACTCCGAAGCCTTGAGGTTCTATCAGAGAAAGCGGTCGAACTGCTCGGATTTTTGGGATATTCAGGAATTTCTAAAATTCAAGCTACTCTTGGAATTGAACAAGAGTACTTCTTAGTGGATCGTGCATTTTATTCTCTGAGACCCGACTTAATGATGGCAGGGCGAACTCTCGTTGGAGGACAACCTCCTAAGGGTCAGCAATTGGAAGATCACTATTTTGGGAGTATTCCTGCTCGAGTCCAAGCGTTTATGAGTGAGGTCGAGTATGACCTCTATAAGTTAGGTGTGCCCATCAAAACAAGACACAATGAAGTTGCGCCTAATCAGTTTGAATGTGCTCCGATTTTTGAAGAGGCAAACATCGCCATCGATCATAATCAAATCACTATGGAAGTATTAAGGAAGGTTGCGATGAGGCATGGATTTTCTGTACTGCTTCATGAAAAACCATTTGCTGGGATCAATGGAAGTGGCAAGCACAACAACTGGTCTCTTTCAATTTCTGACAAGAACTCAAAACTTCACGGGGAAAATCTTTTAGATCCCGGTGCAACACCAAGCCAGAATATTCGTTTCCTACTCATTCTTACTGGAATCTTAAAGGGTGTTCATAAACACGCGGGTCTCCTCAGAGCAGGGATTGCCTCCTCTGGGAACGAACACCGATTAGGAGCAAATGAAGCTCCTCCTGCAATCATCTCTGTATTTATGGGAGATCTTTTGAATAGAATCTTGAATGATTTGGAAAATGGACTTGGAAAGGGAGAAAGTGCTGAATCTACAGTACTTAAGCTAGGTGTAAATCAGTTACCTGAAGTCATGAAAGATAATACGGATAGAAACCGTACCTCACCTTTTGCTTTCACTGGGAATAAGTTTGAGTTCAGAGCCGTGGGCGCTTCTGCATCTCCTGCTTTTCCAATCACAATCCTCAATACGGCTGTAGCTGATGGGTTCTCAGAGCTCATTGCAGAGCTTAAGGAAAGAGGGGCAGCAAAAAACCCTACAGACCACGACAACATGATTCTTGATGTGATTCGCCAGGCAATTCGCACTACGAAGAACATCCGATTTGAGGGAAATAATTACTCAGCTGAGTGGGTTAAAGAAGCAGAAAGAAGAGGCATTCCTCACCATCGCAAGACGCCAGAAGCCTTAGCCGAGATCAAAAATCCAGCCTCAATTCAGGCCTTCACAGGACTTGGAGTATTTTCAGAAGCTGAAGTCCACTCGAGGTTCCATGTCAGACTTGAACGCTATATCAAGAGCATCCAAATTGAGATGGACACCCTTCGCTCAATGCTTAACACTCAGATTCTCCCCACTGCTTATGCTTTTCACAGCTTCTTGTCTCAAGGAGTAGTGGCTGCACAAGCAGCCTCTGTGCCTGCCCCTCAGGCAGAACTCCTTCAGGGATTGAGTCAGACACTGATCAGAACTCTTGAAAAGAAAACTCTTTTTGAGCAGCTGATCCAAAAACTGGATACTCTTTCCTCGGAAGAAGAGAAGGCCCATCTTCTGGCCTATCAGATCACTCAGGTTATGACTGACTTACGGTCCTTGAGCGATGAGATGGAATTCATGATTGCAGATGATTTCTGGCCGCTACCTAAGTACAGAGAAATGCTCTTTATGACCTAAGCAAGGCCGAGGTGCTCTGAGCTCTTGAAAAAGAGCAGCTTTCTCAAGGAGGAGGCTGCTCTTTTTTTATCGCTCTAAAATTTTTTTCACTTCAAGAGCGGTTTTAAGTACAAAGAGAAAGGATCGAGAAGGAACTTCGATACAAATTCGCCTCACCCATGAATCAGACTTCGAATCCTTGGCACGAGGTTTGTGATTCTCCTCATCTGCTGCCTCACTTTTTTTGAATGGATGTGTTTTTTTTTGGAATGGGTTACGCCCTAAATGACTTGCTGACATAGTAGATCCCCCTCTTGAGTTGAATTCTAGAGTAACTAAATTCGGCAACGCTTAACGAGCTCTTGAGCCGCGAGCAGATAGTCCTGAGCGCCCTTAGATGATCGATTGTAATGAATGACAGATTGAGCATGACCAGAGCTTTCCGCAATGGAGGCATTGTCGTGAATCATGGATTCAAAAAGTAAGGGACCCAGCTCTGACTGAAGCGCCTGAATCACTTCCTGCGTGAGCTTCCTTCTCTGTGAATACTGCGTAGGGAGTACTCCTAAAATTTCAAGTTTTGGATTCCAACGCGTATGAACCTCATGCACTATCTCTCGGATCTTCACTATCCCCTCCAGACTAAAAAACTCTGCTTGAACTGGAATGAGAACAAAACGACTTGCTGAAAGTGCATTTAAAGTGAGCAAGTTTAAACTGGGTGGCGTATCAATGAGAATAAAATCATAGTCTTTCTGCAGGGCTGTGAGAAATCGAGCCAGGATCACTTCTCGATCCGCCCGACTAAAGAGATAGTACTCTACTCCGGCAAGAGCCTTATCTGATGCAATAAGATCTACCCCAGAAGAGCAGGCGGTGATGTAGAGAGATTTCATCTGATCATCCCATGCACGCTTTGAGAGATAAACTTCATCTAAAGTTCGCAGGTCTTCATAGGGGGGTGCTCCAGGAGTCACCCCTAGATAGCTGGTCAGATTAGCCTGAGGATCACCATCGATCAGCAAGACTCGCTGGTTCATCTCAGCAAGTGCCACCCCTAGATTCATCGTTGTTGTAGTTTTACCCACTCCACCTTTTTGGTTCGCAATTGAAATGATTTGTGCGCCTCTAGCAGCCATGGCAGCTATCCCCTCCAGAAGTTAAATTCTGTATAATTGATGATAGGATCTATCAACAATCCCCATTTCAAACTGATCTTTACCACTGAGAAAGTCAATATGAATATAAACCTATGAAGCCATAAGCTACTCCTTTCTTGACTGCAGGGCGTCTTTTATGGCTTAAAGGGAACAATGACTTTAAGTAAATCTTTAGATTCCTGGTACCAAAAAAAGGTAACTGAACGATCCCTTTTGGGTCAGTTCCTTCGCAAGCTTCGACGATTTTATTTGGGCCTCTTTAATCCTGGCTACATTCAAAAATCAATCGCAGAAAATCGCCAAGGCGAATGCCATCGCTGTGGTTTGTGTTGTGAACTCATCTATAAGTGCCCTTTTTTAGGAAAAGATGCACAGAACCTTGCCTACTGCCGCGTCTATGGAGACTTAAGACCTACTAACTGCATGACCTACCCCTTTGATACAAAAGATGCAGAAATTGATCGTTGCGGATATTCGTTTAAGAAGGATACCACCTCAGCTTAAAATCTCTTATTGTGAGGTCCTATGAAAGTAATCAAAGGCTATCAGACTCTCTCCCAGACCTTCACTCACCCGGTTGTTGCTATTGGAAACTTTGATGGAGTACACCTGGGTCATCAAAAAATTATTGAGATTGCAAAAGAGAAGGCAAAGGAGAAGTTAGGGCAAAGCATTGCTTTTACGTTCAAGCCTCACCCAAAGATTGCTCTGCATCCGGAGCGTAAGACTCAGCTGTTATCCACCTATGATGAGAAACTTGAACTCCTGGCTCGCTTGGGATTGGACTTTACTATTGAAGAACCTTTCAGCCGAGAATTTTCCTCAATTGAACCTGAGGAGTTTTTTAACTCTGTATTAAGAGAAAGAATTCACGCAGAGGCTATCATCGTAGGATACGACTTTGCATTCGGTAAAGACCGTCATGGACATCTCGACACACTCAAGGCCTTTTGTGAGAAGTCAGGAGTAGAGCTTCTCATCATTCCAGCTCATCGACTTGGAGAAGAGATTGTCTCAAGCTCTCAGATTCGCCATCACTTAATGAATGGACAAATTGAGGCAGCAAATCTTCTTCTAGGAAGGCCTTTTTCTTACAAAGGTCCTGTGATTAAAGGCGATGGGAAAGGGCATCAGATTGGATTCCCCACGGCAAATCTAAGAATTGATCAAAAAATTACTCTTCCCTATGGGGTTTACACGTCTTGGACTCACATTCAGCAAAGAAGCTACCCTAGCGTCACTAATGTTGGAGTAAGACCCACGTTTCATGCTCATGACCCTCAGTCCCTAACAGAACTTCCCGTGCTTGTTGAAACTCATCTTCTAGATCAAGACATCGATCTGTATGGAAGTACCATTGAAGTCCAGTTCCTGAAAAGAATCCGAGAAGAACGAAAATTTAGCAGCGTTGATGAGCTCAGAAAACAAATCCAGCACGATGTACTCCAAGCTCAAAAAGACCTACAATTTTAAATCTAAGCAGTGATTTCATCCGCTTCTCTTGATCTTTTCCAACAACTCAAGCGATCCCTCTATTTTCTGCTGCAGTTCTTCCTTCTGAACCAAGCCACTGTATTTTATCTGATCAAGATATTCAAATACTTGCTCAATCACTGTCCACTCCTCAGTTGAGCTTTTAGGATTTTGTAGAAACAATTCTCTTAATTCAGCTCTAGATAAGGAATGGGAACGAAGTGAAAGTCTTTCATTCAAATCCCTCATCAGAAAATCAAAGAGCTGCTGGCAAACTAAGCTCAGCTCATCTTCCATCATCTGTTTTTTTCTCAGAGATTCTCTTAATCTTCGAAGCTCCCCAATACCATCAGATTGCTCACAAGGAGAAACCTCACCTCTAGATCCTAATTTAAGCTTATTTTGTTTGAGTGCATCCTTAAGCACTATAATCAGGAAGAATGCAAAAAGCACTGAGGATGCCCAGTAAAAAACTCTCCACAAGGGATGCCAAAACTCAGTAAAGTCCTCTCTTTGAGGCGGCTTAATCCCTTTGAGTGGAGAATCTTGGTTGATGCTCGAGACATGGCTCTTTTGATCTATTTTCTGATTCCCTTGAGCTGCTGGTACTGAAGCTCCTTGGGTAGAAGTCGCCTGAGATCCGGGTAAAGGCTGCAGAACTTCAATAGAGATAGGATCTGTAGCCTGAGTGTAATAGGACTTACGTTTGGCGCTGAAAAAATCAAATTGAATACTCGGAAGAGTAAACTTTCCGGGATTACGTGGAATGAGTAAATACTCAAAGACCTTACTTCCACCCGCTCCGTTGGCTTGTGCACCAACCACCTTAGCTTTAGAGTCATACACATCAATTGAAGGCGGCCAAACAATATGAGGTTCCTTCATGGCAGTGAGATTCCCCTGTCCATCTACCTTGACCGTTAATGAAAGAGCATCATGAGCATGCACTTCATATTTATTGACTGCAGCCATTACACTAAACTCCCCTACCCCCCCTGAAAAATGAACTGGTTTTCCTGCTTCAGGGAGTGACAGAACATTCACTGTTTTAGGATCACTCTTGAGTGTTCCGACCTGAGGGGTAATGGGTTGAAAAAAATTCATAAAAAAATGATCCTCATCGGAATCAAAACGATTCCTCTGACGATTTGAAATATAATCAACTTTTAAAGCAAGGGGATCAACAGAGAGCTTACCCTCTTGTAGAGGATAGAGAGCATACTTGAGGAGGAGCGCTTTGTAATAAGGAACTCCATTTAAAGAGCTCACCTCAGGACTTAGGCGTTGAGTCATAACAGGTAAAGCAAGATCTTCCCTTAAAAACCCAATAAACTCTGGAAATTTCTTCACCTCTAAATTGAGTACTTTACCCTGATAGTAGAGGTAGTAACTCACCATGATCTGCTCACCTTTGTAAACCTCACCCTGATCTACCTCTGCCCGAAGCACAAAAGCAGATCCGTCATTGAGCTCATCCTGAGAATTCATCTGCGGCATCCGCTGATGGGAGGGATTTCCCCCCCTAACAGAACGGGATTGTGCTTGAGAAGGGCCCACTGGATCTCCCACTTCAATTAAAAGATCTGGTGCTGAAATTACTTTTCCATCAGATCGTACCTCAATACCTGCAATTTTAAACTTCCCCTTCTTTTTAGGCTGAAGAATCCTCACAAGCTCTGTTTGGTTTACAGTAGAAAATCTCCCTGCAGTTGAATCATATTCAGAACGAACAGAAACAGAGCTTGATTGCTGAATCACTTCAAAATCGGGTGCATTGAAATGAGGTTGACTTACGTTTCCTCTTCCATCAGATTGAATGAGTAATCTGAGTGTTACAGTCTCATCTAATCCAATTTTATTCTGATCTACTTGAGCTGAAAACTCAATTGAACTTCCCTGAGTAGAAGCATGAAGCTCACCTAAACGAACAGGACTCACTTTCATGTCGTGAATTGAGGAAAAAAATCCTAAACCTAGGGTTAGAGCAATCTTACCAATCTTTTGAATGATCTTGTGATTTTGCATTTTTCTTTTGTAACTTCTCTTGAAGTTCTCTCTCCCGATTTCTAAGTTCATCCATGACGCGATTTGCATCATCTACAGTCATTTTTTGAGAATCAAATTTTTGCTTAGGATTTTGCTGAAGGATCTCCTTTGAGCTATTCTGATCCTTCTCCTCTTTTGAGCCTTGAGACTGCTCTTTTTGTTCGTTCAACTTTTTTTCTTCTTTTTCATCTGGGGACTGACTCTTCTTGTTTTCCCCATCACTCCCTTTTTGATCTTGTTTTGACTGACCCTGCTGATCCTGGTTTTTTTGGCTCTCTTTTTGATCCTGACTATCCTGATCTTTTGTTTGTTCTTCCTTTTGCTTTTCTTTTTGCTGTTGCTGTTGCTGTTGCTGTTGTTGCTGCTGCTTTTGTTTAAGGAGTAATTCTAGACTTTTTCTTGAGAGCTCCTCTAGCTTTAGATCTTTTCTTTGTTGAGCATCCTCAATAGCCTTACGATAGGACTGAATTGCCTCTCGATACTCGCCTTTTTTTGAGTATGCCTTACCTAGATTATACATTGATTTTCCCTTAACGGAAAATCGGGGATCTTTCTCTGAGAGTTTCGCTGACTTTTTAAAGCTTTCAATGGCTTGATCTACATCCCCTTGCTGCAACTGCACCACGCCTTGATTAAACTCGGGCTCCGGACGGTATGGATCTCTAGCCTGGGCTGATCCAAACTCCTTCTGAGCATCCTCTAATCTGCCCTCATCATATGAGCGCATCCCTCTTTTATTCTGTAGGTACAAATCAAGGGAGGGCGCACTGGGAGAGGTGGGACCTGCCCATGCTTGATCTATCTGCAGGAAGAGAAAGAACAAAATCAAGCTCTGAGAGGCCTTGAGTACACGGCGGGCGGGTATTGAGAGTTCAAGGAGTAAAAGAAGCAATGAGATGAACAGAGGGATCTGAAATCTCTCCTCGTAGACTAGAAACTTTCTCTGCTCATAATCTCCTCTCACTAATGAGTTTAGCTCACTCCATAATGCATCTAATTCTGCCTCAGAGGGAGTCATACTCCAGTAACGGCCATCTAATTTTTGAGCAAGCTCAGAGAGGAACTCAGAATGAAACTGACTCAAAACAATCTGACCTTTAGAATCACGTTTATATCCTTGAATCTCTTGAGAGGCATTACGAACAGGGATAGGACCACCCTTCTCAGTTCCCACTCCTAAGACATAGAGCTTAATCCCGGCTTCCTTGAGTTTCTTCACCACTGCTGGAGTCTGTCCCTCATGATCCTCTCCATCTGAGATGAGAAGAATCACTCGTGAGGGAGATTCTTTGCCAGAAGTCTGACCACTCTCTTGGGCTCCTCGGTCCATGGCATGGAGAGCAACCTCAAGAGCAGATCCCACGTCTGTACCCTGCGACTGAACAGTGCTTGAATCCAAGACCTCAAGCATATCTAAAATATAATCAGTGTCTGTTGTTAGGGGAGAGGAGACATAGGAGCTGTCTGCAAAACCAACCAGACCTACCCGATCTCCTTGCATTCGACTCACCAAGGAACGAATAAAGTGCTTGGCTTTTTGGAGTCGACTGGGCACGACATCCTCCACTTCCATACTTCGAGAGACATCCAGAGCAATGATCAAGTCCAAACTCGAAGTTTTAATTGCTTCTTCATGGGCTCCCCATTGAGGTCTGGCTAGAGCTATACAACCAAAAGCGATAGACAAGCCGAGCAGGATTGATTTTTTTAATCGCGCCTTAAAATCTAGCTCTGGTGAAAGTTGAGCAAACATTGGGAGAAGAGCAAACTTTTGTGCCCGAAGCTTTCTCTTCTTTTCATCCCAGAGCATCCAAAGCATGAAAATCCCTAGGACTGGCAAAAGAGTAAGCCAAAGGGGATAGACAAACTTCATACGAGAATCCTCCACCAGCCACGTTCAAGAATGAGAGTGAGGATAAAGATTAGAAGTCCAAACTTTAAAGGAATATGAAAAGCTTCATCATATTGAACCTTTTCCTTCATCTTGATCTGACTCTTTTCTAATTGATCAATTTCCTTAAACACTGAATCAAGAGCGGTTTCATCAGTGACTCGATAGAATTTTCCATCCGTTTTTTCGGCAATCTTCTTGAGTAACTCGGGATTCAAGGCATTATCAAACCATTGATAAGTGGTCACAGTGTTACCGAATAAACCAGGCTGACGAATAGGCATCCTCACACGACCCTCACGTCCAATAGCAATCGTATAGACTCTGATCCCGTAGCCTGCTGCAAGCTCGCCTGCGGTTGCAGGGTTGATCTGCCCCACATTATTATCTCCGTCTGTCAGAAGAATAACGACTCGACTCTTAGCATGAGAAGCTCTGAGATGACTGACAGCAAGTGAGAGGCCATCACCTATAGCTGTTCCATCCTTCAGCACTCCAATTTTCACTTCCTTAAGCGCACGCATGAGCAAACCATAGTCAAGAGTAGCAGGAGCTAGAGTTAAGGGTTCACCACTAAAAATAACAAGACCGATTCGATCATTAGAGCGTCCACGAATAAATCCTTCCATCGTATCTTTTGCAACATCGAGACGTGATCTCTCAGATAGATCCTCAATGTTCATACTGGCTGAAACATCCATGACCATCATGATGTCAATACCACTTGTGTTTCGATCTAAGAGCTTAAATGAACTTTGAGGCCTAGCTAAAGCAATAAGGATCAAACCCAGACCGACATACTTCATCAGGAGAAGGATGCGGATAGGATCTCTCTCGGCTTGAGTCGCAGGAATGGGTTGAGAAAATGCGATTGACGCTGGCTTATTTCTCCGAACCCACCACGTATGCAAAAGGGGGATCAGCCCCAAGAGTATTAAGAAATACCAACTATAAAGACGCATTTTTCGCCTCTTTTGAGCCTGATTGCTTATTTTGAATACTGAGCCGTATTTTCTTCGTCTTTAAAACCCACTGTCTTACTTTTTCTAATACGCCGGTTGCCTCATCAAAAGTAGGAACATGATCAGTAAACTTCACACGATCAAGCTCTTGAAACATACTCTCAAAATCAATCAACACCCGCTCATCAAGAAGCCGCTCTGATTTGAGAATAGATTTCAACTCAAGAGTCGTCGCCTCAAGTGCATGGAACCCATATCTTGCACCAATATATGTTTTAATAATTTCTGAAAGTGAAAAGTAATAGATTTTATACTTCCCACTCCTGAGCAGATCTTTTTGGATCAAATCTTCTAGCTCCTGCAAGGCGATCTCATCTTCAGTTCTGAAATCTACGCAAGTAGGCTCAACTTTTACCGTCTGATTCCTTCTCCTGTTTTTGAGAAGATAAAAAATCACAGCAATTACACCGGCCAAAGCAACTCCCAGGAGAATGATGAGCCAGGTAGGAAACTCAACTCCAAGAGGAGGGATCACCCCGACAGAATCTCCAACTGCACGACTTTCTTCTTCTGAGAGTACGGATTGCACCTCGAGGCTTAAAGATTGAGTCTTACCCAATAACTGACCCTGATCATCCATGAGTGTGAGCGGAGGAAGAATGAGCTTTCCTGATCGTACTGGAATTACAAAAATAGACTGCTCAGACTGATGAGTAGAATCGATCTCAAATCCATCTTCCAGGAGAGTAGAAGAATCTTGGACCCTAAACTTACCCTGAGGAACGGGATCAAGACGAAGCTCAAGGAGATCCCCAACTTGGATCTTTTGTGGATCTGCGGGTATTAAGCTGAGATTAAAGGCAAGAGACTGCACTTGACTCTCAGAAGCTGAAGGTTGCTCTGGGGGTAGGGGTGGGACATGGGATTTAAGGTTTACAGTTTCAGTCTTCTTCTCTTCTCGAGGGGTTTGAGCCCAGCCCACAGAAAAACCCAACGATTGAGATAGAATAGATAGAGATACACCAAATAAAAGAGCTATGAATAACCTCTTCATCAAGGCTAAGCCCTCCTCATAGATCTTACACATTTACTTTCGTCGCCTTGAGCGAACACGAAAAAAGCGAACCACTGCATCTGCAAAATCCTCTTTCGTGAGAATCTTGAGCACCTCAATTTGATTGCTCTTAAAAATTTGATCTCTGAGACTTGCTCGTTGGGTCATTTCATCCTTGAACCACTTTTGAAAGGAATAAGAAGAGGAGTCTACCCATCGCTCCACTCCTGTTTCAGGATCTCTGAATAAGACATACCCCAACTCTGGTAACTCTACCTCTCTCTCGTCATGAATCATCATGGCCACAACATCATGACGACGAGCCAGCCTTCTGAGTGCTGTTTCATAGCCAGCGGCCATGAAATCACTGAGAATAAACACAATTCCTCGATGCTTCATCATTCGGTCAGTCGCCTCCAGGGCCTCCCTCAGGTGAGTTCCCTGGCTCTTTGGCTTAAAAGTGAGAAGATCACGAATAAGACGAAGTACGTGTTGACGACCTTTTTTAGGAGGAACAATTTTTTCAACTGCTCCAGCAAAAAACAAAGCCCCTACTCGATCACCTGTATGAATAGCTGCATATGAGAGCATCCCTCCCACTTGAGCGACCACCTCAGACTTAAGTAGATCTTTTGAGCCAAATCCTTCAGACTGAGAAACATCAATGACTAGAAACACATTGAGCTCACGCTCCTCTTCAAATTTCTTAACGAGAGGATCTCGCGTTCTTGCACTGACCTTCCAATCAATGTGTCTAACGTCATCTCCAGGCACATACACTCGGTGCTCTGAAAACTGCACACCCTGTCCCTTAAAATGACTCCTGTACTGGCCTGAGAGAACATCGTCAACTGCTTTACGAGTACTCAGCTCAATCTGGCGAACTTTCTGAAGTAGCTCTTTGGATAACATAAACCCTACCTTAAGTTAGGGCACTTCGATGCGTTCTAGGATCTTCTTAATGAGATGCTCACTATTAATCCCCTCGGCTTCCGCCTCAAACGAAACCAAGATCCTATGCCTCAAAACATCATAAGCAATTGCCTTAATGTCCTCAGGAGTGACAAATCCTCGATGATGAATAAATGCATGTGCACGGCTTGCTTTCGCCAAGGCAAGGGTTGCTCTTGGAGATGCGCCTACTTGAACTTGATTTTTAATCTCGGGAAGACCATGCTTTTCCGGGAAGCGGGTAGCAAAAACGATGGATAAGATATAGTCTTTGAGTTTCTCATCCATATAAATCTGCGCACAAATCTTCCTTGCTTCAAGCAAGGATTGAGGATGGCAAACCTTCAAAGGCTTGGGGATTTCTGCACCAGACATTCTATTCAGAATACCTTTTTCTTCCTCAAGAGTGGGATACCCCACCTTAATCTTGAACAAAAATCGATCCAATTGAGCTTCAGGCAAAGGATAAGTCCCCTCCTGCTCAATTGGATTCTGAGTGGCTAAAACTATGAATAGATCTGAAAGTGGATAGGTCGTCTCACCAATAGTAACCTGGTGCTCACCCATGGCTTCAAGTAACGCACTTTGGACTTTTGCAGGAGCACGATTAATTTCATCAGCTAAAACGAGATGAGTAAATATCGGACCTTTTTTTGGCGTAAACTCACCTGTCTTCTGATTGAAGATCATCGTTCCCACAAGATCTGCGGGCAAAAGATCTGGGGTAAACTGTATCCTCTGAAAATCTGCATGAATAATTTCTGCTAAGGTCTTGATCGTGAGTGTCTTAGCCAGTCCCGGCAGACCTTCTAAGAGAACATGACCTTCACAAAGAAGTGCCAAAAGAAGCCTCTCAATGAGAGTCCTCTGCCCTACCACTACCTTTGAAGCTTCTCTTAAAATGTCATCGATAAATTGACTTTTTTGCCTAATTTCTTCCGTTAAAGCATTCACATCGAGTGTAGCCATATGCCAATGACTATACTCCGATTAATCAGCATTCGGAAGACTTCTGCGCATCACCTTTAAGAATTCCTGTAAATCTCCCCTTTCAACGGAGTGACCTAGAAGATTCAAAAGTTGATTAAATTCATTAGGATTTCTTTGGGCATACATCAGAATCTGAGTCGACTTTTGTGACCCCGCCAACTCAGGATCATACAACAAGCGAGCAAGCTGCATTCTCAAACGAGCTGCCGTTTCAGAGTTCTCTTCAAAAAACTCCAAGCCCGGCTTGATTGCTGTGTAGACATTTAATCGCTGATAATCAGGATGATCCTTGAGAACACCAAGCTGATCCATTAAAGTCTTGGATGCTTCCCATGATTCAGGATGATTCACCACAGCCTTGAGCAATTCTACCCCAGCACTTGTGCGGGATCTACCTGTAGGTGATCTTTCATTGAGAACACCTCTGGCTAAATTGACAAATCTCACCTTCTGCTCCACCGTCATGACATCCTTAACTCTCTTATAAATTTTTTCACTCTCAGTAGCTGCAACAGACGAAAAGAGAAGTGACTTCAATAACTCACTTGAAGGTCCATCAATAGAGGTCAAAAAAGCATACTGATCACTCAGCACTCCTTGACCTTGAGTAAGAAGGAGATCTACCAATGTATCTTGATTGCCTAGAATTGGACTCCAAGGATCAATTTGACTCATACTCCCTATGAGATGAATTGCCGTATTTTTCAAGCGCTCTCTTTCAATAGGGCTTGCCTGATCAATCAGAGATACTAACTTCCAGACGAGCTGATAAGGAGCGCGACCCCCTGCTGTATGATCCTCAATTTGCCTCTCGACAAGAGTCCTCATGATAGGGCCTAATTGAGAAGAGGCTCCCGTCTGAATGACATTCATCACGATATCCTTCAGAAGAGGATCTCCTACAGGGAATCGCTGCATGAGCCGTCCCATTTGTCGCATTGCACCCAACCTCACCGCGGCAGTCACTGCATTGAGGTTATTCTGTGCAATCCAAGCCGCTGGAAAGGTTGCTCTCCTGACATTCGCAGGGGTGGTGTAGTAGATCTCAAAAAATAAGTCTCTGAGAACCTCTAACCCCCCATTGTACCCACGGTGACTTCCAGGAACATTCTCCCAAAGAACTCCCTTAACTTGCCAAAGATTAAATAATTTTCGCTTAAACTCAAATGCATCGTGCTCTTGAATATTTAATAGCGGAAATGTCCAACTAGCTAAGCTGATTGCCGTTTCATTTGGAACAGGAAGAAAAGGATCCCCATCCAGATGTCGACTGCAACGAGGTGCTTCTGGAAGCCCAATGACATAAGTGGAAAGAGTTTCTAAATCTTCAAGTCTCTCAGTAACACCCTTTCTCTCTGCAATATGACCCACCGCTTCATAAAGAGTTGGAGGTCTACTTCCCATGGGATACCTTTGCTGAATCTCAACTGGCCATTGTGCGCGAGGCTCATCGCCCCAAGCTTCTGCAAGCTCAGCTAAAAACTCAAATGCAAGATTTTTATAAGGAGGTGCAGGCATCTCCATATCGACATTAATGAGAGTAAGATCTAAAAGATCGAGAGTACTCACCGCTCTCACACGGGGATTTGCTTCACCAGGGTAATAGTACTGAATTAGGCGATAATCTCTTGATCTCTGGTGCAACCAGTTGAGGAGATACTCAGGCGTTCTCCATGCCGGAGTGCCCTCACGATTCACCACGAGGTGAGGAGCAATATCACTGGGGCGAGTATACCTCCTTAAAAACTTAGAAAATGCATCAATGAGCAATCCATGTCCTTCTTGATCGCTCATTCTCTGATCTCTCATACGATCCAAGAGAGGATTGATCTCAGCTCTTAGACCTCCAACAGTCCAGCTGGATTTTGGTTTTCGTTCTACAGCTTGAGGCACTTCAACCAATTCACGATTGGTTACGTTAGTCTTAGCCTCATCAATAATTTCCTGAACACGTCTCTCCAAAAGAGTTTGATCCCACTGACAAGATTCTCCTGCTCTCCAGCCTTCTTTTGCTATGAGCCATGCACGAATTCTTGCTTTGAATTCCTCATTAAAAATTTCATCTTCTGGAGAAACTCCAGGCACAACCGCAGGAACTTCCTCACGAGGAGCTAAAAACACCTCATCCAAATCTCTCAGGATTTGAGGGAAATCATCGCGCCTTACAATATTTGAGCCTGCTTGTAGGAGCTCATGAAATGCAGCTCTCACAGGCGCATCTGCAACTATCGCCTGAGTTGTCTTTAATACAGATTGAGCAATCGACTGAGGTTGTTCCTCAGGATGTTCTAAATTACGGGGAATAGGTTTACTGACCCAATATGGAATTGCATCAAGGAGCCTAAAAAACCTACGGTCAGGGTGATCATAAGACCTCATCCAGTTATTGACCAAAACTCTCACATCTTCAGTTCCTAAGGATTGAAAGACCGTCTTTAGAGTATCGACCTGAAATGCAAAAAAAGTTGGATCTGTATCTAACTCGCCCATTCGAGTTCTATTTAAGGATCCAATCAATGTCACCAAATCTTGAGAGGTGGGAGCAGCGCTACTTCCCTGACAAGTAAGAAAGGCTTGAAGGTGAGTTTCAAACTCAGCATGCCCAACATGATCAAGAGAAAATGAAAAATCCAGATTCCTACAAGCATCAGAAGCCGGTGAAGGAGTAATGGAGGGAATAGGTACCGGCCAAGAATCTCCCAGGCGAAATCCCCATTGCCTAAACAGAGCTTCAATTCGACTTCTAAAAGACGTATTTTCACGATCAATACTAGCCAGAGAGTGACGCGCACTCACCACCGCATTTGGAATCGTGAGTTCTTGAACAGCAACCTCTAACCCCTGTTGAATTGCGTTAGTCTTTGCCGCTCTTCCCTGATCAATCATCTTGCGACTGACTTTAAACAAAGCTTCAGTCAGGTCTGATAACTCATCGCCCTCAGCTAACTGCGCGATGAACTCCATACTTTTTTTCAACTGCTCAGGGTGCTTTTCAGAGATTCTAAAAATTGCCTCAAACAGAGGGCGATTTAAAGTGGAAGCAGAACCTCCTACTTCCTTCACTAAATCAATGAAAGGATGAACGTTATTCACAAAATGAGCTTGATGAATCGTTTTCAGTGAGCTTCTCAGAAATCCATCAGGAAGATCCAAAAACTTTCTCCCTGACAAAATGAGCTTCACAACATCTTGAGTCTGAGTCTGTGAAAGCGCTTGAGAAAACACATCGACTACACTTTTTTGGCCCAGCTCAGCTTGTGGCTTGACCATGAACTTCAGAAAGCGATTCAAGGAGTTTCGATCAGAATCTGTCACTAAATTAGACAAGAAAATGAGATCTAGTGAGGCATTTTTTTGAGAAAGGGTTTTAAGAATGGGAGTCAAATGCGGCGCACCCGGATCCAAGAACATAGCAAGCATGAAATCAATCCACGGACGCTTCGGCTCTCCTGCAGGAGGGGCAACTGTGGTGCCATCTGCAGAAGTACTCACCTCATCTGCTCTGACTTCCTGATAGAGAACCTTAAGCAAATTAACCATCGGCTCAAGCACTCCACTTTCCGCTAAACGAAACATGGCCGGATAATGTTGCGTCATCTGTGGAGGAAGCTGACAAAATGGCCCCAATGCCATGAATGTCAGAGGAGCTTCGCGAGTAATATAATCTCTTGCTTCAGCTGTAGACCTGAACTCAGCAAGCTCTCGAATGAGATAGCGCGTAGCATCCTTAATCTCTTTTGAGTCCTTCATGCAGGATACAGGTCGACTTAAATCTCTGAAAGCACTTGAGAGTGCATCAATCAAAAAAGAATGCTCTCCGCCGGAGCTCTGCTCTGATACTAATCCATTGAGCACCTTTGCAAGCTCAGGAGCCTTCGCTAGGATTTGCTCCTGATTAACACCTACTAATTGATCAAGCAAAGGAAAGAGCCTGTCATTTTGAATCGCCCAAGTCAGCTCAGACTTCATCTTCTGGCGTTGATTTGCTTCACCCAATGCTTGAGGCTGATTCATGAAGTCCATTAAACTCTGAGAGATCAACTGAATTTGGGCATCCGAAAGAGGCTGATCTGCAAGGTGCCCCTGAAGACTCACGAAAGCAGGAGCCTCAGCATAGGTTAAACCAACCTTGAGGGTATTCTCAAAAGCCTTTGCATCCAGCTCTGCTGAAAGCAACTCAACTGCCTTAAGGACTTGAAGATTTACTTGATGACTACCTGAATCATAAAAACCAGAGCGCAAAACTGAGACCACGCTCATCCAAAAATCAGAGCGTTCTAAAATCTTACTTGATTGTTTAAATATTTCTTTCTGAATACCGTGCTTGACCCAAGATTGATAAGTTTGTTCCAACTCAAAAAATCTCTTCTGCTTACGAGCATCTGAACTGACCAAGCTACGATTTACTGCATCCACCATTGGAGAAAGATCGGAATCAGCAACTGCAGAGACAAGCTGAGATAAAGGCTCAATGCTCTTATTTGAGTTAAAGCACTGAATCAGCCTTCTAAAAGAGGTCACTGTGAATTGAGATTGACTCACATCGAGATCACCGCAACTCTTGTTGATGCGGCGAGAGGACTTCATACCGATTACTTTTTGATCAACCCCACTGCCAAAAAATACACCAGGAGAGCAAGCAGATAGACTTAAAGCAACCACACAAACCAAACCACGAACAGCATTCGATTGCTTCAGTTTACCCAAAGAAAGGGTATTTTTTTTATTTAGCAAGAGCATAGTCCTCTCGTTTTTCCGAACCAAATTAAGCTCGGAACTAAGAGGAAATAGTTATCAAATCAGGCAGCTCACGTCAAATCTTCTAAACCATTGAAAGCCATAGCCTTTTTTATAAAAAATTCATTCAATTTCATTAAATTAGGAATTTCTCCACCAAAATGGTTTGGATTTTTGATAAAAACTGAAAACTCAACTCGTTTTCTATAGCTAAAGAGTTCGTTGTGTATTTTAATTTTAGTCATTCCATTGAATTTAAATCCAACTTTTTGAAAGTAAAATTAGGAATTTAACGCCATGAAGCACAAGCTCTACCACAGTATCAAAAAAACATTTAAACAATGGGCCTCTTGGATAAACCTTCCAAACCAAGAAGAGAGAACCCAATTCATGAACCAAAGAATTCTAAGCCAACTCCAGGAGGTCGGAGTAGCAGCACAAGACGATGTCAATCACCTTAAAAAAAGGATTCAAAAATTGGAATTACTTTTAGCAGAACACGAAAAACAACTCCATTCGACTCGACCAACTTCAGTGAGTAAGAAAAAAACTAAACCTTCAGGACTTTATACTTAATTGAGCAATCATTTATCATTAATGATTCATTGGCGATTTAATTCAAATTCACCAAAACTCTAAAGCACTAAAGAGAAGGAACATCTCCCTTATCTGCTCTCATAGGAGAAATCGGGGAACCTGCAACTTCCCGAGAAAGATTTGCAAAAAGTGTATACTCTGGCAGCCACGCAAGACGGATCGTATCTGTTTCACCCGCTCTGTGTTTAGCAACAATCAACTCGCCAATCCCTTTATCTTCAGAGTCTTTATTATAAACCTCATCACGATAGATAAAGCAGACCATATCGGCATCCTGTTCAATAGCGCCAGACTCTCTCAAGTCTGATAACATGGGGCGCTTATTAGGACGACTTTCCACTCCTCGATTTAACTGAGAAAGTGCAATAATAGGTACCTTGAGCTCCTTAGCTAAGTTTTTCAATCCTCTGCTGATTTCAGAAATTTCTCTTTCACGTGAACTATCACCCCTCTGAGATGCTCGAGAGCCCTTCATCAGCTGAAGGTAGTCAACAACAATCAAATCTAAGCTTTTTTCAGTAGAGATTAACCTGCGACATCGCGTACGAATATCCATCACGGTCAAGTCCCCTGAATCATCAATATAAATCTTTGACTTAGACAACTGATCTGCTGACTGCGCCAATCGTGGCCAATCACGATCAGCTAGCCTACCAATCTTTAATCTCTTTGAATCAATTCGGGTTAACCCGGATAAAAATCTAAAACCTAACTCCTCCTTAGACATTTCTAAAGAGAAGATAGCCACCACACCCTTACTCCCGGTTGCGATATTCTGAGCCATAGATAAAAACAAACTCGTTTTACCCATAGCAGGACGAGCAGCGATAATAATAAGCTGACCCGATCTTAATCCACCAGTGAGGCGATCGTAGTCATGAAAGCCTGTTGATAATCCAGTTACTTCGGCCTTCTTTGCAGCTAACTCCTCAATCGTATGCATATTCTGAACAAGAATTTCCTGCATACTCGAGAATGCTTTTGTTAACTTCGAATCAGAGACTGAAAATACACGCCTCTCAGCCTCATCAAGAAAAGACTCTACATCTTCCACCCCATCAAATGCTTCTTCAGCAATCTCAGCAGTAGTTTGCAACATTCTACGCAAAATAGCCTTATCACGAACTATTCTTGCATAATGCATCACATTACCAACGGCAAATGTGTCATCAAACAAACTAGTCAGCAACCCTGAACCGCCCAATTGATCGAACCAGCCCCTATCCCGGAGAGCTGCAGACATAGTAATTAAATCTACAGGCTCTCCTCTTTCAGATAGAGAAATGACGACTTCAAAGACTTTCTGATGAGCTTCTCTGTAAAAATCTCTTGCCTCTAAGCCTAGTTCTAAAACTCGATAAATAGTCTCATTGTTAATGAGAATCGCCCCAAGAACAGATCTCTCTGCCTCAAGGTGATGAGGAGGTACTCGTCCACCAGCAAACTTCACTGGCTGATCTAATAACGACTGATTTTTATCCATGGACAAGCACCCGCCATTACCTCAAGACTCTCCAAAAAAGAACGCTCAAGACCTAAGCATCGATCCTTAGTTTTTAAAGCTCAAAGCAATAGAGTATTAATCTTCTTTAGAAACTTGAACCTTCAAGTTAGTGCTCACTTCAGCATCCAACTTTACGGTTACAGTATGAAGACCTAGAGTACGAATAGGTGCATTCAAGCTGATAGACCTCTTCTCAACTTGATAGCCAGCTGCTTTTAATGCTGCAGCTATATCAGATGCACTCACTGAGCCGAACAACTTATCGTGTTCGCCCACTTTTCGAGAGATCGTACAGGTAACCTGCTCGAGCTTCTGAGCTACTTCCTTCGCAACTGCCTGCTGAGCTAGTCTTTTCTTTTCCAAAAGCTTCTTCTGATGCTCAATTGCAGCCACATTCTTGGCTTCCGCAACTACTACCAGATTTCTGGGGAGCAAAAAGTTTCTGGCATAACCATCAGAAACCTTCACTACATCACCGATATGTCCAAGATTTTCTACATTTTCACGCAAGATCACCAACATGGTTTACTCCTTCACAGTCATTCGAGAAATTTACGATTGCCTGAACTTGCTTCTAAAGTCAAACCAGAGGTCAAAAAACCCGAGACTCAAAACAAGAGGCAACATTAAAAATACAGACATGAAGTATCCAAGAAACCTAAACAGCCCTCGAACACCCCATAAATCAAAAATAAAACCTAAAATACTTAGACCTTGAAATGCATAGATTGTCATCAGCACTCTAAAAATATTAATGCCAATATCTGAGATAACACCCAAGTCGAAAACAAGAGTAAATCCAGAAGCAATAGTCGGCCAGACTAAGACTTCAGGAACCTTCCACTTTTTAAAGAAGTGAGCATCCAAACCCAAAAACGTTCTGATATCTTTTGGATTAATCATCAACAAGAGATTCAAATTAGACCAAAGCAAGACTAAGGCTAGAATGATCAATGCAGATGGAAACTCAACTTTAAGATCCTGCTTCCAAATCTCAAGCTCACTTGAATCTAACCCCTCAGTAGAGCTCGAAAGGGCTTGCGCCAATTCATCCACTACTTTTGAAGTCACCTGTGTGTAGTCTTGCAGAAAATGAGTGTGCTTGTAAAATGATGAAGCTCCTGCAAAAGCAAAAGCTACGAGCACCATAAAAAACAAACTCCACAACACGCTTTTCTCAAGAGATTTACTCTTCAAGAGAGCACCTGGCAAAATAAATGCTGGAACCCCAACAAAGACTAGGTAAAAAGCCAAGTAAGCTGAATTACCCAATACCAATGTGATTGCTGCATTTGTAATAATTGCAAGAGTAGCTAAAGCTCTCCCCTTCCTAAAAAATAAAAGCAATAAAGGAAGAGGAGCAAAAATCGTCATGACTGTACTAAAATAAAAAAATGCGCTTAAGAAAAAAGGAACCAAGACCATCCAAGCAGGGCTTTTCATAAAGCTCGGCTCTTGACTTGGTCCCTTTAAACCTAACTGATCTTCTGTCAATTTTGACGATTCAGATGAATTCAATGCTGAAATCCAAAGGTCATTTAGTGCGCTTCTTAAGCGCCCATTGAAACATAACCCACAAGGGCTAAGTTACGTGCACGCTTTACAGCAGTAGTCAACTCTCTCTGATGAAGAGCGCAGTTGCCAGAGATTCTTCGTGGTACAATCTTACCGTGTTCAGTCACGAAAGACTGCATCATGCGAACATCTTTGTAATCTAAAATGAAATCTTGATCAGAACAAAAGCGGCAAACTTTTTTACGATGAAAAGATCCCTTTTTTGAACGATCATCACCGTCTTTATCCATGCGGTCTGAATCTCTTCCAGACTTCTCTCTCATTTCAGATCTTAAATTTGTAGTAGCCATGAAATTCTCCTCAATTCAGTATTGCTTAACTTATTCCTCGTCGCTCTCAACTACGGACATGTCTTCAGATTCATCTTGATAGTCAGTTCGACGATCTTCATATCCACGACGTTCTGCATTTCTTTCTTCGCGGCGAGCTTCACGCTCTTCTTCACGTCTCTTTGCTGCTGCATGAACGTCTGCGCGCTTCTTTTGAAATGCTGCTGAATCAAATTCCTTTTCAAGATTGACTGTCAAAAAGCGAAGAACATGATCATGGAGACGTAAGTTACGCTCAATTTCATGAACGATGTCGCCCTTGCCAGAATAAACGAGATAGGTGTAGTGACCGCGATTTTCCTTCTGAATCGTGTAAGCGAGCTTGCGCTTGCCCCAATCTTCAGTAAGAACCACTTCTCCGCCGTAACTAGATACGACTTGAGCTAAACGATCATGAAGAGCCTTTAATCCGTCATCGGAAAGCTCTGAACGAGTGATAAATGTAGTTTCATAGCCTGCAAGCTTTGCTGCAGTTGCGTTTGTCATATTGCCTCCTTTTGAATAATGGGTAGACACCCAAGAGCCCAGATCAGCTTTAAAAACAGTTCTGAGCAAGGTTTTTTGAGATCCTTTAGCACATTAAAGAGGATTTAGGCAATCCGAAAGAAATCACTCCAGGCTCTAACGAGATCTACCTTCCCAAGGATGAGAGGCTGCTACTTCAGTCGGCTCTGCCGTTGTGCCAGCAGAAGTCCGCTTAGGGCGCTTTAAATCAAAAAAATGAACCACCCAAATCGAGACCTCATAAAGAAGTACAAGTGGGGTTCCAAGAATCAACATTGAAACAGCATCTGGGGGTGCAAATAGCGCTGCCATCACTGTAATACCAATAATAGCACCCCTTCTGTGCTTTCTTAGAAAGGCTGCGTCGATAACCCCAATAAAACCTAATAGACAGATAATGACTGGCAATTCAAACGACAACCCAAACAATAAAATGAGTTTTAAGCAGGTGCTATAATACGAATCGATTGTCAGCATTGGGACATCAGTAATGGCGCCATAGCTTACAAAATATTTAAATCCAACCGGGAAGAGAATGTAGTAGGCAAATGCGCCACCCCCCACAAAAAAGAAGGTTGCAGCTGCAACAAATGGAAAAACCCACTTCCTTTCTTTTGGATAAAGACCCGGGGCGATAAACGCCCAAAGTTGATGAAAGTAGTAGGGAGAGAGTAGAAAAAGCGATGCGTATCCCGCGATTTTTAAATGAGTTAAGAAATTCTCAAAAAGACTCGTAAAATAAAGCTTCCTCTGATCTTCTGGCAAAACTTGAAACAATGGCCTGCGAAGAATCTCTAAAATAGGCTCAGAAATAAAATAACACGCTATAAACCCAACAAAGAAAACGAATAAGCACCGCATAAAGCGAATCCTAAATTCGTCAATATGCTCAAAAAACGACATTGTTCTATTGTAATTTGGGTGTTGCGCCATCGTAATACTTCAGTGTATCTAAATTCTTATAAGGAGATGTCAAATGAAGCGTTCTTGGTTACTCATCATTTTTGGTGCTCTCATTTCTGCATTGATCCTGTTCACCTTTCTATACAGCAGAAACTTCACACAGAACAGCATCGAAAACCAAAATTTTAAAAATAACCCTGCCGAAGCATCTCCTACTCCTGGTGCGACGACTCCCCCACACTCTCAGAGTGAACCCACATCTTCTCAAGCTCAACCAGATTTAACTGTAGATGGAAATGGTTTATCAAAGTCCACAGTCGTTATGAAAACAAATCAAGGAACAATAAAGTTCAAATTCTACACCCAAGATGCTCCTAAAACTGTAGCTCGAATTGTAGAACTCATTCAGCAGGGCTTTTATAATGGATTAACATTCCATCGAGTTGTACCAGGATTCGTCATTCAAGGCGGAGATCCTTCGGGTAACGGTACTGGTGGAAGTGGCCAAAGATTGCAAGCTGAATTCAATAATAGGCAACACATTGAAGGCACAGTTGCTATGGCTAGAGCTGAAGATCCTAATTCAGCTGATTCACAATTTTATATCTCGCTAGGCACTCATCCTCACTTGGATCATAACTACACCGTTTTTGCTCAAGTCATCGAGGGTATGGATGTAGCTAAACAAATTAAAGTCGGGGATAAAATACTCAGTATCCTCATACATTAATTAGATCTCAAAGATCAGGGATTGCATATTTCGACGCAAACCCTAAATATAATTTGGGGGGCAATGACCCCTCAAAACTTAATATCTCTTGATCATTGAAAATCTTTCTTTACTGTTTCATTAGGCAAAATTCCGGCTTGCTGAAGAGCCTTAGCTGCACGCTCGCTCTTTGTGCGCAACCAAAGTTCATATAACCGAAGAAGATCTTTCTCATCCCTCGGCGTAGTGGTTTCACTCACATCTGCCAAGATATCCACTAAGGTGGCAAATCGATAAGAAAGCTCCTCATAGAGCGATCTCAAATGATTCTCCTCAGCATTATAAGCTACTTGTGAATAAGCTGCCCCACCCATCTTAATATAGTAATCAATGTCAACTAGCTTGCGATTTAAGCTCTCTTGAAAATATCCCGCCTTATAGAGAGAAACATCTCCAATATGCCGAAATAATGAAACTCTCTCATGGGCTCGATTATGCTCGAGAGCCTCTTTCACGAGAATAGCTAAAGGGCGCTCTTCCGGCTCCCCGTTCACCGATCGCGTATATAAACGGTCCGCATGCATGAATTGATTGAGCAAATTCACTAAATAAAACTCTGTTTCAGGCTGAATCGAGACTTTTTGTTTACTCAACGCCGCAGTGACGAGCTCTCTGAAGAAATCCTGTGGCTGAGCAACTAGAGTTAACTGCATTTTAGCTCTCATCCGGTAAAACCTCATTTCTTCCTCTATTGGTCTTACGAACTCCCTACTCTCTTCATTTTAACGCAATATGAGAATAAAAACTTCTTTAATTTATTTTCTTTTTGGGAAGATACCCCCTCTTTCTTATGTTAATCTCCCTTCGGGAACTATCAAATAGGGGGTGTCAGATTTGACCCACTATAGAATTACCTATTAATTTTATGAACTTAATCATCATGCACATTTTAATTCTTGGAATTCTTCTCTTAAACTCCCCGATCAATAGCTGGTCAAAAATGACACAAGACGAAGAAATCAAGGTGACCCTCCTAGGGCAGCCCTGCGACCTTTCGGGGCCTTTTTCAAAAGTGCAACTCAAGGCCATTCATTCCATTGGCCCAGCGCAGCTATACCCTAACCTCTCCCCTCCAAACCTTCCCGATACAGAAAAAAATGCTAGAAAAGCACTCTCAACTCTTACACAAACCAAGCACCTCCCCCCTGCTTTTGATCGCTACAAGCAGAACCTAAGTCAGAGACTCAATGCACAAATTGAGTTCCTCCATGCCTTAAATGAAAGCCAAAAAGCCCTAAACACATCTCCTTTACTCAAGATCATGGAGATTTACACGAAAGATAAAAACTCAAAGCTCTACGAGCAAGCAGCAAAAAGACTCTCAGGAGTCGACTTAAGGGCACCTCAATCAAGTCAAGTGATTGAAGAGTTCTTTGATCTTTTTAATGAGGAAATTGCACCCGATCCCGAACACGAGTTTCATCGTGCATTGAAGAAATTAAATATTCAGTATAAATGCTCATTTGAAGAATCCGAAGATTAAAGCATTAAAGGAGTGCTTCTCAAAGAGCATGAACAAAAAATTCAGAAATTTTGTTATTTTTACGACAATTTACAATATTTTTGTCATTATTTGGGGAGCTTTTGTAAGAGCTACTGGCTCAGGAGCAGGATGCGGTCGTCACTGGCCCCTTTGCAATGGAGAAGTCATCCCTATGGCTAACTCCCTTCATACTCAGATTGAATTTTTTCACCGCCTCACTTCCGGGCTAAGCTTGCCGCTTGTTTTATGGATCAGCTATCACGGCTTGAAAATATTCCCAAAAAACTCAGCAGGCAGAGGATTTAGCCTAATTGCAGGAGTATCTATTATTGTAGAAGCACTCATCGGGGCTGGCCTAGTTCTATTTGAATTAGTGTCTCATAATCAATCACTCAAGAGAACTATTTCAATGGCGCTTCACTTTTCAAACACTCTTGTTCTCATGGCTTCACTCGTCCTCTTGGCATGTTTTACACTAAGAGGTTCTAACCATCAGTATTTCTGGAAACATCATAGTTTAAGAAGACCAGTGATAATGTTCACAACCTTATTTGCAGCTTTAGGCATGGCTGGCGCTATCACAGCATTGGGAGACACACTATTTCCAGCTCAATCTTTAAGCCAAGGTTTTCAAGCAGACTGGGATGTTGCTAGTCATTTTTTGGTTAGACTTAGAATTATTCATCCAATTTTAGCCTTAACTTTTGTGTTATTTTTTGCTCCCTGGGCACACTCTCTCATGCACCAGCTGAAGTCCTCCGAGATTTTTATAAGAGGCAGACTCGCCATCACTCTTCTTGTGATCAATATTTTTCTGGGAACACTCAATCTTTATTGGTTAGCTCCTGTAGGCCTACAACTCATTCATCTCTTTTTTGGAGTACTGGTATGGATCTCTTTCATTATTTTCATTGAAGGCCTTCTCAGTCATCGGGCCGATCACATTCAAAGCTTACAAACTCAGACTTCTACTCAAGGCTTAGAATACAAAAAAAATTGAACTAATTTCAATGAGAGCAAAAACAAGACGTCACTGAATCCCTTATTTATAGAATAAACTTAAATTGCTCAGACTTATTGCCCACTCATTCAAGAGTTCATGAACGCAAAATAAAATAGGAGTTCACTGCTCTCTGAGGCAACAAAAACTGCTATCCATGCAGTTCCGAATTGATCGAGTGCCTGAAATCGAGTATCAGTTATCCTGCCCCCTAAATCAATCAGGAGCTTTAATGAAGTTGAACAAACTAAGTCCATTAAATTTAATCAGCTTACTCACCATGTTGGCTTGCGTCGCACTTTGTTTTCATGGATGCGGTAAACAACAACAAACACAGCAACAAACCCAAAAGTCTGTAAGCAATGGCCCAACTCCTCTCCAAAATGGGACATGGAAACTCTCTAACATCAGATTTCCTAATCTTGGCTCTACATCCAGACTCTCTGCTACTGATCAAGGACTCTCTGATATTCAAAGCATCATCAGCGTTGGTTCACAAAATAATTTTATTTCTCTTGAGACCTTTGGTTCTTCAGGCATGATTGAAGTCAATTTCACAGACTGTAACCCCACTTGCAGCCCATGCGCCACTGCAGTTGACACTTGTTCATGCTGTGACTCCACTTGTACTCTGAGAATTCCTGCAGCAATTGCTTACACTAAACCTTCGTGCTGTAGCTTTATCTCTTTAACTCTAGATCGTGTTGGTATGGTCGAATCTACTCCAGGCTGCGTCGCTTCTCAATCTGGTCTCTCGGTCGATGAGGTATTTGATCAAATCAACTCTCACTTAGGCGTGAAACGCAAGTACCTCTATAGCCCTGGCGCATCTAAAATGAATATTGGCGATCCAAATCAGGAACAAAGGGCCACCTTTGAATTTCAAAGAATTTGAACTCCTTCTAACTCATGCTTAAGGATTACTCTTCCTTAAGCATGAGTTCTATCTTCTCTACACAATTCACTCACTACCCAACTACACTTGTCACCATGTGAGCATCAAGTAGATACTTCCTACAAACCTTTTCAATGTCTCTTGCACTGACGGCTCTCACTTTTTTAGAGAACTGCTCTTCACTCAGCTGAGGCATCCCATAAAGAACCTCAAGTCCATAATGAGCTGCAAGCGAGGTATCTCCCTGCAAATCCATTGCACGCCTACCTAGAAAGAACTCTTGAGCTCGCTTCATCTCTTTATCTGTTGGACCTTTTTTCGCGAGTAACTCTAGAACTTTTCTCATACCTGCCAAGGCCTCATCTCTTTTTTGAGGCGAGCATGCGATATATGTTCCAATATATCCTCGTTCAATTCCCTCAAAATGAACTGGAGCCACTGTATAGGCTAAGCTCTTCTTTTCTCTGAGCTCAACAAAAAGACGTCCACTTTGACCACCCAAAAGAGTCTGTAAGAGCTGAATTGCCAAACGATCCTCTGAGTGAATCGTGCCCCCCAATCCTCCTACAAGAATATGTAACTGTTCTCTTCCTAACGAGCGCTCAACCCAGCGAGGAGCTTTTAGAGCAGGCTCGCTTTCGATCTCTAAAGGAAATGAAGTAAGAGTCTCTACAAGCTTTTTCGTCTCCGATGCCTTTTGATCTAAATCATGAACCCAAGCTTCAAGATCTCCCCTTTTCACCGCTCCACTCACGGATAAAACAAGATGCTCTGGCTTAACCCATCTTCGATGAAAAGCCATAAGCTTTGCTTGATGAATGGATTTCAAACTCTCAAGTGAGCCATGGGTCATCTTGCCATAAGGATGTTTTTCAAAAAGAGTCTCTAAAAATAGCTTTGAACATAACTGAGAGGAGTGATCTTCCACGCCACGAATCGAATCTTCAACAATTCTTTTTGAATGCTCAATTTCAAGCTCAGTGAACTCAGGATGTAAAAGAACTTCAGTATACAGCTCAGACAATGAACTCCAATCACGTGCTAAACCTGTAAGCTGTAAACCCACGCTATTTCTCCCTGAGAAACCGTCCAAACTCGCTGCTCGACCTTCAACCAGAGCAGCGATCTCTTGAGAAGGATACCGAGAAGTTCCCTTTGTCCAGGTCAGCGCTAATAGAGAGCTAGCACCCCAGTCTTTCTCTGAACTCTCTACGGGATGAGCAAGCTCTAATCTCAATCCTCCTAACGAGGCGGAATGCACACTCACCACATGAGAACTCAAACGTGGATAGTAACAAACTTTAAGACCTGAAGGTAACTCTATCAGCTCAAATGGAGGGGTACTTCCCTGTTTCTTGGTCTTATTTTTTTGATGAAGATTTTTATTTTCTTCATATTGAGGAGAAAGAATCTCAGAAGCGAGCTTTTTTAACTCTTTGCAATCAAAGTCAGATTGAGAATTTGGAACTTGAATCACTGCTGTCATTCGTCGGTGATCAAAATACTTTTGAGCCACCTCTTTAAGCTTTACAGAATCAACAGCTTTCAATCTCTCAAGGTATTCCTGATCATACTCTAAATTACCCACAATAAATTTGAGAAACCCCAGCCGCCCTGCCATCCCATCTGCAGTCTGAGTCGCGTAAAGGCGTTCACTCTCTGCATTAATAAGCACTCGAGATAACTCCTCCTGAGTTGCTCCCTCTTGAGCAATTCTCTTAAGCTCGTGAAAAAGCTTCTCAATGGCTTGAGCAATTTTTTCAAGAGAATCAACTTCGGCCTGAAAATAGATCATCCCTGGATCTCTTGGCACATACAAGCCTCCAGAGACATCCACTACTGTTGAAGATTGATAAAAAAGACTCTGATAAAGCCGTGATAACTCCCCCATAGATAAAACATTAGATAAAAGATCTAATACTGGAATATCCTCATGCTCTAGCTCTGGAACACGAAATGAGACACAAAACGTTGGAGTTTTTACATCAAAGGGTTTAACCAACCATTGAGATTCTTTTCTGAGAGGATTTTCAACAGGTGATTTCCTCTTTTTTTCCTTCGCTGATACCTTTTTCTTGAGCACACCTTTTCCAAAGTGTTTTTCAAGGTAACGAATGATTCGTTTTTTCTTCTCGCCACGCTCATCAAAAATAGGCCCAACAAGAATCAAACCCATTTTATTTGAGACATAATTTTTTTGATAAAATGACTCCAGCTCAGAAACCCTTGCTGCTTTAAGTATTTTTTGAAAACCAATCACGGGTCTGCCGTAAGGATGCTTTGAGAAAGTATTTGAAAAAAGCGCTTGAAAAAGATCTCTGCCCGGAGAGTCTTCATTTTTTCTCAATTCTTCTAAAATCACTTCCCTCTCTCGATTAAAATCTTCGAGCAAGAATCTTTGAGGTTTTGCGATCGTTCCAAATGCATCAATCACTCTTTCCCAATGCCCAGCTGCACAGGTGACATGGTAAACAGTTTGATCAAATGAAGTATACGCATTAATATCCCCTCCAAGAGACTCAATCATAGTAGCCATCTTACCGGAGGATGCTTTTCCAGTTTCCTTCGCTGAGGCATCCTTAAACAGCATATGCTCAAGAAAATGTGCAAAGCCTGCTTGCTCGCGTGTTTCATCCACGCTCCCTACTCGCACCCACCAATATGTGGCTGCTACGGTGCCTTCTAAGTGCTGAAGAATAACAGGAATACCATTTGAAAGGTGAATAAGCTCAGGTTTGATCATCTTGTTCATACAAGATTCAACGTATTCGTATTAAGCTATGAAATCTACACATTTTTATACACATCTATGAAACCAGCCCATAATCCTATTTCTTCCCATTAAGCGTCGATTAACACCTTAGTGGTTGATGAATTTTGTAAAGATTTCGATAGATTTTTCTTATGAATCAGTGCTATTTTTCACATCATTAATAATCAGATATGGTTGTTCGTTCATGAAGTCACTTTACGTTCACTTTCCATTTTGTGAAGCCAAATGTCATTACTGCGATTTTTACTCGCTCGGCCAAACACGCACGCGCGAGGGTGATCCTCAAAAATTTGAAACTGCTTTGGCACATGAATCCACGCGCCAAGCACACCACCTCGATGAGAAGCTTGATACCATCTTTTTTGGGGGAGGCACCCCAAGCATGACATCAGCAAAAGCAATGTCACTTGCTCTAAAACCTTTAGAACTTGAGAAACGACTTACTCCTGAGACGGAATGGACTATGGAAGCTAATCCCTCATCCATACACCAAACTTCGTTCCGCGATTATCGTGCCTTGGGAGTTAATCGAGTAAGCATGGGTGTACAGGCCTTTAGGGACGACCATCTAAAAATGCTAGGAAGAGTTCATAACAGCACTCATGCGCTTAAATCATTAGAAACTGTCTTTGAATCTGGCTTCACTAATGTTTCAGTGGACTTATTATGTGGAATTCCTGAACAAACGGAGGAGGACCTGGAAAAAGCACTCTCCACTTTTATTCAATTTCCGATCACTCACTTGAGTTGCTATCTTCTCACTCTTCCGCCTCATCACAAGATGTATCCTCAACTTCCCAACGAAGATACCCAACTCAGTCACCTCCTATTGATCGATAAATGGATGAAGTCTCACGGCTTTGAACATTACGAAATTTCTAATTTTGCAAGACCTGGAAAAAGAGCACGCCATAATCTTAATTACTGGCAAGGCAAATCTTATCTGGGACTTGGACCATCGGCGCACTCATTTGACGCACAAAAATCTGTGCGATGGAAAAATATTTCCTCCCTACATAAGTATGCTTCTCAACTTATAGATGGAAACTCGGTTATAGAGTGGGAAGAAGAACTGAATGAAGATCAAATTAAGCTTGAGCAATGGATGCTTGCCCTAAGGCTAGATGATGGCTTCCCCAGCTTCTGGCTGCTTACAGATTTACAAAAATCACGAGTCAGCACGTTTGAATCTCAACTTCTCGTTGAGAATCATCCTGAAAAGGAAAACTATAAGAGACTCACTGCAAAGGGCTTTGCTCTTTCAGATATGATTATTCAATCTCTAGCCAGCTCATGAGTTTCTTTTTTTATGAGTTGATCTAAATACTGAACAAATTCATCTCTATATTTACCGTTCTCAATAAAATAAGTATCAAGATGTTTGCCACCAGAAATGGTGATCATCTTCTTGGGCTCGCTTGAATGAGAAAAAATTCTCTGCCCAAAACTATACGGAATAGTTCGATCCTCTGTTCCATGAATCACAAGAAGAGGCGTAGGTGAAATTTGAGCAAACGATCGTTCTGGAGAGTACTGATCAGAGATCCAGGCTCGACCCAGCCACTGAAAAGGCCAGAGCAAATAGAGACGGGATAAAATGTTTTGAGCAATTCTTTGGTATGAATCAAAAGATCCCTCAATCACTACAGTCAAAATCCGAGATCGATCGACAACATCTTCATAACATCGAGATAAAACTGCCCCGCCTAAACTTTGACCATATAATATGAGATCAGGGTGATCTAAGGCAGGAAATTTTTTCTTAGCAAATCGAATCGCTGCCATTCCATCTCGATAAACACCTTCTTGATCGGGAGTACCCTCTGAAAGATGATACCCTCGGTAATCAAAGGTAAATACATTAAATCCCCTTTTAATTAACCACACCAGGGACAAGAAATGAGTAGTTCGGTTTTCAGCATTTCCGTGAAATTGAATGACCGTACCTTTTAGCTTCTCTCCCTTTTCAAGCTGAGCAGGAAACACCCACCCCACCAGTGTTTTTCCGTCCGAACTCTCAAAATAAACATTTTCATATTCGAGATTAAGTCTTTTAGGATCGATAAACATCTGCTGAGATGGGTGATAAACAAGACTAGAACAACCTGCAGAGAGTACTCCTAAAAAAAGAGATGCAAATTTAAACCCATATCCCATGTTGTTGTATATACCTTTCCAATCACTCCAAACATCAGCTTTTGATCTGGATGATATCTAAACTCAGAGGTCAGCTCATAGGTATGAGGCCTGAGCGTAAATGCCTGATACTGATATTTTCCACCCAAATGAAATCCCCATTTATCAGTATTCCAAATGATACCCAGCGCAGGCCCTACTCCTAGTCGGCCTTTTGAAGAGAAAAAACTTGGTGAATAAGCAGGTGAAAACTCCGCAAATGAGTATAAAATCGATTCAGACAATAGCTTCACAGAATACCCAACACCCACTTCTAGAACAGATGCAAAACACCGTGAGCAGTTTTCATCCCGAATGCGTCTACCTCCTAATTCTGCTTTCCATGAAAGATCTCGACCTAAGTCGGTGACAGGCGAGATATTCATTAACCTCACGAGATTTAAATCCTCTACTTCAACCTTCTTCTGATCTGCATAGTACCTTACCTGAGTTCCCATCATTTCAACTTGAGAGAATTTGGGATACCCGCGTGGAGGATCCAAGTAGTCGTGCAGAGCAAAGCGAACTTGTGCTTGAGAATATACCCCCATACTCTGCTCTTTCCCAAGCTGCACACTCACACGAGAGGAAGGATGACCTACTTCAGGCCGCTCATCTTCAGGTGTATAATGAGCTACACTTGCGCTCATCATTGGAATCTCTGCTCTTGAAAGCAAAAGCCTCTGTCGCCATTTTAGTGGCTCAGAACCCTCCTTCTCCATGGACTTTGCATATTTGTAATCCAAGTAATCTACTGCAGTATCCAGGACTTGAATCTGGTCAATCTGAGAGAGCTTTAGATCTTTTGGAACCTCAAATGAACTTTTAATCACAGATCGAAGAGCCTCACGAGATTGTTCATTCAGCATCTCAAATCGATGCGTAAATAACGAATATGCAGATGGCCTGTAACTCACATTTCGAACAAGCCCTGGAATGCTCATAAGATGCTTCACAACATCTGAGGGAATCACATAATACTTCAATCCATGCACGAGGTCATAGCGAGGTGCAGCCACCTCAATGGCATTTAAGATCGCGTTGCCACAATTAAAAGTGAAAAAACTATAGGGCTGAGCAACTGGACCCATCTCCCAGATTCGATCTACTAAAGCTGAAACCTCCTCTTGAGTAAGATTCAGCTCATAAGACCAGAGATCCCTAGACTCAAAGTTATTATATTCCCTGACCTTATAAAAATAAGGCATGTTCGTATAGGTCCCTCGAGATAACCCAAACAGTCCCTTGAGTGAATAGATCACTTGATTTCCTGAGTCTGCCCCCTCTGCAGCGTAGCCAAATCCAAAATCAAGGAGCTCAAGACGATCTGAGCCAGATTGACTCGATTCATTTCGACTCATTCGCAAAAGAGTATGCCCAAAAGCAGATCCAGGATTATTCATGTAAAATGACGAGAATACTATTGCGGCAGATTTTGATCTCATTCTTGCTCTGAATCGATCAAGAGCATCGCATTGAACCCTGGGAAGCACTTGTTCATCAATACCGAGCATCTGCTTTAACCAGCGTGTGCGCACTGGAAATTGACACTGAGGGATCTGAGACTCCGTTTTAACCTCAGCGCTTGGATAAAGTGCGGGGTACTTACGTTCTTTCTCAGAGAATAAGGCTCGAATACTCATTTCAAGCTCATGTTCGGGATTAGATGCTCCATCTTCCGCTAAAAAGAAAGCCTCTGAGTTTCGGCTTTGATACCCTCCGAAGATTTTCTTCTCATAAAAACCTAGACGTATCCACTGGGGATGCTGGGCCAGCCTCATCTGCCTTGATTTCTCAATCAGCAAATCAATGACACTAGTAGGAGAGGCATTAGCAAAAACACCTCCGCCTCCACAAAACGTAGCTAAAAGGGTGATGAGTATGAAGACTTTTCTTGCAGATGAAAGTATAATGGGCATTTCCTATGAGAAAATCACAGAAAATGCCCATCTGACAAGAAAATAGATTATGAATATTTAAAGACTTAAATCACATTCTTACATTCTGACTTAAGCTGTTGATCACCTTGAACAGCGTGAATAATGGAATCAGTTACCTGAATTGGACCAACATCTTGAGAAGGATAAATTGACTTATAGTTTTGCTTAAGGACCTTTCCAACATTACTGCTGGCAGAACAGCCCATTAATTCAGAAACACTTGCAAGCGTCTCTCCGCCCCCTTTTGCAATATCACTTGCAAGAGCAATGCTGTTGCCTGAAACGAAGTAATCCAAGCGAGCTGCTACAGTGGTATTTGGATTGTCTACACAATCCAAAGTTCCGAACGTAATACCAAACAATTGATTAGCGAAAGTTCCGTTGGTTGTCGCGGCAAAGATCTGGCCACTGTTCTTGCCCATTATTTTGGAACCCAAGCCGCAACCGGCCATTCCATAAGGGCGAGTCCAATTTAAATCTTTTGCCCAAGCCGAGGAACTTGCTAACACGAACAATAATCCAAATAAGCTTATTTTTTTCATTTTATATCTCCTTATTCTTAACCTACAAACAGAGAACATTTTCCGCTCATCTGCTCATCACTCTGAACTGAGCTTTCAATAGATTCAGCAATAGATTCAGGAGTAGATCCAGAAAAAATAGACTTATAATTTTTCTGCAAAACAAAACCTAGTCGCTCTTGATTAGAGCAACCTAATACTTTTGCTAACCCACTCAGGGTCTCACCCTGGCCTCGAGATACATCTTTTGCAAGAGGCTTCTGATTTGCGTTAATATACATCATTGCCTCTTCTCTCCCCGCTGCCTCTGTACAGTTAGAAGTACCTGTTGTGATGGAATAGGTTTGACCAAAGAATTCGTTTGTGGTTCCTGCCAAAAGCTGAATCTTTCCTGGCTTATCTTCAAATATAAGAGATCCAACTCCACACCCTGCTGTGCCCCACTTTGAGGCATGAGCCTGGCTTGAGATTGACAACAATACGCTACACAAGAGTAGCTTTTTAAAATGATTCATATTCCCTCTCTTTATGAATTATTAAATAATACTTAAAAATTTTATTTTTATTTATTATTTAATTATTTTTGTACTCTCATTATTTCATCGAATCAATGAAATTACAATTTTTTTTTAATCAGGATATCATTAAAAAAGAGGGCTCTGATTTTTATTAAATTAAAACAGATCGCACTCATTAATTTAAAATTTAATACTCAGATAAATTCACAGGTTATTTATGAGTCTTCATTTTTTTATCCCAATTAATATCGCCTCTTAGTCTTTTTTAAGAATTAAAGGAACACATGTGTCAGGTTCAATACAGAATATCCGCACTGAAGAACTGTCTACAGCTTTTAAAATAGGAAAAAATTGCCCCACTAGAATTGAATAGGGGAATATCTGCTTAGAATAGTCTAGGCGACACAATCTAGTAACAGAATACCCATAAATGAAGACAACCCATCGATCTACAGTTGAGTCCAAGAAAAAAATGAGTCTTCGCACTTACAATCAGGTCAACAACCCATTTTCCTGTATAAGAGTCAAAATAGGTCTCTAGAAATGAATCAAGTCAAGATGAGGCCTCATCACACAGTGAGAAGATTCAGACTAGCTGCCACCGCATTTGGGAATAGAAATAAGATTTTTCTGATAACTGGGAGAACCCTCCTAAGTAATTAAGATTCCAAGGCTCGGTGGTTGACAGAAATATTGAATTATTGTCCGGCGCAGATACTTAAAGAATTTGCCCTCTACTTGTTCAGCTTGCTCTGAATATGTTCGGCAGGGAACTTGCGAAAGATTGAGCGTGTGATTTGACTTTTTCAAAAGTGAACCCATCTTTCAAAGCATAAACTTATTTTCGGAGGACAACTGAAGTGATTGAACCAAGCAGTACCGCTAGGGATGAAGCCTCAAAATCTGAGCATCCGACGACTGAAAACCAACCCATCTCCCCAAGCCACGAAGGAGCATCTGCTGCTGTGGTAGAAGATCTTCAGAAAAAGATTCAAGACTTAGAAAGTCAAGTTAAGGAGAAAGAAAGCAAGTTTCTTTACCTTTACGCAGACTTTGAAAACTTCAAAAAAAGAACCGTTAAAGAACGCTCTGACCTGATTAAGTTTGGCTGGGAATCTGTAGCAAGAGACCTTTTACAAACCATGGATAACCTGGAACGCGCCCTTGCTCATACACCTGAAGGAACTGATCAAAATCTCGTCAATGGCCTCAAAATGGTTTTAGATGAGTTTAAAACCACTCTAAAAAAACAGGGTGTTTTAGAAATTCAAAGCCTCAATCAAGCTTTTGATCCAAATTTTCATGAAGCTATCGGTCAGGAATCAAATCCTGCAGCTGCTGGCACCATCATTAAGGAACACTTGCGCGGGTACACCCTTCATGGCCGCCTCTTACGAGCTTCTCGAGTGATTTTAAGTTCGGGTCAGAGTTGACGAATCTGAATTTGACCCCATTGTTTTAAAAAGACGATAAGGAAGGAATGATTTTATGGGTAAGATTATCGGTATTGACTTAGGGACAACTAACTCATGTGTAGCTGTTTTAGACGGCGGAGAACCAAAAGTTATCCCAAACGCAGAAGGAGCAAATACAACCCCTTCAATTGTTGGCTTCACTTCTTCAAGTGAAAAAGTTGTAGGACAAACAGCAAAAAGACAAGCCATCACCAATCCAGAAAAAACTATTTTTGAAGCAAAGCGCCTTATTGGACGCAAGTTCAGCTCAAAAGAAGTTCAGGAGTTTATTAAAGTAGCCCCTTTCAAAATCATTGAAGCAAAAAATGGCGATGCTTGGGTAAAAGTAGGCGATCGTGAATACTCCCCTCAAGAAATCTCAGCCATTGTTCTTCAAAAGATGAAGCAAACTGCTGAAGATTATTTGGGCGAGCCAGTAACAGAAGCTGTTGTGACTGTTCCTGCTTACTTTAACGATGCTCAAAGACAAGCCACAAAGGATGCTGGCCGCATTGCAGGATTAGAAGTTAAACGTATTATTAACGAGCCCACCTCTGCTGCTTTAGCTTATGGTTTAGACAAACAAGGCAAGGACCACACTGTAGCTGTGTTTGACTTAGGCGGCGGTACCTTCGATATCTCCATCTTAGAATTAGGCGATGGTGTTTTTGAAGTGAAAGCAACCAACGGTGACACTTTCTTAGGCGGAGGAAACTTCGACCAGAGAATCATTGACTGGCTTGCTGATGAGTTCAGAAAAGAAACCAGCGTTGACCTCAGAAAAGACAAAATGGCTTTGCAGCGCTTAAAAGAAGCTGCTGAAAAAGCAAAGCACGAGCTCTCTGGCACCTCAGAGACCGACATCAACCTTCCTTTTATCACCGCAGATGCTTCTGGACCAAAACACCTCAACATGAAGCTTTCTCGTGCAAAACTTGAAGCACTCGTTGCTGACCTGATTGATCGTCTTGTTGCTCCTTGCGAAACCTGTATCAAGGATGCAGGAATCTCCAAGAGCAAGATTGATGAAGTGATCTTGGTAGGCGGAATGACCCGCATGCCTCGAGTTCAACAGAAAGTGAAAGAAATTTTCGGAAAAGAACCACATAAGGGTGTAAATCCTGATGAAGTGGTTGCCTTAGGTGCTGCTATTCAAGGCGGAGTTCTCAAGGGAGACGTCAAAGACGTTCTTCTCTTAGACGTCACTCCTTTGTCCTTAGGAATTGAAACCTTAGGTGGAGTGTTCACCAAGCTCATTGACAAGAACACCACCATTCCAACAAAAAAATCTCAGGTCTTCTCGACTGCTGCAGATAACCAATCTGCAGTAACCATTCACGTCCTTCAAGGAGAGCGTGAATTTGCTGAACACAACAAGTCTCTTGGACGTTTTGACCTAGTAGGAATTCCAGCAGCTCCTCGCGGAGTACCTCAAATTGAAGTCACCTTCGATATTGACGCTAACGGAATTGTTCATGTCGGTGCAAAAGACTTGGGCACAAACAAAGAACAATCAATCCGCATCACTGCATCGGGTGGATTATCTGAAGAAGAAATCAAGAAGATGCAAAAAGAAGCGGAAGAGCATCGAGCAGAGGATGAAAAGCGTAAAGAACTAGTCAATGCTAGAAACACCTTAGATAGCTTGATCTACACCATTGAAAAGACCTTGAAAGAAAATGGTGAGAAAATTGCTGAAGATACAAAAAAGCAAGTTGAAGAAGCCCTTGTAGAAGCTAAGAAACACTTAGACAGTAAGGAAATTGCTGACCTTCAAAAGGCAACTGAACAACTCACCACAGCATCTAATAAGATGGCTGAGCAAATGTATAAGTCTACAGGAGCTCAACAACCTGGTGCAGAAGCTCAATCCGGTCACACTCATGAACAGTCTTCTCAAGAAAAAAAGAAGAGTGATGATGTGATTGATGCAGACTATAAGGAAGTTTGATAAATCCTTTCACTATGAGATGATGCACCTCATGATTTTCATGAAGTGCGTCATCTCATAAGGATTAAACTTCAAAAACTCAACGGCAAGCTGGCGGCAGATAAAATATGGCTAATAAACGTGATTATTATGAAATTCTTGGTCTTGGGCGCAATGCAACACCTGAGGACATAAAGAAAGCCTACCGTAAGCTTGCCGTTCAGTTTCACCCCGACAAAAATCCAGGCGACAAAAAAGCTGAGGAAAAATTTAAAGAACTCTCTGAAGCTTACGAAGTCCTCTCTGATGGTCAAAAGCGCCAAATGTATGATCAGTTCGGACATGCAGCCGGTGCTGGACAAGCTGGCGGTGGCTTTGGTGCCGGAGGATTTGATTTTCAAGGTTTCGGTGGCGCTTCATCCATGAATGATATCTTCGGGGATATCTTCGGGGATATCTTTGGTGCTCAGGCTGGAGGGGGGCGCGGTGGCCGCACAGGACGCCGCCGTACAGGACGCCCTGGAGGGGATTTACGCACAACAGTAGACATCACTTTTGAAGAAGCTGCTTTTGGAGCTGAAAAAGTCATTACTATCCCAAAATCTGTAGCTTGTGACACGTGTACAGGAAGTGGAGCAAAACCAGGCACACAACCTGAAACCTGTTCCCAGTGCGGTGGTAGAGGAGAAGTGAGCTTCCAACAAGGCTTTTTTGCAATCACAAGGCCTTGCGCCCGCTGTAATGGAATGGGACAGACTATTCCCAATCCATGTGGCAGTTGCAATGGAACTGGTCAAACCAAGAAGCGCTCTCAAATTGCAGTAAAGATCCCTGCAGGAGTAGATACAGGCCAGCGATTAAAACTCTCAGGCGAAGGTGAAGCTGGGGAGCAAGGGGGAGCAGCAGGAGACCTTTATGTGGTCATCAACATCCTACCCCATGATTTCTTCACCCGAGATGAATTTGATGTGATCTGCGAGGTTCCCATTACCTTCATTCAGGCAGCATTAGGAGCTGAGATTGAAGTCCCCACCCTTGAGGGTAAGGTCAAACTGAAGATTCCTGCAGGAACCCAGTCTCATAAAATCCTACGCCTTAAGAATAAAGGATTAGCCCGCTTAGGGTCTTACGGAAGAGGCGACCAGCTCGTTAAGGTCATAGTTGAGATCCCAGCAAAGCTCAATTCAGAGCAAAAGGAGATCCTTAAAAAGTTTGAAGAAGCCTCCTCTGATCATGTACACCCCATGCATCATAGTTTTTTTGAAAAAGTGAAAAATCTTTTTGGCTAATTCAAATCCTTAGCTAAAACTATAAGGTATGAAAGCATCTCTACTCGTTAGTGTGGGTTTACTACTATTCATATTTTTCATACTAGAAAACTCTAGTATCACCCCTCTGGCTCAGGCGGATGTAAAAGAGAAGCCTTTAACATCGAGCCTACCCACACCTCAAGGAGCCCCTTCCGAATCAAAGAGCATCGAGATTGACGAGTATGAGGAGATTCGTGCACTTTTTTCACAAGAGCATTTTGATGAAACTGAAAAAAAGAGCTCCCTCTTTCTAGAGACCTATCCTGACTCAGAGTTTAGTGCTGCAATTGAAAACATCCGCGGTATTATTTTCTTGAGGAACAAAAACATTGTAAAAGCGCTAAGCTCTTTCAAAAAAGCACTCAAGCCTACTCATGAGTCCTCATCTTTTTATCAATATGTCCTCTACAACCTCGCTGCTGCGCAATTTGAGGGTAACGATATTGTCGAAGCTGAAAAAACAGTTCAGAAAATCAATTCTACTCTTTTAGATCAGTCGAACCAGCTCAAGCTCATTTCTCTAAAGGCAAATCTTCTAGATAAAAAAAACCAATACAATGAAGTCATCTCCATGATTTTCTCATCTACCCTAAGATACGATGAAGAAGACTTAAAGCCTGTAAAAAAATCTCTAGAAAAGATCAGCCTTCACGCACTGGACCAGATCAATGATAAACTCACCTTAGAGAAATTCATCTCAGAGTATGAAGGATCTCCACTTTCTGATCTACTCATGTTCCGAATGGGCACTTACCACCTTCGATTAAATCACTATGGACAGGCTGAGAGCTTATTCAATCTCCTCCTCAAACAATACCCAGAAAGCTCTTTTAAAGAGGAGATCCAACGCCTGCTCTCTCAAAAAAAGGATGACTCGAAGGTGAATATCAAAACCATCGGAGTACTCCTGCCTCTTCAGGGGAAATTTGCAAAATATGGATTGAGAAGCTTACAAGGCATACAGCTTGCCCTCGGCATATTTGATAATCAGGAGCCTGACTCACAACTCAAGCTCATCATTGAGGACGGAGGAGAAGACCCCGAGTCTAATATTGAAGCACTTAATCGTCTTGCTTTTAAGCATCGCGTAGGTGCTGTGATTGGCCCCATGCTGAGTAAAGGTGCAGAGCAAGTCTTTGACCGAGCAGAGGAAATCGGAATCCCTCTCATCTCTCTTTCCAGAAAATCCCCTCAAAACCCGGAGTATGTATTCTCGGCAGGACTCACGCATTCCCTTTTAGCCCACGAGGCAGCTCGCCATGCGATCACTCACCTTGGCCTAAAAAAACTAGCCATTCTCTCTCCTCATGATAAATTTGGAAAAGAAATGACACAAGCCTTCTGGGATGCAGCAGAAAGCCTTGGCGGAGAAATTGTAGGATATGAAACCTACTCGCCTTCTGACACAGATTTTAGATCACAAATTGATAAACTCTCAGGTCTCCACTACTTAAGCTCCAGACAAAGTGAACTGGACGCCCTTGCTAAAGAAAGAGAAATCAATCAAATCAAAAAACGCACTAGAAAAACAGAGAAGTATTTTCAACTTCCTCCCGTTGTAGACTTTGAAGCAGTTTTCATTCCAGATGAGGCAAAAATTTCCGGGCAAATCATACCTACATTTGCATACCGTGATGTAGAAAAAGTCAAATTTATAGGCACTTCTGCATGGAACTCAACTGAGTTTCTCAACAGAATCTCAAACACAGGGGACTATTCTTATTTCGTGGACGTACTCCTCACCCAATCCTCTCAAAACCAGGTCACCTCTAGATTTACCCAAGCATATCGTAATACATTTAAGCAAGATGCCACTTCTATCGATGCCATGGCTTACGATGCAGCTCTCTTGCTAAAACCTATACTCAGTAGCTCTTCTATTGACTCCCGAAAAGACATTAAGCAGTCTCTGAAGAGCATAAGAGGATTTACAGGCGCTACGGGTATGATCTCTTATGAAGAAGGCAAATTTTACCGAGAGCTCAAATTAATTTCTATTCAATCGGGACAATTCAAGGAAGTTAGCCCTTAAAAAATAGCAAATCCCCTTGAGTGAGAGATTTAATATTCTTAAATATCTTTAAGATATTTTATTTTATTTGCAGAATAAAATTAGGAAATTTCTGCCGATTTTCAATAACTGAATTTGTGACATAATCAAATCTATGAATACTTCTTCATTTCACTGGGGAGATCCATAGGAGTGGGCTTAAGATTTGATCCAATGGGCGGTGGACAGTTTCAACAGGCAATCAATGGAATTATTGAAGCTGAAAAACAACCCATTAAAACTTTAGAAACTAGAAAAGCACGAGAAGACGCAAGGCTTAAGCTTTTTCAGGAGTTCAAGTCTAAGTTCTCAGCCATTGAAAAATCACTCAGTGAGATTTCTTCTTTCAGAAAACTCAGAGAACTTAAAGTTGACCTCGGAGATGGAGCAGAATTTCTCTCCGTAAGTCTTGATAAAGATAAAGCTGAGGTTGGACAGTATCAAATTGAAATCTCCCAACTTGCAGAAAAGAGCTCTGCCATCACCAATGGCGTATCCAATCCGGATCAACCTATTTTTGGTATGGGCTATGTATCTCTAGCACTTGAAGAGGGTGATTCAGTAGATCTTTACGTCGAGGAGTCCTCTTCAAGCCTAAGAGACATTGCCTCGCTGATCAATCGTCAATCCAGCTCACCTGTGCGAGCGGCTATCATCAAGGATGACCTACCTGAAGCCAGTGATCGGCCCTGGAAGTTGATTTTAACCTCAAAAAAAGAAGGTTTCATCAATCGCCTAGACACCCCCCAGTTCAACTTCCCCAACTCACAAGAGGACTTATTTGTTGAGAAGGAGAATGAGGGAGAAAACTCTCAGATCTCTATTGATAATTTTGAGATTGAAACCGAGCGAAATGATGTAAAAGATTTTCTCCCAGGAGTAAACCTGCACCTCAAGCAAGCAGCGCCTGATCACCCCTTTCAGCTCACAATCACCGAAGATTTTCAGAAAATTGCAGCAAAAGTTAAGGGTGCAATTGAGCAGATTAACCAAGTGCTCCAATTCATTTACAAGCAGAATGCCATCGATTCAAAATCAGATACGAGCACCACTTTTGCGGGCGATAGCACACTTCAGTCCATAGAGTACAAGATCAGAAACCTCGTCCATGGCACATTTGAAGCTACAGAGTCTGACGATGAGGAGCCATTAACACTGAATCTTAGTCAGATCGGGATAGAATTTGAAAGAAGCGGTCTGATCTCCTTCAAAGAGGATCGCTTTATCCATAGCTTAGAGCAAGACTTCGAACTGATCTCTCAAGCTATTACAGGGCCTGATGGGTTTGCCAATGCTCTACTAGGTATCATCCGAGGCTATAATCAAGCGAACGAGGGAGTACTTGCTCAAAAGGAAAAGGGATTAAAATCTCGCATCAAGCAAATGGATGATCAAATTGAGAATAAGTCGAGATTTATAGAACAAAGAAAACAAAACTTAGTCAATCAATTTTCACGTTTGGAATCTACTCTTGGAAAAATGCAGAAACAACAGCAGTACCTTGCTGCAACTCTACCAGGAGCTGGATCCTCTATCTCTCAGCTCATCGGCGGGGCCTAGTCTATGAAAAGGGGAAAATAAATGAGTCAGCCATCCTTAACCCATAAATATAAACAAACTTCAGTGACGACTGCGAATCGAGGACACCTTTTACTCATGCTCTATGAGGCTGCAATCATAAATGTAAAAAAGGCGCTCGAGGCTATTAATAAAAAAGACCTTAAGGCAAAATCTCACCATATTGGTAAGGCACATGACATTATCAACGAACTTCAAAATACGCTTGATTTTAAGGTGGGAGGACAAATCGCAATCGACTTAGATCGACTCTACAGTTACATGACAGAGCAGCTTCTTCACGCTAATTTACATCACTCCACTGAATCTCTAGGTGTCATCCTCACCATATTAAATAATCTACTCAGCGGCTGGAAAGTAGCGGTGGAGCAAGCGAATCGCTCATCAACAGGCAAAAGTGAGCAGACCTAATTCATGAAGCTCATTGAGACTCTCTCCATCATGAATGAGTGCCTAGAGAAGATGATTCAACTCTCCCAGACTTTTTTAAATCAAGCCCAGAAGAATAACTTCAAGGGAGTGGATCAATTTGACGAGTCTCGAGAGGTCAACTTCAAATTCTTAGTTCAGTGCAATCAATCGTTAGACGCCCTGACTCAGGCTCTCATTCCAGTACAACTTCCGCAAGAGACTCAAAATCGACTCAGAGATCTTGCACTTGATTATCATTCGCTAGCTCGCACCCTGAGCCTCATTGACGAGAAGATTGAGATTCACATTGAGTCTCACCAGTCACTGATCAGAAAAGAACTGACTGTACTAGAAAAGCAGTCCCTTCACGTAAAGAAGTTCAAAAGCACTTGGTTACCTGAATCCGGAGAAAGGTTGGATGATCAAATATGATCGACTTAACATCAACTCTCAATACTACACTCAAGACACAACTTGAGAAAGCTCACTTGGACCTCATCGACTTACTACCTGTCCCTGTGCACGGAGATCGGATGGTGCGTCTGCAAGCACTTGAAGAGATGATTCAGGAAATGGACCACTCAAGGTATGAGGGTGTATTTGGGTATTTTCTTCAGATCATGCCCAAGCGCAACACTCCTAACCGGGAGATCACGTCAATAGAAGAGCCAGCTACTCCTGTATTGGATGAGGATATTCACCTAGCCAACGGGAAACTCAACACTCTATTCTTACTTAAAAATGCAGATGTTCTTATTGAAAATGGGGAACATATCTTAGCGCATAATATTCTCATAGCACTAATTCCAAGCGGAGATTATCAAGGAAGTATCCATCTTAAACTTGCAAAGTGCTATGAACTTGAAAATAATATAGAAAAAAGCATCACTCATTATGAACAATCCATCACCTATCAACCCTGTTTTGAAGCCTATCAGAGACTCTCTTCCCTACTTATTGAACAAAACCGCCATAAGGAGGCTGCTGAAACCTTGGAGAGAGCCCTTCATCAAACCTCTATTACACAAAGTATTCGATTTGAGCTCCTTAAGGCTGCTGGAAACTCCTGGACAAGAGCGCAAAATGTACCCAATGCCGAAAAAAACTATAAGAAGGCGCTAGATCTTATGCCTCATGCTGATGAAGTGAGAGCAAATCTAGGTACCCTTTACCTCCAAGGAGGAAACCTCATCGATGCAAAGCGAAATTTTCAAGATGCTGTTGCCTCAAATCCAAATAATGATCAAGCCCTAGCGGGACTCGGGACGTGCTATTTCAATGAAGGCAATAAGACTCTAGCTCATGATTATTTTGTGCGTGCCTTGAAGATTCGTATCCAAAACCCTAATGCGATACTTTATCTCATCAGGTGCGCCTATGAGATCAAGACCTACACTCATGCTGTTCATTTACTCAGTAAGTTCATCGATACCTCACCCCAGCAGGTGAGCTTGATCTACACACTAGCAGGTCTTGAGTTTCACCTAGGCAAGGTTAAGGAGGCAAAAACTCATGCTGCTGAGGTTCTTGCAATTGACCCACAACACGCTGGAGCTAGTGAGTTAATTGCTATGATCAATAAATTCTCACCAAGCATAGAGACTCAATAAGGTCAGTAGATTCTATTCTGTCAGGGAGGACGGATGATGACACACGTACAAATGGGTGAATTAAATCAAGAAACCTGTAAGATCAACTCAGATGAGAAGAAGTTACTCAATGAGTTTTTAGAGGCCTTACTGAACGAACAAAATCAAACCCTAGGAGAAATCAAATGATTGAGACTAGAACTCCCGCAAAGTGTCTCGTCATCCAACTGGCTCGGCTCGGTGATACACTTCAAAGCTTAATGGCCCTGCGAGCAGCCAAGCAGCTTTACCCTCACCTTGAAATTCACTTCTTAGTCCGCGAATCTTTTGCTGACGCAGCCAGACGAGTTCCCTGGATTAAGCACGTCTACACACTCCCCTCTCAAGATCTTCTGGCTCCTATTCTGAGCGGCTCTAGAACCCTCACGGATACCTTACCTGAGCTTGAAAAGTGGATTGCTCCTATCAGGGCTGAATCCTGGCAATACTTAATCAATTGGACTTTCTCTGAGGCTAGTAGCTATCTCACAGCACTGATTCCCGCACAGATCAAGCTGGGCTATACCCGAGGATCAGATCACACCATGCAAGGAACGGATGGTTGGAGTCACTACATCCAAGCCATCGTCCAGGGCAAAATTCCTCAAAATATTCACCTCACTGATGTCTTTACGACCCAACTTCTCACTGCACTTCAGATCCATGATGGTGAGCCTGCCAACCAAGGACACGCTGCAGTCACATCAAAGAACTTCTTCTCACTCACTCTCACAGAAACTGAAATTGCACAGATTTCATGCGACTCAAGGAAGCGTTGGATAGGCTTACAAATTGGGGCTAGTCGAGACTCCAAAACTCTCTCTCCGAGAAAGTGGGCTCAATTCGTAGAATACTTTCTGGAGAGAAATCAGGAGTATGGAATATTTCTACTCGGTGGAAAATCGGACAAGACTCGAGAACAAGAGTTTATCGCTGAATTATCACCCAATGCTCAAGCTTGGCTGCAGAAAAAAGTAATCGTCTCATTTGTTGGAGAAAGCACTTTTGATCTCTGGGCATCTCTTTTGAGTCGATGTCAGTGGTTAATCTCTGGAGATACTGCGGCTATACACTTAGCGAGTCTCCTCGGAACTCGAGTCATCAATCTCTCTTTAGGAGACGTCTCTTATGCGGAAACCGGACCGTATGGAAACGGACATTATGTGGTCAGACCCACCCACTCTGATATCCCCATCACCCCTCAGGTCATTTACTCCACATGGACTTACGCTAACTCGGAATGGGCACACAAGAAGCAAACGACTCTAGAGGAGCACTTCTCTCACCTCAATGGCAGTCATGTGCTTGAAGGAGTGGAGATCTATCGCTCAAAAATTCGCCCTACAGCAGAGGGCGGTGGGGTCAATTTTGAGCCTATGATCCGAAGGCCCCTGAGCTTGAACTTGTGGACTTCACGCGTTATGGGGCATATTGCAAGAGCTTGGTACTGCGGTTGGATCCCCGAGATCACACAAGAAATTTCTCGTGAACAAATT
>Ga0255088_1000020_pt1 | contig 120839 bp, 102 predicted proteins | sample Colum_Miss_RepB__2_FD_188587 | JGI IMG/M metagenome (GOLD analysis project Ga0255088, IMG submission 188587) | Freshwater microbial communities from Columbia River, Oregon, United States - Colum_Miss_RepB_8d | ecosystem: Environmental > Aquatic > Freshwater > River | place: USA: Oregon...
GGTCTTGTCAGGTCTAATTATATTATTAGATTATTTGAGAAAACATGTAAGTATTTTCGGAACTGCTGAGTTTTAAGGTGAAGTATTGGATTGATTTCAGATTAGGTCTTTATTGTTGAAGAATTAGTAATGTTATTGGGTTGAGAGCAGGAAACATACATTGGTACTTATGTGTACTTATTCTTGATAAGGGTTTTTTTATAATATGAAGATCTTTTAAGTCCGATCCGAATCGAGATACCCCATCTTTTTGTATGTTCATTAAATTCATATATCCATTTTAAGCATGAATAGAGTTCATCTGTTTAGCTTCCTAGGTCCACAGAGACTGGGTAGGTGGATAGTGAAGTTCTAGGTTTGGGAATTTCTGCGCGGAGCAGTTTGAGCTGTTTTAAGATTCTTTTTGTTGTAAAATACCGAAGAACTAGTGATGAGAAAAAGATGAGGTTTTCATGAGTTGTGGGTGTAAAAAAGGTGAGCAGCTAGAGTTATTAGGGGAGTTGAGTCGTACAAAAGATCCAGTGTGTGGAATGGATGTGGATCCTCAGAGTTGTGCAGGGAAGTTTGAGTTTGAGCACCAGTTTTATTATTTTTGTGCTCAGTATTGTCTTGAGCAATTTAAGAAGGATCCCCAAAAGTTTCTTCAGTCTCAGGAAAGAGAAGAGGTCAAGCCTACCTCAAAAGATCAGATGTATTTTTGTCCGATGGATCTTGAGGTGAGACAAATTGGCCCAGGCAGTTGTCCTAAGTGCGGTATGGCGTTAGAGCCTGAAGTGGTGAGTCTCGCTCTCGAGTCGAATGATCTTGAAGGCCGTGATTTTCTTTTGCGGTTTCGAATCAGTGTGCTTCTAACTGTACCTTTGGTTGTTCTTGCTATGAGCCATGATTTTTCTCAAAGGGAATCTTTGAGGTGGCTTCAGTTCTTTTTTTCTCTCCCAGTAGTTTTGTGGGGAGGATACCCACTTTTTAAGCGAGGGCTTGAGTCTCTGCTGAAGCGGCAGTTCAATATGTTTACCCTCATTGCTTTAGGTACCAGTGTTTCATTTCTCTTTAGCTTTTTAATTACTCTATTTCCTCATGTACTCAGTGGGTTTTTCGGGGAAGCCCATTCCCATCATTTTGGTGTGTATTTTGAGTCCTCAGCCATGATTGTGACTCTAGTTCTTTTGGGTCAGGTTCTTGAAAAGAAAGCGAGGGCACAGACACATTCTGCAATACGCTCGTTATTAGCGCTTGCTCCTCAACGAGCAAGGAGAATTCAAAAAAGTGGAGAGGATGAGGACGTTTTGGTTGAAGTGATTCAGCGAGGGGATCATCTGAGGGTTCGTCCTGGCGAGAGAGTTCCAGTGGATGGTCAGATCGTCTCAGGAATAGGTGTCATTGATGAGTCAATGGTTACGGGAGAGTCAGTTCCTATTGAGAGGCAAGTAGGTCAACGTGTGATTGGGGGAACGACGAATCAGCAGGGAAGTTTTGTGATGCAGGCCCTAGGTGTAGGTGAAGATAGCTTTTTAGCTCAGATGATAAGAATTGTGGCACAGGCACAGAGGAGTAGAGCTCCGATTCAGCGTTTGGCTGATCAGGTTGCTTCATGGTTTGTACCAGCGGTGCTCGTTGTTTCCATTATTACAGGATTGGTTTGGTATCTAGTAGGTCCAGAGCCTTCACTTGCATATGCAATAGTGAATGCTGTGGCTGTTCTTATGATTGCTTGTCCGTGTGCTCTCGGCTTAGCTACTCCTATGTCTATTGTGGTGGGCACAGGGCGCGGTGCTCAGATGGGAGTGTTAGTAAAGAATGCAGAATCATTAGAGGTCTTGAGTCAAGTCGATACGTTGGTGATTGATAAAACAGGCACATTGACGGAGGGAAAACCCAAGTTACAGGATATTTTGGTGCGTCCTGGGTTTGATGAAGGCCAGGTCTTAAGGTGGGCAGCTTTGCTTGAGAAACAAAGTGAGCACCCGCTTGCTTTTGCAGTTTTGCAAGCTGCAAAAGATCGGGGGCTTTCGCTTCAAGAGGATTGTGAGAGTTTTCAATCTTTGACAGGACAAGGAGTCGTCGGAAGTGTAGCTGGGAAGCGAATTGTTCTCGGAAATCAAATCCTTCTCAACTCCCAGGGGGTAGTGATTGATGAGCTTAAAAAAGTGGATCAAGATCAGATGAGAGAGGGAAGTTCTCCCTTATATTTGGCAGTAGATGGAAGTCTTGCTGGGGTTCTTATTGTAGGAGATTCAATTAAGCCTCAAGCGGCACAGGCTATGGAGGAATTGGTTCGGCTTGGATTAAGAGTGGTTCTTGCCTCGGGAGACCAACAAGCTGCTGTCGAAGGAGTGGCTCAAACGCTAGGAATTGCAGAATATTACGCAGGTGTACTCCCTGAGCAGAAGCTCAAGTTGATTCAGCGTTTTCAAAGTCAGGGTAGGCGTGTAGCTATGGCTGGCGATGGGGTGAATGACGCACCTGCCTTAGCTCAAGCTGATGTGGGCATTGCAATGGGCTCTGGAACGGAGATCGCTATTCAAAGTGCTGGAATCACTCTCCTCAAGGGTGATTTGATGGGTTTGGTCAGGGCGAGAAACTTGAGTCAGAAGACCATCCAAAACATTCGACAAAACCTATTTTTTGCATTTTTTTATAACGTGCTTGGAGTACCGGTTGCAGCCGGAGTTTTGTATCCTTTTTTCGGTGTATTATTGAGTCCAATGCTAGCTAGTGTTGCTATGAGTTTAAGTTCTGTGTCAGTGATTTTGAATGCATTGAGGTTGAGAAATGTAAAGCCTTAGGCGGAGCTTATTGGTCTAATTGCGCAATATTTGATTTTGAGCGCATAAAATAAAAAAGCCTGATTTTTTAGGATCAGGCTTTTTTTATCTTTTTATTTTTAAAAGATGGTGAGTCATGATGGATTCGAACCATCGACCCTCACATTAAAAGTGTGATGCTCTACCGACTGAGCTAATGACTCACAACTGCCCATAGCCCTTACAACGTTGGCCATGGGGAGGTTTAGAGTTACCAAAGTCTTTGCTGCAGCGCAAGCTGTCAGTTTAATTTTTTATGTTTTTTTACATCTGCTTTGGGTTCACTTCGAGAGTTTCTTCTCGACCTGGACCAATACTCATCAAAACAATAGGAACCCCAAGATAGCCTTCAATGAATTTCATGTAATGGAGAAGCTCTCGAGGTAAATCTTCAATCTTTCTCACACTCTGGGTATCATATCCTTTCCAGCCTGGAAGAACTTCGTAGATGGGCTCTGCATTCTCGAGCTCCTCTAGGGACAGAGGCATTTGGTGAGTGGTCTTTCCATTCACTCGGTATCCTGTACAAACATGAACATTTGGAAGGTCGTTCATTACGTCGGATTTCATGAGTGCTATTCCAGTAAGGCCGTTCACCTCCACTGCATAGCGAAGAGCAACAAGATCAATCCAACCTACTCGGCGTGCTCGCCCGGTTGTTGAGCCAAACTCCGCTCCGATTTGTCTTATGCGTGCTGCTATTTGTGGATCCGTTTCTTCAATCTCTGTAGGAAAAGGTCCTGCTCCAACGCGAGTTGTGTAGGCTTTTGCAATTCCAATGACATCCACAGGAAACGATGGGCCTAGTCCAGTTCCAATAAGAGCGCCTCCAGCAACGGTGCTTGAGGAGGTAACGTAGGGATAGGATCCATGATCAATATCAAGAAGAGTTCCTTGAGCCCCTTCGAAAAGAATTTTTTTCTTCTGTTCAAGTGCTTGAACAAGAATGTGTCTCACATCCTGGATGAATGGTCTCAATCGCTTACCCATTTCTAGGCACTCTTGGAAAAGGGGTTCCACTTGCATGGGAGCTTTTCCAAAGTGATGTTGAAAAAGGATGTTTTTTTCCTCTAAAGCACGTTCGAGTTTTTTTCTCAGAAGGTTTGGAAAGAGGAGGTCAATGGCTTGAATGCCCCGACGAGCAATTTTGTCCTCATAAGCAGGACCAATGCCTCTGCCTGTAGTTCCAATCTTACTTGCACTTTGTGAGGCTTTTTCTTCTCTGAGTTGATCTAAGAGCCTGTGATACGGAAGAATGAGGTGAGTTCTCTCACTGATGTGAATTCTGCTCTCAGGTGAAGCACCTTGAAAAACTCCAGAAGCTTGAAGAGACTCAATTTCTTTGAAGAAAACCTGAGGATCGAGAACTACTCCATTGCCTATGAGGCAGACCTTATTGGGATGAAGAACTCCACTAGGAATGAGGTGGAGAACAGTTTTCTTGCCTCCCACAACGAGAGTGTGGCCAGCGTTGTTTCCTCCCTGGTATCGGACAATGTAATCCGTCTGAGAGCTATAAAGGTCAACAACCTTTCCTTTTCCTTCGTCTCCCCATTGAGCACCAACAATAATTCTGTTTTTCAACGCGTACTATCCTTCTGCAAAGGTTTTAAGTGCAGCTCCAACTCCTTTGCCAAATTCGATGGAGTGTCCTAGTTCATGTAGAGTGAGTTCTAAGCATGAAATGGCGGTCAAAATATCAAAGCGATCACAGTACCCAAAATGTGAAAGACGAATAATCTTGCCCTCGAGCTCATCTTGTCCTCCGGCAATAGTGACCCCATATTTATCTCGCATGAGTTTTGGAATCATCTTTCCATCAGAGATTGACGTTGGAACTAAAACAGCAGTAACAGCGGTTGAAGGGTGTTTTTTGGCTAGCAGTTCTAGGCCCAGAGCGCTAACAGCGTGTCGGGTAGCTCGAGCTAATAATTCATGCCTTTTAAAAACATTATGCAGACCTTCTTCTTGGATGAGTCTTAAGCTCTCCTGGAGACCAACGATGAGTGTGATGGCAGGTGTCCAAGCGGTTTGATTCTTGATTTGATTTTTTCTCTCCCGGGCAAGATCAAAATAGAACTTCGGTAGGTTGGATTTTTGCTGAGCTCCCCATGCTTTTTCGCTGAGGCCAATCATCGCTAAGCCTGGAGGGATCATCAATGCCTTTTGAGATCCTGTAATCAGAACATCAATTCCCCAATCATCCATGGGCAGATCAAATACGCCACATGCAGTAATGGCATCACAGACAGAGAGCATACCGGCGGCTTGAGCTCTTTTGCAGATCTCTTGAGTCGGCATGCTTACGCCAGTGGAGGTTTCAGAGGCCTGAAAAAGAATGGCCTTGGCATGCGGATGCTCTTGAATGACGTGACTGAGGTCTTGAGGATCTAGACTCTGACCTGAGGGGAGTTGAATTTCTATAGGATGTAACCCAAACGTTCGCGCAAGCTTTGTCCATCTCTCACCAAATTTACCACCTTTAATGGTAATGACGGTATCTCCATGACTGAAGAGATTAGTGATAGCTGCCTCCATAGCACCAGTTCCCGTGGTCGTCAGAATGATGACCTCTTGCTTGGTCTGATAGAGGGACTTTAGTCCTTGCCTCACATTTTCAAAAATATTTTGAAAGGCAGGAGTACGATGATGCAAAATCGGTCTGTTGAGTGCTGACATCACCGATTCAGGAATCGGTGTCGGTCCTGGTGTGAGCAAGTAAGTTTTTTTCATTATTTTGAGCCTTTACCCTGCTTTTTGTGCTGCTTTTCATTCATGACTTCATCAATAATGGCCAAAGCTTCATGGCGAAGATCATTCTCATAAATGAAGCGATAAAAGTTTTCCATGTCAGGGTGATGTCTAAAGTTCTTGAAGGAAGCTGACATTTCAGTGGGTGAACCTGCTGCTGCAGCTAAGGCAGCGGCATTTCCACTGCTGTGAGCAGATGCTTCTTCGGCTTCTTCTCTTTCTTCAAGCTCATCTGGATCAATAGCAGGAGTTTCTGCTTCTGTTAGAATCTCCACCTCTACTGCAGATGCTTTCGCCTTTGAGGATTTTTTTTCCTCTTTAGCGGGAGCTGGAGCTTTTTTTTCTTTCTTACTTCGAGCTGGTTTTGTTTTTGGACTCATTTTTATTCTCCTCTAATGATCAATATCTTGGGTCTCAGTTTAGATCTCTACTCATGAATTATAGTGAGTATCTCCGGGGTGATCTTCATGAGAGTCTAAAGCGAGAGGGGTTTTTATTACACCATATTTGTGCAGCTTATTGTAAAGAGTTTTTATCGTAATTCCTAGGCTCTCTGCTGTTTTTGTTTTATTGCCCTGATTGTAAGCTAAAGCCCTTAAAATATGCCCTTTTTCTATTTCAGCAAGAGGCATGTCTAAATTAAATTCATTTGTATCGAGCTTCTCTTTTGGCATTCGAATGGAGAATGGGATGTCCTCAAGGCGAATTTCCTGGTTTTCAGCTAAAATTTTCAAGCGCTCGATCGTATTCTGCAACTCTCGAATATTCCCTGGCCAACTATAATGGGTGAGTACGTCAATAACACGAGGATCAATCCACTTAATCTGTTGAGAAGACCCGCCAAATCGTGATTTTTTCAGGAAGTAATCAATCAATGCAGGAATGTCTTCTTTTCGTTTTCTCAGAGGAGGCATACGGAGCATGATTGTATTGAGGCGATAAAAAAGGTCTTCACGGAAGCGATTTTCTTTCACTTCATGCTCTAATTCTTTGTTTGTTGCGCTGATGACTCGGACGTTCACCCGAATAGGTTTTTTTCCGCCAATCCGGTAGAACTCGCCCTCCTGTAGAAATCTGAGTAGCTTAGCTTGAATCCCGAGTGACATCTCTCCTATTTCGTCTAAAAAGAGAGTGCCGCCATCAGCAGTTTCACAGAGGCCAATTTTTTGAACAACGGCGCCCGTGAATGAGCCCTTCTCATGTCCAAATAGCTCAGACTCAAGCAAGGATTCCTGGAGTGCTCCACAATTGACTGTGACATAAGGCATATCGGAACGGTTACTCTTAAAGTGCAGTCTTCGTGCAATGAGCTCTTTTCCAGTGCCGCTTTCTCCTTGAATCAAAACTGTTGCGGTGGTGGGGGCAATTTTATCAACCATGCTTAGAGTATTGAGGATTGAAGGGCTCCTCCCAATAATATCCATGCACTTGTGATCGTGTTTGCCCCAGGTCTTTAGCGCTTTGTTTTCATTTTGCAGAAGCTTTTGTTGCTCAAGAATCCGCTCGTGAGCTCGTCTGAGCTCTAGGGTTTTTTCTTCAACTGCATTTTGAAGCTTTTTATTGAAGCTCAACGTGTCTTGCCAAAGTTTATGGTTTTTCAAGTACACTCGAAGTTGCAGTGCGATAAACTCCAAAGTGCTGAGATCAAACCCTAATGAGGCAGAGTTTCCTGAGGATGAAAATGTGATGAGTAGCAAGCCTTGAGCGTCATTGAAGATGGGAATGCAAAACTCACCTGCTTGGGTTTTTTCTTGGGCGTCTGCATTGATGTTCATAAGTAATGCATGATTTTGTCCTAAAGCTTGAAAGCAAGGTCTTCTCTCTTGAATAGCGAGAGCCAAAACTCCCTGAGGGTGAGAGTGTAAATGCCCAAGTCGAATCACCTCGGGGCGTCCCCCTGCTTGAGCTTCAAGTTGACAGATTTGGCCAGACATTACCTTCCAGATCCGAGTGCACTCGGAAGGAAGATGAGAATGAAGAATATTAGCCATTTCCTGAAAACAGCTCTCCGAGCTCATCAGGCTTTGAAGCTGTGTTGAAATTTCATTGAGAAGTCTAAGCTGAGTAGCCGTTTTTTGAAAGGAGGGGAAATCTTTCAGCATGGAACTCATTTCTTACACCGTTATCAGGGAGATTGCAGCAAGGAAAAGACCCTAAAAGGGCCTCTTTTGGGAAGAGGGGTCTTGAGTTCAGCTTCTCAAGGCCCATGAGCCCTTTTAGGGGTGACTTCCCTTACTTTTTATCTGATTTATTGCCGTTTTAGACTGCTTCCACCACCATGGCTGTCCCAAGTCCTCCAGCAGCACAAACAGAGATCAACGCTAGGCTTTTATTTCTAGCCTTAAGCTCATGAAGTGCTTGGAGAATCACTCTTACGCCAGTTGCTCCAAAAGGATGTCCTAGTGCAATACTGCCTCCATTCACATTGAGAATAGCTGGATTGATCTGGCCAATGGCTTGGCTCAAGTTCATTTTTTCCTTAGCCCACTGCTCAGATTCTAGAGCACGAAGGGTGGCTAGGGCTTGCCCTGCAAACGCTTCATGCATCTCAATCAGATCAATCTGATTAAAGGTGACGCCTGCTTTTTTTAGGGCTATTGGAATGGCATAGGCAGGTCCAATAAGAAGGGGTTCCTTTTTGATATCTACAGCAGCTGAAGCAATACTTCTAATCACACCGAGTGGCTTCATTTTGAGTTCTCTCGCCTTGGACTCACCCATCAATAATGCTGCTGAAGCTCCATCTGTTAAGGGACTTGCATTGCCTGCTGTGATTGTACCATCCTTGTAAAATACAGGCCTGAGCTTAGAGAGTTTCTCAACAGAAGTATCTGAACGGACGTCAGTATCTCTGTCAATGACCTTCCCCTCAGGAGTTCCAACTGCAACCACATGGGTTTGGTAAAATCCACGCTCCCAAGCTTGATGTGCTTTGAGGTGGCTTCCTACGGCGAATTCATCTTGCTCTTGCCGAGAAATTTTAAACTCGCGAGCCATCAGGTCGGCAGATTGCCCCATGGTGAGTCCAGTCGTAGGTTCCTTAATTCCTGGAGCTTGGGGAGCTAGGTATTGAGGCGTGAACTTTTTAAAGTGCATCAGTTTTTCTGATGTGGTTTTGGCTTTGGAAAAGTCCTGAAAAAAATCTGTTGCATCTTGACTGAATAGTGCACGGATTGAGGAGATTGACTCTACTCCTCCAGCAATCCCAATTTCAATCTGCCCAGACTGAATCTTTGCTGCAATCCCCGCAGTTGCCTCACATGCAGAGGCGCAGTAGCGGTTGATTGTTGTGCAAGGGATAGTTGCGGGAAGCCCGGAGTCAAAAAGGGCCTCGCGTGATACGTTAGTGCCGTCAGCGGGAGGACTAACTATTCCATAATAGATTTCTTCAATCAGAGTGGGGTCTAGATCTGAGCGGGCGATGGTCTCTCTTAAGGTAATTCCTCCGAGAGCAGAGGGGGGCATTTTTTGAAAAACTGTTCGAGCACGAACAAACGGGGTTCTCACCCCATTGATCACCATCACACGTTCCATAGTCATAAGAGCGATTCTCCTTTTATCAAGGAGGGATACCTCATTTATCGATTAGGGGAAAGGCTAAGATTCAGCTTTTTAGTTAAGTGTCAGGTCTGAGACCAGAGGAGTCAGGCTCTGAAGATGGCATGATCAATGAGAGTAGAGTCGATGGCATTGATGAGGCCTTCTACCATTTTTTTTGCAAGTAAGGGTGTAGTAGCTCGTGAAACTTTTCCCTGAGGGATAGCTTGATAAGCTGACTCAGCCAAAGAGGTAAGTTCCGGAAATCCAAAAGTTTCACCCGTATTGGCGAGTTGATAACACTCCAGGCGAAGCTCCTCCCAGTTTCGATCAATGACAAGTTTTCTGAGTTTTCTGACTCTCTGATTTAATCGCTCAAGATACCTTCTCTTGAGTCGTTCGTTGATTTCACGAGGAGAGTCGGGAAGGTCTCCGGCCTGAATTGGGTTTTTGCTATTGAAGAAGTCCATAGTTTATTTTGGGATTCTGTTTCCTATTGAACTTTAAAATCGTTCATCGAATTTAAATGTAAGTCCAAATTAAATTTACAACTCAGAAACTATTCAGTGTTTTAGTTTTATTCATCACTGTTGGGTAAAGACGGAGGAGACCATTTTGGAGAGACACAGTTACCCAAACCGTAGGTGAGTCTTTTGACAAAGCTCCCATCTACATTCATTACATAAATATTCTTTTGTCCAGTGCGATTTGAACTAAATACGATAAAATTTCCATCTGGGCTAAAAAATGGATCCTCGTTACTGGCTTGATTTTTTGTTAATCGTTCAATGTGGGTACCATCCGGATTCATGATAAAGATATCAAAAGCTTTATCGAGCCACCCAGCAAAAGTAATTTTGTTGTTCTGGGGTGACCAGCTCGGTGTTGCATTGTATCGCCCTGCGTAAGTGAGTCTTTGTACTTCAGTTCCGTCGGACTTCATGGAGTAGATCATGGGAACTCCTGTGCGAGAAGAAACAAATGAGATTTTGCTTCCATCTGCATTCCAAGAAGGGTCAACATCAAATGCGAGAGATTTGGTGAGAAGTGTCGTAGATCTACTTTTTAAATCATATTTGTAAATACTTGGAGTACCAGAGTAACTGAGAGTTACAGCTAAGCTTTTGCCATCTGGTGAATAGGCAGCGCCACTGTTAATTCCCTTTTTGTTTGATAGAAGTCGGATCGTTTGAGAATCAAAATCGAATTCATAGAGGTCGATGTTCTTGATGTTTTTTTCATGACGTGTGTAGACGGAATAGGCAAGTTTATTTCCTTTAGGGCTCCAAGCTGGAGCAAAAGAGATGGATCTGTGTCGCGTGATTTGTTTCACATTAGATCCGTCAAAATCCATCATATAGATTTCTTTTTTTCCGGATCCCTCGCATGACATTGCAATTTTTGTGAGAAATATTCCAGGAAGTCCAGTGAGCGTATGTACTAAATCATTTGAGAATGTGTGAGATAAAAGTTTGAGACTATCTAGAGAACCAAAGTATTTTTTTGAAAAAACCTCTTTAGCTCCAATGGTGTCAAAGACATGAACTTCAAAGGTTAGCTTTTTGTTGTCTGCTGATGAAAGCTGAGACTTAATGAGGAATTCAGTCCCTATTTTTGTCCAATCTTGAAATTTAAACGAATTTAAGGTGATTCCACCCTCATGAGCAGGTTCAATGAATGCCTCTGAGTCTAGAAACTTGAAGAGATCCATGAACTCAAGGTCATGAATGATGGTGTCTGAGATCACCTCAGAGGCTTGATTGAGAACAGAGTTTAAAGCTTTGATTCTTGGAAACGCCAATACAGTTTTTTTCGTCTGTGCTGTTCCTACTGAAATATAGGGCTTTTCCGCTGCAAGAGCAATCGCGGCGGTTCCTAACAATAAGCATATAAGAATAAATTTATAAGCAAGCATTTGAGGAAAATCATAGCGGAAATCCAATTAAAATGCCATGTTTCTGCAAACTTAAACGTACTTCCTCAGGTGGAGTCGGAAAGGGCTGGCTCATTTGAATCGTCTTTTTTACGGCTTCATCAAACTGAGGGCTTCCTGAGGGCCTCACAAATTGGATCTGAGCGAGATTGCCATGGGCATCAATCCGAATTTCAACTTGAGCAGAAAGGTTTTGGCGTGCAATCCAGGGCGGCAGACTCCAGTTTTCTTGCAGCCTGTCTTTGAGTAAATCAAAGTAACTTTCTTCAGATGACTCTCGAGCATCCTCAGCAATGGATGAGCCCTTGGAGAGCTTATTCCCCTTCATAAGGAGGGTTTTTTGTTGGTTAGGGTGAGTCTCTGCAGTGAGGCGATCTTGAATCTTAGCTAGAAGCTTTAACCGATCAATTGCCTTTCGATTCTGCTCATAAGAGTTCTTGGGTTTATCTTTATTCTGGTGAGAGAGCGTCATGTCTTGAGGCTTTACTGGTGTTGGGGCTTGCTTGATTTTTATTTCAGCCTGGTCGTGTTGAATCCTTTGTGCCTTTTTTTCTGCGTTCTTGAGGATTTCAGAGAGCTCTTTCTGGAGTTCTTTATGATGTGCTCGCTTGACTTCATTCTTGAGAAGATCAGGTAGAGCAACGAGGTCAACTCTGAGACTTGGAACATAAGGTTTAGAGTGATCTTTCAAGAGATAAGCGCGGATGAGCGCAAGAAAGAGCAGGAGCGCATGAATTAAGAGGGATGCTCTGATGCTTTTTGCAAGGGAGTCTTCTCGATAGTGTTGAGTCACCAATGGGTTCATAGGTGCTTTCTTAAGTCTCCCTCGTCAGTTGCAAGGCCTACGCGTGCAATTCCAGCTCGTTTTACTTCTGCCATGACTTGAGCAATGAAGCCATAAGGAAGATTCTGATCTGCGTGAATCACCACCTCAATATTAGGTTTAGCCGATACAATAGCCTCTAGTTTTTTTAGAAGTGTCCCGGCACGAATACTCTGTTCCCCTAACGATATCTGTCTAGAGCGATCAAGAGTGAGAATGAGTTGGTCTGGTACTTCATTGAGATTGCCCGCACTCGCTTTAGGTAGGTCAACTTGGATGCCTTGTTGCATGAGTGGAGCTGACACCATAAAAATAATTAAAAGAACAAGCATGACATCCACTAAGGGGGTTACATTGATCTCAGCTAAGGAAGTAGGGATGGATCTTGAAAGTCCGCTGCCTGAGATGCCAGGTCTTGAATTCATATTTCCAAACGCCATGAGTTAAGATCCTTTCCTAACCGATGAGTGAAGGGTTCTTTGAGTCAGGGCTAAAAAATCCTGACAAAAGCACTCTAGATCTGTAGTGACCCTTCTCATTTGGCTCGTGAAGTAGTTGTAGGCAATGACAGCAGGAATAGCTGCGGCAATCCCAGTTGCTGTGGTGATTAAAGCCTCGGAAATTCCTGGTGCAACCACTGCTAGATTGGCCGAACCTGCTGATCCGATTCCTTGAAAAGCGTTCATGATACCCCAAACGGTTCCAAATAACCCAATAAACGGAGCTGCACTGGCTGTAGTGGCTAGCCAATTAAGGTGAGACTCTAACTGAGCTACTTCTTGAGTAGAGGCTCGGATTAAAGCCCGATAGAATTGTTCCGCTCGCTCAGAGGCACTCAGGTGAGATCCTTCGAAGTGAGAGGCTTTTTGTAGTTCCTTGGTGCCAAACCGGAAGACAGAAAGTAATGGGGAGTGAGTTAAATGATGACTTTTATGAAGAATTTCATCTAGGCTCTTGCCTGACCAGAAGATTTCTTGAAACGTATTGTTTTGAGATAAAATTAAACGGAAGTTTCTCCATTTTGTCAGAATCACAGCCCAACACACGACAGAAAAAGCAAACAGGATTAACAGGACAAACTTAGCTACCCAGCCTGATTCAGCAATAAGACTCAGAACGTTGGCTTGGGCAAGGGGATGAATTCCTGGAGTTGGCATATATAAACCTTTCTCAAGTAGATGGATGAGATCTACATTGTACCTGTGAGTGTTTTGTTTTTATATCGGATCATGTTTCTGATGAAGTCGAAAATCAAGAAAAGCTGAAATACAGGACTACAGAGTGGCCCTCTTAAGCCTCCTGTAATCCAATGAGGTGAAATGTCTCGAGCGAGGGTGAGTTCGGGCTTTAGAATTAAGATTCCAAAATGATCACTACCAAAAACGGGCAAACTTAATAGGGGATTAAAAATGATGAGAATTGCTGCCCAAAATCCAGCGCTTTCATAAAAGTGACCGGAAATTAGAGTTCTTGAATAAAGGCTAAGAGCAATACTACAAAGACTTACCGCATAGAGTGGGCTAATATCAAATTGAAGGTATTTTGTGATGTAGTAAAAAAAAGCTACTGAAAAAGCAGTCATCCAGACGGGAAGTTTTGAGTGTAAGTAGCCGGGAAGTTTGACAAAAAAAAGATAACCCTCAGAATAGGTTAGGATCACAATCGAAAATATCCTGAGAAGGGTTTGAGCAAACTCAAGGGGAGCCTCAGTCGGATGCAGGTAAAAGCCAATAAACTTATAGTATCCCGCAAGGATGAAGAAAAAACTCAAAAGCCCACTCAATGTGGTGCCTTTGATAAAACCCATTAGCCACTGTTTTTCCAAAATCCTAGGCTGATAAAACTCGTTAGGATCGAATTGAGTCATTGGCCTGAGTGCTGCTATGAATGCGATGAAGAGAAAGGCTGAAGTTCCACTCATACTTAGCGAGTAGTTATGGATTGAGTCACTAATGTCTTGAAACCGTGATTGAGGAGAAATATTGAAGTAGGTCACGATAGAGACGTAGATGAAACGAAACAGAAGAATCCATGCTCCGTAGCTCACCATGAATCTAAGGGCCTGAGAAAGCCAAGGAGACTTATAAAAAAGATTTCTCAGTCTCCTTTGATAATTCAAACTATAATCGCCAATTTCTAAACGCATAGTCTTCATGCAAATCTAGCACCCTCGAGAATCTATTTAAATCTAAAACTTATTGAAAAACTCACCTCTCACCTGCAAAATAGAGGGGATGGGGGCAAGATGGTTCATTTATCCAGTGTTTCAAAACGGTATCATGGACAAAATCGTGTCCTAAGTGAAGTCAGCTTTAATCTAAAAAAAGGTGATTTTCTATATGTAGTTGGCGGCAGTGGCGCAGGAAAGTCCTCTCTTCTCAGGATGCTTGCTACAGAGGAGTTCCCTTCAGAAGGGCAATTCTCACTTTTTGGCTACTCCCTGGCCTCTGCATCCTCAAGTAGGCTGAGGACGATCAGGCGGGCTTTGGGCTATGTACCGCAGGATACGCGACTCATCTCTGATCTGAGTGTTTTCGATAACCTAGCTTTGTCTTTAACTTTAGCCGGTCATCGTATTTTAACTGCCCAAGCACGGGCAAAAATCAGTGAACTTTTAAATCGAATTGGGCTTGAGCATAAACGAGATCATCTGGCGATGACTCTCTCAGGCGGTGAGGCCCAACGAGTTGCTGTGGCAAGGGCATTGGTGCGTGCACCTGAGTTAATCATTGCAGATGAACCAACAGGATCTCAAGACAGGGATTTTACATGGTCTCTGATGGATCTTTTTCTGAAGGCCAACTCAGGCGGATCGACGGTGGTATTGGCTACTCATGATCGAGAAATTGTGCGTCGAGTAAGAAAGAGATGTGCCATTTTGAAGGATGGACATATCTCTATTGAGGAGGCTGCTTGTATCTATTGAAACTCTCGTTGCGTCCCTGGCGAATGGCTTTGTGGAGTCAGCTCTTTTCATCGCTTGCAGTTGGGGTTTTGCTTCTCTTAGTTGCGTTTTTGTTCTGGATGCAGCAGGGATTAAAAACCCTCATCACCCAGATGAGAGAAGAACAGGTTATGACGGTTTATCTGGATCCGAGTCTTGATCGGGAGTCTGAGGAAAAACTGATGGGTTCTGTCCAAGCGCTCATTGGGTCGGATGCGCCGTTAGAAATTCAGCTCATGAGTGCACCTCGCTTTATCGATCGCCTCAAGCAAACTTATCCTGATCTGGCTCGCGAAGTAGAGGAGTTGAGTCAAGACGCTCCGCAGATTATTCCCCGCTACATTACAATTTCAGGGATTTTGCCTCACTTTGCCGTGGAGAAGATCAAGGAGCTTAGGGGAGTGGAGAGCGTGGAAAGCTCTAAAGATCGTTATCATCACATTGTAGGGGCTTTTTCTGTTCTTAGGTGGATTGCTCGTGTCCTCATTGCTGGGATCTGTTTTGCCCTAATTACGGGTTTGATCCATCTTTCTCGCATGAATGCTTACCTTCACGGTGATGCCTTAGCTCTCTTGAAGCTTTGGGGTGCGGGTACTCAAACTCTCACTTATCCAGGAATGATCTCTGGGGCTTTGGTCGGTTTGATAGGTGGAGTGCTTGCTGCCAGTGGTTGGGTGACTCTGGGTGCATGGTTATCTACACACATTCGATCCATATCTACTCTTTTGAGTGGGATGCCTCATTTTGCCGCTCATCTTGCTGTCCTATTACTTCTTTTAGGATTGTTTGTGGGAGCTCTTGCCGGGCTTTTTGGAACTCTATTTGCGCCTCAATTGCGTGGGGAGAAGAGCATTTGAAACGAAAAGTTCTCTTCTGGGTAACGGGAAGTCTCATCACAGCAGTTTGGGGTGAGAATGTGACTTGGGGAAAACAACCTCAGGAAGTCTTGCAGCTTGCTGAGAAATCCACAGCACTTCAAGAGGTGCGGCAAAGAATTTCCAAGGCTGAAAAGGATCTTCTTGCCACGCAAACGGCTCAAAAAAGTGCACAATCACAACTCATTCAAATTAAAAAACTGATTCAGCTTTTACATGAAGAAAAAGCGCAGGGTGAAAAGCGGATGTCTGCGCTTGAAAAAGCTGTCGGTGCCTTAGAAGAGCGTAAGACCTTTCTTCAAGAAAGAATGGCTATTCAGGGGCGTTCCCTGAGGCAGTTTCTTATAGCCGTCGATACCTCCTCTCGATCTGAGAATGCTTATGGAGTTCAAGGGATGCATTTGCCAGAACAAGAGAAGTGGGAAGCGCCTCGCCGAAAGTTGCTCACCAATCTCGTAACTTTTGGGGTGAGGGAGATTGAGGTGCTCAAGGTAGATCTCGCTGATGCCGCTCAATTAGAGGAGAAGATTCAGTTAGAAAAACAGGAGCTTGCTTATCTTTTTCATGATCTGAAAGAGCAAGAAAGTATTTTAGAGCTGAACCGTCAACTTCAACTCGATCTAATCCAAAAGAAAAAAAGTGAGCATTGGGCACACCTGAAGAGTTATCGAAGACTTAAAGACTCTGAGGTCCGGGTGGAAAGTGTGGTGGGTTCTCTTAATGCCCGCGAGGAGTTGGGAAGGGTTGTAGAGCGAGAAAAAAAATGGGATCGCACTTTCGGGTTGGATAAGTTTGCACACCTCAAAGGACGACTCACTTTCCCGGTTGAGGGGGGGAAAGTATTATCCTCTTTTGGTAGGGCGTTTGATTCCCAAACAGGACTTTATCTTTTTAAAAAGGGAGTAGATATCTCGGTAGAAAAGAGTCAGGACGTTCGCTCGATTTCTTCAGGAATCATTGCTTTTGCTGGGGAGTTACCGAATTATGGTCAAGTCGTGATTATTGACCATGGAGATCATTATTACTCTCTGCTGGGTCGTTTAGGGAGTTTTTCAAAGAAAGTTCAAGACCGAGTTGCGGCAGGGGAGTTTATTGGTAAATCAGATAACTCAGGTAATCCAATTTATTTTGAGATTCGATCGCGAAACGTTGCAGTGAACCCATTGCAGTGGCTGACTAATTAGTTTAGCCTGGTAATCTATGATCCAACTTTTAAAGAAAGTTTCTATCTTGAGTGTGATCCTTCTGGTGTCTGGTCTTGGAGTGGGAGTGGGGCAGAATTTGTCCCGCCAGATGGCTGAAATCCAATTTGCCAGGATTTCAAATGCTCTTGCCTCCTCGCATTCCTCCTTATCAGTCACTTCGCCTTCCTCCTCATCAGCTTCGTCGGAGAATGATCGATATGAAAGCATTGAGTTGTTCAATCGAGTGCTTCAATTCGTTAAGGCAAATTATGTTGAGGAAGTGAAAACAAAGACTCTAGTTGAGGGAGCGATTAAGGGAATGTTGGAGACTTTAGATCCCCATTCCAATTTTTTACCTCCTAGCCTGTACAAAGACATGCAGGTGGATACAAGCGGTAAGTTCGGAGGTCTTGGAATTGAAATTGGGATGAAAGATAATATCTTAACGATTCTCACTCCGATTGAAGACACTCCTGCTTGGAAGGCTGGGTTGAAACCTAACGATCGTATTGTGAAGATTAACAATGAAAGCACCAAGGGTTTGAGTTTAGTTGAAGCAGTTTCTAAAATGCGCGGAAAGCCCAAAACCAACGTGACTTTGTCGGTTTACAGAGAAGGTTTTGATAAGATTAAGGAAATTACGATTACTCGCGATATCATCAAGATTCAGGCTGTAAAAAGTGAAGTGCTTGAGCCTGAGTTTGGATATGTGCGCTTATCTACCTTTAATGAAAACGCTGCAACAGATGTAAAAAAAGCCATTGAATCGATGAGAAAAAAAGGCAATCTACGCGGCTTAGTGTTTGACTTGAGAATGAATCCAGGAGGATTGCTCGATCAAGCCGTAGAAGTCGCCTCACTATTCGTGGATGATGGAGTGATCGTTTCAACGATAGGCCGAAATAAAGATCAAAAAGACATTAAGTATGCTCACAAAGGAATGGCTTACAAGGATTTCCCAGTAGCTGTGTTAGTGAATTCCTCCACAGCATCTGCTGCTGAAATCGTTGCAGGTGCTCTGCAGGATTATCATCGAGCAATTATCATGGGTCAACCTACCTTTGGTAAGGGATCAGTTCAAACGGTGATTCCATTACCTCCAAATATGGGTTTGAAGCTCACCATTGCTCGCTATTACACCCCAAGTGGAAGAAGTATTCAGGAAAAGGGTGTTCAACCTGATGTTCTTTTAGATGAGTTTGATCCAAAGCTTTTGGCTCAAGCGAAACTGAAGCTGGATTCTTTTAGAGAAAAGGATCTTAAAGGTCACATGGTGAATGCAGACGAGGAAGGAAAATCCAAGCCGGCTGCAGAAGCAAGTGACTCCTCTAAAGAGTTCAAAAAAGAGGAGCTTGATGCTCTGACTCGGGATACTAAGGATAAGAAAAAGGGATCAGACAAGGGCGATTCAAAATCCTCTAAGGATGATGATGATTTTGTGCCGTTCAAGTTCAACCCTAAGGAAGACTATCAGGTTCGCCAAGCTTTGACGGCTTTGAAGTCCTACGAAGTCTTTAAAAAGATTTCTGATGGAAAGCATGGACAAGTGGCAGCAGATGCCTCTAAATAGTCCTCTTTATGGATTTAAGTACTCAAGATAAGACCGAAGGGTTGCCCCTTTTTTCTCACACGAAGGAAAAGGGGCAACCTTTAGAACCTAAGCACTGGAGTGTGTCGGATTTAACCGCTCGAATTCGAGGCACCCTTGAGCCAGCGTTTATGCAGGTTTGGGTTCAAGGTGAGGTGAGTAACTATCGTCCAGCCGCCTCCGGTCATGCCTACTTTTCACTCAAGGATCAGGGAGCTTGCATCTCTGCAGCCATGTTTGGATGGGGCGCCAGAAAAAAAGGCTTTGAGCTCAAAGATGGGCTTCAGGTCCTTTGCCGGGGTAAGGTCACTGTTTACCCTCCTCGTGGTAGTTATCAGCTCGTTGTTGATCAGTTGGAGCCTTTGGGAGCAGGGGCTTTGCAGCTGGCATTTGAGAATCTGAAGTCAAAACTGGCACAAGAAGGGTTATTTGATCCCTCAAAGAAGCGGCCCTTACCTGCATTCCCAAGACAAATTGCAGTAGTCACTTCTCCTACAGGTGCAGCCATTCAAGATATGCTCAATATCCTGAAAAGAAGAGCTCCTCAGATTAAAGTAGTAGTCATTCCTGCTCTTGTTCAAGGTGATGAGGCGGCTTCGCAGGTCATTCGCGGCATTGAGTTAGCTCATCAGTTCTCCCTCGGAGAAGTCATTGTTTTAGCTCGAGGCGGTGGGAGTATTGAGGACTTATGGTGTTTTAATGATGAGAAGCTTGCCCGAGTGATTCGAAACTCTCAGATTCCTGTCGTGTCAGCTGTGGGGCATGAGATTGATTTTACGATTTCAGATTTTGTTGCAGACCTGAGAGCGCCTACCCCGTCAGCAGCAGCTGAGATCATCAGCGGTCACTGGGTGCAAGTCAGTCAATCGGTTCGTGACTTAAAACAGAGGCTTTGGCACTGTTTTCAAAGAGATCTACAGAATAGAAAGTCGATTCTAACTCATATTGCAGCGCGAGTGGTGAGTCCAAGAGATCGCTTAAGAGAGCAGTCTCAGCGTACGGATGAACTACAAATGAGGCTAGAGAGAGTTTTGAAGTTTAGGCTTCAGCAAAAACGGGTTTCGTTCGAACATGCTGTGGGAAAAATGGATGCATTATCACCACTGAAAGTATTGGAACGAGGCTATTCCCTTGTGAGAAAAGAGCAATTGGACGGAAGTTCCGTAGTGATTAAGAGTGTATCTCAAGTTAGCACAAACGATGAGCTTGAGATTACTTTCTTTGATGGGAAGAGGAAAGTTCAGGCGATTTAGAACGGTAAGCTGTCTTCAAGGTTTGAGCTCCTTGAGGTATGAGGATTCATAGATATGCAACTGAGATTAGTGCTACCCTTATTGATTTTTGGTTTTGTGATTAGCTCGTGTAAGAGTGTATCGCCTACTTCTCAAAGCATTTCTAAGTTGAGTGAATCTCAGATCGTTTTAAAGGATCTGATTCGAGTGGAGTTACCTCAGCGCACTCTGAGTAATGGTACATTAGGGTTATTTTATATTGATCCTAGAGATCCCTCTAGTCTTGATGAATTAGAGCAAAATCTTCGGGTTGAGTTTGAAGGAGTTCAGATTCCACTTTTTCGGGTAGGAGAGGATAAAAACTCAAGGCTGGGTGGTCTTTTACCTATACCGTATGGAAGAACTCCTGGGGTTGCACAAGTCTCAGTGAGTTGGTTGGGTTCTCAAGGTGAATCTCAGAAACTTCTGACTAGCTTTGAAGTTATTGCAGGAAAATACTCCTCAGAAGTACTCAAGGTGCAAGCTCATAAGGTTGCTCCCACTCGCAAGAAAGACCTACAAAGAATAGAACAAGAGTTAGTTGAAGTGGGTGCGATTTATAAGACAATCACTCCTCAACGACTTTGGAGAGGCGCTTTTCAGCTGCCGATTGAAAGTACTGTCACGAGTGAGTTCGGAACTAAGCGAGTGTATAACGGTAAACTCAAGAACTTTCATACTGGGCTTGATCTACGAGCTGCAATGAATACATCCATCTATGCGCCTGCTTCTGGAAGAGTGGTTTTGGCCAAGGATTTGTTTTTTACAGGCAATACCGTGATGCTAGATCATGGCTATGGTTTGATCACACTCTATGCTCATCTCAATGAGATTAAGGTAAAAAAAGGCGATATCCTTGAAGAAAAACAACTTCTTGGTCTTTCTGGTAAAACAGGAAGAGTGAATGGCCCTCACTTGCACTGGCAGTGCGTGATTCATGGCGTGAAGGTCAATCCCCTAGGCCTGACTCAGTCGTGGATGCCTTAGAGGATTTGAAAGTTTAGACTTTTGTTTGTTTTAGATTAACTCTAATCGGTTCATAAGCTTCCAAGAGCAGCTCATTGTTTCTGTTTATTTTATTTACGCGAAGTGCAGATTACAGTATTTTCACTTCTTAAATTTAAATGTTCAAAAATGGATTTAATTTTATGTTTAAGAAAATGCTGTGTTTTTGCGTTCTGATCATCTCTGTGTTCTTGGTGGTGAATGATTCTGCTGTGGCCGGAAAAGGGGATCAAACTTCAAAAGTATATACTCGTGAACCTAAATCAAAAGAGTTTGTGAGTCAGGAAAAGTATTTAGAGGCATGGAGTCTATGGAGACAAAGGCGTGATCATATTAATGCTCAAGCTCGACTCGTGAGAGAGGAATTAAATGCTGTGTGCTTTAAATTGGCTCAAGTAAAAGAGTCTAGGCAGAAGAAAAGAAAAGCAACGGCTAAGTTTGTAGCTTCATCAGGAGCAGGGAGTGAAAAAAGAGAATCGGCTCCTGCTGTAATCGAACAAGCTGATAGAACCGAAGATACAACCGAAGATACAATTGCCTATCCATTTAGATCAGATGGCTTGTTATATTCCGAGGTAGTGGATGGAGCTACTTCTTCAACTTCTGCTGCTTACTCCTATCCTCATGCGGAATATGGGGTAAATCCTTTTGATGGCTCTTTAGGAGCTGCATCATCTCATGACTTGATCTATTCATTCCCTGCGGGTAAGAGTGCGCTTATTGAGGGAGATTTCCATGGGCAGAACGCACAACAGAGTTATTACTCCTCCCTTTCGGGCGCTTTCGTAGGGCATGGTTTGTTTGATCATTTAGAAAGTCCGAGTCAGTTTTGGACCTACAATGGGTCTGACTTACGTGCAGATCTTTCATTAGGAGGTAGTGATTCTAGGCAAAAAGAAGCGCTAGCATCCAGTGCATGTTTGTCTTTTTTTACAGGAGCACTGAGTCGGAATGGATTAGCTTTAGATCCTTTGATGAGTGGAGTAGGGATTTCATGTTTGGAGCACATTGAAGATCGTTTTGGTTGTGCGTCTAATCCTGCGGTCATTCAGGGTGTTGATCATTCAACCTTAACTGGTGATTTTCGATCTGATGAGGTGAATCCTTCCTTGAGTCTGGGAGTAGGAGGGAGTGTATCTTCTTCTTCAGCTCTTCCCAGTGTAGAAGTGGGTGGTGGGGCTGACAACAGCCTAAACTTATTACCAGAAAACTTCGAGTTTGATCCTAATGAGTTTCTCGCAAGCCAGGAAAAGTGAGCTACACCTGCGGGATCTCATCTTGAGTAGTTCGTCCTTCTTTATTTTCATGAACTGAGTCAGCAGTAAGCTAGAGTTGAGAGGGGAAGAAAGTAGGAAGGGTGTTTTTCGAGAGGGATCGATTTTGATACGAATCGATCCCTCTCTCAATGGGTTAAGAATGTATTTGTCTTTTATCTACCGCAAGAGCAGCCTCTTTGACAACCTCAGAAAGTGTGGGATGTGCATGACAGGTGCGTGCAATGTCTTCTGCACTTCCGCCAAACTCCATGACACTGACCCCTTCAGTGATCAAATCGCTGGCCCAAGGCCCTACAATATGCATCCCTAAAAGACGATCGGTCTTTGAGTCAGCGAGGATTTTTACCATTCCATCGCTTTCTTCCATGGCTTTTGCTCTGCCGTTAGCCATGAATGGGAATGTGCCCACCTTGTAGGAAACGCCACGGGATTGTAACTCTTCTTCTGAGTATCCCACCGAAGCAAGCTCTGGCCATGTGTAAATGACATTAGGGATTGCCTCATAGTTGACGTGACCAGCTTGGCCTGCCATGAGCTCTACTGCCGCAATTCCTTCTTCTTCAGCCTTATGCGCAAGCATCATTCCTCGAATCACATCACCCACTGCAAAGATGCCTGGCGTTGCGCTCTGAAAGTGATGATCCACATCAATACGTCCTGCTGAGTCAGTTTTTAAGCCGACCTGCTCTAAGCCTAATGAGCTTGTATATGGGCGTCTTCCTGTGGAGACGAGTACCTTGTCACACTCCAGGTGAGAAACTGCGCCTGATGCAATATCTTCAATCTCAACTGTGATTTGATTGCCTGTTTGGGTAGCTCCCTTGCACTTTGTAGCCAGCTTAAACTGCATGCCTTGCTTTTGAAGGGACTTGAAAAGCTCTTTGCTTGCTTGCTTATCTACACCGGGGCAGATGCGATCTTGAAACTCAACGACCGTTACTTGTGCTCCTAACCTGAGCCAGACTGATCCCATTTCAAGACCAATGACGCCTCCTCCAATGACCACAAGGTGCTTGGGGACTTCTGAAAGCTCAAGCGCTTCTGTAGAGCTTAAAATGTTCTTCCCATCAAATGGGAGAAACGGCAGGCTAGATGGCTCACTTCCCGTTGCAATTAGGACTCGTGGAGCAGATAAGACGGTGCTTGTGCCGGTGTCAGATTTAACCTCAACTCGGTGAAGATTACCCTCTTGAGTTAAGAACGATCCAGTCCCAGCGAAGGACTCAATTTTGTTCTTTTTAAAGAGCATGGCAATTCCACCTGTCAGTTGTCTGACTACAGATTCCTTGCGCTTCATCATCTGGGAAAGGTCAAGCTTCACATCACTGACCATGACTCCATGTTTTTGAAGCTTACTCTTCGCATGGAGGAAGTGCTCACTTGAGTCCAAGAGTGCTTTTGATGGAATGCAGCCTACGTTTAAGCAAGTGCCTCCAAGAGTTTTTCTTTTCTCCACACAAGCTGTTTTAAAGCCTAATTGTGAAGCACGGATGGCTGCTACGTAACCCGCAGGGCCACCTCCAATGACAATCAAATCAAATACATGTTGAGTCATGGATTAGTACTCCAATCCTAACTTCTCAGGATGCTCTAAGAAGTCTCTTAATGCCACTAAGAAGGTCACTGCACCTTTTCCATCAATCAATCGGTGATCATAAGAAAGTGCTAGGTACATCATGGGGCGAATCTCCACTCGACCGTCCACAGCTACAGGTCTTTCCTGAATCTTATGCATCCCCAAAATTCCACTTTGAGGAGGATTTAAAATTGGAGTGGAGAGTAGGGAGCCATAAACTCCACCGTTTGAGATGGTGAAGGTTCCCCCTGACATATCCGCAATAGAGAGCTTTCCATCACGAGCTTTTTTTGCAAGCTCGGCAATTTTTTTCTCAATATCGACAAACCCTAAACTGCCTGCATTTCTTACGACAGGCACGACAAGGCCTCGATCTGTTCCTACTGCAATACCGATGTCATAGTAGTCGTGATAAACGATATCTCGACCGTCAATAGAAGCATTGACATCAGGGAGCATCTTGAGTGCTTCCACTGTTGCTCGAGTGAAGAAAGACATGAAGCTTAAGGCTACGCCATGCTTAGCTTTAAATGCATCCTTATGCTGATTTCTCAAAGCCATGACAGGACTCATGTCTACTTCATTAAAAGTTGTTAAGATGGCTGCAGTGTGTTGAGCGTGCACCAGTCGCTCTGCAATTCGAGCTCTCAAATGGCTCATCGGGACTCTTCGCTCACCCTCACGTTGTGGTGCAGTTGATGCTGCGGGGGTGTGAGTAGGTGCAGATGGGGTCATCTGAGGTGCTGCGCCGTGAGAACCATTAGACTGATGAGATAGGATATCTCCCTTGGTGATTCTTCCGTCTTTGCCTGTCCCTTGAACCTGACTCAAGTTAACTTCAGTTTCAGTGGCCATCTTGCGAGCTGCAGGGCCCATGGTACTCATGGCGACTGATGTAGAACTTGCTGCATGTGTAGGTGCACTTGCTGCGGGTTGAGCTGGAGTTGGCTGAGCTGCCGGAGCAGCGACGCTACCCTGAGCTGCATCATCAATTTCAGCGATGATATCGCCCACAGGGACACGAGAGCCTTCAGGTTTAAGTATTGAAAGCCTACCAGAGGATTCAGCAACAATTTCTACAGTTGCTTTATCTGACTCTACTTCAAGAATCAGATCGCCTACCTTGACAGCTTCTCCATTTTTTTTCACCCACTTGAGAAGACTCACTTCTGTAATGGACTCACCAACGCTAGGGGCTTTTACATTGTGTTTCATAAGAATGCCTTTTGGATTAATGCGGTTTGTTCTTTTTCATGTTCCTTGTGAGATCCAATAGCTGGAGAAGCTCCAACTTCTCGACCCACGTAACTGAGTGCTCTACCTCCGACTTTTTCTTGGAATAAGTCTAATCCTCCGCTCCAAGTGCCAAAGATGTAACTCCAAGCTCCCATATTTCTTGGTTCTTCCTGCACCCACACCAAGGAGGCAGATTTTGGATATCGAGCCAGAATTTTACTTAAGAGTTCTGCAGGCCATGGGTAGAGTTGTTCAACGCGAACGATAGCTACATCCTTGATCTCTTTACTTTCTCTCTCATTCACTAGGTCATAGTAAACTTTGCCGGTGCAAAGGAGAATGCGCCTCACACCTTTTGCACTCGAGGCAGAAGAGAATTTTGGATCATCCAGAACTTCCTGGAATACCTGTTTTGTAAAATCATCGAGAGTAGAAACTGCAAGCGGATTTCTCAGCATGCTCTTAGGGGACATCACCACTAGAGGTTTTCTAAATGGTCGATGAACTTGCCTTCTTAGAGCGTGGAAGAACTGAGCTGGTGTAGAAAAGTTTCCTACAATCATGTTGTTCTTTCCACAAAGTTGCAAGAAGCGCTCAAGACGAGCACTGGAGTGCTCAGGACCTTGTCCTTCGTAACCATGTGGAAGCAAGAGAGTTAATCCACTCATTCTTTGCCACTTTGATTCAGAAGAGCAGATGAACTGGTCAATCATGACTTGAGCACCGTTTGCAAAATCTCCAAACTGTGCTTCCCACAGAGTCAGCGTATTGGGTTCAGCCAATGAATATCCATATTCAAAGCCCATCACTGCCATTTCTGAGAGGTGACTGTTATGCACCTGATAGCGTGCTTGGCCTGCTTTGAGCTGATTCAATGGACAGTAAGTTTCGCCTGTCTCGAAATCATATAAAACAGAATGACGATGAGTGAAGGTTCCTCTTTCTGCATCTTGTCCGGAGAGTCGAATTCCATACCCTTCAGTTAAAAGTGATGCGTACGCAAGAGCCTCTGCATTACCCCAATCAATCCCCTTGCTCTCGTCTACAGCCTTTTGTCTGGCTTCAAAGAATCGTACGAGCTTAGGATGGATGTGAAAACCAGAGGGAGTAGAATTGAGTTTTTTTGCAAGCTCACGCAATGTTTTTTCGTCCACAGAAGTGGAAGTAGGAGCAAAAATATCTTGGTCTTGAGGTCTTCTCAGGTGCTTCCAGCGAGCCTCAAATGCGGAAACGTAAGGGCGCGGAGCTTCTGCTCGGGTTCTTGCCTGAGCCTCAGTTAAGTGGTCAGTGACCTTTTGAACAATCGCCTGAGCCTCTTCAGGTTTCACAACTCCTTGTTGAGTCAAGCGCTCCGCATAGAGTTCGCGAGTTGAAGTATGAACCTTGATTTTTTTATACAGCAGGGGCTGAGTAAAAGTAGGTTCATCACCCTCATTGTGTCCATGCTTACGGTAGCACACGAGGTCAATAACAAAGTCTTTCTTAAACTTCTGGCGATACTCAATCGCTAGTTTTGATGCAAACCACATGGCTTCAGGATGGTCTCCATTCACATGAAGAATAGGAACATCAAGCATTTTAGCCAAGTCTGTGCAGTATGGAGTGGATCGTGAATCAAAAGGAGATGTAGTAAAGCCAACTTGGTTATTGATCACGATATGAATCGTCCCGCCTACACCATACCCTCTGAGTTGAGAGAGGTTCAGAGTTTCATAGCAAACTCCTTGACCTGCAAAAGCAGCATCTCCATGCATGGCAACAGGAATTACTTTCTTTCTTTCGTCATCCTGGCGTTGCTCTTGCTTCGCGCGAGTCACGCCTTCAATCACAGGATTTACAAACTCAAGATGGCTTGGATTTGAAGCCAGCGAAAGGTGAACGGATTTTCCATTCCTGGTCGTCAAATCTGCTGAGAAGCCCATATGGTATTTCACGTCGCCTTCGCCCAAAGAGAGGTCGGCCTTGTAAGCACCTTCAAACTCAGTGAAAATGTACTGAGGTTTTTTTCCAAAGATGTGGGTGAGGACATTTAAACGTCCACGGTGAGCCATGCCCATCACAAACTCTTCAACTCCTAAGTCCCCTCCGACTTCAATCATGCAATCAAGTGCTGGAATTAAGGATTCAGCACCTTCAATAGAGAATCTTTTTTGAGCAACATAGCGAGTATGTAAAAAGCGCTCAAATGTTTCGCTCTCAGAAAGTCTTTTCAAAATGAACTTCTGAGTTTCAGGTGAGAGAATTTCTTTTGAGCGTGTACTTTCTAACTTGCTCTGCACCCAATCTCTTTCGGTACGATCTTCAATGTGTGTGAACTCAAAGCCAATAGGGCCACAATAAGTTTCCTTGAGGCGACTCAAGATTTCACTCAAGCGTGCTGGCCCCATTCCAATGAGGTGTCCTGCTGAAAAAGTTTGAGTTAAATCTGAGCTGCTGAGCCCGAAACGAGACATCTCAAGTAAGGGGTGAGAGGAAGAAGGCGGCATAAGAGGGTTAATATCCGCAAGAAGTCGTCCAAGTTCTCGGTAGGCGAGAATGAGTTCTGCCACTTTGGATTCTTTTTTCCAGTCCTCTTTTTCTGCCGCAGTGACTCGCTCTGTAGTTTGCGGTTGAACAGGGCTTCCCGGTTGAGAAGTTTGAGGAGCTCTTGATTCGGTATCAATTCCAAGCTCAAGGCCTTCAAAAAAGTAACGCCATGAAGGGTCTACTGAGCTAGGATCTTGAGAGTATGAATTAAAGAGCTCGTCGATATAGCCAGCATTTTCATTTTGTAAATAACTCAGGTTTTGCAATGGAGCTCTCTCCTTGAATAATAAATGAAGATTGAGGTTCTCTATCTGACCAGTATTAGGCCGACACGACAGAGCGCGTCAAGGCGTTTTCAGATTTGAGGAACTTGATCCCGTTCATATCACTAAATTCAAGAGTAAGCCAGTTTCGGCTAGAAATTCAACCCATTCGAAGTGATCTGAACAAAAAAGTCGGTTTTAGGGGCGAACTGAGGATCGAGTCCCTGATGAAGTTCTACTGAGATTTTGACGGGGAGGAAAAAAAGCTCAGTTGAAAGCTGAACTCCTGCTCCAATAGACGGAAGAACTCGAGTTGAGTAACCATCCAATCCTCTGAGGACCGCATTTTCAAAAAATGTAAATCCGTATAGGTTATTAGCGAAGGCTAGGTTTGTTCCCCATCCTCGAAAAATTCTCTCAAGGGGAAAATTCAATTGCAGGGTTTGGATCAACGAAAGTTGTGAATAAAAAGCTCGGCCTGGGTAACCACGGAGGGTCAGTTGTCCTAGATCATCGCTTGAGAAACCTCCCAGCATCTGTTCTGAGCTTCTTCCTAAAGAAAGAGCATTTGCAAAGGGATAGAGTGAGTTGTAGCGAGAAGCCCACATGATTCTACTCTTTTGCATGAGAATGAAGTGATCCTTAAGGCGAAAGAAACGTGAGCCTTCAAAGAGAAGTTTAAAAGTAGGCAGATTGGGTAAAGCATAGTAACGGGCTGAGAGTCGTGAACTTTGACCTCCTTCGCTTGAGATGGCTAGCCGTGACGTTTCTTGGTTCGAGAATTGAATCCCTAAATCTGCACTCAAGTAAAAAGGGCGAGTTGTATTGATGGAAGAGCTAGTGCCGCTAGCTGTCATCCATTTGTAGTCAAAGGTCCTCTCTAGATTGATCGAAGCGTGAGGGAGCCAGTAATGATACGTTCTATCAATGAAATAGGAGGCAGAGGTCTTGAGCTGGATCTGTCTTGAGTACTGAACTTGGGAGGCATCCGAGTTGGTCAGTGTGGTGGCATATTCTCCAGATACGCCTAAGAGAGCACCTAAAGACCGATTGGCATACTTCGCTGAAAAGTCTCCCACCTTAAGTCTTGAAGAGTATGCTGCTGAAACATCATATCGATGTAAGTCAATTGCATCAAACCCTGCTGTTTTTGCACCTAAGGTCACGCCTGCAGCATCCAGGTTGAGGATAGGGAGGATTCCTCGAGGTTTCAAGCTACCCCAAGGAGAGTAGGGTTGCGAGGAGTACGTCGTATTTGATGGTGGAGGAGTAAGGCTGTCATCACGCTGAGGCGGCGCAGGTGGAGCAGGAAGGGTGATTTGTTGGGGACGAACATCTCCAGGAAGGGGTTCAATTTCGGCCAAGTCCCATCCTGCTGTACTGAGAACACTTGCGTAGAGTTTTCCATTTCGATCAAAACTGGGGAGCTGTAAATCTGTGGTGAGATTCGTCATGAGTCGAGGAGGTAGGGATGCTCCTCGATATTGATAAAGATTTTGGACCCCTGTTTGATTTGAAACGAAGTAAAGCGCTCCTGACGATGGATCCACCGTGGGAAATAAATTGTAGAAACCATCTGCCACGAGTGTTTTTATTTGCAATGTGGCGAGCTCCAGTTCTTTTAAGTTTTCCTGGGGTAAACCATGAGGGTGCTCCGTGAAGTAGATCTTGTTTCCATCCTTTGAAAACTTAGGAAAGTTCACTTGTGTGAACAGGGGAGGTTGATAGAGAGGAATAATCGATCCCAGCTCAAATTGCTCTGAAGTAGGATTATAGTTCAGTGGAGCTTTTGCAAGCTGGGTGACTCCGTGATCAATCCTCGTAAAAGCCACCCATTTTCCGTCAGGAGATAAATCGGGGTCTTTAGCTCTTTGGTCGTGTGTGAGGATTTGTATTTTTTCCTTTTTAAGAGAATAGATTCTCAGATCGCTTCGGAGATAAAATTGATCGAGTTGATTCACCTCGCTATAGATGAGTGCTTGAGAGTCTGGAGTGAAGGCGAGTGCTGCTCCTTGTTTTTTATCGCTGAGGTGTTGAGTTTTTTGTGTTTTTAAATCTTTGAGATAAAGTCCCTGTCGTTTATGAGTAGAGACAGCAGTATAAGCCATCCATTGGCCATTCGGAGAGAAGGCAACTCCGGTGACTTCATTACTATTCTCATGGCTCCGGTCTGTGATCCAGTGAAGCTTGTTTTTTGGAGAGGAGGAAATGAGTTTGAGTTGCTCACTCATTCTCTCCTGTGTTTTTAAAACCCATTGGTCCCAAGCTTGGTACCAGTCTCTGTGAATGACATCACTCAGGTTTCTATTGATGAAGGTAGGAAACTGAGAGCTTGAGTAATAAGAGAGGGTTCCTAGGGTCCGCTCGTGATGTTCGCTGACCTCATTCATGAGGTGATATCCAAACTGATAGCGAGTGTCTCCGTGTGGAAAATAAGGATTATATCCGTTGATTTTATCTAGCGTGATGAATGAGGAGGTGTTGAGGTTTTGCTCCTCAACTGAAGCTCTGAGTATAGAGTCGTAGTAAGTGCTTCTACCGCGACCCTTTTGAGTGTAGCGAGTTTCCATGTAAACGGCCAGGCCTTCAAGCATCCAAGGTGGCCAAATCGAGTTGGGTAGAAATAGATCAAGAAATACAGGCCGGACATCTGCGTAAATACCGGTAGTAGTATCTAGGTTTAAAAAATGGGTGTACTCATGGATGACGAGTTGTCTTAACCAATCATCATAGTAGGTCATTCCGTATTCAAAGCTAGGAGGAGTTACCCACAGGACCATTCCCAGCCTGCCTACAGCACTGCTTAATCCGTTGCCCTGATCTTGATTATCAACGACTAGAACTTGAACCTTGTATTGAGGTTCCCATTTAAAAATTGGACTCAAAACCTGATGAGATTCCTCATAGAGCTGAGCAGTCCTCTGGGCAATTGCTTCAAGTTCTTGGGGGTATGTGATCTTGAAGTGTTCAGTTTCAATCTGTCTCCATTGCCAGAATGGCGAAAGACCAAATGGATTATAGGAAGGCCATGAGAAGAGGGCAGCATGGGCCATGCCTAGTGAGCTGAATTGTATGAGTGCAAGAATCAGGAGAGGTAAGAACCTTTTTTTATTCATATGATGATATCTTTATCATCATTCCATTCCTTGAATTTTGGGAGTTAAATTGTACGGCAAGCCCCTCTTTTGCATGGATTTTCTTGATCAGTGCTAAAGCTAGAAATTGATCTGATTGCGGCAAAGCGGTGCTGCTCGTGATGTGGCCCACTTGAATGGGGGGGGATGCTTGGTTAAAAATCGGGTCATTGGGCTTGGGGAGTTCCCCTGTGCCTGAAATTAACGCAAACTTTCTAGGTGCAGCACCGAGGGAGATGATTCTTTCAATGACTTCTTGTCCAGGGTAGCATCCTTTGAAGTCAGCAATACTGCCTCTCAAGCCTACTTCAAGTGGAATGACTTCTTCATTCACTTCTGAGTTGATCCAGGGGATCATGTTTTGAATTCTCAGAAGCTCAAACTCTTGTGCTGAGATGAGAGATGCCTCCGGAAAGTGATGCTCCAACCACTGCTCTAAACGAGCAGGCTTGGCCCAGAAACTCAGCCAGCTTCGCCCGTGAGGAAGGATACCACGGTGACAGACGCGAATCTCTTCATCAATGGCTTGAGTTTGCAGAGGTGCAAGGGGTGAGATTCCAAGTCTTGAGTACAAGGAGTCGGTGTCGTCATGGGGATTAAAAAACATCCAAGCCCATGAGAGTTGAGAGGTTACATCTGTTAAGGTTTGTTGTTCACTAAATGTGTATTGATCGATGATTTGAAGAAGTTTTGCCTTGCCTTGATCTAACAGTCCTCCATCCAGCTCAAATGCGTACTCTCCTGGAGCATAGTTCCATAAATGAAAAGAGCTGAGTACTTTTCCTTGCGCATTGAGAAAGCAGCCTGGAGCTCCTTCTCCAACTTTGAGTTTTTTCGTGTGTACGGTGGTGAGTCTGTGGAGAAAGTCCTGGGTGTCTTTTCCACAAAGAGAGATCCAAGACCAATGGATGGGGTTAGGCTGATTTGAGGCTTTGAATATAGAAATCATAGGGTTTCTTCATCGCATAGATTGGCTGAGAAAAAAATAGTTGACTTAGGGATGTATTCGCTAGATCTCTACTGACACGGAAAAAATTATGAAAAAATCTCAGTTTGTAAAAGATCTCAAAGAAAAAGAGACCGTGGGCTCTATTTTTCTCATTAAATACAGTGCTTCTGCCATGGGTAAGAATGGAAAGCCTTACATGAATCTCATCTTGATGGATAAATCAGGAGAGGTTGAAGCCAGAATCTGGGATGATGTGCCTCATTACGTGGGCCAAGCCGTTAAAGATAGCTTTGTTTGGGTTGATGGGAAATGTCAATCTTATCAGGGTAGAAAGCAAGTCGTGATTCAAAAGCTCCAGATCTTAAGAGAGGATGAGGTGAATGTGAAGGACTTCATCCCTGAAAGTGAGCTGGATGCAGATGCTCTCTACGAGATGTTAAAAGCCTATGTTCAAACTATGAAAGATCCATATTACAAGGCTTTAGCTGAGGCTGTTTTGATTGATGATCTGGAGATTGTCGATCGAATCAAGCGAGCACCTGCCGCAAAAAGTATTCATCATGCTTATCGAACTGGGCTACTGGAGCATGTTGTTTCGATTACTGGCATTTTAGATGCTCTTTCTCTTCATTACGGCGAAAAGCTTGATCGTGACTTGTTGTTTTTAGGTGGTTTTTTCCATGACATCGGGAAAATCTGGGAGCTTTCGTATGATCGAGTGACTGATTATACGGATGAGGGAAAACTGATTGGGCATTTAGTGATGGGCGTTGAGCTCATTGATCGTAAGATTAGAGAGCTTGAGTCTCAGGATGGGCGAATGCCTGGAGTATTTCCTCAAGATAAGAAGCTTTTAGCTAAACACATGGTTTTGGCTCATCACGGGAAGCTTGAGTTCGGTTCACCTAAGGAGCCGCATTGTTTAGAGGCGCTCATTGTTCATATGGTGGATGATTTGGATTCAAAAGTGAATGCTATCCAAAAATTCATTGAGCAGGATCAAACTCCAGGACGATGGACTGCATTGAATCGAGGCTTTGAGAGGTATTTCTATAAGCCTGATTGGGTGATTGATCGAATGCTTCATGCGCAGAGAGAGTCTTCATAGGAGAGGAGATCTCAGGTTTTGCGATTAAAATGAAACTTATTTTTGTAAGAGAATAGAGGCGCTTTTTCCTAATCAAGGAGAATGCGCCTTTTTTTAGACCTGGATCAGGACTTATATTTTTTTAATGAGTTATTCCTTCTTAATCAGGCTAATCTATTCAGATCAATCGAATAAAAAATATTAATGATGGATTTATTATTCTATCTAGTGCTAAAGGCGCTTATTTCGTGTTTCCTGATTCTGTTTGTGCTTTTTAATGGTTTCATATGGGCGAGGATCGGAAGAACTGATGATTCGGGCATGATTCATCAGTTTGATAAGAGGTCTTCTTTTGGGTCTTAAATGGGTTTTAATTGACTTTGAGTATAAGAAGGCTTTTGTTCAAGATAAGCGAGCTTAATTCGAGATATTTATGAAATATTTAATAAAAAAATTCTCTTCTCTTTTTCTTGTTCTTCTTCTGGCTCAATCAAGTTTTGCTAGTTTAATGGATCATGTACGGTTTTTTCAAACCCATGTAGATTACAAAGCTCTTGGAGTGACTCAAGTAGATATCGGATGGGAGGGAGTTGCACATGCCTCATTAAAAAGTGTAGGAAAAGGCGGAGAAGGTTTTACCTTTGTGACAAGTCGTACAGCCAATGATTGCTATAAGAGATTTCGAAGAGTCGGGGAAAGCGAGTTTGGTGCTGCAAGCCTTCTCTATGTGAGGCAAGAGGTTGCTAAGCACCCTGAGCTCATGAGGTGGATTGAAGTTCCGCGGCTCTATGGGTTTGGTGTAGGGTGGCTACATAAGGAGTATTTTCCAACAGGCATTAAGTTAAAAGTAGCTTTAACTACGAGTGAAAGAGCTAGAGTTGCTTATGAGGAAATTATTGGGTTTTTAGAAAAGTCAAAAGCATCCTGTGCAGAAGGCCTTAATCTTGAATTTGCCTCTATGCCTAGGACAGCTCAAACAGATTCCGATTCTAGGGTTGCTGAAGAAGTGGGCTCTGAATCTAGATCTATAGCTCCGTTAAGGGGTGTATCACCTGTAGGTCTTCTATTTCATATCGAAGGAGCTCTATCAGAGGGGCAAGGTGGAGAATCTCTAGTTTATCCTCAATCTCCTCAGTTCTCTCAATCTCATGGGCAGGTGGGTTCAAATTCGGCTGCTGCAGCATTTGGGTTAGACGAGAGTGTAGAGTCGCCCACAGAGAAAGAAAGTACTTTGAGTCAAGCAAGCGCGGCGTCTTCTGATCAGAATCCGGCCTGCGCAGGGGTACTCCATGCAACAGGCTTAAGGGCTGATTTTGATTTTTTCTCTGGTCTTCTTCAGCGTTTTGAATTTGTGACGAATAACTTTCTCTGGGTTCCTGAGATTGAACGATTTGTGTGGATTGATATTTTTTAGTATTTCGCCTGATTTGATTAGATCTGAAAAAATCGTTTTGAATTAGCAGTTGTCACTTCTGCAACTTTTTCAAACGGCAGATTTTTTATTTCTGCAAGTTTCTGCGCGGTGAGGCGCACCATGCTGGGCTCACACTTTTTGCCTCGGTGAGGAATAGGGGCAAGATAAGGAGAGTCTGTTTCAATGAGAATTCTCTCCAGTGGAAACTGCTCAGCAGCTACTCGAATATCTTGAGCGTTCTTAAACGTGAGAATACCTGAAAAAGAGATATAAAAGCCAAGTTTTAGACACGCTTTTCCAAACTCAAGACTTCCCGTAAAGCAATGGATCACGCCAGGGATTTGATTTTCGGGAAGTTGATCGACATAAGTGGAGAGTTCCTTTAAGAGATCCTCTTCTCCTTCTCGGCTATGGATAATGACCGGGAGTTTAAGCTGAACTGCAAGATTGAGTTGTTTTTTTAATCCATCAATTTGAGTATCTCGAGGAGAATGATCATAATGATAATCTAGTCCAATTTCTCCAATGGCTCGACACTTGGGGTGGCGGGCTGCTTTTTCTAAGGTCTCCATGCTTTCGGATGTGATTTGGGAGGCGTCATGAGGGTGAACTCCTACCGTGTGAAAAACACAGTCAAACTCCTCCGAAACCTTTTGAACAGAGTCTAGGGTTTCCAGGTCTGTGCCAATAGTAATGAAGTGAGATACCCCCACTTGCTGAGCCTCTTTGATAAGGTCTGAGATGCTCTTGGGAGAGTAATCATAATGAAGATGACAATGGCTATCAATGAGTTGTATCTGCATGAAAGTAAGTCTCACTCAATCCTTAATGGGGCCAGTGCTCTGATCTCAGTGTGATTTTAGGAAATGATCAATGATCTTATACCACACCTGAGGAGGAAGAATTCCTACAATTTTATAACCGTTTACGAAAAATGTGGGAGTTCCTTCAACCTTGTGTTGTATCCCGGCTTGAATGTCTTGAGAGATTTTAAGTGCGGTACTGGAGGAGTTCATGCACTGCTCAAGTTTGCTTGGGCTGATTGCTGAGTTGGACTTGAGTAGGTTTGCTACCTCTCCAGATTGTAACTGACTTTGTTTCTCAAAAAGACCCTCATAGGTTGCTTCAAATGCGCCTTGCTCATGAGAGCAGTGGGCGACCTTAGCTGCCTCGCAGGCCGCAGGGTGGGCGGAATGCTGCACAGAGGAGTTACAGCTCTGATCGAGTGGAAAATGCCTAAAGATGACTCGGATTTTGCCTGGGTATCGAATCAGAACAGAGTTGAGAGAAAGGGCCCCAATGCGGCAGTATGGGCACTGAAAATCACTAAATTCTACAATCGTGATTGGCGCATCTTTCGGGCCTAGTGTTGCTGACGTGCCATCTTCATGGATCTGCTCAGGCGTAGAGTTCAGATAGCTTTCAGCTGGTTCTCCCGAGTCTGCAGAAGAAGTGCTCTGGTCAAAACCTCTCAGAAGCACAATCATTACAGTGAGTGATCCTAAGAGGGTGAGGGCAAAGGTCTTCCATTTCTTGGGCTCTAATCGATGAGGATTTAAGCCCTCAGGCTTGAGCGTCAGTGTGGTAATCAAAGTAGTCAAGGCTGCGGCATCTACCCCTAAACAAAAAAGGCAATATGTCTTGAGTTTGAATGCCATGACGGAGAGGTAGTAGAGGGAGACTACGAGTCCTGATCCAGTGGCCACTAAAAGAGCACGGGTACTTTCTCTTCTCCAGGACGAGGAGTGAGCAAGTAAGCTCAGGATGAGGATGCCCAAAAACCAGCCTGCTCCAACACTTGATAATGGAATACCTGAGGCTAATTCAGAATAAGGACTCGCAGCAATGACATCGCAGTTGAAGGCTTGGCCTACGTTGCATGAAGATCGAAAGTGATCTGAACCATTTCTAAGGGAGAAGTAGTGCTGGGTTAGGATGATCGAGAGAATGCATCCGACCAGAGCAGCTACGTTTAAAAAATAAAGTCGTTTTGGTGAAGTTGAATTCATAACCCGAAATGGCCTCCGATTTGTCCTGCACGGTAAATTAAGTACTCAGCAAAAGCGAGGAGAATGAGACCCCCTCCAATTTTAATCGTTTTCATCCATTGCCCTGAGCGGGGAAGGATTTGTAAAGCTCCTGAGAATCCACAAATCAGCAGGAGAAGGGTTCCCAATCCCATCGAAAAAGAAGCCATGAGGAGAAACCCCAAGCCTACGGATTGAGTTTTTGCAATGTAGGCAAGAATTGAGGTGAGAATAGGGGTAGTGCAAGGTGCAGCAATAAATCCAGATGAGGCTCCCAATAGACATGCTCCTAAAAGGGTCATCTCTTTTTTTTGTAGTGCTGTTTCCGATGGCGTGTGATGAGTAGACTTTCTCAGAACGACTCGTTTGAAGGAATCCCACCAGATGATGGGATCAAACGGGATCACCTCAAGCATAATCAGCGAAGCTAAGCTCATGATTATCCCTAAAGAGAGGTACCATCCTTGGGTATTAGTGAATGATCCAAAGACTCGACCGGAAACTCCTGCAATGACACCTAAGAAAGAGTAAACGAGCGTCATTCCCGAGACATAAGCAGTTCCCCTGAGGATCACTTCTCGCCAAGACTTACGAGTGGGTCCCAAACCTGTGACTACACTCACCGTTATAGGAATCATGGGATAGACACAAGGAGTAAGGCTCGCTAGTATGCCTCCAAAGTAGGCTGCACACAGGGCTAAGAATCCTTGAGTCAAGCTAATATCTCCACTTTTGAGGGTGGTCAGTTCAATGAGAAAACTTGTAATGGAGTGCATTGTTAAGGTTTTGCTCCCAGGATGCAAAGTTACCATGATGAAAAATTCGCTCAAGTCTAAACTTCTTGAAAAATTCGTTATTTTTGTGGTTTTTATCTCTTTCATTTCCTGCACTCAGTCGATGAAAGACCCTGATGTCCTGAGGGTTCGTTTGGCTTCAGAGCCAGCCTCATTGGATCCAACTCTTGCAGAGGATGGAGCCTCATTGATGATTCTTAACAATACGATGGAGGGTCTCTATGGGTACGATCAAGAGGGTCATCTTGAAAAGCGCCTTGCAGATCAGGTAGAAGTGTCTCATCAAGGTCTAGAATATCGGTTTTGGATCAAAAAAGGCGCTCTTTGGTCAGATGGTCAGCCTATTTTACCGCAGCATTTTGTTTTGGCCTTGGAGCGAGCAAGAGATTCTAGAAATTTGAGTAAGCTTGGAGTTTTTCTTCAAGTCATCTCCTCGGTAAGTGCAGATCAAGAGGTTCTCAAGATTAAGCTCAAGGAGAAGACCCCGTATTTTCTCAAGCTTCTGACATTGCCAGCATCTTTTCCATTAAGAGAGGATGTGCTGGCAGCTCATCAGGGTAAGTGGCCTGAGGTTGCTCCTGTCACAGGACCTTATCGGGTAGTGTCTCATGAGTGGGATCAGCGTATCCAGCTCGAGAGGAATCCTCTTTACTCTGGAAAAAAAGGAGAAGTGAGGAAGGTTGATTTTTTAATTGTGAACGATGAGTCCACAGCTATTCATCTTTTTGAGTCAGGTCAATTAGATGTGATCTATCGAATTCAATCCTTGGAGCTCTCCAGGCTCAAGAAAAAAGGATGGATACACTCCGATCCATTTTTGTCGACCTACTATCTTGCGTTTAACTGCAAAAAATCACCTTTTAATCACCCGGCTTGGAGGCAGGCCGTTTCTGGGGCAATTCAGAGAAAAGAAATTGCGACGCTCTTGGGTACGGGTGATCTGCCGGCTTGGAGTTGGATTCCGCATGGATTGGAGGGTTTTGAGCCTTATCGTGATCCCAAGAGTGTTTTTACAAAATCCATCGCTCAGGTGAAAAGACCTTCTTCATCTCCCCTGGAGGTGGATGCAGGGTTTGATCATCAGAGTAAGAACTTTAGGATTATGGAAAAAGTTCAAAGTGATCTGAAGTCTACTCTAGGCTTAAATCTCAAACTCAATCACATGGATTGGAAGAGTTACCTCAAGGTATTACAAACGGATGCACCTGCAATCTTTAGGTTTGGGTTTCAAGCCCCATTTTTAGATCCTATTGTTCATTTGCGTGTGTTTACGACAAGCAATCTCTATAACTTTACAGGCTGCTCCTCACAACGGTACGATGAGCTCGTTTCACAAATCGAGAGACTAGAGTCAGGACAGATCAGAGAGAGTAAAATTCATGAAGCACAAAAAATTTTACTTGAACAAGAAGCCATGCTGGTTCCCCTTTACCATTATGTTTCACACTCAGTGGTCTCGCCTAGAATTCATGGGTTTCGGCTAAATCCTATGGGTATGCTCTTTGTCAAACATTTGGGGATTGAGCAGATCAATCGGTGATGACTCATCTTTTGAGTTAGATTAAAATGAGGAGAAAAGATCAATGACGATTCAGAGTCTTGTCTTGAATGAAATTCCTGGCATCCTTCATGGGTTTGGAACTCAGGATGAGCCCTTGCCACAGGTGATGAACAAGTACTGGGGGCTTAGACCAAATTGGAAACAGATCCATGGAGATCAATGGTCAGAAGTGAAAGCTCCACATCAAGAGTGTGGTCAAGTGGATGCTCTCTTTACTCAGACGCCGGGAATTCCCATTGGTGTGATGACCGCAGATTGTGTGCCTATTCTCCTAGCTCATGAGAGTGGTTCACAGGTGGCGGCTATTCATGCAGGTTGGAGAGGGACTCAATCTCGAATTTTAGAGAAGCTCTGGAGTGATCTTCAAGCTCGGGGTAATTATGCCAGTCAATGGGTAGCTTGCATTGGGCCAAGTATCAGCTCCTGTTGTTATGAAGTGAGTGAGGAGTTAGCAGATTCGTTTAAAAAAGAGTTTCAGGAATTGCCGTCTCAAAGCTTTTTGCCCAAGTCTAGGTACTTAGATCTCGCTCGAATTCACGAGCAAATTCTTCAGCGATTAGGATTTAAAAAGGTAGAACGATTACCCTATTGTACTCGTTGCTCTCAGGCACCTCAGTTTCATAGCTTTAGGCGTGAAGGAGCGGGACATCGCCAGTGGTCAACTCTGCTTATTCAATGAATTGTTCTAGGGTATTGAGTAAATTCTGATAAGCATCCGGGAGCTTAGCTTCAAATTCAAGGTTTTGACCTGTGATAGGGTGTTTGAATCCTAAGGTTCGTGCATGAAGAGCTTGTCCAGGAAGCTGCTCAACTGCAAGTCTTACCTTCTCGGGTAAAGCAAGCCATTTGGGGTGTCTCTCAGTAGGGGTACCATAAACAGGATCACCAAGAAGCGAGTGTCCTAGGCCAGAGAGATGGACTCTCACTTGGTGCGTACGTCCTGTTTCAAGTGTAGCCTCGAGCCAAGATGCGAACGGCTTCTTGTGCGAGAGACCAAATTCTTTCAGTTTCTTCACGTAAGTCACAGCTTTTCGGCCTTCTTTAACCTGCATAGACATTTTTTTGCGGTCTGTGGGGTGTCTTCCGATGAGGCTTTCAATTTTGTGAAGTTTGCCTAACAGCGGAATTGAGGGAGAGCCATAGCATAATGCCCAGTAGCTTCTCTGGATGTCGTGTTGAGCAAAAGTCTGCGCTAAGATTGTATGCGCTTGATCTGTTTTGGTGATGACTAAAGCACCGCTCGTATCTTTATCGATTCTGTGAACAATCCCAGGTCTGAGTACTCCACCTATCCCGCTGAGGTCTTTGATGTGGTGTAAGAGGGCGTGTACCAGTGTTCCTGTCATCTGTGTTTGTGATGGATGAACGGTTAATCCAGGAGGTTTGTTGAGGACGAGTAAGTGTGTGTCTTCATAAAGAATATCCAGTGGGATATCTTCAGGCTCAAGTTCCATGGGTTGAGGAGGGTCAAGGGTAATGATAATTTTACAGCCTGTTTTTAATTTGCTGTTCGCCTTGAGGATCTCTCCGTTTTGAGTCACCTTCTGTTCTTCAAAAAGTTTCTTGAGTTGATTTCTTGTCAATGACAAGGGGGGGCTGATGCCTAATTCAGATGCTTTTAAAAGGGCAATGTCAGCGCGTTCTTGAATGAGTGGGGTTTCTGGTACAACCCAGCTCCAATGCGAACTGTTGAGTTGGGGCGAGCGACTCACTTGTTTTGTTACTCCATGAATGTGATTAATGTTCTTGCTAGCTTTAGCTTTTGCCGAGCTTTTGTTTATATCTGTCAAAATAGGCTAAAGTGACTTTTTCGCTGGGAAGCGAGAGTGCCTTAGCAATCTGAGAGACGAAACCACGAACGTACACTGCTGCTGGTAAATTTGCAAAATCCTCTGCTTCAATTGCATCGATGTAGGTTTTTTTCAGTTTAGTCTTTTGAGCTAACTCCTCGGTAGATATCCCCATGCAGAGTCGGATTTCTTTGAGAAACTCGCCGGTCCATTTTGTTTCATTTGTGATTCGCTCTGCGAGGTCTCGGTCATGTTTTGAAGAGTTCTTAAAAGAAGGTGGTGGTGTTGGGATGTACTCAATTTGAGAGTATTCGTGAGTTTGTGTTCTCGCTTGCTTGGTCGTCTCTATGAGAGTGGCAGGTATTCGGTGATTTTTTTGAGAAGGGTGATTTTGTGCCAGAGGTCTGGGTGTCTTAATGTTGTGTTGGTCATCATAGAGTGATTTCTTCGTGGGGTTAGACAAGGTTTGATAGGCTTCTTCAATTTTGTTGAGTATGTTTTTTCGCTCCTCATCTGAATACATGGAATAAGTAGCTAAGTTTTCTTGCTCAAATAATGACTTAGCTTTGATGTATGCTTCATGCAGTTGCTTAGGGCTAGCATTCGGTTCAACTTCGAAGAGTTCATAGTAATTAGGTTCTTCAAATAGCATGAGGTTTCAATCCTATTAGGTTTCTGGTGATTTGCTCAGAATTGAGCGCAAGCCTTGAGGATGGATATTCAATAACAGCAGACTTTTTTCTTCGAACTGCTTGCCAAACTAAGGGGTCGTAATCAAGAGCTCCTAGGTAATTCACAGGTATTCCAAAGTATTTTTTGCACACATTCTTTACCGCATCCCCGAGTTCGGTATCGTTTTGAGTGCGAGTTTGATTGAGGATCAGGTGAATGTGAAATTGCCTGAGTTGCTCAACAAGCTTGGGTAGGGTTTGTGGGTGATGCGTGGAGACCTCATGATACACATCAGCAGGTGTTTTCAGTTTTGCAGAGTTTTTTGGGTTCATGCCCACTCTCAAAATCTCATGAATGGGAGAAAGTTCAGGGGAGTATAAAAGGTTTTGATAGTAGATCGCCTTAATAAAGCGATACGCCCCTTCTATGGAGGAGGGTTCTGGGATGAAGGCGACAATTTTTACATCTGCTGCCAGAAAAAACTGAACCGTGCTGGAGTGGGTGCCGGCTCCTAAGTCAAGAATCACATAATCAGAGTCGAGAGATCTGATGGAGTTCAATAGTTCTAATTTTTTTTCTTTAGTCGTCTGCGTGACAAAGAGTGGATCTTGAGCTCCGCTGATGATCTCTAAGTTATAAAGAGGGGTTGCAGTGAGGCATTCACTGAGGTGTGACGAGCGGCTTTGAAGGAAATCACCTAGAGTTTTTTCAGGAATAGGTATGCCTAAGGCCGTGTGGAGATTTGCGCCTCCTAGGTCTAGGTCAATGGCAGTGACTTTCAATCCAAGTTTAGACAAGTTGATGGCTAGAGTAGAGGAGATGAGACTTTTCCCTACACCACCCTTACCGCTGCCCACTGCCCAGACTTGTTTCACCCTGGTTGCTTTCATGAGTTATTTTTTAGGTCTTTGTGTAGACCTTAATTTCCCTCATTTATAGGATTGATCTAGGGAGGTTGAGAGTCAAGCCTAAAGGCTGAGTGACTCGATTTACTATTATTTGAGGAGAGTTTTTAGATCTTGCAGGGAGGCGTGATTACTGAGTAAGGTGCGTAATTGTTTACGCATTATTTAGGGAAGTGGGTAATATTTTTCCTAGTAATAAAACTAATTCAATTTATTAATAATTGAATGTATACTAGAATAGTCAGGAAATGTCTTCCTAACTTATTGAAATAATTGATAAATATTAAATGAAAGTTGTTTTGCAAATCATTGCAAATTTCAATGGCAAAACCCATTTTCTGGCATCCGGGTTGCTTATGTTACATTTTGAATACGTTTTAGAAAGCAAAGCTGTTGCATAAATACGACGTTTAAAAGTTCGTTGACGCTTTTTTGCTACTATGATGAAAGAGGACTCTATGAAACGAACCGCAGAAGCAAAAGTAACTCACCTGTTTACAGGGGTTCCGGTTAGGCTTCACTTTAGAACTGACCTCCATCTTTTTCGAAAAGTTTGGCATATGGTCATGGGTTTAGTGATTGTGTTTTGCTACATGGCTGGCATCTCACGTGGATTGGGTGTTTTAATTCTAGGCTCTGCTTTAGGTGCTGACCTATTGGTTGAGAACCTCAGATTGAGAAGTCCTGCTTTTAATGAAAAGATTATGCGCTTTTGGGCGCCTCTCATGAGAGCGCATGAGAGCAATTCTCTCAGTACTATCCCTCATTATCTAGCCTCAAATATTCTTGCTATTGCTATTTTTCCAAAGCCAGTAGCAATCTTGAGTATTCTCTACTTAGCCTGTGGCGATCCCATTGCGTCTCTTTTTGGAATTCTCTATGGCCACAAAGGTCCTCGCTTTAGCTCAGGTAAGTCCTGGATTGGTACTTTTGCAGGAGTTATGGTTTGCACCTTAGTCACCTTCATCTATTTGAAGACTTTGGCCATTTCTGGTTTTAGTCTTCTCTTTGTGACCCTTTGTGGTGGCTTAGCAGGTGGTATGGCAGAGCTTCTACCTTTTGATGTCGATGATAACTTTATTATCCCTGTGGTTTCAGGATTTGTTCTCTGGTTAGCATTCATGATTGCAGGGATTTAGCATCTCAAAATAGAGTTTCCTTTTTTTATTGAAGAGAGAGTCAGGTTTCAAATCTAACTCTCTCTTTTTTTTTATTTTATGTCGTGAGCTAGATTAGGCTGGAGTTGGTACGTTGTCTTTACCGCAGGCTGCACTTCCTAGGCTAAGGCAGAATAAAACTAAGATTAAATTTTTCTAGAATCTCTCTCATGTTTGTAAATTCAGAGCAATAACTTCCAGGAAAGATTAAGTCGCTTCAGTCGAGATCAAATTCAACAATAGTGGCTCCTGTGCCGCCCTGTCCAATGCCGCCATCACGAAATGACCGAACGTACGGGAGTTTTTTTAGGAGTTGATGAGCTCCTTCTCGAATAGCTCCGGTACCTAATCCATGGACGATCGTGACTTCTTGAAAATTCTTAGTGCGGTAATTCAAATCTAGATACTGCTCAAGCTGGCCCATCGCATCTTCAAAGCGCAATCCTCTTAAATCAATCCGAGAACCACCTTCTGCAAAGTTTTGTTGAATATCTACTTGGACATGGGCTTTAGGTGTTTTTTGGGAGTCTTCTAAAGGTTGGATCTCATTCGTTGAAAGCGTCATTTGGAGAGTTCCCATGGCTACTTTCACTCGTGATCCTAGCACATCTACAATGGTTCCTGTGTTTTTCCACTTTGGAATCCTGACTCTCATTCCTTGAGTAAAGGTTGGTGAGAAGTCACTCTGAGTGGCTCTTTGATCTTTTTTCTTTTCTTTGAATAAGGTCTGAGCAATTTCAGGAGCTTCCTCTTGAAGAGCGGAGTCGATTTGAGTTGAAGCTTTTGAAAAGGCTTCTTGAATGGAAGACCGAGAAGAGTCTAGTTCCTTTCGAGAGCGCATCTCATCGAGTTTCCTCACTGAGGCTCTCACCTCATCTTGGGCTTGTTCAAAAACTCTTCTCAGCTTTTGACGTGTTCGATCCATCATTTCTGAAACAGAAGCTTCGGTTTTCTCTGTCCACTCTCTTTTGAGTTTTTCAACTTCCTCACGAATCTTGATAGCGTCGCGCTTGGCCTGATTCGCTTCTTTTGCATCTATTTCCAGTTGGGTTAGTAGCTTTTCAAAGGTGTTGTGCTCTTGAGAGAGGTAAGATCGAGCGAGTTGAATCACTGACGGCGGAATTCCTAAACGTTCAGCCGTCTCAAGTGCTCGTGACCTTCCAGGTACTCCAATTAACATCCTGTAGGTGGGAGTGCGAGAGGATTCATCAAAAGCCATACTGGCATTCACGATACGAGCGTCAGAAAGAGCAAGTGCTTTCAAATGAGGATCGTGAGTTGTGCTGATGATCATCACTTCTTTTTGCATCATCGTCTCAAGTACAGCTCTTCCAAATGCAGCACCTTCTTCAGGATCTGTGGCTGAGTTGAGTTCATCCAGGAGAATTAAGCTATGAGCAGTAGTTTTCTCTAAGATCTCCTTAAATCTAAAAACATGACCTGAAAAGCTTGAAACCTGTTGTTGTATGGACTGAGAATCCCCAAGGTCCGCAAAAAAGGTGTCGAAAAAAGGTATTTTTGGGAAGCCAATAGCAGGAAAAAGAAATCCAGATCGGGCACACAGGCCAGCCATTCCTAGTGTTTTAAGGAGGACGGTTTTTCCTCCTGTATTAGGCCCAGTGAGAAGGAGTGTTTTTGCGGGTACTCCAAACTCAACGTCATTTCGAATGATTTGTTCATTGGGTACGGACCACCAGAGAAGAGGGTGGGCCGTTTGAGAGAGTGAGAAGTTTCTCTCTTGGATGACTTCGATAGGTTTTCCAGAGTAGTGAAGGCCAAGTCTGGCTTTAGCTTGAACAGCGTCCCAGTGAGCCATTTGAATGACTGAACTTTCCATTTCAGAACAGAAAGGCTGGAGCTGTTTAGAGGTCTCTTCTAATACCTTGAAGATTTCTTGAATCAAGTCATTCTGTCTCTGTCTGAGTCGGTTATTTAAGTGAGAAACTTCTTGTGGTTCAACAAATACAGTTTGTCCACTTGCTGAGGCTTCATAAATAATTCCCTCAAGATCGTTTTGGCACGCAATCTTAATCGGAACTACATATCGCCCATCTCTGACATCGGAGAAGTTTTCTTGAAGAATTCCTTTTTGAGAATAAGCCTTCATCAGAGAGTCGAGCACTATACTGATTTCTCGCCTGAGAGATCGAATCTCTGAGTAGAGAGCTGCAAGTTGATGGGATGCGCGCTCATTGAGTTCGTCTTCTGGTGTTAGGATTTGATCCAGGATTCTGACTAAATGAAAAGGATCCATGAGCTGCGAGAGAGTTTTCTTAAAGCGTTCAGCCCGAATTTCATCGCGTGGAATTTGAATCCAAGAATCTACAGCATAAAGCCATTTTCGGATAAGCGCGAGCTCTGTAATTTCTAAGACAGATCCTTTTCTTAGTCGATCAAGACAACTCAGAGGGTCTTCAAGCTCATCTAAAGGACCCCAGAGTGCATCTCGCTCCAATAGAGAAGTCATTTCCTGAGTTTCAAGTTGCATGAGCTGGGCGCTTTCTATGTCTTTTGCCCAATGGATTTGCTGTTGTAGGTTCTCGATGAGAGCTTTTCCAAGCCAAGTGCGCGCCTCTTTTTGGGTAAGTTCAATGAATCGATCCCATTCAAGGACTTTCGTTGTATCTAAAGTTTGAGTTTGATTCATTTTTTCGTTGTTCTCCAATTTGACGGCCAGCTCATTTCCTGTCATTGTCTAAAATAGTTATGTCTACTTCGGAAAGCAAGGTGCCAGATTTAGCTTTGATCTTTGCGCAGATCAATGAAAGACATTTTGATGGATTTTTAGATCTCCCCACTCTTCAATGGAACTCGCGCTTGAGAAGTAGTGCAGGTCGGTTTTTTCCAGGAAGCAGAAAATGGCTCATTGAGTTTCCTCCTAAAATTGAAATTGCATCTTATTTGATTCAAGAACAAAGAGCCCATGAGCTCATCATCGATACTTTGGGTCATGAAATGATTCACTATTGGCTTTGGGTCAGGCGACGACCCTATGGCCATACATCAGAATTTTTAGCAAAAATGAAGGCTATGGGTGTCAGTCGCTATAACTCGGTGCCTAAAGTACGTCCTTATAAATACATATATCATTGTCAGCAGTGCCTGAAGGATTTTCCAGCTCGAAGGAAGCTTGGACCGCTAGCCTGTGCGGAGTGTTGTAAGCTCTATAATCAGGGAAAGTATGACATCAAGTATCGCCTGGTGCTACAAGGTTGAGTCAAATCTTTGCCTAAATGAGATTGAGTCAATGGGCTCGGACCTTCATCAAGTAAATTGCTTGAGCTGCTTAATGAGTATGGATTCAGCTTGAGGCTCTCTGATGAGTAATTGTAAAAATGCGTTTAAGATGAGGGCATGATTCATCTTGCCCTGTTTAATCCACTCGGGGATTTCTTTGATAGGAACCTCAATGACTTCAATCATTTCGCCAGGATCTAGGTTTTGATTTTTACTATTTTCTACAGGCCCTACAATGAAAGAAAAACATCGATTATCTTGTATGGCAGGATTGGGATAACTCCAACCTAAAGATTTGATCTGGGCATTTGCAAGGGGAGTGTAGCCTGTTTCCTCTTCAAGCTCTCTTAATGCGGTTGCTTGAATGTGAGGATCCAGGGGGTCTGTCACTCCACCAGGGATTTCATGTGTGTGCTCCGCTATGCCAATGCGGTACTGTTTTACAAGCACAACTTTCCCGTCCTCGGTGATGGGTATGACATTGCACCAATCGTGGGATTTTAAGATGTAGAATGTGAACTCTCTTTCGTCTTCACTGGAGATGCATTTTTGCTCGACTACATCAAGAACGGGTGAAGAGATGAGGGTTTTTTCACTCTGGCAAATCCAGGAGTTTTTAGGTGCAGATTGATTTGATGAATCTTGAGGGGAGTTCACTAGCAGGCTCCGGTAGTGTGATTGTAAGAATTTGAAAGGACCGCTTCTGGAAGCCTTAGGGGGATATAGGGGGTGGCTTCCAGAAACGGCTACGAGATCAACTTAATTCATTAAATTAATCCCGTAATGCTTAATCTTTGAGAGCAGTGCGCTCTTGTCTATTTGTGTCATACTGCAAGTTTTGTCAATTTCCCAGTTAAAGGTTTTTAATAACTCTAAAAGGTATATTTTTTCAAACTGCTCACGAGTGGCTCTAAAGTCAATTCGTGTATGATCAAAGTCTGGCAGGTCTTGTACTGCAATTTGATTGCCTTGTGCAGCGATTACAGCAACTCGTAATACATTTCGAATTTCTCTTAAATTACCGGGCCAATCATAACTTCGTAATTGCATCCAGGCTTCAGGTGATAAAGTGCGGAGATGTTCCTTGTGGAGTTCGCGTGTGATCTCTCCAATAATGCCGGTGACAATATCTTCAAATTCTTCAGTTCTCTTCGTGAGGGGTGGCATCTCAATGCGAAAAACATTAATTTTGTTGAGTAGCTCAATATTGAAAAGTCCACCTTGTGCTCGTCCCTCTAGGGCTTGGCTCGTGGTTCCGATGATTCTTACATTCACTAAGGCAGGGGTGTTTTCATCTGCAGGATGCGGCACGGTCTTAGTCTTTAAGAATTGAAGGAGGATGAGTTGTTCAGAGAAGTTGAGCTCTCCTAATTCAGGGATTACTAAAGTCCCACCATGAGCTGCGATGATTTGTTCAGCTAAAAGTCTTTTGTGGCTGGCAATTCCAAAAAAACAAGCTGATCGAGGTCCGCTTGCGTGGATCCAGGAGGCAATGGCGCTTTTGCCGGTTCCGCTTGCCCCATAAATAAGCACAGGAGCAGAATCTGCTTGGGCTGCGAGGAAAGCGAGCCGGCGTTGGCTTGATGGTATAAAATGAACCATTTCCATAAAACCTAAATTTCCTAAGAATTTCCCACAATGAAGCGTCTTTTTCTAGTAGAAGAGAAAGACGTTTAGTTTCTAACGCCGTGCAAAATGAGAGTCAATAAGTTTTTGTTCTATAGTTGTTGATTATCTCGCAAAGACAGTATCTCTCTAAATTTACTCGCTAAAAGAGTAAACTGCGTAGTGGACGTCTCTGCAAGAGTATGCGATGAAAGAGGGCAAATGGTCAGACTAATGCAGTTGTGTAAGAAGTTCTGGATACTACTGTTTTCGTTGAGTCTTGGAAGTTTCGCTCATGCTGAAACTTCCAAGAGCTATAGAATTGGTCTTGTCTTTGATAAAGGCGGAAAAGATGACAAATCATTTAATTCCGCGGCTTATCAAGGTGCGCTTAAGGTCAAAAAAGAGCTTGGGTATTTTGTAAAATATGTAGAAGCAACGGATGACAATGCTTTTGAGTCTTTGCTTCGTGCTTTTGCACAAAAGCGCACCTTTGATTTAGTGATCTCGGTGGGATATTCTCAAATTGATTCACTAAAAAAAGTAGCTGCCCAGTTTCCCAATCAAAAATTTGCGATCGTAGATGGAGTTGTGGATCTGCCTAATGTGCGCTCTCTCGTTTTTAAAGAGCATGAGGGATCGTTCTTGGTTGGAGCGATTGCTGCAATGACCTCTCAAACGGGTCGAATTGGATTTGTTGGTGGCATAGATGTCCCTCTCATTAGAAGGTTTGAAAAAGGGTATGAAGCTGGCATAAAGTTCATCAATCCTAAAGCTAAGTTGACCTCAAACTTTGTGGGGATTACTGCAGAGGCTTGGAATAATCCTGCAAAATCTAAAGAGCTTGCCATGACTCAATATAATACGGGAGTTGATGTCATATTTTCAGCAGCAGGGGCTTCAAGTTTGGGTGTGTTTGATGCAGCTGAAGAAAAAAAGAAGTTTGCAATTGGAGTAGACTCCAATCAAAATTTCGTAAAGCCTGGTTTCATTCTTACGAGCATGGTCAAAAAGGTCGATGAAGCTGTATTTCAGACCTGCAAAGATTTAGGTGAGGGGAGATTTGTAGGTGGACTTTTTGACTTTGGTTTAGCAAACCGTGGCGTAGATTACTCCATGGATGAATTTAATCAAAAAATACTCCCTGCCTCTACAGTTCAAAAGGCCGAAGAGATCAGAAAGCAAATCATATCAGGAAAGATTCATGTTCCTGATTATTTTCAACGACAAAAAAAGCAGCAATAAAAAATGACATTTGCGGTTGAGTTTCAAGGGTTAAGTAAATCATTTCACGGTGTTCAAGCGAACGCTGATATTTCCTTTAAAGTAAAAAAAGGGAGTATTCATGCCATTATTGGGGAAAATGGAGCAGGCAAATCGACAGCAATGAAACTGCTCTATGGGACCTATCAACCTGATGTTGGGAATATTTACATCAACGGTCAATTGTGGGGTGGGCGATTAAAGCCTTGGGCTTCTCCATCTGATGCAATTGAGTGTGGAATTGGGATGGTTCATCAGCACTTTATGTTAAGTGCTCCTCATACTGCTTTAGATAACATTATCTTAGGTATTGAGAGTTCTCGTTCAAAGTGGAAGTGGCTTCCTAAGTCTCTTAGGCCAATTGCTCGTGAGTCAGCTCGGAAGAGGCTTGAGGAGATTTCAGAGCAATATGGCTTACAAGTTGATCTAGATGAAAAGATTGAAAATCTTTCTGTAGGTTTTCAGCAGCGTATTGAAATTCTAAAGCTTCTCTACCGAGATGCGGAGATTCTGATTTTAGATGAGCCTACTGCAGTTCTCACTCCCCAAGAAACAGAGGAGTTATTTGAACAACTGAGGAAACTCTGCAAGCTTGGAAAGACGATTCTGATCATTACTCATAAATTAAAAGAAGTGATGAGTATCGCAAGTCATGTCACTGTGTTTCGGGCAGGACATGTTGCAGGCGAAAGAGAGATTTCTGAGACCAGTATTGAGGATATGGCTACTCTTATGGTGGGTAGAAAAGTCAAGTTGACTGCTGATGTGCCTCCTCCTCCAGAATTAAAAGAGCCTGTTCTTGAACTCAATGCAGTGAGCTTGCAATCTCACCATAGCTTAAAGGATCTGAATTTTCAGGTCAGAGCGGGCGAAGTGGTAGGGATTTCTGGAGTTGAGGGCAACGGACAAGCAGAACTTCTTCAGGTCCTTCTTCATCCCAAAGAGTATGGGCATTCTCTCAAGGGAGAAATTAAGATCCTAGGGCAAGACACTCGCCATTTGACGACTGAGCAGATTAAGGAAATGGGCACAGGGGTTATCCCAGATGATCGACTCAGGGATGCTTTATTGTTGGAGCGTTCTATTGAGGAAAATTTCTTATTGGGTCTACAGCGTAGAAAGCAGTTTAGCCGTTTTGGGATGATTGCGAAACGAGAACTTAACCAGGCTGTTCGCGATGCAATTCAGGAATATGATATCCGACCTAGATCGCCTTTCATTCGTTCTGGAGCTTTATCGGGTGGAAATCAACAGAAAGTCGTGATTGCCCGAGAATTTAAGTATTCTCCTCGATTTTTAATCGCAGCTCAGCCTACTCGCGGAGTAGATGTGGGTGCGATCGAATTTATCCACAAAAGAATTTTAAGAGCAAGACAAGAGGGTAGTGGAGTGCTTCTCATCTCATCAGAGTTAGATGAGATTTTAGCTCTATCCGATCGAATTTTAGTCATGTACGAAGGGAAAATCGTGGCTGAGTTTAAACGAGGCGAGGCAACAGAGCAGGCTCTTGGAATGAGAATGGGAGGAGCTGTATCTGTATGAACGGTACAAAGATTCGCATTAAGGAAAAATTGATTCAACTCATCAAGCCTCTTCTCTCCATCTTTTTAGGATTATTCCTGGGTTTGATGGTGACTCGAATTGCCGGTGAAGATCCATGGAATGTTCTTCAGATTTTAATCCAGAGTGCTTTTGGTTCTAAATATGATTTTGGAATGACCCTGTTTTACGCCACTCCTTTAATTTTTACTGGGCTCTCTGTATCGTTTGCATTTCATGCTGGGCTTTTTAACATTGGTGCAGAAGGGCAGCTTGCTTTTGGAGCCTTGGCAGCAGCAGCTGTGGGGATCTGTTTTCCGGGTATCCCTTCTCCCTGGGCACCTCTGCTTGCTGGAATTGCTGCTGCACTTGCAGGAGGGTTGTGGGGTGCGATTCCTGGATGGTTAAGAGCTAAGCGAGGCAGTCATGAAGTCATCAATACGATCATGCTGAACTTCATTGCTGCGGGCTTAACGAGTTGGATTACGCTTTATCTTCTTAAGGATGCTGAGACCCAAAACCCTGAGACTGCAATGGTTGCTAAAAGTTTTTTAGTGAGACAGTTGGCTTACTTTGATCAGGCCCCCGTCAGTACTGCCTTGTTTTTAGCTTTACTGTCAGCTGTGCTCGTTTGGTTTTTCCTTTGGAAGACAGTTTTAGGCTATGAAATTAGGGCGGTAGGGCAGAGTGAAACTGCTGCTCGAGCTGCAGGGATTGATGCAGGCAAGGTCAGAATTATTGCCATGTGTGTGGCTGGTGCACTAGCTGGAATGGTGGGAGTGAGCGAAGTCTTAGGAAGTGCTGAGCGATTTAAGATTGGGTTCTCCCCAGGTTATGGGTTTATCGGTATTGCTGTGGCTCTATTGGGTAGAAATAAACCCTCTGGGATTGTAGCTGCAGCTTTACTCTTTGGTGCTCTTCATAAAGGTACTTCAGATCTAGATTTGGAAACTGAAAATGTAACTCGAGACTTATCTCTCATTCTTCAAGCGTTAGTGATCTTATGTGTATCTGCAGACGGTCTCTGGGAGTTCTTTGGAGATCGCTTTAAAGCGTTTAGAAAAAAGAAGACACAAATTTCTCAGGAATCTCGGGCTTCCTCTTAAAGAGTCGGAATGATTTATGATGGAAACACTCACGGTTATTTTGCAAGTTCTTGAATCCACTCTCAGGGTATCCACCCCCCTGCTTTTTGCTGCTCTAGGTGGATTATTAAGTGAAAGAGCTGGAGTGATTAATATCGCTCTTGAAGGCATGATGCTCATGGGAGGTTTTGGGGCGGCAATGGCTGCTTACAGTACCCAATCACCCATGATGGGTGCTGTAGGTGCAGTGATTGCCGGCGTAATGATTGCTCTTTTTTATGGTGTATTTGTCATTGAGATGAGGTCAAACCAAATTGTTGCTGGTACAGCGATCAATCTTTTTGCTGCAGGAGTTACTCCTTTTCTGTTGAAGATTCTGTATGACTCAAGCACCTCAGGCCCTAGTCTTCCTCTAGAACTCAGGTTCTCCAGTGCTCCTGTTTGGTGGAGTTGGGTGTGTGTCCTTTGCATCTGGGCTCTCATGAAATTTACCCCAGCAGGTCTTTGGATTCGTATTGCAGGGGAGCATCCAGAAGCGCTTGATTCTGCGGGCGTTCGAGTGAAGAGAGTTCGCTGGGTTGCGTTGCTTCTCAGTGGGTCGCTTGCAGGATTAGGAGGCGCTTCCTTATCTATTTTTCTGGCATCCTCATTCTCAAGAAATATGACTTCAGGCCGAGGCTTTATTGCTTTAGCAGCGCTGATTTTTGGAAAGTGGAAGCCTATTCCTACAGCAATGGCTTGCTTACTCTTCGGATTGTTTGATGCCCTCCAGATTCGACTTCAAGGCGTAGTCCTCTGGGGTAATGAGTCTGTTCCTGTTCAATTTATTCAGATCTTACCTTACTTCGTAACTATTCTGGTGCTGGCAGGAGTGATTGGCAAAGCAAAGGCTCCTACTGCCCTGGGACAGCCCTTTGAGCACGGCTAAGATTTGAGATCTTTTGCTCTCAGCTTTAATTTGATTTCTGATTCACCCCCGTTTGATTGAGTGGAGCTGAAACTGTATCATTAATGCTGTGCGTAACGCCTTACCCTGTGTTTACTTCACGGTTCAGTCCCATTTGTTTTTTACGAGCACTTTAAGAGATAGAAAATCATGATTCTTTAGATAAGATAAGGGGAATACTGAATCTTGGGGGATATCTTGAAGAAAAATAAAGATTTGATTTCGGTGCTCTCGTTCGCTCTGGGTTTTATTTTACTGTTAGTTTTAGGGCAAGTTTTTCATGTTTTACCATTTTCGTTGCCATTCTTTTCTCAAGGGATCTCTCAGAAAGGTGTTGAAGCTACTCCATCACCTGTAAGTTCATCGGACGGATCTCAGGTTGAGTCTAGCTCAGCTACGAGTTCACCTCCTGCCCCAGAATCCGCGAGTCCATCGCCTCAATCGAGTGAGGGAGCTGCGGTGGCTCCTGCGGCAGAGGCTTCGCAGTCGGCGAATGGAGGGGCTAGTGTACCCGCTGTTGGCTCGAATGCTTCTGCTCCGAATGAAAAACAGGTGAAGGGAAATACTGAAATTTTTAAGGAGATGTATGAGGTTACTCTAATAACTGAAGTTAAAGATCTCAAGCAAATCGAGCCTTGGGTCAATACCTTAAATCAGGGAGCCTCGCTTGAGGGTGTTTATCACGGGCTGACGAAGTCAAATGAGTATCTGGCCTTAGAGAAGAAGACTCCTCCCGCAAGTGTCGCTGCTGTAAAAGCGTTTACCGAAGAAATGGATGAGTTACAGCAAGAGCTCCCAGATCGTTTTCACAGTAAGGAATCAGTGCCTACTCAGGTTTCAATTTATACGTATAAGAGACTCCTAGGAGAGGAGGCACTTAAAGTCTTTGAGGTTAAGTACCAAGATAAGGATAAAGCAAAAGTTGCAATGTGGTACGCTAGGCTTGCCACAAGGCTTGCTCGGAGGCAAATCGATTTTGGGTTAGAGTTGAGAAATAAAGCTGATCTGAATTTTCATCAGACCTGGGCATTAGATGCACTAGAGCGAAAATCAGAGGAGCAATTGAAATGGGAAATTCTAAATCGATTGCATAGGATTTTGAATGAAGCTAATAAGATTCAGGCTGATGCCAATAGGAAAGAACCATGAGTCATCCCGTCATTATTACTTGTGCAATTACTGGAGCTGAAATCACGAAAGAAAAACAGCCCCATTTACCCATTACACCACGAGAACAAGCGCTCGCAGCTCAAGAAGCAGTTGCTGCAGGGGCATCGATCATTCACCTTCATGTAAGAGAGGATGATGGCTCTCCTAGTCAGCGTGTAGAGCGGTTTCATGAGTCTATCGAGGCTATTCGTGATTGTTGTCCAAACGTTGTGATTCAGATCTCTACAGGAGGGGCGGTGGGGGAGACGATTGAGAATCGATCAAAACCTCTCAGTCTTCGTCCTGAGATGGCATCGCTTAATCTGGGTACGATGAACTTCGGAGAGGATATTTTTGTGAATCTCCCGAGAGATATTGTTGAGTTAGGTCAAAAGATGCATGAGCTAGGGGTTGTTCCTGAGCTTGAGATTTATGAAGTCGGAATGCTTGAAAGTGCCTTTCGCTTGGCGAAGCAAGGAATTCTTAGGGAGCCTTTACATTTTCAGTTTGTTTTAGGTGTGCCCGGAGGTATGTCTGGAGATCCTCGTAATCTAGTTCATCTCGTTTCGATGCTTCCTTCTCCTGAGATTCATTGGGGAGTCGCTGGTATTGGTCGATATCAACTTCCCCTGGCCGTGCAGGCGCTGGTAATGGGGGGGCATGTTCGAGTGGGTTTTGAAGATAATATTTTTTATCGAAAAGGGGAATTGGCACAGTCGAATGCTCAATTAGTAAGCCGAATTGCTCGAATTTCTCAGGAGTTGGGTCGAGAAATAGCCTCTCCAGAGCAAACACGCCAGATGTTGAAGATTACCAATCAGTGAAAATTTTGAGATGAGCCAGCCTGAGTAAGTAAACCCCCTTGAATGTCTGAATGTGCCTTTCAGAAATTTCAAAGCTGTGATTAGCTCAGGGGTTCCTATGGCATTAAAGAAAATGAGGCTTAAAACTACAATTGAGCATCAGGGTAAGCGATTAGATGATGTTCTCACTCAATGGCTTTCTAGTTCACTGGACCAGGCCATCTCTAAGGGTAAAGCGCGTAAGTTGATTGTTGCGGGTGCCGTCTATCTGAATTCTAAAAGAGTTCGAATTGCATCCAAGGAGTTGAGGCAGAATGCCTGGATAGATGTTTTTCTCGACCTTGAGAAGCTCAACTCAAGCTCTAGGGATCAAGACCTTCGATTTGAGATGACAGACCAGCATGTGCTTTTTGAGGACGAGGATTTGATCGCAGTCAATAAGCCGCCTGGACTTCCTACTCAACCTACTTTAGATGAGGCTAGAGAGAACCTTTTTCTTTCTGTAAAAAAATTCCTTGCCCAAAGAGAAAAAAAATCAATAACAGACGTTTACCTAGGGTTACATCACCGCCTGGATCGCGATACATCTGGAGTGATCCTATTTACCAAGTCAAAGCGAGCAAATCCCGGAGTTGCAGAGCTTTTTACTCAGCACTTAGCCCAAAAAACATATCAGGCTCTGTGTAGTATCGAGCAACGGACTGAACTCAAAGAGGCCTGGGTGATTCGTAATTATTTAGGAAAAGATAAGCGAGCTGGATCGAAAGCCAATCACTACTGTTCAGTAAGATCAGGCGGCGATTTTGCTCATACTGAGTTTAAACTTCTTGAGAGACACGAAAATTTTATCCGAGTAGAGGCAAAGCCGTTAACCGGACGAACCCATCAGATTCGAGTTCACCTCTCTGAAGCAGGTTTTCCCATTCTAGGGGACACACATTATGGCGGAACAAAAATAGTTGCTTCCTATAATATTTCGAGAGTGATGTTACATGCTGCAACCTTAACCTTTCCTCATCCTATTCATAAAAATAAGATGACGATTCAGAGTTCTTTACCTCATGACTTCACTCAGTGCTTAAATCATCTCTGCAAATCAGTGGTAGATTAGAAGAGTCTTATTCTTTAGGGGATTCAGTTCTATTTCAGTCAAGAGCCTATAGGGGTAACAGAGTGATGAGTCACAGGGATGTCAATGAGGCCCATCCTTGACTTTTACTCACTCGATCGTGCAGAATAGATGGATCATCGAGTGCTCTTGTTCTGGGGAATTGGTACAATGCATGAAGAGTCTTCTGAGGAAAAAAATGGACTGAGGTACAGACTCCTAGAGAATACTTCTTTCCTGAGATTCTACTTCAAGAAATACATCCATTGGATGTGGATTGGACTCTCTGCACTTTTTCTAGTGAATATTCTCGACCTCTTCCTGCCCTTGATCATTAAATCTGCTATCGATCAGGTCTTGCTCAAGAAGAGTAATCATCTTCTTATTTTAGCATTTGCTTATCTCTTCATTTCGTTAGTTCAAGGGCTCTGCCGATACGCCTGGAGAATGTATCTCATTCGATCCAGTATTTTTTCAGGGCGAGATCTCAGGGCTCAATATACAGATCAGCTTTTTCATCTATCCTCTAGTTTTTTTGATCAACACCGCACGGGTGATCTCATGTCCTTAGCTACTAATGATGTTGAGAGTGTTCGTATTGCGTTGGGAACAGGTGTTTTGGTTTTAGTGGATGCGCTATTTTATGTCCTCACTCTTCCTGTTGTCATGTGGATGCTTTCTCCACAATTAACGCTATGGACTTGTTTTCCTCTCTTGCTGATTCCATTTGTAGCCTTGAGGAATGAGAAAGAGATTCATCGTAGGTTTACGCAAGCTCAAGACTCTCTGGGAAGAGTCTCATCTTTTGTTCAGGAGAGTTTCGGTGGTATCCGTCTCACAAAGGCTTTTGCGGATGAAGAGGTCCAAATTGGGAGAATGAAAATTCTCTGTGATGAACTGAGGGAGTTAAACCTTAGGGTTTCTAAAATTCAATGCACGACTGGTCCCTTGATGGATTTTCTCATGAGTCTAGGGCTTGTGATTTTGATTTTTGGTGCAGGAAGAATGCTCATTCTTGAGCCTGCCGCCGGGATTACGCTAGGGACTTTTGTTGCATTTCAAAGGTATATTCAGAAGCTGGTCTGGCCAATGTCTGCGCTTGGTGTGTCTATGAATTACTTTCATAAGGCATTTGCTAGTACTCATCGATTAAAAGGTATCTTGTCCAAGCCAAGGTATCTGGATGAATTGGGAACTCATTTTTCATCGCGCATTGTTCATCAAAGGCTAGGAGGTGGGATTGAGTTGAGGGGGTTGAGCTTTGCATACCCTCAAGACCCCAAGAAATTCATTCTTAAGGATCTCAATCTGAGTATTTGCCCGGGAGAAAAAGTGGCTATTTTTGGGGGTGTGGGGTCTGGTAAATCAACCCTCCTTTCGCTCATTCCAGGATTGTATCTCCCGAACAGAGGAATGTTACTCATTGATGACATTGATATTCATGATTGGTCCTTGGAAATGCTTCGTGAAAGCATCGGATACGTTACTCAAGAAACTTTCTTGTTCAGTGAGTCGATCTTGGAAAATCTTGCTTTTGGACTGACGCAATGGATTCATCAGGAAGAACAAACTGTTGCTCTGAAAAATCAAATCGAACAAGCAGCACAGAGAGTGATGATGTATGAGGAGATCGAGCGTTTACCTCTTTCTTTTAGTACACCTCTGACTGAGAGGGGAGGGAATCTGTCGGGTGGACAAAGACAAAGGCTCTCTATTGCAAGGGCTCTAGCTAAGCAGCCTTCCATACTCATCCTAGATGATGCACTTTCATCTGTAGATCTTGCAACAGAACAAGAAATTTTAAAATCCCTACGTGTGGAAAATAAAGAACGTACAGAGCTTTCAGCTTCACAGAGGATTTCTAGTCTAAGAAACGCCGATAAGATTGTTGTTCTTCATCAGGGAGAGCTTGTTCAGATGGGCTCACATCAAGAGCTTATACGTACCAGGAGCGGAAGATACTGGAATCTTTTTGAGAAGCAACAAATTCAAGAAGAGCTTGAGGCTTATGCATCAAAAATTTGAGTCTATATCAAGCAAAGGCAATCATTTTCGATCTAAGCAAACTCTGACTCGCCTCCTGAGTGTGATCCTCCAGTTTAAGGAAGTGTCTGCAATAGGGTTGTTTATGATCCTTTTGAGTACGCTTGCAGCATTACTAGAGCCTAGAGTTATGGGCTGGATTATTGATGATGCTCTTCTTCCAAAAGACTGGAATAAGCTACATCAGATGGGCGTATGTTACGTGATTGTTCTTGTAGTCCGCGTATTATCCCTCATGATCCAGTCTTATTGTTTTGAGTTGCTTGGCCAGAGAGTGACTCAAGACCTGAGAGAAAAACTATTTGGTCATATACAGCGATTATCCATGAGGGATTTAGGACATTATTCTTCGGGTAAGCTTTTGACTCGAGTTATGAATGATACGTCCTCACTTCAAGAGATGTTCTCAGGTGGTTTCCTCCTGATTCTCACGCACTCTCTACTCGTTTTAGGAACCCTCATATGGCTTTTTGTATTGAGTCCTAAGCTTGCTCTCTTGGCAGTTAGCATTTTGCCAGGGCTATTTTTTCTTTCTGCGATCTTTAGTCGATCCTTGAAGAAGGCTTACCATCACACCAGAGAGCACTTATCTGTTCTGAATAGCTTTTTGGCTGAGAATATTTCAGGGATGAAAGTGGTTCAGCTCTTTTCTCGCCAGAAAAAGCAACTAGAGCGATTTTATCAACTCAATGAACGCTATGCCGAGGTTCAAACTTCTTCTGTGAGAGTGTTTGCCTACTTTCAGCCTTCAATTACCTTGGCCACGGGGTTTGCAATTTCAATGGTAATAGGCGTGGGGGGACGACATGTCATCGAAGGTATTTTACCTATAGGTATTCTAGTTACATTTTTTTCCTATCTTCTGGGGCTGTTTCAACCCATTCGGGAGCTTGCAGATCGATGGAATGTATTTCTTTCAGGATTGACTGCAGCAGATCGAATTTTTGATTTGCTCGATACACCCACTGAGCGTGAGTGTGATGAGGCTCAAGACTCTATGAATCAATTACAACCCGTTCGAGGGCATATTGTTTTTGAAGACGTCAGTTTTTCTTACGATGATAAAAACTGGATCCTACAGAACTTCAGTCTTGAGATTTTACCAGGGCAACGAGTCGGGATTGTTGGACATACTGGAGCTGGGAAATCCACGCTCATTCAGCTGCTGCTCAGATTTTATGATCCACAAAAGGGGAGAATTCTTTTAGATGGTGTTGATATTAGGACCCTCAAAAAGAAAGATTTGAGAGCCTCTTTGGGGTTTGTTCAGCAGGATGTATTTTTATTTTCAGGTACTTTAGGTGAGAATTTGACCCTGGGAAGTGAAACAAAATTGGAGAGGTTACATCAATGGTGTGAGGCCCTTGAGTTGGGCTTGGAGCTTACAAAAAAGGTTGAGGAACGAGGCGTTAATTTGTCTGCAGGGGAGAAGCAAAAAATTGCCCTAGTTCAAGTCATGCTTCGAGAGCCCAAGATATGGATTTTAGATGAAGCAACGGCTCACCTAGATGCAGAGTCTGAGAGAGTATTTCATCAAGCACTCGAGTGGTCAGCCAAGAACTGTACTCAAATCATGATTGCTCATCGACTCGAGACAGTTCGATGGGCAGATCGAATTATCGTTTTGAATCAGGGTAGAATCGTTGAGCTAGGAACTCACTCGGAGCTAATGCATCAGAATGGCCTTTATTCTAAGCTGATTCAGCTTCAAAGCATTTCTTACAGCCATTGAGTGAATTGAATATCTGTCTCATCTGCAAATAGCATAATCATTCGGTCCACTCCAATAGCGATTCCTCCTGATGGAGGTAGACCTTCTTCAAGTGCTGCAATAAATTCTTCATCTATCGGATTTTTAGGGAAGGAGTCACCATAGATTTCCTGGCGCAATTCCATGTCTTTGATGAAGCGCCTACGTTGTTCAACAGGATCTGTGAGTTCTTCAAAAGCATTGCCCAATTCAATTCCTCCTGCATAGAGCTCAAAGCGTTTAGCCCATGCAGACCCATCTGAATCATAATCAATGACTGCAAGTGCAGCTTGAGATTCAGGGTAGCGAGTGACGAAGACAGCTTGGTCAGAGGGCAAAAGAGGTTCGATCAAGTTGAGCCAGATCTTGAAGTAGAGATCATCCCAGGTTTCTCCAGTTGATACTGAGATTTTGAGTCTTTTACATTCGCGCGCTAAATCATCTAATGTAGTGCATTGGGTTAAATCAACTTGGACAAGATTGAGGAATAAATCTCGTACCCTCAGTCTAGGCCAGGGTGTTTTTACGGAGATCTCTCTGCCTTGAAAAGAGAGGAATGGTTTTCCATGAATCTCAAGAGCCAAAGATTCAAAGAGTTGCTCTGTATCTTTCATGATATCTTCATCAGACGCGTGTGTTCGATACCATTCAAGCATGGTGAATTCAGGACGATGCGTTATGGAGTGAGGTTCATCTCTAAAGGCAGGGCAGATCTGAAAAATTTTCTCTAAGCCTCCTGCGAGAAGCTTCTTCATCGCAAACTCAGGAGATGTAGGTAAGTAGTACGTCCAGCTAGGGTCTGCGGTGCTCTTCACTTGAAAAGGGCGGATATGAGGTTCCATTCCTGGTGAAACGACAATGAGCGGAGTACGAACTTCCTTAAAGTCATGCTTGAGGAAGAAGTGACGAATGCCGTTCTCAACCTTAGTTCTTATGTCAATAGCTCTGAGTCTTCTAGGATTTAGAATCCTCTGCCGAAATGTATTGGATTTCATGAACGCTCTCTTTAGTGAGAAAATTTCTATAAAAAAACAATAATTCTGTCAACTTCTTCTCGTGGATAGTTTGCAGCGGAAGTGGGACTTTTACTCTCAGTTGAGACATAGTTCTTGTTAAAGTTTCTCAAAATAAACTTTCAAAAACAAAAATTTGGGTCTAATACTTAATATTCATATTGGCATAAAAGATGCTCTGCATTCACTGAAAAAATGGAGTCATTATGAAATTGAAAAATAGTTTATCTCTAGTCGCATTGGTATTCATCTCTCAATCCGGGTTAGCTATTGAAACCACCAAGCCAGAATTAATTGGGGTTTCGTCTGAACACTTCTTTGTTCCAACTGGATTTGATGATAACGATAACGCTCAGATTGTAGTATCGGGAAATTTACCCAATTCCTGTTATAGGGTCGCTGATCCGCTTGTTAAGGTCAGTCACAGACAAAAGAAAGTCTACGTAAAACCCCAAGCTTACGTCTATCCCAGTGCATGGTGTTTACAGGTATTAGTTCCTTTTACTCAAACCTTAAATCTAGGTGTCTTAAATGCTTCTACTTATGAAGTAGTGGAGGTTGGACCCCAGGATCAACAAAGCTCACATGGAAAGATGAGTATTAAAAAGAGTATGAGTAATAATGCTGACGACTTCCTCTATGCTTCTGTAAAGTCAGCTTTAGTAAGTCACGAGTCTGGAAAAAATATCCTCAGTATCAATGGCTCTCTGAGCGGAAGTTGCATGCACCTCAAAGAAGTTAAGGTGGTTCATAAAACTGCCGACGTGATTGAAATTCTCCCTATTACTGAGCTCCAGGGAGGGTCAGGTTGCGATCAGAAGGCTTATACTTTTGATACCAAAGTTGAACTTCCAAAAGCGGATACTGATGCTGTGTTGATTCATATTCGAACTCTCAATGGTCAGTCCGTAAATCTGGTTGAGGACCTCAGCTAGGGTGTAGCATTGTACTACAGCAATTTGTAGCGTAATGCTACAATAAGGTAGAATTTGTTTTTTAAATTATTGAAATTATTAAGTATTAATGTTGGCATTAGAGTTGCTCACTAGCCGAGAACAGTGCCTGATCTTAGGCACCTATCAACATGATTCTTTTGAAGGAGAATAGTTCATGAAAAAAACTCTTGTGACTTTCGTTGTAGCTGCTTTCACTTTAAGTGCTGTTGCTTTTGCAGCAGACGAAACCAATACAAATGAAGCAGCAGCAGCTGCTGCTGCTAACCCAGCTCCAACAGCTGTTGAAGGCTCCTCCACTGGCGCAAAAGACGTGAAGGGCACTAAGCAAGCGAAGAAGAAGTTCAAAAAAAATCGCAAGAAGAAGGATAGTACGAAAGATAGTAAGAAAGAGGCTGCTGCTGAGACCCCTGCTGCTGAAACCACTACCACCACTGCAACTCATTAATCTTCAACCAGGTTGGGACGCTTCTTTATTGAGTCCTGAGTCTGGATTAGATGCAAAAAAGGTCGAGAATTCATTAGGATTCTCGGCCTTTTAATTTTGTGCTAACTCCTCTGCTATGAGGCGTTTGCTTTCTAAGTTGAGCCTGCATGCTAAGATTATCTTAGTACTCATCTCGGTTATTATTCCGACCTTTTTGATTGTCACCTTCATTGAAAGTCAATCTACCCTACCCATCTTAAAAGAGGAGCTCAGGCAACAAGGTGTCAGCCTCGCTGAAATTCTAGCAGCAAGAATTGAGAACTCGCGAGTCCTGACTGTCCCGCATCCTACTCCCGCTCTTGAATCGATGCTTCAAGACCTATTGTTTCATCAGCCGGATGTCATTCGTGCTGAGGTTTTTGTACTTGAGTCGTCAAAGGAATTTTTCAAGATGGTGGCTACTAATATTGCTGAAGATGAAGCTCCAGCAAGTTTATCCATGAGCGAGTTTATTCAGCACCAAGGCAGTGAGTATATGAAAGATGCTCAGGGCGGAGGTGGATATTGGGAGATTATCCTTCCCATCCATCACTGGAGTAGAGAGCATAAGGCTCATAAACGCCTGGTTGGAATGGTTAGATTATCCGTTTCAACTCACTTAGCCTATCAAATGACAGATGTCCTGTTGAGGATGCAGTCCATCGCTGCTGGCACAAGTGTGGTGATTCTTGTTTTTGCCCTGAGTTATTTTTTAAGAAAGACCATATCAAATGACCGTCTCTTACGTTTGACTGCGAACAAGAATCATCATCTGATTGAGCAACTTCATGAAATACAAAGGGAATTGATGAATAGTGAGAAGCTAGCCGTGATGGGGCAACTCACAGCTAGCTTTGCTCATGAAATTGGAACACCCTTAAATGCAATCGGAGGGCATTTGCAGCTGCTTTCTGAGGAGGTTAAGTCTCATTCAGGGCTGGAGAGGCTGGATATCATTCAAGGACAGGTTCATAAGATTGAAGTGATTGTGCAGTCGTTCCTACAGAGTACATCAAAACCAAGATCTCAAAAGCAGCTCATCGATTTGAATCATCTTATTGATCGCACTTTAGCTGTGATCCATCCTCGATTACAGCTTCTTCAGGTGAAGGTCATTAAATCACTCAGTCACTCGCTGGGCCCTGTTCGGGTTGTTCCAATTGAGTTTGAACAGGTGCTTTTGAATCTATTCAATAATTCATTGGATAGTATTCGAAAAAAAGGAGACGGAAGTGAACATTGCATAGAGGTAAGAACAGGGATCCAAAAAATCCAAGCCCAGGAGTGTGCACTGATCTCAGTGTATGATACAGGGGAGGGGATTCGAAAAGGGGATCTAAAGAATGTCTTTAAGCCTTTCTTTAGTACGAAAAGCCCCGGGGAGGGAACAGGTCTGGGATTAACCATTTGCAACGATATTATCCGAAAGTATGGCGGAGAAATGGTGATTGATTCAAAAGAGGGGGCTTGGACGCAGGTAAATATTCGTTTACCGTACCATGTGTGAATATGTCAGTTCATGCTCAGATTTTAATTGTAGATGATGACGAAGTGACTCGTAGACTTTTAAGAGAAGTTCTTCAAAAAGAGGGATACTCAGTAGAACTAGCTGATTCAGGTGAAGCAGCGCTGAAGCTCATGTATGCTCAGAAGTTTTCAATCATACTATCTGATATCCGAATGGCTGAGTGTAGTGGAATTTCAGTCCTGCTGGAGTCTAAAAAATGTCAGCCAGAGCCTGCTGTAATTTTGATGACTGGCTTTGGAAGCTTAGAAGGGGCGATTGAGGCAATTCAGCAAGGCGCGTTTGATTATGTCAGTAAGCCCTTCAAAATGAATGATCTCAAATTAATCGTGAGCAGAGCGTTTAAGCACTGGAATTCACTTCAGATGAGATCTTCTGCTCCATCACCGTTGATGCAACTTGATCTGAGACAAAAAGCGATCATCGGTAAATCCCCAAAGATTGTAGAGGTCTATAAGATTCTTGCTCGGGCGGCGTTGTCCTCGAGTACCGTTCTCATTGTAGGTGAAAGTGGGACGGGAAAGGAGCTCATTGCACGAGCTATTCATGACAATAGTATTCGAAAAAAAGAACGGTTTATAGCCTTGAACTGTGGCGCTCTCTCTGAGAATCTCCTTGAGTCTGAATTATTTGGGCATGTCAAAGGTTCCTTTACAGGTGCGCTCAGTGATAAAAAAGGATTATTTGAATACGCAGAGGCAGGAACTTTATTTTTGGATGAAGTGGGTGATGTGTCACCTGCCTTGCAAGTGAAGCTTTTAAGGGTTTTGCAAGAAGAAGAGTTCAGACCTGTAGGGTCTAATCAGACCAAAAAATCGTGTACGCGAGTGATTGCAGCAACACATAGAGATTTAGAGAGCTTAGTGAGGCAGGGTAAGTTTAGAGAGGATCTCTATTACCGTCTTAAGGTGATCTCCATTGAGTTACCACCGCTGAGAGAGAGGGTGGAGGATCTACCAGATCTGGTTGAGTATTTTCTACTCAAGTACTCTAAAAAGAATCAGAAAATGGTTTCTCATATTTCCTCAGATGCAATGGCTTTACTGAAGATGTACTCCTGGCCTGGCAATATTCGAGAGCTTGAGCATGCAGTGGAAAGTGCAGTTGCGATGTCCAATACTTCAGTCTTATTTCCTGAAGATTTTCCTCATGAAATGAGTAAGGCAAGTCGTGATAGGCAGACTCAACTCAACGCTCAATCCTCACTTGAGCAGCTTGAGCGTCAGCATATTCTTAAGGTCTTGGAGGAAACTCGGTTCAATAAATCAAAAGCCTCGGAGTTACTTGGGATTGATCGAGCTACCCTTTATCGTAAGGCACTTCGCTACGGAATTGAGTTAAGATCACGAGTATGAAGACCACTTATCAAGACTTGATTGAGAGACTGAAAGAGGGGCTCAAGCAGGATCACCCCTATAGGGGTAGGTACGAAGTCGCAGAGCAAGAGCTTTCTCCTGCAGCAGTGCTCTTACTCTTTGGATTAAATCGTGAGAATCATGCACATCTGCTTTTTGTGAGAAGGGCAGATCATATTGAGATTCATCGCGGGCAGATGGCTTTTCCTGGAGGTCGCCTCGAACCCTCAGATGAAGGAGATTCAGTCTCTACTGCTCTGAGAGAGACTGAGGAGGAGGTAGGTCTATTAAAACATCAGATTGAGGTTGTTGGAGTATTGCCTCATCTGAAGACTGTCACCGGCTTTCAGATTCAGCCAGTCGTTGGAGTGCTTAAACATCAGCTTGGAGAGGTTAGTCTAAATCTGGACTTGGATGAGCTGGCTGAGGCATTTTGGATTTCTCTCACTGATTTAAATCAGCCAAGTGTATATAGTGAGGAGACTCTTTCGAAAAATGATGTAGAATATCGAATCTGTGTCTACTCCTTGAGTCAATGCAGGATTTGGGGCGCTACCGGTGCAATGACAAAAAATATTCTAGATCGATACTTTCAAAGATGATCGGAGTGTATGGCAATATAAGCCCCACCAATTAATCCAGCCTCATTATTAAGCTGGGCAAGTCTCAGTTCTGGTAACATGTCCATTCCTAGTCTCAGGCGCTTGAGTAGACGCTCAAGTTGCCCCCTCGTTTTTTCGAGAAACAGATCGTGTGTAGCTGCAAAGCTTCCTGAAAATAAGATCAATTCAGGAGAGTAGATACGAACGTAGTTGTGAATGGCGATGGCTAGGATTTGTGCATACTCATCAAAAGCTTGAGTCGCTGCCTTTCCTCCTGCTCGGGCACGCGCTGCAAGTTCAATATTAGTCAGACTCTCATCTACAAATCTGCGCCTCATCCTTGATTCAAAGTTCCTTCCAGAAAGGTAAGCCTCAGCGCATCCAAAGTTTCCGCATCCACAAGGAGCAGAAGCGTCTTGAAAGTTAATGATCATGTGACCGGCCTCTGGGTGTAGGAATCTTCCTGATCTGACTAGTTTACCATTACATATGATTCCTGTTCCTAAACCTGTTCCAAGAGTCAATGTTATGACATTATTGATGCCTTTTGCTGCTCCTATCCAGAATTCCGCCAGCACTGCTGCAGCTGCGTCATTATCCAGGTAGACTGAGCGTTGAAAACGCTGCCCAAGAATTTCAGTAATTGCCACTCTTCCCCACCGCCCACCCTCTAAGGATGAGAAGTTAGTCGGATCAAGAAGTTCTCCTCGTTTAGGATCTAGTGGGCCTGCAGAGGCTATTCCAATCCTAGTAATTTCGGGATGGCGCTCTAGGTAATAGCGACCTAACTCTGTGAGTTGATCTAAAACGGCATCTTTGCCCTTTTCTAGTAAAACTGACTCTCGTTTTGCTTCCAGAATCTTTCCCTGTTCGGTGATCACACCCACTGCTACTTTAGTTCCACCTAAATCGTAAGACAGGACTTTCTGACTCATACTAGAGCATGTAACATAGAGTTTAGGATGGGGAATCGAAAAAATATCAGTGTTGATGTGGGGAGTATTTTAACCTTTGGTTTTGGCGTGTTTGCGATGGCTGCTCTAGCCACCTATCATGCCTCGGATCCATCGTTTTTAACGAGTGGAGCTGGTGCTGCAGCCAATCTTTGTGGGCGAGTGGGGGCTTATTTTTCCTCCTCACTGCTTAATTTGTTTGGCATGGGATCTTTTGTGATTCCTGCTGCTTTCTTTTTTTCTTCTTATATTCTGCATAAAGATAGTGAAGATAAAGGACTGAAGGTTCTGACTATTTTGTCTGTTATGACCATTGCTGTCATTTCATTGACAGTGTTTTTAGCTCTTCAATGGAAGTACCTCAATTATGGAGGAACTGCATTGTTGACTGGTGGCGCTTTGGGGACTTGGATCTCAGATGGGCTTCAGAAGCAGTTTAATTCCTTTGGTTCTTCCTTAGTTGCGCTGAGTATTTTCTTCGTCTCCCTTGCGATTGCCACCCCTGTGAGTATTGCGAAATTGGCGGGCAGACTTATGTGGATTTCGCTCTACTGTTTTGGGCATGGATTAGTTCTCATGCTCAAGAATCTCTGGAGAGCAGTTTTATTCTTCGTGAGGCGTTCTGTTCAAGTTTTGGGTGCCTATTATGAGGCATATCAAACGCTCAAGAAGGAGAAAAATGCAAAGAGGGTGATGGAGTCAGTCGCTCATGAGTCTCAGGATGTTTCTCCATCAAAGCTCGAGGAGGGCACACCTAAACTTCTATCTATAAGTCCCGTTCTCTCTACGGAGAGTGCTGAATCTGAGGATGAAGACTCAGGGGAGGAGGATGAAGATGAGAGTTTAGCACAGGAGCTCATCCTTTCTCATCAGACTCAGACAATCAGCAGTAGTGAGTCTTCTCAGGAGGATGATTCTACTCAAGGGGATCTGACGCAATCCAAGTCAGAGAAGGATCAACGAGCCTCAGCAAGTTCGAAGTCCATTCAAATTCTTCCTCGTGAGGTAGACCCTGCCTTGAAGAGTCCTGCTAAGAGTCAACGAGCCTCAGTAAAAATGCACCGAGGGCAGTGGAAACTGCCCACCATTGAGTTTCTAAAAAAGCCTCCCCTTGTTGAGTCGGCAGTGGATAAAAATCGACTCCTTGCAAACTCTCAGATTCTTAAACAGAAGTTTGCTGACTTCGGTATTGAAGGCGAAGTTACTGCAGTAAGACCTGGCCCGGTCATTACTCTCTATGAGTTTAAGCCGGGTCCAGGCGTAAAAGTCTCTCGAATTGCATCTCTAGCAGATGATCTTTCCATGGCGCTCTCTGCTCAAAGTGTAAGAATTTTGGCCCCACTGCCTGGAAAGTCAGTCGTAGGGATTGAAATCCCGAGTGATACGAGAGAGACGGTATATTTGAGGGAGTTCCTACAGCATCCCGATTTTTACGGTACAAAGCATGCCATTCCTGTAGTTATGGGAAAGGATATTGGTGGACAGACTTATCTTTCTGATCTGGCGAGAATGCCTCATCTTCTTTGTGCTGGGCAGACTGGATCGGGAAAATCTGTTTTCATGAATGGGTTGATCTGCTCTCTTTTTTATCGCTTCACTCCCGATGAGCTGAGGATGATTCTCGTGGATCCAAAATTCATTGAGTTCCGAGCGTATCAAGACATTCCACATTTACTTCTTCCTGTGGTTGATGACCCTAAGCAGGCAAGCACTGCACTGAAATGGGCAGTACGTGAGATGGAGAGACGCTACAGAATTCTCGCAAAGATGGGCGCAAGAAATCTCGCCTCCTTTAATCAGAAGATAGAAGAGATGGGAGCCGATGTTGTAAAAGATCTTCTGTATTCTGAAGAAAATGAGGGAGAGGTCTCAGTTCCTTCCTCAATGAGTGGTAGCGATTGGATTGAAGCATTTGAACCTGATGAAAGTGGAGCGCCCAAGGTGGGTAAGCTTCCCTATATTGTAGTGATTATTGACGAGCTTGCAGATCTGATGATGGTGGCTAAGAAGGAAGTCGAAATCTCGATCGCGAGAATTGCGCAGAAGGCTCGTGCTGCAGGAATACATCTGATCATTGCAACTCAGCGACCCTCCACTGATGTGATCACGGGCTTGATCAAGGCAAACCTTCCTTCTCGAGTTTCCTTTCAGCTCGCTAGTTTCGTGGATTCAAAAACCATCTTGGATCGAGCGGGGGCTGAGAGATTACTTGGACAAGGTGATATGCTGTTCATTCCCCCTGGAGTTTCTCAAACCCTCAGGCTCCATGGAGCATATCTCGATGATGATGAGATTAGTAAGGTCACTCTATTTCTTAAATCCCAGGGTAAACCAATGTATCGAGATGAGATTCTATTGGCTGATGATGAGTCTGATGAAGGGTTTAAGGGAGGGGGCGATGAAGAAGCTGATGATGAATTATTCCAAGAAGCTGTTGAGTTGGTTAGAAGATCGGGACATGCCTCTGCAAGTTACCTTCAGCGTAATTTAAAGGTAGGTTATAATCGAGCTGCTCGGATGATTGAGACTATGGAGTCTAGAGGTATTGTGGGGCCTCAGGATGGGGCTAGACCTAGGGAAGTATTAATGAGATAAGATCAATCTCATGATGATCAGAGGTCTTTATGTATTATCTTGGATGTTGATTCTTGCAAGTAAGTCTGCTTGGACAGCGGAGGATTCTGCTCTTTTTCTTGCTCAAGAAGGTGAGGACCAAGTTTTGCCCTCACAAGGGATGAAAACAGAGTCTAATTCTATTCAAGAAAATGAAGGTGCAGATGATTCTGTTCAGAGTGCTGAGCCACAGCCAAGGAAAAAGCAGACCAGGGAGCGGGAAGCTGAGGGAACCCGTGCACTTAATCGATTTGAGAGTGAAATTATTATTAAGAGCCGATATGAATTAAACGGCCAGCCCCTGGAAGTAGATACGGATTGACGCCATGGTGAAGAAGAAAACTCCCACAGATGCTTCAGAGCAGAGTTCTCAATGGGTACGTTTAGATCGACCGATTCCACTTCCTTCTTATGTGAGAGATGCTTTGCAGAAACTCCATAATGAGGGGTATGTAGGTTACATCGTGGGCGGAAGTGTGAGAGACTTTCTCCTAGGACGTGAATCAAAAGATCATGATATTGCAACCAATGCTTTGCCTGATGAACTATGTAAGCTGTTTCCTCTTTCCATCATGGTCGGCAAAGAATTTGGAGTGATCAAGGTTCCTACAGGAGCTCACCCGCCGTTGATGGAAATTGCAACTTTTAGGAAAGATCTGGATTACCAAGACCATAGGCATCCCACTGGCGTGGTGTTTTCAAGTCCGGCTGAGGATGCAGAGAGAAGGGATTTTACGATTAATGCCCTTTTTTATGATCCAAAATCTAATCGGATTTTTGATCCAACCGGGGGGATTGAGGATCTAAAGGCGCGAAGAATTCGTGCTATTGGGGATCCCTCTACTCGATTCAAGGAAGACGCTTTGAGATTATTACGGGCCATTCGCTTCAAGACCCAGTTAGGTTTTGATCTAGATCCCGATACCTCTCGTGCAATTCAGGCTCGTGCACGGCTTATTTCTAAGGTGAGTACAGAACGCGTTCGAGATGAGCTCACTCTTATGTGGAAGGGTCCAAGGCCTGCAGAGGCGCTTCGTTTTCTCTCTGAACTCGGTCTTCTCCAGTTTATTCTTCCTGAGGTTCAAGCTCTCAAGGGTGTGCCTCATATTCCAAGTTATTTTGATCATGAGGATCTTTGGATGCATTTAATCAAGACGCTTGAGTTCTTGGTACTGCAGAATCCAGTCAGAAGCTTCACCCTCGTCTGGTCTATAGTTCTTCATGAGATAGGTAAGCCTGTTGTAGCTCGAATGAATGCTGAAAAAAACTTTAATGGACATGAGCTTGAGGGAGCGAAGATCGCTGAAAAAATTGCAGATCGATTCAGATTTTCGAGAGCAGATACGGATCAAATTGTGAGGATGATCTCAGAGCATATGAAGTTTAAGGATGTCTTTCAAATGAGAGAGTCTACTCTACAGAGATGGATTAGAGAGGATTACTTTGAGGAATTGCTGGCGTTTCATAAGGCAGACGCAGTGGCCTCAGATGGCAACCTAGCTTACTTCGAGTTCTGTTTGAATCGTTTGGAGTCTAATAAAAAATCTCCTCCCGTTGCTTTACAGAAAATATTGGATGGCAAAGACTTAATTCAACTTGGGTTTCAGCCAGGCCCCTTGTTTTCAGAGATTTTACGAGTCGTTGAAGATTTAGCTCTTGAAAGAAAGCTCATGACAAAGGATGAAGCTTTAGATTTTGTTGTGAGAAACTATATCAAATAAAATCAAACACACACTGAGTATAAAAAATCAGGCCTCATCATCATTATTTGCACGAGATCATAAGCTCTTGGCATGTTGATCTAGGAGTCGTTTGATTCGACTTTGGTCAATTTGAATGATTAGAGTTTTATTGTGATGATAGCTTGCCTCGGTTGAGTTCTTGATTCGTTTAACATATTTTTTAAATGTGTAATCGACTTCTGCTTTGCCCCAGTTCTCACCCCCGCTGTAATGAATGACGAGATGAGCGGCATCCAAAAGGGTTTCTAGTGAAGCTGATTTTCCCGCTTGAATTGGAATTACAGCATGGGCTCCTGGTCTTCCTCTGACGTGTAGCCAAAGGTCATTTCCTCTCGCAATTTTGAACGTTAATTCCAAGTTTTCATCTTTATTTCTACCTACATGGATTGTCATCCCATCGCAGGAGGTAAAGGATTTTCCACTCCAGAATAGGCCTTTTCTTGCCTTCTTTTCTTTTTCTGAGAGTGCAGTAGGAGGAGTTGAGGGAAGTTGGAGGAGTTGTTCAGCTGAAGTTAGGTTTTCCCAGTTCTCCTCTACCGTAAGAGTGTTGAAAGCACTTTGGAGTTTCTCCAGAGTTTCGTTAAAGCGTTCAAGTCTGAGTTCAGCTTCTTGTAAACGTCTCAGTTTTCTTTTTTGATTTTGATAGAATTTTGCAACCTGTTCTTTCAGGCTGAGCTTTGGATCACATGGTACTTTAACTGTTTCTCCAGTTTCATAGTCGAGAATCGCTCGTGTAGAATCTGGCTGTAGAGGTTGTGGAACACCTAATGAAGACTTGAGGAGATCACCGAATTTCTGCCAGTCTGGCTCTCGAGTTGCTTCTCTAAGAGAAGTCCGACTTTGTGCAATCCGCTCCTGTGCCTGCTTCATGTGCTGTTTTAGCTCTTTTTGTAGGCCTTGAAGTCTAAGCGAATAACATTCAGAGGTGATTTGCTTTTCTATCTCAGAATAAAATGAATTTGGTTTTTCAAAAAACTGTGTACGTATTTCAATGTTTTGGGGTGCTTTTCCACCTTGAGGGGGGAGATAAAATTCCTGTCTTTTTTGTTCGTCCCGAATCGTTCTTGAGCGAGCTAGAATTCTCCAGCCTTCTTGAGGTGTTGTTGGGTCCCCCTCAACTAAGAAGGCCTCAGGTGTTGCAGGGATGAGACTGAGAATCAATCCGTATTGTTGAATTTTGTTCTCGCCAGGTTGGGAGAACCAAAGAGTGATAATGCGTTCTTCTTTCAGCGCTTCAATAGACATCAGGCGCGAACCTTTGAGGTTCTTAGAGAGGGTAAGATCAAAAGCGGAATGCGATGCACTTGCACAGGCTTTTGGGCCTTTGCCATGATTCCAAGCCAGGTAAGGTTTTCTTGGTTGTACACTGAAAAGGATAAATCCCTCAGACTTTTTAGAGGTGAGTCTCATTCCCCATTCGCCCTTGAAATAGCCTGATGGTAATTTTTCTCGTTCTGGAATGATGAGGCGTTCTACAAAGCAGCCTTCAATTTCAGGTCTAATCGTTTCCACTAAAAAAGAGATCTCTTTCCAGTTCAATGTGGGCATCATAGCTCAGACGTTCTAACGCGATTACTGAAAGTGTGTTAGCTTTTTTATGAATAATTATGTTAAGTCTAGATCTATCTTATGACATCCCAAAATAAAGAAAAAAGTTCTCCAGTTTGGCGAGTCCGTCGAGGTATGGATCGTCGCTTTCGCTCAGGTCATCCGTGGGTCTATTCAAATGAAATTCAAGATGCCATGAAAGGGGTCATGCCAGGCTCTCTGGTGGAGCTTCATGATGCAGGTGGCCGCTTCTTAGCAAGAGGGTATGGAAACCCTCATTCGCTCATTGCATTTCGTGCTCTGACTCGCAATCCTGAAGATAGTAACCCCATGAGTGAGGAGTTCTTGCTTGCAGTGCTGAGAAGAGCAGGGGAGTTGAGAGCAAGCTTGGGGTTGCAGGACTTGAGTCACAGGCTTTGCTACGGTGAGGGTGATGGTTTGCCTGGCTTAGTGATTGATCGATTTGTATTAGCAGGTTCTTCATTGAGACAAGTCTTTGTTGTACAGGCCCACACGGCAGGAGCAGATACTATTCTGGGAGCTCTGCAGAGTGTATTGAAACGATATGTTGAGGAGGTTCAGGCTCCTAAAAATCAGGCCTACTCGTGGGACAAAACAGCAATCCTCATTCGCAACGACCTTGCAGTTAGAAAAATGGAGTCCCTGAGTGAAGAGGAGCCTAAGCTTCTTAAGGCGATTGATGGGCTTGATTTAAATCACGTTGAAATTATTGTGCCTTCTGTAGGGTCTCACTCCTCATCGATGAGGTTTACAGTAGATCTTTGGGGTGGTCAGAAGACAGGATTTTTTTTAGATCAGTTTAATAATATTCAAGTTGCTTTTCGTTCGCTACATTCCTCAGTGATTAGTCAACTTGAGAGTCAGAATCGAAAGGTAGTTCGAATTCTTGATCTCTGTTGTTATGTCGGTCAGTGGAGTGCACAACTTACCGCAGCACTAAAAGAGTTGGGATATCAAACTGAGGTCACCCTTGTGGATGCTTCACAGAAGGCTCTTGATCTAGCTAAGAAGAATGTAGAGTCACAAGGAGCCATCGTTCATATCATAAAGGGTAATGTCTTGAAGGATCTTGAATCGATTCCCTCTCAAAGTTTTGATTGGGTGATCTCAGATCCTCCGGCCTTCATCAAGAGCAGAAAAGACATTGCAGTTGGAACTCATGCATACTTGCAGCTGAATACCCAGGTATTTCGAATCATGAGAGATGGGGGGAGTGTCGTGTGTTGTTCCTGCTCAGCTCTTCTTGAAGAGGAGAGTTTTTTGCAAGTCTTTGCAAAGGCAAGTCAGAGGAATCGTGTACAGATTCAGTGGGTAGCTCGAGGCTTCCAATCTCCAGATCACCCTGCACGCGCTGAGTTTCCTGAAGGTAGGTACTTGAAGGGATGGATGGGAATTAGTCAGTCTTTGGATCAAAGAAAGGATGAAAAGCGATGTTAGAACTGGGTAAGGTTGCCCCCTCGTTTACCTTAGAGTCAGATACAGGCGATAAGGTTTCTCTTAAGGATTTTAAAGGGCAGACTGTAGTGTTGTATTTTTATCCGAAAGATATGACTTCTGGATGTACTCAAGAGTCGTGTGATTTTCGTGATCTGAGTATTCAATTTAAAAAGAAAAAAACGGTGATCGTAGGGATCAGTAAAGATTCCATTACAAGTCATCAGAAGTTCAAATCAAAGTATGATCTTCCCTTTGTTTTACTGTCTGATCCAGATGGAAAAGTTTGTGAACTCTATGGGGTGTGGAAAGAAAAGTCGATGTACGGGAGAAAGTACATGGGGATTGAGCGAACAACCATAGTGATTTCTCCTGCCGGAAAAGTTGAGAAAATTTATTCCAAAGTAAAAGTGAAAGATCACGCTGCGTTAGTTCTTAAAGAACTGAGTTGACGGCATAGGGTTTGCTAGCTTCTCCTCCAGGTTTTTTTGAACTGGAGGGGAAACTATGCAATTAGGGAAGAGTTTATTGTTTTGTGTGGGTTTGGGTTTTTTGGTTGTTATTCAGGGTGGACTTGCTGAAGCTTCAGAGCTGGCTTCAAACCTGAGAGAGCAAGTCTCCGTTGATTCTCACCTGGATAGATACTCGGAAAGTATTCAAGGGGAAGTGTATTTTGAAAAGAGATACACTAAGGTGGTTCATGAGGAGTGTGAGAGAGGAGTATGTCCTCACTCTGAGCCCTATTGGACTGTTCTCATTCGAGTAGGAAATGTATCTTATATCGTGAATAAGAGATATGGCCTGGGGAGATCTAGAGCCCCGCAGGAGGTTGAGTTAGGGGGAGTTGCTCTGAGAGAGGGGATGATGATTCAGCTGGATGGGGTTGTTTATTCCTACGCATCAGATTCCTTTGTAATTTCTGAAGTAGTTAAGGTGAGTTTGTTGAGGGAATTAGGGTGGGCCTGTCATAGTCTAGGAGGAGAGAGGAGTATTTTTGCTCGAGTATGGCGAGATCCTCTTGAAGTTGAGTCTTCTCGTTATCGTCTTAGAGTGCAGGAGATCAGAAATCGTCGAGTACGTACTCTGGCTGAGTTAAATCAGATGAGTGTGAGTTCAAATGATCAATGGCTGGTTTTTGAAGGAGAAACGCGTGACTCACAAGGGTTGGGTGTAAGGCTTGAGATTCAGCAATCTCAACAGGAGTTTAGAGATGTACCTTCTCAACTGACATTATTGAGATCGGTAAAAGTAGATTCCGTTCGAGGGGATGATTTCACAGAAGTTTTTCAGATGAGTTGTTCTCGAACTCGATCCTAGTAGAGACTTTGCCATTCTTGAGTCATCATGTAAAATAGGTTGAATTTTTTCCTGTAAAGATTGATCATCTGACAAATGATCAGTAAGGAAGAGTATTCTTTTTTTGCAACGGCGGCCTTGGGTATGGAAGGGCTGCTTCTACAGGAACTTCAGAACTTAGGTGCCAAAGAGCTTAAGCAAGAGAAAGCGGGCGTTCATTTTAAAGGCTCTCTTGAGCTTGCTTACCGAGTTTGCTTGTGGTCTAGAATTGCAAATCGTATTTTATTGCCATTAAAGAAGTTTTCAGCTCCTGATCCGGACAAGCTTTATGGAGGAGTGCGAGGTATTCATTGGACGGATCATTTGAGTGTAGAAGGAACTCTTGCAGTTGATTTCTCATCATCACGCTCAAAGATTACACATACTCATTATGGTGCACTCAAGGTTAAAGACGCTATTGTAGATCAATTTCGTGCTGTGAAGGGAGCAAGACCCTCGGTTGATCCCTTGCGTCCTAGTGTCCGAGTGAATGTCTATGTGCATGAAGATCAGGCTACCGTGAGTTTAGATCTTTCCGGTGATAGTTTGCATAAAAGAGGGTATCGCGAAGAAAGATCTGCTGCTCCATTAAAAGAGAATTTAGCTGCTGCGATACTTAAACTCGCCAACTGGCCAAAATCAGTTGATTTTTCCTTGCTTGATCCGATGTGTGGTTCAGGTACTCTTTTGGTTGAAGCTGCTTGGATGGCTGCTCAGAGAGCTCCTGGTTTAAGTCGTCCTTATTATGGCTTTTTAGGTTGGCAAGGACATGTGCCAAGGCTCTGGAAGCGTTTAGTTGAAGAGGCCCAGGATCTCGAGATTCGAGACCGCAAGAAGATTCCTAAAATAGTGGGTTACGATATTCATTCTCGAGCCGTGAGAACTGCTTTAGCACATGTTGAAAAGGCTGGTTTGAGAGGGAAAGTGCACGTTGAGGTGAGGGATTTTAGGCAGTCTGATAAGATCTCTGATCTGGGTATGTTGGTGACTAATCCGCCTTATGGAGAGCGCTTAGGAGAGGTTGCAGAGCTTAAGCCTTTGTATAAAGATTTGGGTGATTTACTTAAGCAAAGGTTCAAGGGGTGGCAGGGGTATGTCTTTACTGGAAGTCCTGAGTTAGCTAAATCCATTGGATTAAAGCCAGCAAGAAGGCATGTTTTGTTTAATGGGCCTATTGAATGTAGATTGTTTGAGTATTCTCTTTATTAAATATATCTAAACTATAAAAATTTAAAAAGTACTGAAAAGAGTCATCCTCTCAGGTGGATTCGGTGAGATCCCTTGATTTTCCTGAACTTAATAGGTTGATATAAGCCTATAGCTTTAGGGTTTTAATTTTTTGAGTGAGTGTTTGCTTTCAATTTTATTTAAAAGTGATTAAATATATTATTTCTATGAAATTAAGCTCTACTCATAAAGTTCAAACTCAGATTTTTCTCGTTCTTATGTTTTTGAGTTTTTTTGCTCTAAGCCTTCAGTCCTGGGCAGGTGGTTCTGGCGATGAAGATACTGATCAAGAAACAGACATAAGTAGACAACGTAAGAAATTACGTTCGTTAAGGCCTGGAGGTGGAGGTGGAGGTGGTGCTTCTGGATTAGCTTCCCCTGATCCAAGTAAGACAGCATTCATTTTTACACCGAATAGAACTACAGTCTCTCAAGCTCTTGATATGTCTCCAGCATCCCAAGATCTCAGATTTGTAATCTACCTCATTCATGATCATCCTTTATTGTCGTTTAATAAGGTTGATCTTGAGTCGAGAGTAATTGGTGCAGAAGAGTTTGAGCTTAAAATGGGTGACTTCAAGCATTTAACAAGGTCATTGAGGCAGAGTGGCACTCTTCATGGTTTTCATCGTTACATTGGATACGTCTCGCAAAGAAAAAGGACGGATAGGTCTGCGAGTAAAAGATTTTCTGAGCATGTGAGAGATTGTAACTCAGTCAAAAGATCTAGTGAGAAACGACTCTATCTTGGGCTACGCAATAATTCGGGACTAGGAGTTCGAACCCGGATGACCGTTTTGGCCTATAATATTCATCCCACCCAGATTGCAGCTGTAGAGGCCTACCTCATTCGCTTGTTTGGAGGACTTGAGGATTTGGGTTGGAACTCATCTTCTGGAAGTCTCCTTGCATTGGCAAATCTATTGACTCCTTCTACATCTGCAGTAGTAGGGTCGCCGTCTTTAGCGGCAACTGCATCAGCATCTTCTTATGAAATAGGACCGGCCGGTGGTTTAGGTGCAGTTGAATTCGAAGATTCTGGAGATGATTCAGATTTAATGGGTCAAGTTGAGCAGATGGAAGATGAAAGTGCACTTTGGGAGTTATTCGGAGCTTCTTCTCAGGAAATTGAGAGTACTGCAACCGACAGTTTTTCAGAATGTGAGCCAGAGGTTGATTCATCAGCTTCAGGCGCTGCAGGTGGAGCAATGAGAGACGCAGCTAGTTTAGAGCGGGGTGCAAGAATGAGTATGAGTTCAGACTTAAATTCTTCTTCTCAATTAGTCTTCAATCAGAGCGCGCCAAACTCTTCTGGCGATGCGGTGGCGGGGTTGGGGGTTGATCTGAGTGCACATGCGGAGGAGGCATGTGCTGCGAATTCACAAGATCATTTGGCTCACTCATCAGACACATCACAAGAGAGTTTTAGTTCATTTGCAAAGCGCACGCTAAGGTATTCTGAAGATTGAAATTGCTTACTTTTGAATTGATGTACGAGTGGGTAAAGTTTAGAGTCGGTCAAAAATATTCAACAACTCGAGGGTACTTCATGGGTAAGCAGTTTTGTTTTGGGTCGGTAATGAGATTTGGTTCATTGCTTTTCATTTTAAATAGTTTTCTGTTTGGGCAGCTCTCTTATGCGATGGATCGAGAAGCAGGGGGTGATTCGAAGGCTATTGCAGCTTCTATCTTTTCTCCTCAGCGAACTGCATCGGCTCCAGTGTTCTTTATCTCACCTGCGTCGCAAAGTTTAAGTTTTGTGATCTATCTGATTCATGATGCGCCTATTCCCTTAACGTTCAGTAAGGTTGATTTCGAAAATGAGGTAGTGGTCGGAGATGATTTCAAGGCCAAAGTGGCTGAATTGGATGCTCTAATTGACTCTTTAGCAAAAGACGGCCGGATTGAGAGTTTTCATCGCTACATTGGATATGTTTCGCAGGTAAGAAGATCTGATCGTACAGCTACTCATAGGTTTTTAGAGCATGTTAAGGCCTGTAACTCGACCAAGAAACAAAGCGAGCGACGTTTATATCAAGGGCTGAGAAAGAATGCGAAAAGTGGCACCTTGACTCATTTGACTGTGCTAGCTCACGATATTGACCCCAGTCAAATTAAAGCAGTAGAAGCTTATTTTATTGATCGTTTTCAAGCGCTCGGTGATCGGGGATGGAACTCTTGCTCTGGAGATGTTGATGGAATGAGGGCACTTTGCGCAACGTCTACAGCAGCTTCTGCAGAAGATGAAGATGATGATGCAGTATTTGATACACTAATTGGTGAGGGCGAAGAGGAAAGAAGTCCAGCAGTAGGTGCGCTGACTTTTAAGTAATTATTTCTAAGATATTGAAATGATTTAAGATTAATAGACTTGAATCGCATTTTTTTATCTTCATGGATTATGGGGTGAGTACTTAGGTTTAGAGGGAATTTGCACAGTTTTCAGTGGATCTCCCTTTGTTCTCTCGAGAAAGTCTGGTAGATCTATGAAAGATGAGAAACAAGCAGAGTATAAGGAGTGAGTAATCAATGGACTCAGAATCTCTTCTTTCTTTAACCCAGATGGCTGATCAAAAGTCTGTACTAGAAAATCGCTTTTCTGATGTGAAGTCTGTTTTAGTTATTTTTTCGGCCAAAGGAATCGTCTTTGATCGAGAAGCTCTCCTGCAGAAAATTCATGCTGCTTATCCAAGTGCTGCAGTTTTTTTCGGAACTACTGCACTTAAGCCTGTTGGGGCAGACTCTCCAAAAGTTGTAGACTTATTAATTGATTTTACTGGTCCTGGTCAGAGGCAAGGGTGGTTTGCTGCTCGGACCTTAAGAAGAAAAGCGCGATTTGCAGTGGGTAGAAATGCAGGTTTATTTAGAAAGCGATTATATGATCGAATTTTTGATGAGAAAGCCCCTGCTTCTGAGGCTCCCTCTGAGATTCTTCAGCGCGAACGATTTGTGCAAAGAAAAGTTTTAGCTCTTGCAGGAGTTGCTTTTGCTCCAGTCAGTGATGCTCTAGAAGACTTGAGTCGTTCTATTGCGCTTGATCTACCCAGTATGAAAAGTTTGAAGTAGATAGATAAGGATTTTAGTTTTGAAGTTGAGTAAGTTTTGGCGAATTGCTGAGAAGATTTTTTGGATTCTCTGCTCCTTAAAGGCGGCAGTTCTCATCATCCTGGCCATTGCTCTCTTCTTGGCAGTAGCTACGGTGATTGAGTCTGTTTATGATACTAAAACAGCTCAGTACTGGATTTATCGCTCTATCTGGTTTCATCTCAGTCTTGCTTTCTTAGGGATTAATATTTTCTCTGTTGCTGTGAGTCGCTACCCATGGAAGTGGCGGCATGTTCCGTTCCTGTTAGCTCATCTTGGAATTTTAGTCCTCTTGGTAGGATCCTGGATTACGGATAAGAAGGCAATTGATGGGAGTATTCGTATATCTGAGGGTCAGACCTCTAGCGTTGTGGAGTTAGACTCCACTGCATTGGTCATGAGTACTCAAGACCAGATTTTTTCATACTCCGTTCGATGGCAACCCCCTGGGGTTTCGTTTCGCCCACTTCGTGTTCAGCCTCCTTTTCAAAAACCTATTGTTTTAGTGATTGATCAGTTTTTGGCTCATGCCGATCCTGAGGTTTCCTTTACTCCGGTGGTTGAAGATTTAGGAAGTAAAAGTCGATCTAAGCTTCAAGCCCCCGCGCTTCAGTTGAGACTAGTGGGGGGACCCATGAAAATGACTCAAGACGTTTGGCTTTGGGGAGGAGGAGCAGATTGGAGCACTCTACAAGCAGGGCCTGCTTCTTTTATCTTGGGGTCTTTGAAAAATGTAGGTCAGTTTAAAAAGGGCCCTGAGTTAGGTTTTGAAGTTCTTCAGGATGGGTCTCTAGCCTATTTGGCTTACTCTTCTGATGGCCAAAGAGTCTCCGGAAAATGGAAGGACAGTGAGATTAAGGGAGCAGCGCTTAAGCCTGGCTGGAAAGGTGATTTTACAATCACAGTTTTGGACTGGATACCTTCGGCAGAAATGAAAGCTGTTTATAGGCCTTCTCGTATACAGTATGGTCTTCAAGCTCCTCCCTCTGCAATTCATCTGAGTGCCGAGGGAAGTAATGGGGTTTGGTTGGGTTTAGGGGATCGTACTACGCTGCACTTAGAGTCAGGTGATGTGGAGCTGGGATATTTTTCACGTCGAGTGATTCTACCGTTTGCTGTTCGTTTGAATCGATTTAAGGTTGATCATGATCCTGGTACTTTGAAAGCTGCTGCGTACTCTTCTGATGTCAGCGTGATTCAGGGTGATCATGAAACTCAACAAACGATTAGTATGAATGAACCCATGGAAATGAAGGGGTATACACTCTATCAAGCCAGTTATGAGGATGGAGATCCAAGACCAATCACTTCTATTTTTTCAGTGAATCATGATCCAGGACGAACGTGGAAGTACAGTGGGTCGTTTTTCATCGTTCTGGGGTCAATTCTTTTGGCTGCAGTTAAATATCGAAAGAAAAAACAGGGAGCTTGAGTCATGAGAGAGAGCTTTAAAAAGATTCTTCCCATCAGTTTAATCGCATTTCTACTCTTTGTAGGTCATGCTTTTGCAGGTGAACCCAAAGCTCAAGATCATGGGTCTTGGTCTTTTAATCAATTGGGGCTTACTCCAGTTCAAAGTGGAGGTAGATTAAAGCCCTTTGACTCCTTTGCTCGAGAAGTAGTGCTGTTTGAAACAGGGTCACGGTCATTTGAGAAGTGGAATTCTGTAGATCTACTTTTTTCTTGGATTACCTATCCTGATTACTGGGAAGCTCAATCTTTCATCAGAATTAATCGAGAAGATGTCAGAAGGCAGCTTGGATTAGATGAGAAGAGAACGCACTTTTCTCCACAAGAGTTGATGTCTAATTTAAGTCTTTCGCAGTACGTAGGAGAGCTGGAGCATAAAAAGCAAAGCTCCCAGGCTCCAGGCGCTCCGCAAGCAAGTGCACGTGAGCAGGAGCTTAAAGCTGTGATCGATCGTCTCAGCTTATTTCATAGTATTGTGTCCGGCCAAGGTTGGCTCGTTGTTCCTCGGCCTGCCCCTGAAGCATGGGGAAATGTTCTTGATCATACGAAGGAAAGTGAGGGGATTCGCTCGAATTTTGTACGTCTGATTAAGGCGTATCAGGCCTCTAATCAAGAGCAATTTGAGAGAGAATCTTTTCTTTTTAAATCTGCTGTAGAAGGAGAGATTTCTGGCTTTACAACTGGGATGAAAAACTCCTTGTTTGCCGAGTCTGTGTACAACCGTACTCGACCCTTCTTTTATTCTTGGGTTCTTTATTTGGTTTCTGCGTTAGTTTGGGCTGTTTCCAGTCGATCAATGTTTTGGAAGCGTCTTGCCTCAGTGAGTCTTTTTTCCGCAATTTCAACTCAAGTCATTGGAATTGCGCTCCGATGTTTTGTGTCTGGCAGGCCTCCAGTCACCAACATGTATGAGTCTGTGATTTGGGTGAGTCTTGGAGTGATGATTTTTGCGATCATTCTCTATGGAGTTCATCGGCAAGCTGTGATTCTTTCTGTTTCTAGTTTTTTAGCCATGTTTGCTCTTATTGCAGCTGATTTTGCTCCTGCGATTTTAGATCCCTCGATTCATCCTTTAGTTCCAGTGCTAAGGAGTAATTATTGGCTAACCATTCATGTTCTCACTATCACTCTAGGTTATGCTGCATTTATGCTTGCTCTAGGGCTTTCGAACCTCACCTTGTTTCATTTTATAAAAAAAGTGAGTCAACAGAAAATAACCTCCCTGAATCAGATGACCTATCGATCAATCCAGTTTGGAGTCGTCTTTATTACCGCAGGAACCATTCTTGGGGGGATCTGGGCAGACTATTCCTGGGGTAGGTTTTGGGGCTGGGATCCTAAGGAGGTTTGGGCACTCATCACGCTCCTCTGTTATCTCGTGATTCTTCATGGACGGTATACGAACTGGATTGGTCCATTTGGTTTTGCTGCATGGTCATCCATTAGTTTTCTCTCTGTGGTGATGGCGTGGTACGGTGTGAACTTTATCCTAGGCGTAGGCCTGCATTCTTATGGGTTCGCATCAGGTGGGACTCCATGGGTATTGGGATTCGTTGCTCTAGAAGTACTTTATGTTATTGTGGCAAGCCTCATTAGGTATTCCCAAGTGAATGGCGGTCTAAAGTTTTGGATAGGAAAAAATTCAGTCTCGCCTCATTGAGTTTAAATAATCCTTTGCGTTGATAGAGTTTTGAAGCAAGAGGAAGTCTTGACTCCGTTTTTGTGATGAATGACCAAAGCAGAGGTTCTTGCTGTGCAAAAAGCATGGGATAGCTTTTAGCCCATTGGGGCAGATAGTCCTTAGGCTTTTTAGGTTTGAGTTCTGGGTACTCGATTTTTCTGAATTGAAAAGCATGGGCTTTGAGTAGCCAGCGATGAGGAGCGATTTTTTTTAAGTTCTCTTCCAATCTTGGGTGATCCCAATCCACAAGTCTCATTTGCTCTAGTTTAATATGTTTAAGCCAGTCGAGGATCTCTACTTGATCTCCTCGCAGTTGAGCTTGAAAGTAAATTTTTTTTACTAATTGTTCGGGTTGAATGCGAATTAATGGAGAGTGAGTTGATCGTTGGTGAGGTAATGGTGCAGCTCTTGAGTTATTTTCCATGACTGTAATTGCAAGTAATTCAACAGAATGATCAGATGCGCTCGCTTTGAGTTCATGTTTGAGTTGCTCTAGCTCCGACTCAAAGGGAATGCGTGTGAAGACCTTAAGTTCACTCAGATGATACTCAAGCTTACTTAAGTCGCGCTCATTCACTTTTTGATTTTTGATGAGAAGATCAACTTCATTGTAGAGATTTTCTAAATGATATCTGAGTGATTGACGCTCCTTCTCCTGAAGTCGTGTTGTGGAATAAGACTGACTTGTAAGGAGGAGTGTCATCAACGTGAGTGAAAAATAGGCAATTTTTTTAAATTTCATAAGTTCCCCTAAATGTCTTGAAAAGCCCCTCTCTTTCTTTTAATTCTGGAGAAATGGCAGTCAATCTAAATCAACTCAATGCTCAGCAGCGTGAAGCTGTTTTACATCCTCTTGGTCCACTTCTCATTCTTGCAGGTGCAGGGAGTGGCAAAACGAGTACCATGACCTATCGCATTGCTCACCTCATTGCAGATCGTCATGTGTCGGCTGAAAATATCTTGGGTTTATCGTTTACCAATAAAGCTGCTACTGAGTTGAAAGATCGCGTGAAACGCCTTGTTATTGAACAGGCAGGTCGTAGAGCGATTAAAGGGTTGACCATTACGACTTTTCATAGTCTGTGTGCAAGACTCCTCAGAGCTCATGCGGAACATTTGGGTTTTCAAAATAACTTTACGATCTTAGATCAAAATGATCAGCTCGATGTTCTCAAGCAGATTCTTAAACAGATTCACATTGATGATCGACGATTTGATGTGGATGTTATTTTGTTTCAGATCGGACAGGCTAAAAACAGACTTCTTTCTCCTGAGCAAGCACAAGAGTACTTTTTAGAAAAAGGAAAAATGTCCTCTGACTATGCAATTGCTACGGCTTCATGTTTTCCTCGGTATCAGGAGCAATTGAAAATCCTCAATGCCATGGATTTTGATGATCTCATCTATCAAACAGTTCGTTTATTGGAGAATCATCAGGAAGTCAGAGATTATTATAATGCTTTCTTTAGACATATTCTGGTTGATGAGTACCAGGATACAAATCCCTCTCAGTTTCGAATTCTTCGGCTTTTGACTCAAAAACAACAGAACATTTGTGTTGTCGGGGATGATGATCAGTCTATTTATGCTTGGCGAGGAGCAGATCCCACCCATATTCTTGAATTCTCACACCACTATCCAAGCGCCCGAGTGATTGCTTTGGAGCAAAACTATAGAAGTACGTCCCGTATTTTGGAAGCGGCTAATAAGGTGATCGAGAATAATAAAAATCGTTACTCCAAAAAGCTATGGTCCGACCGTGGTTTAGGAGAGCCCATCTCTGAGATTATTGTAGAGGAGGATCGTGCTGAGGCTGAATTTGTAGCTCACGAGATTCAAAAAAGACTGAAGGAACTGAGTTTTCAGTGCAAGGATTTTGCAATTCTCTATCGCTCAAACGCTCAATCCAGGTTGTTTGAGGAGGCTTTGAGGAGAAATGGTATTCCTTATAAAATTGTCGGTGGTTTGTCATTTTTAGCAAGAAAAGAAGTCAAGGATGTTTTGTCGTACTGGAGACTCATTTCAAATCCTAAGGATGACGCTTCTTTGCGGCGAGTGATCAATTGGCCGACACGTGGAATTGGTAAAACATCGATTGAAGCCTTAAGTCAGTGGGCTTTTCAAAATCATAAACCTCTTTTTGAAGCATTGGAGAAATCAGCTGAGATTGCTCCAAAATCATCTTCTGCCATTCAAACCTTTCGGGAGTTGATTCATTCTCTTGAGCAGGAATTAGTCGCCTTGCCTGCAGACGCAGCACTTGTTTCCCAGTGGGCTAAGCGCTCTCTTGAGAGGCTAAAAATTCAATCGGCTCTTCTTGAGGATAGCGATGATCCCGTGCAAGCAGCAAAAAAGTGGGAGAACGTAGAAGAGCTCATTCACTCCATTGGGCAATTGACGGTAGATGGAGGTGTTCAAGGAGGAGAGGGGTTCTTGAGAGAGTTTCTCAATCGCATGGCTCTTGAAGCTAACGAAGAGGAAAAATCTCAAGAGGATCAAGAGGATGAGTCAAAGAAGAATCAAGTGACTTTGCTTACGCTGCATGGTGCAAAAGGCCTGGAGTATCGAATGGTCTTTCTTGTGGGGATGGAAGAGGGGTTCTTACCTCATAAGAGAACTATTGATGAAGCAATCGATTTTGGAGAAGAAAGACGACTCTGCTACGTCGGAATTACTCGTGCAAAAGAGCATCTTTATTTAACAAGAACAAAAAATAGGATTCGCTATGGTAAGCCTGTACCGCGCTCCCCAAGCCGGTTTTTAGAGGAAATTCCAAAGGATCTCCTCGTTAGAATAGATGAATCTCTCAGTCCAGACTATACATCGCAGCAAGCACGAGAAGAGCATGAAACCAAGGTCAAGGACTATCTTGCTCAAATTCGAGCTAATCTATTGACAAAAAAATAAAGAGAAATCTAGGTAGTTCTTTTTGTAGATTTGAAAAACTCACTCCAGGCCTCATGAGTCAATTGGAGTGAGTTTTTTTTTCAGAGTTTTTTCTTAATCTCCTCAATTCGAGAAGCATGTTCACTGCCTCGGATTTTTGTCTCCAGTAGAATGCTGCCTCGCTGAATAGGATCATCTTCACTCGATTGTTCAGCTTTGGGATGAAAACGAGCTCGCTTCTTTCCTTCTTCTCCACAGACAAAAAACTCTAAGTCTTTGCCTTCAGAATGAGCGGGGGAGACAAGCCTAAAGCGCTTGGAAGCTTCACTTCCAGCAAGTTCTGGAAGAATCTCCTCTCTTCTCCGTTTGCTTTTCATGATGACTAAGTAGCTAAATGGTAAGGTTTTTCGGTCTAGAGATGCCATTTGATCAATTTTTCTAAAATAAGGAGGTCTCCACCAAGTCACTTCCTCATGGCACCAATCCTCAGGGTTGGCTAATGCTCCACAGGCCTGGTGCCCTAGGCAAGGCAGTAGCACTTGGAGGTTTTCTATTTTGCGTTGATGTATCTTCTGAATGATTGATTTTCTGAGTTCAAGCAATCTTCTAGATTGAAGCTTCAGTGCAGGTTCAATGAGGATGACTAATCCCTCCTCATCAAGATGCCTCTGCCAGCTTTCAAGCAGTAAATCCGCAAGAGCATCCGAATCCAGCTCCAATTCATTGAGGTAAAAGCTCATGAGCCATAAGTTGAATGAGGGAGCTGTTCTAGGTAAAAATCCTCGCTTCTCAGGTTCTAGCTTTCGATGAAAACTTCGAATTCCCCAATCCTTCATTCCTAAAAACTCTAGGTAACGTTGAGCCCACTTCGTTCCTAGCTCTAGTACGGCTTTATCCTGCTCAATCAGTGCCCAATCGATGGAAGAAGGTAATCCAAGAGATGCATACTTTTCTCCAGCAGCGATCCCACATAACCCAGAAGCGGGTCCTGCACCAAACTCAACGGCTCTGACATGCTTAGCTGGCCAGGAGAATCCTAAGCGATGAAGTTCCGACCAGACTGAGGCGACTCGAAATAAGTTACAAGGCATGAAGTAAAGGAAGTATGCGAGTCTTAAATGCTCTGGATTTGATCCAGATTTCCAGTACGGATCAAGTCCACTCGATTGGTCTTGAGTGATGCCGTCTTTAACGCGGTTAAATAAACTAGAAAGCTTTACAATGTGAGGAATAATTGACCTTGAGATATATCGAGGAGAGTGTAGGGAGGCCAAATCAGGGAGTAACCCCTGTTGCTGAACAAATTCAGCAATCTGTTTCTCAAAATCATCACCAAATGCACGAGCTAGTTTTTCAGGTACTTTCATAATTTTCTTTCGTCCTAACAGATCAAACACCGTGGCCTTTGTCTATAGGGTGCGTTATTTTGTTGCCCGTATGGAAGAAAAATCTCAGGCTGTCAAAGTTTTAGTCTTAGGAGAGTTAGGAGCTGCCCGAAGAATTAGTGCCCAGCTCTCTGAAGCAGGGTTTGATCCCGTCCTACAAAAGACTCTAAGCTCATTGAAATCCCAAGGGTTGCCTCATCGCGTGCATTCAGAGAGTATGACTGTTCTTAGGCAAGCGCTTGAAGAATTTAGTCAGATGAAGGGTAGTCCTCTTTGGATTCATCCAGGCGTTTCTCTCTGGGCGGAACGACCTGAGCTTCATATCGCTGCCCAAGCGTTTAACCTTCGCGTCATGGGGCCCACACCTAGAATTCAATACCTATTTCAAAATAATCTTCAGTTTTTACTCTGCGCTCAAGATTTGGGTATTCCGCATATTGCTCTCTCATTCGACCCTATGCATACCACTCGAGAAATTGAAGAGTTTATTCAGCAGCACCAGCAGGGGTTCCCGTTTGTCCTTAAGGCAGTGCGAGGCAATGGACGATTTGCAGTTCGAGTGATTCAAGATTTGCAGGACTTAAGGCAAAACCTCCCCCTCTGGTTTGATCAACTCAGGTGGGTGCTGGGTGAAGTCATGGTCTTTCCCGAGAAATATATTGAGGGAGCACGACAGATTCTTGTGCCCTTTGTTCGCTTCAAAGACGGAAAAAAACAGGTTTTTGAGCAGGTAGATATTTCACTTCAATCGCATAATCGAAGAGCAATTGAGTTTTGTCCGCCCCTATCACTAGATCCTGAGATGAAGATCAAACTGCAAGAGTGGACGCAGCTTTTTGTGGAGAAGGTAGATTACGTCGGTGTTGGTGCCTTGGAGTTTTTAGTCGATGGACCTCGAGCATTTTTAGTGAGGGGATTGCCCAGGCTTCATTCTGGATTCCAACTTTGGGAGAAAATGTCTGGGATTCAGGCCGTGCACTTGCAACTGAAAACTGCACTTCAGCCCTATCCCGATCCAAGTAAATCACCCATCATGCCAGAGGATCAATCTCCCTTCGTCCGTTTTGGTGCAATGCTGCATATCCTAGCAGAGGATCCATTATTAGCGTTACCTAGGCCAGGTGTGATTGAGGAAGTTTCGTTCCAGCCTGAATTTGAGTGGAATTTCGATCATCATGGAACTCAAACAAGAACTCCCTCTTCAGGGTATTTAGCGAGTATTGATGCTGAAGCCTCTGAGCCTGAACTGCTTTTTCAGGAACTAGAGAAAAAGCTTGATCAATTATGGATTGCTGGATCCTTAGAAACAAATGAAGCCTTCCTCAAGGAGGTTCTTACTCATCCTTGGATGAGGGAGGGGATTTTTCATGCAGGATTTCTGGATGAAGAGTTTATTTATCATCGACAGGTTCCAACAGATCTCCTTATTCTAGGGGTATCTGAAATCATGAGGCACCCTTCAATGATTCAGAGCTCCTTTCAAAAGTGTCGATGGCTGGCCCATGATCGAGTCGTGCCTGAGGTCAAGGTGAAGGAAATAGAGGAGATCATCCTGACTCGCGATGTTCAATACGCAGTGAATGAGAAAGGATATCCTCTCATTAAGGGTCATCTTCTGTTCAAAGATCAGAGGGGTTTTCGTATCTGTGCCTATCCCGTGACTCAAGATCGATGGAATGTTCGCATCGGATCCTATTTTTTTAGAGTCAAAAAAATTGAGCCTCTCGATCCAGATCAACCCAAGCGAGCACCTTGCTGTTATGCGCTCGGACCGGGAAGAGTGCATGCGCTGAGATTCTTACCCGATACCCTGATCCCTGCTCATGAGCCGATGGTGATCATCGAGTCTGAGGGAGTATTCATTCCTCACTCCATTCCTAGAGATAGCAGAGTCAAGCAGTGGAAAATTGAAGTCAATCAGCACGTTGAATTAGGTGAGGAGCTCGCAACTCTAGAGATGATTCAACCTGCGATTGAGAGCTGATGTCGTTTTGACGGCGGATAAAACTCTGGTATAAACGAATGAAGAACGGACTATGATTTTATGCCAAGCTATACACGCAAAGTACAAATTCCAGGTAAATCGTCTCAAGAGCTGTATGATATAGTTTCTTCAGATATTGATCGCTTTTTAAGCAAAGGCCCTTTTGGTAAATACGAAATTGAGCGCATCCCAGACCGAAAAGAAGTTAAAGTTAAAAGTTCTATGTTTTCTGCATCCTTAGTTTGCCAAGACTCGCAAATGGAGCTCACTGCCCAACTGAGCATGCTTGCAGCTCCGTTTCGATCTAAGGTCGATGAGGGGATTAATAAATGGTTAGCCAAGGCATTTAATTTAACCCACGTAGGATAGTAAACTCTCTTGTCATAGGATTTTAAGCGTGGTTTGCTAAGATCCTATGTCACAATCACGTTCTGAGTCCCCAGATCAAGTGCTCAAATCGGCTGGAGCAATGGGCATTGCAACATTGATGAGTCGAGTCATGGGCTTGGTGAGAGAGCAAGTTTTTGCGTATTTTTTTGGCGCTGGTAATCTAACCGATGCTTTTCAGGTGGCGTTTAGAATCCCAAATCTTTTGAGGGATCTATTTGCCGAAGGAGCGATGAGCGCATCCTTGGTTCCTACCTTCACACGAACTCGTATTGAAGAGGGTGAGAGTCGGGCCATTCGAGTTGCAGGTCTTGTATTTAGAGTTCTATTTATTGTGGTTACTGTGTTGTCTATTCTGGGGATCGTGTTTGCTCCAGAGCTCGTGGCGCTCTATGCTTCTGCCTTCAAGGCCGTTCCAGGAAAATTTGAGCTCACCGTGAGAATGACTCGAATGATGTTTCCTTTTTTCCCTTTAGTAGCTTTAGCAGCAGCTTTTATGGGAATTCTGAATGCCTATGGTGTTTTCTTTCTCCCTGCATTTGCTTCAGCTTTATTTAATGTCACCTCTGTCATAGTAGGGGTGATCTTTTCTCAGATTTTTGCCTACTGGGGGGGGAAGTACGGAATTTTGTCGATTGAGGGCATGGCCATTGGCGTAGTCGCAGGGGGTGCTGTCCAGGCATTCTGTCAGCTTCCCACATTATATAAGAAAGGTTACCGTTGGATTCCTAAGCAGATTCATGATCCAGCTTGGTACGAAGACCCTCGACTCAAAAAGATGCTCTGGATGATGGTACCTGGCACAATTGGTCTTGCGGCAACGCAGGTCAATATTTTAATCAATACCATTCTTGCAACCTCACAAGGCACGGGGGCGGTAGCCTGGCTCAACTTTGCCTTTCGTCTCATGCAGTTTCCCATTGGAATTTTTGGAGTTTCACTTGCCTCTGCTACTTTGCCCCGCATTTCCCAACAATGGGTGAAGAATGACATTACTGGAGTAAGTCAATCTATTACTCAGGGATTAAGAACTGTATTTGCGGTCAACTTGCCAGCCTCTGCTGGGTTAGCCTTTTTAGGTTATCCCATTATTCAGCTTATTTTTCAGTACGGGAGGTTCTATCATGAAGACACGCAGGCTACTGCAATGGCTTTGGCGATGTATGCAATTGGGTTAACAGCATACTCTGCAGTTAAGGTCTTAGTGCCTGCCTGTTATGCATTGGGGAATACAAAAGTTCCAGTTCTCTCCAGTCTTTTGGCAGTAGCGGTAACCATTGTTCTAAATCTCATTATGGTGAAGTCTTTTGGGTATTGGGGTTTAGCTTTAGGTACCTCTATTGCAGCTATCATCAATGCAGTTTATCTCCTGATCTCTATCCGGGCGATGATTAGGAGGAAGAATGGAGAATTAGCTCTCTTGCCATTGTTCGAAAGTTTTGGTGTTTATCTCATCCTTTCTCTGTTTATGGGTGCTATCTCATACTATTCACATCAGCTCTTATCTCATTGGCTCTCAGATGCTAGTTTTGCAGAGAGGTTTGGCCGAGTGGGTGTTATTTTTGGGCGAGGATTCAGGGTGGGTGTTTTAATCACAGAGGCTTGTGCGATTTACTGGGGGCTCTGCACACTGCTCAAAATGAAGGAAGCCATAGCTGCAACTGATCTTTTTATGGGAAAACTTAAAAAGAAGCTGAGTCAAAAGCAGACCTGAGCTAAGGTGAGAAGAGAGAAAAACGACGTGCGAAATGCATAGCAAGCGAGGGTGAAGATGGCTACTCAAAGAGAGACCGTGCGGTTGATGTGTAAGAGTATTTTGAATCGTCTTGAAAACAATAAAGCGATTAGTTTTCCGCCAAGATTAAGGCAAATTGTTCAAGATGAGGTTTTTGGGCTAATCGGACCTTTTATTTTAACGGATGAGGATTTAAGAGAAAGGACCCTAGCTCGCATTGGAGCAAAGGCTGAGATGCTTGAAGATTCCGCTTTCACGGAGAGTGATCAGTATCGAGCAGCTAAGGCTGTGATCAGAAGTACCTTTGGTAATGATGTTCTGAATGGTTTTTACTTTCAAAAACCTCCCATTTTAGTAGCTAAAACAATTGTTGAGTATTTGATGAGATCCTCACACATCGACGATGTGTACGAGATGGATGAGGATCTTGAGCATCAAATTGTTGAAGTGATTCAAAAATTTAATCCAGCCCATGCCCATTAATTGGGAAGGGTTTTCCAGATCTGTGGATCGTCAATCAGAGCTGCACCCTGATCTTTTTGTCCTAAAGAGGGAAGTCTAAAGATCTTCTCTACAGTAGCAAGTAGACTGTAGTGATTATATTTGCGGGCTGACTGAGATCCGGGTTTAATCTGAGATCCGATCAGTAAGGTATAGATTTGATTATTGGTTTGATAGCTTCCCTCATCATAAGTGATGACAAACAGTGTATTTGAATCAAAACCAGGATGGTCTGGATTTAGAATTTGGCCAAAACGAGTTTTCAGCCATAGGTCTGCAAACTGAGGCCCTGTATCATGTCCATTATTGCGATTGTTTGGAATGTAATAGGTGAGCTCTGGGAGCCGATGTGCCTTATAATCAGCATCAAACTCATCGGCAGACGTCACCTGCTTGCAGCGTTGAGAGTGAGATGTCACATTCTTAAAGCTGAGAAAAGGGACATGCTTTCGAGAGTAGTTTCCAGCAAAAGGCTCCAAGTAGCAGTTGCCTGGGTAGTCCTCAGCATAGAGCTTCCAGGACATGTGCTGTGCTTCAAGTAAGTCGCCAATGTGTTTGGCATCCAAATTGATAGGTGAATTAGATGTTGTATAAGGATTGCCTGCAATCATAGCAATGTAGTTGGGTTGTGAGGGATGAGTGACTGCAAAGTATTGGGTGAGTAGCGCTCCTTTTTGGATGAGAGACTTTAGAAATGGCATCTCTAAAGATGAACTATAATCCGTGTTTTCTAATACAATAATAACGACTCTTTGAATTGACTCCCACGCCTTAGGGTAGGAAAGAGCGTTGGCTTCGGATAGCCCGCTTGTGCCTGAGCCCTGTTGGGCTGTTTTTTCATGGGAAAGAGAGATGCATCCTGCCGCAATAAGAGCCAGGAGTATGATTTTGAATGGGTTCTTGCGGTTAAATATTCTTTTTGAGATTTTTTTCACTATAAATGCCCTCCTGATCGTGCTGAATAGTGAGAAGGGAGTAATCCTACACGATCAAATATTCCTTTGATAGTGCTGCAATCACTTTCAGGGAAGTTTAGGTTCTGGCAGGTACCAAGAATGGCTCGAGATGAGGAGTTAAAGTCATCCGTAGAGGTCAAGTTTTGAGTGAGAGTCGTGTAGTAGAGGAGCTCTGCCTTTCTCACTCCAATAGCTTTTAAGACCAAGTATGCCGCATGGCTAGGAATAGTGGAATTATAATGGACATAACAATAATCATTTTCTGCTGAACAGGTTTCACTACTTTTCATACGTGCTTGTTCAGATCTTACTGTAGGGTAAGCCTTCTGAATAAAACGACCCCTGGAGTCTCTTAGAGTGTCCTTTAAGGTATTAGGTTGAGCAATATCGCGGATCCCTTGGGGAACTCTAGGGTTTTGCTTAAAAAGGTCTGCTCCCATGAGCCAGGAATCTCTATCCTCAATGAGTTTTCCAAAAAAATCAGAGAAGGCTTCATTGAGGGCGCCAGACTCGCCTTCCATGATGAGCTTTGCCGTTTGATCGGTAATTCCATGAGTCATTTCATGGCCTGCAACGTCAAGGGCAAGTGTCATATCTCCCATGAGTTCACCATCCCCATCCCCATAGAGCATCATGTTGAGGTCGGTAATCCACATGGCATTTGCTAGATTTTGTCCTCCGTGAACAACGCTCACTAGATCTGATCCACGGTCATCGTAGCTGTTTCTATTAAAATGAGAATTGTAATAAGCAAGGACTGCTCTTGAGTTTTGTGCTGCCCTTTGAGCGGATGCATCCAGCTCTTCAATAGGCAGTAAGGGAGTGTTCTCCTTGATGAGTTGTCTGCAATTCAGAGCGTCAACATGAATTAGATCTCCACTTTCATTATCGAGAACTTGACACTGTTTTTTTAGCAAGGATGATGCTCCTTGATAAAGAGCGAAACAAGCAGAGGGCGTCAGCATTTTTTTTTCTTGTGAGGAAATATCAATCACTTCACAACTTTTAAGAGTCTTTTTCTGGGGATTTTTTGCACTCGAGTAGTTCCTAGTGACTCGGAGGCCTTGGTTCTGTGCTGAGTAGATCTGTACTGGTGCTAAGGTTAAATGATGAGGGATTTCTGCAAGTTTTTGTCCCGAATGTGCATCAATTAAAATATCTTTACCACCTATAGCTTGAGTACCTTGAAGCGATACCCAATAGATCAGGTGAGCTGCATTTTGCTCACTGATGGGAAGAATGAGTAAACGGGGTAGGGATTTGAGTCTCAAATCCTCAAACTCACCTTGAGCTATAGAAATGGCTTCTTCGACGGACAATTTAGGGTGAGTGTCTAGGTCAAATGGAGTGAGATGGTTGCGAACAGCAGTTCCATTGGCTCCTGAGTGGTGAAAGCTCATACTCCCAATGACTTCAATTCCATCGTAATAGTGCTGAAACTTTGTGGTGTAGATTTCAGAAGGACCTGTGATTCGTTGAATTACGCCCAGTGCGTTGTGATTGGACTGTAAAAGAATCTCCCGAGCTTCATCAGTACCAGACACCTCTTGGTATTTTTGATCATCTTTCTGATAGGTTTGGATGTCTTCGATGATGTCCTGGTTGGGTAGTGCCCATGCGCTGCTACTCAGTGCAGTGAGAATGATTGAACACGCTTTGAGAAGTTGTTGTAATTTTTCTCCCATCCATCTCTCCCTTTTTTTGATCCCTGATGAAAGAGTCTTCTTGACTCTTATTGAAGGGGCCCTTAAGGCAAGATTTGAGCCAAATAAAAAGTGATATATTTTAAGTACTTATAGACTTAAATTTTTTTTGAATATTTAAATCGTGAAAAAATTAGTTGGTTTCACGCATTGAGTCCTGAAAAATGTCTATGATCTGTTCAGTGTTTATTTGTTAGATAGAGAAAAGATTTGGAGATGACTTTAGTTGAGGTCTAAGTTGCTAGAATTTCATTCTTTTTGAAAATAACTCAATGCTTCATCTTGGCTCTGGCTTTGCATCCTTAAGAGGGTACTAGGATTCAAACGTTAACCATGGTCATTAAGACTTCTTTTTTTCCTGTGTTTCTTGTGTTTTTACTAGGTTTGGGCTGGATGGCAGATCAGCTCAAACACCCCATCATATTGTCTACTTCTCGTGCTCAGGTTGATCATAGTAGCGTAACTCATGATCAGGTAGAGATTCGCCAGGCCATGCTTGAGATGCTTGATCATCTCGTGACGCGCGAGAGAGAGTATAAAGAAAAGAATGGTCGATTTACATTTCTACTCTCTAGGGTCCTTGCTCCTACTCTATTTAAACAACAATCTGATTACGAGATTAGGGTGATTCAAGCAGATGCTGAGCATCTCGTCATTTTTGCTTTTTCTGAGCAGGCAGGTAGCTTAGGGGATCAGGTTTTTATTGATGAGGAGTATCGGATTCGTTCTAATTTTATCCCACCTGAGCCCTCTTTAGAGTACATCCGCTCTGTAGCTCTAGGACACTTAAAAAGTCTTAAGCGAGCCTCTCATATGAGTGATCTGATTGAGCCTACACAATTTAAGAATTATTTTAGATATACTTTCACAAACGACTCTAGTGGGCAAAAAATAGTTAGGGCGTTTGGTGTGAGGGCGCCTGTGTTGGGGTTAGAGCTTCAGTGGAGCGGAGAAAGCTCTCTAGGCCTACTTGAGGCGAAAACCTTGAGCTCTTCCCCAGTTATTTCTGATCTGTTGGGGCCTGTTGCTCCTGCTCTTGAGCATTTGGGTGAGATTCATCGGAAACTTTTAGAGAGTAGAGTCTCTGAGAGAAGGATTTCATCCTTGCAAGATCTTCAGGAAAGACCTCAAGCTGAAAAAGCTTTGATTGGCTCTGAGTCTTTACCTCTCGTGATTGAATCCATAGATCCGTCTCAAAATAAAAAAAGGTAGGGAGTATTCTGCCTCTAGGTTTGACAATTTTGCAGTGGGTCGGGTAAAATTAAAGACCAACGGATTTGATTTCTGATCACAAAATATCGGGGCACTCCTCAATGAAGTCTACTCATCCTAATGTTAAGTGGAAAATGACTCCCTCATTCCTTTGTACTGTTATCTGGGCGTCATCGCTGAGCTTGATTACAGGATGTGCTCATGTCAGTAAAGTCCCCCAGAATGAGATCTCAGAAAGTGTTCCTGCACCCAAAAGTATTAGTGATGTTTTACAGCAGCAAGATCAGTTTGGTACTACTTCGAACCGATGGGTCATGCAGGGAGGGAATATCATTGTCAATGGGGTGAGATTAAAGCATACCCAGTTTGATTATCCAGTCACCATTAATTCTCGGGTAGAACACTGGATTGATTATTTTTGTGGAAGGGGACGAGTTTATTTTCAGAGGTATCTTGAGAGGTCTGAGTTTTTCATTCCTTACATTGTGCCTATTTTAAAACAAAATGGTCTTCCTGAAGATTTAGTCTATTTAGCTATGATTGAAAGTGGGTTTAATAACCTAGCGCGTTCTCATGCTAAAGCAGTCGGACCCTGGCAGTTCATCTCCGCAACAGGTATGCGTTATGGTCTGAGCGTAAACTGGTGGATTGATGAAAGAAGAGATATCGAGAAATCCACACTGGCAGCAGCGCAGTATCTCAAAGATTTATACCAGATGTTTCAAAGCTGGGAGCTAGCTGCTGCAGCCTACAATGCGGGAGAGGCTAAGGTCGCGCGAGCAGTGCAGAGGTTTGGAACTCGAGATTTCTGGGCAATTGCAAGACATCGATTTTTAAGGCAAGAAACTAGAGATTACGTTCCTAAGATTATTGCTGCAGCCTTAATCTCTAAGAATCGCACTCAGTTTGGATTTGCTGATCCTAAGACTCATCCTGGAGCAGGTGAGGCAGTGGCTTCTGATGGTGAAATTGTGAAGCTGGTGAAGTCTGAAAAGCCTTCAGGGGATTCTGAGTATAACTCTCAGCGTGAAGCAGACACGTTGGATCAGGAGCTGCGTGCAGAGCTTGAGGAGGAAGTGAGTGCTTCTGATGAGGAGGATGAGGGTATTAAGCCTCAAGAGGCTCTTCGAGAAAAGCGATCTGGGCCCTTGGCTAAATCGATTCCGACTCCGCATGTTACCAAGTCAGGGGAAGTAGGAGGAGAGGAGCTAGCTGAGTTTGAAGTTCAAAGTCCCGCTGATCTCTTAAAAGTTGCACGGGCTGCAGGCCTATCGTATCAGACAGTCAAGAGCCTCAATCCAGAGATCTTGCGTTGGTGTACACCTCCGACTCGGTCAACGTATCGAATCAAGCTTCCTGCTTTTGTAAAAGAGCGCTTCTTGGTCACATATAATCACGTCGCTTTTCCTCGAGAAGTCGAGTTTATGACATACAAGGTCAGAAAGGGAGAGACCCTATCTAGAATTGCCAAGCATTTTGGAATTAGGGTAGATCCTATGAGTGATCTCAATCGAATGTCTGCTCAAAGCCCTCTAAAAAATGGATCTAAGGTCCTATTGCCTATTCCAAATGACCGTTCTAGATCTTTTAGCTCGCTTGAAATTAAAGATCCTCCAGAGAAGAGAAGAAGAAAAAATGGGCGTCGTTCTCGAAGTCGTTACTATCGAGTGACTTATGAGTCTGGGCAACAGTCCCAGCTCAATGAGAGTTAATCTCTCTTTTTTTAGTTCTAAGAGGTTGAGATTGTTTTGGGGTATTTTCACTCATCTTAAAAAAAGGATAGAGCGGTGACTCACCCTAAAATGTTCAAGGCAATGACCCCTGATAATCCTACATCTGCGTGTGGACAGTTCTTATTAAAATGTGCGAAGAATAGGCATGAGCCTCATTGTTCAGAAGTTCGGAGGGACCTCTGTAGGGAGCCCCGAACGGATTCAAAAAGTAGCAGAAAGAATAGCCCATGCTCATCAAGCTGGGAATCAATTAGTAGTTGTGGTTTCAGCCATGGGTCATACAACAGATGAGCTAATTGAGTTAGCTCACGAGGTGTCTCGCCAGCCACCTCACCGGGAGATGGATATGCTCCTGAGTGCTGGGGAGAGAATCTCAATGGCGCTTCTGAGTATGGCACTTGCGGATTGCAAGGTGCCTGCACTTTCTTTGACTGGATCACAGACTGGAATCATTACAGATTCTAGTCATAGAAGAGCGCGCATTCAGCGGATTTTAGGTGATCGAGTGAGAACAGCGCTGGGAGATGGTAAGGTTGTCATTGTCGCTGGATTTCAAGGCGTGAGTGAGACTCGAGAAATTACAACCTTGGGAAGAGGGGGGTCTGACACCACGGCTGTAGCTTTAGCCGCTGCACTTCAAGCTGAAAAGTGTGAGATTTACACGGACGTTGATGGTGTTTTCTCTGCTGATCCTCGTCTTGTGGAGGATGCCAAAGTCTGGAATCAAATTCCACATGATCTGATGGTTGAGTTAGCAACACGAGGTGCAGGGGTGCTGCATCCTAGGAGTGTAGAACTTGCTAAGCAATTTGGAGTTCAGTTAGTCGTTAAAAACAGTTTAAAAGAGAGTCGAGGGACTAGGGTTGTGAGTCGCTTATCTGATAATCAGCAAAAAAAAGGTATGGAAGAGTTTGCTATTGTGGGAGTCACTGCTGATACGAATAAGATGTTCATTGAGGTGGAGTTAGCACGTTCAACAGTAGTGGGTGCTCTCTGGGATCAGGCAGCTCATTCGCACTTGTCTGTAGTTGCTCCATTCTTCTCTAAAAACACCGTTTCATTTTACTCTGATTTAGACGCTGAAGGGGAATGGAAAAAAATTCTTGAGCACCTGGGTACTGAAGGATTCGTGAAGGATTTTCATTTAAGATCTGATGTAGTTCCACTGTCTGTGGTTGGGGATCGGTTTTCACAAGACGGTTTGGCTTTGGCTCAGGTTTTAGATTGCCTAGCACGTGCCCAAGTCGATGTCCTTATCGGGTCTGCTTCTGCATTAGCTATTACTGTAGGTGTTGCAAAGTCACAAGTAGAGCAAGGGCTTCGTACTTTGCATTCTGAGTTTTTAGGAAGGAAATAAGGAAATGACCTCTCAGCCAGTCGTAGTTGTAGGAGACGGTTGGGCAGCATTGGCTGCAGTTGCTTTTTTTGTTCATACCGGAGTGAAGGTGTGTTGGATTGCAGGAACAGGCTCAAGGCTTTTAGCTGCTCATGCTGGCATTGAGGAAGAAGTAGGTTCTGAGTTTTGGATTCACCTCGCTCACCTTTATCAAATTCCTGTGGGAGAACTGCACAAAGGGATGTTTCTCAGAGAGTTTAGAAACAAAGCGTGGCGTGAACCTTCGTGGAATAGATCTATAGATTCTGCAGAAAGAGCGGAAGTTCTGAAGGAATTACTTTGGGAGCCAGAGCGTCGTTTTGTGTTGAATCATGAGGTCAGACTCGAAAAAACTCTTTTTGAGTTAGAAGAAGAGTTGAGAAAAGTATTACTCGCGGGTGATGTCCCTCATTTAAGAAGAATTGAAGGATTACCTCTTTCAGGATTTCTCACTGAGCACGGTGGAATTCGGGGTGTGAAGCTAGGCTCAGGAGAGGAGATTCTTGCTCAGCAGGTTGTGTATGCTGATCGGTGGAGCATACTTCCGACTCTGGAGAATTTTCCCAAGACGTTGAGTTTCATGAGGAAAAGAGGGCCCACGGGTGTTTTACAAGCTTCTTTTTTACATGAGCCTTTTTTAAAAGAAGGAGTATTGGAGAGTTTTTTTGCTCCAATGCACAAAGAGTCTGGGGAGAAGATTGAGCGTCACTTTTGGGGGTGTATTTCTTCAGAGGGTAAGCGTAGTGTGTGGGCCATTTGTCTTTCTCCTGAAGAGGTGGAGGATAATCATGAGATTGCAAAAAAACTCCGTAAGCTCAAAAGTGGTTTGGATAAAGCGTTTGCAGGAAGTGATCTGATTGCTTCAGGAAGTGCTACGTTTACTTCAACTGTTTCCGAAGAGCAGATTCGTTTTGAAGAGGAAGTGGTGTTTTCAGAGGGAGAAGAGTTATCTTCTCCTATTGAATTACCTCAAGTCGCAGGTCTACTTTTAATGACCGATGGTTATGGCCCTGGTTTTGCGATCATGCAAGTAGGAAGTGCTTTGGGGGTAGACGTGTTGAGGCCTGATTCCAAGAGTGAAGGCATGAATATGAGTGACTCCACAGTGCTTGAGTGATTGTGCTGCTTTTTCAAGGGTTCGGCCCGTGGTTTTAAAATCATCGACTAGAATCACTCTTCTGTGTTTCTGGATTGCCTGAGTAGCATCCCAACGGACAAAGAATTTGAGGCTATTGTGTATTCTTTGATCCAAGTTTAGGCCTCCTTGCCTTTGTTTTTTTTCAATTCCAAGAGCATGGAGTAGTGGAATTTTTAGTGTCGAGCTGACCCATTGAGCGATGATTTCAGCTCGGTTGCCTCCCAAATCCCAAGAGCGGTGGTATTTTTGTGGGATGGGAATGATCACGTCTGCATGAAAATTTTCCCATTCTTGTTCAAGGCAGGTGTTTGATTTCAGTACAATACGATCAAATAAGAGACCACGGTTGATTTTCCAGCTCTTGAGGACCTCGTAGCCTTGAGCTAACATGAGATACCGTGCAGAGTATGAATCCAAGAAGTCACTTTTTCTCCATGGACGCAAACAGACTTCTTGGCAGTCTACACCGCCACATTGAGTGCAAAGTCGAGGCGAGGGTAGAAGGCTTGCGCTGCAGGATGCGCAAAGTGAGGAAATTGAACTGAGCTCCGAGAGACTTTCATGACAACTCATGCACTTAAAGAGGTGTAGGAATGGATTCTTCATCATCGACCCCACCTTGAAAGAATCATGCCGGTTGATGAGGGCTAGAATCACGAAAAAATAGAGATACACTCACCTGATCAAGATCAGGAGGATCATTTCAGTTGAGCTTCCTATGAGTTCTCTCAGGATGATAGAATCTGAGAGAGTTTAAACAAGGGAGTTGAAATCTGCTTTTTTTTGCCAATGACACTGCGAAATGGAACAAGCTTAATCTGATTATTTTGAATACCTGCCATAGCATTGGATCGTCCTGACAATAGATAAGCCACTGCGGATGCTCCTAGAGCAGAAGCCAAAACGCGGTCATGTGTAGTGGGTGAACCTCCACGCTGAGTATGACCCAAGATACAGACCTTACAGTTATATCCTCTTTGAGTAAGATCATTGGCAAGGTGATAGGAAAGTCCGGGTTTAGGGCCTTCCGCTACAACGATGATGCTGCTGGATTTGCCTCGCTTCATTCCTCTTTGAATGGTTGAGCTGATTTTCTCAATCGACTGTTTTTTTTCTGGGACTATGATGGTTTCTGCTCCTCCACCCATGCCTACTTGAAGGGCAATAAACCCTGAGCTTCTCCCCATGACTTCAACAAGAAATGTTCGGTTGTGAGAACTTGCTGTGTCTCGAATTCGGTCGATTGCATCGATGGCCGTATTCACAGCCGTATCAAAACCAATGGTGTCGTCCGTCTCAGCAATGTCATTATCGATGGTTCCGGGGACTCCAATGAGAGGAAATCCAGTTTCCTTTTCCATGAGGTGTGCTCCTGTAAAAGAGCCATCACCCCCAATGACAACAAGACCGCCTATTCCCCGACTTTGGAGAATTCGTGCAGCTTCTTTTCTAGTAGATTTCTTGAAGAAATCCTCGCATCGATCTGTCTTTAATATAGTGCCACCTCTTTGGATGATATTTGCAACAGAGGAGAGCCCTAGTGGTACGAACTCTTGCTCGAGTAACCCACTGTAACCTCGGAGGATTCCATACACATCACAGCCATAGGAGCAAGCGTAGCGTACGACGGCTCTAATCGCTGCGTTCATGCCAGGAGCGTCTCCCCCGCTTGTAAGAACCGCAATTGAGGAGTGTTTAATCTTTCCCTTAAGTTCTGGAATATTAAGCATGAATTTTCCCCGGTAGAAGGCTTTTTCCTGTTACTTCTGGTGGAATATCAAGGTTCATCAACTCACATAACGTTGGCATAATATCACTTAAGCCCCCATCTCTGAGTGCAATGCGAGAAGATTTTGGAGCATTTGCGGAGTTTGGAGCAACCCAAAGGGCAGGAACTGGATTTAATGTATGTTGAGTGTGAATGTGGCCATCTGCATCCTGCATTTCCTCTGCGTTTCCATGATCTGCTGTGAGCAAGACATGATAGCCTGAGTTCTCTGCAGCACTGATCACTTGATTGAGACACTGATCAAGTGCCTCCATGGCTTGCACGGCTGCAGCATAGTTGCCTGTGTGACCCACCATGTCTGCATTAGCAAAGTTCATGAGTAAGAAATCATACTTTTTCTTGCGAATGTTCTCAGCGGCAAGGTGAGCGACCTGAAAAGCACTCATTTCTGGCATCAAATCGTACGTTGGAACATCCTTTGGAGAAGGAACAAGGATTCGATCCTCATGTGAAAATGGGTTTTCCCTTCCTCCATTAAAAAAGAATGTGACATGCGCGTATTTCTCAGTTTCTGCAACTCTCAGCTGTGATAATCCCTTTTGGTCAATCCACTGGCCAAATATATGATCTAGATTCTGAGGAGCAAAGGCAACTCTGACGTGACTAAAGTTTTTATCATAAGTCGTCATGCCTAAAAATGCACTGGGCTGGAACGTGGAGCCGCGCTCGAATTCCTGAAAGTTAGGCTCACTCAGGGCTCGAGTAATTTCTCGAGCACGATCTGATCTGAAGTTGAAAAAAATGACGCTATCTCCACTCTTCATGCACGCTGATGAGTCCAAGAGTACAGGCTCAACAAACTCGTCTGTTTTTCCGGCATGATAAGAGTTCTCAATCACCTGAAAAACATTGAGTGGGCTAGCACTCATTTGACCGGTCATGGCGAGATATGCTTTTTGTACTCTTTCCCAGCGATTGTCTCTATCCATGGCCCAGTATCTACCCATGATGGATGCAATGACTGCCTGAGTGATGGATCCATTCTTAGGTTGAAAAGAAGGATGCCCAAGGAGTTTTTTTAGGTACTGAGAGGAGGATTGAGGAGGAGTATCTCTCCCATCTAAAAAGACATGCACACTGACATGAGGGATTTTCATCTCAGCGCACAAATCCAAGAGGGCGAGCAGATGATCAATATGGCTGTGTACCCCTCCATCAGAGAGGAGGCCCATGAGGTGAACACGACCAGTGGCCAGAGCACCTGCTTCAAGGGTTTGTCTGATCGCTGGATTTTTAAAAAAAGATCGATCCTCAATGGAGTGACTGATTCGTGATAGGTCTTGGTAGATGATTCTCCCTGCTCCCATCGTCATGTGGCCTACTTCAGAGTTACCCATGACGCCAGGGGGTAACCCCACAGCTTCACCAAATGTCAAAAGCTCAGAGTGGGGGTATTTTTTGATCAAATCTTGATAAAAAGGCATTTTTGCGTTTTTAATCGCATTAAAAGGAGAATCTTTTCCAATTCCAAAGCCGTCTAGAACGATGAGAATGGCCCTGTTGCTCATATACTAATATCATTCGCACATCTCTAGGAGTTGCTCAAGAATTCTTATGGCGAGAGTTGGATGGGTAGCTGATTGGATTTGGATCGATTAGAGTTAGAAATAGGTGAATATCAAGATCCTGAATTGTGATAGGGGTGTCCCTTGAGTACGCTGCATGCTCTATAGATTTGCTCTAGAAGCACGACTCGTGCAAGTTCATGAGGTAAGGTCTGCGGTCCAAGACTTAAAGTCCCTCTTGCTCCTTTTCTAAGAGTGGAACTAAAGCCTAAACTACTTCCTACACACAAGTAGATTTGGGTTGAGCCTAGGGCTTCCCATTGTGAAAATAGTTCTGCCCATTGCTCTGTAGAGAGTGATTTTCCAGTCTCATCAAGGAGATAATAACAACTTCGACCCGAGGAGTCAGACTTCATTTTTTCAAGAAGAAGGGTTTCCTCTTTTTCCTGGATCTGAAGGCGGGTTGAAGGAGCTTTATCAGGAACCGCAATAGGCTTGAGCTCAATCTCCTCAAATGTGATCCACGTGCGAGCAAGCTTTTTGTAGTAGTCAGCGGCTTCTCTTAATCCAGGAGTTTTCAACTTACCAAAAGCAATGAGGCTTAAGCGCACAAGCTTGAGTCTTCGTTCAAGTTGCTCTTAGTTTAGGCGAATGGCACCAGGGCCATAAAACTCAGAAGGAATCTTGACTCGAGGAGCATCTGCCCAGAGATTCTCAAGATCGTAATACTCTCTTAAAGCATCTAAGAAGACATGGACAACCATATCACCAAAGTCCAAAAGCACCCATCGGCCCTCAGAGTAGCCTTCTGTTGCAACGAGTTCAACTCCTTGTTGCTTCATCGTTGACTTAACAGAATCAGCAATGGCTTGAACTTGGCGATCTGAAATTCCACTACAAATAATGAAGTAGTCTGTAAAACCAGAAAGTTCACTGATGTCTAGAATTTTTACGTTTTCAGCTTTTTTATCAATAGCTGCACGTGCACAATCCAAGGCTGCTTGGAGAGCGGAGTCCACTGACGTGGAAGTTAGAGTTTCATTCATTAATTTATTATTTGTCATGGAGTGTTCTTCATACCATAGAGTCGATTTTGCTTCAAATACTCTACTACTTTTGGCAGCAATGAGCCGTTTGGCGGTTCACCTGTTCGCATGATGGATTCGCGTATTTGGGTAGATGAGACTTGAGGAGCTTCAGTTTGAACTTTTTGGATGAAATGGGCTGACCCTTTCAACTGCCATGATTGATGGGAGGCCTTTTGAGTCATGCCGCTTGCTTCCCACTGCTGTAGGACTTTCTCGCAATCATCTTTGGACTCTGATTTTCGTTCAATCACTATCCAATGACAAAGATTTAAGATTTCAGGGAATCGATGCCAGGTATGCAATTGAAGAAGTTGATCAGTTCCAATGACAAAGGCAAGTCGTGGATAGATCTGCCTGAGCTCTTGAAGTGTCTCATACGAGTAACTTGGGGTTTGAGGGTTGAGTTGAGCTCGAACTAGTTCTCGATCATCTATCTCAATTTCAGAGGGAAGAGGGTCGACTAAGTTAGATTCAAAGGCAAGCTGAGTGAGAGCAAGTCGATGGGCAGCACTGATCTGAGCCGCCTTATGAGGTGGGCTAGCTGATGGAATGATCAACACCCTTTGGACTCCAGGTTCCTTGAATAAACTTTTTACGGCAAGGCGATGGCCGAGGTGAGGAGGATCAAAGCGACCTCCAAAGATTGCAGTGACCTCATGCCATCTGGGGATCATGAGCGAATTTCCTCGTCATCAGGCAGAGGAGTAGACTCTTTTTTGGTCTTCTTTTGGGCGTCTTGTTCTTTCAATTCTGCATGAATCGTGAAGATGAGTTCCTCAATTCCTGATCCACTCACAGCTGAAATAACATAAGGCTCTTGCCCAATAGGATGTGTGCCTCTAATGCTAGTGATGATTTGTCTGAGTGTCTTGCGCGCATTCTCGATGAGCTGAGTATCAGATTCTAGAATGTCGAGTTTATTCAACACTACAATTTCAGGAATGTGTAAAAGCTTTTCATTGAAAAGCCCTAGTTCATTACGAATCGCTTTATAGCGAAGAATCAGGTTCTCTACAGCGATTTCCTTTGAGTCATCGCCCGATGCAGTGGCGTCCTCAAGAAGTTGAGTTCCATCTAAGAGATGGACAAATAATCGAGTTCGTTCAATGTGCTTGAGAAATTTATGACCCAAGCCCACACCGCGGTGTGCACCTTCAACAAGGCCTGGAATATCAGCGACTACAAAGCTCTGAAAATCAGGCAACGCAACAACACCTAAATTAGGTGTAAGTGTGGTGAATGGGTAATCGGCAATCTTGGGGCGAGCTGCACTCATTCTTGAGATGAGGGTAGACTTCCCTGCATTTGGAAAGCCAATAATTCCTACATCGGCAAGAAGCTTTAACTCCAAGGTGAGTTCTCGGAATGTTCCTTCTTCGCCGGGTTGTGCAAATTTAGGAGCTTGATGAGTTGAGGTTGCAAAATGAGCATTACCCTTTCCTCCTCTGCCTCCAGTGCAAGCAATCCAGGTCTGATTATTTTCAGTAAAATCAAAAAGGATCTCTTGAGTTTCCGTGTCTCGAATCACAGTTCCTACAGGGATCTTGATGGTGATATCTTCACCATCTCTACCCGCTTTATTCGCTCCAGATCCGTGCATCCCGTTTTGAGCTTGGTATGTTCTTTTAAATCGAAAATCCTGAAGAGTGCCAAGCTGGCTGGAAGATATGAAGATCACATCCCCTCCGTCACCTCCATCGCCCCCGTCTGGCCCACCTCGAGGAGCAAACGTCTCTCTTCTGAAGCTTACGCTTCCTGGGCCACCGTGACCTGCCATTACCTTGATTTTTGCTTCATCGATAAAACGCATTTGTGCGCATCCTTATGATCCATCTTAGGATCAAATTCCTACCCTTTTAAAAACACCTTAAATCTTGAGCTGAGTCTTAATTGTAACCTGAATTTAATTCCAGTCTACCTGGTTATATGGACGGCCTGAATGTAAAGATGCTTCTCTATACTCTCTAAAATAAAACAGCCTAAGAAAATAAAAATCTTCTTAGGCTGCTATAAAAACAAGCAAAGGGATATAAATTTTTAAGCAGCAGGGTAAACAGAAACCTGTTTACGTTTGCTGTCGTAGCGTTCGAAAGTCACAACGCCATCAATCAAAGCGTAAAGAGTGAAGTCTCTTCCTAGTCCTACATTACGACCAGGATGAAACTTGGTGCCAGTTTGACGGACTAGAATTTCGCCAGTATTGACGACTTGTCCACCGTAACGCTTTACACCACGCATCTTTGGATTGCTGTCGCGACCGTTTTTGGAACTACCACCCGCTTTTTTATGTGCCATGACTCTAAAACCTCAAGTGACCACTCCCTCTACCACAATTGAGTGAGGGCTTCTAGGGGCTCATGCCCCAGGGACAATGGTCTTTGTCCCAATGGAGTTTTTGTACTGTGGTTTTTATCTCCTTGCAAGTCCTGAATCAGGTTTATGCTCAGAGTTTTGCCACTTTTGTTAAAGCCGTAATCGGTTTAATCTTTAAATACTTAAATCAGATCAATTAAGCAGATTTTTTGTCGCTAGCTTTTTTTGCTGCAGCCAATCTCTTACGTGAACCTAAAGTCTTAGGAGTGCGAGCTAAGCCGCGTGGTTTCAAGTGAGACTGGAATTGAGCTAATTTTGCTTTTTTGTCAGCATCAGACAGAGTGGCTTTTTCGCCAGATCCGCTGTCAACTGCTGTTACAAGAAACTGAGTGTATTCTTGGCGATGACCTTGTGTGCGGCGATATTGTTTACGACGCTTCATCTTGATGATGAGGATCTTTTCGCCACGGCCTTGACCAACTACTTCAGCCTGTACGCTAGCACCATTGATGTAGGGTTTACCTAGGGTAATCTGAGTATTTTCACCACTTTGCTTACTTAGAAAAAGCACTTGGTTAAATGTAAGGGTTGTGCCAGCATCTCCTTCGAGTTTTTCAACTTGAATGAAATCGCCTGGTTGAACACGATATTGTTTTCCACCTGATTCAATGACTGCGTACATAGATGCCGGAAAATGCCTCAAATGCAAAAAAGTGTCAAGAGGTTTTGGTGTATTTCTTGTTGGCTTTTGAGGCGCTTTGTGTTTTCGTGAAGTTATTGAGAAAATTTAATATAAAATGAGGTTTTTCAACATGTCCTTACGAGTGAAAGTTTATTCAGATGGCGCAGATCGAGCTTCAATGTTGAGTATGGCTCAGGATGAGAGAGTCCACGGTCTGACCACCAACCCGTCCCTCATGAAAAAAGCAGGGGTCAGTGATTACGTTGGTTTTTGTAAGGATATTCTTTCTCAAATTCGTAATAAACCAATTTCATTGGAAGTTTTTGCAGACGATCTAAATGAGATGCGCCGACAAGCTTTGGAGATTAAAACTTGGGGTGAGAATGTCTATGTGAAGATTCCCGTGACTAACTCTGATGGAAAGCCTACGACTGATCTTGTGCATGAGCTGGCTCATCAAGGTGTGAAGCTGAACGTGACCGCACTTTTTACATTGAATCAGATTTTTTCTGTTTGCCAGGCACTGAAAGGCGGCGCTCCTTCTGTTGTTTCTGTTTTTGCAGGAAGAATTGCAGATACAGGCAGAGATCCTATTCCTACTATGAAGGCTGCTCTTGAGATGTGCCGCTCTATGGATAAAAATATGGAGCTTTTATGGGCAAGTACTCGTGAGCTTTATAATATTGTACAGGCTGATCAAATAGGGTGTGACATCATTACGGTGCCTTTTGATCTGATTAAGAAGATGCCTATGTTAGGGCAGGACTTGGTAGAAATGAGTTTAGATACGGTAAAAACTTTTAAGAAGGATGCTGATTCAGCAGGGTTTAAGCTCTAGATTTTTCTATATTCATTTTGGTGGGTTTGAGTGGATTAAGATCATCCGACTCAAACCCATTTTTTTTTAATCTTTCATGTAATTATTTCTAAATGCTCCTGGGAAAATTTCCTGGAATGAGTATTTCAGGCATTGTCCCTGTAAGTTAGCCAAATAGATTTCGGCATCATCTGATGTAAATTCTGCAATGACTTGCCTACACATTCCACAAGGAGGCCATGGGCTTTCTGAGTCAGTAACCACCATGACTTTTTTCACCTCAATCTTGCCTCGATCACTAATTGCTTTTTGAATGGCAACACGCTCAGCACACACTGTGGCGCCATAGGAGGCATTTTCTACATTGCATCCTCCAACCATTTCTCCATTCGAGAGTAAAAGGGCAGCTCCCACTTGATACTGACTATAGATGACATAGGCATTCTCTCTTGTGCGACATGCTAACTCAAAGAGTTTCTGGATTTCTGGAGAGAGGGTTTTAATGGTGTGAGAGGTCATTTCGGGGCCTTTCCTTTGTGAGCTAGACGAGGAATAGTGAGTAACAGAAGTTTTTTCATATTTTCAGAAGCGCTTTTTGAGGTGTCTACGACCTCTTGATGAGTGAGTTTATGAGGTGAGAGGCCTGCTGCGAGATTTGTAATGCAGCTCATTCCCGCAACTCGAACACCCAGGTGATTTGCAGCAATACTCTCAGGCACGGTAGACATTCCCACTGCGTCTGCTCCTAAAGTGCGAAGCATACGTACTTCTGCAGGGGTTTCGTAAGTCGGGCCGAGTAATCCAGCGTAAATTCCTGTGTGATGACTGATCCCAAGCTCAGTTGCTCCTTGTTGTAAGGTAGCTAAGCAACCCTTGTGGTATGCTTCTGAAAGGTCAGGAAATCGTGGGCCAAGTTGAGAAAGGTTGGGGCCTTTCAGGGGGTTGTCTCCCATGAGATTGAGATGATCTTCGATGAACATGATATCGCCAGGTCTAAAGCGAGTGTTGATTCCACCTGCAGCATTGGTAAGGACTAGGGTGTGGATACCTAATCCGCAGATTGTTCGAGTAGGGAAAACGACATCCTCCATGGAGTGTCCCTCATAGAGGTGAAATCTCCCTTGGAGTAAAACGACTGAGATGCCATTCATCTTCCCAAGAACCATTTTGCCTGCATGCCCCTCAATGGCAGTAGCGTGAAAATGCGGAATAGAAGAGTAGGGGATGACGACTGCATCCGATACTTGTTCAGCAATTGGGCCTAAGCCTGACCCAAGAATCACTCCAATTTCAGGTCGAATCGAGTGTTCCCTTTGAATGGCTTCAACAGCTTCTCTAATTTTTCGATAACTATTTTGCTGATGATTCATATTCGGCTCCGATGAAAAAGGTTGAACTTAAATGCTTTCCAAAATTAAAGGAGGTGGGTTTTTCTTCTTCTGTGAAATCTCAATAGACTTGAAAAGGATTTTCTCTAGCTCTGCACACTCAGTTTGAGCTTGGGCATAGAGTGTGATGATCAGATCGCCTTTTTTGATTTTTTCTCCAAGTTTTTTGTGAAAAACAAGTCCTACTCCAGGGTGAACTTCATCGCTTGCTTTTTTTCGTCCTCCCCCGAGCTCAATCAAGACTCTACCCACCATCTCGGTTTGAATGCCAGTGATGAAGCCTGATTTTTTTGCTCTGAGCTCTACAACTTGAGGAGCAAGAGGGATCAGAGCTGGATCCGTGAAGTTCTCTAAATTCCCACCCTGATTTTGGACCATCTCCTGAAAAACACGCCAGGCGCTTCCATCAGTGAGTTTCTTCTGTGCAAGTGAGTATCCTGCTTGATGAGTTTTTGAAATCCTTCCCAAGACCAGCATGTGAGCGCAAAGATCGAGAGTCAGTTCTTTTAAGTCATCTGAGTTTAATCCAGGTGAAGGAGGTAGGTTTCTCAAAATCTCAATGGATTCTTTAAGTTCTATTGCATTGCCAACAGCATATCCCAAAGGTTGATCCATGTTGGTGAGGACTGCTCTGCAACGAAGTCCTAAAAGCTTCGCAACTTGGACTAAGTTTTGGGCAAGTTGCTTGGCTTGGGCTTTGGTCTTCATGAATGCCCCATTTCCCACCTTCACATCAAGAACTAATCCTTCTGTTCCTTCTGCCATTTTTTTCGACAGAATAGATCCAACAATGAGTGGGATGCACTCTACGGTGCTGGTGACATCACGTAAGGCATAGAGTTTTTTATCGGCAGGGACAATTTTTTCAGTTTGTCCAATGATGGCGCATTTTGTCTTTTTGAGATGCCTTTGAAACTCCTGGCCTGTCAGTTTGACATTAAATCCTGGAATAGCTTCAAGCTTATCAAGTGTGCCTCCGCTATGCCCTAATCCTCGACCTGCCATCATGGGCACAACAAGCCCGCAGGCGGCTGCTAAAGGAGTGAGAATCAATGAGACTTTATCACCCACGCCACCTGTCGAGTGTTTGTCTACCTTGGGTCCAGGAATTTGAGCGTGATTATAGTGATCGCCACTAGCAAGCATAGCTCGAGTTAAAGCTACGGTTTCACGAGAGGTCATTTTCTGAAAATAAACCGCCATTAAGAAAGCGCTGGCTTGATAATCTGCTACTTCTCCCGAAGTCACACCCTGAATAAAGTAAGAGATTTCCTCAGAAGACAATTCTTTTCCATCACGCTTTTTTTGAATAATACTGGCTGGCGTAAACATAAATTCCTTAATTTTTTAATCTTATGCCGATTGCAGATTGAGAGAATCTAAAAATGATTTTCCGGCAAGTTTGAGATCCTGAGATTTGATGCCAGTTAAGGCATCCATGATTGTTGCTCCTACATCAGCGAAAGAAGTAAGGTCACCCAAGCTTTGACTTCCACGGGGTTTTTGTGCCGGTGAGTAAGCGAGAATAGGGATGTATTCTCGGGTATGGTCAGAGCCGCGATAGGTGGGATCGTTTCCATGATCAGAGGCGATGACTAAAAGATCTCTTTCAGTCATTGATTCCTTAATCTGGGGTATGGCGCAGTCAAACTCTTCGAGCGCCTCACCAAAGCCCTTCACATCCCTGCGATGCCCATAGAGCATGTCAAAATCGATTAAATTACAAAAAATAAGCCCTTTTTTTACAGTTTGGACCTGCTCAATGAGAACGCGAATGCCGTCAGTGTTGCCGCGAGTATCGATATTATTTTGGATGCCTTGAGCGGCATAAATGTTTGAAATCTTTCCAATCCCAAGAGTAGGTATTCCGTGATCACAGAGGTGATCTAGATAGGTTTTAGAAAAAGGAAGTTGTGCGTAATCTTTTCTATTATAGGTCCTGGTAAAAGGAATTCCCTTTGCAGGATTGCCGATGAAGGGTCGAGCAATGACTCGCCCTACTTGCAGCTCATCACAGATTTTTCTGGCTGATTTACAAACTTGATAGAGTCGATCCAACCCAAAGCTTTCTTCATGTGCCGCCACTTGCCAAACACTATCTGCACTGGTGTACAAAATAGGTTTTCCTGTTCGCATGTGTTCTAGGCCTAGTTCTTCGATAATCGTTGTTCCACTAGCAGATTTATTGCCTAGTACTCCCGGGAGGTTATTTTCTTTCACCCATCGCTGCACAATCTCTTGAGAAAATCCATTTTCAAAGGTGATGAAAGGTTTTGTTAGGACTAACCCAGCCATCTCCCAGTGGCCGGAGGTGGTGTCCTTTCCTTTAGAGAGTTCTATTGCTTTTCCGTGGGCTCCTTCACCTTCTCCATGAGAAAGGGGATGGAGTCCTTGCATAGGGGTGATATTCCCTAATCCCCAACTTCTCAGGTGTGGGAGGTTTAGGGGTCTGTTTTTTTGTTGATAAAATTGGGCAGCAAGATTCTTGAGCGTATTTGCTCCCTGGTCATGATAGTCTTTGGCATCAGGAAGTTCTCCTGCTCCAACTCCATCTAGAACAATCCAAATCACACGATCAAAAAGAGGACTTTTTACGGGGTTCATCATCATTAGTATAAAGATTCTTTTTTATTTTTTGAGCTCTTTTTTTGTGAGGAGATGGTTTGAGGACGCTGGGAGACAATAGCCACGCTTGCAGAGGCTCCAATACGATTTGCTCCAGCCTGGATCATTTTCATTGCATCTTCGCGAGTGCGAATTCCGCCTGAGGCTTTTACTCCCATCTTAGGGCCTACAATTTTTCTCATCAACTGAATGTCTTGCACAGTCGCACCGCCTGAGGAGTAGCCAGTGGAAGTCTTAACAAATGCTGCTCCGGCTGCTTGTGAAAGAGCACAGGCAATAATTTTTTCCTCTTCAGTTAAGTTGGAGGTCTCTAAGATGACTTTCACGGGATATGGATGGGAGGCATCAACGACTTTCTTAATGTCTTCAAAGACATAGGCATAGTTCTTACTCTTCAATGCACTCTTGTTGATGACCATATCAATCTCTTTTGCGCCTAAGCGAATGGCCTCGCTGGCTTCAAAAGCTTTCGCAGTAGAAGAGGCTGTTCCAAACGGGAAGCCCACTACCGTGATGACCCGAGTTGAGGAGTTTTTCAAAAGTTCTGCAGCTAGCTCTACAAATGAAGAGTGGATACATACGGTTGCAAAATGAAACTGACGAGCTTCCCGACAAAGTTGCTCAATTTCTGTTTGGGTTGCATCTGGGTTTAATAGGGTATGGTCAATCTGAGCTGCCAAAGACGAAGCAGAAGTCTTCTCAACTATTGGTTTTTTTTTCATATTAAATTTTGCCTATTTGGTTCCTGAATCAGGCATCCTACTTTTTACTTGAAGTGTCAAGTCGGATTCGTTACGGTTAAGGGAGTAGAAGGTTGTGTCTTATTAGCAAAAAATGGGATTTGCGTATTTTTATCGATAAGAACATCAACTAAAAGAGTGAGGACAAGGTTCCTCGTTCCCCGATTGAAACTTGTTCGCGCTGTGAGCGCGTCAGTCCGGGATAAAAATTTTTGGAAACCGCAGGCCTCAGAGAGCCGCGGGCAAATGGTTTTGGGAGCATCGACGTTGCCCTTGTTGAGTCAAACGAGAATTCAAATGAGACCTCAGAGTATAAAGCTCATCTTGCATGAGTTTTTAAGAGCTATTTGGAGAAGAGTTCTTCTGATGCAGCGTTTACTCATGCTTCGAAATTCCATGAGTTTCAATACTTAGAGACTAAGTGTTGTACTCATTAGCCTTGCGTCATCTCAAGTGAAGTCAGGTTTCCCTAACTGGGTCGATTTTTTAACCCACCAGTGGGAGTGTCCATGGCGAATGAACTCATAATTAATGCATCCTTACCTGAAACACGAATCGCTCTAATGGAAGATGGGCAGATTCAAGAGTTACTCATTGAGAGAGCTTCTGGAAAAGGAATTGTTGGAAATATATATAAAGGAAGAGTCACTAGAGTTCTTCCCGGTATGCAAGCTGCCTTTGTTGATATTGGATTAGAGAAAGCTGCATTTCTCTATGTCGATGATGTTTACGTACATTCTGAAATCTGGGAAGATGAGGAAGAGGGTTCAAATCCAGCAGTTCGAGTCCTCCAAGAGGTTCAGTCTGTTGAGTCTTCTGAATCTACTGATTCCATTGATTCTACTCAAAAAGTTACCCAAGAGATTACGGCAGCTCCTGATGCTTCTGAGATAGAGAATGCTCAAGTTGAAAACCGCACTGAAAATGTTCAGGCTTTAAGTCAGGACTCCAGTGAGAGTGCGGCTTCTGATTCAGATGATTCTCATTCAAAATTTTCAGATCAAGAGCAGGCATTTGAAAGACAAGGTGTTTTAGATGAGGACGAAGATTCTGATGATTCAGACTCTTCAGGCGCACCTGTTAGTATGTCTGCAGATCCAAATGACTCAGGCTCTGACGGAAACAATGGCGATCAAGCCTCTTCTGAGCAGCCATCAGGAACTCTTGCCCCTGATCAATCAGTATCAGAAAAAGAAGGCAAAGGTGATCAGCCTGAACCAAAGATTGTAGCTCGACGTGAAGCTGTGGCAGAGGCAGGCACATCTCCTGAAGAGGGCGTATCTTCTGAAGCACTAGCTAGCAGTGAAGAAGAAGGAGAGAAAGACTCTCGAGGTAAGAGACATAGGAGAGGGCGCAGGGGGGGTAAGTTTCGCCGTAAGGGCTCAGCTTCAGCTCAAGCCAGCACAGAGCCTCAGCAGCAGCAAGAGGCTTATCCTGAGTCCTACCATGAGCAGGTTGCTGATACTGGAGAGATGGACTCCGATCGCTCTGAAATATCAAATGAACAAGGAGAAGTTTCTGTTGCTGCTCAAGCTAATGAGGAAGTGGCAGGAGGTCGTCCTGAGATTATTCCTCGTGATCAAGCTTCAGACCGAAGAGTTCCTACCATTCAATCAGGAGAAAGGTCTGAGTTTCGTGCTCAACGCTCCCGAGATCGCAGAATTCGTCAAAAGACCGTAACCAAGCCTACTCGTAATCAAGTCAATATTCAGGACTTATTAAAAGAGGGTCAGGAAGTTTTAGTTCAAGTTGCGAAGGATCCAATATCTACTAAGGGTGCACGGCTCACTTGTCATATCAGCTTGCCTGGAAGACATTTGGTGTGCATGCCAACTATTGATCATGTCGGCGTGTCTCGTCGAATTGAGAGAGAAGACGAGCGTAGGCGACTCAGAGAGTTTGTTGAGAGAAATCGCCCGAGAAATCTAGGTTTTATCGTAAGAACAGCAAGTGGAAAGCAACAATCTGAGAAAAGAATTAAGCAAGATATTGATTATCTAACGCGCCTTTGGAATGAGATTAGAGAGAAAGCTAATAACATTACAGCTCCGGCTCTAGTTTATGAAGATCTCAACGTGGTTTTGCGCGCAGTTCGTGATTGGGTGACTGAAGAGATTGATAAAGTGATGGTAGATTCTCGATATCATTATAATGATGTCGTGCGTTTTGTATCCCACTTTATGCCACCCCTGAAGAATAAGATTGAACTGTATCATGGTGATATTCCAATCTTTGATGCTTATGGAATCTCCACTGAGCTTTCTCGAGCGCTTGAGAGAAAAGTATGGCTGAAGTCTGGCGGATATATCGTCATCGATCAAGCAGAAGCCCTAGTCGCAATTGATGTGAATACGGGCCGTTATGTTGGCAAAAAGAATCTCGAAGATACTATTCTCAAGACCAACCTTGAAGCTGTTCAAGAAATTGCTTATCAGCTCAGACTGAGAAATTGTGGTGGGATCATTATCCTTGATCTCATCGACATGGAAAAGGAAGAAAACAAGCAGCGAGTGTATCGCGCCCTTGAAGAAGCCTTGATGAAAGATCGCGCTCGACCCTCCATTCTCAAGATTTCAGAATTGGGCTTGATTGAAATGACGAGAAAGAGAACTCGCGACACCATCGTCAGGTCTTTGTGTGAATCTTGCACTCATTGTGAGGGTAAAGGTTTTATCAAGAGCAAGCAAACAGTTGCTTATGAAGTGATGCGTGAGGTAGAGCGAGTAGGGATTGAGCGTGAAGTCTCTAAAATTTTGGTTCAGGCTCATCCAGATGTGATTGATATTCTAGCTATTGACGAGAGAGAGTCAGTTGATCAACTTGAAAGACGTTATAGAAAGTTGATCTATCTCCAGGCAGTTACTGATTTTCATCCAGAACAGTTTGAAGTCTCAGCAGACAAGAAGGTTCGAGCGGAAAAGTCACGTGATCATCACGAAAGAAGTCACTCTCAAGATCACCATCATGAGAGGGGTAGAAATCGAGACCGAGAAAGAGATCGTAATCGTGATCGGGAGCGAGAGCGAGATCGACACCAAAAATCAGAGGGAACTCATACCTTGGTGATTCCAGTGGTTGAGCCAATCGCTAATGTATCGATTAAGGTGGAACCTCAGTCTGAGGTGAAAGTGATTCAGCCTGTTTCTACAGATGACGATAATCGGGGTAATTTAATCACTCCAGTTTCTCATGCTCAAAGTTCCTCAGCTTCTCCTTCAACGCAGGGAGATACCCAGCAGGATGGTTTTTTTGAGGAAGAAGATCGCCTTGCATTTCTGAGGGCTCAAGCAGCTCAAGATGCAGCTTTAGCTAGATTAAATAGTGGGGCAGCAAGCCCTGGAGGTCATGCTCCTCGAGTGGGAGAGGGGCAATCCAGAGGCGGAGATCGAAACCATCGCAGGGGAAATAGGGGGCGTAGAGGCGGCAAGTTTAGGCGTGGAAATGATCGCCCCAGAAGTGGTGGAGGATCTAAACAATTTGGATACCCTCAGAATGCAAACCAGAAGTGGAATGAGTCGGGTAAAGAGGGTGTGATCACTCCAGTTCAACCTAATACCTCATCTGATTCATCATCCGATTCCTCTGGCGGAAATGATCGCTCAGGGGGGGGCGGTTCAGATCACTCTCAACCACCTGTATGATTGAAGTGTAGAGGTGAGTTGTGATGTTTAAATTAAAGTTGGTTATCCCTCGCTCCCTCAGTCTTGATGGAGAGTCAGTGGAGCGGGAGATGTTTTATGATTGGGTTTGGAGCCAGTTTGCAAGCGACGGCCTTTTGGGAATTGATGAAGGCACGCTGCTTTCAGAGCAAGCAGCTGAAAAGGGCTTAGTCACTGAATCGTGGACAGTAGACTCAGGCGAGGCCCCTCGTGAGAGGGACTGGGTGGGAGCTCAGGATCTCATCACTGCTGAGCTTTATTTTTCTAGTGAGGATCAAGCTATTTCAGCGGTATCTCTTTTGAAAGAGTTTTCAGGTCTTCAAGTTTTAGGCATTGAAGAGCAGAAAGTTCAAGATTGGGATGCGGAGTGGAAAGCTTCATTTCTTAACGCAGGAGATGGCGTAAAAATTTCCCCCTTTTGGAGAGTAGTGCCTCCTTGGGTAGATGAAAAGTTTCTCAAGGATCATCCTGTGTCAGAGAAGTTACTTCGAATTAATCCTGGCGCAGGTTTTGGAACAGGTACTCATGAAACTACTCAGCTGTGTCTTCAAGCTATTGGTCAAGTTTCTCTTGAGGGGTCACTTCAAGGGAAACCAGTACTTGATTTTGGCTCAGGATCTGGAATTTTATCTATTTCTTTGGCTCTGCTAGGAGCGCATGTCGATGGTGTAGAAATTGACCCTCTCGCCATTGAAAATGCGAAGGAAAATGCCCAGATTAATAAGGTGGTAGATCATATTCAGTGGACTGAGGACTTGAATGCGCTATCAGGGCGTTACGCTCTTTTGGTCGCTAATATTTTAAGGCCTGTTCTTTTGGAGTTTGCCCCACGTTTAGTGGAGCGTCTCGAAAACTTACAGAATCCTGTGATTTTATCTGGTTTAATTGAGTCGGACTTAGACTCAGTTATTCAGGTTTATTCTGAGCTTCTCAAAAGAGGACCCAAGTCTATTCTAAGTCAAGGTGAATGGAGGGCGATTGTATTTTAATCCTAACTTCTATTCACTGGTGAGTTGCATCACTGATAATTTAAGGGGTATATTTTGAACATGTCATCAAAACAGAAAATTACTCGCGTTGAAAAACCTTGGGGATACGAGCTGATTTGGGCAAAAACCAAGGAATATGTGGGGAAAGTTTTGCACATAAAAAAGGGGCACAAGTTATCTCTTCAGTACCATCAGGTGAAGGAAGAGACTATTTTTATACAGTCAGGCAAAATGATCTTAGTTTTTGAAAATGACCAGGGGATTCTTGAGGAAATAGAAATGATTCCTGGGGAAGCTCATCATATCCCAACAGGAAAAAAGCATAGAATGATTGCTCTTGAGGATACTGACGTTTTTGAGGTTTCTACACCTCACCTGGATGATGTAGTGCGTATAGAGGATGGATATGGGCGTCAAGGTACATCCAATCCTTAGTTATTTATATTCAAAGTGAGTTGCGCATGAATGGTAGCGAATTATTTTTAGTAGTTATGGCTGGTGGAAGTGGCACTCGCTTTTGGCCAAAGAGTACTTCAAAAAAGCCCAAGCAGCTTCTCTCATTTGGTAAGTCTGAAGGGGGAAAAAAACCTAGAACTTTGATTGAGATGACTTTAGATCGATTCTCAAGCTGGGTTCCTAGAGAGAATCGCTGGATTCTCACTACTGAAGGCTTGAAAGGTGAGATGGAGAAGCTAGCCTTGAATGCTCAGATTTTAGCTGAGCCTCAGGGGAGAAATACAGCTCCATGCATTTATTGGGCGACAAAAAAGATTGCTGAAAAAAACCCTAATGCAGTGATGATGGTGATGCCTTCGGACCACTACATTGCAGATCAAGATGCGTTTCTCACTATTTTAAAGAAAGCTGTGACTAGGGCTCAAGAATATTCTGAGCTTGTAACTCTGGGGATTAAGCCAACTCGACCTGAAACAGGGTATGGCTATTTGAGGACAAGTGATTTTGGTGCTGATACTTCACCAGATTTTCATCTAAAAAAAGTAGAAGCCTTTGTAGAAAAACCCAACCTAGAAAAAGCGAAAGAATTTATTCACTCTGGAGATTATCTTTGGAATGGTGGGATGTTCCTCTGGAAGGTACGAGTGATTTTAGATGCTTTTGATCAATTCATGCCCGAAATGAAAAAAGCATGGGATGAAAGCCAAGGAGATGTCAAGGTGGCTTATCCAAAAATGACAGCAACCTCGATTGATTTTGGAATCATGGAAAAGGCTCAAAATGTTGTAACCTTTCCTTTAAGTTGTGGCTGGGATGACTTGGGGAGTTGGACATCTCTTGAAACGCTTTCAAAAGAATTAGGAGCACAGGTAGGAGAAAACACGGTAGCTGCTGGGGAGCATGTTTCTATCGATTCCTCAGGGAATATCATAGATGCGCCTGAGAGACTAGTTGCTACTCTGGGTGCTCAGAATCTGATTATTGTCCAATCTGGCGACGTTTTGCTCATTGCAGATAAGCGTAGATCACAGAACATTAAGGAAGTGGTAGATTTGGTAAAAAAGCAGCGTAAAGATTTGATTTGAAGATAAAATGGTGTTTTGTGATCTTTTTGGAGTTAATTGGTGCATCTTAGTTTCAATGACTATTAGTCGTTCAACGGATCAAAAAAATAAGCAATAAATTGTAAAGTCGAAGATATATTCCAGCCTGTCTCAAAAATATAAAATAGTTGATTTATAATAAAAAAAGGCGTTCCTTTCAGGTGACTAAACCAAAAAAAAGAGAACGCCCGATGCAAATCTTACACCTAGCTCGATCCATTTAGAAGAAATTTCAGTTACTCATCAATCCATATCAGGGCGCAACTGTAGAGCGAAGAGGTCGTCCAAGAGTTAATTTGAGGAGAGCTTTTCTAGGTATCTTTCATCTGGTGTGGAATGGTTGCTAATGGAGAGCACTTCCACCTAAGTACTGCACCTGAGCCACTGTTCATCGCTATTTCACAGAAAGGGCCAAATCAGGCCTGTTTTCAAAGCTTTGGAAACTTTGTCTAGCCTTCATGAACAAGAGAGGAAAAAATCGGAGAGATGTACATATTGTTAATGGCTCACAAGTTGTAGTAGCCCCTATTTAGACAGAACACCTTGGATTAACCTAGGAGCTAAAAATGGTAGAGCTAGAAGTACAAGTGATTCAACCCTTAGAAGCCGTTCCGTAAACCCAGAATAGGAATAATTTGAAATGGTTGAGGGATTCACTTAAAACTCCAGTTGCTTAGATTAGGAGTACCAGATGAAACCCTCAACATGCGAGATATCAGATTCAGATTAGGAAGTGATAGAAAAAGTTTTACCAAGAGAAATTTATAAGGGACAAGGCAGCCTTGGCGGCAGGCCCACTGCAAATTTAAGGCTTACTTTCTGCGGGATCTTGTATTTTGTGAGAAGTGGGTGCCAGTGGGATCTTGTGCCTAAATACTATGGGGTTAGATCAACCCTAGAGAAGTATTTTGCGAAGTGGACTCAGTCGGGAGCTTTTGAGCAATTGATGACTACCAGCCTGGAGCTCTATGACCGAGACGTCGGAATGAAATGGAAATTTCAGCCAATTGATGGATCCATTAAGCGCGCCCCTGGGTACAGTGATGGCGCCGGAGCAAACCCAACTGATAGAGCTCGGCCAGGTGTTAAACATATGATCTTGACGGATCAAGCTGGAATTCCGCTCGCTGCTACCGTCATTCCAGCAAATGAAACTGATATGAAGAATTTGGAGACGACTCTTCAGGACATCCGTGTTGAACGCCCAAATCCAAAGAAACTTTAACAACATATTCTAGACGATAAAGGCTTTGATTCCAATGAAAACCGGGAAATCTCTGAATCATGGGGCTATCATCACCATATCCGAGAAAAAGGAGAAGGGTGGACTAGACTAAAGACCCATTCACCAAAACGATGGGTGGTGGGACGGACTCACGCTTGGCTGAACCAGTTCAGAAGGGTACATAATTCCAAGTACTATCAAGCCATGCTCTTGCTAGCATGCTCATACGTAATATTATCCAAGTTGGGATAGTCGGGGTTTACGGAACGGGCTTTTAGTGCCCGGACGTCGGCGTCGGTTTACAGTTGAAGAAAAACTCAAGATGGTAGAGGAGAGCCGCGAACCGGGATCGAATATGTCCCTTGTTGCCCGTAGATAGGGTATTGCTACCAGCCAATTATTTCAATGGAGAAGGCTTGTGGAGCAAGGGCAGATATCAAGTGTTTCAGCTGAAGAAGAAGTAGTCCCCGTTTCTAGAGTTAAGGAACTTGAGAAAAGAGTTTATGAACTGGAGCGCGCATTGGGGCGAAAATCTGTACAACATCGATCTACCTTTTAATTACCCACAAGTTTCATCCCAACCTCCACTCCAATAAGAATATCAGCTAGTCTTTCGACTCCTCTCCACATGACCTTATTCCCTGGGGGAGAATCTGAGGCCCTTGCCAGATAATCGCCGAATTTGGCTATTCTTAATAGATAATTTGAAACGGGCTTGTTGCATAGGCAAGGAGCAGATCAACGGATAATATAGTGAATCCTTGAATATAAGCCGCTCATACGCAAGCTTCGGTTTGCAACAACTGGAGAAAGCAGCATGAGCGACACCATT